>Ga0160421_1000006_pt1 | contig 390559 bp, 382 predicted proteins | sample TAMARWmetagpilot_FD_108195 | JGI IMG/M metagenome (GOLD analysis project Ga0160421, IMG submission 108195) | Phycosphere-associated microbial communities from TAMU algal ponds, Corpus Christi, Texas, USA - TAMU ARW-7 10/27 metagenome pilot | ecosystem: Engineered > Artificial ecosystem >...
ATGGGGGGGCATCGTGGATGTCACGGGCGACCGCTCGCCGATCATCTCACCCACACCGCTTGGCGGCTGTTTCATCAATTGCGGATGGGGCACTGGCGGGTTCAAAGCCATTCCTGGCTCGGGTTGGGCAACCGCCGAAATGATCGCGAATGGTGCGCCTGGCCCGTTGGCCGCCGAATTCGGGCTGGAGCGGTTCCGCGAGGGCCGGTTCATCGACGAAAGCGTCGCGGCGGGGGTGGCGCATTGACAGTGACCCGCCTCAATCAACGAACGGCCGTTTTTATTCCGGCCCGCGCAGGGAAATCCGTGCGGCTGGCATGTTCTGGCTGCCAAAATAGGACCGAACCGGCCCTTTTTGGCCGAGATCAGAGGCCGATCGGCAGAGCGATTGAGCCTTCGTCTACGTCTTCCATGCTGTGTCGCGCAGCAAAGGAGGACTCCCCATGGCTGACTATCACCACAGAAACAACGCCTTCGATTATGACTCGCAGGGAAGTTCGGGCGGGGCCCTGGGGGCGCTCGCGTTCGTTGTCGGCATCATCGTGCTTTTCATCATTGCCATGCTGTTCATCGGCGGCGATGGAGAGGGGACAGCGCCAACTGACCCTGCCGCCGCAACCGCGCCGGCAACCGATGGCGCGGCAAGCGCGCCGGTGGCACCCACAACCGGCCAATAACCCCGCTTATAAAACCTCAATCGCATCGGACGGGCGCCTTTCGGCGTCCGTCTTGGGCCGCGGAGTTTGCTCTCGAGCGGTTCCGCGAGGGCCGGTCCATCGTCGAAAGCGTCGCGGCGGGGGTGACGCATTGAACTCAGTTAGTCTCGGCCTCTGGAGGCAGTTCAGAAAGCTCGGCCTCCAGTTCGCCCATTTGTTGCAAGCTGTAGGCCCGCCGAATGTCGGCCCGCCTACGTACCTCCCTCGATCGGCGCGTTCGTTCACTTGCTTCCATTGCGGCTTGGACTTTTCTTCTTTCGTCCTCGCGAAAGGCCTTCTCATTTTCGAGCGCGGATTTGTAAAAACGATCATGATGGCGAAATCGCTCCAGTTCCGCCAAGTAGCTCTCTTCGATCTCGCGTCTGAAATTCTCGTGCATGATACTTGCCCTTCGGCTGTTGTCTTTGGTCTGAGGCCCACTGTGCTTGGAATACAGGCGAGCGGTCAATCTGGACATCCTGTGGGCAGTTTGTGGGTCGCTTTTGGTCTCTATATATCGCGCATTTGGTCATCTCGTTTTCAATATGTTGCAGTCAAGTCTCACGGGTCGTTGCCAGCGCGATTAATTCATGTTTCGCAAAAACGGGAAGGAAGTTCCCAGTATCTAATCGCCAATGACGAGAATTCTTCTTCCGGTGGACACTTGCACCTGATGCGAGGCGGCATGCGCACCGGTATCCAAATCCATAAGCCCCGAGCTGAGGCCCAGATATGCTGATCCTAACCTGCCCCAATTGCGGCCTCGCCGTAGAGGAAACCGAACTGGCCCCGGGTGGTGAGGCGCATTTGAAACGCTTTGGCCCCGGGTCAGACGATGCGGATTTCGAGGCGTATCTGTTCCAGCGGGACAACCCGAGAGGTGTGCATTTCGAGCGTTGGCGTCACGCCTATGGCTGTGGAAAATGGTTCCTTGCGGCGCGGGACACGGCGACGCTCGAGGTTTTCGGGACCTATTCGGCTCAGACCACCGAACCACCTGCCGACATCATCGCCAAGATCAAGGACAAACGCCCTGATTGGAGCCCCGCATGAGCACCCGTCTCGCCACTGGCGGTCACCTCATCGACCGCAACGCTCAAGTTGAGTTCTCCTTCAACGGCAAACGCCTTAAGGGCTTTGCGGGTGACACGCTGGCCTCGGCGCTTCTGGCCAATGGTCAGACCCTGGTTGGCCGCTCGTTCAAATACCACCGGCCGCGCGGCATTATGGCCTCGGGCGCGGAAGAACCGAATGCACTCGTCAATCTGGGCGAGGGCGGCAAATTCGAGCCCAACCAGCGGGCGACCACGACCGAGCTTTTCGATGGGTTAACGGCGCGCAGTCAGAACCACTGGCCGAGCCTAGAATTCGATATCGGCGCGGTGAACCAGCTTGCGGCCCGCGCGCTGCCGGGTGGGTTCTATTACAAGACCTTCATGTATCCGCGCGCCTTCTGGAAACATGTATTCGAGCCATTTATCCGCCAATCCGCTGGCCTGGGCGCGGCGCCGAAAGATCGCGATGCGGATCGGTATGAGCATTTCTATGCCTTCGTCGATGTGCTGGTTGTGGGCGGTGGTGTCGCTGGTCTGCAAGCGGCGCGGACCGCCGCGCGGGCCGGGCTGTCGGTCTTGGTGGTCGAGCAGACTGCCCATTGGGGCGGGCGCGCGCTGGTCGACGGGATCGGTCTTGAGGGCATATCGGCCGAGAGCTGGATCAGCGATACGGTTCAGGAGCTGTCGCGGACGGAATCTGTGAAGCTCCGGACCCGGACCATGGTCGCGGGCGTCTATGATCATGGGTACGTGACGGCTTATGAACGTGTCGCCGATCACACGCCGGATGCGGACGCGCCGCGTCATCGGCTCTGGCGGATCCGGGCGAAACAGGTGATTTCAGCCACCGGCGCTCTGGAGCGCCCGCTCAGCTTTGCCGGAAACGATGTTCCCGGCGTGATGCTCGCCTCGGCAGTGCGCGATTATGTGGTGAACCACGCGGTTTCGCCGGGCGACCGCACAGTGGTTGTGACCAATAATGACGACGCCTATCGCACCGCCATCGCGCTGAAACAGGTGGGCCTCGATGTCCCCTGCATCGTCGATGCGCGGCCTGCGGCGGACGGCGCCCTGCCACAAGAGGCGCGGGCGCTTGGCATTCCTGTCAAAACCGGCACTGCCATCGCCAAGGTCAAAGGACGTCGCAAGGTCACCGGCGTCGCGCTCTGCCTACAAGCGGGGGAAGGCGCGGTGAGCGAAGAGATCGCCTGCGACGCGGTGGCGATGTCTGGCGGTTGGTCTCCTGTGGTACATCTTTGGTCCCATTGCGGCGGCAAGTTAAACTGGGATGAAGCAGGCGCGTTTTTTCGCCCCGACCCGGATCGCCCACCGACTTCGCATGACGGGCAGGGGTTTGTGACCTGCGCCGGTGCAGCCGATGGTGTGATGCTGACCGGCGAAGTGTTCGCGAATGCGGATACCGTCGCCCGGCAGGTCGCAGCGGCTCTAGACGCGCCAATCGAAACCGGTCCGGACTTGCCCGCAATCGACATGCCCGATGAAGCGCCGATCGCGCCAGTTTGGGTGATGCCGCAGGGCGCGGATGAGGCCAAACGCGCCAAGATGTGGCTGGATTTCCAGAACGATGTGAAAGTGTCGGATGTGCAACTCGCCGCGCGCGAGGGCTATGAAAGCGTCGAACACACCAAGCGTTACACCACGCTCGGCATGGCAACCGATCAGGGGAAGCTAAGCAATATCAATGGATTGGCGGTGCTTTCTCAAGCTTTAAACGCGCCGATCCCGCAGGTCGGCACGACCACGTTCCGTCCGCCCTACACCCCGATCTCCATGGGCGCGATTGCGGGTGAGGCCCGCGGCGACGTCTTCCAGCCGATCCGGCGGACGCCGATCCATGACTGGCACGAGGCCAATGGCGCGGTGTTTGAGCCGGTCGGCGGCTGGCGGCGACCCTATTGCTTCCCGCGCGGCGAGGAGAGTCCTGCCAAGGCCGTGGCTCGCGAGATCACCGCAACCCGGACCAGCCTCGGCCTGCTCGACGCGTCGACCTTGGGCAAGATCATCGTCAAAGGCCCCGATGCAGGCCGGTTCATGGATATGCTCTACACCAATATGATGAGCACGCTGAAACCGGGCCGGTGTCGCTATGGGTTGATGTGCTCGGAGAACGGGTTCCTGATGGATGACGGGGTTGTCGCGCGGCTCGATGACGACACGTTCCTGGTACACACCACCACCGGCGGCGCCGATCACATCCACGCGCATATGGAAGACTGGCTGCAATGCGAATGGTGGGATTGGCAGGTGCACACCGCCAATGTCACCGAGCAATGGGCGCAGATCGCGGTTGTGGGGCCGAAGGCGCGGGCGGTGTTGGAGAAGCTTGGCGGAGACATGGATTTGTCGGCCGACGCCTTGCCCTTCATGGCCTGGGCCGAGGGCAAAATCGGCGAATTCGACGCACGGGTGTTTCGGATTTCCTTCTCTGGCGAGTTGAGTTTCGAAGTTGCCGTGCCAGCCAGCCAGGGCCGCGCATTCTGGGATGCGTTGCATGAGGCCGGGGCCGAGTTCGATGCAACGGCCTATGGCACCGAAGCGCTGCATGTGATGCGGGCTGAGAAGGGCTTCATCATGATCGGTGACGAGACCGACGGGACAGTGATCCCGCAGGATCTGGGCCTCGATTGGGCGATCTCCAAGAAGAAAGAGGACTACCTGGGCAAGCGGGCGCAGGCGCGGCGCCATATGACCGACCCGGAACGCTGGAAACTTGTGGGTCTGGAGACGTTGGATGGCTCCGTTCTGCCCGATGGCAGCTATGCGCTGGCCGACGGACGAAACGCCAATGGGCAGCGCAACACCCAAGGCCGTGTGACCTCGACCTATCATTCACCGACGCTGAACCGGGGGATTGCCATGGGGCTGGTCCGCCATGGGCCGGATCGGATGGGGGAGGTGTTGGAGTTCAACACCGTGACCGACACAGTGATCAAAGCCCGCATCGTCAGCCCGGTCTTCTATGACCCTGAGGGGGAGAAGCAGAATGTCTAAGGTGAGTGCGCTGATGGGGGCGACGGCCCAAGGTTTTGCCGAGGTGAAAGAGCTCGGGCTGCAAGGCATGGTGACGCTGAAGGCGGACCTGTCCACGCCAGAGGCCGCAAAGGCGGTGCAGGCCGCCGCCGGGCTGGCTTTGCCGACCCAAAGGGGGATTGTCGAAGGCGAGTCTGGGGCCGTCGCGTGGATGGCGCGCGATGAGCTTTTGATCCTTTGCGCGTATGACCAGGCGGATGCCTGTGTCGCGACCCTGGTTTCCGAATTGACGGGCGCACATCATCTGGCGGTCAATGTCTCGGATGCCCGCGCGTTTTTCGCGATTGAAGGTGCGGGCGCGCGCGAGGTCCTGGCGAAGCTTGCACCGGTCGACCTGCGCCCGGGTGTGTTTGAACCGGGAGAGATGCGCCGCACCCGATTGGCGCAGGTTCCGGCGGCCTTCTGGATGATCGGACCTGAGAGCTTTCGGCTGATCTGTTTCCGATCGGTCGCGTGTTATGTCTTCGACATCCTCGCTGTTTCGGCACGGGAGGGCGGCGCGGTCGGCATCTACTGACAGGGACCCCGGCTTACGCTCAACTTGAGGTCCAAAGACCGTGAAAGGGGATGAGTGTGGTCAAGAATATCTGCCTAACGACGGTGGTCTGACTTAACTTCGCGATGGTCTCGAAAGCGGCGAAGGTACAAACTTATCTCGGCTATGTGACGCCAGTGGAGGACTCGGTTCCCATTATCTCTCCGATCTTCTGCATCATCAAAGCCGGTGACATCGCCTTCGTCGGTCCTGCTTGGTGTGGGGGGGGGCAATACCCTCACGGAAACGCTGCGCGACGGGTTACCCTCAAACGTCGCCCCGTCACGAGTTGGCCTCAATTTCGCCTGATCACATGGCTAGCAAGTCGGCATGAGCCGCCAAATCAGACATTCCACACACGCACCGGGACAAACACGCCCCGCAACTGCCCAGGCTATTGCGGCACCGGCGGGTCTATTTTCTATCCGCCGGATCGGGTTTTTCCCGCGGGGCCCTGGTCCCGGCGTGATCGTAATCTCGCTGATCATAGGGGTCTTTCCGTCGGTTTTTGTCACCTTGTCGTTCCTGAACGCAGGGGTTGATGGCGGCTTTTACCTCTCCCATGACCAGCTGCTTGCGCAGCACCGTTGGCTGATCATGATCGCTGCTGTGCTGATCCTGGCTGCACTAACTGCCCTGGTCCTTGTCGTGCAGTCTATGCGGAAAGAGCGGGGGTCCCGTGGGCCAAGGGCGCTTATCGGACTGCTTCTTCTTGCTACGATTGCCTGGGACCTTTTGGGGCTCAATTTGCTACGCGGCTCCATGGTCCCACTGCTGAGCCGGGATCAGGTCCAAATGCGAGCGGATCAGGGCCTGCTTGGCGGGCCGTTTGGAATGCTGCCGACGACCTATCAGGGCGGGGTGGTGGACCTCCATCTCGAGGTGCCGCGGGCGGTCTCGCCAAGCGACATGCCGAGGGCAACGCTCGGCCCCATCATGTGCGTCTGGTATGGACGTCTTTTTGGCGGTCCGGTCGATACGGTACGTCTGCAGATGACGCGGGCCGATGGTCTCAGCTTCACGTCAGCTGTGTCGCAAGTGGAGTGCCGACAGTGGTATTTGCAGTCTCGAACGCCCGACCGGCGACCGCGGCCCTTGTTGCCACAATCGAAGCCCGGTGGTGCGTGACTTTCGGCGTCCGCCTGACTTGTCGCCGAATAGTCCCGCCCAGCCCTTGACGTTCGCCCTGTAGGTCCTCCATCTGTGACGTAATCGCAATTCGCAACGAGGGGGCCCAACCCATGGCATTCGAACTTCCCGATCTTCCTTACGCTCATGACGCGCTTGCCGATAACGGCATGTCGAAAGAGACGTTGGAATATCACCACGACCTGCACCACAAGGCCTATGTGGACAATGGCAACAAGCTGATCGCTGGCACCGAATGGGACGGCAAATCGCTCGAAGAGATCATCACCGGCACTTATGACGCGACCGCCGTGGCGCAGAATGGCATCTTCAACAACATCAGCCAGCTGTGGAACCACAACCAGTTTTGGGAAATGATGGGCCCGGGCGCCTCCGCCATGCCAGGCGAGTTGGAAAGCCGCATCACCGACGCGTTCGGCTCGGTCGATGAGTTCAAATCGCAATTCTCCGCCGCTGGCGCCGGGCAGTTTGGCTCCGGGTGGGCCTGGCTGGTGGTCGACACTGATGGCACGCTGAAAATCACCAAGACCGAAAACGGTGTGAACCCGCTCTGCTTCGGCCAGACCGCGCTTTTAGGCTGCGATGTGTGGGAACACTCCTATTACATTGATTTCCGGAACAAACGCCCGGCCTATCTCACCAACTTCCTCGACAATCTGGTGAATTGGGAGAATGTGGCAAGCCGGTTGGGCTAACCCCTTTCTTTCCCGAGTGACTGAGACAAGGCCCGCCAGTGCGCGGGCCTTTTTCATGTCTTGACCCTGCCAAGACCTCGTGAAACGGCTGGTCCATTGGAAGGGATTGGGAATGAGCGAGGCGGCCAAAGGCGTGCTGGCGATGATGGCGGCTTGTGTCATCTGGGGCCTATCGCCGATCTTCTACAAGCTGCTGTCAGAGGTGCCGCCGCTAGAGGTCTTGGCGCATCGTACGCTTTGGTCATTGGCGGTGTTTGGCCTGGTCTTGGCGGGGCAGCGACGGTTGCGGGAGCTGCCCAAGGCGCTGTCCGGCGCGCGGGCCTTGGGGTTGGTCTTTGTCGCGGCGCTAATGATCTCGGCCAACTGGTTCTTGTTCATTTATTCGGTGCAAGTCGGGCGCACGGTCGAGTCGGCCTTGGGCTATTACATTTTCCCGCTTGTCGCCGTTTTGATCGGGGCGGTGGTGCTTGGTGAACGGCTCGGCAGGGCGCAATGGGTCGCTGTGGGGTTGGCCGCCGTCGCGGTCACAGTGCTCACCGCCGGGCTCGGCGTCGCGCCTTGGATCTCAATCACCTTGGCGGTGACCTTCGGCATCTACGGCCTGTTGAAACGATGGGTGGCGGCGGGGCCCGTCGTGTCGGTCTCGGCAGAGGTTTTGCTGCTTGCGCCGCTCGCCTTGGGCTATCTGATTTGGCTGGGCGCGGGGCAGGGTGCCTTTGGGCATGATATCTGGTTGAGCCTGCTGCTTGTGCTAGCCGGGCCGATGACCGCCATTCCGCTCATCTTGTTTTCCTACGCTGCAAAACGCGCGGCGATGTCGACGATTGGGCTGGTCCAATATCTCAACCCGACCCTGCAATTCGCGACGGCCGTCCTGATACTTGGAGAGGTGATCACCCTCTGGCACGCCATCGCCTTTCCGATCATCTGGCTTGCGTTGGCGATCTATTCCTGGGCCAGTCTTAGGCGCGGGCCGAGTCCAGAGCCGTCATGATGGCCGGGATCGTGTCGATCACGCGGAAGAACTCCAGCAAGCTCGCCTCGGCGAACCCTTGATCCACCAAGTGAGTCATCATCCCAATCAGCGGGTCCCAATACTGCGCGGTGTTCATCAAAAGGATCGGCTTTTGATGCAGGCCCAGTTGCCGCCAGGTGAGCACTTCGAAGAACTCGTCCAGTGACCCCGCGCCGCCGGGCAATACCACGATGGCATCGGAGTTCATGAACATCACCTTTTTGCGTTCATGCATATTCTCGGTGATGATGAACCGGCCGAGATCACGCTTGCCAACCTCACGGCTCAAAAGATGGGTCGGAATAACCCCGAATGTGTCGCCACCATTGGTCTGGGCCGCGCGCGCCACGGCCCCCATCAGCCCAACATCGCCAGCCCCATAGACCAACCGCATGCCGGCCTGGGCCAGTGCTTCACCAAGGGCCGTCGCATCGGCCATATATTCGGGATCGGCCCCCGGACGCGAGCCGCAATAGACACAGACGGAGAAAGTCAAACGCGCAACCCTTGCACAAAGAGGTGTTTTGCCCCCTGATAGTCGTGTTGATACAGTCACTCAACCCGGCGTGCGCGCATTCAAGACGCGGCAAAAAGCACCGGGACTCGGCTTGGATGGGGAAATGGCCTTAGGCACTGGTACAGGGTTCAACGGTAGCGCCGTTGCTATTGGCGCAGGCGCAGCGGCAGCGGTGGCTGTCGCAGCGGTTGTTGGATGGTCGGTCTTCTTGGCTCCGGATCCGGTCGATCCGGATCAGATCGCAACCTCAATAGCAGGGTCGGAGCAAGATGGCGCGCCGATCATCGAAGAGACAGAGGTTGTGACAGACCAGGCCACCGATGCGGAGAATGCCGTATCTGATGCTGCTGCGACGCCCGCAGCAGAGCCCTCATCGCCGCCCCGGCCCGAGATTGACGTGGTGCGAGTCGAGCCGACCGGTGCGACTGTCATTGCCGGCCGAGCGCAGCCAGGCGCGGATGTGACGCTGATGCTGGATGGTGATGAGATTGACGTGGCGCGCGCCGATGACAGCGGCGATTTTGTTGCGATGCTGTCCCTGCCGGCTTCCGAGACGCCGCGCGTTTTGAGCCTGGAGATGACGTCGGACGGCGGCGAGGTTTTGGCCGCAGAGGAGAGCCTCATCATCGCGCCGACCACCGGGCCAATCGAAACGGCGGCGGAAGAGACACAAGCGCCATCAGGTGATGCGAGCACGGCCGAGACAGAGGTGGCAGGTGCGATAGACGCGACCGATAGCGCGGCGGAACCCACGCCCACATCGGAGCCGGAAGCACCGACGGTTCTGGTCGCGGATGACAGGGGCGTACGTGTGCTGCAGCCGTCGGACGGGGCCGGTCCCTCGGTGCAAGATCAGATCGTGCTCGATACCATCACCTATGATCTGGAGGGTGAGGTTGTGCTCGCCGGGCGCGGGCAGGCGACCAGTGGATTGCAGGTTTATCTCGACAATCAACCGGTCCGATTGGCCGAAATCGACCTTGACGGACAATGGCGCACCGAACTGCCGGAGGTCGACCCTGGCACCTACACGCTGCGCGTCGATCAGGTCGATGCCGGGGGGCAAGTTGTCAGCCGCGTCGAGACGCCGTTCTTGCGCGAAGAGCCCGCTGTTTTGGCCGCGTTACCACAAGCGGACTCCGGTGTATCGGTCGTCACTGTCCAGCCGGGCTTCACCCTATGGGGGATCGCCAAAGACCGTTTTGGCGAAGGCATTCTGTATGTTCAGGTTTATGAGGCGAACCAAGATCTGATCCGCGACCCGGATTTGATCTTCCCAGGTCAGGTCTTCACCATCCCGGAATTGGCAGCGGAGTAAGCCTTGTCCCCTGGTCATCCCCTGGCGGAGCGCCTAGATTACCTCTTCTAGCGCCGCCAGCAGGAATTCCGTGCCAGCCCATGCCTTCCGACATCTCGATCTCCGACGACAGCACCGATATTGAAGCCCGCGAACGGCGGAGCGGCTGGCGCACGATCCGCAAAGTCGCGCCCTATCTTTGGCCGAAGGGCCAGGCTTGGGTGAAGTACCGGGTTGTCTTGGCGCTGGTCATGCTCGTCGTGGCCAAACTGGTCGCAGTGTTCACACCGTTTCTCTATAAAGCCGCCGTTGATGCGCTGGCGGGTGAGGGGGAAGGCTCCGCCGCGTGGCTTCTGATTTTCGGCGCGGTGGGCGTGACTATTGCCTATGGCGTCGCGCGCGCGGCCAATATCGGCTTCCAACAACTTCGGGACGCGATTTTCGCCCGCGTGGCGCAACGCGCGCTCCGACAGTTGGCGCTCGAGACCTTCCGCCATATCCATGCGCTGAGCCTGCGCTATCACATCACGCGGAAGACAGGCGGCTTGAGCCGGATCATCGAGCGTGGCGTCAAGGGCGTCGAGTTTTTGCTGCGGTTTCTGTTGTTCTCGGTCGGGCCGCTGATACTCGAACTGGCGCTGACCGGCATCATTCTGGCGGTCGTATTCGACATCAATTATCTGATCGTACTGTCGGTGACGATTGCGATCTATATCTGGTTCACCTTCAAGGTCACCGAATGGCGGGTAAAAATCCGCAAAGAGATGAATGACCAAGATACGGATGCGAACCAGAAGGCGATCGACAGCCTGCTCAACTTCGAAACCGTGAAGTATTTCGGCGCCGAGAACCGCGAGGCGATGCGCTATGATGGCGCGATGGCGGGCTATGAAACCGCCGCGTTGAAGACGTCTTATTCCCTAGCGGCGTTGAATTTCGGGCAATCTCTGATCATCACCACCGGGCTGGTGATTGTGATGGTGATGGCGGCTTTGGCTGTGCAGGATGGCAGCCTGACCGTGGGCGATTTCGTTATGGTCAACGCCTATATGATTCAGATCACCATGCCGCTGAACTTCCTGGGCACGGTTTATCGCGAAATCCGGCAGAGCCTGGTGGATATGGGCGAGATGTTCGATCTTTTGGAGCAGCCTGCCGAGGTGACGGACCGTGCGGATGCGCCGGAACTGGATTGCACAGAGGGGGACGTTGTCTTTGAGGATGTGGCCTTTGGTTATGACGCGGCACGCCCGATTTTGAAAGGCGTCAGTTTTCGCGTAGCCCCAGGCAAGACCGTTGCCTTGGTCGGACCGTCGGGGTCGGGGAAATCCACTATCGGGCGGCTTCTCTTCCGGTTTTATGATGTGGATGGTGGCGCGATCCGGATCGACGGGCAGGATCTGCGCGAGATCACGCAAGACAGTCTGCATGCGCAGATTGGGGTGGTGCCGCAGGACACGGTGCTCTTCAACGACACGATCCGCTACAACATCGCCTATGGCCGCCCTGAGGCGACATTCGCCGAGATCGAGGCGGCGGCGCGGGCGGCAAAGATTCATGACTTCATTGCGGCGCTGCCAGAGGGGTATGAGACCGCCGTGGGCGAGCGCGGTTTGAAACTGTCCGGCGGTGAGAAGCAGCGTGTCGGGATTGCCCGGACCTTGCTGAAAGATCCGCCGATCCTGCTTCTGGATGAGGCGACCTCGGCGCTCGATACCGAAACCGAGCGCGATATTCAGGAAGAGTTGCGGATGATGGGGCAGGGGCGGTCCGTCATCACCATCGCGCATCGGCTATCGACGGTTGTGGACGCCGATCAGATCATCGTGTTGGAGCGGGGCGAAATCGTGGAGCGTGGGACCCATGACGAGTTGGTGGCCCGCGCCGGGCGCTATTCGGCGATGTGGCATCGCCAGATGGCAGAGGAAGAGAACGCTGCTTAAAGCAGGGAGGCGGCGGGCCGCGTCACGCCCCCTTTGGGAGCCCTCCTTGACCCGCGTTGCCACGGAGTTTTGGCTCGGGTCAGTTTATGCTTCTATATCTCGACCGAAATTGGGGTCTTAGATTGAGGCTCTGATTGTCAGCCAAGATGCTATTGCCGAACTGATACTCCAATGGCCGCTCTCAGGCCTGACGATCAGCATGTCTTTGCTTGAGCCAGGCCGCCCAGATGGCGAAGCCCAGACCCATCGCGGATGCCATAAGCATCAGGACAAGCAAAGTTTGCGGACCGTTGGTCTCTGAGACGAGGTTCCCCGTCGCGGCGGTAAGGACGGCACCGCCTGCAACGATGAGAGCACCGCTCAGTCCTGCGGCGCTCCCGGCAAGATCAGGACGCACCGACATAGCCCCAGCATTGCTTCCGGGCATTGTAATCCCGTTCCCAAGTCCGACGAAGAGAGTGCTGGCAAAGAAGAGCTCCGTTGAGGTGAACCCCAAAGCGAGAAACACCAAACCAGCCACTAGGCCAGAGCAGGCCACAACCCGACCCGCAATCATCATGGTTGTCGGCTCGACGCGCTTTCCCAAGCGGCCAGCCAGGAACCCGCCGATCATAAAGCCAACCGTGATTGTCCCGATATAGACCCCAAGTTCGGCGGCTGTGACATCAAAGCTGGACTGTGCGACGAGGGGCGCGCCGGTCAAAAAGATGTAGAATGCGCCGACAGAGAGAGTGCCGCAGAGCGCGTAGGCCCAGAAAAGTGGTTCGCGGATGAGCCTCGTCGTGACAGACACCGGAGGGCCGGTATCCGGGGCTCTTGGTGGCTTTGTCTCTCCAAGGTCCAACCAGCAAAGCAACAGCAATCCAAAGCCCCCGACAGCGTAGAAACCAAAGACAAACCGCCACCCAAAGAAGGTATCCAGAACGCCACCCAGCATGGGAGCGATCATCGGGGCGATTGCCATGGCCATCCCGATATACCCGATCAGGCTCACGGCCTCTCGTTCCGTTCTTGTGTCCCGCACGATCGCGAGAGACAGAGCATACCCGCCGATGACGCCACCCTGGAGCATCCGGCAGAGCAGAAAGGTCTCGATGTTCGGCGCAAAGGCGCAACCCACGGACGCAATCGCAAACACAAGCAGAGCCACCAGCAGGACCGGTCGCCTGCCAATCCGATCTGATAAAGGGCCTATGATGAGCTGAATGATCGCAGTCATTGCCAGATATCCAGAAACTGCCCAGCTCACGGTGCCGTAGTCGGTTTCAAGATCGACAGCGATGTTGGCCAGAGATGGCAAGAACATGTTGAGCGACATGGGTGAGAACCCGGTCAACAGGATCAGCGTACCTAAATGCGGAGGTGTTCTTATGCGGGTCATCTTGGCGTTCTGATCTTGAGAAACAAAAAAGCCCCCGAGAATGTCGGAGGCGCATGGAAGCATTCATGGAGAACCGTATCAGACCACGCACCTCTGGTTCACTACGACGACGAGATTAAAAGTCATGGTCTAACTCCTTTGAAATCAAGCGTAGTCAGCTTGATCCCCAGTGGCAATAAAGAAAGCTGCCATTCCTGTGTGGTGGCGCGTTATGCATTTTGGGCGCTTCGAAGACAGAGATGCGATGCCGACGAGGCTCTCAATCGTCAGGCAAGAACCGTATACATCATTGTTCACGAGCCGGAAATCGGACCATGGGCGCAAAGCGAAGAGGGCCTGCACCCATGGTCTGTGCCGTTTATTCTGCGGCCCGAAGGGGTGGACGACCCGTTGGGGCGGCGTCCTCTTCAGATGGCTCGACCGATGTGTCTGTGGCTTTTGTTTTGGTCGACGCGACCGTGGTCGCCATCGTGCCGTCATCTTCGCCTGCCGCACGGGCGGCTTCTGATGCCGTTTCCCAGAGGATCATCGGATCATATGTATGGTTTGCGGCGCGGGCCAGAGACCAGTCCTGCGCCCGGCGGCTCATCGTATTCGCGCCCAAACGTCCAAGCGCCCGCCCGCTCCACATCGCAATCGTTCCCGACCAAACCCTGAGGGCCAGGAGTGACGGTGTGAAGACCAGGGTTAGCACCGTTGCAACAGCAAGGCCGAAGACCACGGCTGTCGCGAGTTGCTTCCACCAGAGCGCCGTCGGGCTATCGATCGTGTAGCCGCCAGCACCGAAATCGAGGCTAACGCCAAACATCATCGGCGTTAGACCCGCTATGGTGGTGATCGTGGTCAACAGAACCGGACGAATCCGAGCCTCGGCCGTCCGTATGATTGCCTCAAGACGCGGCATGTAACGGGCATACTCCTGATAGGTATCGATCAGAACAATATTGTTGTTCACCACGATCCCGGCCAAGGCGACGATCCCAGTCCCGGTCATGATGATCGAGAAGGTTTGATCCCGGATCAACATGCCGATCAAGACACCGGTTGTGGCCAAAACCACGGCCATCAAAACCAGCACGGCATTGTAGACCGAGTTGAACTGCGCCAGAAGGATGATGAACATCAGGCCAAGGGCCCCCAGGAATGCCTGCGCTAGGAACGCTTGACTTTCCTGTTGCTCTTCCTGGTCGCCGGCCCATTCCCAGTTGACGGAGTTCGGGAAAGGGGCCTCTGCTTCGAGCCACTCCGTGATCTCTGCGATCCGCTCATTCGCGTTTACAGGTGTCAGGGAAAGGTCGCCGGCCTCAACCCCGTTAATCACATCGGCAGTGGCCACATCGGCAGAAAGAACAAAAATCCGATACCCTGTCCCATCGGAACCCGTCAGCTCCGCGCTCGCGCCCTCCGGCACCGCTTGGATGAGGCCCACGGTGTCGCCTTCAGCCGTATCGACACGAGAAAGACCCGTCAGCACATCGGCCTTCACGTCGAAGACCCGGCTTTGATCGATGCGCTCAATCGTGGCCAGTTGCGGCGTCGGCTCATAGGTGACGAAATTCGACAGCGGGATGAGCCCGTCCGAGGTCCGGACACGGAGTGTATCTAGGGTCGACAGCACGCGCGCCTCATCGGGGAAGCGCACCCGAATATCGATCTCTTCATCCGAAGTTGGCACGCGCATCGTGTCGAGCAGAATGCCGCGGGTGATCAGTTGCACCATCGCGCCGACCGTTGCGACATCTGCACCGTAGCGGCCCGCCGCCTCTACATCGACATTGATCTGCCAATCGATACCTGGGAGCGGCAGACTGTCTTCCACAAGGGTCAGCCCAGGCAGGTCCTCGAAATACGCCCGGGCGATCCGGGTGGCGTCTTGCAACTCATCCCAGTCATCGCCGGACAGGCGAAGACTGACCGGCTTGCCATCGGCAGGGCCCTGTGCCTGCTCGAAGATTTCCGTTTCGATACCTGGGATCCGGTCCAACTCGACCTGTAGTCGATCGAGGATCACGTTGCCGTCTTCCCGGGTGCCCCACGGTTCGAGGTCCATCTGCACCTGACCAATGGTATCGGCAGGGGCGGCGGCGCCGCCAGTGTTGTTGTTCAACCCGCCATCGCCGGAGAAAGCGAAGACATCACGCACACCTTCTGCCTCCAACACGATCTCTTCGACTTGGGCCACAAGCGCGTCCATCTCGCCGACCGACAGGTTGCCGCGCGCTCGAACATAGACGACCGCGTTCTCCGGCTCTGTTTCAACGAAGAATTCTACGCCGTTTCCGTTTTCTTTGTAGTATAAAAACACACCGACCACGAACGCTCCGACCAGGACGATCATGACCAAGGGCATAAATGGATTGCCGACGATGGCGTGGATGAACGATCCAAAGAGTGTTCGGCGATACCCGGCCTGAACCGGGCGTGGTGCGCGGGTGATCTGTATCGATCCGATGAAGACCGACATCAACGCCGAGGCGAGCACGAACAAAACCGCACCCGGAAGCATCGCGATGAGGGCCGATGTATCGGGATCCTGCTCAATGAGAATGCCTGGATTGATCGTGATCATCGCGGCCATAAACATGCCGTACCCGACCGCGATGGTCACGGCGAGGCGCACGGCGTACCAAGGGATCAAAGCGGAAACCAGGGCGGTCCCGCGCTCAACAACACGTGTGAACCGCGCCGCCACACCGCCCAGAACCGGCAGGTAGATCAGTGCCACAATCAGAGAGGCCGAGAGCACGAAGATCAGCGTAACCGGCAACATCCCCATGAACTCGCCTGGGACACCGGGCCAGAACAGCATTGGCAGAAAGGCGCACAGCGTCGTCGCGGTGGACGATACGATCGGCCAGAACATCCGCTTGGCCGCATCGGTATAGGCTTGCATCGGGCGCGCGCCGGCATTTAGCCGTTTATCGGCATATTCCACGACCACAATCGCGCCATCGACCAGCACGCCCACGGCAAGGATCAAGCCGAACATCACGATATTCGAAATCGCGATCCCCATGATCCCAAGCAGGATAAAGCAGAGCAGGAAGGAGGTCGGGATCGCAAATCCGACCAGAAGCGCCGAGCGTGTGCCAAGTGCGGCCAGAACCACGATCATCACCAGCGCGATGGCGGTCAGGACTGAACCTTCCAACTGGCGCACCATGCTGCCGACGGTCACGGATTGGTCGAGTGTCGCCGAGACCCGCACGGAATCCTGCAGTTCAATCGGCCAGGACGCGCGCACCGCTTCGACTTCTGCACGGACCAACGCAGCAGTGTCGATGATATTGAAGCCCTGGCGCTTGACAACTTGCAGCGCAACGGTCGTTTCGCCATTGAACCGGGCCGTGCCTGCGCGATCTTCGAAGGTCAAACGGATATCGGCCAACTCGCCAAGCGTGACCACACGGTCGCCATTCACCGAAATCGGCAGGTCATAGACATCTTCGACGCCATCGAAACTCGCCGGGATTTTGACGGAGATCGCCCCCGACTCGGTTTCGACCTCGCCTGCGGCAATCAACTGGTTGTTGTTGACGACGGCGTTGATCAGATCGGCGGCGGTGACGTTGTAGGCCTCGAGCGCCAGCGGATCGATGATGACCTCCAGCATCTCTTGCCGATCACCGGCCAAGCCAGCCTCAAGGATCGGCGAGAGCGCTTCCAAACGGTCCTGCATCTCATTGGCCAAGCGCAGCAAGGTCCGTTCGGGCGCGTCCCCCGAAAGCGCCACGATGATGATCGGGAATTCGGAGAAGTTGATCTCAGAGATTTGCCAGTTCTCCGATCCATCGGGGAATTCGCCCTCGGCGCGCCCCATCGCGTCGCGTACATCGGCGATGGTCGCGGATTTATCCCAGCCAAATTCAAATTCCAGGAAAATCCCGGCAAACCCTTCAGACGCTGTCGCGTTGATCGAGTCCAACCCATCGAGGTCCTGGAATTCCGCCTCCATCGGGCGGATCAGCAGCCGCTCGCTGTCTTCCGCCGAAATGCCGGGGAAGGGGACCGAGACGAAGAGGCCCGGAATGTCGATATCCGGTTCGCCCTCTTTCGGAAGGCCAACATAAGCTGCGGTCCCTACGGTCAGAGAGAGGACCACAAAGGCGATCACCATTCGGGCGCGCGAGGCGGCCCAATCGACAAGGCCTGTCATTGGGTGAGCTCCTCATATGTCACCTCGACGGCGACGCCATCGGTGACGAATTCCTGGCCGACGGTGATGACATCCACCTGATCCGGCAATCCGGTCAACAACACGCCACGTGCCGTGTCGCGTAACATCGTAACCGGCATGAACAGTGCTTCGGTCTCTTCGGTCACAACACGGACGCCGAGCGCACCGGCGTCGTTCAATGTCAGGGCCGAAGACGGTAGCAAATGGGCCGGGATACCGTCGGTCGAAATCAGAATATCAGCGGTTTGACCGTCTCGGATGGCCAGATCAGCATTGTCCACCTCGATCTCCACCCGGAATGTCCGGGTCTGCAGATCGGCGGACCGGGACAGGAAAATCACCTCACCTTGGACTTCCCGACCACTGGCCAGACGCGCGCCAGCCGGCGCTCCGATTTCGACGCGGTCCACCTGGGCCTCGGGCACAAAGCCGACCAGTTTGATCGGATCAAGCTGTATCACCGTGGCGCAAAGCGCGCCGGGTTGCATCAGTGACCCCAACTCGGCCGTATCGCTTTCCAGCAGGCCTTCGAAGGGCGCGCGAATCTGTAGCCGTGAGATTTCTTCGCGGGCTTGATCAACACCGGCCTCCGCCGAGCGGATGCCACTGCGCGCAGCTTCCACACCGGCTTCGGCTGATTGAATGGCAGCAACGGCCGCCGACACGGTGGCGGCCGTGGTTGCCGCGCGGGTTTCCGATGCAAAGCCACTTTCGCTCAACCGAGAGGCCGCGTTGTTGTCGATCTCAGCCGCCGTCAATTGGGCCCGGGATTCGGCCAGACGGGCCTCAGATTCCGGCAGGCGCGATTGCGCCTCGGCGAGCCGTGCTTCGGCTTCGGCCAAGGCGGCGCCGCGCGTGCCCATATCGATCTCGCACATCAATTGCCCGGCCTCGACAAAGGCACCGGCGCGGATTGGCGGCGAAATGATCAACCCCGATGTCTCGGACTGCACATTGACTTGACGAAGCGCCTCCGTCCGTCCGCGCAGGCGCACGGCGTTTTCGGCGATCGCGGATTCGCTGCGCCGGGCCACCACATGCACGACATGCGCGCCCGTTTCATCCGGCGCGATTGCAAGGGTTTCGGCGTCCTCCGCCATGTCGCCGGTCGCCGCATCTTCCGCAGGATCAGCAGAGAAACCGGCTGCAAATTCAACCAATCTATCGCGTTCCAAAATGACCATATAGAGGACCGCGCAGACAATAACTGCGGTCACAATCGGAAATATCTTCATCAAAGCCTCGCTTGCCTGCTGCCGACAGGCGATATCCTGTTCGCGGCGATCTAAAGTGCACTACGCTAAACCGCTCCGTTTAGATTAGTTATTTCCGGGGCTCCGTGCAAGATTGAACGAACCAGTTCAGCAAGGATTGGAAACACTCCTGCCATATGGATGCCAAAGGGCCAGAATGAGGCAATCCGCATGCGCCGCCCCTTGTTCACCCCGGTTGCTTCGCGGTAAGAGGGCACAAGCGGTCAAATCCGCCCCAAAGCGGCAAAAAATGAGGCGTCTTTTATGGCCAATACGGACAGTTTCATCGACGAGGTCAGCGAAGAAGTCCGCCGTGAGCGGCTGTTCCGTATTCTCAAAAAATGGGGCTGGGTCGCCGCCCTGGCGATTTTGATTTTGGTCGGCGGTGCCGCTTGGAATGAATACCGCAATGCGCAAGACACACAGCAGGCGGAAGCCTTTGGCGATACGCTTCTGACAGCCTTTGACAATGATGATGCCGAGGCGCGCCTCGCCGCTCTGGCCGAGGTGCCTGCGGAGACGCCGGAGGCCGAAATCGTGTTGGCCCTGTTGCAGGCGGGTGAAGAAGCGGGCGAGGGGGCTGAAGCGGCGGCGACCCGGCTTCGCGCCTTGGCGGGCAACACCGATCTTGCCCGGCGTTATCGGGATTTGGCGCTGTTGAAAGCACAAATGCTCTCGCCGGAGGAACCGAGTATGGCCATGGCCACAATGGACCGGTTGGCACAGCCCGGTGCGCCCTATCGCGCCCTGGCGATGGAGCAGCAGGCCTATATCCGGTTCTCCGAAGGAGATGTCGACGTGGGGATCGATCTCTTGCGTCAGGCGCAAGACGACCCGCAAGCCACGCTAGGCTTGCAACAACGCGCGATGCAGTTGATTGTGGCGCTGGAAGCAGGTGCCGTGTTGGCCGACCCGAGTGACGCCGTCGAAACGGCACCGGTCGAGGATGACAGCGCGCCAGCGATGGAAGAGGATACAAGCCCGTCGGATAATGAAAACGGCTCCGACGATGCGGTCGAAGATGCGGCCAGCCAGTGATCGGCAGAGACGACGGGTAAGAGGGGCAGACGGCAAGATGAGCACAGTCCGGATCGGAATTTTGGGGATCGGCCTGGTTACGGCGCTTGCAGCCTGTGACCGGGAAGTGGTTTTGGAAGGTGAGCGTTTCGGGACGCGGGAGCCGCTATCGGCCAGCTTGCCGGTGGAGGAGGGGGCTGAGGTCGAGGCAGCGGCGTCTGACGAAATCGGCGCGGCGCGGCCAATTACCCTTGCCGCCGTTGAAACAAATGCCGATTGGCCTCAACGCGGCGCGAATGTTCAGAATTTGCCGCCGCATGCCGCGCTCGCCGCAACCCCGGTCGAACTTTGGGCGACAAATATCGGCACAGGCAACAGCCGCCGAGCGCGGATAACGGCAGATCCGGTTGTCGCGGATGGCCGGATTTTCACACTGGATGCGCAGGCTGGTCTGCAGGCGACCTCTACAAGCGGCGCGCCGCTTTGGTCGGTTGATCTGACACCTGGGTTTGATCGCGGCGGCAGTGTATCTGGCGGGGCCTTGGCGGTCGCGGGCGATACGGTCTATGCGACGACGGCTTATGGCGAACTGGTTGCTCTGAACGTTGCCGATGGCGCGGTGCAGTGGCGGCAACGTCTTGGCGCGGGGATCACCACGCCAACAATAGATAACAACACGGCCTATATCGTGAGCCGCGACAGCCAGGCCTGGGCGATCAATACCGAGAATGGGCGCATCCGCTGGCAATTGCCCGCGGCGCCAACCGGAGCGGTTTTGACAGGCGGTGCCGCCCCCGCGATCACCGACCGTTTGGTTGTGTTCCCGTTTGGCTCTGGTGAGTTGGTCGCCACCCTTCGGCTGTCCGGCGTGCGGGTCTGGGGGACGACAGTCGCCGGGTCTCGGCGCGGCGTGGCCTATAACAACCTGAACGACATCACCGGCGATCCAGTAGTCCAGGGCGATGTGATCTATGCCGGTAATCAGTCGGGCCGGGTTGTTGCCCTCGAAGCTGCTTCGGGGAACCGGATTTGGACCGCGACCGATGGCGCCTATTCGCCGGTCATGCCAGCTGGTGACAGCATTTTTTTCGTGTCCGATCGAAACGAACTGGTACGGGTCGATGCCGAGACCGGAGTGCGGATCTGGGGCGTGGAACTGCCGCTTTATGTGCGGGAGCGCGAACGGCGGCGGAAGGCTGTGTTCACCCATTTCGGACCGGTGTTGGCTGGCGGGCAATTGGTTGTGGCGTCGGGTGACGGGATGATCAGGATGTTCTCGCCCGAGACAGGGGACTTGCTGTCAACCTTACCGCTCCGTGGCGGGGCGGCGGCCAATCCTGTGGTCGCCGGAGGCACGCTTTATGTTATCAGTGAAGACGGGCGGCTGCACGCCTATCGCTGATCTTCGGATTATTGCGGGACACGGGCGGCGCGGCGTCTCACGCCCCCCGCGCTGCGGGGAACCTTCGACCGCCGCGCGTTGCCACGGGTCTGCAGACCGGGCCGTACTCCAGACAAAATAATAGATGAGCGCCGCTGTCGTCGGAGCCGCTTTTCGCTAATATTAATATCCTCGCGCGGCGTTAACCTTTTGGTAACTTGTTTCGCACAAAGGTTCTTTTGCAGGGGTGCTCCAGCCCCGCAACATGAAAATCCCTTTGCCTGCTTCGTCCCCCAGGGCCGTGGGCAAAGGGTATCTTCGCTTTATCTATTCCCATTCAATGGTGCCCGGCGGCTTTGATGTGATGTCATAGGTCACCCGATTGATGCCGGGGACTTCATTGATGATCCGGGTCGCGGTCTCGCCGAGGAATTCATGGCTAAACGGATAGTAATCCGCCGTCATGCCATCAACCGAGGTCACCGCGCGAAGGGCGCAGGCGTAGTCATAGGTCCGCCCGTCGCCCATCACACCCACTGTTCGGACAGGCAAGATCGCGACAAAGGCCTGCCAAATCTCGTCATAGAGGCCGTGGCGGCGGATCTGATCGATATAGACCGCATCGGCCTTGCGCAGGATGTCGAGCTTCGCCCGGGTGATTTCCCCGGGGCAGCGGATCGCGAGACCCGGGCCTGGAAAGGGATGGCGACCGATGAAGCTGGCGGGCAGGCCCAACTCGTGGCCGAGCGCGCGCACCTCATCCTTGAACAGCTCGCGCAGGGGCTCGACCAGTTTCAGGCCCATCTTTTCGGGCAGGCCACCCACATTGTGGTGCGACTTGATCGTCACCGAGGGGCCACCGGAGAAGCTCACCGACTCGATCACATCCGGGTAGAGTGTCCCCTGGGCCAGAAATTCCGCGCCCTCGATCTGATCGGCGTATTTTTGGAACACATCGATGAAGAGACCGCCAATGATTTTGCGCTTGGTTTCCGGGTCACTGACGCCGTCGAGTTGGTCGAGGAACAGCGCGCTTTCATCGGCATGGATCAACGGCAGGTTGTAGTGATCGCGGAACATGCCCACGACCTCCTCCGCCTCGTTCTGCCGCAAGAGTCCGTGATCGACAAAGACACAGGTGAGTTGATCGCCAATCGCCTCATGGATCAGCACGGCCGCGACGCTCGAATCGACGCCACCGGAGAGGGCGCAGATCACCTGTTTGTCGCCCACCTGATCGCGGATCTTGCGGATCGCCTCTTCGCGATAGGCGCCCATGGTCCAATCGCCGGAAAACCCGGCCAGCTTCACGAAATTCTCGTAGAGGGTTTTGCCATTGGGCGTGTGATGCACCTCGGGGTGGAACTGTACGGCAAAGAAATTGCGGGCGAGATCAGCGGTGATCGCATAAGGCGCGTTGGGCGAGGTGCCATAGACCTCAAAACCCGGCGCGATGGCGGAGACATGGTCGCCATGGCTCATCCAGACCTGCTCCTTGGCATCCAGGAACCAGCCATTGAGCAGATCAATGCGCTCCGCCTCGGGCGTCACATAGGCGCGCCCGAACTCGGCCGTGCCATGGCCGCGTTCGACTTTGCCGCCAAGCATCTGCATCATCACCTGCTGACCATAACAAATGCCGAGGACCGGCACGCCCATGTCAAACACCGCTTCGGGCGGACGTGGCGAGCCTTCATCGATCACACTGCAGGGGCCGCCGGACAGGATCACGGCTTTCGGCGCGAAGGCGTCCAGAAAGGCGTCGGTCACAGCCTGAAACGGGTGGATCTCGCAATAGACATTCAGCTCACGCAGACGGCGGGCGATGAGTTGCGTGACTTGGCTGCCGAAATCGATAATCAGCAGACGCTCATGATGGCGGGATTGGGGTGTGCTGCTCATGAGATCGCAATAGGCAAGCCACGTCACTTCCGCAAGACGTCAAAGCAGCGGCAGAAGGCCATCCGGGAAAAGCTCCGCACGCCCGGAGCGGAATTCATCCAACGGGCGCCACGCCGCACGGACGCGCGCGCCACTATCTTCCAGGACAAAGCTTTCGGCTTCGGCGAGGCCCGGTGTCTTCAACTCAGATTCGATGACAAAGACGATCTCATGACCGCGATCACCCTGATGCGCGAAAAGGTTTTGTATGACGGCGATTTGTCGGATCGGTTTGATCTGAGCCTGAAGTTCCTCAGCAAATTCGCGCGCCAACGCGGCTTCCGCCGTCTCGCCAAATTCGATGCCACCGCCAAGCGGACGCCAGCCCTTGATGCGCCCATTATCGTCGGTGACGGCCGCAACCAGAATATGGTCGCCCCTCCAGACAACACCTATCGCCACGGCGCGGATGACGGGACGAGGGCGCCAGATATGGGTGAGTTCGGACATGAGCCGGACAAAATACCGAATGCCGACAGACCGCAAGGCGTCGGCGATGTCGCTTTCCCCCCGCAATCGCCGCAATCCGGCTGTGCTGTCCTGAAACGGCGCGATACACCTGACACCAAGCAGATTTTCGGGGAGAGAACCGATGGCCGAAGCACGGCGCAGAACACGGGGGGGCGGCGGGGCCGCGCGGCGGGCCGAACGGACGGCGGTTCGGATCGAGGCGGCGCGCTATATCGAACGGAATATCCCCGATCTCGAGGTGCTCAGCGAGGAAGCGCTCGAAATCATCGAAGCCAATGCGGAGACCGTCTTAGAAGAGATTGGCGTCGCCTTTGTGGAAAACCCCGGCGCGTTGGAGCGTTGGCGCGCGGCGGGCGCGACCGTTGATGGCGAACGGGTGCGAATCCCCAAGGGGCTCGCCCGCAAGCTTTGCGCCACAGCGCCGTCGCAATTCACGCAGATCGCGCGGAACCCAGATCGAAATGTCGAGATTGGCGGTCGGAGCCTGGTCTTGGCCCCGGTCTATGGCCCGCCCTTCGTGCGCGACAGTGCGGGCGGGCGGCGCTATGCGACCATGGCGGATTTCGAGAAATTCGTGAAGCTCGGCTATATGTCGAAATGGCTGCACCACTCCGGCGGTACCGTTTGCGAGCCAACCGATGTGCCTGTGAACAAACGCCATTTGGATATGCTCTATGCGCATATGTCGCTGAGTGACAAACCGTTCATGGGCTCGGTGACCGATCCGGAGCGGGCGCGGGACTCGGTTGAAATGTGCCGTATCCTTTTCGGTGCGGATGTCGTTGACCAGAACGCGGTGATGACCTCGCTGATCAATATCAATTCGCCGCTGACCTTCGACAATGTGATGATGGGTGCGCTTGAGGAATATGCCGCCGCCGGACAGGCCTGCATCATCTCGCCCTTCATCGTCGGCGGCGCCATGGCGCCCGTCAGCGTGATGGGGACGCTGACGCAAGTCTTGGCGGAAGTGCTGGCCGGTGTGGCCTATAGCCAATTGATCCGGCCCGGCGCACCGGCAATCTTCGGCGCCTTTGTGACCTCGATCGATATGAATTCCGGGGCGCCGACTTTCGGCACACCAGAAGCCGGACAGATCACCTATGGGGCCGGCCAATTGGCCCGGCGGCTCGGGTTGCCCTATCGGTCGGCGGGGTCATTTAACGGTTCGAAATTGCCTGATGCGCAGGCGGCTTATGAAACGGCCAATTCCTTGAATGCGGGGCTTCTTTCGGGTGTGAATTTCATGCTCCATTCCTGCGGTTGGCTTGAAGGAGGACTGGTCTCAAGCTTTGAGAAGTTTGTGATGGACGCCGATCAACTGGGCGTGTTGCACAAGCTGGCGGCGGGTGTCGATACATCCGAAGACGCGCAAGCTATGGATGCGATCCGTGAAGTGGGGCCGGGTGGGCATTACCTCGGCTGCGCGCACACCCAGGCCCATTTCAAAAACGCGTTTTGGCGCAGCGATCTGTTGGATTACAAACCCTTTGAGACCTGGGCCGATGAAGGGGAGCGCGACACAATGCAATTGGCCGCGCTCCGGGTCGAGAAGCTCTTGACGGAGTACCAACAGCCGATGTTGGATCCGGCCGTTGATGAGGCGCTGAAAGCCCATATCGCGAAGCGCAAAGACGAGATGCCGGACGCCTTCGTCTAGGCGCAACCTAGGCTAAGTCGGCGCGGCCGCGAGATGTGGTGTTGGCGTAGCGGCGCTTACAAGCGCGGTCAAAACCTCTACGTGGCGGGTTGGAGAATATCCAGCCTCGCCGGTGATCCGTGCGGTGTTCAACGCCTCTTCTTCTTCCAGCAGACGGTTCAGAGACGGTTGGTGTGATCCATCGGCTTTGCGGGTCTTGCCGGCCATCACCGCGGCACCGAATCTTGCCGCGCGTACCAGGAGCGGCGGACGACGCATCATCGACAAAGTGGCAGCTAATTCGGTCATCAGACCCTCCATCCCTTATGATCGTGAGAGGGAGATTTTGTCTTGGCCTGGTCGCGTGTTGCGCATTTTTTGAAGCTGCGCACGGTCCGTCAAATATGTTTACAATTTGAAAACAATTCACAGCTTTTCCACAGATTTTAACGCTTCCGTAATCAATAAAGCCAAGGTTTGGCGCTGTTATCCACAGCTTGCAAACCGGAGGGCGCCTCCTCGTGACCTCTCAGAAAGACCACATCAGTGACCTCCGTCTGCCGTCTTGGTTGCCACCAGGACCGGAGCACTATTTGCGCCATGTTGCGCTTGGCCAATCCATGCGCGGGATCGCCCGGGCGCATAATGCACATCCGTCCACGATCTTGCGCCGGATCCGACACATGGAGACGGCCCGCGACGACCCGCTGATCGACGAAGCGCTGACAGCCCTCTCGGCGACATCTCGAACCAGTACCGATTTGACTGACTTGCCCAAGGAGCCTTCACATATGACAGCCCCCTACCGGTCCCCTCTGGTATCCGATGAACCGACGATCAACCGGGAGGCGCGCCGGATCTTGCGCCGCCTTTGTGAGAAGGAGGCCGTCTTGGTCGTTGCGCAGGATATGGACAAGGCCGTGGTCCTGCGCACGGGGCATGACGGCAGCCAGACCCGGACCGCCGTGGTTGAGCGCACCGTTGCTCAGGCCTTTGCATTGAAAGATTGGATTTCCACGACCCGACGCGGTCGGGTCAGCACCTATCAGATCACTGCGATGGGGAAGTCCGCCCTGAAACGTCTGATCGATGAAGATCGCCGCCGTCGCCATGCGGGGATGGAATTGGCCGAAGCCGCGACGCCCTTTCAGGCGCAGCATCAGGTCTGGGGGGAGCGGACTGTTCGGGAGGGTGGCGCGTCTCGAAAACTCCGCGTCAACCTAGCGGAATCGCCGTTGGCCGGGGTGGCACGGCGCAAGGGGGCGGACGGGAAACCATTCTTGACGATGGATTTGGTTCAAGCGGGGGAGAAGCTTCGCGAAGATTTTGAGCGGGCGCAGATGGGCCCACGTGTTGCGCAAAATTGGGACCGGTTTTTGACTGGCGGTGACCGTGGAGGGTTCTTGTCCGATAGCGGTTTGGCCGAGGGGCCACGCGCGGCCCGGCAGCGGGTTTCGGATGCGATGGATGAGCTGGGGCCTGGGTTGTCCGATGTGGTGATGCGGGTGTGCTGCTTCCTAGAGGGGTTGGAATCGGCTGAAAAGCGGCTTGGCTGGTCGGCGCGTTCCGGAAAGATCGTCTTGAAAATCGGCCTTCAACGCCTTTTGCAGCATTATGAGCGCCGATATGGATTCGTTCCAGCCAGCCGCGACTGACGACACAGCGATAATCGCCCCTTCGACCGAATTGCCCGGTGAATTCATCCTGTCCGTGTGTAGGTCAAGACCTGCCCACAGGCAGGGTGGTTACCCAGGTTCCGCAAAATCGGAGGACAAACATGTATTCTAGCATTTTTGCGGAAATTCTAATCTGCAAGTAAATGACATCTCAATTGAATCGCCTTATGGTTGTATTGCGCGGTGGTGTCTGTCGCCGGCGGATGATTAACCAGCACCGTTTTTGAGGGAAGCCCCCGACGACCTGTTTTGCACCACGTCGCTAGCTAAAATCCCTCCTAGACGTTCGGTCGTCGGGGACCAGCGCCCGCCGAGATGTGGCGCTGAACAGATTTGCCGCAAAGACCCATGTGCGATTTCTCTCGGATTTGACCGCAAACAAACCCGTCAATCCTCATAAAGCAGCTTCTGCCGTATCAGCTTTGCGTCTGATGCAGGCCGCCTGTGCCAGATTGACAGGTTACATTGCGGCCTATCGGGGTTATTTAATGTTAAACCATTCCGTGACGGAGACCCCGATGCGCGACCTGAAAATCCCTGAGCAGCGCCATCCCGAGAAGGCGCGGCGCCCCGACAACCCGCAACCGAAGAAGCCGAATTGGATTCGGGTGAAGGCCCCGGTGGGCGAGGGATATAAACAAACCCACAAGATCATGCGCGAGCACAAGCTGACCACGGTCTGCGAAGAGGCGGGCTGTCCGAATGTCGGCGAATGCTGGTCGCAAGGTCACGCCACGATGATGATCATGGGCGAGGTCTGCACCCGGGCTTGCACCTTCTGCAACATCGCCACGGGCAAGCCGCCGGAAGACTTGGATGTGTTTGAGCCGGGCCGGGTGGCCGACGCGGTCAAGAAGCTCGGGCTGAACCATGTTGTCATCACCTCGGTCGATCGCGACGATATCGAAGATGGCGGGGCGGAGCATTTCGCTCAAACGATCCGCGCCATTCGCCGCCAGGCGCCCGGTACCACGATCGAAATCCTGACGCCGGACTTCCTGCGCTGTGATCCTGCGGTGCTTGAGGTGGTCGTGGCCGCCAAGCCGGATGTGTTCAACCACAACCTCGAGACCGTGCCCGGTCTCTATCCGGAGGTCCGGCCCGGCGCGCGCTATTTCCATTCGCTGCGGCTATTGCAGCGGGTCAAGGAACTCGACCCGTCGATGTTCACCAAATCCGGCATCATGGTTGGCTTGGGCGAAGACAAACAGGCCGTGATGCAGGTGATGGAAGACATGCGCGCGGCGGATATCGATTTTCTGACCATTGGGCAGTATCTGCAGCCGACGCCGAAACACCATGCGGTGGACCGCTTTGTGACGCCGGAAGAGTTCAAAGCCTATGAGAAAGCCGCTTATGGCAAAGGCTTCTTGATGGTCTCAGCCACGCCGCTCACCCGTTCATCTTACCATGCGGGCGATGATTTTGCGCAATTGCGCGCGGCGCGCGAGGCGGCTTTGGCGAAAGCATAGAGCGACCAACGGTTGCGTCAGACAAACCGGACCTTGCCGATATAAGGCAGGTTGCGATTGCGTTGCGCGTAATCGATGCCATAGCCCACGACAAATTCATCGGGGATTTCAAACCCGGTCCAGGTGGCTTTGATGTCGACCTCGCGTCGGGTTGGCTTGTCGAGCAGCGCGATGGTTTTAAGCGTCCGTGGCTCGCGAGAGGCCAGCAATGTCGTCACATGGTTCAACGTGTGGCCGGTATCGACGATATCTTCCACCACCAGCACATCGCGGCCACCAATCTCTCCACGCAGGTCTTTCAATATTCGAACCTCGCGTGAGCTTTCTGTGCTGTTTCCATAGGAAGAGGCTTCCAGAAAATCAATCTCAACCGGCAAGTCCAGCTCACGAACCAGATCGGCGATAAAGACGAAGCTGCCCCTGAGAAGGCCGACAAGGATTAGTTTGTCGGTCCCGGCAAACTCCGCTTCGATCTCGCGCGCCAAGTCTTCGATCCGCGCCGCAATGGCCTTGGCCGAGATCATCATGTCGATTTCATAGGCCCGCTGCGCCATTCTGCCCCCGCCTCATGGCTTGATTTCTGCGCCGAACTCTACGACATGACGCCGACGAAAAGAAAGTTAAAAGCCACAGATGCCAAGCCATTCCGAGACCCGCCAACTGCCCTATAGCGCCGATCAGATGTATGCATTGGTGGCCGATGTGGCCAAGTATCCAGAGTTCATCCCCTGGACGACGGCGGCCCGTATCCGATCCGTTTCACCGCTGACCGATGGCACGGGCGAGGTGATGCTCGCTGATTTGGTGGTTGGCTTTAAGATGTTCCGCGAACGGTTTGGCTCCAAGGTCACGCTAAGGCCCGAGATCCGCCGGATCGATACCGAATATATCGACGGCCCGTTTAAGCATATGATGTCTTGCTGGCGCTTCGGCGACTCTGATGGCGGTTGCGAGGTGTATTTTGAGGTGGATTTCGAGTTTAAGAACCGGCTGCTGCAAGGCGCGGCGGGGATGTTCTTTCATGAGGCGATGACTCGAATCGTGCGCGCATTTGAGACCCGCGCCGCCGAGATCTACGGCGCTGGATGATCGCGGGTCGCGACCTCGAGAACAAGGGCGAGCGCATGGGTCACGCTGGCGGCACGCACTTCGGCCCGACCCAAAGCCCCGAAATCGACCTGTTCGGTTGTGACACTGTCGCTCGTCGCCAAACCAAAGCACACGCGCCCTTCGGGCTTATGGTCTGAGCCGCCGGGCCCTGCAATGCCCGTGACTGAAATCGCTACATCGGCGCTGGACCGCGCCAATGCGCCGGTCGCCATCTCGGCCGCCACCTGTTCCGAAACGGCGCCGAAGCGGTTGAGCGTGTCGGGGCGAATTCCCAACATCTCGATCTTCGCGCGATTGGAATAGGTCACAAAGCCCCGATCAAACACCGCCGACGAGCCAGCGATATCTGTGATCGCGCCTGCGATCATCCCACCGGTGCAGCTTTCGGCGGTCGCGAGCGTCCACCCGCGGGCCTTGAATGCCTGGACGACCGCCTCCGCGCTCATATCAGCGCCAGGTGGGCCACTGCCGCCAGAACGGCGACCACCAGGGCCGACAACCAGCCTGCGATGACATCATCAAGCATTACGCCGGTCGGCCCTTCAAGGCCATCCGCCCATCCGACGGGGCCGGGTTTGAGAATATCGAACAGCCGGAAGACGATGAAGGCGGTCAGAATGCCGGGCCAGAGCTGCAGCATATCGACATCCGCGAACATCGCCCCGAAGGAGACCGGCCAGAGCGCGATCCATTGGCCCGCGACCTCATCGATGACGATCTCGGATGGGTCTTGGTCTTCTTGGCCCACAATTTCTTGCTGCGTCGCCCACCAGCCCAGGCCGGTGACGGCCAAGGTTGCGAAGAAGAAAAGCCAGAACCCACCCAAGAGATGGAGACCATAGGCCAGCGGAAGGGCGGCCAAGCTGCCCCAGGTGCCGGGGGCAGGGCGGAGATGGCCAATGCCAAAAACGGTCGCGATCATCCGGGTCATGTCGCCACCAAGGTTACGGTTGCCATGGCTGCAATTCCTTCTTCACGCCCGGTAAACCCGAGCCGTTCCGATGTGGTGGCCTTGACCGATACCCGCTCCAGATCCACGCGCAAGAGCCGCGCCAGTTCGGCCCGCATCGCGCCTGCATGAGGTCCGATCTTGGGCCGTTCGCAGATCAGGGTGAGATCGGCATGGGCCAGTGTGAAGCCCCTAGCGGCGGCCATTTCAACCGCATGGGTCAGGAAAACATGGCTCGCCGCGCCCTTCCATTGCGGATCGGAAGGCGGGAAATGCGTGCCGATATCGCCCTCGGCCAGCGCGCCATAGATCGCGTCGGTCACAGTGTGGAGCGCCACATCGGCATCGGAATGGCCTTGCAAGCCGCGCTCATGCGGCACGGAGATGCCGCAGAGCATGACGTGATCGCCCGGGCCGAACCGGTGCACATCGAAGCCATTGCCGGTGCGAATATCCATGGGCGGCGTCTCCATCATCTTTGCAGCGCGGGCGAAATCTTCGGGGCGGGTGAGCTTCAGGTTCGCCTCATCGCCGGGGGTGATCGCGACACGCAAGCCAGAGGCGCGCGCAACCTCCACATCATCGGCGGCCCCACCCGGATGGACGGCATGGGCGGCCAAAATGGCGGCGCGGTGAAAGCCTTGCGGGGTCTGGGCGCGCCAAAGCCCGGTGCGATCTTCGGTCCCGTCCACTTCGGTTGCGCCGCGCCAAAGCGCATCTGTCACCGCGAGGCCCGGCGCGGCCCCATCATGATCGACAAGGGCGGCGAGCACGCCATCAATGACCGCCGCGCTGACCAGGGGCCGGGCCGCGTCATGGATCAGAACCAGATCATAGCCGGCGGCCGCGAGACCGGCCTGGACCGAGGCATCCCGAGTTGCACCGCCGAGCACATCGACGAGTAGCGTCTCGGTCTCTGGGCAGGCGGCCTCGAACAATGCGCCGTCATCCGCGTGTCTGACGACGATGATCTCTGCGACGGCAGGATGGCGATCAAAGGCGCGGATCGTGCGCGTTAGAACAGCTTCGCCGCACAACGCTTTGTATTGCTTTGGAATTTTGCCACCAACTCGAGTGCCGCGCCCGGCCGCGACGATCACGGCGCTGGCAGTCGGTCGGGGAGGGTTCGAGGCGGAATCCGTCATGCAGGTCTGATAGGGCGAAAGCCTCTGCGATACAATATTCGTAACCACGCTGGCCAATCCTGCGGCGCAATGCCTAATTTTTAGGCAGGTATCGGCAAGCTATGGCAGAGCCGCAGTGTTTTCTTTGCCCTCGCGGCGAGGTCGCCCTATTTCAGAAGCTGATTGCACAAGGATTGAGCATTTGACCGTTTCCCTGGCAGGCCGGGCATTGTGCCCCCCGGTAGTCTTGGCCCCTTTGGCCGGGATCACAGACCTGCCGTTTCGTAATTTGGTACAACGTTTTGGGGCCGGGCTTGTGGTCTCGGAAATGGTCGCGAGCCAAGAGATGGTCGAGGCAAAGGCCAGCGTTCGGGCGCGGGCCGAGCTTGGCTTTGGTCAGGCCAACACCGCCGTGCAACTGGCCGGTCGTGAGGCGTTCTGGATGGCCGAGGCGGCGCGGATTGCCGAGGGGCAGGGTGCGCAGATCATCGATATCAATATGGGATGCCCGGCCAAGAAAGTGGTGAATGGCTATTCCGGGTCCGCATTGATGCGCGATTTGGATCATGCGGTCGGGTTGATCGCGGCGGTGGTCGGTGCCGTCGAGATTCCGGTCACGCTCAAAACCCGCTTGGGCTGGGACGATGAGTGTCTGAACGCGCCGGAACTGGCGCGGCGCGCCGAGTCCGCTGGCATTCAGATGATCACGATCCACGGTCGCACCCGGTGCCAGTTTTACAAAGGCGAGGCAGATTGGGCCGCGATCCGCGCGGTGAAAGATGCCGTCTCGATCCCGGTGATTGCCAATGGCGACATTCTGGACAGCGCCACGGCGCGGACGGCGCTGGCGGCCTCCGGGGCCGATGGGGTGATGGTGGGCCGTGGCGCGCAAGGACGACCTTGGCAGTTGGCGCTGATCGGCGCGGAGCTGTTTGGCAACGCTGCCCCAAAGATTCCTCAGGGCGTGGATTTGGTCGAAATGGTGCTGGGCCACTATGATGAGATGCTGCGGTTCTATGGCATTGATCTGGGCCTGCGCGTCGCACGAAAACATCTCGGTTGGTATATGGACGGGGTCGAGACATCGGCCCCCTTGCGCCGGTCCATTTTGACGGCGCAGGACCCAAGCGATGTGATCGCGCGCTTGCCCGAGGCGATGCTGTCGGACCCCGCGAGGCAGGCCGCATGACCGCCTGGACCAATTCGCTTTGGGCCTCCCTCCCGATCCCGGCTTTGATTTTGGACGCCGACGATCAGATCGGGGACGTGAACCCGGCCGGCGAAAGCTTTCTCAATACGTCGCGGAAGACCCTCAAGGGCCACCCGTTCTGGGACAAGATCTTTGTCGATGCCCCCTTGGAAGACGCCTTTGCACGGGTCCGAAGCGGCCAGGCACCGCTTTTTGTGAATACGGTCGATGTCGGAACCGGCAGCAAGAAGCCGGTTAATTGCGACGTGCAAATCGCGCCTCTGGCCGACCGTCCGGATCATGTGCTGGTGCTTCTGGAGAGCCGCGAGCTGGCGGGGCGGCTTGACCGCGCGATGTCGTCGAAATCCGCGGCGAAATCGGCGATCGGCATGGCCGAGATGCTGGCCCATGAGATAAAGAACCCGTTGGCGGGGATAACCGGGGCCGCACAACTGATCTCGATGCATACGACCGGTGAAGACCGGGAATTGACCGATCTGATCGTGGCCGAGACGCGGCGTATCTTGAAGCTGCTCGACCAGGTGGAGGAGTTTGGCAATCTCAGCCCACCCAACCGCAGGCCCGTGAATATCCATGACGTCCTCGACCGGGCGCGCAAATCGGCAATGGTTGGGTTCGCGGCGCATATGACGCTGGAAGATGAGTATGATCCGTCGCTGCCGCCGGCCTGGGCCGATCCAGACCAACTTCAACAAGTCTTTCAGAACCTCCTTAAAAACGCGGCGCAAGCGTGCAAATCCGGCGGCACGCTGAAACTGCGCAGCTTTTATGAGCTGAGCCTGAAGGTTCGGCGCAAGGATGGTTCTGGCGGGGCCGTGCCCTTACAGGTCGAGATTATTGATGACGGCCCGGGTATACCGAAGGCCGTTGCCGCGGATATCTTTGAACCGTTCGTATCGGGCCGAGAAAACGGCACCGGGCTTGGCCTGGCTCTGGTCTCCAAAATCATCGCCGATCACGATGGCTGGATCGCGGTGGAGTCGGTTCCCGGCCGTACCGTGTTTCGCGTGTCCCTTCCCATTGCGCCGAAAGACAGCGCCCCATGACCCCCGCAGGAGAGTAACGAAATGGACGGCACCGTTCTTGTCGCCGATGATGATCGCACCATCCGCACCGTGTTGACGCAGGCGTTGACGCGCGCCGGGTGCAAGGTCCATGCGACGTCCAGCTTGATGACGCTCATGCGTTGGGTCGACGAGGGCAAAGGTGATCTGGTGATCTCGGATGTGATGATGCCCGATGGCAATGGGCTGGACACGCTGCCGCAAATCACCGAGCAGCGGCCAGGCCTGCCGGTGATCATCATCTCGGCGCAGAACACAATTATGACCGCGATCCAGGCGACCGAGGCCGAGGCTTATGACTATCTGCCGAAACCCTTCGACCTGCCGGATCTGATGAAACGTGCGGCGCGTGCGCTGGATCAGAAGCGCCGCGCGCCCGCGACGAAGCCAGCCGAAGCGCCAACCGGCGGGCAAGACGACTTGCCTTTGGTTGGGCGGACGGCGGTGATGCAGGCGCTTTATCGGCTGGTCGCGCGGGTGATGAACACCGAACTGCCGGTCTTGATCACCGGCGAAAGCGGCACGGGCAAAAGCCTGATTGCGCGCGCAATCCATGATTTCTCGGACCGGCGAACCCTGCCATTTGTCGTCGCGGCAGCGGCGGATCTGGAGGGGATGGATGGCCCATCCTCTGTCTTGGCCAGGGCGCGCGGCGGGTCGATCTTGTTTGATGAAGTCGGCGATCTTAACGAAGAGGCGCAGGCCAAGATCGTGCGCATGCTGGACGCGATGGGCGATGGCGCGCCGCGGGTGATGGCCACGAGCCAAAAAGACCTGATGGAGAAGATGGAGAGCGGCGCGTTTCGCCAAGATCTGTTCTATCGCCTCGGCGGCGTCACAATCACGGTGCCGAGTTTGCGCGAGCGGGTGGAGGACATTCCGCTTCTGGTCACGCATTTCCTGGCCCGGGCGGAGCGAGAGGGCGGGCCGATCCGTCGCCTGGCCCCGGATGCGGTCGATTTGGTGCGCGCTTATTCTTGGCCCGGAAATGTGCGGCAGCTTGAAAACTGCATTCGCCGGTTGACGATCACGAGCCAGGTCGAAGAGATCACTAAGGCCGAGGTCGAGGCGGTTTTAGGCAACCAGCCCGCCATTGAGCCGCTCATGGGTGGTGGCGAGGGCGACAAGCTCTCAGCCTCGGTCGCAAAACACCTACGGCGCTATTTCGATCTGCATGGTGGCGTCTTGCCGCCGCCCGGTCTCTACACCCGGATTTTGCGCGAGGTCGAGGCGCCGTTGATCGAGATTGCGTTGGAGGCGACCGGCGGAAATCAGGCGAAATGCGCCGATCTTCTCGGCATAAATCGCAATACGCTCAGAAAGAAGATCACCGACCTGGATATTCGCGTGACACGCCGCCGCAAGTTGATGTAAAACCGCAACAGTGCCGTGGCGAAAGGGAAACATCCGCGCCGGGGATTTCAAGGTTTAGCGGCGGGGCGATGTTTTGGCCCCAGATAAAGGGGGGCTTGAGCGGTGCGGTTACCCGCGAATGGGGCGGCAAAATCCCCCATCACCAGGCTGTTAGACCTGCGCCAGCGCCGTCGGCTGCGCAGTGCGGGCACGCTTGGGTTGGTGATTTTGGGGCCGGTTCTGGCGCTCGCCACCTTCTTGGTTTTGGGCCCGTTGGGCGAGGTCGCCGATTCCCCCGCGCTACGCCTGATCCTTCTGGCCAATATGGTCTATATCTTGGTCGTCGCGGCGCTTGTCTCGCGCCAGGTGGCCCGAATGGTGGCTGCGCGCCGCGCGCGCTCTGCCGGGTCGCGGCTGCATTTGCGGCTGACGGGTGTTTTTGCGCTGGTGGCCCTGTCACCGACAATCCTGGTCGCGGTTTTTGCAACGATCACGGTGAATATGGGGCTTGAGGGGTGGTTCTCGGAACGCGTGTCCTCCGCGCTTGGCAATTCTGTCGATGCGGCCGAAGCGTATCAGCAGGAACATCGGGATGACCTGGCCGCCGATGCGGTCGCGCTGGCCGCGTATCTGAACCTCAACCGACAGGCGACGCCGTTCATGTCGGATGGCACATTGGGTCAGTTTCTGCGTCAGGGGCAATCGCGCATCCAGCGCGGGCTGCGCGAGGCCTTCATTGTCGATGGTGGCGGCGAATTACGGGTGCGCGGCGAGCGCAGTTACCTGTTCGATTTTGAGCAGCCGAACCCGGATGATCTGGCCCGCGCCGCGGAAGGTGAGCTTGTTATCATCGAAGACCGAACCGTCAATGAATTTCGCGCGCTTCTGCGACTTACCGCGTTTGTTGATCGCTACCTCTATGTGAGCCGTGAGGTCGACGGGCAGATCATCTCGCTTCTCGATGATACGCAACAGACCGTGCAGCTTTATCGCCAGCTGGAAAGTGAGCGGGGCCGGGTCTTGTTCGGATTTGGCCTGCTGTATCTGGGCTTTGCGTTGATTATCATTCTTGCGGCCATCTGGCTTGGGCTATGGTTCGCGGAGCGATTATCACGCCCCGTCGGGCGGCTTGCCAGCGCTGCGCAACGGGTTGGACAGGGGGATTTGGATGTCCGCGTGGTTGAGGAACGCGGCGACGATGAGATCGCGATGTTGGGGCGGCTGTTCAACCAAATGACCCGGCAGCTCAAGGGGCAGCGCGATACGCTGGTCGAGCAGAACAGCGCAACTGAGGAAAGCCGCCGGCTGTTTGATAGCGTGCTGTCATCAGTCACCGCGGGTGTGATCGGGCTTGACGCGCAAGGCCGGGTTGATTTCATGAATCGCTCGGCCCTGCGACTCTTGGACATGGTGGAACAACGCGATCACGGGCTGACCCTGTCCATCGCGGTGCCGGAGTTTGCTGATCTGTTACGCCGACTGCAAGACCGGGGTGGAGAGGCAATCCAAGAAGAAATCAAACTTGCCCGAGGCGGCAAACTTGAGAGCTTGCTGGTCAGAATGGCAACGCGGCGCAACACCGACGGCGCGCTGGAAGGCTATGTGGTGGCCTTTGATGATGTGACCGATCTGGTCAGCGCGCAACGGATGGCCGCATGGGGCGATGTCGCGCGACGGATCGCACATGAGATCAAAAACCCGCTGACCCCGATCCAGCTTTCAGCAGAACGCGTGCGGCGGAAGTTCGGCCCAAAACTGGGGGAGGACGCCGATGATCTTGAGCAATATACAGACGTGATTATTCGCCAAACCAATGACTTACGGCGCATTGTTGATGAATTCTCCAAATTCGCCCGCATGCCGGAGCCGGAAACCCGCACCGAAGATGTCGCCAAACTGCTGCGCGACGCTGTGACCTTGCAGAAAGCCGGTCAGCCCAATGTACGGTTTGAGGTCGATATCCCGGAGGGGACGTTCCTCGGCGAGGTCGATGCCACGATGATGGGGCAGGCGTTTACGAATTTGATGAAGAATGGCGGAGAAGCCACGGAAACATCTATAGAAAAGGGTGCGCCCGAGGACTATCAGCCGCAGCTGCGTGTGACGCTGTCCGCCGCCGCCGAAGAGCTGATCGTAACGATCAGTGATAACGGCATTGGCTTACCACCGGACCGGGCAAAACTGTTCGAGCCTTATGTCACAACGCGCGACAAGGGCACCGGGCTCGGCCTGCCAATAGTGAAAAAGATTGTCGAAGAGCATGGCGGCGTTTTGGAGCTGCTGGACGCGGACCCCTTTGCCGAGGGCGCCCATCGTGGCGCTATGGCAAAGATCACCCTGCCGCGTCATTTGGATAAAGAGGAAGAGGAATAATGTCTGACATTCTGGTTGTCGATGACGAGCGCGATATCCGCGAGTTGATCTGCGATATTCTCGAAGACGAAGGGTATTCCACCCGGATGGCCGCCAATTCCGATGAGTGTATGGCGGAGTTGAACGGCGAGCCCCCCGGCCTGATGGTGCTCGATATCTGGCTGAAAGACAGCAACATGGATGGGATCGACATTCTCAAACATGTGAAACGTGACAACCCGGATGTCCCGGTGGTGATCATCTCAGGCCATGGCAATATCGAGATCGCGGTCGCGGCAATCAAGCAGGGCGCGTATGATTTCATCGAAAAGCCGTTCAATATCGACCAATTGATGGTCGTGATCCGCCGGGCGATGGAGACCTCGCGGCTGCGGCGGGAAAACTCCGCCTTGCGTCGTCAGGATGGCAAAGCGGCCGAGATGATCGGGCAGGGCGCGGCATTCAAAGCTCTCAAAGGTCAGCTTGATAAGGTCACCAAATCCAACGGTCGGGTGATGCTGGCCGGGCCAGCGGGCGCGGGCAAAGAAGTGGCCGCGCGCTATATCCACAGCGAGTCGAACCGGGCCGATGCGCCCTTCGTGACGGTCAGTTCCGCCTCGATCCAGCCGGATCATATGGAAGAGGTTTTGTTTGGCCGCGAATCTGGTGAGCGCGGGGTGGAGCAGGGCTTGTTGGAACAGGCCCATGGCGGGGTGATCTATTTCGATGAAGTGGCCGATATGCCACTTGGAACGCAGTCCAAAATCCTGCGCGTCTTGGTCGACCAAAGCTTCACCCGTGTCGGCGGCACAGCCAAAGTGCGTGTCGACCTGCGGGTGATTTCCTCGACGACCCGCGATCTGCAGAATGAGATCGACGCGGGCAATTTCCGAGAAGAGCTGTATCACCGGCTGAATGTGGTGCCGATCGACGTGCCGAGCTTGGAAGACCGGCGCGAGGATATCCCTTTGTTGGCAGAGTATTTTATAGCTCAGTTCAATGCGGATCAGGGGCTGCCGCTCCGCGATTTGGGCGAGGATGCGGAGGCGATGCTGCAAACCATGCGCTGGCCCGGCAATGTGCGGCAGTTGAAAAACGTCATCGAGCGGGTGCTGATCCTGGGCGATGGCACGGGACCGATCGAGGCGCGCGATTTGCCGGGGCAGGGCGACGGGCCAACTGAAGAAGAGGATATCGCGCTGTCGGCCGGGCTGACGACTTTGCCGCTCCGCGAAGCCCGCGAGTTGTTTGAACGGCACTACCTGATGGCGCAGATCAATCGGTTTGGCGGCAATATCTCCCGCACCGCCAGCTTCGTTGGCATGGAGCGGAGCGCGCTGCACCGGAAACTGAAATCACTTGGCGTCGTGACAACCAACAAGTCGGGGGCGCGGGTCGCCCAAGTCGAAGAAAACTAGCTCGGGTTCAGCACCAAGGCGCCGATGCCCTGCCGGTTGACCACACAGGTCTCGGAGGTCAGCGTCGGCATGACCGTGGGCGCGGCCACCGGGCCATCGAGGTTGCACACCGGCAGCGACAGAAGCGTATAGCCCCGCCCGCCCATGCAGCCAACCACGGCACGCGCGCGCGGGTTGCGGTTTAGGTCGACCGTATAGGTTTCACCACCCGTCCAATATCCCGGCTCCAAAGCGCAGTTTCCATTGCTGTCGCACACCTGACGACCAGGGTGGAACACCCGTGGCGTGCGCCGAATGTCGCGCAAGATCGGATAGTCTTGCAGCGCTTGGCGTTCGCAGACCGCAAAGTCGCGGTCTCGCGTCGCGATGCTGACACCTTCGGCATAATAGGTGTCGATTGCGAAGCAGCCTGAGAGCACCAAGACCATACCAAAGCCAATCGCCAAACGCATCTTGTCATTCCGTTTCAGATGATGCGCAAACTTTATGCTGCGGCGGGCATGTTATTCAATGACCAGCGGCATAGATCAGCATCAATTGACGTGACGCGCCGGGCGTGCCATGCAGAACGTCTCTGATCGGACCCTCAAAGGCAAAGGCACATGAAGGTCATCATTTGCGGCGCGGGCCAGGTGGGCTGGCAAATCGCGCGCCATCTTTCCGGCGAAAACAACGATGTGACGGTGGTTGATAACAACCCCGATCTGGTGCGCCGCGCGACGGATACGCTCGATGTGCAGGGGTTGACCGGCCATGCGTCTTATCCCGATGTGCTGGACCGGGCAGGCGCGCGCGACGCTGATATGATCATCGCGGCGACCTTCTCGGACGAGGTGAACATGGTCACCTGCCAGGTGGCGCATTCGGTGTTTTCGGTGCCCCGCAAGATCGCGCGTCTGAGGGCGCAAAGCTATCTGAACGCGATTTACTCCGATTTGTATCGCCGTGATCACTTGCCGATCGATGTGGTGATCAGCCCTGAGAAAGAGGTGGCTGAAGCCGCGCTTCGCCGGCTGGCCTCGCCCGCCACCTTTGACACCGAGAGTTTTTTGGGTGGTGACGCGCAGATGTTGGGCATTCAACTTGATGAAGACTGCCCGGTGCTGAACACGCCGCTGCGGCAACTCTCAGAGCTGTTCTCGACGCTGCGCGCGATTGTGGTGGGTATCCGCCGAGAGGGCGCGCTGTTCTCGCCGGAACCCGGCGATCAGCTTTATGCGGGCGACCAGATCTATGTCTTCACCCATGCGATGGACAGCGACCGGACGCTGGAGATTTTCGGCAAAGAGGCCAAACGCCAGGAGCGGGTGGTGATCATCGGCGGCGGCAATGTCGGCTTGGCGGTGGCGCAGAAATTAGAACGCGGCGCCAATCGGGTGCGAACCAAGATGGTCGAGATGAGCCGCGCCAATGCTGAGCGGGCCGCGGACGCACTGGAGCGGACGATTGTGCTGCATGGCGATGGTCTCGACATGGATATCTTGCAAGAGGCCGGCGTCGACCGTGCCGACACGGTGCTCTGCGTCACGGATGATGACAAAACCAACCTTCTTGCCTCGGTCCGCGCGAAGACCGCGGGCGCGCGTGTGGCTGTGGCACTGGTCAATGACCCGACGCTGGTGCCGCTGATGAGCCCGCTTGGCATCGATGCCTATGTGAACCCGCGCAGCACAACGGTCAGCTCGATCCTGCGCCATATCCGCCACGGTCGGGTGCGCGGTGTTTATTCCATCGGCGATGCCGAGGCCGAGGTGATCGAGGCGCAGGTGCTGTCGACCTCGCCCATCGCCGGCAAGGCGGTGCGGGATATCGATTTTCCCGAAGGCGTCTTGATCGGCGCGGTGCAAAAGGGCGGCAAGGTCGTGCGGCCATCCGGCTCGACCAAAATCGAAGAGGGCGACGCCATCGCGATCTTTGCGATGGCCGATGACGTACCGGGCGTGGAAACGCTCTTGCAAGTTTCCATCGATTTCTTCTGACGCGATGCGCGGCTATCTCTCTCGCCTGCCGCTGATTGTTGTGCTCATGGGGGTGAGCGCGCTGGCGATGATGTTGCCCGCCGCGGTGGCCTCCGCGTTGGATGATCACCTTATCTCGCGGGTCTTTTTCTATTCCTCGCTTCTGTTTTTGATCCTTACCGGGCTGATTGGATTTGCAACCCAAACCTTGCCGGCGGTTACTTCGCCTCGGGCGCATTTGGTGGCACTTTTGGCGGCCTATCTGCTGTTGCCGCTGATCCTCGCGTTTCCGTTTGCGGAGGCGGTGGGCAATACACGCTATATCAATGCCTATATCGAAATGGTCTCGAGCCTGACGACCACTGGCGCGAGTTTTTTCGAACCTGAGCGGCTTACCCCGGCGGTGCATCTTTGGCGCGGACTTGTGGGGTGGCTGGGAGGATTTCTGATCTGGGTGACGGCGGTCGCGGTCTTGGCGCCGTTGAATTTGGGCGGCTATGAGGTGACCTCGGAAGCGGTGAGCCTGGACCGTGTGCAATCCGGGTCGGGCCAAATGCAGGCAGCCACACCGGCCGAACGACTAACCCGCCATGCCGCCCGTCTGGCCCCGGTTTATCTGTCTTTGACCATGGCGCTTTGGATCGGGTTGTTGGTGTCGGGAGAGATGCCGCTGACCGCATTGATCCATGCGATGTCCACATTGGCGACCTCGGGGATCAGCCCGACAGGTGGGCTTGAGGGGCGGCCAAGCGGGGTCGCGGGGGAGGTGTTGATCTTCCTATTCTTCATTTTTGCCGTGTCGCGGCGGTCCTTTACCTCCGGTTTTTCAAGTGAAACGGCAAAGCGGCTGGCCAAAGATCGGGAATTGCGGCTGGCGCTTTTTGCCGTGATTGTGCTCCCGACCTTGCTCTTCGCGCGCCATTGGCTGGGCGCGCTTGAGGTAGATGAACTGGCCAATGTCGAAGGGGCGGTGACCGCCCTTTGGGGCAGCGTTTTTACGGTGTTGTCGTTTTTGACAACGACCGGCTTCGTCTCCGAGAGTTGGGTCGAGGCGCGGGCCTGGTCTGGCCTGCCGACGCCTGGATTGGTCCTGATCGGTCTGGTTTTGATGGGCGGCGGCGTTGCAACAACAGCCGGCGGTGTGAAGCTGTTACGGGTCTATGCGCTCTACAAACACGGCACGCGAGAGATGGAGAAGCTGTTGCACCCGCATTCTGTGGCTGGCGCGGGGCGCTTGGGCCGCCGTATCCGACGCGAAGGGGCGTATATCGCCTGGATTTTCTTCATGCTGTTCATCCTGTCGATGGCCGTGATCATGGCCGCCCTGGCGCTCACCGGATTGAGCTTTGAGGCCGCGCTGGTCTTGGCCGTCTCGGCGCTGACCACGACGGGGCCGCTGGCCGCCGTCGCCGCAGAAACACCAATCTCCTATATCGGGCTTGGCGATGCGGCGAAGTTGATCCTGGCCGGGGCGATGATTGTGGGCCGCCTTGAAACACTGGTTCTTTTGGCGCTGATCAACCCGGGATATTGGCGGGCGTGATGCATTTGCAGCATCGCCATTCTAATGCGCTGGAATCGGGGTGGAATTCCGCCGCACTTGCCCCCATACTCCGCTTCGTCTGCTCACAGACTGTCAATTTGAAAGACAGCACCAACGACAAGGCAAGTTTCTAAATGGCCGAAAACAAGCAAAATCTGCAGGACGCGTTTCTTAACCACGTCCGCAAAACAAAGGTCCCGGTCACGATTTTCCTGATCAACGGCGTCAAGCTGCAGGGTGTGATCACTTGGTTCGACAATTTTTGCGTGTTGCTTCGCCGCGACGGACAGTCGCAGCTGGTGTATAAACACGCGATCTCGACGGTGATGCCGGCGCAACCGATCAATCTCTATGATGGGGAAGAGTGAGCGAGACTCCGCTGACATCTGATGGTGGCGGTCCGGCTATGCGGGCCGTAGTCCTTCACCCCGATATACAGACCGACCGCACCCGCCACGCTGCTGAGCCAGCGTTGGAAGAGGCTGTTGCGTTGGCGGCGGCTTTACCAGAACTTGAGGTGGTCGGTGCTGAGGTCGTGCGCCTGTCGAAGGCCCAACCTGGGATGTTGTTCGGATCAGGTAAGATCGCCGAGCTCGGTCAGATGATCGAGGCGGCGGAGGCTGGCCTGGTCTTGATCGATGGGCCGGTCACCCCGGTCCAGCAACGGAATCTTGAGAAAAAATGGGGCGTGAAGCTTCTTGATCGTACCGGCCTGATCCTGGAGATTTTCGCGGATCGCGCCCGAACCCGCGAAGGCGTATTGCAGGTCGAGTTGGCCGCGCTCTCTTATCAACGCACCCGATTGGTCCGTGCCTGGACCCATTTGGAGCGCCAGCGGGGCGGCTTGGGATTTGTCGGTGGCCCCGGCGAAACCCAGATCGAGGCCGACAGGCGCGCCATCGATGAAGCGGTCACCCGCATCCGCCGACAATTGGCGAAAGTCGTGAAGACGCGTGCTCTGCATCGCGCGGCCCGCAAGAAAGTCCCTTATCCCGTGGTCGCATTGGTGGGCTATACCAACGCGGGCAAATCGACCTTGTTCAACCGGCTGACCGGGGCGGAGGTGATGGCCAAAGACATGCTTTTCGCGACACTTGATCCGACCATGCGGGCTGTCGCCTTGCCCGATGGGACCGAGGTGATCTTGTCCGACACGGTTGGGTTCATCAGCGATTTGCCAACCCAACTGGTCGCGGCGTTCCGGGCAACCTTGGAAGAGGTGTTGGACGCGGATCTGATCGTCCATGTCCGCGACATCGCGCATCCGGAAACGGAAGCGCAGGCGGCGGATGTGTCGGCTATTCTGACCGACCTGGGCGTCGAAGACGGCGCGCCAATGATCGAGGTCTGGAACAAATCAGACCAGTTGCCACCGGAACGGGCTGCCGAGCTAACCCAAATCGCCGCGCGGCGGGACAATACCCATGTGATCTCCGCGCTGACGGGGCAGGGGATGGACTCGCTCCTGACCGAGATTGCAAAAAACGTATCGCCGCCACGACACATGAGTGAGTTGGACCTACCGCATAGCGACGGCCGCAAACGCGCCTGGCTCTACAATCAGGGGGTGGTCGAGGCCGAAGAGCAAAGAGATCAAGCGGCCCATTTCGTGGTCCAATGGACCGCCCGTCAGGAAAAGGCGTTTCGTCAGCTTTGAGTCCTTGGGCGAGTGCTTGGAGCCGCTAATGAAGGGCGAAATCCGAGAGTGCGTTGATAATGACGATGCCAGAAATGATGAAGGCGAGGCCGACCATCGCCGCCAAATCGAGTTTCTGTCCAAAAACCAACACCCCTGCGGCAGCTACGAAGACGACACCCAAGCCAGAGGCAGCGGCGTAGGTGATGCCCAAGGGCATGTATTTCAACGCAAGTGTCAGAAAATAGAAGGAACTGCCCAGACCCACGATCACGATAAGGGAGGGCCATAGCTTCGAGAATTGGGCACTTGCGTTGAGAGCGGAATAGCCAATCGTCTCTGCAATGACGGATGCGACGAGATAGACATAGGGTGTGGGCATTGAGAGGTCTCCTGGATTGATCGTGAAAGGTCGCTGGCGCGGGGATGGCCAAAGCTTGGGTCTTTACGTCCGACGCCAGTTGGTGTCGGCTGCGATGGCGCAGAAGAGCGCGAAACGCGCTCCAAGACAGACTCTGATGGCATGACGCATATACGCCTCCCTTAACGTTGAACCTTTTCCGCACTGTGGTAGCGTTCCTAAAAACGAGACAAAACGGGTTTGGCGCCAACGACATGGGCTTTGTCGCGAATGACACTTTGCTCGGCGAGACGCTCGCGGAAGCGCGGGCGGAGGCTCGAAACCGGTTGCTCTGGGCGGGGCTTGCCTGTGCCGCTGTCGTCGCCGGGCTTACCGGTCCATTCGGGACCTACACAACAATGCCGGTGCCTTTGCGTCTGACCTACTGGGCAGTAGTCGTGATCACCAGCTACTGGATCGGCCTTCTGACGTCTATTGCGGTGACAACTTGGTGTGAGACCTTGAGCGTCTCTGCCCCGCTGAGTGTTGGGTTGGGGGCACTTGCCGCGAGTGTCTTGGTGACGGCGTGGCTTGCGGGTTTGCACGCCGTCTTGCTCGCGGATCCGTTTTTTGCGGAGTTCATCCGCTTGCTACCGTACGTTGCCGTGATCTCCTTGGCTGTCAGCTACCTGTTTGAGGTGATCCCGGAACGGAACACTCACGTCAAAAGAGACGTCGCTGCCCTGTCTCGGCCGGCCTGGTTGGACTGTCTCCCACCGGACCTTGGGCCAGACCTTATTCTGCTTCAGGCGCAAGACCACTACCTGCGCGCAGAGACAAAACTTGGCGAGACATTGCTGCGCGGATCAATCGGCGAGGCATCCGAGGCGCTCGGAGATTTCGGCATCCGTGTCCATCGGTCGTGGTGGGTGTCACGGTCGGCGATCCGGGAGTATCGCACACGGCAAGGTGCACGGGTTATCGTCCTATCATCTGGTGAGGAAGTGCCCGTTGGGCGAAGCTACTGGCGAAAGGTACGGGACTTTGTCGACGGCATATGATCCGTGAGAGGCTTTCGTGCCAACATAAACCGTCGCGAACGGGGCGATCAGCCGAGTTAGGTTCAACTTGGACCGCAATCCCAGTATCTTCTCCGTCCGCGTCTAACAGACTCCGCGACGTTAACGAGGCGTCAAAACGGTGACGCCGACATTCCCTGCTCTTGCTAAATCCGGATCAAGAGACATCGGGATGTATTCGCCGCGTCGCCAGAGCTCGCCCAAATCATCGTAATACGGGCTGAGCGGGTGGCCGGATTGACCTGTGGCGATGACAAAGACGGAGCTGTCGGGGTCGGCGAAGTCATAGACGCCGCGATAGCCCGCGGAATGGGTGTTCAAGAACGGGTCGGGCAGGGTGCCCGGCGTTGCGGCGCGTTGAAGGGTGAAGTCCCCGCCCGAGGTGGGTTGGCGGATATTGACGACCCAGGAGAAGAGGGCCGTATCACCCAAGACCTGATGGTTGTGCTGCGCCTCATGGGCCGCGCCCCATCGCCAGCTTTCCACCCCCGCGCCATAGCGCTCTTCCAGCCATTGCAGCGCGTCATCGAGCGCCAGGCGAGCGATGTCGGTACAGGTTTCAACCGCTGTGGAGGGGCGGACATCGCACCAGATTGCGGCACCATCCACATCGCGGAACACCCGTTCGATGAAAAGCGGTTCGATCTTCAGGAACTCATTGGCCAGCGGCCCAATATCGTCGCGGATCAGCCGTTGTTGCAACTCGCGCATCCAGGCGGCGTAGATCAGCGGTTCGGGCAGATGTTCGTTCATCTCGCCATTCCACTCCGCCAGCAGTTGCAACGCCCGCTGCCGCCGCCGCTCCGGTGTTCCCTCAGGGGCCGTTTCGCCGGAAAACCACAGGTCGCGGGCGACAAGTGGCAGGATGTTCCGTGCTGCCGCAGAGACCGTATCCAGCTGCGCCTCGATGAAGCTGTCCCGCGTATGAACCTGCCGGTTTTGCATCAGGCTTTGCCAGCGGGTTACGCGCTGTGTGTCGCCCCAACTGTGGGAGACATGGAGGGGAAATTCCCGATCGATGACCTTGTTATTGGTGTTGCCAACGATCCCGCCTTCGGGGTTCACAAAATGCGGATTGGCGAAATATTGCGTCACGCCTTGCCAGCGGTTTTCTGCGATCCAGCCAGGTGCTGGGATGCGCCCCTGGCTTTGGTGTTGCGTGAGGCGCCAGGGCATATGACCGATGGTTTGCAGCGCAATATTGCCGTCATTATCCACCACGGTGAGGTTTTGCGACGGGGCAACAAAGGCCTCACCCGCGGCCAGCGCCTCGTCGACAGAGCGTGCCCGCATCAGCTCCAGGCCGGTCTGGATCGACGTGTTTTGATCGCTAAACGCGGTCCAAGCCATGCTCATCACATGGCCCGGCGGCGTGACAGTCCCGATATTCCAATGATTTCCAGGGATCACCGGGCCGTTCTCCGTCCAACGCAGGGTGATCGTCACCGGCGCGCTATCTGCCACCTCGATGATCGTCCGCCGGGTCTCAAAATCGGCCCATCCATCCGGCGTGAGGTATTGCTCGGGATTGTCCGGGTTCACCTGTTCAACGAAGAGGTCGATATCATCCATGTAGGACGAGGTGATGCCCCAACCCAACTGGTCCGTTCGGCCCGCAAGTATGACGGGCATACCGGGAATACTGGCCCCGATCACACCGCCTGTCGACAGCTCCAGCCGTGCCAAATACCAAATTGTTGGGGCGGTCAGGCCCAGATGCGGATCATTGGCCAGAAGCGTGGCACCGGCGGCGGAGCGCCCCGGGGCCGCCGCCCAAGCATTTGAGGCACCGGCAAGCCCCCGGCCCGGGTTCGGATGCAGCGGATCGCGCGGTGCCGATGTGTTGACAGCGTGTCGCGGCATTGGCACATCGAAGAGGGCCGCATATTCGGGCAGGGCGGCAATGCCCGCGCCGGGGACGTCTGGCATCAGATCGGCCAGTCGGGCCGGATCGTCCAAGGCCAATGAGGCGCGGGCGCGGAGCACCTCCTCTTCATGGTGGCCAGCGAGTTGCAAAGCCATCATGCTGGTGATCGCAATACTGTCAGCGGGCTGCCAGGGCGCGATTTCGGGCGCAAAAAGAAACAACTCCGGTGCGCCTCGACCAAGCGCCTCTTGACCCACCAGTTCCAGCCAGGCGTTCACCCCGGCGGAATACGCCTCCAGCGCGGCGATGGTCTCGGGCGTTTGGGCGGCAACCGACCGTGTAGAATGCCCATAGAGGTCAAGCCGCCGTAACAACTCATCAATTTCTAATGTGCGCGCGCCAAACAGTTCCGACAGACGCCCCTGCGCCGTCCGGCGGGTCATCAGCATTTGCCAGAGACGGTCTTGCGCATGGGCAAAGCCGAGCCCGTAATAGACATCGGCATCCGTGCGGCCAAAAACATGGGGAACATTCGCGTTGGCGCGTACGATTTCAACCGGCGCGGTGATCCCGGGTACGGTCCAATTGGCGTCATAGTCCGGCAAGCTGCGCGATGCCATCCACCCCGCAAGCGAGACCGCCAATACCGCGATGACGACGGCAAATGTGACCAGGCGGACCAGCCAACGCAGAAAGACAGCCATATAGGGCGCACCTCATCCAGGATTGAAAAACTCGGTGCCGGTGGTAGCGACAATGCGACCGGATTGCAAAGCCTGCCGCCCGGGTTTCAATTTCGATCTAAGAGAGGCGCGTTTCTTAGGGAAGGATCCGGGAATAGCGCGTGCCCTCAAGTGTGGCCCCCGCAATCAGCCCCGCCTGGCCATACACCACAGCGATCACCGGATCGAGCAAAGTGTTGGTGTCGATCCCCAGATTGCCGCCCTGATTAACGACGGCGTAGCGGACATCCGCCCCCACCGCCCAACCGGGCCCACGGCGGAATTCACTGAGCGCATCTTCCGTCATGAAGAACAGCGTATGCGCATATTGCTGCGCACCGATCTGAAGTCCGAAACTGCCACTGATGGCCGAGTAGTAATCGACTGTCGCGCCGTTGATCCGCAGCGCGCCGCGCCCATAAGAGCCGCCAAAGCCAAAGCCGGCTTCCGTGACCAGCGGCATGACCAGCATGCCAGCCGCATTGAAGGCCAGCTCCTGAGTGCCGGGCACCTCGCTATACATGAAGTCGATCGCGCTATCGACGCGGGCGTCGATGCGTTGTGACCCTTGCGAGCCCACGCCATTGCCGCAGGCCGCCAGTGGCACAGCGGCCGCGCTCAACACGAAATTGCGCCGGGAAAGAATGCTCATCGGATATCCGCCTTTATGTCATGCCTCATATTTCCAGGTCTATATCAGCCCAGATTTCGGGCGATCTTACGCCGAATTCCGCCCGCTGTCATCTGTCAATGACACCAAACCTGCGGGTTCCTGCCAATTTGACCACTATTGGTTGAGGATTTTGGCGATGCGCGGCGCGAAATAGGTCAAGACGCCGTCACAGCCGGCACGCCGAAACGCCATCAGGCTTTCCAGCATGACTTTCTCGCCATCGATCCAACCATTGGCTGCCGCGGCCTCGATCATCGCGTATTCACCACTGACCTGATAGGCATAGGTGGGCGCGCCGAACCGATCTTTCACCTCACGGCAGAGATCAAGATAGGGCTGGCCAGGTTTGACCATCACCATATCCGCCCCTTCGGACAGATCACGTTCGACGCAGCGGAGCGCCTCTTGCCGATTGGCCGGGTCAATTTGATAGGTCTTCTTGTCCCCTTTCAGCGCACCGGACGCGCCCACCGCATCGCGGAACGGGCCATAAAACGCGCTGGCGAATTTCGCGGCATATGACATGATTGTCACGTTGACATGCCCCTCGGCTTCCAGCGCATCCCGCAGCGCGCCAATCCGGCTATCCATCATATCGGAAGGCCCCAAGATATCCGCACCGGCTTCCGCCTGCGCCAGGCCCATCTTTACAAGTGCCTCGACCGTTTCGTCATTCACGATCACGCCGTCCCGGACAATCCCGTCATGACCATTGGCGTTATAGGGGTCGAGCGCGATATCGGTCATGACCGCGATCTCGGGCACCGCGTCTTTGATCGCGCGGATCGCGCGGTTTGACAGATTGTCGGGGTTCCAGGCCTCTTCGCAAAGCTCCGTTTTCAGCGCTGGATCGATATAGGGAAAGAGGCAGATTGCGGGGATGCCCAAACCATGCGCCGCCCGTGCCGCGTCGACCAGCAGATCCACACTCAACCGCTCGACGCCAGGCATCGAGGCGATGACCTGCCGCTCACCGGAGCCGTCACATAAAAAGACCGGCCAGATCAGGTCGTTCACCGAGAGCGCCGTCTCCCGTGTGAGATCGCGCAAAGCGGCGCTCGATCGGTTGCGCCGGAAACGGGTCCTAGGGAACGGTCCTTGATTGGCTGGCATGGTTTGGCTCCATCGTCTGTTGCCCTAAAGCCGTGCCACGAACCCTGCCGCATCTCAAGGGCTGGAAACACCTGATCGCCGCCACTATGGTGCCCAAAAATTGCCATATTGGGGCAGACCCGCATTGGACTTCACATTTCTGGAACTTGCACGCGAAGTGATCGACCTGAGGTCTTTCTCGAACCTTTGGTATTGGATCGTTCTTGCGGTTCTGTGGTCGACGGCCAGCCATTGGGTGTTGGGCGTGCCGTATGACATGGTGCAGCGCGCGGCGCGTGGCCATGAGCGCAGCATGCATGATCTGCAGATCCTGGCTGAGGTCAATGTGAACCGTATCCTGACGATTATTGAGGTTTCCGGCGTTTGGGCCACGGCAATTGCAACCTTTGTCCTCACCGGACTGGCGGTTTTGGGTTGGTTCTATGGGATCGAGTTTTGCCAAGCTGTGTTTCTGCTGCTGTTTCCGATGACGCTTGTCGGTGCCTGGTCCATCCGCACCGCGCGGAAGCTCAGGGCGGCTGGCTTCGCGGATGTACCGCAACATTTGCGGGCGCATCGCATTGGGGTGCAGATGCTTGGCGTGGTGTTTATCTTCATCACTGCCTTCTGGGGCATGTGGGTCAATGTTCGGATCGGCCCTCTGGGGTGATCCCTCGGTCATTCAACGCTTGACACCAGACCCCGCGTGGGTAGGTCACAGCAGGCGATGACTTCGACCCAATCTCATATTCTGACAGGCGGCGCACCCGAGGGGTTTGACGCCAAGCTGTTGCTCGTCGAACTGGCCAAATCAGGCGGGTCCGTATGCCATGTGGCGCGCGACGATAAACGTTTGGCGGCCATGGCAACCGCCTTGGCGTTTTTCGATCCGACGATACCGGTCCTGCGCTTCCCAGGGTGGGATTGTCTGCCCTATGACAGGGTGTCGCCCAACGCCGAGATTTCCGCCACGCGGATGGCGACATTGGCGGCGCTCGCGGCAGGTTTGTCTGGGCAGTTTGTGTTGCTGACAACGCTCAGTGCGGCCACGCAATATCTGCCGCCCCGGGCGCTTCTGCGCGATGCCGCCTTTGTCGCCAAAGTGGATGGGCGCATTGATGAGGGCGCGCTGAAAGAGTTCCTCGTCCGCATGGGGTTCGTCCAAAGCCCGACCGTCACCGAACCTGGCGACTATGCTGTGCGGGGTGGCATTATCGACGTTTGGCCGCCCGGTGAAGCCACACCGGTCCGTTTGGATTTGTTCGGCGACGTGTTGGACGGGGCAAGGCGATTTGACCCGGCAACACAACGCACGACCGAAAAGCTTGAACGGGTGGAGTTAGCCCCAGTCTCGGAAGTGATTTTGGACGAGGCTGCCATCACCCGATTTCGGCAGAATTATCGGATCGAGTTTGGGGCGGCGGGCACCGATGACCCGCTTTACGAAGCGGTCAGTGCCGGGCGCAAACATGCTGGCGTCGAGCATTGGCTCCCGTTTTTCCACGATGAGTTGGAAACGCTCTTCGACTATCTGCCGGATGTCACCATAACCCTCGACGAACAAAACGCGGCACAGCGTCTTTCGCGATGGGAAAGTATTGAAGATCAATACGATACGCGGAAAACTGCCCTGACGCAGAAGGGCCGCTTGGATACCGTCTATAAGCCGTGCCCGCCGGGGCAGCTTTACCTAGATGATACCGCTTGGGAGACAGCGGTATCCGGCCGCCGTCTCGTGCAATTCTCGCCCCTGCCGCAAGCCAGCGGTCCTGGGGTTGTTGATGCAGGCGGGCGCGTCGGGCGAAGCTTCGCACCTGAACGACAGCAAGAAAATGTGAGCCTTTTCGGTGCTTTGTCGGACCATATTAAAGCCATTCGTGAGAATTCGTCGGTTGTCATTGCCTCTTGGTCTGAAGGCGCACGGGAGCGGTTGGCGGGGCTTCTCGAAGATGAAGGTGTTGCCGACGCCAAACTGATCGCCGATGCGCGCGAAATCAGCGGCGCAGGCAGTTTGAACCTGACGATCTGGCCGCTCGAGGAAGGGTTCACCGGCGGCGGGTTGACGGTGATCTCCGAGCAAGACGTGTTGGGCGATCGTCTGATCCGCCCGAAACGCAAAGCTCGCCGGGCAGAGAACTACCTGACCGAGGCGCAAAGCCTGAGCCCTGGCGATCTGATTGTGCATGTAGATCATGGGGTTGGACGGTATAATGGCCTTGAAACCGTCACCGCCATGGGCGCGCCGCATGAATGCATTGCGCTGGAATATGCTGGTGGTGACCGGTTGTTCCTGCCGGTGGAAAACATCGAGTTGCTCAGCCGCTATGGCCATGATGAGGGCTTGCTCGACAAGCTCGGTGGCGGCGCGTGGCAGGCGAAGAAGGCCAAGCTTAAGGAGCGGATTCGGCAGATCGCCGATAAGTTGATCCGCATCGCCGCCGAGCGGGAACTGCGATCCGCACCAATACTGGAGCCGCCTGGCGATATGTGGGAGGCCTTTGCCGCACGCTTTCCCTATGAGGAGACCGATGACCAATTGACCGCCATTGCTGATGTGATGGAGGATTTCGCCCGCGGTCGCCCGATGGATCGGTTGGTCGTTGGCGATGTGGGTTTCGGCAAGACCGAGATCGCCATGCGCGCAGCCTTCGTCGCCGCCGCCTCGGGCATGCAGGTGGCAGTGGTCGCGCCAACAACGCTTTTGGCGCGGCAACATGCCAAGACCTTCACCGATCGGTTTCGTGGTTTTCCAATCAATGTCAGACAGTTGTCGCGCTTTGTTCCAGCGAAGCAAGCGGCGGAGACCCGTAAGGGCCTAGCCAATGGTACCGTCGACATCTGCATCGGCACCCATGCGCTTCTTGCCAAAGGGATCAAATTTCAAAACCTGGGACTGTTGGTCATCGATGAAGAGCAACGCTTTGGCGTGACCCATAAGGAACGGCTGAAAGAGATGCGCTCGGACGTGCATGTCTTGACACTTTCGGCCACGCCAATCCCGCGCACCTTGCAAATGTCGCTCTCAGGCGTCCGCGATCTGTCTTTGATCGGAACACCGCCGATCGACCGGCTCGCGATCCGCACCTATGTCAGCGAGTTTGACGCGGTGACATTGCGCGAGGCCTTGCTGCGAGAACATTACCGGGGCGGCCAAAGCTTCTATGTCGTGCCGCGGATCCAAGACCTGCCGGAGATTGAGGAGTTCCTGAAAACCCAGGTCCCGGAAGTGTCTTATGTCGTGGCCCATGGGCAGATGGCGGCGGGCGAACTTGATGACCGGATGAACGCTTTCTATGACGGCAAATACGATGTCCTCCTGGCGACCACGATTGTGGAATCCGGCATCGACATCCCGACGGCCAACACGATGATTATCCACCGGGCGGATCGGTTTGGTCTGGCCCAGCTCTATCAAATCCGGGGCCGGGTGGGGCGGGCCAAGACTCGCGCCTATGCCTATCTCACCACGAAACCCCGCGCGCCGCTCACCGCGACGGCAGAGAAACGGCTCAGGGTTTTGGGCAGTCTCGACAGTTTGGGCGCGGGTTTCACCATCGCCAGCCAAGACCTCGATATTCGCGGGGCGGGCAATATCGTTGGGGAAGAGCAGTCGGGCCATGTGCGCGAGGTGGGGTTCGAGCTTTACCAATCGATGCTGGAAGAGGCGATTGCCAATATCCGGTCCGGCGCGGGTGAGGCGCGGTTGGATGAAGATGGCCAATGGGCACCGCAGATTAACCTCGGCGTGCCGGTCTTGATCCCAGAGGCGTATGTGCCCGATCTGGATGTGCGTTTGGGCCTCTATCGGCGGCTTAGTCAGTTGACGACCAAGGTGGAGTTGGAAGGGTTTGCGGCTGAGTTGATCGACCGGTTTGGCAAGCTGCCGCGCGAGGTCAACACACTGCTCCTCGTCGTGCGGATCAAGGCGAAATGCAAACAAGCCGGGATTGCGCGGCTTGATGCCGGGCCGAAGGGCGCGACGATCCAATTCCACAATGACAAGTTTGCCAACCCCGCCGGGCTGGTCGAATTCGTCAATGATCAGCGTGGCTTGGCGAAGATCCGTGACAACAAGATCGTGGTGCGCCGGGACTGGTCCAGCGAGGCCGACAAGATCAAGGGGGCGTTTGCGATTGCCCAGGATCTGGCGCGGAAGGTGCCCAGCTAGGGCTGCCCGCGCCGTTCAAAGCGCTTCGCGCGGCATATAGCGCATGATGATGGCACCAGCGAGCGACAAGACCCCCATGACAATTGCAAGCGGTAGGGCCGTGCCGTCATAAAGCTGTCCAATCACCGCGCCGAGGATCGCGCCACCAATCGTCGCCAATGCCCCCATCAGCGAGGCCGCCATTCCAGCGATATGGCCAAGCGGTTCCATGGCCAGGGCATTCAGGTTGCCAATTGTGAAGCCGGCCAAGGCAAAGATCGAAACCGTCCACAATAAGTAGAGCCAGAACTCCTGCGCGCCAAAAAGCCCGAGCGCCAAGAAGGCCGCGACGATCACCGACAGAACCCCTTGGGCCCACAGCGCGCGGCGGATGAGGGGCCGCATCCCAAGCCGCATCACCAAGCGTCCGTTCAGGGGTGCAGCCGGGGCCGCCAGAAGCGCGATGGCGGCGAACCAGAAATGAAAATGCGCGCCTCGATCATAGGTCAGGTCAAAGACCTGCTGAATGGAGGAGAGCGTTCCGAAAAGCGCCCCGAAAATAAGCGTTTGCACCACGATGGAAAACTGCATCTGACGCAGAGACAAAGCCTCCCTGATCGCCGCTGCAAGTGTCGAAAGCTGGAGCGGACGGCGATGCGTCTTGGGCAGGGTCTCGGGTTGGCGAATGGTGAGCCACCCCACCGAGATCACCGAGAACAGGAGAAAGGCCAGAAAGATCGACCGCCAGCCGAAGCCCGCAATGATCGCCGCACCGATCATCGGCGCAACGGCAGGGAAAAGCGTGAAGACCAGCATCGCAAAGCTCACCACACGGGCCATTTGCCGCCCGGAATAGAGGTCGCGCATGATCGCCATCGACACCACCCGGGGCCCTGCGGCGCCCAGCCCTTGCAAGAGGCGGGCCGCCAGCACCAGTTCGAGCGTCGGCGCGCTATAGGCCAAAATCGCGCCGGTCACATAAAGGATGGCACCGCCTAGGATCACCGGTTTCCGGCCGAATGTATCCGAAAGCGGCCCGGCGAAGAACGTGCCGACCCCCATGCCGAGGACAAAGCTCGTCAGGATCAACTGCGCCAGCGTCGGCCTGTCTGGCGTCAGCTCCTCGGCAATCTCGGGCAAGGCGGGCAGCATTGCATCGATGGAAAACGCGATGGTGGCGAACATCATCCCCATCAGGGCGATGAATTCCGGCATCGAAAGGCGGCGCGGCCCTAATCCATCTGAGGGCGCATCGGTCGTACTCATTCCGCGGCTTTCAACTGTTCCGTGATCTCCCTGATCACTTTGGCCCAGAGGTCCGGCGGCTGTGCGCCGCGCAGCACATGCTGGTTGGCAATCACGAAGGTGGGCACGCTGGTGACGCCCCGCTCGCGGGCATGGGCATCGCGCGCGCGAATATCTTCGGCATCCGCATCACTGGCCAGGAGGCGTTTGACCATCGGGGCATCCAAACCTGCATTGCCTGCGATCTCCACCAAAGTGGCGTCACTGCCGATGTCTTTGCCCTCGACAAAATAAGCTTTGAAAAGCGCTGCCACGACCGGCGTTTGCCGCGCCTCAAGACCGGCCCAATGGATCAACCGATGGGCGTTTAGCGTGTTGGGCGTGCGTTTGATGCCCTCAAAATCGATCTCCAGGCCCGCGGCCTCGGCATTCTCCACCACCGGGGCATAGGCGCGCACCGCGCCTTCCTTGCCGCCGAACTTCGCCTCCAGATATGTGCGCCGGTCCATCCCGTCCGCGGGCATGTCGGGGTTCAGTTGAAACGGATGCCACTCCACGGCAAAGGGGTGATCGTCGGCGGCCTCTAATGCGCGGTCCAGATGGGCTTTGCCGATATAGCACCAGGGGCAGATCGGGTCGGACAGGATGTCGAGTTTGATCATAGGGCCTCCTTCAGGCGCGCGCGCAAATCTGCGCGGTTGAGCTTTCCATTTGCATTGCGGGGCAGGGCATCGAGCCGGGCATAGAGACGAGGTTGTTTGTAACGGGCCAACCGGGCCTCCGCCGCTCGGCGCAGGCTAGCCTCTTCGGCATGGCCCGTATACCCCATGGCGATCACAAAGACGTCCGGCCTGACCTCCATTGCAACGGCGGCGCAATCTGTCACCCCTGGCAGGGGGGCAAACACGGCTTCGATCTCATGCGGTGAGACACGGAAGCCGCCCGCGTTCAACATATCGTCTCGCCGTCCTTGATAGATCAACGCCCCGTCATCGGCCGCGCTGACTTGATCGCCGGTGAGGAACCAATCGCCGGTCAAGGGCAGGTCAAACGTATCTTTATCGAGATATCCCAGCATCAACCCGGGGTCGGAACGATGGATCGCCAAAGTCCCGATCTCGCCTGGCTCGACAGGCGCGGCAGAGCCATCCAGGATTGCCACCCGCCGTCCAGGCTGCGGAAAACCCAAGGTTCCTTCGGGCGCGGGTGTCGTCGGGCTGCCCGAGATAAAGGTTGAGCATTCCGACATGCCAAGGGCCTCATGTATCTCCGTGCCGGTGGCCGCGCGCCAGGCCTCACGGATGGTTTGCGGGAGTTTCTCCCCGGCGCTCAACCCATGGCGCAGTTTGGGAAGGGCCAGCCCAGACGAGGTGTTTAATATCTTCCTATAAACACCTGGTACAGAGGCAAAAATCGTTGCATCATGCCGCTTGAGAAGCAGCGGGAGGGAGGTTGGATCAAGCCCCTCTGCCGGGATCAATGCCGTTGCGCCGACCGACCAGGGGTCGAGCAGCCCGGTGCCAAGGGTGAAGGTCCAGTTGAACGCCCCGGCATGGAGCAGCCTGTCTTCAGATGTCAGGCCATACCATCCATCCCACATCATCCGACGCGCCCAAACCGCGCGATGGGCATGAGCGACGGCCCGGGCTTGGCCAGAGGTTCCAGACGTAAAGACAAGATACGCCAAGCGGTTTGGATCGCCATAGTCGTAATCCGCAGGCGATGCGGTTTGGAGCGCGGTCAGATCGGTCAGAACCAGGCAGGGTGTTGGCTCGGGCAGGGCAATACCCGGTCCGGCGAGGATCAGCTTCGGCCCGATCAGTTGCGCAAGCCGGGTGATCTCTGGCCCGGTCAGTTGGGCCGAGGTTGGCACCGGGATCAAACCGACAGCAATGCAGGCCAGAAATGCGACCGGGAAGTCGGGCGTGTTGCCAAGCCGCAAGAGCACTTTGTCGCCGGGTTCGACGTCCTGCTGCAAAAGCCCCGCCGCCAACCGCCGCACGGCGTCTTCCAGTTTGGCATAACTCCACCGCTCTGCCCGTGCGGGGGACAAAACCGCGAGGGCGATCTTGTCTGGCGTTTTCGCAGCGGCGGCCAGAACATAGGCCGCGAGATTGAACGGGTCGGGGCAGGGCGCAGTCATTCATCCGCCCTAGGCTGTCCCGCCCCTGGCCGCAAGATCACTCGGGCGCGAAAAGCCGCCGGGCGATCCACACGGCGATGCTCGCGCCAATCAGTTGCATCACGATAAACATCGGCATGTTGCCGGGCAGGATACCGGCAAATGTGTCGCTCAGGCTCCGCGCAATGGTGACGGCGGGGTTGGCGAAACTGGTCGACGAGGTGAACCAATAGGCCCCGGTGATGTAGAGCCCGACCAGGGCCGGGACGGCGGCGGGGGCATGGCGGATGCCGCCGAAGATGACGAACGCCAGGCCGAATGTCGCGACGATTTCCGAGAACCACTGCGCGGGGCCACTGCGGATTGTGGTTGAGAGCTGCAAGACCGGCAATTCGAACATCAGATGTGCGATCCAGACGCCGAGGATGCCCGCGCCGATTTGCACCGCGATATAGGCGAGCGCGGCACCTGCCGCGATCTTGCCGCGCAGCAGGAAGGCGACCGTGACAGCAGGGTTGAAATGCGCGCCTGAGATCGGGCCGAGAAGGGTGATGATCACATAGAGGATGCAGCCGGTGGCAATGGCATTGGCCAAAAGCGCCACGCCAGTATTGTCCGGCGACAAGGCCGCAGCCATGATGCCGGACCCCACCACACCGATCAGGAGGAAAGCAGTGCCGAAAGCTTCGGCGAGCAGTTTATTGAGCATGGAAGTCAGTCTCGATTTTGCTGAGCGCAGATTGCAGTTCGGCCCGGTCATAGGTTTCGAAAGGCTGGGCAAATAGGGCTTCGGCACGGGCGTTGAGGGCGTCATAGGCCGTCTCGAAGGCCTCTTGCCAATCGCGTTCCGCCGCGCGGGCCGGGTCTTCGACGCCCCAATGCGCTCGGGTCGGCGCGCCGGGCCAAACCGGGCAGACCTCGTCGGCAGCCGACCCGCAGACGGTGATCACGGCATCCATTTCCGGCCCATCGGGCAAGGCAAACTCGTCCCAGCTTTTTGATCGCGCCGCGCTGACGTCATAGCCACGCGCCGTCAGCAGGGTGAGCGATTGAGGATGCACCCGGCCTGTCGGGTTGGAGCCAGCGGAAAAGGCGCGAATGCGCCCCTCACTCTTGTGGGTCAGGATGTGTTCCAGAAGGATCGACCGGGCCGAATTGCCGGTGCAGAGAACAAGAAAATTCAACATGGGATCCATTCAGTTCTTTGAGGACAACATACCGATGCGATCCGCTTCGGATTGAAGCGACAGTCGGTCGAGCGTCTCAATGGGCAGGGCGGCGAAGGCTTCGATCCGCGTGTTGAGTGTTCGATAAGCCTCGGCAAAGGCCAGCGCGATTTCGGCCTCGGTGCCGGTGGCGGCGGCGGGGTCCGGCAGGCCCCAATGGGCGCTGATCGGTTGACCGGGCCAGGCCGGGCATTCCTCATGCGCGGCGTGATCGCAAACCGTGAAGACGAAATCGAATGTCGGCGCATCCTCGCCTTGCATCTCATCAAGGTCTTTTGAGCGCAGGACGCCGATGTCGTGGTCATTCCGGGCGAGCAAATCAAGCACATGCGGGTTCACCTCACCCGATGGTCGCGTGCCGGCGGAATAGGTCACAAACCGACCGTCACCGGCCCGCCGGAGGAGCGCTTCGGCGAGGATTGAGCGGGCCGAATTGCCGGTGCAGATAAAGAGGACAGATTTCTGGCCTGTCATGGCGTGGGACTCCCTATTTGGTGCGCAGAGATCGGGGCGACCGCGGCAGCAGTCTTCGAGCAGATAGCTGGTGAAAGCCTGGGTCCGATCTGCGGCGAGCGCGTAGTAGATCGATGTGCCATTGCGGCGTGATTGGACCAGCCCGGCCTCGCTCAACGCGGTCAGATGGGCCGAGAGGGTGCTTGGTTTGAGCCCGGTCGCTTCTGTGATCTCACCTGGACGAACCTCCTGCGGGGCCCGGCGGGCAAGCAGGCGGAAAACCGATAGGCGACCCTCATGACCGAGCGCAGAGAGAATTTTTATGGCGGCTATAGAATCCATATTTCATGTATTCATGAAATACCGAAATTAAGCAAGCCTCAGTTGAACATCTCCACCAGATCCACGCTACTAACCTTGCCGATTTTGTCGAAATGCGTGTTGAGGAACGCCTCACATGCGGCGCGACCGGCCGCGCGCAATTGGTGCAGTACCTGTGGTGTGGCGATCAGTTTTGTCGCGACGGAGAGCTTCTCCATCAACGCATCATCGGCGACCATATGGATCAGGATATTTTTCATGCTGCCCGGCGCAAGATGCCCTTCGGCCAGCAGCCGTTTGACAAACTCGATGGCGCGCAACTCGCGCAGGAGCGAGGAGTTGAAACTGATCTCATTGATCCGGTTCTGGATCGCGCGCGCCGAGGTGGGCAGATCCTCGCGGTGCAGCGGGTTGATATTCACAACGAGAATGTCGCGTGGCAACCCATTGTGAAATAACGGAAACAGTGCCGGGTTGCCGGTGTAGCCCCCATCCCAATAAGCCTCCCGTCGGCCAGTTGCGGGATCGTCGATTTCGACCGCTTGGAACATCGTCGGTAGGCAGGCCGAGGCCAAAATGGCGTCGGGTGAGATATGGTCGCCGTCGAAAATCCTGATCTTGCCGCTGCGGACATTGGTTGCGCAGATATGAAACTCCGGCCCCTCGACGCAGCAGATGTTTTCGTAATGCAACCGTTCGACAATGCGGCGGAGCGGGTTTTGATAAAATGGGCCATAGCTATAGGGGCTGACCATCCGCGATACCGTGTCGGAGACGGCGAAGGGCAGGGAGGTTTCGATCAGGGTCGAGATGGCCGAGGGCGAGCCCGCGTTCAGCCATGGGGTGAGCCGCTCATCGGTGATCGCCCCGACCTGCTTCCAAAGCCATTGCAGATTTTCGCGCGCCAGATCGCGGCTGCCTTGCGATAGCCCGGCCTTAACCGCAGCCCCGTTCAGAGCGCCAGCCGACGTGCCGGATATCGCGGCGATCTCGATCTCGGGTGTGTCTAGCAAGGCGTCGAGCACGCCCCAGGTGAACGCGCCATGCGCGCCGCCGCCTTGCAAAGCCAAATTGATACGTTTTGCGGTCATGAGCGGGGCCTTGATTGTTGGTGAACAGATGAGGTTAGAGCGCGGTCCAACCTCCATCGACGCTGATCGTGGTGCCGGTGATCTGTGCCGCCGCGTCGGAGCAGAGGAAGGCCGCAGTGCCGCCCATTTGTTCCACGGTCGCAAACTCTTTCGAGGGCTGGCGCTTGAGCATCACGTTTTTGATCACCTCGTCACGGCCCATATTGTATTCTTTCATCGTGTCGGGGATCTGCGCCTCGACAAGGGGAGTGAGCACATAGCCCGGGCAGATGGCGTTGGCAGTGATCGGCTCTTCGGCGGTCTCCAGTGCGACCGTTTTCGTCATGCCGACAATGCCATGCTTGGCCGCGATATAGGCGGCTTTGTAGGGCGAGGCCGTCAGCCCGTGTGCAGAGGCGATATTGATCACGCGGCCCCATCCTGCGGCGCGCATCAGCGGCAGGGCGGCAGCGGTCGTGTGGAAGGCGGAGTTCAGGTTGATTGCGATGATCGCGTCCCATTTATCGACCGGGAACTGATCGATGGGCGCAACATGCTGAATGCCCGCATTGTTGATCAGGATGTCGCAGGCCCCGACCTGCGCGATCAAGGCGCGGCATTCATCACCCTTTGACATGTCAGCTTTGATATAGCGGGCCGTGACCCCGGTTGCCGCCTCAATCTCGGCGGCAATCGCGTGATCTTCCTCGCGGTCCGTGAAACTGTTCAACACCACATCGGCTCCGGCCTTGGCCAGTTCCTGCGCGATGCCCAAGCCGATGCCGCTATTCGACCCGGTGATGACGGCGGTTTTGCCGGATAGATCGGTGGTGATGGCCATCGGATGCTCCTTCTGTCTCTGTTGCGGCGCAGTCTACATGCTGCACCTGCGAAATACAGATCAAAGAACCGTCAGTGGCCGATCAGTCGTCGAGCGGGGGCGGCGCGCCGAAAAAGCCAATCAGTTCGACCAAGCGGCCATCGTTCCCTTGCCGGGCAAAATCGGTCCCGGTTAGCAAGATCTCGCCATCGGGTTGCCGCATATGCCAGGTGAATTGCAGATACCCTTTGAAACCGAGCGCGCCGCTGGTGAGTTCGACAATATGGCCGGGGAAGGCGGCATGGGTTTGCTCGATCAATTGCGCAAGCGCCTCGCGCCCCTCGACGCGGGTATTGGTGTCGATATAGACCCCGTCATCGGCCCACGCCTGTTCCAAATGCGCCCGGCGCTCTCCGGGGTCCGTTGCGAGCCAAGCTGCACCATAGGCCCGAACGATTTCCTGACTCTCGGCCATGAAAACTCCTGTTCTGATTGTCGGTCTGTGTGTTGCCAAAAAAAACGCCGGCACGAAGCCGACGTTAAGTTATTGAGGCAGGTTTCATACAGGCAAGAAACCTATCGAGCAGTGACACCTTTATAAGCAATGGCTTGCTCAGAGTCCAACCGAAAAGTTTGTAATGGCCCTGCGGCGAGGATAGCGTTGGCCCACAGGCAAACAAAGCAATCAGAGGATTGTCCACAGATGCGCGCAGATTGTTTCAGCAAGTTTTTCGCCGGGTTAGCCACCGCCATGATTCTGTGTGGCCCGGCCTCGGCGGAGCCACAACATGGCATCGCTATGTATGGCGCGCCGGCCTTGCCCCCAGATTTTGCGCATCTGCCTTATGCCAACCCGGACGCCCCAACAGGCGGGCGGGTCGTGACCGGCGAGGTCGGCAGCTATGACAGTTTGAACCCGCACAGCCGATTGGGCAGCGTCCCCTGGCAGTTGCGGTTTTTAGCCTATGAGTCGCTGATGGGAAGATCCTATGACGAACCGTTCACGCTTTACGGTTTGTTAGCCGAATCGGTGGAGGCCGATTCGGAGGGCAACTGGGTCGAGTTCCACCTCCGCCCCGAGGCGCGGTTCTCCGATGGCAGCCCGGTGACGATTGAGGATGTGATCTGGTCCTACGAGACGCTTGGGACCGAGGGGCATCCGCGCTATCGGAACTCTTGGGACAATGTGGCGTCGATGGAGCCGGTGGGCGAGCGCGGCGTTCGGATCACCTTTGCCGAGCCCAATCGGGAAATGGCCCTGATCATGGGGCTGCGCCCAATTCTCCAAGCCGCCCAATGGGAGGGCGTGGACTTCGCGACCTCTGGGCTGGATATCGTGCCGATCACCACCGCGCCTTATGTCGTCACCGATTATGAAGCGGGCCGATATGTCTTGCTGACACGCAACCCGGAGTATTGGGGCGCCGATCTGCCGTTTCGCCGCGGGACCAATGTGATTGACGAGGTGCGGTTGGAATTCTTCGGCGATGCCACGGCGATGTTCGAAGCCTTTACCTCGGGGCTGATCAACACGATCCGCGAGACCAATGCCACCAATTGGGAACAGAATTACAATTTCCCACGGGCGCAATCGGGCGAGGTTGTCCGCTCAATCATTCCACATCAACGCCCGACCGGCATGACCGGTTTCGTGATGAATACCCGGAACCCGGTTTTCGCCGATTGGCGTGTGCGGGAAGCGATGATCCAAGTGTTCAACTTCGAGTTCATCAATCAGACGATCAATGGCGGGTCTGAGCCGCGCATCACCTCCTATTTCGCAAACTCGATCTTGGGAATGGAGGAGGGGCCCGCAGGGGCGCGCGTGGCCGGTTTGTTGCAACCCTTCGCCAGCGACCTGCTACCCGGTGCGCTTGAGGGCTATGAGATGCCTGTCTCGGACGGCTCCGCGGCGAACCGGGCCGGAAGCCGAACCGCGCTGAGATATATGGAAGAGGCGGGCTACACAGTCGAGAACGGCGTTATGGTCGATGCAAATGGCCGTCCGTTCAGCTTCGAAATCCTGTTGCAGCAAGGCTCGCCCGAGAACCAATCGATCATCAATATCTATGTCGAGAGCCTCGCCCGGCTTGGCATCACCCCGACCATCTCTACCGTGGACAGCGCGCAATATCGCGAGCGCACCGACGCGTTTGATTTCGACATGACCTATTACACCCGCGGCCTTTCCTTAAGCCCGGGCAATGAGCAGCGGCTCTATTGGGGGTGTGAGATGGCCGAAACAGAAGGCTCACGCAATCTAATGGGGGCATGTCATCCGGCAATTGAAGCGATGATCGATGAGATGCTGAGCTCAGACAGTCTTGAGAGCTATCAGGCCGCTGTGCGGGCGCTTGATCGAGTTCTGACATCTGGGCGCTATGTTATCCCGATCTGGCACTCGCCGATCTCACGGATCGCTCATGTGCGGGAGTTGCATTACCCGGAAAACCTGCCGATCTATGGCGATTTCCTGGGCTTTCACCCGGATGTCTGGTGGTACGAAGAGACGGAGTAGGGCGCCTCACTCCGCCGCGTCTTGGGCGGGGCTTGGCAATACGGCAGGCGCTTTCGACGGGTCTTCGGGGTTGGGATAGACCAGCCCCGCCGAGATCACCAACTTGGCCGCGTCTTCTACCGTCATCTCCAAGATGGTGACATCTTCCTTTGGCACAAAGAGCAGAAAGCCCGAGGTCGGGTTCGGCGTCGTGGGCATGAAGATCGAGACCATCTCTTTCTCAGTCTGCGCTTGGATCTCGCCCTTGGCGTTGGTCGAGATAAAGGCGATCGCCCAAATCCCCTTGCGTGGATATTGCACCAGGCAAGCCTTGTCGAAATTCCGCTCGCCCTGGCTGACGACAGTATCGACGATCTGTTTCAGCCCGGAATAGATCGTCCGCACCCCCGGGATCGACAGAACCAGCGAGTCGGCCCATTTGATCATCGACCGGCCGATCAACCCTTTCGCAATCCACCCTACGATCACGGTAAAGACCAGGAAGGTCGCAACCCCCAGACCGCGGATATCAACCGCAATTCCGGTATATTCGCGGATCAGCAGAACCGGGTTATAGGCACTCGGAATGAAGGGCAGGACCCAGCCATCGATCCATCCGACCACCGTCCAAATCAGCCAGGCGGTGAGGCCGATGGGCGCAATCACCGCCAGCCCGGTCAGGAAATTGGTCCTGAGCGAAGAGAAGAAGCCGCGTTTCGGCGGTGGTGGGGTCTCTGGCAGTTGCATCAATCGGGCCGTCTTAAGAGCGCTGCTGTCTCTTATCTATGTGCGTTGTCAAAGGCGCACAAGCGGCGCGTTGACCTAAGGGGCGGCAAGCTCCTTGGCAATTGCGGCGCCGAGTCGGGCGTTGTTCTTCACCAAGGCGATATTGGCGGCCAGGGTTCGTCCCTCGGTCAACTCAAAGAGCCGTTGCAGCAAGAACGGTGTCACCGCCTTCCCGGTCACTCCGGCGGCATCGGCTTCGGCCTGGGCCTGCGCGATCAGGGGGGAGAGCATATCGCGGCTCAACTCGTCGGCCTCGGGGATCGGATTGGTGACCAACTGGCCGCCTGGCAGACCCAAGGCCTGCCGCGTCCGATGGGCGGCGGCAATCTCGGCCGGATGATCCAAACGGAGCGGGGCGGGGAGGCCACTGTCGCGTGACCAGAAAGCGGGGAAGGCATCTTGCCCATAGGCGATGACGGGCACGCCAAGTGTTTCGAGCGTTTCAAGTGTCTTTGGCAGGTCCAAGATCGCTTTGGCCCCTGCCGCTACAACCGTCACCGGAGTTTCGGCCAGCTCCCTGAGATCCGCCGAGATGTCGAAACTGTCTTCCGCACCCTGATGCACCCCGCCGATCCCACCCGTGGCGAAGACCTTGATCCCAACCATTGCGGCGCAGATCATCGTGGCGGCGACTGTGGTCGCTCCAACGGCTCCTGTCGCCAGAGCGACGGCCAGATCGGCGCGGCTGACTTTCATCACGTCCTTGGCTTGCGCCAGCGCCTCCAAGTCGGTCGCCTCCAATCCGATCCGGATTTTGCCGCCCATGGCCGTCATCGTCGCCGGGACCGCGCCGGCAGCGCGAATCTCGGCCTCAACGGCCTGCGCCGTTTCCAGGTTCTTTGGGTAGGGCATCCCATGGGTGATGATCGTGCTTTCCAAAGCGACCACTGGCGTGCCAGCCTCTAGCGCAACCTTAACATCCTGCGCCAATACCATAATATCATTCATATATTCATCCTGCCACATAGTTTGCTGCCGCCATCAAGGCGGTGTCGAGGGCCACATCTCGCGATGCACCGCGCGCCTCTGCCGCGATATGGGCCGCCATGAACGTGTCGCCCGCCCCGGTAATCCGCTTCGGCGTGATCTTCGGCGGGTGCCGTGTAATCATCTGATCCGAAGTCGCGTCCACCGCGGCATCTGCACCTTGCGTGACCAAGACCCGTCGCGCGCCGGCACGGAGCAGGGCTTCGGCACCTTCTTCAGCGCTGGCCGGTGTCGTGCCAGTGATCAGCCCGGCTTCTTCACAATTCACATAAATCGTCGTGCCTTCATGCGGCAATAGGGGGCGCAGGCGTTCGGCCTTGCCCGGAGAGGCCGGCGCGAGCCGGATGTCGGCGGCGCGGAACAGGCGGCTGGCGGCGATCCGGGCCAAGAGCGCCTCGGTCAGGTTGCCATCGAGGGCGATCAGCCCGTCCCAGGGCGCATCTTCTCGGCCCAAACGTCCGTCTGACAGTGGCGCCAGAATCCGCTCGCCCGCAGCCTCCAGCGAGTGCGCATCTGCGATCGCGGCGATCAAAGCGCCTTGCGCCTCAATTGCCATATATTGATCTGTCGGCAGCTCTGGATCGATCAGCATATGTTCGGTGATCAACCCCAACTGCCCGCATTTGGCGAGAAGCGCCGTGCCGTCCGGGTCTTGCCCCACAACCGATAGCAAAGCGGCATCCAGATCGAACCGCGCCAGGGTCATCGCGATGTTGAGCGCGACACCACCGGGGATGCGCGCGATCCGCCCAGGTTTATCGTTCCCCGCAACCATCGGCAGCTCAGACCGACCGATCATGTCCCAAAGGACGCTGCCAATGCAGAGTATGTCAGGTTTCTGGCTCATCCCCCTGTCATACGGCGCGCGGCCCGGGGCACAAGACCCCAGATAATAGATCAGGCTTGGGGCAGGGGGCTTGCATATTCCCCGGGCTTGCCCTAAATCGCGCGCACTTCACAGGCGAAGGCGGGCCCTCGGGGGAGACATCCCTGAACGGTCCACCGGTTGGACACCCGTCCTATTCCTTCGCCGAGGCGCAAACCGGAAAAGGATATTTGGACATGGCGCTCCCTGATTTCTCCATGCGTCAGCTCTTGGAAGCTGGCGTTCACTTTGGTCACCAAACGCAACGCTGGAACCCCCGCATGGGCGAGTTCATCTATGGCGATCGTAATGGGATCCACATTCTCGACCTGACTCAGACCGTCCCGATGCTCGACGCGGCGCTGAATGCCGTGCGCGAAACCGTCGCCAAAGGTGGCCGGGTTCTGTTCGTTGGCACCAAACGTCAGGCGCAAAAACCTGTGGCCGAAGCTGCCGAACGCTGCGCGCAGTTCTATATGAACCACCGCTGGTTGGGCGGCACGCTGACCAACTGGAAAACTGTGTCGAACTCGATCAGCCGTCTGAAGCAGATCGACGAGGCGATGGAGCAGGGCACCGAGGGTCTGACCAAGAAAGAGCGTCTTGGCATGGAACGCGACCAGGCCAAGCTGCAGGCGTCGCTTGGCGGCATCCGCGAAATGGGCGGCCTGCCGGACCTGATCTTTGTCATCGATGTGAACAAAGAAGATCTGGCAATTGCCGAAGCCAAGAAGCTCGGCATTCCGGTTGTGGCTGTGGTTGACACCAACTGCTCGCCCGATGGTGTGGATTACATCATCCCAGGCAATGACGACGCCGCTCGCGCCATCGCGCTTTACTGCGACTTGGTCAGCCGGGCCGCTCTGGACGGGATGACCGCCCAGATGGAAGGCGCCGGTGTGGACTTGGGTGCGTTGGAGCAGGGCTCGGTTGAAGAGGCTCTGGCGGAAGAAGCGCCTGCTGAAGAGGCTGCTGCAGAAGAGGCCCCCGCCGCAGATGCAGAGGCTCCGGCAGAAGAAGCTCAGGGCTAAGCCGTCACGTTACTGACATCAGGGCCGGGTACGCCCGGCCCATACGCCGTATTACGACAAGATCAGGAGATCACTCCCATGGCGATTACCGCTGCACTGGTGAAAGAACTGCGCGACAGCACGGGCGCAGGCATGATGGACGCAAAGAAAGCATTGACCGAAACCGATGGCGACATGGAAGCCGCCGTTGACTGGCTGCGCACCAAGGGCTTGGCGAAAGCTGCCAAGAAATCCGGCCGGACCGCCGCCGAGGGCTTGGTTGCCGTCGCGGTTGATGGCGGCACGGGTGTTGCCGTTGAGGTTAACTCCGAGACCGATTTCGTTGCCAAGAACGCCGAATTCCAAGAGATGGTGGGCGGTATTGCCGCCGTTGCGACCAGCGTCGCCGATTTGGACGCGCTGAAGGCGGCGGATATGGGCGGCAAGACCGTCGAGGAAACCGTCACCGCCAAAATCGCCACCGTTGGCGAGAACATGGCGCTGCGCCGGATGGCGAAGCTCTCGGGCGACAAGGTTGTGTCTTACGTGCACAATGCCGCTGCGGACGGTATGGGCAAAATCGGCGTTCTTGTGGCGATGAATGGCGGCGACGAAGGGTTCGCGCGTCAGGTCGCGATGCATGTTGCGGCTGTGAACCCCGCCTCGCTCAGCGAAGATGATCTGGACCCGGCTTTCGTTGAGAAAGAAAAACAGGTCCAAATGGATATCGCGCGCGAAAGCGGCAAGCCGGAAGCGGTCATCGAGAAGATGATCGTCGGACGGATGAAGAAATTCCTCTCTGAAGTCACGCTTCTGAACCAAGCCTTTGTTGTGAACCCCGATTTGACGGTCGGTGCCGCAGCCAAAGAGGCCGGTGTCGAGATCACGGGCTTTGTCCGGCTTGAGGTTGGCGAAGGCATCGAGAAGGTTGAAGAAGACTTTGCCGCAGAAGTGGCGAAAACCGCTGCTGGTGGTTGAATATCGCCCTTCAACGGCTTGATTAAAAACAGAAACGGCGCTGCCCAGGGACGGGGCAGCGCCGTTCTTTTATTCCAGCGCGCGCCATTGGGGATGGTGCGCGGCGCTGAAAGCGAACGTGCCATCGGGTGACTATCAGCCCGACGACACGATCAACCGGTTTCCCGGGTGGGCGTGAGGTTTGAAAGAACCCCCGTTTCCAGTGTTCCTGGCCAAAACAGCCATCACTCACGGAACAGGTTTACCTTGCGGCATTCTGTCGAAGCCCGAAAGTACGGGATTCCATACCTTTTGGTAAAATTTTGATGTCTTGGGCCGTTCAGATGTTCAGCGGCAGGGCCTGATCTGGGGCAGGGCGAGACGGCTCAATCAAGAATATCTGGTTTAAAATCGAGGCCTTACGCACCGCTTGTGCAGTCGTCTCGACGCCAAGTGTATCGCGCGCACCGCGCAAGTGTTTTTCCACCGTGGCAGAGTTTCGCTCCAATAGAAGCGCAATGTCTTGGATCGTTTTGCCATCGGCGACCAACTCTAAAACCTCCGTCTGCCGACGGGTCAGCATCCGGCTTTGTCCTGTCGCGGGCAGCTGCGAAATACACAGATGCGCGACATGATTGATGATCTCGATCAACTCGCCATCGCGGGCCCAGATCGCATCGATATCGTCCTGGTCCAGACCCGCCCGCGCAGTGAGGCCAATGCCAGCACTGGCGTGCTTGATCGCCATCGGAAAGCTGATGGTATAGCCCGCAACCAACCCAAAACGTTTGTTGAGCGCGGCCACATGGCGCTCTCCTGCGGTCATGTCGCGCCCGATCAAGCTTTCCCGGACCTGTCGCCAACTCACCGCGCCGACATTCCTGGAGGCCCACCGCATCATCGGGCCGTCCCGGAACAAGCCCTTATTGACATAATCTTCAACGTAATCAGCCGGATGGTTGGTCAATACCAGCGCATCATCCGGATTGCCGAGCGTCTTGAGATTGCGAAACGCGCTATAGGCATAAAACAACCGATCGAAACCAAAGCCAGCCATGGTTTCGGTATGATGAGTCCACAACTCCTCGACCGAGCGCATGGCCAGATAGGGCTTCAGCCGCTTCATTGGCGCAAGCCAAGATGATCGGACATTGCCCGAATAGCCAGCGGATACCCGGCCGCGCCAAGCCCGGCGATAACGCCGATACAGACGGGCGCAATCATCGACACATGGCGAAAGCTTTCGCGCGCGTGTGTATTGCTGAGATGAAGCTCCAAGACGGGTAGGGCGGTCGCGCCAATCGCATCGCGGATGGCGATCGAACTGTGTGTATACGCGGCGGCGTTTAGAACGATGCCATCATAGCTGCCATGCGCATCCTGTATCGCATCAACCAAGGCACCTTCGTGATTGGATTGGGCGAAGCCAATCTCCACACCGATGTCTTGCGCCGCCGCAGTACAGCTGGCCTCAATGTCAGCCAGGCTTGCGGCGCCATAGATGTCCGGTTCCCGCTGACCCAAGAGGTTCAGATTGGGTCCGTTCAAGACCAGAATTCTCATCTTATTCCCCGATGTTCGCAGTGTTATATGACGGGAAGTCTGCAGATGTCGAGACAAGCGCATCCGTCGGGAGAGCGCCTGTGGCTTGTCAAACGGATATGGTCGACGCAGCTTCCGCATGCTATCCAACAAATCAAAGGTTTGGCGCCCTAATATTTTACATAATATTGATTATGCGAATAATGACTGCGCCAGCAATAACCCCCCTCTTTGCGTAATGGTTCCCAAATGAACGACCTCCAAGATCTGTTCCCTAAGGGTTATATCGATGCGCACCATCATATCTGGGCACCGGACAGCTGCGGCGATGTGATTGGCTATCGCTGGCTCCGCGAGATTGGCACGCCGAAGCCGTTCGGCGATCCAACACCTATCCAGCGGGATTATATCATCGATGAGTTTTTGAGCGAAGCCACGCTCGCGCCATGTGCGTCCGTTCATGTGCAGACCGATGGCGCCTTGCCTGATCCTGTTGCCGAGACCGCTTGGGTTCAAGCCGAAGCGGATCGCGTCGGCCATCAGGTCGCGATTATCGGGTTGGTCGACCTTAGCCGCGACGACGCGCCCAAGCAGTTGGACCGACACTTGGCGCATGCCAGCTTTCGTGGTGTTCGGCAAATCGTCGCCCGCTTGGAGAACCGGCCCGATCTTAGCTTTGCATCAAGGGACTTTCTCGTGGAGAAACAATGGATTAGAGGGCTGCGTGCAATTGCCGATCGAGATCTCGCCTTCGATATGCAGATCTATCCCGAACAGGCAAAACAGGCGTTGGATGTGCTCGCAAGCTTGCCCAATCTAACCGTCATTCTTGATCACGCCGGCTGCCCTTATGACTCGTCACCAGAGGGTCAGGTGCGATGGCGTCAAGCGGTCAGAGCCTGGGCCAGACGACCAAAGACATATGTGAAACTGTCCGGTTGGGGCATGTATGATATGAGTTGGACTGGCGACAGCATCTCGCCGATCTTACGCGCCCTTTTTCAGGAGTTTGGCCCGGAGCGCGTCATGTGGGGCAGCAACTATCCGGTCGAAAAACTTGCCCGCAGCTATCCCGACATGCTGTTTGAGATCGCCGCGCGCGTTAGAAAAACCGAGCGTGATTGGGTATTTAAACAAGCTGCAGCAAAGGCTTACGGACTAAACCTCACCTAACCGAGCGCATACCCTGCGCCACGAACGGTGCGGATCGGATCCTCGCTGCCGGTGCTGCGCAATGCCTTCCTTAGACGTCCCACATGCACATCGACCGTCCGGCTATCGACATAGATGTCTCGCCCCCAGACCCGATCAAGCAACTGTTCTCGGCTCCAGACCCGTCCGGGGCGCTCCATGAACGCCGTCAGCAAACGGAACTCGGTGGGACCGAGGCTAAGCGACTCCCCTGCCCTGTAGACCCTGTGTTCGGTCATATCGAGCAGGATGTCGTCATACTCCAATCGCTCACCCACAGCAGCCGGTCGGATGCGGCGGAGCTGCGTCCGAAGCCGTGCCAGGAGTTCGGCCACGGAATAAGGTTTCACCACATAGTCATCGGCCCCTGTTTCCAGCCCCCGGACTTTATCGACCTCTTCCGAGCGCGCAGAGAGCATGATCACCGGAATCCGGTTGGTCTCGGTGCCGTTTTTCAACTGACGGCAGACCTCAATGCCCGAGACATGCGGCAGCATCCAATCCAGAATGATGACATCTGGCGGGGTTTCCCGGACAACAACCAGGGCCTCGTCTCCAGCCTCGGCCGTGACCACCTGAAACCCTTCAGCACGGATATTGTAGGCCAGAACCTCGCGCTGCGCGGGTTCGTCCTCCACCACCAGAACCAATGGCTCGCCTGCCATGACTTAGCCCTCGCGACCTTGTTCATAGGGAGTCCGGTCTTGTTTCGGACGATCCTCGTCGGGCATCTCGCCGGTCACCAGATAGATCACCTGCTCGCAAATCGAGGTCACATGGTCGCCCATACGCTCGATGTTTTTGGCCATGAAATGCAAATGCATACAGGTGGTAATGTTGCGCGGGTCTTCCATCATGAAGGTCAGATATTCGCGGAACAGCGCCGAATACATCTGATCGACTTCCAAGTCGCGCTCACGCACATCGGTGGCGAGATCGGCGTCGCGCTGGATATAGGCATCAAGCGCATCTTTCAGCATCAACTCGACCGCGCGCGCCATTCGTTTGAGCGCCGTCGCCGTACCCTCAATCGGCTGCATCTGGTTCACAACCGAGGTGCGTTTGGCGATGTTTTTGGAGTAATCGCCGATCCGCTCCAGATTGGCCGAGACGCGGAAAACGCTGAGCACGGTCCGCAGATCCGAGGCGATGGGCTGGCGTTGAGCCAAAATCCGCGCCGCCTCTACATTCACCTGCTCTTCGAGCGCGTCGATGGCTTTGTCCCCTGCCCTGACCGCCTGCGCCAAGTCCTCGTCACGCGTTTCCAGCGCCTGTGCGGCGTTGACGATGCTTTCTTCAACCAAGCCGCCCATCTTCATGATCATCGCCTGGATACCCTCCAGATCGCGATCGAAGGACGCTACAATATGTTCTTGATTTGGCATGATAAAATGTCGTCCTCTTAGCCGATACGGCCAGTAATATAGCTCTCGGTGCGCGGATCATTCGGGTTGGTGAAGATGTGACCGGTTTCCCCAAACTCGACCAACTCGCCGAGATGGAAGAACGCCGTCTTCTGGCTCACCCGCGCGGCTTGCTGCATCGAGTGCGTCACGATCACAACGGAAAACCGGCTCCGCAACTCGTCGATCAATTCTTCCACCTGAGCGGTTGCGATTGGGTCAAGGGCCGAGCACGGTTCGTCCATCAGCAACACTTCCGGGTTGGTGGCCACGGCGCGCGCAATGCAAAGGCGCTGCTGCTGCCCACCCGAAAGCCCAGTTCCGGGCTGGTCTAGACGATCCTTGGCCTCTTCCCAGAGCGCCGCCCGACGCAGGGATTTCTCGACGATCTCGTCCAGCGCCGCTTTGTCCCTGGCCAGCCCGTGAATGCGCGGCCCATAGGCCACATTATCATAGATCGACTTCGGGAACGGGTTCGGCTTCTGAAACACCATGCCGACCTTGGCGCGGAGCTGCACAGGGTCGACCTTGGGGTCATAGATGTCTTCGCCGTCCAGCTTGATCTCGCCGGTCACGCGCGCCACATCGATCGTGTCATTCATCCGGTTCAGGCAACGCAGGAAGGTGGATTTTCCACATCCCGAGGGGCCGATGAAAGCCGTCACGGTGTTGTCCACGATATCCACATCGACCTCTTTGATCGCATGGGTCTCGCCATAGTAAACATCCACGCCGCGCGCCGCGATTTTCAGCTCATTGGTGTCCACGTTGCGCTCCACTGCTCGCATGTCATTCATATGTGCGTCCTCCATAGCGCGATTCTTACCAACGGCGCTCAAACCGGCGACGCAACATCACGGCCACCGCATTCATGAAAATCAGGAACACAAGCAACACGATGATTGCACCAGACGCACGTTCTACAAAGGCAGGGTCCGAGCGTTGTGTCCAGTTATAGACCTGCACCGGCAGCGCCGAAGCGGGGTCAAAGAAGCCTTCTGGCGGGGCCGACGGGTATTCGCGCACAAAGGCCACCATCCCGATCAGAAGCAGCGGCGCGGTTTCGCCCAAGGCTTGCGCCAACCCAATAATCGTTCCGGTCAGAATCCCCGGCGCGGCCAGCGGCAGCACATGATGGAAGACCGATTGCATCTTGGACGCGCCAAGCCCCAAGGCCGCCGAGCGGATCGACGGCGGCACCGCCCGCAAGCTGGCCCGGGTCGCGATGATGATGGTCGGCAACGTCATCAGCGTCAGGACCAGACCGCCGACGATGGGCGCCGATTGCGGCAGCCCCGCGAAGTTGATGAAAATCGCCAGGCCCAGGATCCCGAACACAATCGACGGAACCGCCGCCAGGTTCGAGATATTCACCTCGATCAGGTCGGTCACCCGATTTTTCGGCGCGAACTCTTCGAGATAGATCGAGGCCGCGACGCCGATCGGCAGGGCCAGAACCAACACCACGATCATCATGTAGAACGAGCCCAAGATCGCGACGCCCAGACCGGCCGCTTCGGGGCGTTGCCCAGAGGCATCCGGCGCGGTGATAAAGTTCCAGTTGAAGCGGGTCTCAATCGCGCCAGCGTCAACCATTGCTTCGGCGAGCATGAGCTGTCCTGGTGAGACATTCCGATCCCGCTCGGCGCTGTCCATCGTCACGCGGCCTTTGAAATAGCCATCGATTCGACCACTAGCCAGGAGTTCAAGCGTCACGGTTTCACCGACGATCTCCGGGTTGGCGAGGACCATAGCGCGCAATTGTGCGGGTGCCTCTTCGGAGATCATCGCCGCCATTTCGCGCGGGCCAAGGTCGGTTTCGATGCCCAACTCGGCCACGTGATCCACAAAGGCCTGGCCCAGAAGCGGCGCATAGCCGAAGGTTGTGACCCGGGCCATTTCCGCAGGGTCACGATTGCCTGCCGGGTCGAGCCGCTCGGCGACCAATTCCACCGGGAAGGTGATGAAGGTCTGCCGGAAGGAACTCAGCCCATTCGACAGAATCGAGGTCAGCAACAGGATCAGAGCCATAATCCCGACAATGACCGCCGCCATGCCATAAGCACGAAACCGGGCTTCGGCGCGGTTGCGGCGCTTGGTACGGTCATCGGTGGCAAGAAGCGAGCTTTTGACCCGGCGCGGTTCTGCGGTTGCGTCGGTCATTCGTACTGCTCCCGATATTTGCGCACGATATAAAGCGCCAGAACGTTGAGCCCGAGGGTGATGACAAAGAGCGTCAGGCCAAGTGCGAAGGCGACCAGCGCCTCGGGGCTGGAGAAATCCGTGTCGCCGGTCAACTGGCCAACGATCTTCACGGTCACTGTGGTCATCGCCTCAAACGGGTTCAGGTCGAGCTTGGCCGCCGCCCCTGCCCCAAGGACCACGATCATTGTCTCACCGATGGCGCGGGACGCAGCCAAGAGCACCGCACCGACAATGCCGGGCAAAGCGGCGGGCAGGATCACCTGTTTCACGGTTTCCGATTGCGTCGCGCCCAGGCCATAGGACCCATCGCGTAAGCTTTGCGGCACGGCATTGATGATGTCATCCGACAGCGAGGAGACAAACGGGATCAGCATAATGCCCATGACGATCCCGGCGGTCATCACCGAGGAGGAGGAGGACCCCAACCCAAGCGGCTCCGCGAAATAGTCGCGCAGCATCGGCCCCACGGTGATCAGCGCAAAAAGCCCGTAAACGATGGTCGGGATACCGGCGAGAATCTCGATCAGCGGTTTGGCGATCGAGCGGACCTTGGGCCCGGCATATTCCGCCATGTAAATCGCCGCAAAAAGCCCAATCGGCACCGCGACCAAGAGCGCGATGAAGGAGACATAAAGCGTGCCCCAGAGCAGTGGGATCAAGCCAAGCTCAGACCCGCCCTCGAAGCTTGGCCGCCATTCCAGGCCAAAGAAGAAATCCTGCCAGGGATACAGCTCGAAGAAATTGAAGGTCTCGAACAGCATTGAGAACACAATGCCGACGGTCGTCATGATCGCGATGGTGGAGGCCAAGATCAAAATCGCCAAAACCGCGCGCTCGACCGTGTTGCGCGCCCGGAATTCCTGATGCGTCCGCACATAGGCATAGGCCAATCCAAGCGCCGCGAGGATGAGCACAACTGCGGTCATCATCACATTGCCCGTCGCGTTCAACGCCCGATAGCGCTGCGCCGCGCGCAAGACATCGGCGGTCACCTCGCCGCCAAGCGCCACCCCAACCGCGCCAAGGCGGGTGCGCACATTGGTGAATTCCGTTCGGATCGACCGGGCCTCGTCTTCGCTGAGCGCGCCTTGTTGCACAGCGACGTCCAGGCCCTCGGCCACGCGCCGCACATCGGACATCACCAGGCTGCGCGAGCCGGCTTCCTCGATCGCGGTCTCCGAGATCATCGACGTCACCTGCCGCTCGATAATCATCGGCTGCAAGATCAGCCAGATGGACAGAACCAAAAGCGCGGGCACAATGGTGAAGATGGAGACATTGGTGCCGTAATAATTCGGCAGCGAATGCAGGATGCGGCTGTCGCCCCCGGCGCTAGCCAGCGCCCGTTGACGACCCATCACATAGCCCACAGCGCCGAATACCAGCACGATCACGAAGATCCAAAGCAGAGGCATGGGGGTCTGGCTTTCTAAGTCAGAAAGAAAGAAGTGGCGGGGCCGTCATAACGACCGCCCCGCCGAGAGCAAGCTCTGCTTACATGGTTTCTTCGTTTTCGATCATGGACTGGGTGTCGGCCAGCTCCGGATCGGCCACGAGGCCATAGGCTGCCAGCGGGCCGAAGGGGCCAGCGATGTCATCGGAGACGAAGAACGAAGCGTATTCTTTCAGGCCCGGGATCACACCGATATGCGCGGCTTTGATGTAGAAGAACAGCGGACGCGAGACCGGGTATTCACCGGTTGCGATGCTTTCTACGGTCGGCGTGATGCCGGACATGGTGGCAACCTGCAGCGTGTCGGTGTTGTTCTGATAGAAGGCCAGGCCGAAGACGCCGATGCCTTCCGGGTTGGCCGAGATACGGGCCAGGGTCTCGGTGTAGTCACCGTCGATGTCGACCGACACGCCATCCGCGCGCAGCTCAAGGCAAGCCTCTTCGGCGGCATCTTCGTCCATGCCCATGCCCATCATGGCTTCCATGGCACCGGTGTCTTCGCAGCCCTGAAGGATTACGTTCTCTTCAAACACTTCACGCGTGCCGTGGCGGGTACCGGGGATGTAAGCTGCGATTTCCTGATCGGGAAGGCCGTCACGGACCTGCGCCCAGGAGCTGTTCGGATTGGAGACCATGGCACCATCAACGGGGAGCTCGGCGGCCAGGGCCAGGTACCAATCGGACGGGGTGAACTCAAACGAGTTGCCATTGATGTCAGAAGCAAACACGATGCCGTCATAGCCGAAGCGCACTTCGATGATGTCGGTCACGCCGTTTTCGGCGCAGGTTGCGACTTCGCTGTCGCGGATCGAACGCGAGGCATTGGCGATGTCGATGGTGTTTTCGCCCACACCTTCGCAGAACCGGCGCAGACCGGTCGAAGAGCCACCGGATTCGACAACCGGGGTCGGAAATTCGAAGTTTTCACCGAACGCTTCGGCCACAATCGCAGCATAGGGCAGCACGGTCGAGGACCCGGCGACCTGCACGTTGTCGCGGCTTTGAGCAGCAACGGCAGTGGCCGAAACGGCGGCAACGGCCAGCGCGGATACGGTCAATTTAGCGAAAGACATGTAAGGAGACTCCCATAGAGTTTGTAAATCGTCTCGAACGCGCAGACATCACACGTTCTCAACCCGCGAGCTATCGAGATGACGCAATGCTTTTGTGACAGGTTCGTAACAGTTTTATGACAGTGACCGATGTCGACCGATCAGACATTCACCGGACCTTAAGGATTCCCTCAGGCGACGACCAATTAACCCTTTGGTAAGATGACCGAAAACGTGCTCCCCTGCCCCAGTTCGCTGGAAATCCGCAATCGCCCGCGATGACGATTGACGATATGTTTCACAATCGCGAGGCCAAGCCCGGTGCCGCCCATGGCCCGGCTGCGATGCGTATCGACCCGATAGAATCGCTCGGTCAGGCGCGGCAGGTGAAGCGGATCGATCCCGTCGCCCCGATCCACCACATCGACGCGAACCACCGGGCCCTTCAAAGATCCTGTACCGGTCTCTTCACTGACCCGGAGCACCACAGGCCGGTCAGCCCCGGCATATTTGAGCGCATTTTCTGTGAGGTTCAGGAAAACCTGCGTCAGTTGATCGGAATCGCCGGTCACCATCACGGGCGCCTCTGCGCCCTCGATCTCAATCCGATTGCCGGTCTCCTCCGCCACTTGACGAAGTGAGGCGATGGTGCTGGCCAGAATGTCCGACAGATTCACAGTCTCAGACGGGCGCATCCGTTCCTGACCCTCGACCCGGCTGAGCGAGAGAAGATCGGAGATCATCCGATTCATCCGCCGGGCTTCATCCTCCATGATCCCCAGGAACCGCTCCTGCGCCTCCGGGTCATCGCGGGCCGGGCCTTTTAAGGTTTCGATGAAGCCCAAGATGGCCGTCAGCGGCGTGCGCAACTCATGGCTCACATTGGCGACGAAGTCGCGGCGCATCTCCTCGGCTTCGCGCAGGTGCGTGATGTCTTGGAAATGCAGCAAAACGTCATCATAGCCCGTGACGTCCTGGCTAAGCGGTCGGATCGTGATACGAAACACCGTCTCGCCGGCCTGATCGGTTTGAACGAAGCGGGCCTCGCCATTTTCGCGCGTGGCATAGGCGGCTTCGATTCGGCTTAACAATGCAGGTTGTCTAAGCGCGGTCACATAATTCCGGCCAATAATCCAGTCCCCGAGAAGCTCCGTCGCCGGGGCGTTTCCAGCCCGGATCAGCCCTGCTGCATCCAACAGCAACATCGGTTCCGGCACCGCCTCCAGCAGGCTACCGATGACAATATCGGGCATGGCTCAGGCCTTTCAAAACTCAAAATAATTCGTGTCGTCGCGATAGCGATTTTTGCGAAGCTCCACAATGGCGCGACGTCATTGCGAGCTTTTACGCGCATATATCAGAAAATCGCGCCCCACCCCTTTTCAAGTGCAAGGAAACCGTTAGATTGCTTTCATCTGCAACCGTGACGACGGGTTGGCCTGTTTCGAAAGAGCGGACGCAGATCGAACATAAGGACATGCTTCGGCATGCGAGGCACATGATGGACGGCCCGATGGATCAGCGCGCATTGCGCCACGAGGCCAGGGATGCACGTGATGGTCAGGTGCGTTCTGTCCTGGCTGTTGCCTTAAGTGCCAATGTCATCGACCTGTTGCCGCGCCATGTGTTGGAGCCAAACTCCATCGTCCAGCGCGTCTCCTATGAGATGTTGGGCAACGTCACGCTAATCGGCACCCACGCCCCGTTGCTGATCCTGTCGCCGCTCGTGACGCCCATGTTTGATGCGCTCGATATGGCGCAGTTCTTGACCGAGTCCGGGTATCGCGGGCGCTATCTGGCGCTCGTCGACAAATTGCCAAGCGCCAATCTGATCCGGCGGGAAGTCGCCGCGCAGTCGCCCGATTTGAATTTCGATATGATCGTGCTCGACGGCTCGTCGCCGCTGCATTCGCTTTAGACGGCGGCCAAAGCCTGGCTGAAATCAGCCTTCAGCAACTCAATCTCTTCGATCCCCACAGACACGCGGAAAAACCCTTCGGTCATGCCAAGGGCGGCGCGTGCTTCGGGCGTCAAGGCCCGGTGAGAGGAACTGGCCGGATGAGACACCGTTGTGCCAACGTCCCCAAGCGTGGGCGCAAAGGCCAGTTGCGGCACCGCCTCGATCATCCGGTTCGCCTCGGCCCGACCGCCTTTGATGACAAAGCTCACCATATTGCCGTCACGCCCGCCAAGCAGCGCTTGCGCCCGGGCAAAGTCTGGGTGATCCGACCTGCCCGGATAGAGCACGGTTTCCACACCCAGCAGCGTTGCCAGATGATCGGCCAGCGCGCGCGCATTGGCCTCGGCACGGTCGAAGCGCAGTGGGAAAGTATAGAGCCCCCGCTCGGCCAGCCAACATTCATAGGGGCTGGGCGTCAGACCTGTTGTGACCGCAAAGTCATAAATCGCTTTCTGATGCACCGCGTCTTTCGCAACAGCATATCCGAGGGTCACATCGGAGTGTCCGGCCAAAAGCTTGGTCACGGAATGGATCACCACATCCGCGCCATGGTCGAAGGGCCGGTAGCCGAACGGCGTGGTGAAGGTGTTGTCGACAACCAAGAGGAGGCCATGTTTCCGGGCCAGTGCGGCGATCCCCTCCATATCCGCCACGCGCAGCGTCGGATTCGAGACAACCTCCACCAGGATCATCTTGGTTTCAGGGGTGATCGCCGCTTCAAACGCGGCGGCATCGGTCGGGTCGGCCAGCCCGGTCGTGATGCCGAAGCGCGGCAGGTCCTGGGTCATCAGCCGGAGCGAACGACCATAAAGCTGATCGCCGCCCAAAACATGATCGCCCGCTTTCAGAAGCCCCATCAGAACCGCCGTAACCGCCGCCATGCCCGAGCCGGTGATTAACCCACCCGCCGCGCCCTCAAGCATATCGATCTTGCTAGCGAGCACTTCCGCATTCGGATGCCCCTCGCGGGCATAGGTATAGCCCTTCGTCGTACCTTCATATTGCGCATCGAGCGCATCCGGCGAGGGCGAGGCATAGACCACCGATTGCTGCAAGGGCGTGACCACCGCCCGGCTGACGCTTTCAGGAAACGCCGTCCGGCGCACAAGGGTTTCCGGGCGGCTATTGGGGCGGTCAGTCATGGCAAATCTCACAGAGTTAACCGCGGCGGCGCGCCACCGCGGATGTCGGTCAGTGGGGAGCGGACGGCGTTACGGCCGCACCGTTCCGTCACCGGTTACAAGATATTTGAACGAGGTCAATTGCTCGGCGCCGACCGGCCCGCGCGCATGCATCTTACCCGTGGCAATCCCAATCTCCGCGCCCATGCCGAACTCCCCGCCATCGGCGAATTGGGTCGAGGCGTTATGCATCAAGATCGCGCTATCGAGCCGGGTGAAGAACCGCATCGCTGCCGCGTCATCCTCGGTGAGGATCGCATCGGTGTGGTTCGAGCCATAATCGCGGATATGCGCAATCGCGCCGTCGATATCGTCCACCACCTTCGCGGCGATCACCATATCAAGAAACTCCTGCCCAAAATCATCGTCCTGAGCCGCAACCGTTCCGTCGATCTTGGCCAAGGTCGCATCGGCGCGCACTTCGACGCCCGCATCGATCAACGCTTTGATCACCCCCTGCCCGATCGTCTCGACCACATCACGATGGATCAAGAGGCACTCGGCGGCGCCGCAAATCCCCGTGCGCCGGGTCTTGGCGTTCAAGGCGACTTTCAGCGCCTTCTCCGGGTCGGCGGCGGCATCGATATAGATGTGGCAAATGCCTTCGAGATGGGCAAAGACCGGCACCCGCGCCTCGCGCTGCACCAGCCCCACCAGGCCTTTGCCGCCTCGCGGGACAATCACATCGACGGTCTCGGTCATTGTCAGCAATTCTTGCACCGCCGCCCGGTCGCGGGTCGGCACGCGCTGCACCGCGTCTTCAGGCAGCCCGGCGGCGCGAAGCCCGTCTTTTAGACAGTCCACCAACAGCCCGGAGGAATGAAAGCTCTCGGACCCGCCGCGCAAAATCACCGCGTTGCCCGATTTTAGGCAAAGCGCGCCCGCATCCGCCGTCACATTCGGGCGGCTTTCATAGATCACGCCAATTACGCCAAGCGGCGTGCGGACGCGCTTGATATGTAGCCCGCTTTCCATGTCCCATTCGGTGATGGTCTGGCCCACAGGGTCGGCCTGCCCCGCCACGGCGCGGAGGCCGGTCACGATGCTTTGCACCCGGTCGTCGTCCAACATCAGCCGGTCGAGCATCGCGGCGCTCAGGCCCTTCTCACGGCCGAACGCCATGTCTTTTTCATTCGCGGCAATGATCTCGGCGCGCCGCGCCCAAACTGCATCCGCCGCCGCGTTCAGCGCCGCCTCTTTCGCCTCTGGTCGCGCAAAGGCCAGGTCTGCAGCAGCTGCTTTCGCGCGCTGGCCAATCTCGGCCATCAAGGCGGGGATGTTGTCGGTCAGGTCTTTCATAGCGAACCTCATGACGGGTCTGAGCGGTTAGGATAGGCGGAATTGGTGGCAGGGGAAAGAGAGCGGATCAGAGCACCATATCGTCGCGATGCACCAGAGCCGCGCGGCCTGGGTAGCCCAAGATCGGTTCAATCTCGCGGCTATGATGCCCCGCAATCGCGCGCGCCTCTTCAGCGGTATAGCGGGCCAAGCCAAGCCCAAGGCGGGACCCATCCGGGCCATCCAACTCCACCGGGTCGCCCCGTTTGAAGCTGCCTGTGACCCCAGTGATCCCGGCGGGCAACAGCGATTTGCCCCGGCCCAGAGCCGCAACAGCCCCTGCATCGAGCATCAGCGCGCCTTTCGGCTTCATCGCCGCAATCCAGCGTTTCCGCGCGGCTTGCGGGTCGAGCGTTGCGGTGAACCAGGTGGCATTGCCGCCCTGTTCCAACGCGTTCAAGGGACGCTGCACCGAGCCTTCGGTGATCGCCATCACGCAGCCCGCCACCGTTGCGGTTTTCGCTGCCATCAATTTGGTTTTCATGCCGCCTTTGGACAGGCCCGAACCCGCATCGCCCGCCATCGCCTCGATCTCGGGCGTGATCGCCTCGATCAGGTCGAACCGCTTGGCCGACGGGTCTTCACCTGGATTGGCGGAATAGAACCCGTCCACATCGCTGAGCAACACCAGTTGATCGGCCCCCGCCATCACGGCCACATTCGCGGCCAGCCGATCATTGTCGCCATAGCGGATTTCGTCGGTTGCAATCGTGTCATTCTCATTCACAATTGGCACCACACCGAGGCTCAGCAGCGCGCCAAGCGTCGCCCGCGTGTTCAGATAGCGCCGCCTGTCGCCACTATCATCCAAGGTGAGCAGAATTTGGGCCGTGGTGATCCCATGCGGCGCCAGCGCCTCCTCATAAGCGCGGGCGAGACGGATTTGGCCGACCGCGGCCGCGCCTTGCGCCTGCTCCAATGACAAAGCGCCGTCGCCCAGGCCCAATGCCCCGCGACCGAGCGCAATCGACCCGGACGAGACCAAGATCACATCCGCGCCCCGCACCTTGATCCGCGCCACGTCTTCGGCCAAGGTCTTCAGCCAATCGGCTCTCAGCGCACCGCTGACCCGGTCGACCAGAAGCGCCGAGCCGATCTTCACCACCAGGCGCTTGGCCTGGGTCAGGTCGGGGGTCAGGGGCGCCACGGTCCGGGGTCCTCCGTTTCGGCACGCAGCCGCAAGCGGTCCGCATCGACCTGCGCCCGCACGGTCCGCAGCACATCGACCAGGCCGGTGCGGGCGACACCAGACATCTCCATCACCGGTCCGGCGACGGCTTCCAGAGCGGCGCGTTTCTCAGCCCGTTCCTCATCGCTTAGCGCGTCGATCTTGTTCAGGGCCGTGACCCTGGGCTTCAATGCCAAATCGCCGCCATATTCCTCCAACTCATGGATGATGGTGCGGTAATCCTCCGCCACATCCTCGGCCGTGCCATCGACCAGATGCAGCAGCACCGAGCAACGCTCCACATGGCCCAAGAACTGGTCGCCCAGCCCCCTGCCCTCATGCGCGCCCTCGATGAGGCCCGGAATATCGGCCACCACAAATTCGGCATTGTCGACGCCGACAACCCCCAGATTGGGGTGCAGCGTCGTGAATGGATAATCGGCGATTTTGGGCCGCGCGTTCGATGTCGCGGCCAGAAAGGTGGATTTGCCCGCATTGGGCAGCCCCAAGAGACCGACATCCGCAATCAGCTTCAGCCGCAGCCAGATGGTCCGCTCAACCCCCTCCAGCCCCGGATTGGCCCGGCGCGGCGCTTGGTTGGTGGAAGATTTGAAATGCAGATTGCCAAAGCCGCCATTGCCGCCCTTGGCCAGCAGCACCCGCTGCCCCACCTCAGTGATGTCGGCAATCACGGTCTCTTCGTCATCTTCCAGAATCTCAGTGCCGACAGGCACGCGCAGCACAATATCATCGCCGTCTTTACCGGTCCGCTGCTTGCCCATGCCGGGCTGACCGTTCTTGGCGAAAAAATGTTGCTGGTAACGGAAATCGATGAGCGTGTTCAGCCCGTCCACCGCCTCAGCCCAGACATCGCCGCCGCGCCCGCCATCACCACCATCAGGCCCGCCATATTCGATGTATTTCTCCCGCCGGAAGGACACAGCCCCGCCACCGCCGCCGCCAGAACGGATATATACTTTGGCTAGATCGAGGAATTTCATCGGCTCAGGCTCCGGGCGCGGGTCGCGCGGCCCCTGCGATAGAGAGGTTTGGGCCGGGGCTCAAGTCATCCCCGACCCGGATACGCTCTATTGCAGCTTTTTCAGGTAGGTCCAGGTCGCCACCTTGGCACCGCGCGCAACGGAAAACGCCTCCGCATCGCCCAGATAGTCGAACCCAGCATTGGTCAGAACACGCGCGCTGGCCGGGTTGTCCTGAAACACGCTGCCGAAAATCGTGGCGTTGCCCAAGGGGTTTGCCGCGACGAGGGCGGCAACCGCTTCTGAGGCGAGGCCCGTGTTCCACATGCCCGGCGCAATCCAATAGCCGATCTCGGACTGGTTGCGATCCATCTGCTTGAGGGAAATCACCCCCAAAAGCTCGGAGCCGCCGTCTTCGGAGGCATCCATCACCCAAACATGCTCCGTCCGCGCCGCGTCCAACGCGCTCGTAATAAACAGCTCGACGGTCCCAGGCGGCAGCGGATGTGGGATCGAGGAGGTCATATCGGCGACCCGACGATCCGAGGCATACATTGTCATCAGGCCCGCATCGGATTTGCGGATCGGACGTAGCACAAAACGCGGCGTGTCGATCACGGCCTGCGCGATGATGGTTTCTTGTCTCATGCCTGTTCCTCCTCCGAAACAGATCCCCTTATGTTTCTCCTGCCTCCCTTATCAGGTGGCGATCGATGGGGGCGGTCGCAAGGGTCTCCCACTTGCAGTAACCAAATAATGAAAAAGGGGCCGGCGTTTCCGCCGACCCCCCAAATTTTCTATAAGGTTCGACGTTACTCAGCGGCCTCGGCGGCTGGCATGACGGAAATGAAGGTACGACCCTTGAAGCCCTTGGCAAAGGTGACATGGCCCTGTTCGGTCGCAAAGATTGTGTGGTCTTTGCCCATGCCCACGCCCTCACCCGGCCACCACTTGGTGCCGCGCTGACGCACGATGATATTGCCAGGGATCACAAGTTCCCCACCGAATTTCTTGACGCCCAACCGACGTCCGGCAGAATCGCGCCCGTTGCGCGAGGAGCCACCTGCTTTTTTATGTGCCATGTGTCTCTCTCCTTACTCGGCCAGTTTCTTGGCTTGTTCGACCCAGCCTTCGCGCTCGATCCGGCCTTTGAACGACAGTTTCTCGTCCATAGCAGCGATATCGTCCGCGGTCCAACCTGCAATCTGTGCGAAGGTTGTGACGCCAGCGGCCAGGAGTTTCTTCTCCAGCGCCGGGCCAACACCCGACAGCTGTTTCAGATCGTCGCCACCGGCGGCTGCTTCGGCTTTCGGCGCGGCCTTCTTGGCCGCCGCTTTCTTCGGGGTGGCCTCGGCCTTCGGCTCCGCCTTGGCTTTCGCAGCGGGCTTGGCTTTCGCCTTCGGCACTTCCGCGGCAACTGCTGGTGCAGAGCCGGCACCAACTGCGGCCATCACACCGGTCTTATCGCCACCCTTGGCGAGAATGTCGGTGATCCGAAGCAGCGTCAGTTGCTGACGGTGACCCTTGGTGCGCTTCGACGAATGCTTCCGCCGACGCTTCACGAAATGGATCAGTTTCTCGCCCTTGATCTGGTCGATCACCGTGGCTTGCACCGCGGCACCGTCCACATTCGGCGTGCCCAGCACAGGCGCATCGCCGCCCAGCATCAAAATCTCATTGAATTGGACGGTATCACCCGCCGCTGCAGCCAGCTTTTCCACGCGCAGAACGTCGCCGGACTGCACCTTGTACTGCTTGCCACCGGTCTTCAGGACCGCAAACATCGTCATCTTCCTTCTACCCCGCGCCCTGTGGCCCCCATCTTCGGGTGTTATCGCGGATCAAACCGCGCCTCGGGCTGCGTGCCCCTCTCGGGACATCTTCGACAAATCAAAACCGCCGCAGGGAATCCCGGCGGCGACAGAGGCCTGCATATGCCCGAGCCTCGCCCTGCTGTCAAGCGATGGGACAGCGGTTTTCCAGGCCCCTTGCCAAGGGCCCAGACCTGCCGCGCGGCTCAGGTTTCTTCGCCGGCCACAAACAAGGCCGCCGCCGCGCCCAGATCATAGCTGACCGCCTCGAACATCGCATCGAAGGCCGCAAATAATGTGCGGTTCAACACACGTCCAGCGGGGCTCTCCGACAATGTAATATAGGCATCCATATCCGAATCGCTGAGCGCATCATAGGCGACGATTTGATACGAAAAGAGCCAAAGCTCCGTTTCGGCGCGGATCTCAGGCTCTTGGCTCCACACTTCCGCCAACATCAAATCCTCGGGCAATTCGACGTCAAAGGCACCGCCATCCACCAGCCCGCGATAGAAGGCGAAGTTCGAGTTCAAGGCGCCCGCCACATTTAAATCGATCAGGGCGTTGGCGTCGTTGAAGGCGCGCAATTGATCGATGCGCGGGTTTTCGGCGGCCAGCTCCTCGCGAAACACGATATTCGCGGCCTCTTCCACAACCGGGTCGGTGAATTCGCGCCGGGCGAGAATCTCACCTTCCACGATGCGCCGCCCGATCTCGGTTGCGAAAAACGCGTTCAGGGTGGTGAGGTCATCGGCGCTGAATGCATCCTCTGGAACGGCCGCTTCGAAATCCTGCGTCAGCCGTTCGAGACTGTATGTCTGCGCGACCATCGCGGGCCAGGCGGCCCCGCCCTGCCCCGGAAACATCTCCGCTTCCAGATCATCGGCATAATCGATCCCCTCGATCGACATGATCTCCAACACATCGTAAAGCCCGATCGCCTGAAACAGAGCGTAAAGCTCCGGGTTCTCCGCCGCGATCATACTGCCCGGCGCAATTTGGGCCTCCACCGGTGTCTCCGGCGCGGTCTGCGCCGAAGCGGCTCCGGCCATGACACTCAAAGTAAAGCAGGTGGCGAATGGCAATGCACGCAACATGGGCTCTCCTTATTGGGGCCGTCACGACCCAGTCTTTCTCTAAAACATGGGCAAGCGCGCGCCGGAAATCCACCGCCAAACCGCGCCCGTCTCGAAGAGTTGAGCGAAGCTCCGCCGGTCCGGCATTGGCGCGGGCGGCAAACTTGTCGGCAAGACCCCCCTTGCGCGGGCGCACGGCTGCGGCTATTCCCCCGCTCCACGACCCATGATTAAGCGCGGAGAGGTGCCGGAGTGGTCGAACGGGGCGGTCTCGAAAACCGTTGTGGGTGCAAGCCTACCCAGGGTTCGAATCCCTGTCTCTCCGCCACCTTGGAAAACGAACCCGGTTTTGCGTTTTGGCGGCCCGACCGTCTCGGTAAGGTCTTATTGCCACCGGCGCCGTTGACCATCGGTCATTTTTAATCATAAGTATTTTTTTGATCACCGCACTGTCGGGTCGACCTGATCACATCTAATTCCGCTATTGATAGACCTAAGGCGCTGATCCACTTCTGCGAGATATCTCGCTCGGGCGATCAGAGTATCGTCGATATTCGGCTTATCAGGTGTATCAAATCGTCGTCCGATTTCGGCACAGAAGATGCGACCTTACTCCGCCACACAACCGCACGAAAGTGACATTTTCCTCTATATAGACTTAATTTTAGGCTTTCTCGCCCCGCAAGAGCGCTACCGCGCATCGTCAGATCGGGTCGCAATGTCCATTATGCGCGAGAAACCGGTAACCTGACGCGCTTCGGGTTATGTGCCTCCGTCCCGCCAACATATCGGCGTCACTTATGAACGCTTACATCATGCCCTTCCGTAACATTCGTTGACATTGAAAAGATTTCGGGTAAAAAAGTTAATTAATCAATCTGAGCATTTTGACTCAAAAAGATTGAAAGACTGAGGCAAAAGGGTAGTCACGATGAAGATCGCAGTACAAGTGCGTCCGTCCAGCGGACGTTTGATGAAGTGGAAAGGTAAGGTCGCGTCGATATCGCCGACCGGCGGATGGCTGCTGTCGTCCTGCTCCTTGGGGGCGCTGGCTCTGGCAACAGGCTTGGCCGTGCCAACGCTCTTTGTGTCCCCGGGCGCAGGGTTCGCGGGCACCTGCGTTGAAACATCGCCGGGCGTCTTTAGCTGCTCGGGAGCGGCCAGCCCCACCGGCGCAGATGCTGAGATCGTGATCGATACAGGCGGTCAAGTGTCAGTTACAACTGATCCGGGTTTCGGGGTGGATACAACGAATGGTACGGAGACCGGCGGGCACAGCGCGTTCACGATAAACGGACTGAATATTCAGGGCACCGGCGGCGTGACCTTCACCGATAACAACGCTTCGACGATTACGGGGCAAGATGGGGGGCTGCACGTTCGCAATAGCGGCGGCGCCGTGGCAATCGTGACGACCGGCGCCATCACCGGGCTTGCTGGAAATGGCATCACATCCAGTAATACCGACCTCGGGTCGGGTACCACGATCGACGTTCGCGGGGATGTCACCGGCCGGCTCGACCCCGGAGGGGCAGGTATTCAAAGTTCAAACGCGACCGGACCGATGACCATCACAACGGCGGCGGGGACGACCATTTCGTCAGGGACCAACGGCATTAGGGCAACGAACGGGTCCGGGAGCGGGGTGAACGACCTGACGATCACGACCGCAGGCCAAGTCGTTGGAACCAGCAATTATGCCATCCATGCGACACAGTCAGATGATGGAAACGTTGTGATCCAAACCTCAGATACCGTTCTGGGCGGGTCCATCGGGATCCGCGCGGAAAACCAAAATGGTGGCGATATCGTCATCACCAGCACCGGTTCTGTTGAGGGCACCAATCACACCGGGATTTGGGCGCATAATCAAAGTAGCACGACAGGCAATGTGTCTGTTACGGCTGCTGACGTGACCGGCAATACGACCGGCATCTTGGCCGACAACAATGGCACGGGGTCCACAAGCATTACCGCAACTGGGACGGTGCTGGCCGACGACGTGGGCATTCGCGCGGAGAACACGTCAACCGCCACAGGGGCAATGGAGATCGTTACCACCGGTACAGGTGGGGTGAGCGGCCTTGAGGACGGAATCTGGGCGGACAATCGCGGGTCTGGCGCGCTGAACATCACGGTAGGCAACACGGTCGTCGGCGTAGACGGGGTTGGTATCCGCACATTTACTAACGGGGCTGGCGCAGCCAACATCACCTTGAACTCTGGTGCGGCCGTCAACTCAGTCTCGGGACTTGCCATTTCCAACGACAGCGGGGACTCGACAACGACCGTTAACACCGGAGCCTCGGTTGCCGGTGATATCAGCCTAGGTGACGGTTCTGACAACTTGACCTTCGCTGGCGGGAGCTTTGACACGGATGCGGAGTTTAATGGTGGTGATGACATCGACGCCACGGATGGCTCTGTTGACGTCCTGACCTTTGTGGGATCCAGTGGATCGCTTGGGGGGGGAATATCGACAACTGGGAACAGGTCAATATCGGTGCAGGGTCAGCCATAACGTTGGACAACTCCGGGATGACGGCTGGCACAACGACGGTCGATGTTGGCGGCACCCTTTCTTTTGCTCTTGACCTGTTTGAATTCGGCGGTGCCGGTATATTTGATGGTGGCAACCTAACCAACGCGGGAACTGTTACACTTCAGAACGGTACCGCCGCTGATACAGTGACCGTATCTGGCGACTACACTGGCGGAGGTCGGCTTTTGATCGATGTCGATTTTGCGGCTGACACCGCAGATACCCTGACGGTTCAGGGCGCTGTGTCGGGCGTGACGTCGATTGAGATTGTCGATGTCGCGACGACGACAGCAAGCGGTAACGAGATTCTTGTTGTGGATACCGATGGGCTTGCATCGCCATCCGATGCCTTTGCTTTGGCGACCGGTCCCGTGAGCAGCGGCGCGTTCCTCTATGACCTGGAACAGGACACAACCGATCTGGATTGGTATCTGCGCTCCACCGGCCAACTCAGCAGCACCGGCGCGATCTATGAGGGCCTTCGCCTGGTTCTTGCCGGGTTCAACAGCTTGCCGACCATGCAGCAGCGTGTGCGCCAGCGGTCGTCTATAGAAGGCCAAGAGCTGTGGGTGCGCTTTGTCGGCGATCGTCTGGACACGACCCCCTCCTCTTCCGACGATGGCATCAGTTATGAGAGCACCCAGACCGGCCTGCAAGCCGGGGCGGATTTCGACCTGGAAACCAATGGCAATGGCCGTTGGGTTATCGGGGCAACCATGCAATATGGTCAGATCTCCGCCGATATGAGCGGCGCGAGTGGCACGGGCCAGATTGACGCCGATGGCTATGGGATCGGGGCGACCGGCACCTGGTTCAGTGGCTCAGGCATGTATCTCGACTTCCAAGGTCAAGCGAACTGGATCTCCAGTGATATCGCCTCGTCGGCAGCCGGCACCCTCGCAACTGGTCATGACAGCCAGGCTCTGGCAATCAGCTCTGAGATCGGGCAGCGCATCACCCTTGCTGGCGGCGGCACGCTGATCCCACAAGCGCAGGTGATATGGGGCATGGTCGATGGTGACGCCATGACCGATGAGGACGGCAATGCGGTGGACCCGGGAACAAATGACACCTTGGTGACCCGGCTTGGTCTGGCCTATGAAACGGACGTCACCGACCGTGGTCAGTTCAATGCCATTGGCAATATCTGGCATGACCTGTCCGGCGCGCAGACCACAAATGTCGCTGGTGCCGATCTGTCGGCCGAGGCCGAGGCCACTTGGGCCGAAATCGGCATTGGCGGAGATTTGCAGCTTGCCCCGGGGCAGTCGCTCTATGGTGAGGCCAGCTACCGAACCGCTCTGGGCGGCGCCTCGTCGGACAATCAGGGCCTGCGCCTTTCGGCAGGGTTCCGAATGGACTTCTGATCCAACGGCTTCCGTGCAACACCCGCGCCATATGACGATCCCTATCGCCCCCGCCTGCACTGGCGGGGGCGATGCTCCCCTAACAAACAGGACCCCCTGCTGATGCGATCTCTCGCCCTTTCCATCGTCCTGGCCTTGGCGCCAGGCTTATCTTTTGCGCAACAAACGCCGCCGCTGCCAAGCACAGTCACAGAAACCTATGACGCTTGGACAGTGAACTGCGTCAGCGTGGACGCCGCAGGCGAACCGCTTGAGAGGCAGCTTTGCGAAATGTCGCAGCAGCTACAGCAACAAGATAGCGGGCAGCGGGTTTTGAGTGTTGTGCTGCAACCTGATGGAGATGACACAAATCTGGTCATCCTGACACCCTTTGGGCTGCTTCTTTCCGGCGGTGTTCAAATCGATGTCGAAGAAGGCCAAGTCGCGGTTCTGGCGTTCCGGACCTGCCTGCCCGCCGGGTGTCTTGCCCGCGGCACACTCACCGACGAGGAAGTCGGTTTGCTGCGACGTGGAAGTATCGCCCAAATCCAGATGACCAGCGCGGATGAGGACCCCTTTATCGTCGAGATTTCGCTTGCTGGCTTCACCAATGCTTGGAACCGGCTGCAAGACTCTTAATGGCAAAGGGCGGCGCATGATATCAGAGCCGCCGCCCTTTTGCTCGCTGCACCTAAACCGTCAATGCGCAACCAACTCGATCAGTCTACATGATCTGATTGGTTTGCCTTGGCACCTGATGCGTCGCTCCCGTCTTTCTCGGATCGCTGCGCCCAAGATCACCCCACGGCCAATGAAAACAGCCCCCCAGTGGGATCGCGAAGCAGCGTGCCATGGGCGTCCTGCTCAGCCCCTTTCGCTGGCCGCAGGACGGTGGCACCGGCGAGGCGTCCGCGGTTGAGAGCCTCCGGCAAATCCCCGACCCGAAGGCTTGGGATCCATAGCGGCGCCGTATCGGACGCATCATCGCTACCTTCGCAGAGCGCCAGGGTCTCCCCATTTAGCGTGATTGATCTATCTTTCGCCGAGATGGAAAGGTCTTCCGCCGCCTCCCATCCAAAGAGGCGATCGTAGAATGTTGCCGGAAAGCCGCCACTGCTGCTCAAGTACCGCTCTGCCGCAAACTGCTTTGTGGGTGCCGGAAACGCGTGGCGCGACAGCGAAATCCCGATATGCGCCCCGTGCGGGTCGCGCAGGACGCAGTTGCGGCCAACGCCGGGGACTTCGAACGGCGGCTTGACAATCATCCCACCATGGTCCGCCGCAAGCGCAGCCGTGGCATCCACATCCTCGACTTCGACATAGGGAATCCAGCCAACAACCGGTCCGGGCGTCTGATTGATGATCCCTGCCCCGGCTTCGCCATCCAACAAAGCGAGCGTGAAGTCTTTCTCGCCACCACCCCAGGCAAAATCCGTCGCGTGTTCGGTCAGGTAGCTCCAATGAGCAACGTCTTGGTAGAAGGATTTGGACCGCTCGGCATTGGGCGTAAACAGATCGTGCCAGACGATCCGGCCTCGTTTTTCAGTAGTCATGGCACCATCATCCGGGTTGGTTTTGCCGATACATGTCACAGCCTCGGGGTTCTGCCTTGACCAAGATCAAACCTGTCGGTTCGATGATGCGCGATCCGCAACGCGCTGCAAAAGACGCGGATTGGCGCGCGAGACATCGGCTCTTTGACACAAGTCATCGCCGTCCGCTCTTTCAGCCCGTAGTTTTCGGCGCATGTTCTGAATAGGGATCAACGAAGGTGGATATGATGATGAACCCGATGTTGTTTATCTGTCTGTTTTTCGCAGGCTTCGGGGTGTTTTTGCTCGGGGCCGGTTTTGTCTGGTGGGTATCGCTTCAAGCCAAGCAGATGGAGCAAGGCAAGAAGGCTTGATTGGATAGGAAACTCCCATCGGATTATCGCGCTGTGACTGCGGCGTTTAGCTTCTCGCAACCGACCAATTGAGATATGATGATCGGGTTGGACGCATCCCTAAATGGCCTCAATTATCATGACCTTACGTAAGATTTCTCGCATTTTTCTGTGGCTATTGGGGGCGTTGCTGATCATCGCCATCGCCGGGTATATCTGGCTGCGGAACAGCCCCTATTGGGTCGGTGTTACACTCTTCGCGGATGACTATCGCGTCGCGAATTTCCGCAGCATGGATACGGTCTTTCCCTTCGAGCCCGTGAGCCGCAGCGGCCCGGTTTGGGCGCTGGAAACCGCGCCCCGTGCTTTGCCGGAGAGCTTTGGATTCAATGGCCAAGATCTCGCATTATCGGCATTCCTAGAACGCACGGAAACCACCGGCTTTCTCGTGCTCCACCAAGGTCAGATCGCCCATGAGAGCTATTATCTGGGCGGCGACGAGACCTCACAATTCACGTCCTGGTCCGTTGCGAAATCCGTCCTCTCGGCGCTGATTGGCATCGCGATCGATGAAGGTCATATCGCCGATATCACCGACCCGATCGAAAGATATGTGCCCGCGCTGGCCGGGACGGCCTATGGCGCTGTGCCAATTGAGGATGCGTTGACCATGTCATCGGGCATCGGGTTTGACGAGGATTACGACAATCCGATGTCAGACGTGAATATGCTGTTTGTCAGCTTTCCGATGGGCACGCCGCTTGCCGAGACGATTCACGGCCAAGACGCGCTCCGCCCGCCCGGAGAATACAACAACTATATCAGCTCAGACAGCATCGCCCTCGGCCTCGCACTGGAAGGGGCCACCGGCATGTCGGCGCATGCGTATTTGCAGAGCCGCCTTTGGGGGCCGATGGGGGCAGAAGCGGATGCGTTTTGGAGCACAAATCGCGCCGGTGATATTCTGCCACTCTGCTGCCTCAATGCAACGCTGCGGGACTATGGCCGCTTTGGTCAACTCTATCTGCAAAATGGCGCTCGGGACGGGCAACAGATCGTCCCTGCCGATTGGGTCGCGGCATCCGTCACGCCCTCGGCGCCACATCTTGAACCGGGAGACAACCCGGCCTCGTCCTGGACCTTCGGCTATGGCTATCACTGGTGGATTCCCGAGGAGCCGCAGGGCGACTACACCGCGATCGGGATTTGGGGGCAGTATATCTATGTCGATCCGGTTCGGGAGGTGGTGATCGTCAAAACCAGCGCCGACTATCACTTCGACGATAATGACCATGAAACCATCGCCGCCTTCCGCGCCATCGCCCGAGACCTCGCCGGCGAGTGACATCCCAAGCCGGTGGCGTGCGCGATCGGGTCTTGATCCTGGACTCGGAGATTGGCTCTATAGCCATCGTCCCCCCTATTGATCCGGAGCCTCCATGTCCCCCGCCACCCGCGCCGATGCCATCGCCCTCGCCCATAACGCTTTTGATGATGGCCGGTTTTTCAATGCCCTCGCCGAGCTTGTCGCAATTCCATCCGACAGCACCGCGCCCGGTGCCGGGCAGCATCTCAAAGCATATCTCGACACGATCATCGCCAAGCTCGATGTTCTAGGGTTCAAAACCGAGGTCTTGACCGATCCCGAAAGCGGCTTGCCCTTTCTGCTGGCCGAGCGGATCGAGGACCCCGCCCTGCCGACCATCTTCAGCTATGGCCATGGTGACACAGTGCCGGGCATGGAGGGGCAATGGGATGCAGACCGCGACCCCTGGCAATTGACCGATGCAGATGGGCTCTGGTTCGGGCGGGGGGTGGCCGACAACAAAGGCCAACATCTGATCAATCTCGCCGCCATCTCCGCCGTGATCGCTGCGCGGGGGCATCTCGGTGTGAACTTAAAACTGATCCTTGAGATGGGCGAGGAAGCGGGATCTCCAGGCCTGGCTCGGTTATGCGCCGAAAACACATCCCGCCTTGCCGCCGATCTGCTTGTGGCGTCCGATGGGCCGCGCCTGAACGCGGATCACCCGACGCTGTTTCTCGGCGCGCGTGGCGGATTTACGATGAAGCTGAGCATCTGCCGCCGGGTTGGCGGTCGTCATTCCGGCAATTTCGGCGGTGCGGTGGCCAATCCCGGGTTTGAGCTGGCCAACGCTTTGGCGAGCATTGTCGATGCCAAGGGCCGACTGAAGATTGAGGCTTGGAAACCGAAAGACATCCCCGCCGCCGCACGCGCGGCCCTGGACGGGCTTGTGCCTGTGGGCGGTGAGGTCGATCCAGATTGGGGTGAGCCGGGGCTGACGCCGGCCGAGCGGGTTCACGCCTGGTCCTCGGCCGAGATTCTCGCCTTCACCTGCGGCACCCCGGAGCAGCCGGTCAACGCGATCCCGGCCGAGGCCCATGCCTGGCTCCAGTTGCGCTATGTCACCGGTGTCGACCCGGATGGCATCCTGCCAGCCCTTCGCACCCATCTGGATGCGCACAGCTTTGCCCATGTGGAGATCACGCCCGAGGGCGGCGCGTTTCGGGCCAGCCAAACACCTGCCGATCACCCCGCGGTTGGGTTCGCGGCCCAATCGTTGCAGCAGACGACCGGCAAAGCGCCCGCCATCCTACCGTCGCTTGGCGGGTCGCTACCAAACGACATCTTCACCGACATTCTGGGCCTGCCGACGATATGGGTGCCACATTCCTATCCCGGCTGCTCGCAACACGCACCGAATGAACATCTGCCCGCCGCCGTCCTGCGCGATGCGCTCGGCGTGATGACCGGCCTATTCTGGGATCTGGGCGCGGCGGATCGATCCGCCTATCTGCCCTAGCTCACCGGGCGCGCCGCACCGCCTCGCTCCGCCAAGCCGAGAGCGCGGGATTGTCGTCGCGCGACGGGCGTGGTTCGGGTGGCCGATCATCGGCGGGGGCACGCGGGCTGCGGAAGTAATACATCTCGCGCGCCTCGAAATAGAAACTGACGATCGCGCGGAAGGCCGGTCAGATCGAGACCCAAGCGCCGCATCGTGTGGATCGTAACGCCAAAATTCGTCGCCCCCCCAGGGTCGTCGGGGTCGTTCACAAAACCGCCTTCGCGGTCGAGGATTTCGGATGCAATTTGGTGAACCGACTGCATGGCTCGCCCTCCATGCTCAGTGGTTCAACTGATGAGAAGACTGCCGCAGAAAGGTAAAGAAACCTTGAACACAGCCAAACAACCGCCAAGGCCGGTATGCCTAAGACCCGCCGCCGTCAGCTTTCGTTCGGATCGCGATATACGCCCTGATCTTGTAAGGCGTCGATGACTTCGGCGGGCATGTAGGTCTCATCATGGCGCGCCAGGATCTCTGTCGCCTGGAACACCCCGTCCACATAGGATCCGGTGCCAACCATCCCCTCGCCCTCCCCAAAGAGATCGGGCAACACGCCGGTATAGGCCACCGCCACGGATGCCCCTCCATCGGTCACGTTGAAGGTGATGGTTTCGCCCTGCCCGCGGATCAATGTGCCATCCTCGACCAGGCCCCCGATGCGGAACACCTCGGTCGGCGGTGGCGGGGCCGCCACGATATCCGATGGCGGGCGGAAGAAGTTGATGCCATCGCGGAAGCCATAACCGATCAGCGCGGCAGCACCGGCCAGACACACAATCGCCAGCATGATCACTTGAATCCGGCGCTGTTTCTTTAGGCCTCGCATGGCCACCTCCTCTTTACGGAAAGAGCGGCGCCATAGTCAGCCCCGTCGTCTCCGCGATCCCCAGCATCAGGTTGGCGTTTTGCAACGCCTGGCCAGAGGACCCTTTGGTCAGATTATCCAGCGCCACAAATACTTGCGCGCGCCCATCCCGCCGGTCCGCCGCCACACCGACATGCACATAATTGGACCCGCGCACGTCATGTGTCGAGGGGGCTGCGCCAAAAGGCAGCACCTGGATGAATGGTTCCGTGGCGTAGGCTTGGCTGAGCGTCTCATACACCGCCTGCCCGTCGCCTTTGACATAGACGGTCGCGAGGATGCCCCGGTTCATCGGCGCAAGATGTGGCGTGAATTGAACCTGCACGGGCCGACCGGCCAAGGCACTGAATTCCTGGTCAAATTCACCCAAATGCCGATGGGTACCGCCAAGCGCATAGGCATTTGCGCCTTCCGACAGTTCCGCGTGCAGCAGGTTTTCTTTGAGGCTCCGCCCTGCCCCGGAAACGCCGGTGATCAGATTGATGATGATCTCATCGGGGTCGATCACACCGGCCTTGAGCAGCGGCACCAACGCATATTGCCCGGTCGCCGCATTGCACCCCGTGCCCGCGACCAACCGCGCCGTCTTGATTTGATCTCGATAGAATTCGGTCAAACCATAGACGGCCTCGGCCTGTAACTCAGGCGCGTCATGCGGCTTGCCATACCATTTTTGATAGGCCTCCGGATCACGGAGCCTGAAATCCGCCGAAAGATCGATAACTTTAAGATCCTCCGGCAAAATTTTGATAACACTCTGAGATGTGGCATGCGGTAGCGCGCAGAACGCCAAATCGATAGCAGAGAAATCCACCTCGTCGATCTTCTGCAATACAGGCAGATCCAAATGCCGCAAGAACGGGAACACATCGCCCATCGCCATCCCGGCTTTGCGATCCCCCGTTAGCGCCGCGATGCGCAGCTCTGGGTGGGTGGAGATCAGCCGAACAAGTTCTGCCCCGGTATATCCGGAGGCGCCGAGAATGGCGATGGAATGGATCATGGATTTGGCCTCGTGATGGTACTCCGCGGGGAGTATGCCAATTCACACGCAGGATCAAATCAGGATCACTACTGACCCTCTGCCAAGTCTGATAGAACGCCGCCCGCTAGGCCGCTGCATCGAATGAGATCGAGCGTCGCAGGAACTGAACCGCCTTCGCGCCGACCCGTTTGGGATCGCCGGTCGTGAGAAACTTGGCCTCGGTGCCTGCGCCCAATTTGTCGGGATGCCGCTCCAAGTAATCGGCGAGGCTTTCGGCCACCAAATCGGCTTGCGAATAGACCGCCACATCGGGGCCAAGCGCGTCGCGGAACACGTCTTCCAGGATCGGATAATGGGTGCAGCCAAGAATGGCGGCCTCCGGCTTGGGCATCCGCCGTTGCAACGCTTCCACATGGCTTCGCACCAGGGCTTCGGCCAGGATCATATCGCCATCTTCGATCGCGTCGACCACACCGCCGCAAGGTTGAGCTTCGACGTCTACCCCAATGGCACGAAACGCCAATTCCCGCTGGAATGCGCGGCTCGACACCGTTGCGGGCGTTGCAAAGAGCGCCACATGTTTCACGGCAACCTCGCGTGGTGGGGAGTTGTCACCCCAGTTCCGCTCGGTCAGCGCTTCGATGAGCGGCACAAATACCCCCAAGACGCGCTTGTCCTCTGGCACCCAACCCTCTTGCATCCGGCGCAAGGCCGCCGCCGAGGCTGTGTTGCAGGCCAAGATCACCAGATCACACCCGGCGTCGAACAGCTGCTGCACCCCGGCCGTCGTTAACTCATAGACGTCATCGGCATCGCGCACCCCATAGGGCGTATGCGCATTGTCGCCGAAATATACAAACGGCACCTCAGGCAGGCGCTTGCTTACCGCATCCAGAACGGTCAATCCGCCCAACCCGCTGTCAAAAATCCCGACGGCCATCTGCGCCTCAATACCTTTCCCGGGGCCCGTCCCGGTGCTTGTCTTCGAACTCAAACCCGATCTCGCTTGGGTTCAGCGGATCCGGGCTTAACCCATAGGTCGCTTCGCGCAGGAAATCCATCATTGCGCGGGTGTCTTTTGCATATGGTTCGAGATCGGCGCGCGGGATCGGCTCCCCAATCACCACTTTCACCGGCGAGTTGATCCGCGAGCGGAACTCTTTGATCAGCATCCCCATACGCAATGTCGAGTGCAGATGGCTCATTAGTTGAAACAAGCGTGAGTTATGGCCATCGAAATAGATCGGCACGACGGTCGCTTCCGATTTCGCGATCATCCGCGCCGTGAAGCCGCGCCAATTCGGATCCATCGGGCGGCCAAACGGCTTATTTGCGGTTGAGACCGTCCCGCCGGGAAAAATCCCGATAATCCCGCCATCGGCCAAGTAGCGCAGGGCATCTTTCCGGGTTTGAATGTTGAGCTGCACCGCCTCTTTCGTCTCGTCGAAGGAGATCGGCAAAATGATCCGGTCCAGATCTTCCGCCTTGCGAAACACGCGATGGGCCAGAATGCGGAAGTCGCCCCGCGCCTTGCTGAGGATATGGCCCATCATCAGACCGTCGAGAATGCCATATGGGTGGTTTGCAATCGCCACGACCGGCCCCTCGGCAGGGATGTTCGAGAGGCTGCCGCCGGTTATCTCCAGCTCCAACCCATAGCGCTCGACCATCACCTCCCAGAAATCCCGGCCCTGACGCACATCCTCATCATAGCCGTCGGCCAGCTTGATCAGGCCAAGGCGCCCGGTCGCGTTTTCCAGAACCCGGATCATCGCCCGCCCACCACGCGAGGCGGCGGAGGAGGCATAGCTGATCTCGCGTGCCACCTGTCTCTTTTCCGATGATCGTTGCCGTCCGGTCATGATGCCGTCGCGTCCGATAGAGTCCCTTCGTTCGGCATAGGCCCCCTCGGCGATTCTTTCTAGTAGGCTCGCCCAGGTTTGAACGGCATCCGTGTCTTCAGCGCCGGGGCCACCCCCAAAGGCAGAGAAGCTCCATCGCGACATGCGCCGCGGCAACCGCCGTGATCCCGCCGGTGTCAAAAGGTGGCGACACCTCGACCACATCGCCGCCGACCAAGTTGATCCCGGCCAGATCGCGCAGGAAAATCGCCGCTTGGCCCGAACTGAGGCCGCCCCAAACCGGCGTTCCGGTCCCCGGGGCAAAGGCCGGGTCCAATCCATCAATGTCGAAGCTCAGATAGACCGGGGCCTCGCCCACCACCGTACGCACCCGCTCGGCGATGGCCGAAGGCCCGCGTTCATGCACCTGTCGCGCGTCGATAATCTCAATCCCCAGATTGTCCTCAACCACCGTGCGGATGCCCACATGCACGGATCGCGCCACATCGATCAACCCCTCTTTCACCGCCGTGTAGCAGAACGTCCCGTGGTCAATCCGCGTTTTGGGATCGAACTCGGGCCAGGTATCGGTATGCGCATCCACCTGGATCAACGCCAGCGGTCCATGTTTCGCCGCATGGGCGCGCAGGATCGGCAAGGTGATCGAATGATCTCCGCCAAGCGAGATGGCCGCCACATCGGCGGCCAAAATCCGTTCGATATGGGCCTGTAGCAGCTCTGGGAAACTGCCGGTCTGGGCATAATCGAAGGCCAGATCGCCGTAATCGACGATGGCCAGCTCTTCCAGCGGCGAATACCCGTCCCAGCCATAAGGCGGGTCGAAGGGCTGCAAAGACGACGCCTCGCGGATTGCGCGCGGGCCAAGCCGTGTGCCGGAGCGGTTGGTCACCGCCTGATCGAACGGCACGCCAGTGATCGCCACATCGACGCCGGTCAGGTCTTTGGTGTAGCGTCGGCGCAAGAAGCTGGGGATGCCGCCAAAGGCGTTTTCATGGGCCAATCCCTTCAGCCCCTCTCGGGTCAGCGCCAGATCAACTTGGGTTTTTGAGTCTTCCAATGCCATGCCGCACCCTCCGCTTTGCCACATCTGGCAGGCGAGGCGGAAAAAACTCAAGCGCGAATAATGACGTTGGCCCGCTTGCACCTATGTCTCAGCCGAGGCATGCAGGCGACTTAGGGACGGGCGGAGACGACAGATGAGCGATACACCCACATTGCGCGATGATTTTATCGAAGGCATGAGCCGGGCCGCGGCCTCGGTCAGCGTGGTGACCACTGACGGGCCCGCCGGGCGCGCGGGTGTCACGGTCAGCGCGATGACGTCGATCTCTGCCGATGGTGAGCGGCCGACGATGTTGGCCTGCGTAAATGCGTCATCGAGCGCCCTGCCCTTGATCCTAGAAAATGGCTGTTTCTGCATCAATGTGCTGCGGATCGACCAAAATGACGTGTCGGACGTGTTCTCCAGCCGCCTGCCCGCGCCCGGCGGTGACAAGTTCAACTGCACCGAGATCGAGGCGATGCCATCCGGTGCACCGCGTTTGGTCGAGGCTCTGGTCAGCTTCGATTGCGTCTTGGTCTCTGCGGAAAAGCACGGCACCCATCACATCTGCATCGGCGCGGTCGATAAGGTCGTGACCGCACCAGAAGGCAGCCCGTTGCTCTACGGCATGCGCCGCTACCTAAGGGCCGAGAAGCATTAGGGGAATGGCGGCTCTGAGTTCACAAAAGCGAATGCTGCAGCCTGGATGAAGGTCGGCTTTGAAGCTGGGTTAAGCTTAAGCTGTGCGGTGCTGCGACGCCGCTAGGGCTCCTCCAAGTGCGATCAAAATGCCGCCGCCGACCGCTTCGATCCATTCAATGATGCGCTCTTTCATGAGGCGTGCAGACAGCGCAGATGCAAATCCGTAGAAGACCAGGACCGGAAGTTCCAACAGAACAGAGACGACGCCAAGAATGACGAGCTGGGTGGCGACATTCCCGTCCGGTGAAATGAACTGCGGGAGGATCGCCACGAAGAACAAGATGTTCTTTGGATTTGACGCCTGAAGGGTGAACCCCTGCCAAAACGATTTGACAGCCGTCTGATGAGCCTTCGGCGTTGCCGCTTTCGCGTCCGAAAGTTTGAGGCCTTCGCCAAAGGATCGTTTTTGCCAAAGGTGTTTTGCCAGTGGCATAATCATTCCGATGCCCAGATAGACAAGATAAGCTGCTCCTGCCCATTTGACGATTGTAAAGAGCGTCGCGCTGGCAACAATCAAGGCCCCGATTCCGAGCGCGGACAGAGTGAAAAACACGGCATTCGTGGACAGAATCCCCAGTGTCGCCATGAACCCGATGCGAAATCCCTGGCGCATTGACAAGCCGATCACAAGCAGCACCGCCGGGCCTGGTGTGAGCGAGAGCAGGAACTCTGTCAGCGCAAAAAGAGCGAGTGTGTTGAGGTCCACGAGAATCTCCAAACAGTATTCTGATTAAGCCTGTCCGAGCCTTGAAGAAATGACTAGATCAAAACTCCGCAACACGATGGTCAAATAGACAATCCCACACGAAAGCAGACACTCATGTAAGCAATACTGTCGGCAGCAGAGTCTCGCTTCCAAAACCTCGATCACGCCACAGGCTGTGCCGTCTCAACAAGTTTCGCGAAAAAGCTCGCCCCGATGGGTGCAATAGCGTCGTTGAACTCATATTCCGGGTGGTGCAATCCGGCGCTATCCCCCTGGCCTAGGAACAAATAAGCACCGGGCCGGCGTTCCAACATATAGGCGAAGTCTTCGGCCCCCATCTCGTGCCCGGCAGCACCGTCGACATTCTCTGGGCCCACGATCTGCTCCGCCACCGTGCTTGCGAAGGCGGCTTTGGTGGGATCATTCACCGTGGCCGGGTACCCTGCCCGATAGTCGAGCTTCACATCCACATCATAAGCCGCAGCTTGCCCCGCCACGATGCCCTCCATCCGACGCTTCACCATGGCCTGGACGTCAGGGTCAAAGGTGCGGACCGTGCCACAGATATAGGCCTCCGCCGGGATCACATTATCCGCCGTCCCGGTGTGGATTTGCGTGACCGACACCACCAGATCATCCGCCGCATAATGGTTCCGCGACACAATAGTCTGAATCGCCTGAACCATGCCGACCGCCGCGATGATCGGGTCTTTTGTCTCATGAGGCATGGCCCCGTGTCCGCCGACGCCTGTGACATAGATATGGAACGTGTCGACGGCGGCCATGATCGGGCCAGGCGTCGTCGTCATCCGTCCCTCGGGTAGACCGGGCACGTTGTGAAGCGCATAGATTTCGGCAATATCGAACCGCTCCATAATCCCCTCTTGGCACATCACATTGGCCCCGCCGCCGTCTTCTTCTGCGGGTTGAAAGATCAACGCCACGCGACCGGCAAAATTTCGCGTCTCAGCCAGATATTTCGCGGCCCCAAGCAACATCGTCGTGTGCCCGTCATGGCCACAGGCATGCATTTTTCCCGGGCTGGTTGAAGCATGCGGCAAGCCCGTCGCCTCCTCGATTGGCAGTGCATCCATATCCGCGCGGAGCCCGATGGTTGGCCCCGCCCCCTGCCCGTCGATGATGGCCACAACCCCGCTCGTCGCGATCCGCTGATGGATCTCCGTGATGCCAAATTCGCGCAACCGCGCGACGACGAATCCCGCCGTCTCATGGCAGTCAAATTGCAGTTCCGGGTGTTGGTGCAGATGTCGCCGCCACGCCGTCATCTCATCTGCAAAGCCCGCGATACGATTGATGACGGCCATGGTGGTTTCTCCCCTTGATACGCAACCGGAACCTCGAAACAGTGTCGCAAAATTCGAGAGGCTTCAATGCGCGAAGAGAGCGATATCCTGATCCACGATCCCAAAGGCGGCATGCCGCGCCTGCTGGAGATCATGCGGCGCTTGCGGGACCCGGATACCGGCTGCCCCTGGGATATCGAGCAGAACTTTCAAACCATCGCGCCTTACACGATTGAGGAAGCCTATGAGGTCGCCGACGCGATTGAACGCGAAGCTTGGGACGAGCTTGAGGGCGAGTTGGGGGATCTCCTGCTGCAAGTGGTCTATCACGCCGAGATCGGGGCCGAGCGGGATCTGTTTAACTTCGCCTCCATCGCCGATGCCATTTCCAACAAGATGGTGGCGCGCCATCCGCATGTCTTTGGCAGCGAGAGCCGCGAGAAATCCGCCGAACAGCAAACACGGGATTGGGAGACGATCAAAGCCGCGGAGCGCGCCGGGAAAGCCCGCGGCGGGGTGCTTGATGATGTCGCGCTTCATCTGCCTGCGCTGATGCGGGCGGAGAAATTGCAAAAACGGGCCGCGCGGGTGGGATTTGATTGGCCTGAGATTGGCCAGGTGGTTGATAAAATCGCCGAAGAGGCCCGCGAATTGGCCGAGGCGCGGGATCACATGCCGCCTGAGAAAATCGCGGAAGAAATGGGGGATCTGCTTTTTGTGATGGCAAATCTCGCGCGTCATCTCAGAGTCGACGCCGAAGAGGCCCTGCGCGCTGCCAATGGCAAGTTCACGCGACGGTTCGCCTATATCGAAGCCGAGCTGGCCAATTTGGGCCGCACCCCTGCCGAGAGCGACCTGACCGAGATGGATGCGCTTTGGGATCAGGCAAAGGCAAACGGCTTGTAGCAGCGCGCCGCTTGCCCCGCCGCCGAAAGATCGGCATTGAGGCGGATCAGCCGATTGGCTGAAGGGGGGTATCAGAGATGAGTGAGATAGCATTGGCACCGGCCTCAAACCCCGGTCGCGCGGCAATCTGGATGATCGGCGCGATCATCTCGTTCAGTGCAATGGCCGTTGCGGGCCGCGCCGTGGCCGTCGAACTCGATACGTTTGAGTTGATGACCTATCGGTCGGCGGTCAGCCTGATCCTCGTGCTGGCAATTGGTGGGATGGCTGGCACGTTGGGGCAGATCACCCGGCGCAACTTGCGCCTGCACGGCATCCGCAACCTGGCCCATTTCACCGGCCAAAACCTCTGGTTCTACGCCATTACGGTCGTGCCCCTGGCGCAAGTCTTCGCGCTGGAGTTCACCTCGCCCCTTTGGGTGATGATCTTGGCGGCCTTGTTTCTGGGCGAACGCCTGACGCGGCTCAAAATCGGGGTGGGCATCTTGGGGTTTGTGGGCGTCTTGATCGTCTTGCAACCCGGCAGCGTGCCTCTGTCGCCTGGAATGATCGCCGCCGCGCTGGCCGCAATCTGTTTTGCCGCGACCGCGATTTTCACCAAATTCCTAACCCGCACCGAAAGCATCACCTGCATCCTGTTCTACCTCGCCACCATCCAATTGGCCTTCGGTTTGGTCGTCTGCCTGATCGATGGCGAGATGGCGCTGCCAAGCCTCTCGGTTGCGCCTTGGGTTGTCCTGGTCGGCATTGCGGGCCTGACGGCGCATTTCTGCATGACGATGGCGCTCAGCATTGCTCCCGCCAGCGTCGTCATGCCGGTCGACTTTGTCCGCCTGCCCGCCATCGCGCTGGTGGGCATGATCCTCTATGATGAGCCCCTGCAATTGGCGGTGTTTTTGGGCGCGGCATTAATCTTTGCTGCGAATTATGCGAATATACTGGATGAAACGCGCCGCAATCGTGCCAGAAAGCAACTGTAACATATCTGACACAAATAACCGCGAATCTGGCCTGACCCTTACGTCAATAGCGACCTGACGCCAGGGAACATTTGACCCACGTAATAATCTTGCGCCTATCCTAGGTGCAGATTTGGGAAACATCTCTCGGGGAGGAGAGCAATGAGAATTTTCGTCGCAGCAAGCGCGGCCCTACTGGCCACCACATCCATCGCCGCCGCTGAACTCAGCCGGACCGATCAATCCATGCGGCTGCTGTTTGAAGACGTGGGCCCTTCCGGCAACTATGTCGAACTGTCCTTCGGCAGCGTCCGGCCCGAAGCCAATCCGGTCAGCACAAATGCCGCGATCGGTGGTTTGCCGAACCCGCTTGATAACTACACGCTCCCAGGTCTTGGCTTTCTGCATCGTGTGAACGAGCAGATTTCCTTCGCATTAATCTATGATCAACCGTTTGGAGCCGATGTTCAGTATCCTGGCTTTGGTTCGCCTACTGGCGCACCGTTTTTTGGCGGCAATGCAACGGTTGAGACGGATGCTGTGACACTGGTTGGTCGTTACGAGTTCGGTAACGGATTTAGCATTCATGCCGGTGCGCGGGCATTGCAAGCGTCTGGTTCGATCTACACGAGCGTCGTCGCACCCACGTTCAATCAACTTACGGGCTCCAGCGATACAGGGTATGGATATCTTGTCGGGGCCGCCTACGAGATGCCCGATATCGCTCTGCGCGTTGCGCTGACATATAGCTCGGCAATTGAAGTGGGCTTTGATGCAACTGAGCAAACACTTATTAACCCGGGAACCGGCACTTCGGTGGCCCCGGCTGCATCGACGAGCTTTGAAGTCGAGTTCCCGGAAAGCTTGAACTTGGAGTTTCAAACAGGCGTCGCCCAAGACACCCTGCTTTTCGGGTCGATCCGGCATGTGTGGTGGGATGGGTTTAACCTGACCACCGGCGCAGGCGAGTACGTGAGCTTTACTTCCGATAGCACGACCTACAACATCGGCATCGGTCGCCGGTTTAACGAAAACTGGTCCGGCTCGATTGCCTACACCCATCGCACCGAAGGCACGATCCCAAGCGATTCCGCTCTTGCGCCCACAACCGGGCTGGATTCGATCACGCTCGCGGGCCAATACAGCATGGATGCGATGACGATCTCCGGTGGCATAACCTATGGCATACCGGGCGATCAGGTTATTGAGAACGTCTCTGGTCCTGTGAATGTCCGGGACAATGAGGTGGTGGCGATCGGCCTTCGCGTCGGATTCCGCTTCTAATCCACATTTCGCTTTCGATGACCGCCCCCCCGCGCCTTGTGCGGGGGTTTTTCTTTGCCGCATGTTCCGGGTCGCGGGGATATCGTCTGTTTGCTAGACCCCTGGTATGACACAGCAATCCCTATCCACACGGGCCTGGGCAGAGATGGCGCTACTTGCGTTAATCTGGGGCGCCTCGTTTCTCGCCATAAAGCTGGCTCTCGCAGAGGTGCCGGTGTTCACACTTGTCGCCCACCGGGTGTTCTGGGCAACCCTGCTGCTTTGGATCTATGTCCTCTGGCGTGGCTTGGACATCCCCCGCAGTCCGAAGATTTGGGGGGCGTTTCTGATCATGGGAATCCTGAACAACATCATCCCCTTTACGCTCATGGCTTGGGGGCAGCAGTTCATTGAGACCGGCCTGACCTCAATCTTCAACGCCGCCACTGCGATTTTTGGTGTGCTTGTCGCCGCGATGTTCTTTCGGGATGAACGGCTGACCGCCCGCCGGGGGATCGGTGTTTGCATCGCCTTTGCCGGTGTAGCCGTGGCCATCGGGCTCGACAGTTTCGCCAGTTTCGACATTCGTAGCCTGGCGCAGCTCGCCGTGATCGGCGGCACCGTGTCCTACGCCTTCGCCGCAGCCTGGGCCCGTGGCTATCTTAGCGGGCTTGCGCCCCAAGTCGCCGCGGCGGGCATGTTGACCGGCGCGACCGTCCTCATGCTGCCGTTGGCCTGGGTCATCGACGGCGCGCCGGAGATGCCGCAACTGCCCGTAACCTTCGCGGCCATCGGCTATTTCGCCATCCTCGGCACGGCGATTGCCTATCTGCTCTACTACCGCGTGCTCAGCATGGCGGGTAGCGGCAATGCGATGATCGTGACCCTGCTGATCCCGCCGGTGGCGATCATCCTTGGTGCAGTTGTCTTGGGCGAACGCTTGGCACCAGAGGCCTTCGCGGGCTTCGCCCTGCTCGCTCTTGGGTTGATGATCCTTGATGGTCGGATGTTACAGATGTTCCGAAAATCGCGCGGGCCTGAAAAATCTTGATGACGATATTTGCCGCAAGCGCTAGGGGTTAGGCCTGTTTTACGAGGCGCCCGCGCATGACGCTGATCTATGAGACCCCACAGGCTTGGCTGGACGCGCCGGAGAAGCGCCTCTTGGTGTTCGGGATGTCCGGTCTGGGCAAGACCCATCTGGCGAACCTGCTCCGCAGCGCGGGCGACTGGTTTCATTACTCGATCGATTACCGCATCGGCACCGCCTATATGGGCGAACACATTGCCGATAATCTGAAGCGGATCGCGATGCAGACGCCGTTTCTGGCGGAACTGCTGCGTTCGGATTCGATCTATATCGGCTCCAACATCACCTTCGATAATCTCGCCCCACTCTCGACCTATCTGGGCAAACCCGGCGACCCTGCCAAAGGCGGCTTGCCGCTCGACGAATATGAACGCCGTCAGGCTCTGCATCGCCGCGCGGAAATCAACGCGCTTTTGGACACACCAAGTTTTATCGCCCGGGCGCGGGATCTCTATAACTACCCACATTTCATCTGCGACACCGGCGGATCGATCTGCGAGGTTGTGACGCCAACCGACCCACAAGACGATGTGCTGAGCACGCTCTCGGCGCATAGCCTGATGGTCTGGATCAGAGGCAGCGACGCACATACGGACGATCTGATCCGGCGGTTCGATCAGGCACCCAAGCCGATGTATTACCAACCCGCATTCCTCACGGCTCAGTGGCAAGCATATCTGAAAGAAAACAATGTATTGCCGGGTGATGTTGACCCAGATGCGTTTGTCCGTTTCGCCTATGCCAAAGCGCTGGCGCATCGCGCGCCCCTTTATCAAGCGATGGCGGAAAACTGGGGCGTAACGGTTGGGGCCGATGACGTTGCCACGATCCGCGACGCGCAGGATGCCACCGCGCTGATCGCTCAAGCCCTTGGCAGGCGCGGTCAAACGGCCTAAATCCAGCCTTCGCCCGACGCGCCAAGGACCAGACAAATGCCCATCACGTTGCCAGAGACCCTGCCCGCCTATGCCCAACTGGAGCGCGAAGGTGTCATGGTGATGGGTGAAAACCGCGCCGCGCGGCAGGATATTCGGCCGCTTCGCATCGGTCTGCTGAACCTGATGCCGAAGAAGATTCAAACCGAGACGCAGTTCGCCCGACTGATCGGCGCGACCCCGCTGCAAATCGATCTGAGCCTGATCCGCATGTCTGAACATCAGACCAAAACCACCGCAGCGGAGCATATGGAGGCGTTCTACCGCCCTTTCGCCGAGGTCGCCGCCTCAGGCGAGAAATTCGATGGGCTGATCATCACCGGCGCGCCCATCGAGCATTTGCCGTTTGAAGAGGTGACGTATTGGGAGGAGTTGAAGCAGGTCTTCGCCTGGACGCAATCCCATGTGCATTCCACCTTCGGCGTGTGCTGGGGCGGCATGGCGATGATCCATCATTTTCATGATGTTCCAAAACATATGCTGTCAGAGAAGGCCTTTGGCTGTTTCCGGCATCGCAATCTCGCGCCCGCCTCGCCTTATCTCCGGGGCTTTTCCGACGACGTGCTGATCCCTGTTTCGCGTTGGACAGAGATGCGCGCCGCCGAAGTCGACGCGGCGGTCGGTCTCACAACATTGATCGGCAGTGATGAGGTTGGCCCCTGTTTGGTGGAGGACGCGGCCCACCGGGCGCTCTATATCTTCAATCATCTGGAATATGACAGCGGCACGCTGAAACAGGAATATGATCGCGATGTGGAGGCCGGAACGCCAATTGCGGTGCCGGTGAACTACTACCCCGAGGATGACCCGGCACGCGACCCAACCAACCGCTGGCGTAGCCACGCCCATCTTCTTTATGGCAATTGGATCAATGAGATTTATCAAACGACCAATTTCGACATGTCGAAGATTGGCACGTAATGTCCTGTATGGGCTGGCCTTTCTTCTTGTCGCGGCTTGCGGCCGACCAGAGATGAGCGACCCAAACAGCCGGATCATCCAGGTTCAGGGTCTGGATATTCATGTTTGGGAGGCGGGCTCGGGGCCGACGGTTATCCTGCTGCATGGCGCGGGCGGCAACTTGAGGGACTTCACATTTCGCTTGGCCCCCGATCTTGCCGAAACCAATCGGGTCATTGCGTTTGATCGGCCCGGGCTCGGCTTGTCTGACGGGCTCGGGCGCGACAATGAAAGCCCGGCGGATCAGGCGGCCTTGCTCGCCCAAGCCGCGGCGCAGTTGAACGTGACACAAGCGGTGATTGTCGGCCATTCCTATGGCGGTGCCGTCGCGATGGCCTGGGCGATGAACCATCCCGATCAGGCCGCCGCCGTGGTCTCCTTGGCGGGCGCGACGCAACCCTGGGAGGGCGGCTTGGAGGCGTTCTATCCGATCACAGCCTCACGGCTCGGCGGCATCACGATTGTACCGCTCATCGCAAATCTGGCCCCGCGCGGCGCACCCCGGAATGCGATCACCGGCATATTTGACCCAGACCCAGTGCCCGAAGGCTATTTCGACTATATCCGCCCCGAATTGACCCTGCAAAGCGCGGTTCTGCGGGCCAATGGCCGGCAGGTGAACAGCCTTCTCACCCATGTGACCGAGATGTCGGGGCGCTATCACACGCTCACCCTGCCCTTGGAAATCATCCATGGGACGGCGGACGATACCGTGCCCCTGGCGACCCATTCCGAGCCACTCGCAGCCCAGGTGCCGGGCGCCAATTTGACGGTTCTCCAAGGGGTTGGCCATATGCCCCACCACGCTGACCCCGATGCCGCACTCGCCGCAATTCGGCGCGCTGTAAGCCGGTCTGGATTGCGCTAAGCCGGTCCGACCGCCATATTGAACCCAGGGACGAGCAGAATAAAGAGGCAGCGCATGGGTAAACCCTTCGATGGCGCGATCACCCAGTTTTACCGCGAAGAGGCGCCAGAACAGATCCGCGCGGCGATCAAGAACGCGGATAAGAACAGTGTCTTGGACGCGAGCTATCCCTATGACACCCGGATGGACAAAGCGGCGTATGAGGCCGACCTGAAGGCACTGCAGATCGAACTGGTGAAATGCCATGCCTGGGTCCGCGATACTGGCCAGCGCATCGCCGTGGTCTTCGAAGGTCGCGACGCGGCGGGCAAAGGCGGCGCGATCAAACGCGTGCGGGAGAACCTCAACCCACGTGTGGCCAGCGTTGTGGCGCTCTCCAAACCCACGGATCGCGAAGCCAGCCAATGGTATTTCCAGCGTTATATCCACCATCTCCCCGCCGCGGGCGAGATCCGGCTGTTTGACCGCAGCTGGTACAATCGTGGTGTGGTCGAGCATGTGTTTGGCTTCTGCACGCCCGAGCAGCGCAATGTGTTTTTCCACCAATTGCCCGATTTCGAGCAAATGCTGGTCGCAGATGGCATCCATCTGGTGAAGATTTGGCTGAATATTGGCCGGGCGGAACAACTGCGCCGCTTCCTCGACCGCGAGAAAGACCCGCTGAAGCAATGGAAGCTGAGCTGGATCGACGTTGAAGGTCTGAAGAAATGGAACGCTTATTCCGATGCGATCGGCCAGACCTTGAGCTTGGGTCATACGGCGGATGCGCCCTGGACCGTGGTCCGCTCCGATGACAAACGCCGCGCGCGGCTCTCGGTGATCCGGCAAATCCTCTCAGGCCTGCCCTATGACGGGCGCAAGGATAAGGTTGTCTCGCACCCAGACCCCGAGATTTGCGGCGGACCAGAGATGTGGGCAGATCGCGCCCATGCCTAAACGCGGCTATCATCACGGCAATCTGCGCCAAGCCCTTGTTGAGGCCGCCCTTGTGCTCATCGAGCAGAAGGGACCGACCGGTTGGACCCTGTCCGAGGCCGCCAAAAACGCCGGTGTGACACCCGCGGCGGTCTATCGACACTTTGAAGGACGCGAGGATTTGATTGCCGAAGGCGCGCGGCAAGGCCATGAAATCTTTGCCGATTTGATGGAGTTTGCGTTTAACGAGGGCAAACCGACGGCGCTTGCCGCTTTTGAGGCCACAGGGCGCGCCTATCTCGCCTTTGCGCGCAAATACCCCGGTCATTACATGGCGATGTTTGAAAGCGGGCTTTCGGCCAATCAGACGCCGGAACTGGCCGCCGCTGCCAGCAAATCCCGCGACGTGTTGGAACGCGCAGCCGAAGCTCTTTCGGAGCATATCCCGCCCGGCAAGCGCCCGCCGCCCTCGATGTTCAGCGCACATATCTGGGCCTTGAGCCACGGTGTGGTTGAGCTTTTCGCCCGGGGCCGCCCAGGTGGTAACGCACCCTTCCCGCCCGAAGACCTGTTGGAAAGCGGGATCGGGATCTACCTACGCGGTTTGGGGCTGATTGCGCCTGACCAATAAACGCCGCGCCGGGCGCATCTGTTCCGATGCCTCCGGCGGGGATATTTAAGAAGCAGAGAAGGCACGACCCTGCAGTGCCGCGGCGCTACTCTGCGGCTTCGGCCAGGGGGGCGCCGCCCGCCCGGAAACTGGCGAGCAGATCGGTTCGCTGCTTGGCCGCTTTCTCCGCGTTTTTCTCCTTCACCGGGCCGAAGCCGCGAATGCTCAAGGGCAATTCAGCCAGCGCGACGGCGATATCCAGCGTTTCCGAGCTGACCTTCGGCAAAACCTCGGCCATGTCCCGCTCATATTCGGTGATCAGGGCCCGCTCCATCTTGCGTTCCGCCGTATAGCCAAACGGGTTGAACGGCGTTCCACGAAGCGGCTTCATCCGGGCCAGCAGCTTGTAGGCCGTGCTGATCCAGGCGCCAAACTCGCGTTTCTTTGGGCGCCCGGCAGGGTCTTTTCCGGGGAAAAGCGGCGGGGCCAGGTGATAGGTGAATTTCAGATCGCCATCGAACTGCGCTCGCGCCTTGGCTTCGGTGTCCAAATGCAGGCGCGCAACCTCAAATTCATCCTTGTACGACAAGAGCTTATGATAGCCCTTTGCCACCGCTTCCTGCAAACGCAAGTCATCGATACCGTCGACCAGCTTACGGTAGCGTTTGGCCAGCGCCGCGTTTTGATACTGCACCAGGTGATCGCTGCGGAACGCGATTTTTTCGTCAAGCGATTTTGGCTTCTCGACCAGTGTCGGCTTGTGCAGCTTCGTCACCTCTTGCGGGTTAAGATGCGCCCAACGGCCCAACTCAAACGCGCGTTTGTTCCGCTCGATCGCTGTGCCGTTCAGCTCGATTGCCGCCAAGATCGCCTCATAGCTGAGCGGCACCAGGCCCATCTGCCAGGCTGCGCCAAAGGTCATCATATTGGAATAAATCGAGTCCCCCATCAGGACACGCGCCAGTTCGGTGGCATCAAAAAGGCTCAGCCGATCACGGAGACGGGCTTGAAGGGCGACCTCTAAGTCTTTCCCTGGAATACGAAATTCCGTGTTCAGCGTGAAGTCGCCTGTGGTGATTTCATGGGAGTTCACGGCGGCCCCGGTGCGCCCCGTTGTCATCAAGCCGAGGGTCTTCGCCCCGGCCGAGACGACCAAATCGCCGCCGATGACCGCGTCCGCCTCTCCGGTCGCGACACGGATCGCGGAGATATCGTCGGGCGCATTGGCCAAGCGCAGATGGATGTGCACCGCCCCACCCTTTTGCGCCAAGCCCGCCATCTCAATCATGCCGGCGCCCTTGCCGTCGATCTGCGCCGCCTGCGCCATGATCGCGCCGATGGTAACCACGCCAGTCCCGCCAACGCCGGTGATGACAACGTTATGGGTTCCATCGATCTCGGGCAGTGTCGGCATCGCCAACTCGCCTATATCGACCTCGGCGGTTGCTTGTTTCTTCACCTGCGCCCCTTCGAGGGTCACAAAAGACGGGCAGAACCCTTTGACGCAGGAGAAATCCTTGTTGCAGGTCGATTGGTCAATGGCGCGTTTGCGCCCCAACTCGGTTTCAACCGGAACAATCGAGACGCAGTTCGACTGCACCCCGCAATCGCCGCAGCCCTCGCAGACATCGGTGTTGATGAAAACCCGTTTGTCGATATCCGGGAAGGTGCCGCGCTTCCGGCGGCGACGTTTTTCGGCTGCGCAGGTCTGAATGAAGATAATGGCCGAGACGCCCTCAACCTCTTTCATCCGGTCTTGCACATTCATCAACTCGTCGCGCTCATAGCGCGGCAGGCCCTTCGGAAAGCCCGAGAAATCAATGTCTTCCTTGGGGTCGTAGATCAACGCGATGTCTTTGACGCCCATCGCGACAAGTTCCTGCGCAATCTGCTGCGGGCTGAGATCGCCTTCATTGTCCTGCCCGCCGGTCATCGCGACCGCGTCATTATAGAGGATCTTGTAGGTGATGTTGGTCTTGGCCGCCAAGGCCGCGCGGATCGCCAGGATGCCGGAGTGGTTATAGGTCCCTTCTCCGAGGTTCTGGAACACATGCGGGCGTTTGGAAAACGGCGCTTCGCCAACCCAGTTCACGCCTTCCGCACCCATATGGGTATAGCCTTCGGTGTTCCGATCCATCCAGAGCGCCATCACGTGGCAGCCGATGCCCGCCCCCGCGCGCGATCCGTCAGGCACTTTGGTCGAGGTGTTGTGCGGGCAGCCCGAGCAGAACCAAGGCGTCCGCTGCGCAAGATCCGGGGCGTTATCGGCCCTGCGCGCCTCGATGATATTGGCGATCCCGGCTTCGATCCGGTCGGTCCGGCGCCCCTCTTCGATGAGGATGTTGCCCAGCTTCTCGGCGATATCGAGCGGGTCGAGCGCATAATGCGATGGGAAAAGGATCGGCCCGTCGCCGCCCTTCTTATAGCCATAAACGCGGCGACCGCGCCGGTCATCGAAGATCGCCTCCTTGATCTGCACCTCGATCAGCTTGCGCTTTTCTTCCACCACGACGATCAGGTCGAGACCTTCGGCCCAGGCATGCACACCCTTCATATCGATCGGCCAGGTCTGCGCGATCTTATAGGTGGTGATGCCAAGCCGCTCAGCCTCGGCCGCGTCGATCCCAAGCAATTCCAGCGCATGAACCAGATCGAGCCAGTTCTTACCCGCCGCGACGAAACCGATCTTGGCCCCAGGTTTGCCAAGAACGCGTTTATCGATCTTGTTGATATGTGCGAATTCTTCGGCGGCGAAGCGCTTATACTCCAAAAGCCGCTTCTCTTGATCGATCCAATGATCGTTGAGCCGGATATTGAGCCCGCCCGGCGGCATCTCAAACTCCGGCGTCACGAACTGCATCCGGTCGGGGCGGCCATCCACGACACCAGTGGCTTCCACCGTGTCTTTCATCACCTTCAATCCAACCCAAACGCCTGCAAACCGGCTGAGCGCGAAGCCATATGCGCCGTAATCCAGGATCTCCTGGACCCCGGCCGGGCTGAGAACCGGCATGTGCACATCCACCATCGCCCAATCGGATTGGTGGCAGGTGGTGGAGCTTTCGCCGGTGTGATCATCCCCCATGGCCATGATCACACCGCCATGGGCCGAGGTGCCGGCCATGTTCACATGGCGCATCGCATCGCCGGAGCGGTCGACGCCGGGACCCTTGCCGTACCAGAGGCCAAAGACACCGTCATATTTGCCTTCGCCCCGCAGCTCTGCCTGCTGGCTGCCCCAAAGCGAGGTGGCCGCGAGGTCTTCGTTCAAGCCGGGTTGAAAGAGGATGTCAGAGGTTTCCAGATGTTTCTGCGCCCGCGCCATCTGCAAATCGACCGCGCCAAGGGGGGAGCCACGATAGCCCGTCACATAACCGCCCGTGTTCAGCCCCGCCGCCCGGTCACGCTCTTTCTGCGCGATCATCAGGCGGACCAAGGCCTGCGTGCCGTTCAACAGCACGGGCGATTTGGTGAGATCAAAGCGGTCTTCTAGCGAAACATGCTGGACGCCCATTCGGTCCTCCCCTCCCGGAATGATGTCTTTGCAACAAGTATAGGTCAAAAGTGCTGACCTGAAAACCCATTTCTGCCAAGGCCGACTTCAATTCCCCGTTTGCAAGACCTGCCCGACCCGTTATCTGTCTGAAAGCGCGGCAATGATGGCGCTATCAAAGGGAGACGGGAGATGGACTGGGACAAGCTGCGGATCTTTCATGCCGTGGCCGATGCGGGCAGCCTGACCCATGCGGGGGACTCGCTGCATCTAAGCCAATCCGCCGTCAGCCGACAGATTCGCGCCCTGGAAGAAAGCCTGAACACGACGCTGTTTCACCGTCATGCCCGCGGTCTGATCCTGACCGAACAGGGCGAGTTGCTGTTTGATGCCACCCGGTCGATGTCAAAACGGCTGGATGCCGCCGCCGCGCGCATTCGGGATAGCGAGGAGGAGGTGTTTGGCGAGTTGCGCGTGACCACCACCATCGGCTTCGGGTCCCTCTGGCTCGCCCCGCGTCTGCCGCAGCTTTATGACAAATACCCGCATTTGAAGATCGACCTGATGCTTGAGGAGCGCTTGCTCGACCTCCCGATGCGCGAGGCCGACGTCGCGATCCGGATGAAAGAGCCATCGCAAGCGGATTTGATCCGCCGCCGGCTGATGACGATCAACATGCGCCTCTTCGCCTCGCCCCGCTATCTGGAGGCGCATGGCACGCCCGTCTCTCTCGACGATATGCGCGACCATCGTTTGATCAGCCAAAACGTGCAAAGCGCCCAGGTGAGCGCGGGTGCCGTTCTCGTTCGCGAAGTGATGTCGCACGAGATCGGCAGCTTTTTGACCGTCAATAACTATTTTGGCGTGTTGCAAGGGGTGATCCATGACTTGGGCATTGGCGTTTTGCCCGATTACCTCGCCGAGGATTTCCCCGAGCTGGTCCATGTTCTCCCTGAGGTGGAAAGCAATGAAGTGCCTGTTTTCCTTGCCTATCCCGAGGAATTGCGCCACTCGAAGCGGATCGAGGTGTTCCGCGACTTTGTCTCTGATGAGGTCATCGCTTATCGACGCCGTCGGCGCGAAGCGGCCGAGGCTGACGCAACGTAATTCTGTGGGCTATGCGCCACAGACATAGCAGGATTGCGGCGGCGCGGCAGAAAACCCCTTGAACGATTCTAACCTGCTGACTAATTGGGCAGTAGTGGATGATTTAGTGCAAACGAGATCATCCCTACCTCCCTGTTGGACTTTGGCCGAGATTCGTCTCGGCCTTTTTTTTGGCAGATGGGGGTGCAGATGTCCGTTTCGATAGTGGAAACAAACCCGGCAGATTTTGTCGATTGGCCCGACCTGTTCACTCTTCTCGCGGCCTGTTTCGGCCCGATGGAGGGCCGGATCACCCCGCGCTCCTCTTTCACGCGGATGACACCAGAAAGCCTCCGCATGATGGCGTCGCATAACGACGTCTTCCTGATCCGGGCACCGGGACCGATCGCCTGCCTATTCGGCCAGGCCCAAGGAAGCGCATATTATCTCAGCAAGCTCGCGACCTCCCCGGAACATCGCGGCCAGGGTTTGGCTCGCGCGTTGATCAAGGCTGCCTCGACCCGCGCCAAGTCTCTCGGCTGCACCGCTTTGACGCTGCAAACCCGGGTTGAGCTCATCGAAAACCATGCCACCTTCCGCGCGCTTGGCTTCACCCAGTCTGGGGAAACCTGCCATCCCGGATTTGACCGCCCCACATCAATGACCTTCCGCCGCGCGCTTTGACCCCCTTCCCCCCCTCGGCCCCATGGCCTAAAGACGGGCGCAAACAAGTTTGGGGACAGTCTCATCATGCAAGACCCGGCCATCACGCCCGATCTGATTGCGGCCCACGGGCTGAGCGACGAGGAATATGCCAGCATCCTCGAGATTATCGGGCGGGAGCCGAGCTTCACCGAGCTGGGGATTTTCTCGGCCATGTGGAACGAGCACTGCTCGTACAAGTCGTCAAAGAAATGGCTCCGCACCCTGCCGACGGAGGGCCCGCAAGTGATCTGCGGCCCCGGCGAGAACGCCGGTGTGGTCGATATTGGCGACGGTCAAGCGGTGGTCTTCAAAATGGAGAGCCACAACCACCCATCTTACATCGAACCTTATCAGGGCGCAGCAACGGGCGTTGGCGGTATCCTGCGCGATGTGTTCACCATGGGCGCCCGTCCCATCGCGGCGATGAACGCGCTGAGCTTTGGCGAACCCTCGCATCCGAAAACCCGGCAATTGGTCCATGGCGTCGTCGAAGGCGTCGGCGGCTATGGCAATTGCTTTGGTGTGCCGACCGTCGGCGGCGAGGTTCGGTTCCACGCTGCCTATAACGGCAACTGCCTGGTCAACGCTTTTGCGGCAGGCTTGGCCGATGCGGATAAGATTTTCTATTCCGCCGCCTCTGGCGTTGGCATGCCGGTGGTCTATCTCGGTGCAAAAACCGGGCGCGACGGGGTTGGCGGCGCCACAATGGCCTCCGCCGAGTTCGACGACACGATCGAAGAGAAACGCCCCACGGTCCAGGTCGGCGACCCATTCACTGAAAAGCGCCTGCTCGAAGCTTGCTTGGAGTTGATGCAGACCGGCGCAGTGATCTCGATCCAAGATATGGGCGCTGCGGGCCTGACCTGCTCCGCCGTTGAAATGGGTGACAAGGGCCATCTGGGCATCAAGCTTGAGCTCGACCGCGTGCCGGTGCGCGAAGAAAACATGACCGCCTATGAGATGATGCTCTCGGAGTCGCAGGAACGCATGCTCATGGTCCTAAACCCCGAGCTAGAGGCCGAAGCCAAAGCGGTGTTCGAGAAATGGGACTTGGATTTCGCCATCGTGGGGGAAACCATCGCCGAGGATCGTTTCCTGATCCAACATGGCAATACGGTAAAAGCCGATCTGCCCCTCTCGAAACTCGCCTCGACCGCGCCGGAATATGACCGCCCCTGGACCCCGACCGAGCCCGCACCGGAGATGGACCCGGTGCCCGAGATCGACCCAATCGACGGGCTAAAGGCGCTTCTGGCCTCGCCCAATTACGCGGGCAAGCAATGGGTCTATGAACAGTACGACTCGATGGTCATGGCCGACACGATCCGCAATCCGGGCCAAGGCGCAGGCGTCGTGCGGGTCCATGGCACCGACAAAGCGCTGGCCTTCACGTCGGATGTGACGCCCCGCTATGTGAAGGCGAACCCGGTCGAAGGTGGCAAACAAGCCGTGGCGGAGGCCTATCGCAACCTGACCGCCATCGGGGCGAGACCACTGGCCAGCACCGACAACCTGAATTTCGGCAATCCGGAGAAACCCGAGATCATGGGCCAGTTCGTCGGCGCGATCAAAGGCATTGGCGCGGCCTGCGCGGCGCTGGATATGCCCATCGTTTCGGGCAATGTCTCACTTTACAATGAAACCGATGGCCAAGGCATCTTGCCAACGCCGACCATCGGCGCGGTTGGCCTGCTGGAGCATATCGACGATCTAATCGGCGGACAGGTTCGCGACGGGCATCTGGCCATTCTGGTTGGCGACACGCAGGGCCATCTGGGTCAATCCGCCCTTCTGGCCGAAGTCTTCAACCGCGAAGACGGCGATGCGCCGACGGTTGATCTGGAGGCCGAGGCGCGCAATGGCAACTTCATCCGCGACAATCGAGACTGGGTTGATGTCTGCACCGATCTCTCCGATGGCGGTTTGGCGTTGGCGGCGTTTGAACTGGCTGAAGCCGCGGGGGTCGGCGTTACCCTAGACGCCAGCGATACGGGCACGCTCTTCGGCGAAGATCAGGCCCGCTATCTCATCGCCTGCTCTTATGACAAAGCCGAGGCGCTGATGGTCGCGGCAGGTCAGGCCGGGGTGCCGCTGACCTCAGTCGGTCGGTTTGGCGGCGATGCTGTGCGGATCGGTGGTTCCGAGGCGCCCCTCTCCGAACTTACCGACCTCTACCGGGGTGCCTTCGCCGACGTCTTTGCCTGAGGCACGACATTCCCGATTCTGTCCCAGCCATCGGCTTGCACGGGTCGGGTTGCCTCTCTATCTTCACAAGTGAAACAGTCAGGGATTACTGAATGGCCATCTCCGCCCACGATATCGAAACGCTGATCCGCGAGAGCTTTCCTAATGCCACGATCGTTGTGCAAGGCGATGACGGCGCGCATTTCGCGGCGGAAGTGATCGACGAAAGCTTTCGCGGCAAGAACCGCGTGCAGCAACAACGCGCGGTCTACGCGGCGCTGAAAGGCAAAATGGACGGCTCAGCCGGCGAGCTACATGCATTAGCTTTGACAACCAAAGCACCGGAATAAAAGGAAAACGCGACATGAGCGCAGAAGATACGATCAAAGAGACCGTCACCGCCAATGATGTGGTGCTGTTCATGAAAGGCACAAAAGCGATGCCGCAATGCGGGTTCTCCTCCCGCGTGGCCGGTGTGCTGAATTTCATGGGCGTGGATTATTCGGATGTGAATGTCTTGGCCGATGAGGAGATCCGTCAGGGCATCAAGGACTATTCCGATTGGCCGACAATCCCGCAGCTTTATGTCAAAGGCGAGTTTGTCGGCGGCTGCGACATCATCACCGAGATGACGCTGTCGGGCGAATTGGATCAACTCTTCGACACCGAAGGCGTCACCTATGACAAAGCCGCGGCGGACAAAATTCGCGAGGCGAATGCCTGACGGCATCCGGCTGGGGGCGCTGCCCCCAGACCCCCGGGATATTTATGAAGCAGAGAAGGGCTGAACCGGATCGGGTCAGCCTTTTTTTGTGGCGCCCCTGCGGACATGTTTGTTGAGCCGGGATGGGGTCGATTTTTTGCGGTCCTTATAGGGGTTCGCATCCGCTTGACTGCGCATATGCAGACGGATTGGCGTGCCCGGCATGTCAAAGCTCTCTCGTAACCCGTTGACGAGGTATCGAGAATAGCTTTCGGGCAGCTTTTCGGGCAGCGAGCACATCACCACAAACCCCGGTGGCCGGGTTTTGGCTTGGGTCATATAGCGCAGCTTGATCCGGCGACCGCTTGGGGCGGGTGGCGGATGCGCTTCCAACATACCCGTCAGCCAGCGGTTCAGCGTAGCGGTCGGCACGCGGCGGTTCCAAACCTCATGGGCTTTCAAGATCGCGCCCTGCAGCCGATCAAGTCCCCGCCCGGTTTTGGCCGATACCGTGATTAAAGGCGCGCCCTTGAGCTGCGGCAGAAGCCGTTCAAAGGCCTCTTTCAGATCCCGCAGCTTTTCCTGTTTGTCTTCCTCAAGGTCCCATTTGTTGACCGCGACGACAACCGCACGACCCTCGCGCTCCGCCAAATCGGCGATCCGCAAATCCTGCTGCTCAAAGGGGATTGCTGCATCCAGCAGCACAACCACAACCTCGGCGAATTTCACCGCCCGGAGCCCGTCGGATACTGAGAGCTTTTCCAGCTTTTCCTGGACCTTCGCTTTTCGGCGCATCCCGGCGGTGTCGAAGATCCGCATCGGCGTGCCGCCCCAGGTAATCGGCACGGAGATCGAGTCGCGTGTGATCCCCGCTTCCGGACCAGTCAGCAGCCGCTCTTCGCCAATGATCTGATTGATCAGCGTCGATTTCCCGGCATTGGGCCGCCCGACAACCGCGATTTGCAACGGCTTTGCGGCGGTGATGACCCGCGCGCCATCTTCGCCCTCGTCCAAATCAACATCGGTCTCGGCTTCTTCTGATGCCGCCTCTGCCGCCTCACCCAAAGGCGCCAACATCACGGCCAGTTCCGCCATACCTTCGCCATGCTCCGCCGATAGCGCCAGTGGATCTCCCAGACCCAGGCCATAGGCTTCCAAGACACCCGCCTCGCCCTGTCGCCCCTCGGCCTTGTTGACGCCCAGTATCACGGTCGCGCCACGTTTGCGCAGGAGATCGGCGAACAGTTCATCGGTCGGGGTGATCCCGGCGCGCCCGTCGATCAAAAACAGACAGGCATCGGCCATATCAACCGCCCGTTCGGTCAGCCGGCGCATCCGGCCTTGCAAGCTGTCATCGGTTGCCTCTTCCAAACCCGCCGTATCAATGACGGTAAAGCGCAGATCGCCCAAGCGCGCCGCGCCTTCGCGCAAATCCCGCGTGACGCCCGGCTGATCGTCGACCAAGGCCAAGCGCTTGCCAACCAAACGGTTGAACAGCGTGGATTTGCCCACATTGGGCCGCCCGATAATGGCGAGGGTAAAACTCATGACCTGATCTTTCTGATGCAAGACGCGCGTCCTAACGCAAAGCCCGGAGCTTGAAAAGGCATCCGCGGCTTTGGCGCAAAAATACTCATCCGCGCGGCAGTTTGCGAAGCGCCACCTCCAGCGCGTTTAGAAACCGCGAGCGATCCGCCTTGGAAAAGGGCGCGGGGCCACCGATCCCCTGCCCGTCTACGCCGGCGCGGAGATCGGCCATGATCGCGCGTGTGGCGACTTGTGCGCCGATGCTGTTGGCGGTGAAGGCCTCACCCTTCGGGCTCATCACCGATGCACCAGCCGCGATGCAGCGCTCCGCGAGCAGGATATCGGCGGTGATGACCAATGTCCCTGGCTCCGCGGCCTCGGCAATCGCGTCATCGGCGGCGTCAAAATCGCCCGAGACCATCTGCATCGAGATCAACGGATGCTCCGGGTGGCGCAGGTATTGGTTGGCCACGAGGCGCACCGGCATTTTATGGCGATAGGCGACCTTATAAATCTCCTCCTTCACCGGGCAGGCATCTGCATCGACCAAGATCATGCTGGAAAGAACCCCTCGTCAAAGGGCACAGAGATGGTTTCGCCCGACGCTTCGGTCAGCGTGAGCGCCGCCCCACCGACCTGGATGTCGACCACCCTGGCCCATCCCGGCGGACGTGGCAGGGAGACCATGGCATGAAGGATCAGATGGGTTGGACCAAGCGTCAGACAGGTCGGAATGCCCATGGCGGTGAGGCGATTTTCGCGCGTGGACGCGGCTAGACCGATCCCGCCCGCAGCTATCCCGTCCTCAATGCCCAAAACCCCGGTGTGCCGCCCGTTCCACGGGCTGAAATCGCGGCCACCATTTGAAATCCACAGCATGGTGATCGGCAAAACACGCGGGTCTTTCAGGACCACCAGCATGTCATCCTCCGCTTCCCGGATCAGGACGGTCCAGCCCAAACGGCTTTCCCGCGCTTCGGCCAGGATCACGAAGTCCTCCACGGCATGGCCCGCCGGGTAGTCATGCAGATCCCAATCCGAGCCATCCTCGCAAGGCAAAAGCAAATCGGGCTGGATCTGGTTCAGCGCCCACAGATTCCGCCCCTCATATTGTGGCATCGGGTCGGTCAAAACGGCGCGTTTGGGGGAGAAGCTGAGCCGCCCGCCCGCCGCCATATGACTCATCGGATGATGCGCGAGCGTGATCTGCCCCGCCCCGCCGCTCAGCCGATGGGTCTGATAGAGCACCGGCCCGGTGAGCCGGAGGTCTTTCTCGATCACCGCCCCCCTCACGCGGGCCTGCAACCGAAACTGCGCATAGGCCACATCTTGCGCCATCGGCTCCCAAATGCTGTTGGCCGGAAACCCATGGATCGGGTCCCCCTCCACATCGTCCAAACCGAAGGGCGCACAGAGGAAATCGCCCGCGAGGCGCCGATTGACCAGTGGGATGTCATGATTTTCTTGGATCTCTGGCTCATCCCGCCAAGGGGCCGCATGGAGCGGCTTGCGGCCCGTGACCTCCCAGACCGGGATATTCCCCACAGCCGGATCAAAGATCAGCCGCGCATCGCCATGACGGAGCGTGATCATCTAGCGTTCCTGCGCCAGGGAACGGAGCGCGGTGGCGAGTTCCACCGCTTCGCTGCCCATACCGAGGAAGGTCACACCAAGATCGGCATAATGCGCCCGCATCTCTGGCGCGAACGAAATGATACCGGCAGGCTTTCCAGAGGCGGTGATCGTGCCGATCGCGGCATCAATCGCGGCCAAGACTTCCGGGTTATTTAGGTCGTCGCGATACCCCATATCGGCGGCCAGATCGGCAGGGCCGATGAACACACCATCCACCCCCTCCATCGCACAAATCCCGTCGAGATTATCGAGGGCGGCGCGGCTTTCGGCCTGAACCAGAACGCAAATCTCATCATTCGCATTGGACGGGTAGTTCTCATACGCGCCAAAAGCCCCGGCTCGCGCGACGCCCGCGCCAAAGCCGCGCACGCCATCGGGCGGGTAACGGCAGGCGCGAACAGCGGCGCGCGCTTCGGCCTCGGTATCCACCATCGGGACCAAGACGGTCTGCGCGCCCAGGTCGAGCACCTGTTTCAACACCCAATCGCGATTGATCGGCACGCGGATCACCGGCGCGGTGCCGGTTCCGGCCAGTGCGATCAATTGACTGCGGAGCGTGCCGGGATCAAACGGGCCGTGTTCGGCATCGATCAAGCACCAGTCAAACCCGGCCTGCCCGGCGATCTCGGTCGCAAGATCCGAACCGAGGCTCAGCCAGAGCCCGCGCTGCAGCTGCCCCGCTTTCAAAGCGGCTTTCAGGGGGTTTATCGGTGCCGGCATTCGTCCTCCAAAACTTTCAGAGCGCTCCGCCCGTCACCTCGCGATACCACGCCCGGATCGCCGCGCGCTCACTTTCTTCCATGAAGCTCAGATTGCCGGGGGGCATGGCGTGGGTCACGCCCGCCTGAAGGTAAATCGCCCGGGCCTGAGACGCAATCTCAGCATCCGTTTCCAAGTGAACCCCACGCGGGGCCAAAGCGATTCCGGGCCAAAACACCTCTTGCGCATGGCACATGGAACAGCGGCCCAGCACCGTATTGGCGATATCCGGAAAATCCTCATGCGCCGCGAACCGCTCGGCCAGCGGCGACAAGCGCGCCTCCTCGATCGGCGCATCCCGATTGAGCGGAAGCACAGACAGCCAGACAATCACCGCGAAAATCACCGCCGTCGCGCCCCAGGTCCACCAAAGCATGCCACCCTTGGCATGCATGGTGTTGAAGAAATGCCGGATCGTGACGCCCATCAAAAAGACCAGGCTGGCGATGACCCAATTATACTCCGAAGCAAAAGCCAGCGGGTAGTGGTTCGACAACATCAAGAAGATGATCGGCAGCGTAAGGTAATTGTTGTGGGTCGAGCGGAGCTTGGCGATCTTGCCGTATTTCGCATCCGGCGTTCGGCCCGCCTTCAGATCGGCAACAACGATTTTCTGGTTCGGGATGATGATCATCGCCACATTCGCCGTCATGATCGTGGCGGTGAACGCGCCCAGATGGAGCAGCGCCGCGCGACCCGAGAACACCTGCGTATAGCCCCACGCCATGATGACCAACATGATGAAGAGCAGGACCATCAATACGGTTGGGTTGTCGCCAAGCGGTGATTTACAGAGAGCGTCATAGATCACCCATCCGATCACCAAAGAGCCGGCCGAGATCAGCACCGCCTGCCATGTGACCAGCTCCATCACGTTGTAATCGATCAGATAAAGTTCGGCCCCCATCCAATAGACCAGGGCCAGAAGCGCGACACCGGAGAGCCAAGTCGCATAGCTCTCCCATTTGAACCAGACCAGATGCTCGGGCATCTCCGCCGGGGCCACCATGTATTTCTGGATATGATAGAACCCGCCGCCATGGACCTGCCATTCATCGCCATCCGCCCCGCTGGCGGGTTTCGGGTCGCGGCGCAGCCCAAGGTCCAACGCGATGAAATAGAAGCTCGAGCCGATCCAGGCGATGACCGTGATGACATGCAGCCACCTAACGGCGAATTCGGCCCAGTGGAGGAGGATCGTCTGGTCCATCTAGCTGCCCCGATAGGTCGAATAGCCATAGGGCGACAGCAGCAATGGCACGTGGTAGTGGCCATCCTCGGCCATGCCAAACCGGATCGGGATTTGATCGAGGAACAAGGGCTCCGCGCCTGCTTGCCCGGTTGCCCGCAGGTAATCGCCGGCGTGAAAAATCAACTCATAGGTTCCGGTGGTGAATATCTCGGCGGGCAGGATCGGGCCATCGGTTCGGCCATCGGCATTGGTCACGGTCTCGGCGATCTTGCTGTGGCTGTTGCCGGTGACCCGGTAGAGCCAAATCGCAACCCCCTCCGCCGGGCAGCCCCGGCCCGTATCGAGCACATGGGTCGTCAAAAATCCTGCCACCTGATCCCTCCATCAGTCATCGCCTGTCGGATACACGGGCCGACACCGCAGCATCCGGCAAACCCTTGACCGAAATCAAGGCCTAAGAAGATTTGACCGCCTAGTCAAATACAGAACCAACCCAGAAAGGAGCCACTATGTCATCGCGCAGCATTGGCACAAAGGCGCAGCTTCAAGATCCCGACTATATGCCGCCCACAGGTCAGGCGCTCGCGCTTGGGTTGCAGCATGTGCTGTCGATGTTTGTCGCCAATGTCACGCCAGCGATCATCGTGGCGGGCGCGGCGGGGTTCGGTTTTGGGTCCGGGTCGCCCGATCTGCCAGAACTTCTCTATCTCATTCAAATGGCGATGCTGTTCGCCGGTATCGCCACGCTGATGCAAAGCATCGGCTTTGGCCCGGTTGGTGCGCGATTGCCAATCTTGCAGGGCACCAGTTTTGCCTTTCTGCCAATCATGATCCCGGTTGTTGCCGGTCGCGGCGTTGACGCGCTGGCGGCCCTTTATGGCGGGATCATTGTCGGCGGCATGTTCCACATCGTGCTTGGTCTCTTCATTGGCCGCATCCGCTTTGCCCTGCCGCCGCTTGTCACCGGTTTGGTGGTCATGATGATCGGCCTAGCTCTGGTGGAGATTGGGATCCAATACGCCGCCGGTGGCACCGCCGCGATCGGAACGGAGACTTATGGCAATCTGCACAGTTGGTCGGCAGCATTGCTCGTTGTCGTGGTCACCCTCTGCGTCAAGTTCTTCGCCCCAGGCATCTTCTCTGTCTCTGCCGTCTTGATCGGGCTGCTGACCGGGTATCTTTATGCGCTCGGCACAGGCCTGCTGCCGCCAGTCTCCATCACCGAAAGCTGGAGCAGCGCCGCCGCTTTCGCCCTCCCCCAGCCCTTCCGCTATGGCGTTGAGTTCTCCATCGCCGTGGCGCTCGGCTTCTGCCTGATGGCGTTTGTGTCTGCCGTTGAGACCGTCGGCGATGTGGAGGCCATCACTAAGACCGGCGCCAACCGCCAGGCCACCGACCGGGAAATCACCGGCGCAACCTTCGCCAACGGGCTCGGTACGCTCCTATCCGGTGTTTTCGGCAGCCTGCCCAACACCTCTTTCTCGCAAAATGTCGGCCTCATCGCGATGACTGGGGTGATGAGCCGCCATGTAGTCACCATCGGCGCGCTTTTTCTGATCCTCTGCGGCTTCATCCCGAAAGTCGGCGCGGTAATCCGCACCATCCCCATCGAGGTTTTGGGCGGTGGCGTCATCGTCATGTTCGGGATGGTCGCGGCGGCCGGGATCTCGATCCTCTCAGAGGTCAAATGGAACCAGCGGAACATGTTGATCTTCGCGGTCTCGCTATCGTTCGGCCTGGGATTGGAGTTGGAACCAGAGGCCGTGCAACATTTGCCCGAGACGGTGCATGTGCTCCTGACCAGCGGCCTTGTCCCCGCCGCCACCCTTGCGATCCTTCTCAACCTGCTTCTGCCAGAACGCCTCCGCGCCGACCCAAAAGAAGACGCGCCCGACTAACCGCCCCCTTGTCGGAGTACTGATCTTCAGCATACACCGTCGGGACCAACCTGGAGGCTCCATGACGAAGACGCCACGTTACCCACGGGATATGCACGGGCATGGCCCGACCCCGCCCGAGGCCGATTGGCCGAAAGGCGCCAAGATCGCCATCCAAATCGTGGTGAATTACGAGGAAGGCGGCGAAAACAACATACTCCACGGCGATCCAGCTTCCGAGGCATTCCTATCCGAGATCGTTGGCGCAGCGGCGTGGCCAGGGCAGCGCCACTGGAATATGGAGTCGATCTATGAATACGGCGCGCGCGCCGGGTTCTGGCGGCTGCATCGGCTGTTCACCGAGATGGAAATCCCCGTCACGGTCTATGGCGTTGCCACCGCCCTCGCCCGCTCCCCGGCACAAGTCGAGGCGATGAAAGCGGCGCAGTGGGAGATAGCCTCTCACGGGTCAAAATGGATTGAATACAAAGACTTCTCGCGCGAAGCGGAAGAGGCGGAGATGGCCGAGGCGATCCGCCTTCATACCGAAGTGACCGGCACCCCGCCACGCGGCTGGTACACCGGGCGGTGTTCGACAAACACCGTTGCGCTGGCCGCTGAGATGGGAGGTTTTGCTTATGTCTCTGACAGTTATGCCGATGACCTGCCATACTGGAGCCGATTTGGCGGTCACGATCAGCTGATCATTCCTTATACGCTGGATGCCAATGATATGCGCTTTGCCACGCCGCAAGGCTTCAATGCGGGCGATCAGTTCGAAGCTTATCTGCGCGACACATTCGATGCGCTTTATGCCGAAGGTCAGGCGGGCGCACCCAAGATGATGTCGATCGGTCTGCACTGTCGACTGATCGGGCGACCCGGGCGGATCATGGCGCTGAAACGGTTCCTGGATTACGCCAAATCGCATGCAGATGTTTGGTTCGCCCGCCGGATCGACATCGCGGAACATTGGATCGCGACCCACCCTGCGCCCGGCCAAGTCACGCGCCCCTCTGAGATGGATAAAGCCACATTCACCGAGACTTATGGGGCGACATTCGAGCATTCACCTTGGGTCGCCGAACGCGCGCATGAATTGGAGCTTAGCCCTGCTCATGACACAGCGGTTGGCCTGGCGAACGCGATGGCCCGCGTCTTCCGCAGCGCCTCGCGCACCGAACGTCTCGACGTTTTGAAAGCCCACCCTGATCTCGCAGGTAAGCTCGCCGCTGCCAAACGCCTGACTGAAGACAGCACGACCGAACAAGCCAGCGCCGGGCTCGACGCGCTGACCGAGAGGGAGCATGACGTCTTCACCCGGCTCAATACGGCCTATGTGGAAAAACACGGGTTTCCCTTTATCATCGCCGTGCGCGACCACACCAAGACCACGATCATGACCGCCTTCGAGCGCCGCTTGCATAATGACACCGAAACCGAATTTGCCGAAGCCTGCACCCAGGTCGAACGCATCGCGCTGCATCGGTTGAAAGGGCTTCTGCCATGACCGACTACGCCATACCGCCCGGCAGCTTGCCGCCGCAAACCGCGCTGACCACGACCCGGGCGCAGTTCCATGAAAGCTTCGCGGTGATCCCGCATGGTGTCATGCGGGATATCGTGACATCGGCCTTGCCGGGTTGGACCAAGACCCGCGCCTGGATCCTCGCGCGCCCGCTCACCGGTTTTGCCGAGACCTTCGCGCAACTGATCGTTGAACTGGCCCCGGGCGGCGGCAGCGACGCGCCGGAACCCGACCCGAACGGTCAGGCAGTCCTCTTTGTCACCTCCGGCGGCTTTACCTTGACCATCTCAGGCCAGCCTCATGAGATGATCCCCGGCAGCTATGCCTATTTGCCCCCTGGGGCCGATTGGCAGATTTCCAATCAAGGTTCGACCCCCGCCACCTTCCATTGGATTCGGAAATCCTATGAACCCGCCCGTGGCATCGATATACCGGAAGCGTTCGTCACCCATGAGGCTGAGACGCCGATCCAGTACATGCCCCATACGAACGAGGCTTGGGGCACGCAGCGTTTCGTCGACCCCGAGGACCTCCGCCACGATATGCATGTTACCATCGTGACATTTGAGCCCGGCGGCGCCATCCCGTTCCCGGAAACCCACGTGATGGAACATGGGCTCTATGTGCTGGAAGGCAAAGCTGTGTACCTGCTCAACCAAGACTGGGTCGAGGTGGAAGCCGGGGATTTCATGTGGCTCCGTGCCTTCTGCCCACAGGCCTGTTATGCGGGTGGGCCGGGCCGGTTCCGCTACCTGCTCTATAAAGATGTGAACCGCCATCCGAAGCTCAGCTTGCGATGACCACACCACAACAGATCACCGTCATCCCTTTGACGGCGGAGGCTTTCGCCCCGTTCGGAGAGGTGCTTGAGGCCGTCGGCGCGCCGGACAAGCTGATCAACCAGGGGCTCTGCGGCCGGTTCCACGACCGCGCGACGCTCGATTTCCAATCCGGCCAGGCCGGGATCAGCCTATTTGAAGCCAAACCGCGCAGCCTGCCCTATGAACTGGACATGTTGGAACGGCATCCCTTGGGCAGCCAAGCCTTCCTGCCGATGACAGAACATCCGTTTTTGGTGATCGTCGCGCCGGATGACGCAGGCGCTCCGGGCACGCCTGTCGCGTTTCTGACCAACCCGGGCCAAGGCATCAATCTCGCACGCGGCACATGGCATGGCGTGCTGACACCGCTTAACGCGCCGGGGCTTTTTGCGGTGATCGACCGGATCGGCCCGGGTGACAATCTCGAAGAACACTGGCTGGCCGAACCAATCACGATCTCAGCGCGCACCTGACCTCTCGAACCGGGCTCACATTGCCACGGGCGCGCAGAAAGACAATGCCGCGTCAGCGGCGCCGCTCGATCACTGCCTGACCGGCGCCATCCGGTAGAGCGCGCCATCATTCACCGACAAAAACCAAATCGAGCCGTCCGGGGCCACACGTACATCGCGCACACGGGAGGTTTCCGGTGCTTCGATCTGCTCCACCTCCGCCATGCCTTGATCCGGGTCGAGCCGCGAGATCAAATCGAACGCCAAGGCGCCAACCAACAGATCGCCCTGCCATTCCGGAAACAAATCGCCCTCATAGAAGGCCATTCCTGATGGCGCGATGGACGGATCCCAATAATACGCGGGCTGTTCCATGCCCGGTGCCTCGGTTCCCTCACCGATCCTGAAACCCGAATAATGCCGCCCATAGGCGATCACCGGCCAACCATAACTCGCACCGCGCCGGACTTGATTGACCTCATCGCCGCCGCGCGCGCCATGTTCCACAACCCAAAGCTGCCCGGACGGGTCCAGCGCCGCGCCTTGCGCATTACGGTGGCCGTAGGACCAAATCTCTGGCTGGGCCCCCGCTTGACCCACAAAGGGATTGTCGCCCGGCACGGACCCATCGCGCGCCACCCGGATCACGCTGCCATTTTCGACGCTCAAATCCTGGGCCGAGGGCCGATCCCCTCGATCTCCAACGGTCACATATAAATACCCGTCGCGCCCCTCGACAATTCGACTGCCGAAATGCCGCCCGCCGGAACTGCCGGGCTCCAAGGCCCAAATCACCGTCACATCCTCAAGCCGATCTTCCAGCAATCGGGCCCGCGCCAGAGCGGTGCCTGCCTGCCGTCCCTGCGGCATCGAGAAGGTGAAGAAAATCTCGCCCGATTGCGCATGGTCCCGGGGCACCATCACATCCAAGAGCCCGCCCTGCCCGTCCACCGCGATCGGCGGCAAGCCGTCCAACGCCACAGACCCATCGTCAGCAAAGCGCCACATCTCGCCACCGCGCAAGGTCACCAGAAAACCACCCTCCGGCAAAAACGCGACAGCCCAAGGCTCGTCGAGCCCTGTCACAATCGGCGTGATCTCCAGCGGCCCTGCGGAACTGTCCACCGTTTGGGCCTCTCCCATTGTGGACATGACGAGGCTGAGAGACAGAACCGCAAAGAAATGGCGCACGATATCCTCCGAAATGAAATCTGCTCTTTGATCTAGGATTCGGCCTTCCACATACCAGGTCGCTTTCCGGATCGTGAAACAGCCGGGTTTACGTGGAGAAACCGGCAATTCGCCCGATCTTTTCGCCTTTTCAATCGCTTTGGGCCGGACTAATCTTTCTCCATGACCGGATCTTCGGATCCAAACAGGGAGAAAAATATGAAAAGAATTCTGCTGGCCTCCACGGCCACCGCAGTCATGGCAACTGGTGCGCTCGCCGAAGGCCATGGCGACTCCGTCACTCTGGGTGTGATCTTGGGCTTCACCGGCCCGATTGAATCGCTGACCCCGCATATGGCCGATGGCGCCGAACTGGCGATGGCCGAGGTTACCGAAAGCGGCAATCTGATGGACGGCATGAGTGTCGCCTCGGTCCGCGCGGACTCGACCTGCATCGATGCCGCCGCCGCTACTGCCGCCGCCGAACGTCTGATCACCGCCGATGGCGTGGCGGGCATTGTCGGCGCTGACTGCTCTGGCGTGACCACGGCGATCTTGTCCAATGTGGCCGTCCCGAATGGCATGGTCATGGTGTCGCCCTCAGCCACCTCTCCGGCGCTCTCCGCTGTTGAAGACAATGGCCTCTTCTTCCGCACCGCGCCCTCCGATGCGCGCCAGGGTCAGGTGATGACCAATGTGATCATGGATCGCGGCATTGATGAAGTCGCCGTGACCTACACCAATAACGACTATGGCCTGGGCCTGGCGGATAGCTTCGCCGCCGCCTTCGAGGCCGCGGGTGGCACTGTCACCTTGGTCGCCGCCCATGAAGATGGCCGCGCAGACTACTCCGCTGAAGTCGGCGCGCTCGCCTCGGCGGGTGGTGCAGCTCTCGTCGTCGCAGGTTATGTCGACCAAGGCGGGTCCGGCATCATCCAAGCCTCGCTCGACACCGGCGCGTTTGACACCTTCGTCTTCCCCGACGGCATGGTGAGCCAAGCGCTGACCGACAATTTCGGCTCCGATATCGATGGCTCCTTCGGCCAGCACCCGGGCACCGACAGCGCGGGCGCCGATATCTTCCACGGTATGGCGGAAGAAGCTGGCTTCGACGGCACCTCGCCATTCGCCAAGGAAAGCTATGATGCCGCCGCGTTGATCCTCTTGGCCATGCAGGCCGCTGGTTCGACCACGCCGGCGGATTATGCCGAACACCTGATGGACGTCGCCAACGCCCCTGGCGAGCCGATCCAGCCGGGTGAGCTTGGCCGTGCGCTGGAACTGATCGCCGCCGGTGAAGACATCGACTATGTCGGTGCCTCCGCTGTCGAGCTGATCGGCCCCGGCGAAAGCGCTGGCAACTACCGCGAGATCGAAATCCAAGGCGGCGAGATCACCACAGCGCAGTTCCGCTGATCTTTGCTGATCTGAGATACAGATTGGGGCAGCCCGGAAACCATCCGGGCTGCTCTCTTTGGGGGTATATGCACAGATGATTGTCGTCGAAGACCTGCACAAGCATTTTGGCGGGTTCCGCGCGGTGGATGGCGCCTCACTCACCATCGAAACCGGGTCGATCACCGGGTTGGTTGGACCCAATGGGGCTGGAAAAACAACTCTTTTCAATGTGATCGCAGGGGTTCTTCAACCCACATCGGGCCGCGTGATCATGGACGGTGAAGATATCACCGGTCTTCTCCCGCATGAGCTGTTCTCCAAAGGTCTCTTGCGGACCTTCCAGATCGCGCATGAGTTCAGTTCCATGACCTGTCGGGAAAACCTGATGATGGTCCCCGAAGGACAATCGGGCGAAAGCCTGTGGAACACTTGGTTTGGCCGCAAACGTATCGCCGAGGAAGAGCGCGCGTTGAAAGCCAAGGCCGATGAAGTGCTCGAATTTCTGACCATCGAACATCTGGCGGATCATCCGGCGGGCATGGTTTCCGGCGGACAGAAAAAACTGCTCGAACTGGGTCGCACGATGATGGTCGATGCCAAGGTTGTCTTCCTTGATGAGGTCGGCGCGGGCGTGAACCGGACCCTTTTAAACACCATCGGCGATGCGATCCTGCGGCTCAATAAAGAGCGTGGCTACACCTTCTGCATGATCGAACATGATATGGATTTCATTGGCCGCCTCTGCGATCCGGTGATCGTGATGGCCGAAGGCCACGTGCTGGCCGAAGGCACGATCGACGAGATCAAAGCCAATGAGCAAGTGATCGAGGCCTATCTGGGCACCGGTCTGAAAAACAAGGCAGCCACCGCATGAGCGCCGGAAACCCTTATGATGAAGATCGCGGCAACAAAGACCGCTCGATCACCCGCCCGCCATCGCCAAGCATGGGCGACCCGGTCAAGCCCGGCGGCCACGCACAGCCGGTCGAGGGCGACAATCCGTTCCTGATCGGGCGCGCGATGACCGGCGGTTATGGCTCCGGCGCGGATATTCTGCATGGCTGCACCATCGCCGTGGAACCCGGCGAGATCGCGGTGATTGTCGGCCCGAATGGCGCGGGCAAATCCACCGCGATGAAGGCCGTCTTTGGCATGTTGAACCTGCGCCAGGGCGAAGTGCTGCTGGATGGGGAAGAAATCACCGATCTGACGCCACAAGCCCGCGTCGGCAAAGGCATGGGGTTCGTGCCGCAAACCTCGAACATTTTCACCTCGATGACCGTAGAAGAGAACCTTGAGATGGGTGCCTTCATCCGGCGCGACGACATCACCGGCACGATGGAGCAGGTCTATACCCTGTTCCCGATCCTGAAGGAAAAGCGCTATCAGGCTGCGGGCGAGCTTTCCGGCGGCCAGCGACAGCAAGTGGCCGTGGGCCGCGCGCTGATGACCCAACCCAAGGTTTTGATGCTCGACGAGCCGACCGCGGGCGTCTCGCCGATTGTAATGGATGAGCTTTTTGACCGGATCATTGAGGTCGCCCGCACCGGGATCCCGATCCTGATGGTTGAGCAAAACGCCCGCCAAGCGCTTGAGATTGCGGATAAGGGCTATGTGATGGTTCAGGGCCGGAATGCCTATAGCGGCACGGGTAAGGAGCTGCTCGCCGATCCCGAAGTCCGCAAGAGTTTCCTGGGCGGATGAGGATGTTGCTTGGCCCCACCCTCATATGGCTGGCGGCGCCAGTCGTGGCGGAGCCTTGGGCGTGCGAATTCACTGTCGAGTGCATCGCAGGCGATGGGTGCGATGTGAGTGGTTATGAGATCGAAGTTCTGGCCGCCGACCATGAGGGGCAACTCTTCCTCTCCAGTGTGGTGGGCGACACCCCCGTTACCCGGCTCACCGCTGAAGACGCCCTGCCCGCCAGCTATGCCAGCGCCGGGTCCTCCGGCTTGGCAGAAATGGTCACTGTTGAGGCCGATAGCACAGCGCTGATGACGGCGCATATCTTCGACGGCTCCGCGCGGGCCGTCACCTATTTTGGAACCTGCGAGGCCCTATAGACCCATGGATTTCCTAAACGCGATTGTCGCGCTCGCCAATTTCGTCATCATCCCGGCCACGGCTTACGGGGCACAGCTTGCGCTTGGCGCTCTGGGGGTGACGCTGATCTATGGCATCCTCCGCTTCTCCAATTTCGCTCATGGCGACACGATGGCGTTTGGCGCGATGGTGACGATCCTCGTCACCTGGATGTTGCAAGGCGCGGGCGTGTCGCTTGGCCCGCTCCCCACTGCTCTTCTGGCTCTGCCGATCGGGATTGCCGCCACTGGGTTGTTGCTCATCGGTACGGACCGCGTGGTCTATCGGTTTTACCGAGCACAGAAAGCCAAACCGGTCATTTATGTCATCGCGTCGCTTGGCGTGATGTTCATCCTGAATGGGATTGTCCGCTTTATCATTGGCGTCGATGACCAACGCTTTGCCGATGGCGAACGCTTCATCATCTCGGCGCGGAATTTCCGCGAGATGACCGGGCTGGACGAGGGACTCGCCTTCCGCACGTCGCAAGGGCTGACCATCGTCGTCGCCATCATCGCCGTGGCCCTTCTATTCTGGTTCCTGAACCGGACCCGGACGGGCAAGAGCATGCGCGCCTTTTCGGACAATGAAGACCTGGCGCTGCTCTCTGGTATCAACCCCGAGCGTGTGGTGCTTTATACCTGGCTGATCGTGGCTGCGCTGGCGACAACCGCCGGCGTGCTCTATGGGCTCGACAAAAGCTTCAAACCCTTCACCTATTTCCAGCTCCTGCTGCCGATCTTCGCCTCGGCCATTGTCGGCGGGCTTGGCAATCCGCTTGGCGCGATCCTGGGCGGGTTTGTGATCGCCTTCTCGGAGATCAGCGTGACCTATGCGTTCCGCAAAGTCGTCGGCTATCTCGCGCCGGAAGGCTGGGAACCCGCCGGGCTGCTGCAGCTCTTGTCCACCGATTACAAATTCGCGGTCAGCTTCGGAATCCTTTTGATCGTGCTTCTGTTCCGACCGACAGGCATCATGAAAGGCAAATCGATATGAAAACGATGGGGCCGAAACACATGCTGCTCTTCGGGCTGGTGGGGATTCTCTTCATCGGCACCGGTTTTGTCCAATCCTGGAATACGGCACTGACGATTTTCAACATGGGGCTGATCTCGGCCATCATGGCCTTGGGCGTGAATATGCAATGGGGCTATGCGGGCCTCTTCAATGTTGGTGTCATGGGGTTTGTGGCCCTGGGCGGGCTGGCGGCTGTTCTGGTCTCGATGCCGCCGGTTAATGAGGCCTGGGCCGCAGGCGGGCTTCAGGTGCTGCTCGGTCTTGTTCTGGGCGCGGCCACCATCGTCGGCGCGATCCTGGTCTGGAGCAAAATGCCCCCCGGACGGCTACGCGGCTTGGCGATCACGGTCATTCTCGTGGCCGGGTTCTTCATCTTCCGGGCGGTCTTCGATGCCGGCGTCGACGCAGTTGAAAGCGTCGATCCGGCCCTGACGGGGTATCTCGGTGGCCTAGGGCTGCCGGTGGTGCTGGCCTGGCCCGTGGGGGGCCTCCTGGCGGCCGGGGCCGCTTGGATCATTGGCAAGACCGCGTTGGGTCTCCGCTCCGACTATCTGGCCATCGCCACGCTTGGCATTGCCGAGATCGTCATTGCAGTTCTGAAGAACGAGGATTGGCTGGCGCGCGGCGTGAAGAACGTCACCGGCCTGCCCCGCCCCGTGCCTTACGAGATCGACTTGCAAGCCAATGAAAACTTCCTGGCGCTGGCGCAGAATGTCGGGTCCGATCCCGTTACCGCCTCAACGATCACCGTGAAGCTGGCCTATGCGGCGCTGTTTATTGTCGTCCTTCTGGCGCTGATCTGGCTGTCGGAGAAGGCACTGAATTCCCCCTGGGGCCGGATGATGCGGGCAATCCGGGACAACGAGATCTCCGCCTCGGCCATGGGCAAGAATGTCAAAGCCCGGCATCTACAGATTTTCATCCTCGGCTCGGCGGTCTGCGGTCTCGCGGGCGCGATGATGACCACCCTAGATGGTCAGCTTGTGCCCGGCACCTATCAACCGCTCCGCTTCACCTTCCTGATCTGGGTGATGGTGATTGTCGGCGGGTCTGGCAACAACTGGGGCGCGGTGCTCGGCGGCTTCCTGATCTGGTGGCTCTGGATTCAGGTGGAGCCGATCGGACTGTTCCTGATGCAGACCATTACCGCAGGCATGGCCGAGGATAGCGGGCTGCGCGAGCATCTGCTCGACAGCGCGGCGCATATGCGCCTGTTGACGATGGGGCTGATCCTGCTCTTGGTGCTCCGGTTCAGCCCGCGCGGCTTGATCCCAGAACGCTAAGGGTCAAGGCGCAGGAAGACTTCCGTTTTCCGGCGCGCCTGAGTTTATCGGCCTTCGAAATGCGCCGGGCGTTTTTCAAGGAAGGCCAACACGCCCTCTTTGAAATCCCGGGTCCGCCCGCAGTCCCCTTGCAACTTGCCTTCCAGCAGCAATTGCTCGGAGAGCGTGTTTCCGAAGCTCGCCTGCATCGCCTCTTTCATCTTGCTGAACGCGACAGTTGGTCCGTTGGCCAGATAGGCGGCCCGTTCCTGCCAATGGGCGGCAAAACTGTCATCCGGCACCGCTTCCCAGATCATGCCCCAATCGCTGGCCTGTTGCGCAGTGATCTTCTCGGCAAAGAGCGCGGCGCCCATCGCCTTCGCCATCCCGATCTGGCGCGGCAAGACATAAGTGCCCCCCGCATCGGGGATCAGACCGATCCGGCCAAAGGCCTGAATGAAGCTAGCGCTTTCCGTCGCAATCACCACATCGGCGGCCAGCGCCAGGTTGGCCCCCGCGCCCGCGGCCGTACCATTCACTGCGGAAATCGTCGGCACCGGGCAATCCACAATCGCCATCAGCATCGGGATATACTCGTCGCGGAGCGTCCGTTCGAGATTGATGTCGCCGACATTGGCGCGATCCCCGAGATCTTGGCCGGAGCAAAACGCCCGCCCCTCGCCGGTCAACACAACCACCCGCGCTTCATTGCCCGCATTGCCCACTGCATGGGTGATCTCCGCCCGCATTTGGGTGTTGAGCGCATTCATCACATCGGGGCGGCGCAAGGTGACCGTCGCGACCCCGTCAGTAATATCTAGAGTGATGGTTTCGTATTGCATGGCCGTCTCCGCGCTCCTTATTCCGGGCGGACCATAGCAAACCGATCAGTTCAGGAAAGCGGAAACGCGGCGTCAGTCTTTCATAATCTCTGCCAGGCGCGCGGCCTCGTCATCGCTCAACGCCGCCTCATCCGGGGCCGTGGCCTGTGATCTGCGACGCAAAAAGCTGATCGAAACACCGAGGCCGAGCAGCAGAAGCGCCGGTCCAGCGAGCCAGAGGATCAAGGTCGATCCACGCGCCGGCGGGTTCAACAGGACATATTCGCCGTAACGATCGACAACGAAGTCGACGACCTCCCGATCGCTGTCCCCCGCGACCAATCGTTCGCGCACCAAGAGACGCAGATCGCGGGCCAGCTCGGCATTGCTTTCGTCGATGCTCTCATTGCGGCACACAAGGCAGCGCAGCCCGGCAGAGATGTCCCGGGCACGATCCTCCAGAACCGGATCGTCGAGGATTTCGTCAGGCTGCACCGCGCCAGCCGCAAAAGGCAACAGCAGCGCGAGGCTGAGCAGGACAACGCGGATCATTCGGCAGGTACTCCGCCGACGGGCGCGCGTTTGGCTTTTGCCGCCCCGGCGGCAACCCGGTACCGCCGGTCACTGAGCGAGAGGAAGCCACCAAGCGCCATGATGATCGAGCCACCCCAGATCCAATTGGCAAAGGGTTTGATATAGGTCCGCACGGCCCATCCGCCGTTTTCCTGCGGATCGCCAATCACCACATACACATCGCGGGTGAAGCCATTGTTGATCCCGGCCTCGGTCGTCGGCATGCCCGCCACCGGATAAATGCGCCGCTCGGGATAAAGCAGATCAAGCACCTCGCCATGATCCGTCACTTGGATGGTCGCCATCGTCGTGAGGTAGTTCGGGCCCTCAAGGCGACGGACCTCCACAAGCTCGATCTCATAGGCACCAACCTGATACGGTTCGCCCTCTTGAGCTACGCGGATATCTTCAATCTGATAGGTTGTCAGCGCGGCAATCCCAAACATCGTCAGGCCAAAGCCCGCATGGGCGGTCGCCTTGCCCCAATCAGCCCGTGGCAGACGTGTGAGCCGTGACAAGCGGTTGCGGACATCACCCCGGCCCGTGCGGGACCAGAGATCAACCACAGCGCCCGCGACCAGCCAGACCGAGAGGCCGATGACCAGTGGGCCAAGCGCAGAGTCGCCGGTAAACATCGCATAGGTGAAGAGCACCGCCGCCACAGCCAAGGCCGCCGCACCGATCAACGGGCGCATGGCGCGGCCAATCTTGCCACGCTTCCACGGCAACATCGCACCGATCGGCAAAACGATGGCCAGGAGGATCACAAACGGCGTGAAGGCCGCGTTGAAGAAGGGCGGCCCGACGGAGAGCGTCCGGTCAAAGAACATCTCCGCGATTAGGGGCCAGATCGTGCCAATGAACACCACGAAGCAGGAGACCGCCAAAAGCAGGTTATTGACCACCAAGGCGCTTTCCCGACTGACCGTTGAGAAGACGCCTTTCGCCTCCATAATCCCGGCCCGCAGTGCAAAGAGCAGCAGCGCACCGCCCATGAAGACAACCAGAATGCCGAGGATATAGACGCCCCGCTCCGGGTCATTTGCGAAGGCATGAACCGAGGTCAGCACGCCGGACCGCACAATGAAGGTGCCGATCAGCGAGAAGCCGAAGGCCAAGATCGCCAAAAGGATCGTCCAGCTTTTCAGAGCCTCACGTTTTTCCACAACGATGGCCGAATGCAAGAGCGCCGCCGAGATCAGCCATGGCATGAAACTGGCATTCTCCACCGGATCCCAGAACCAGAACCCGCCCCAACCAAGCTCGTAATAAGCCCACCAGGAACCGAGCCCGATGCCGATGGAGAGGAACACCCAAGCCGCAAGCGTCCAGGGCCGCACCCACCGACCCCAAGCCGCATCGACCCGGCCTTCGATCAAGGCCGCGACGGCAAAAGAGAAGGCCATCGAGAGGCCGACATAGCCGAGATAAAGGAACGGCGGGTGGAACGCGAGACCGGGGTCTTGCAGAAGCGGGTTCAAATCCTGACCGTTGAACGGCGGTGTTTCGAGCCGCAGGAACGGGTTCGACGTGAACAGGATAAAGGCAAAAAACGCCACGGCGACGGAGGATTGCACCGCCAACACCCGGGCGCGCAATGTCGGCGGCAGGCCTTTGCCAAACCAGGCCGCCATCGCACCGAACAGTGTCAGGATCAGCACCCAAAGCAGCAACGAGCCTTCGTGATTCCCCCAAACCCCGGTGATCTTGTAGATCATCGGTTTCAGGGTGTGGGAGTTGTTCACCACAAGGCTGAGCGAGAAATCCGAGGTCACAAACGCATAAGTCAGCGCCCCGAAACTGATCGCGGTCAGCACGAACTGCGCCGTCGCGGCGGGATCGGCCACCGCCATCCAGCCCGGTCGGCCTTGGGCGGCGCCAATCATCGGCACGATCATTTGGAAGATGGCCACCATAAAGGCCAAGACGAGGGCGAAATGTCCGAGTTCTACGATCATGTCTCTATCTTATGCTGCCGGGGGGCGATGCGCCAATAGATAGCGCGTTGAGATCGGATAGGATTGCGCGTTGGTGTCGCGGGTCGCGATTTCGTCAGCCATGCAGCGGCAATGCGCCTTCGGGTCGCCGAAACCGGTCTCTTGGGATTTCGGCCACCGCCTGAATCTCCAACAGCAGGTCGGGATGATAAAGCGCCGCAACCTCGACGGTGGTCGTCACCGGATAGGGCGCTGTGAAATAGGTCGCGCGGAGCGCCCCCATCTCCATGAAACCGCCAAGATCGGTGGTGTATTGACTGAGCGAAACGACGTCGCTCAACCGACCGCCGAGGGAGGCCAGCAAAGTGTTGATGTTCTCTAGAACCTGCTTGGTCTGCGCCGCCATATCGCCCGCGCCAACGATCTCACCGTCTTGATCAAGCGCGACTTGGCCTTTCAGGTGCACCACCTGCCCCTCTCCGGCGATCACCACCTGAGAGAAGGCGCCGAACGGCGGCCAGATACCGTCAGGGTTTGCGCTTTCGGCCATATCTCTCCCTTGTCAGCGGCCTCGGAACAGCCCGCCCAAAACGCCCCGCACCAGGGCCTGCCCCGACCGTGTGCCAAGCTGCCGGGCAAAACTTTTGGCGAAAGTCGTGCCAATGCTGTCACTGCGGCTAGAGCGGCGCCGGGTCGCGGCGGGTTTCGCGCTCGAGCGGCTGAACCGATTGCCGGAATACCGTCGCCCGGCGCGGAATTCCCGCTCGGCGACGCTCTCGGTCTCTTCTTCCTTGGCCTCGGCCTCTTCGGCTTCCTTTGCGGCGTCCTCGGCGCGTTTCGACAGCATCTCAAAGGCGCTTTCCCGATCCACCGACGCCTCATATTTGCCAGCCACGGGCGACATGCCCATCAGGGCGGCCCGGGTTGCATCGGCAATCGGACCCAGTTGCGACGATGGCGGGCGGATCAAGGTCCGTTGCACCACGCCGGGGATGCCTTTGCGCTCCAGCATTGAGGTCACGGCCTCCCCTACGCCGACCTCGCGGATCGCGTCTTCGGTGTCGAAATCGGGATTTTCGCGATAGTTCTCCGCCGCCTGCCTCAGCTCGCGCCGGTCCTTTGCTGTAAAGGCGCGCAGCGCGTGTTGCACGCGATTGCCAAGCTGGCCCAGGATGTCTTCCGGCACATCCGCCGGATTTTGGGTGATGAAATAGACCCCGACACCTTTCGAGCGGATCAGGCGCGCCACCTGCTCGACCTTATCGACCAACGCTTTCGGCGCATCGTCAAACAGCAAATGTGCCTCGTCAAAGAAGAAGACCAGTTTCGGTTTATCCGGGTCGCCGACCTCTGGCAGGGTCTCGAAGAGCTCCGACAGCAGCCAAAGGAGGAAGGTTGCATAAAGCCGCGGGGCGCCCATCAGCTTGTCGGCAGCCAAGATATTGATCCGGCCATGCCCGGCCTCATCGGTCAGGAAGATATCGGATAGATCCAGCGCCGGCTCGCCAAAAAGCTGATCACCGCCCTGCCCCTCCAACACCAACAGCCGCCGCTGAATCGCGCCAATCGAGGCGGTGGAGACATTGCCATAGCGCAAGCTCAAATCCTGTCGGTTTTCACCGACCCAGACCAAGAGCGCCTGTAAATCCTTCAGGTCCAAAAGCAGCAGGCTCTGCTCATCGGCCACACGGAAGGCGATGTTCATCACCCCCTCTTGCGCCTCGGACAACTCCAGTAGCCGTGACAGCAAAAGCGGCCCCATCTCCGACACCGTGGTGCGCACCGGGTGACCGGCCTGACCATAGAGATCCCAAAACGTTACGGGGAACGCGCGATAGGCATAGTCGGCGAACTGAATGGTCTCGGCCCGCGAGGTAAACGCGTCATGCAGCTTAAACTCCGCCGTCCCGCTCGCCCCAAGCCCCGACAGATCACCTTTCACATCGGACAAAAACACGGGCACGCCTTGGGCGGAGAACGTCTCGGCCAGGATTTGCAGCGTGACCGTCTTGCCAGTGCCCGTTGCGCCAGCGATCAATCCGTGGCGATTGGCGTATTTTAGAAGAAGGTGCTGCGGCTCGGCATAGTCTGTGCCGCCACCGCCGATAAAGATGCCATCACTCATATGTCTTGCCTGTCCCAAAGGTTTTTCTGTCATCACAATACATTCTTAACCATTCGATGCCAGTCTCGTGGATGTGCCCGCCCATCTGCGACGGGCGGTATGTGTTTCCTCCCTGTTGACTGGCCGCGCCCCTTCGTTTGGGCGCGGTTTTTTTGCGATCGCGGCCCATAGAAAAACTATCATATCGGCTGTTGACCTGTGAGGATTGCTGGACTAGCGTCACCGCCACAACGTCGGCCAGTCCGACAGGGAGAGAAAATAATCTTGGAAAGGGCTCGTCACTCGGGCCCTTTTCTTATTGGTGCAGGCGTTGAAGCGCCATTGCCGCCGCGGCACACATTTTGCCCCTGACAGCGGCCTTTTCCCATGCTAGCCAACCACCGATATACGCAGAGCAACCTGCAAAAGGACATGTTGAAATGAAACCCGCATTGCCCCTTATTCCCGCCCTTCTGGCCCTTGTGCTTGCTGGTCCGGCCGTCTCGCAAGACACCGCGACAGATGGCGCGGCAGATGCCACGGCCGAGACCGATCCGACAATTGATCCGCAGACGGGCCTGTCCTTGGGCACGCCCGTGGAAGACCCCAATGGCATCGGCAGCACCTATATCTCGGCCACCCATGGCGCTTGGGAAATCCGCTGCATTCGCGTTGAAGAGGGGCAGCCCGAACCCTGCCAGATGTATCAGTTGCTGAGCGACGAAGGCGGTAACCCCGTTGCGGAGTTCAACCTCTTCGACATCCCGGATGAGGGCAACGTCATTGCCGGTGCGACGATTGTCACGCCGCTGGATACGTTGCTGCTGCCGCAGCTGCAGCTCAGAATCGATAGCAGCCAAGCGCAGCGCTATCCATTCAGTTTCTGCCAACAGATCGGCTGTTTTGTCCGTCTTGGCCTCAGTGAGGCTGATATTGCCGCGTTCCGCGCAGGTGCAAACGCCGTTGTCAGCATTGTGCCCCTACCCGCCCCCGATCAGGTTGTGGAGTTGAGCGCCTCGCTGACGGGGTTCACCGCCGCGTATAACGATCTGATCGAACGATCAGCTGCGTTCGAAGCGCTGCAGGAATAGCAGGATTGAAATCAACGAAAGGCCCGCCAGTTGCGCGGGCCTTTTTTGTTAAGGAGCCGCACGCAGGGCCAAAACAGCGTTGAGGCCGCCAAATGCGAAGGCATTCGATAGCACGGCCTTAACCTTGGCCTCCCGCGCCTCATTCGGCACAACGTCCAGCGCGCATTCCGGATCCGGCTCTTCATAGCCAATCGTTGGGGCAATCACCCCGTCCTTCAAGGCCATGACACAGGCCAGAAGCTCAACCGCGCCGGTCCCGCCGATCAAATGGCCATGCATGGACTTGGTCGAGGAGATCATCAATTCATCGGCGTGATGGCCGAACACATCCGCCACCGCGGCGCATTCGGTCTTGTCATTGGCCGCCGTCCCGGTGCCGTGGGCGTTGATATAGCAAATATCTTCTGGCTTCATCTTGGCGTCGCGCATCGCGCCTGAAATCGCCCGTGCGGCGCCTTGTTTCGACGGCATCACGATATCGGCGGCGTCCGAGGTCATCGCGAAGCCGACCACTTCCGCCAGAATCTCCGCGCCGCGCGCCTTGGCGTGTTCATACTCCTCAAACACGAAGACAGCCGCGCCTTCGCCCTGGACCATCCCGTTGCGCGTTGCTGAGAACGGGCGGCATGCGTCTTTCGACATCACTCGCAACCCTTCCCAGGCTTTGACCCCACCAAAGGTCAACATCGCCTCTGATCCACCAGTGACCATCGCGTCGCAAATGCCCGTCCGGATCATCTGAAACGCTTGGCCCATCGCATGGTTCGAGGAAGCGCAGGCGGTCGACACGGAAAAAGACGGCCCTTTTAGATTGTATTCCATGCTAACATGGCTGGCCGCCGCATTGTTCATCAACTTGGGCACGACAAACGGGTGAACCCGGTTTTTACCCTCTTCATAAACGGTCCGATAATTCTCATCCCAGGTGTTCACCCCCCCGGCCGCCGTGCCAAGCACAACGCCCGACCGCGCCGCCAATTCGCCGGTAAAGCGGAGGCCCGACTGCTCCAGCGCTTCTTTCGTGGCGATCAAGGTGAACTGTGTGAAGCGGTCATAGAGAACGATCTGCTGCCGATTGAACAGCGCCTCGGGGTCATAATCTTTGACCTGCCCGCCGATCTTGACCGATAGCCGGTCCACATCGCGCAGCTCCAACTCGGCAATACCGCAGCGCCCTTCGCGCATCGCCTCGAGTGTCGAGGGCACATCCTGCCCCAGAGCGTTGATCGTGCCCTGCCCGGTAATGACAACCCGTCTCATTTTTGGTCGGCCACCAGCCCCTCAACAGCCTTCACAATTGCCGCGACACTCGAAATATCAAAATCGCTCTGATCCGGCTCATTGGCATTGAACGGTACCTGAATGTCGAAGGCTTCTTCTATCGCAAAGATCGACTCGACCAGGCCGAGGCTATCAATACCCAGATCTTCGAGTGAATTATCGAGAGCAACATCGCCAGGCTCCAACACAGCCTGTTCCGCAATAATCGCGATCACTTGGTCTTGAACGCTATCGGCCATATACTCGGTCCCTCGGGGTCTTGGTCCTGCCCGATCACTTAGTCATTCTGGTCGCGCTTGAAAACGGCTTTTTGCAAAGCATCCACGGTCTTCATGACGCGGGGCAAACGGCGCATAGCTTTGTAGATTTCAACCTGCGTGTCCATTTTCACCGCCGGCGCGCCCATCAACATGCGGCCCGCAGGCACATTTGAGTAGATTTTTGTGGCGCCCGCCGCGACGACGTCATCTCCGATGGTGATATTATCGGAGAGGCCACATTGCCCGCCCAGAACCACACGGTCGCCAATCACAGTTGAACCTGCGCTGCCCACCTGACCACAGATCAGACAATCGCGCCCGATCCGCACGTTATGCCCGATATGCACCAGGTTATCGAGTTTGGTGCCGTCACCGATCTCGGTATTCGAAATCGTGCCCCGATCAATCGCTGAATTGGCCCCAATCTCCACGTCATCGCCGATGGTGACGGAGCCAAGAGAGTGGATACGGGTCCAACTTTGCGCCTCGGCGGGCGCGTCGGCTTTGCCCAAGCTTTCGCGCGCCGTCTCGACAGTGGATTTCTCCGGTGTGACAAAAGAAAAGCCGTCGCCGCCAATCACCGCGCCGGGTTGGATAAAGACCCGGTTCCCAATCCTGACTCGCGCCCCGATCCGCGCGCCTGCGTGGATCACCGCGTCATCGCCAATCACCGCGCCCGCACCGATGCTGACATGCTCGGCGATCTTCGCGTTCGCCCCAAGCTTCGCACCCGCGCCGATCACGACAAAAGGTCCGATCGCAGCGCCGTCCCCGATCTCGGCGCTTGGATCAATGACGGCGGTGGTATGGTGTCCCGGTTCAATCTGCGGTCCGGCATCCATCGCTGTTGTCAGCCCGGCCAAGGCATAGCGCGGGCGCGACACGAGAATGGCAGCCTCCAAGCCAAGCGCATGCCAGTCGGTGCCAGCGCTCAAAACCGCAGCGCGGGCCTGCCCCTCAGCCAAGCCGTCGATGAACTTCTCAGACATTGCCAAAGCAAGCTGATCGGCACCGGCCACCGTGGGCTCCGCCAAACTGGTCACCTCAAGATCAACGGCGCCAAAGGCCTCCGCCCCAAGCGCCGCTGCAATCTCTTTAATTGTATGGCTCATGCCCGCCGCCTTACGAAATCCGTGCGGCGAGAGGTTTAGCTGGTGACAGCCCGAACCGCCACCCCTGCGTCTTGCATTGCTCGCCAGAGCAGCGTGTTCCGACCATAGACGTCATCGCGGTAATTCACCCGGCCCTCCGGTGTGATCCAGGCGGTCCAATAGACCAGATGTACCGGCACCGGGTCTTCAAGATTCACCCGGGTTTCCTGCCGCGAGGCGCGGATTTGGCCATAGAACCCCCGCGGATCGACCTCTTGCCGGGCGAGCAGATGATAGGCCAACTCTTGCGGGCGATGCACACGGACGCAGCCATGGGAGTAGGCCCGGACTTGCCGGTCAAACAGGTTCCGCGACGGCGTGTCATGCAGATAGATGTTCCACTGGTTCGGGAACATGAACTTCACTTCGCCAAGCGCATTGCTGTTGCCCGGCGGCTGGCGCAGATCGAATGGGAAATTCCGGTTGGTGTATTGGCTGAAATCAATCCCTTCGCGACTGACCACACGACCGCCCCGCATCAGCTGCAGATGCCCCGCCGCGGCGGGGTTGGCCCGCATTTGTGGCAGATACTCGCCAACCGTGATCGAGCGCGGCACGTTCCAGCTTGGGTTGATCACGATGTGATCCATCTCGTCAGAGAACTCAGGCGTCCGGCGATCGCTGTCGCGATGGCCCACCACAACCCGGGTCTCAAAGCTCACCTGCTCCCCATCAATCACATAGGCATGGAAATCGGCGATGTTGACCAAGATATGACGGTCCCCCCGCTCGCGGTTCATCCAGCGCTGCCGTTCCATCGCGAGGATGATCTGTCCAAGACGTGTCTCAACCCCAACGTTGATTTCGGCCAAGGTCGCCGCGCCGGCCTCGCCATCTGGTGTCAGCCCATGATCGGCTTGGAACGCCTGAACGGCGGCCTGCAAAACCCCGTCATAGGTCGCGGTGGCGGAACGCTCGAGATAGCCCATCGCCATCAACCGGTCGCGCAGCGCAATGACACCCTCACCACTGTCGCCCACTTCAAGTGCACCGGATTGTACGGTCGGCCCCCAGCCACCGGCACCCAACACGCGCTCCAGGCGCAGTTTTTCGCGCATCAAGCGGACATATTCCGGGTGGCTTGGCGGCAGGTCACGGATGAACTCATGGGGGTTGGCCGAGACGAACTGAGTGATCTGCTCCAGCGGATCGCGGCGCGGCAAATCCTTAACGATATCGGCCACCACGTCGTCGGGCTCCAACATACCGGACTGCACATCGCGGGCGTATTGCAGGAACATGCGCGAGGCGAGCACCTCGGCCTGACCGCGCGCATAAGGGTTTGTCGCGTCACGGAAAGTTTGGCGTAACAGGTCCGCATCATAACGCGATGCCGGCAACCCGTGATCCTCAACCCGATCGAGTGCCGCCAGAAGCGCGTTGCGCCGCTCTGCCGCGTCGCTCGTGGTCCAAATCGGCTCGAAGCTCCGCTCCCGATAAAATGCCGCCAAAGCGTCGTCCGAGGAAGCCGCCTCAGCAATCGACTGACGAAGCGCCGTGTTGTGATGCGCCGCCGCATTTTGCGGCAAAGCCAAGACCAGCAGCAGGGCAAATCCTGCAATCCAACCGGTCACTGTCATAGAAAATTTTCGTGTCATCATAATCAAATACCTGTTCGTGTCGCGGATCACGCCCTCGTGACCACCCTGCCGCCTGCGCCCTTATCCTGTCTATTCACAAAATCGCAAGCCTCTTAGAATAAAGCAGGAACATAGAAAACTGTTCCCCGACTGCAACGGCCGAAATTGATCTCGGCCACCTCGCAGATTGGACGGCGCTTCTGCCACAGCCTGGCGAAATATCGCCGAAATCCGCGACCAATTGGCCGAAAGGGAAGAGTGAGACTTTAAGATTTGTCTCGTTTGTGTCATGAACACCACATCTGTGGGGATGGATACGCGAGATAGCCGCAAAAAGCGGCATGATGTGCGACGGAACGGGCAGAAGACGAGATGGGGCACAGACTTCAATGACAAAATCAGCGTTTACGCGGCGCGCGTTGTTGCGCGCTTTCGCGGCCACCACTGTAACGGCCGCACCGGTCATGGCGAATGCATTTGGCTTTCTGCGCGGCGCCGGCGATATCCGCAAACTGGCCATGTATAATGGGCGCACCGGTGAAAGCCTCGACATGATCTACTGGATCGATGGCGACTATGTCGGCCCTGCCCTCGACGAGATCAACATTCATATGCGCGATTGGCGGCGCAATGAAGTCCGCCCGATCGACACGCGCACGATCGACATCATGGCCGCTGCCCATAATCTGCTGGAAACGTCTGAACCCTACACCCTGCTCTCCGGCTACCGCTCGCCAGCGACCAATGCGATGTTGCGCTCCCGGTCGCGCGGTGTGGCGCGGAACTCTCGCCATATGCAAGGCGAAGCCGCCGATCTACGGATCAATTCGCGCAGCGTGAGCCAGATAGCCCGCGCCGCCGCAGCATGTAACGCAGGCGGCGTTGGCCGTTATTCCGGATCGAACTTCGTCCATATGGATTGCGGTCCGGTTCGGACCTGGGGTCGCTAACCCTCCTCTCGAAACACAATCCCTTGATCTGGCCCCGTTTTGCGGGGCCTTTCTGCATTTGACGATTGGACATTGCGTGCCCTGCCCCCATATCTTGGCCCAACGCCGATGACTTGGAGGAACTCCCATGACCGCCTACGCTAAGACAGACGAGGCCCTCGCCAAGCTGAGCCCAGAAGAATATCGGGTGACACAAGAAAACGGGACCGAGCGCCCGGGCACCGGCGCGCTGTTGAACAACAAAGAGCCCGGCATCTATGTCGATATCGTCTCTGGTGAGCCGCTTTTTGCCTCCGCTGATAAATATGAAAGCGGCTGCGGCTGGCCCAGCTTCACCAAGCCGATTGAGACCGCCCATATCAATGAGCTCCGCGATGTCTCCCACGGGATGATCCGGACCGAAGTGCGCTCGACCCATGGCGACAGCCACCTGGGCCATGTCTTCCCCGACGGGCCGCAGGATCGCGGCGGCCTCCGCTATTGCATCAATTCCGCCTCGCTCAGGTTTGTCCATCGCGATGAGATGGAGGCCGAGGGCTATGGCGCCTATCTTGATCAAGTGGAGGATGTCGCATGAGCGCGCGCGCTGTTTTGGCCGGTGGTTGCTTCTGGGGCATGCAGGATTTGATCCGCAAGCGCCCCGGCGTTGTGAGAACGCGGGTCGGGTATACCGGCGGTGACGTCCCCAATGCGACCTATCGTAACCACGGCACCCATGCCGAAGGGATCGAGATTATCTACGATCCGGCGATCGTCAGCTATAGGGAACTGCTGGAACTGTTCTTTCAGATCCATGACCCCACCACGCTGAACCGTCAGGGCAATGATATCGGCCTCTCCTACCGCTCCGCGATTTATTATGTGGATGAGGATCAGCGGCAGGTGGCGCTCGATACCATCGCCGATGTGAATGCCTCTGGTCTCTGGCCCGGACCAGTTGTGACGGAGCTCGAACCGGTGGGTGATTTCTGGGAAGCCGAGCCGGAGCACCAGGATTACCTGGAGCGCATTCCGCATGGCTATACCTGCCATTTCATACGGCCCGGTTGGGTCTTACCCCGTCGCAAGACGGCGGCCGAATAACCAAAATGGGCCGGGGGTCACCCCTCTGGCCCATCCCCCTCATCGTCATCAGCGCGCGGCGCATGTTTCGCCTGCGCCCATCTGTTGAGCCAGGCCAGCCCGGCCAGCAGCAGCCCGAGCGCCAGAAGCGAGAAGACCCGGATCAACCCGCCAAGGCCCGAGATGTCCACCAAGAAAACCTTGGCAATCGCGAGCCCCAGGACCAGAATCCCGGCCCGACGCATCAACGCGGACCCCCGTGCTAAGGATTGGTAGAAGAGCCCACCGCCGATCACCAGCAGCACGATGGTGTAGCTGTAAAGCTCGCCCTGCCCCAGACCCGGCAAAGCCATGCCGTCCGCGCCCTGCCAAAAATGTCGGATCGCCAGAAAGAGCCACACCATCGCGGGCACCAAGGCAATTGCAGCCAGCCCAAGGCGGATGTTTTTCGGCAGAGACGTCAAGCGCCAAGCGCCAAGCCCAAGCACAAGCGCCGGTAGCAGATAGCCTGGGATCAGCGAGTTGATCAGGACCGGCCCCAAGACACGCCCATCTCCAACAGCCCAAAGCGGATTATAGGACACGATGCCGAGCACCATTGCCGCCGCCGCAATGGTGCCAAATATCCCGGCCAAGATAAGACGCAGTGTATAAAACGGGCCGCCAAGTTGCAGCCTTCGCGCCTGCGTCAGCGCCAAGACAAGCCAAATGACCGCATGAAGCCCCGCCGACCAATGGGTCGTCACCGCATCCACACCCGCCGCATCGCGCACAAATCGATAAAGCAGAAGCGAGATCAGCACGCCGCCGGTGGACCACGCCGCGCTGTCCAACAGGATGCGCATTTGCATCCTGTCCCGGTCGCGCAGCAACCAAAGCCCGCCGAGGAAACCGGCAAATGCGCCGAGATAGGCCACGACGACCTCCGCGAGCGGGGCCGTTCGCGCCCAGTCAAGACCCGGATCCACAATCAAGCGATATCCAATCGCGCCGATGCCAATGGTGACGAACCACGTCATGAGAGGCAGATTGAACCGGCGGTCGAGCGCGACCGCGGCAACCACCGTAACCACAAAGGCCAGCGTCAGCGCCACGTCACTGAAGATGATCACAAAGGCAAAAGACAGCGCCGAGAGCGCCGAGAGCGTGGCGAAGGAGACCCGCAATCGATCCGCGCCATCCACCCGCGCAAACCGCTCCGCCAGAAGGACCATGACCGCCGCAATCGCGGCGGCATGAAGCGCCCAGGGATACGCGCCGATGACCTCGGCAGGTTGCCACGTGAGTTCCAGAAGGATTGCCATGACCGGCGCATAAAGCGTTGCGGCCCCTCCCCAGATCACTTTGTACCGCGATGCCGTCAGCGCGCGCCACCCAAACGTCGCGGTGATCAGCATGGCGATCCCAACCAACCATGTGACGCTCAAAGGCATCCCGGCTTCGGCATTTTCGGGGATGGTTCGAAAGGCCCGGCTCACAACCCCGCCTTCGGACTGCGCGACGGACATCAAGAGCAATGTGACCGCCGGAACAGCCGCGAGATCGGCCAAGGCTTCCGCCCCCCGCGCCCAAATCAAAAGGGCAAGCGTGATCACGGTCAGGACACAGACGATCAGCCAAAAATCGGCAGCGGTGCTTTGATCGATCAGCGCGATAAAGCCCGTGCTCGCAACAACCGCCCCGCCCGCGATATAGGTCGGAAACTCGGGCAACTTGGACGAGGCGCTGGCTCGGATTATCGCCTGCGAGCACATTGCCCCGGCATGGGTCGGGATCGGCCGCAAAGGTGGGATCGCGATCGCCGCAAGCATCAGACCAACAAGATAGATCACATAGGGCACCGTGGTGACTGGCGCGCCGCTTGCTTGCACCATCCAGCCCGCACCATAGGCCATCACCAGCGAGACCACCGTGACCCAGGCCCAACGCCGGATCGCATCTACCGCCAGCCCGACCAATGTGACCACGGCAAAATACCCGAAGAGCCAGGAGGGATTCTCGCTTGATCCGCCGACCACGAAGGGCGCGGCCATCGCACCGATGATCCCGACACCCGCCAAAAGCGGGCCATAGAACCAGCCGAGTATTATGGCCACGGCCCCAACCGCCATCATCCCGACCAGCGCCATCTCGGGCCCAATAAGGTCATAGAGAACCCGGGCCGACAAAATGGCGGCGAACAGGGTCACGATTCCCGCACCAGAGAAGGTCGAGGGGAGATACGCCGTCGTGGAGGTTTCATCATCGCCATAACGTCGGCGGATCACTTCGCCCCCGGCGATCAAGGCCGCTCCGAACGCAAGGGCTGCTAAGACGCGAACAGGTGGCGGCAACAGACCTTGCTCCATCCCGTATTGCACCAAAAAGACACCGGCCAAGGCCAAGGACAAGGCGGAAACTGCGTAGAACCAATTCTCTTTCAGCCAATCCCCGAAACGATTTCGCCGCTTGTCCCGCACAATCGCCGACAACGACTTAGGCGCGGAGGGTGCTGGCGGCAGCGGCGTCGATGCAGGCGGCACATCGGACGACAAGGGGCGAGACGCCCTGCCCCCCTGCCATGGGCCCGACGCCGGTGGCGCCTTGACCGCCTCCTTGGCAGGATCCGCTGGAGGGGGTGCGGCGACTGGTGAGGTTGTTTCTGCATCTGCGGCTATCGCCTCAGGAACCGCATCCGTTTGGCGCGGCACTCCCTCTGGATCGGCCCATTGCCGCTCCAGATCGGCAACCCGCCGCGTCAAGCGCGCGTTAGCGACCAACAGGTAGATGACCGCAAAAGGGATGGCCAAAACGACCAAGCCGAGTAAGACAAAGAAACCTTCCAAAACGCACCTGCTCAGGAATTAAACCAATCTATCAATTGGGTAGCGGTTCCATCCTGCGAAACAAGAGCTAATCTTGCGCAATGGAGGTTTCCCATAGGTTTGCTGCGGTGGCGGAATAGTGCGGTTAGGAGAAAATGACTATCGGGATCAACGTGACCGCGCCTTGGCAGCAATCACACTCAACAGTCGCAGTATGAGTAATGGCGCACCTGAGAGGATTCGAACCTCTGGCCTCTGCCTTCGGAGCTGGTTTATGGACCCATCCGAATTGCACGATAGGGCACGCCAGAGCACGCTAACAGGCTGAAATATATTGCTTTTCAGTATCGGAGCTCCGAAGTCTCTATCCGAAAATACGCCTTGATTTCCTTCCGCGTGCTTGCGTGGTGCTTACTCGAAATCGGGGCTTCCGAGGGACGGGAGCATGACCAAACTGACCAAACGGTTTGTAGAAGCAGTCGAGCCGCAGAGCAAAGGCCACGTCATCTGGGATGATGACCTGCCGGGCTTCGGTCTTCGTGTCTATCCCTCAGGGAAGCGTAGCTACCTCATCCAGTACAGATCGAAAGGTCGCTCGCGGCGCTATACGATTGGAATCCATGGTGTGTGGACACCCGAAACTGCTCGTCGTGAAGCAAAGGCATTGCTTGGCCAGATCGCTCAGGGAGGAGACCCCGCTGCCGAAAGAGAAGAGGAACGACGTGCGGTGACCGTGCGGGAGCTCTCTTCCTCAATGCCGAGCATCCCTCGAGCCTCGACGGGCGGTATTTCGGGCCGCTCAGCGCAGAGACCATCATCGGCCGGGCAACCCCGATCTGGACACGGGGGACTGAGTCATGATCCTCCTTCCTCCTTCCGGCCGTCTCCTCTTCACCGCCGCCATCGCGCTCCACGCGCTTTCCGGCTGCGCCGGTTCCCCGTCCGCGAACGCGCAGGAAGTCGCGACCGAACAGCTCCAATTCTCCGCCGGGAGAACAATCGGAACGGACGACATCGACGCTGCCGTCGCAGAAGCTTCACGCCGATCGGGCATTCCCGAAGACTGGATTCGTGCGGTTATGCGCGCCGAGAGCGCGGGTGTCCGACGCGCTCGGCACGGCGACCGAGATGCGGGCGATGAAGAATTATGCCGGCCACCGGCTCAGCCCCTGGCTCGGTCATCTCATGGTCTCACGTCAGGAAACGGCGCGGCCGCTTCTGACGCCCGGCGAGATCATGCAGCTCCCGCCCCATGAGGAGTTGGTGCTGGTCTCGGGCGCGCTGCCGATCCGGGCGCAGAAGGCGCGCTACTTCAAGGACCCTCAATTGCAGGCGCGGATCCTGCCTCCGCCAGCTTCGAAGGGCGTGATCGAAGCCCCAGCAGCATCTGGCGCCGACGATTGGTCATCCGTCCCGCCCATCGCCCCAGACCTTGCCAACTCGCCGGGCAAAGCGACCGACGGCGAAGATGCCGATTACGGCATACGCCGCGAGCCCGAGATTCCCGAGCACGAGGACATCGCACCGGAACCTCCGGCGCCTGCGCGCGAGGAGTTCGCCGCGCTCGATGACGAACCCGACGACGATGCCCAGCGCGCGAAGCAACTCCAGGACCGCTTCCGAGGCGTGGCGCGTCAGGCCTCGCTCGATCCCGAAGACGGGATCGAGCTCTGAGAGTGACCGGGATGAAGAAGGACCGCCTCAATGTGTACTTCGATCCCACGCTCTCGGCTGAGCTGGAATGCCTCGCGGCGCGGCGCAAGGTGTCGAAGTCGCAGATCGTCGAGGCCGCGCTCGCCTCTTACCTTTCGCCAGACGGCGCAGATCAGCGTGAGGCCGCCATCGTCCGCCGTCTCGACCGACTTACCCGCGCCGTCGAACGGCTGGAACGCGACGTCACGATCTCCACGGAGGCCGTCGCACTGTTCGTCAAGTTCTGGCTCACCACCACGCCGCCGTTACCAGACGCAATGCGTGATGCCGCTCAGGCCAAGGGCCGCGAACGCTACGAAGGTTTCGTCGAAGCGCTTGGACGGAGGCTTGCCAAGGGGAGCACGCTAACGAAGGAAGTTTCGGAAGACTTTGATCATCATGGCGGCACTTAGCGGCCGCTGCGTGATCGACATGCTCACTCGTTAAGGCAACGTTCAGGTCGTCTTTGAAGAACGGTTAATCAGTTGAAAAATTGAACATTACTGGAATATGGTCGACTCAGGATTTGCCGAGGTTTGTGTGGAAAGAGCTACGGAAAACGCGCAAGATCTGCGATCACGACACAAAGTCATACAGAGTTCGACTGCGAGGCCGTCAGCAATGTCGAAACGGACTGTGCCAGCTCCGGTGAGTTCACGGAATTATCAGCGCTCGTCCTGCTTGACGGCCTCTTAGATGATCAAAAGCCTTCGAACCATCATTCAACGGCACTTCAAGACCGGTATCCAGCTTGTCTGACGACGGACAGGTGCAGTCGATGTGTGCCTAACCGCCCTGGGGCTGCCCTCTAGAGCCGCTTTTGTCCGGTGAGCAGGTGCGGACCGGCACCCCGCGCTGCGAGCCGGTCGCCTTCATTGACCAACGGGCATTCCCTGACGCTCAGACAGCCGCATCCGATGCAACCCGTCAGGTTGTCGCGCAGGTCAGTCATCAAGGCGATCCGTGCATCAAGTGTGTCGCGCCACGCTGTCGAAACCCGACCCCAATCTTTTGCCGAGATCGCCCGGTTGGTTGGCAGCACCCCCAGAGCCTCGGCAATTTCGCCAAGTGACAGGCCCGCGCGTTGCGCGATTTGGATTACGGTCACCCGGCGGATGACGCTGCGGGGATAGGCGCGATGGTTGGAGGCCGTCCGTTCAGACCGGATCAGCCCCTTGCGCTCATAAAAATGCAGCGCGGAAACGGCGACCCCGGTTCGTTTCGCCACTTCGCCCACCGATAGCTCCGTCGCCATGTCGCCCTCCGCCCCTGCTTGACCTCAACATTAGTTGAGGTCGTACCAGATCATCTGGTCAAGCACGAATCGAGATCGGACAGATGGCGGACACAACGGTAAACCAGGTTGATCCCGAGTTGCGTAATGGGCTCCTGGCGCGGTTTGCGGCGGCGGTCGGGTTCGCCAATTTCGGTGACGGCATCGCGCTGGCGGCCTGGGCGTGGACGGCCTCTCTGCTCACGCGCGACCCGCTCTGGATCGCGGTGCTACCCGCCGCGCTCAGAATCCCTTGGGTGCTTTTTGCCTTGCCCTCGGGCATCCTTGCGGATCGCGTGAACCGACGGAACCTGATCGTGGCCTGTGATCTCACTCGGACCGCGGCTTACGTCCTGGCTGGTGGTGCCATCTATCTGAGCCTGCCCCTGGGCCAACCCGCCACCGAAGGCATGGGCGCCACGGCGCTTTACCCTGGCCTTCTTGGCCTCGCGCTGCTGATCGGCTGCGCTGAGGTCGCCCGGGACAACGCGGCCCAATCCATGTTGCCCGCGATTGTTCCGTCAGAGAAGTTGGAGAAAGCAAACGGCCTGCTCGGCAGTATCGAGATTGTGGGCAACGGCATGGCCGGTCCAGCCTTCGGGGCTTTTCTGGTCGCCCTTTTCCTGCCCGCGCCGTTCTTAATGATCGCATTTGCGCTCTTGCTAGCCGCACTTCTGACGGCCTCTTTGACCGACCGTTTCCAGCCGCAAAAGCTCAAAGCCCAGAGCGGGAACTGGCGCGCGGAGCTGGCTGAAGGGGTCCGCTTTGTCGCACAGCATCCGACACTCCGCCTGCTTGTCGTCGTCACCGGGGTCTGGTCTTTCCTTGCAGAGATGGCTTTGATCGCGCTTGTGCTGCATGTTCAGGAAAACCTGTCTGCTGGCGCCACGACTTACGGTCTGATCCTTGCCGCCAGCGCGGTGGGTGGTGTGATTGGCGGCTTTTTGATCGCTCCGCTCCTGCGCGTTGCGCGTCGCGGTCAGCTTGCACAATGGATCGGTTTCGCGACCCCGCCCGCCTATCTGATGATCGCGCTTGCACCAGGCCCGGTCACCGTGGCGGTTGCGATGTTTCTCGATTCGATCGGTGGGATCATCTGGAACACGCTCTCGATCGCCTATCGCCAGCGTATTGTGCCGGACGAGATCCGAGGCCGGGTGAACAGTGTCTATCGCCTCTTTGCCTGGGGGATGATGCCGCTTGGCCTTGTCGCTTCCGGGGCGTTGGTGAGCGTCGCTGAAACCGTCCTGCCGCGCGGCGCCGCATTGACCGTCCCATTCTTTGTCGCAGCTGCAGGGATCTTTGTTCTGGTCGTGCTGTCCCGCCGCGCCATTGGCCGAGGCTTCGGGTGAGGCGTGCCTACGGCTCAGAACCAGATCAAGACTGCTACTGTTGAATGAGTCGTTGTTGGCCGTGCCCAAAACGGGACATGTGTTTCCTCCCCAATCTCAGCGCTTGATCGACCAGACCATGGCGGTCTCGTATCCGGCGGCTTTCAGCATCTCTCTCTTGCTGCGCCAGCCGGCCGGGCAGACGACAAACGCGGTGCCGATCCCTCTGCGCGCGAAGGCCGTTTCCGCAGCACGAAGAAGTGCCATCGCGCCCGCGCCCGCATTGATCAGAACCGAAGGGTCGACAAACTCAGGGTGGTAGTAGTCGTCGATCACCCCCGTCCCGGTGATGTCGTGGGCCGGCGGGAAATGCAGGCGCGAAGCAGGTTGTGCGATCACATATCCCTCGACATGCTCAGGTGACGGCATGACCAGCATATCCCGGTCCCGAAGGGACAGGCTCCGCGTCATCCATCCTGAGAACCGGGGATCGGCCTCTGGGTGAATTTCCCAAAATGGGTCAATGTCGTAGAGAACCTTCCGGTTCTCAGCGCTCCGCGCCACGATGCCGGGGATATCGGCCTCGGCGGCGTGCCGGATGTCGGCGGGCGCGGTTCGATCCTCCAACCCGGACCGCGACAAATACAATGTCAGCGCTTCGTAGCCCCCATGCAAATAGGTCTCCCGCCATGCATCATCCGCCACAAGGGATGACAGGATGATCCGGGCGCCTGCGCGCCGAAGTGTGTCTTCTGCCGCATCGATAAGGGCGCCGACGGTATCTCCAGGCGCATCTGGCGCCACGAAGGAGTCCGGCAAGATCAGACCCGGCTCGCCCGTTGACCCCAGATAGATCGGCGGAACCGGCAGCAGCATCGAGTGCACGACGCCTGTGATCCGCCCCCGATCAGCGGAGACATGCCAGAACTGACGGAATGGCTGCTGTTCGGCCGTAAGGGAAAATGTCAGCGCCTTTTCGATCTGCGCAGCTGCGTCCTCGGCTACGCGCCAAAGGCTCTCGTTCTCGGCCTGGCGCTCCGCTGCATCCAGAAGCAGCAGTTCAACCAGACGCGGAATGTCTTGCGGCGTGGCCGGTCGAATGGGTTGGGGCATGTCACTTTCCTCGTCACGGTTACCGCTCGGCACGTCATCCTCTGTATTGCCGCGCTGCATCCGTTTGACAAAGCAGGAGAGTCCGACCAGCGTTCAGAAAAACTAATGGCTATCTGGTGCGGGTGAATGAGACAGGTGAACTTGAACGCCCTGAGGGTTTTTGCAGTTGTTGCCTCACACGGAAATCTGCAACGCGCCGCCGAGGCGCTGAACATTTCACGGGGCGCCGTTTCGCAACGCATCAAGCAGCTCGAACTCGATCTCGGAGTGGTCCTGCTCCTGAGGCAAGCGCGGGGCGTGTCGCTAACGCCAGAAGGTGAGCGATGTCGCACTGCGGTCAACGAAGCCCTGGACATACTGGAGACCGCATTCGTTGATATCGAAGGGGAAAGCGATCGCGTGACGTTGCATCTCGGTTCGTCGACCGCGACCAAATGGCTGATGCCCCGGATGGAGGCTTTGGCGGTCCGCTTCCCTAAGCTTTCCCTGACGACCGAGGTTCACGAGCAGATGCTCTCACGCAATCTCGGACGGCATGAAATTGCCATTTGGCCTGGCAAGAAGCGTGACGACAACCAAGCGCACCATTGCCGTCCCTTGACCGATATTCGTCTGGTTGCGGTGTGCAGCCCGGACTTTTTGCGACCAGACTGGCCCGTTGATCTGGACACCCTTCTGACTTTTCCGTTGCTTCAAGACGCGCATCGACGGTGGGAAAAACTGATCGCGCAGACAGGGCACGGCAACGCCCACAAGCTGCTCAATTTCGACCGGTCCGCTCTGGCCCTGGATGCGGCTATCGGAGGCCACGGCGTCGCGATTGCACCAACCTATATGGTCGAAAACGATCTGCAATCAAACCGGCTTGCGGAGCTTTGGATTGACCCGGAACCCTCCGGCGAGCAGCTGTTCATCTCATGGTCACGCGGCCAAGCGGGGCAAGCGCAGATGTCCCGGATCGTCGAATGGTTTATGGCTGAGTTCGAGAAAGAGGGGACCCTCAGCTCACGCGACTGAAAGGCAGTTCCATCATGAAAACGGTAAAAGAACCATCGCCAGTTGCACAGCGGGAGAGCGAACTTCCCTGGAACTTGGCTGACGCCACTATAGCTCAAGCAGAACACCCTCGCAGCACGGGGGTTTTCGATAACCCGACGAAGTTCGCAGTTTGCGGTCGTTCGGGCTCGATGAAGTCGCCGGAGTTCAGACCGTCCTGTCATTGTAATCTCGCAGGACAGACGAGAGACAGACAATTCGGATGGTCGGAGTCTAAGAAAGTGTACACCGCATCGATGCGAGTTGCGAAAGCTTTGGGATTATGGAGCAAATCGCTTATGAACACATGAGCTCGGGCGAGGAGCAACTCGTCTGTGAGCTGGTAAAGGTTGTATTCAATGAGTTCGTTGCACCCGACTATGACCAAGATGGCGTAGACAATTTCTTCTGTTTCGCCAATGCGGCAGCAATGGCAGAGCGCGTCCAGTCTGGTGGCTACGTGCTTGTCGCAAAGCAATCCGGAAGACTTGTGGGGATGCTCGAATTCTCGCGACCGGACCGTATTGCTATGTTGTTTGTCTCGCAAAGAGGTCAGGGCATCGCGAAGGAGTTGGTCGCTCGCGCCATCGAAAGAGCAAGGGTTGAAAACCCCGCTTTGTCAAAAGTGACCGTTCACTCATCGCCTTTTGCAAAGACTGCTTACCAAAAGATGGGGTTTCGACAAACCGGGGACATAGCGACCGAGCAGGGAATCCGTTACGTTCCCATGGCATTGCTGCTCAACAATCATCCCAAAACCGAAATGCGGGAGTGATGAATGCCAATCTCGCTTGCTCTCCGGAAGCCAACCGGTGAGTTTAGGATGATGTTTAGGCTCGAGTGTTGGCGTCTTGCAAAGGGACGACTTCGTGGAACTTGCCGCTCGCGGTGAACTCGGGGGGTGCCTTGCCCGCGCGTACCGTCACGCCATCCAGACCGTTATCGCGAAAAACGCGTTTCACCTTATCGATGACCTCCTTGAAAACGGGTTCCGCATCCGCGCCCCCGGCCAGTTGTAGGCGCAGTTCGAACTCGAATTCGCCGGTCTGGACCAGTTGGATACGTTGAGCCTGGTCGTGCTCAAGATCGAAAACCAGCGGCGACAAGGTCACGTCATCCACGCGCACAAGCGTCGCCTGGCGCCCCTCTACCTGGAAACTGCGAAACGGCGATCCGCAGGGGCAAGCATCCTCGTCAAACCGAATACAATCACCCAGATCATAGCGGATGAAGGGCTGAACGTCATTGGCGAGCACCGTCAGCAATACGCTTGCCGACAGCGTGCCGTCGGGAACGGGCTGCATCGCCTCGTCGACCGCTTCGAGGATGACCCAGTCTTCGTTCACATGTTTCCGCCCGTGGCTGCACTCGAACGAAAGCGCCAGGCACTCGGTGCAGCCATAGGGATCGGAGATGCCGTATTTCAGCGAGGGGAAGGCCTGCCCGACCCGCGCGCGCAGGTCATCCGTAAGTGTCTCGCCGCCCGTGGTGATGAACGCCGGTTCGATCCGCAGCCGCCCGGCCTCCTTTTCCCTGACCAGGATGGCCAGCATGCTGGGATAGGTCACGATCCAGGCGATGTTCCCGATCGCATTGAGCCTGCCGACAAGCTGACCGATCGGCTGCTCGGCCTCGACGAAGGTAACGCCAAAACCCTTCGCCAGACGCGGATTCAGCCGTTGCACCAGTTTGTTGAACCCGTTTCCGGCGAAATGGCCATTCCCGCCGGTGATCGTCACCCTGTCGCCGAGCTTGCGGATCTCTCGCACGAGCTTCCGGTGGTGTCGTTCAAAGCGCGCCAGCATGATGCCATAGGCATATTCGACGAACGTTTCAGACAAGACGATGACAGCAGGCTCGCCAGATGTCCCCGAGGTCTGAAAGACCGCGACATCGTCAAGCGGCACGCCAACCTTGCGCCTGTCCCGGAGGTGTTCGCGCGCCCGTTCGAGAGGAACAGAGCGGATCGTCAGCCAATCGTCGAATTCCGCCATGAGCTCGGGTTTGCGTGTCACCGGCAGGTCGCGCAACTCGATCTCGGCTGATGGTGGCAGATCCGCGTAGAGCCGGCGAAACAGGGGAGAGTCGCGACGCGCCTTGCCCACGAGCCGCCGCAGGTTGCGGCGTTGCCTGGCGTCTATGCGCCGGCGTCCGCCCCAGCCCGTCCAAAGGCCGCCGGCCAGAAATCCCAATGCACTAAGAAGATTGAGATGCATATCCTTTAGCGCTTCCTGTTGTCTTTGTCCCGTGGGAGCAATCTGTAGACTGGAAACTACCCTAAGAGGCTTCGCGTCGATTGACCATTTTCAGATTGTCTAGTCGCGTTGATCCATGATCATGCGGCGAGCCGAAAATCAGGACATGGATGCAAGAACACGCAACGGCTGCCTCCTCCGCTGAGTCGGCCTTGGTGAGGCCAATCCGCCGCCCGCCTGTCTTTGTACGCCGCCGCACTACTACGCCTTCAACTCTGTTGATCGCAGCCGGATAGCGGTCTTCTTAGTCGACCCCGTAAGCAACTGCGGGGCCGCCAATGACCGTCCAGCCTTTCAGAACAGAAGCGATCAAGCGCGGCTCCCGTATGCTCCGGACCGCGCTCGGGCCACATGTCGGCGCGTGGCTCGACGATCCGTCCATCGTCGAGATCATGCTGAACCCGGACGGCCGTCTCTGGCTCGACCGGCTTAAGGATGGGCTCGCGGATACTGGCGAGCGCCTGGCGCCGACCGACGGCGAGCGGATCGTCCGGCTGGTCGCCCACCACGTCGGCGGCGAGGTGCATGCGGGCAACCCGCGCGTCTCAGCCGAGCTGCCCGAGACGGGGGAGCGGTTCGAGGGCCTGTTGCCGCCGGTCGTCGCGGGACCCGCCTTTGCGATCCGCAAGCCCGCCGTCGCGGTCTTCACCCTCGACGATTATGTCGCCGCCGGAATCATGTCGGACGCTGAAGCCGACGCCCTTTGTATCGCCGTCGCCGAACGCCGCAACATCCTCGTTGCGGGCGGCACGTCGACCGGCAAGACGACGTTGACCAACGCGTTGCTCGCCGAGGTCGCCAAAACCTCCGACCGCGTCGTTCTCATCGAGGACACGCGCGAACTGCAATGCCTCACGCCCAATCTGGTCGCACTCCGCACTAAGGACGGGGTCGCGACGCTGTCCGATCTGGTGCGCTCATCGCTCCGTCTGCGCCCGGATCGCATCCCCATCGGTGAGGTGCGCGGGTCCGAGGCGCTCGATCTCTTGAAAGCCTGGGGCACCGGCCATCCAGGCGGCGTCGGCACGATCCATGCCGGCTCGGCCGTCGGCGCGCTGCGCCGCCTCGAACAGCTCATCCAGGAAGCGGTCGTCACCGTCCCGCGCGCGCTGATCGCCGAGACCATCGATCTCGTCGCCGTGCTCGCCGGCCGCGGCGCCGACCGGCGCCTCGCCGAGCTTGCCCGCGTCACCGGCCTCGATTCCCAAGGCGATTACGCCCTCAGCCACCCGAAAGGAGACCCTCAGTGACCAAAACATCAATGCTCTACCCGCGCTGGCCTTATTACCTGACAGCGCTTGTACTCGGCTTACTGATGGCCGATCCGGCTTACGCGGCCGGTTCCGGCATGCCCTGGGAGGAGCCGCTTCAAGCGATCCTGGAATCGATTGAGGGACCGGTCGCCAAGATCGTCGCGGTGATCATCATTATCATCACCGGCTTGACGCTCGCTTTCGGCGATTCCAGCGGCGGCTTCCGCCGGCTGGTCCAGATCGTCTTCGGTATCTCCATCGCCTTCGCAGCATCGTCCTTCTTCCTGACCTTCTTCGACTTCGGCGGCGGGGCGCTCGTCTGATGCAGGAGGCCGCCGACATTCCCGGTTTCACCGCGCCGGTCCATCGGGCGCTGATCGAGCCGATCCTGCTCGGCGGCGCCCCGCGGGCGATCGCCATCGCGAACGGCACGCTCGCAGCCGCCGTCGGCCTGGGTCTCCGGCTCTGGATCGTCGGCCTGTTGCTCTGGCTGGTCGGACATCTCCTGGCGGTGTGGGCCGCCAAGCGCGACCCGGACATCGTCGACGTCACGCGCCGGCATCTGCGATTTCCCACTTGGTTCGAGGCGTGAGCCGATGATGCGCCTCGCCGAATATCGCTCCAAGGCGTCGAAGCTCGCCGACTTCCTCCCCTGGGCCGCGTTGATCGCGCCCGGCGTCGTCCTCAACAAGGACGGCAGCCTTCAGCGCACGGCGCAGTTTCGCGGACCCGATCTCGACTCGGCGATCGCGGCCGAGCTGGTCGCGACCGCCGGCCGACTCAACAGCGCCTTCCGGCGCCTCGGATCGGGCTGGGCGGTGTTCGTCGAAGCGCAACGGCTCCCCGCCCGAGACTATCCGCTCTCGGAGTTTCCCGATCCTGTTTCAGCTCTCGTCGACGCCGAACGCCGCGCGCAGTTCGAAGAAGCCGGCTCGCATTTCGAGAGCGCCTATTACCTGACGCTCGTCTGGATGCCGCCGGCCGACGATACGAGCCGCGCCGAGCGCTGGCTCTATGAGGGCGCCGAAGACGACGACGCCGATCCGCGCGAGCATCTGACGAGTTTCATCGGCCGCACTGACAGCTTCTTGGGCCTTCTCGACGGCTTCATGCCGGAGGCAAACTGGCTATCCGACGAAGAGACGCTGACTTATCTGCATTCGACGATCTCCACCCGCCGCCAGCGCGTCCGGATCCCCGAGACGCCCATGTATCTCGACGCGCTGCTTGCCGATTGCGGTCTCGTCGGCGGCCTGGCGCCGCGATTGGCCGACACGCATCTCAAAACACTGACCGTCGTCGGCTTTCCGACCGCGACCTGGCCGGGTCTGCTCGACGAACTCAACGGCCAGGCCTTCGAATATCGCTGGGCAACCCGCGCCATCTGTCTCGACAAGACCGACGCCGCCAAGCTCTTTACCCGCATCCGCCGGCAATGGTTCGCCAAGCGAAAGGGCATCGCCGCGATCCTCAAGGAGGTAATGACCAACGAAGCCTCGACGCTGATGGACTCAGATGCCGCCAACAAGGCGGTCGACGCCGACGCAGCGTTACAGGAACTCGGCTCGGACATGGTCGGCGCGGCCTATGTGACCGCCACCGTGACAGTGTGGGACGAAGACGAACGCCGCGCCGAAGCGAAGCTCAAGGCGGTCGAGAAGATCGTCCAGGGCCGTGATTTCACCTGCATGGCCGAGACGCTGAATGCTGTCGAAGCGTGGCTCGGATCGCTGCCGGGTCATCTCTACGCTAATGTCCGCCAGCCGCCGGTTTCCACCCTTAACCTCGCCCACATGATCCCGCTCTCGGCGGTCTGGGCCGGGCCGACGCACAACGACCATCTGGACGGGCCGCCGCTGTTCTTCGCCGACACCGAGGGCTCGACGCCGTTCAGCTTCTCCACCCATGTCGGCGATGTCGGCCTTACCCTGATCGTCGGACCAACCGGCACGGGCAAGAGCGTCCTGCTGGCGCTGATGGCGCTTCAGTTCCGGCGGTATGAGCAAGCCCAAATCTTCGCCTTCGATTTCGGCGGGTCGATCCGCTGCGCAACGCTCGCCATGGACGGCGACTTCGAAGACTTGGCCGGCGCGCTGTCGGACACTGACGATGCGGTCTCGCTGCAGCCGTTCGCCCGGATCGACGACGCGGTCGAACGGAGTTGGGCGCAGGACTGGCTCGCAGGCCTGCTCGGGCGCGAAGGGGTGACGATCGATCCGACGGCCAAGGATCACCTCTGGTCGGCCTTGACATCGCTCGCCTCCGCGCCAGTCGAGGAACGCACGCTGATGCCCTGATGCTTCGCGCCCGTCTCGTCGATCAGAACGGCTTCGTCCTCGTAAAGCGCGGCCATGGCGTCGAGATCGCGGGCATTGAAGGCGGCCGCGAGCGCAGGGCTCATGTCCTCCGGTGTCTGGACGGATGTCATGGGGTGTCCTCGTCGGTTGGGGAGAGAATGTCGCGCTGGCGGATCAGCAGCGCGGCGAGCACGGCGCAGAGGATCGCCACCGCGCCGAGGCCCATGAGCACCAAGCGCAGCGCCGCTGCCGAGGTTTCGGTCGCCAGCGCAGTGAAGGCTTGGGCATCGGCATCCGGCACGAGTGCGGCCGCGCCGACGATGTCGGCGCGCGCCACCAGTCGAGCGGCGTCCTCGCCGATGCCGGGCAACGCCGCCTGCAACTGGCCGAGCGTGATCGTGACCATGATCGCGCCGGCGGCGATGATGGCGACCGTCTCGGTCGACAGCCGCATGGTGTGCAGCATGCCGGCTGCCACACCAGATTTGCCTTGCGGCGCGGTGCTGACGGCGAGATTGTCATTGACCGCGTGCACGATCCCGACACCGGAGCCAGCCAGCGCCATGCCGATGAAGACGGTCAGATCGGGCGCGCCGGGCGTCAGCGTGGACTGTAACAGCGTGCCGACGCCGAGCATGGCGAGCCCCGCCGCTGCGATCAACCGGAAGGAGAGGAACCCGGCCATCCATCCCGCCAGGAACGGTACGAAGAATGAGGGCAGCGTCAGCGGCAGAAGCGCAAGGCCCGACTGCATCGGCCCCATGCCGCCCAGCCCCTGAAGATAGAATGGCAGATAGAACAAGAGCGTGATGAAGGCGAAAGAGACGCCGACCGGCAGCACCACTTGCGCCGCGGTGAAGGTGGGCGTTTTGAACAGCGCCAGATCGAAAGACGGGACGGTTTTGCGCGCTTCCACAACCAGAAACCCGGCAATCAGGAGAAGCGAGATCGCCATAAGGCCGAGCGTTGCGGGTGCGGCCCAGCCCCAGTCCGGCGCCAGGATCAGGGCGCTGATGAAGCCGAACAGCCCCAGTGAAAAGAAGCCCAGACCGAGCCAATCGACGGGCGGCGCGCCCGCATCACGGGAGTCTTCCGCCCCGATGGTGGCCAGCAAGATCACCACCGCGATGGGCACATTGATGAAGAACACCCAACGCCAGTCGAGCCACTCGATCAGCATGCCGCCGACCAGCGGACCGATAGCGGTGCCGAGGCCAAAGGACGCCCCGAAGGCGCCAAAGGCGATAGCGCGGGCGCGGCCATGGAAGCCATGGGCGATCAGCGCCGAACAGGCCGGCATGATCATCGCCGCGCCGAGCCCTTGGAGCGCACGCCAGGTGTTCAGTGTTTCCATGCTGGCCGAGAGGCCGGCGAACAAGGCAAACAGCGCGAACAGGACGTTGCCGGCAATGAACAGCTTCAGCCGCCCATAGCGGTCGGCCAACACGCCGGAGATCAACAGGAGCGCTGCAAACGGCACATTGTAGGCGCCGATCAGGAATTGCAGCGCGGCGAAGCTGGCATCGAGCGACCGGCCGATGGGATCGAGCGCCACGCCGATGATGGTCAGATCGATGGTCAGCGACACCGCGGCGACGCAGACGCTGAACAGGATCAGCCCTCCTCGCCATACGCCCGCGTTCTGTTCCGCTTGTTCCAGCGCCATCTGCATCGTCCTTGCTTTCCGCTTTGAGATGCAGGTACTTCATTTATGATGCGTTTTCTGCTGAATTCGATGGCATTAAGATGAGGTTTATTCATGTCATGCTTGGATGGCCGGCTGCCTTCAATCAACGGCCTGCAGGCGTTCGAAGCGGCGGCACGGCACTTGAGCTTCGCGCGAGCGGCGGACGAACTTGGCCTGACACCAACAGCAATCAGCCACCGCATCCGCAATCTCGAGGCGGAGTTGGGCGTCGTGCTGTTCAGGCGCGGCCACCGCTCGGTCACCCTCACCGAGGACGGCGCGCGGATCGCGCGCGACCTGTCGGAGAGCTTTGACTGCTTGAAGATGTCGGTCGCGAAACTGCGCCAATGTGGGGCGGAACACCTGACTCTGCTCGCACCGCCATCCTTTGCGAGCCTCTGGCTGCTGCCGCGTCTGCCGAAGTTTCGTGAGCGCTTCCCGAACGTACACCTGACGCTCATTCCTGCCGATGCGCCGGATATGGAGCGGAACGGCGCCGATGCGGCTATCGTCTTCGGCTGCAGCACCGATCAAGCCCTCAAGATCGACTGCCTGTTTGAGAACCGGCTCGTCGCGGTGGGTAGTCCAGCGTTTCTCGAACGATATGATGTGCTCGGCGATGCCGCGGCCGTCACCAACGCGCCGCTCCTGCATGTGACCGACGGATCGGTTCAGCCGCCAATGCCCGGCTGGCAGGACTGGCTACGCGCCGCCGGAGTGAGCCAGCTCGGCGCGCTCAACGGCATACAGTTCGGCGCCTGCCACTTGGCGATTGAAGCGGCACGGCACGGCCACGGCCTCGCCCTCGGCGTCAGCACGCTCGTTGTCGACGACATCCAAGCTGGCGTACTCGCCGCCCCCTTCGAGCGCGCGCTGCCGATCCCTCAAACCTATGCGCTGACCTACCCGCCCGAACACGCGACCCGGCCAGCGCTTCGCAGCTTCCGCTCCTGGCTGTTGGGCTATGCGCAGAGGCAGGCGCCGTCGACACGTCTGAACTCTCAAGATCGCGCCATAACAAACGGGGCCGCGCCAGCCCGTCGGCGTTGACGGGACACAGAGATCCTGCAGGTTTGAACCGTGATTGAGTTGCACGAAGCTCTCCCGACGCCGAAAGACTATCTGGCGCTTTGTGCTGCCGCCGGGCTGTCGGCGCCGCACGAGTCGGTCGTCGCGGCCGGTTTGATCAACTCCCTTTATGGTGTGACCGCCCATCACCATCAGGAGGACCTGATCGGCATGGCACGCATCGTCGGCGACGGTGCCATCTTCTTTGAGATCGTCGACGTTGCGGTGCGTCCGGAGTTTCAGGGCCAGAGTGTCGGCCGTCGATTGATGCGGGATGTGCTGGACTGGCTTGCACAACACGCCCATTCGACGGCGTTCGTCACCCTGCACGCCAATGCTGGGTCGGAGCCGTTCTATCGGTCGTTGGGCTTTCAATGTCGTGAGGCCGATGAGCCCGCGATGTTCCACCCTGACTGGAACCGGATGGAAACACGTGCGTGAGAAGCCGCAGGCGTCATTCGGAGTCGCCGGCATCGGGGCATCATTTTTTCAAATGATGGCTCCATCATTAGGCCCGGTTCCAGGGCGTGAGCAAGGCTGTGCTCACGGCCATGGAAGAGCATCTGCGTCAGAAGGGACACGACTGAAGCAGGCTGGAAAGCACCCGCACCGCGCATCGGTTCTATCGAGCTGCGGGCTATCAGGATGTGGGTGAAGCAAAGATACGCGGAATTCGGAGCAGCCAGCCCATGGTGAAGATACTCTAAGCATCGTCCAATCGGCTTTGCCCGGCCGCAATGCCCAGAGACCAAGCCGCTTCCCAGTAGAACATGCAAACTCTAAAGCGCGATCTGCAATCGACACTGGACATGTGAGTACCGGCTCCGCTCGACCGCGATCGATGCCAAGATAGCTTCAATCATTTTGTGGGCTTCAAACAGCTTAAGCCAACAAGCGCTTAGATAGTTGATCTTTAGCGTGTGAACGTCGGGCAATTGAGCGCGCAGTCGCATCACGGCGAACCATTTCTCAGGTGGTGGGCCACGTGAGATTCGAACCTAGAGGCGCAGCAAGGCTTAACGGGTCGATGGATGTTTCGGCGCGTCCGAGTGAACCGCTTGCTTCCGCAAAATGGCCACGTAAGCAGCGCGTAAGCACTGTTTTCCAATTAGTGGAAACTTCTAATGCTTTGATTTTATGGATAAAATTGGCGCACCCGAGAGGATTCGAACCTCTGGCCTCCGCCTTCGGAGGGCGGCGCTCTATCCAGCTGAGCTACGGGTGCATACCGTTCGCGAGATGCTTACGCCATGCTTACGCGAGATTTTCGGCCTCTTGAATAGCGAACCCGACATTCGCCCAAGCCGTTGTTTCGTCACTTCTTTCTTCCAGCACCTTCAAACTTCACCGGACTTGACATCCGCCTTCGGAGGGCAGCGCTCTATCCAGCTGAGCTACAGGTGCCTTGGCCGCGACCTATAGCGAGATGTGTCGGGCGCTGCAATCAGGAACCGCGCCTGGGGGTGACCGAATTGAGAAACGCACCAAACCATTGATCCGTCGTCACCTCAGATGCAGCGTGTCACTTAGGCGAAAAGCTCGTGCGCCAGTTCAAGCGCATCGACCAGCGTGTCGACTTCCGCTTCGGTGTTATACATCCCAAAGCTCGCGCGGCAGGTGGCCGTGACGCCCAAATGCTCCATCAATGGCTGCGCGCAATGATGGCCGGCGCGGACGGCGACGCCTTTCTTGTCGAGAATGGTTGAAATGTCATGGGCGTGCGCCGCGCCGTTCAGCGTGAAAGAGAAGATCGCGCCCTTCGTCGCAGAGTTCCCCTGCACATTCAGCCAATTCAATCCATCCAATCGCGATCTCGCATAAGATGTCAGCGCCGCTTCATGCGCCGCGATCTGGTCCATGCCGATATCCATCATGTAATCGAGCGCGGCACCCAGCCCGATCTGCTGCACAATCCCCGGCGTCCCGGCCTCGAACTTCATCGGCGGGTCGTTCCAGGTAATCTGATCGCGATGCACTTCACGGATCATGTCACCCCCGCCCAGGAACGGTCGCATCTCCGCCATCCGCTCTTTGCGGATATGGATCGCCCCGGAGCCTGAGGGACCATAGAGCTTGTGCCCGGTAATCGCATAGAAGTCGGCACCAATCTCATCGACATTGACCGGCATATGCACGGCCGATTGCGAGCCATCCAGCAAAACCGGCACGCCCCTATCCTGCGCCCCGGCGACAACCGATTTCACATCGACGACCGTACCCAACACATTCGACATATGGGTCAGCGCGATCAGTTTCGTGCGCGGCGTGATCGCCGCCAGCACCGCCTCTGGATCGAGGTCGCCATTGGCATCCACATCGACCCAGACCAGCTTGACCCCCTGTCGCTCCCGCAGGAAATGCCAGGGCACGATATTGGCGTGATGTTCAGCGACACTCAGGATGATCTCATCGCCCGCCTGCATCCGCGGCATGGCCCACCCATAGGCGACGAGGTTGATCCCTTCGGTGGTGCCGGAGGTAAAGACGATCTCTTGTTCGTCAGCCGCCCCCAAGAACCGCGCGATTGTGCCACGCACGGCCTCGTACTTCTCGGTCGCCAAGTTACTTAGGTAATGCAGACCCCGGTGGACGTTGGAATACTCCATCGAATAGGCCTGGGTGATGGTGTCGATCACGGCCTGCGGCTTCTGCGCCGAGGCGCCATTGTCGAGATAGACCAGTGGCTTGCCGTTCACTTCCCGCGCGAGGATCGGAAAATCGGCGCGGATGCGCTCCACATCATACATCAGATGCCTCCTTGTGGCACGGATACGCCCAGAATGGTCAGGGCAACGCTGGCGAGAAACGCAATGCCGATGATCGACAGGATCACCATGACAAAGACCTGCCCAAGCGAGTGAAACCCATGCAGCGCGGCGATGAAGTTCACCAAGAGCCAGAAGAACAGGGCCATGGCCGCAATGGTGATCAATGGCGCGAGAAATGGCACGATGATCAGGGCGACAAGCTGAATGATCTGAACGCAGATGAAGATGAACTGCAGCCAGATCACCAAGAGCAGCGCCTCATGGAACTGCCCGGTTCCGCCAAAGGCCCGCCCGATATGGTGGATCGCCTGTATCATCACAAAGAGCAGTGCGCCTTGGATCAAACCAAGCGTGACCGGCGAAAACACCAGGACCGCCCCCTCGATCGGGTCGGTGATCAGGTCAACAACGGAACCGAGAATGATGGTGATCACGATCACCAGCGCAAACATCAGCCAAAGCGCCTGATGCGGCGGGGCGAAGCTCAACACCGTCGCGGCACCCTCGCGCGGATCCCGCACCGTGTCGCGGGCCAACCGCACCAAGCCGCCAAGGGTCGCCAAATCGGTCATCTCACGCCTGCCTTTCCGGGGCGGTCTCCGCCTCGGTCAGCGTCATGCCCCAGATTGCGAGGAAGGCCAAGACCAACCCTGCCCCGACCAGCGTTTGCGCAGGGCCCGGCCCAATGAAGCCCATGATCAACCCGTGAAACAAAAACCCAGGGCTCGTTGCCAAGAGCGTCCAGAACAGCGCCAGCCGCGCGGCATAGGCGCTGCCCTGGCCACGGAACAGCCGGGCGGCCAGATGGCTGAGTGTGCCAATCCCATAAAGCAGGATTGGCGCAACGAAGAGCCAGCCGAACAGCGCGCCACCCAAGAGACCTTCCAAAGGCACGGTCGAGTCCAACATCGCTTCCCGCTGCAGTCGCGGCCATTGCGCCACGAAGATCAGCAGACAAGCGAGCATCAGATAGATCAACGCCCGATCTTCCCGCCGCCCCATATCGAGGAGACGACGGATCACCTGGCGCGGGCGGCGCCAGGTTTGCAGAATATCGGACGTGACCGCCATGTCTTACCCGCGCCGCCGCTCCAGCCACTGCTGCAGCCGCATCAGGATGTCTTCGCGCAGCCGGTCATCTTCGATCTCATCGATGGCTTCGGCCAGGAAGGCGAGGACCAGAAGATCGGTCGCCTGATCCTCCGGCACACCGCGCGAGCGGAGATAGAACAGACCTTCCTCATCAATCGCCCCGGTCGTGGACCCGTGCGAACAGATGACGTCATCGGCGTAAATCTCCAGCTCCGGCTTGGCCTGGAAACTGCTGTCGTCATCCAAGAGAAGCGCCTGACTGATCTGATACCCGTCGGTCTTCTGCGCGCCCTGTTTGACCAGGATTTTGCCTTGGAAGACACCCTCGGCCCCGTTCCGGAGCACCTTTTTAAACACCTGACGGCTTTCGCAGCGCTCGGCATCATGGGTGATGAACACCGTATCATCATGGTGGAAGGCGCCATTTGCGCCATCGCCAAGCGCGGCTCCCGCCACATGGGCGATCGCGTCATCGCCGGCGATCTCGATGATATTCTCGTTCCGGGTCAACACGCCATTGGCGGTGAGTGTGAAAGACTTGAAGGTCGATTCCGACCCGAGGCGGGAGAACATATGCGTCACTGCCCGGCGCTCATGATCGCGGCCTTGCGCCCGGACATGATGGAAGGTGCCGGTATCGGCGATCTCAATCTCCATGCATTTGTTGAACCGCGCCGCGGCAGGCCCGTTCTCCAGAATCGTGACTTCGGCCCCCTCTTCCACTTTCACCAGATGGTGCAGGATGGCGTCAGAAGTCTCGGCCTGATGCAGATAGATCAAGCTGATCGGCTTGGCCGCCTTGCCGGTCGCACGGACCACAACGCCATTTGTGGCATAGGCCGTGTTCAGTGCTGCCAGCGGGCGGTTCACCGGGTCTTGGCCACGGGTTTCCAGCACACCATACAGATCTTTCGCCCAATGGATGTCTTTGGTCAGCACATCGGAGAGCAGTTCGACTTCGACACCCTCCATCGCGAGATCATCGCTTGCGTCGGGGTCAAACACCCCGTCGACAAAGACCAGTTTCAACCGGTCGATCCCGTCATAAAGCGGTGTCTCGTCATTACCCTCGAAAACAGCCGCCTCGGGCGCCGACGGTTGGGTCAGCGTCGCCGGATTGGTGAATTTCCAATACTCGTCGCGCCGGGTCGGCAGGCCCATGCGCCGCACCCGCGCTTCGGCATCGGCGCGCGCCTCATTGGCCCATCCAGCTCCGATGGGCTGCTGCAACCCGGCCAGACGCGCGTCGGTCAGGTCGGTTTTGGCTTCAGCCAACGCCATTACGCCACCTCCGCCAAGATATCGCCATAGCCGTTCTGCTCGACCTCAAGCGCCAGCTCGGGCCCGCCGGTTTTCACGATCCGACCATCGGCCATGATATGCACGACGTCGGGTTTGATATGGTCCAGCAGGCGTTGGTAATGGGTGATCACCAGGAAACCCCGGCCCGCATCGCGCAGCGCATTCACACCTTCGGCGACCAGCTTCATTGCATCCACATCAAGGCCGGAATCGGTCTCGTCCAGGATGCACATTTTCGGCTCAAGCATCGCCATCTGAAGGATTTCGTTGCGCTTTTTCTCACCACCAGAGAAGCCGACATTGACCGGACGTTTCAGCATCTCGGCGTCGATCTTCAGCGCCTTGGCCTTCTCGCGGATCACCTTAAGGAACTCCGCTGCACTCATTTCTTCTTCACCGCGCGCCTTGCGCTGCGCGTTCACCGCGGTGCGCAGAAAGGTCATGTTGCCGACGCCGGGGATCTCGACGGGATACTGAAATGCCAAGAACAGGCCAGCGGCGGCGCGCTCTTCAGGGTCCATCTCCAGGATGTCCTCGCCTTCGAGCGAGGCGGCCCCATCGGTGACCTCATAGCCATCCCGACCGGACAAGACATAGCTGAGCGTGGATTTACCCGAGCCATTCGGCCCCATGATCGCATGCACCTTGCCGGTCTCCACGGTCAGGTCCACACCTTTCAGGATCGCTTTATCCTCTTCTTCAAGAGAGACGTGCAGGTTTTTGATTTCTAGCATATTTCTTCTTCCCATCTTTCGTTGCGGGCCGTTCGCGCATGGCCCTCGATTTCCCAAAAAAATCAGCCGAGCCGCACCGCGGTGCCGGAGGCCGAAACCATCAGCATGTTGTTGATCACTTCGTAATCCAGATCGACGCCGACGACCGCATTGGCCCCGAGCGCCGTGGCACGATCTTGCATCTCATCGAGCGCCACCTGCCTGGCCTTGCCCAACTCTTGCTCATAAGCGCCCGAGCGCCCGCCAATGATATCGGTGATCCCCGCAAAGAGATCGCGGAACACATTGGCCCCCAAGATTGCCTCGCCCACGACGATGCCGTGATATTCGGCGATCTGATACCCCTCGACAGAGGGGGTTGTGGTCACGATCATAGGTCCGCTCCAGTCCGGTCGTCTTTGCCGTCATCAACCCGTCCGAAAAAGCGCAGATGTGCCATATCCGGGTCGCCTATACCTGCAGCGCATCCACCACCCGCTGGCCGGATCGGCGAAGCGCTGGCATCCGCGGGGGTCAGAACCGGCCTTTGGTCAGCCATCACGCCTCCTCCTTACGCAACTGATGCTCCGGGAATGTGGCGATATAGGCGTCGGCAAGCGCTGCTGAAAGCCGATTCCGCCCGGTTAAAATATCGAGGCATAACAAGGCCATATCCGGGCTGTCGAACACCGTATCGGCGGCGAGCGCCAGATAAATCAACTGATCATCGCTGAGCGTCTCGGCCCAGTCGCTATCGCGGATATAGACCGCATCGCCATCCAGCAATTGGCTCGTCATCCGCGGGCGCAGCACCTTGTCTTCGTGCTCATGCGGCATCATCACCGATTTGGTGAACATGAACTTATGCAGCTTAAAGCCCTGGCGCCGCAGCTCTTGATCGAGATCACCAAAGAGTGGTTCGCCCTCGTAAATCCGATGAAACCGCACCTCGGTCACGACAGCCACGGCCTCAGACAGTTTGCCAACGCCGCCACGCAAAACTTCCAACTCGCCACCCTGCAAATCCATCTTCAGCAGATCGATCGGCGGCAGATCGGCCAGCATATCCAAGGTCACGGGCCGCAGCGGCACTTCCTGTGTCTTCGCGGGCCGAATCCATTTCTCCTTGCCAATGGATTTCAGCGCAGCCCGGTCCATTGGGTAGAGCGACGAAAAGCCAGGCCAGGGATGCAGATAGAGCGTCCGATCACCCGGCAGCCCCACGGCGTCCTGGAAATAAGTCTCGTGATCCGACTTGGCCTTTTGCAAGTCGTCAAAGGCCTCGGGGTTCGGCTCAAACCCGTAGACATGGCATTTCTGTGCCTCAAGCAGCGGCTTATACGGCGGATCGCTCAGCGGGTTCGCCCCCACATCGCACACCCGCATCACCCGCGAAGGTTGCAACGCCTCGGTCAACACCGCGCGCCGTTTGGCATTTACCCCTGCCATCAACTGCTCGCCTCAACCGCTGGTTCCATGATCCGCAGCTCTTCAGGCAGCTTGCGCACATAAATTCGTGGGAGCCGGCGTTCGACCGCGTCACGGCGCACAAGCTCATCCAGACACATCAGGCAAAGATCGAAGCTTTTGAAGACGGTATCAGCAGCCAGGGCGAGCCGTTTCAACGCCTCGGTGCTGACCGCCTCTTTATCCTCCAGATTGCGGATATAGACCGCATCGCCATCAATCGATTGGCTCGCCGCAAGACGGGGATGCAACTGCTTGCGTTGTGAACTCGGCAGCAAAGCGGGCTTCTGAAACAGGATCTTGTGCAAAACGAACCCCTGCTCATGGAGTTCCGCGTCGACATCGCGCAGCATCGGCTGACCTTCATAGATTTGATAGAAGGCCACTTCGGGTATCACCGCAATCGCTTCGGTGAGCTTCGTTCTCCCGCCTGTAAGAACGTCCAATTCCGCGCCCTGCACATCCATTTTCAGCAGGTCAATCGAGGGTATCTCGTCAACATCATCAAGCGCGACCAAATCGACCTCGATTTCTGTGATCTCCCGCTTATACCAATGCCCCTTGCCCATGAAATCCGCGGCGGCGCGCCGAAACTTGTACAAAGACGATAGCGTCGAAATCTTATGCGAATAGAAGCGCGCTTTGCCCGGTGCGCCAACCGCGTAAGGCAGATAGGTGCGGCTCTCGTCTTTGATGGAGTCTAATTCGGCGAAGGCTTTTTCGTTCGGCTCAAATCCCCAAAGCTGAGCCGACCCGTGGCTCAGCAAAGGATCGTAGTCCGGCCGAGCACCAAACGGATTGGCCCCCACATCCACAATGTGCATGGGGCGCTCAAGCGCCAAAGAATCAATCAGAAATCGGGTTCTGCGATTGGCCAATCTGTCTGCCATTATGCCCCTCCATTGCCATCAACAGCACCTATACCACGAACGACGCCGTTCGACGGTCCTGCATAACAGATTGGCTCCCATTTCATCTGATCGTCCGAGCCGCGTTTTAGCCCGGGCCTAGCCCACCGACCCTTCCAGAGAGATCGCGACAAGCTGCTGTGCTTCCATGGCAAACTCCATCGGCAGAGCTTGCAGCACCTCCTTACAGAACCCGTTCACAACAAGCGCCACGGCCTCTTCCTCATCCATGCCGCGCTGGCGGCAATAGAACAGTTGATCATCATCGACCTTTGAGGTGGTCGCTTCATGCTCAACCCGGGCGGAGTTGTTCTTGACCTCGATATACGGAACCGTATGCGCCCCGCATTGATCGCCAATCAAAAGGCTGTCGCACTGGGTATAGTTGCGGCCCTCTTTGGCTTTCGGATGCATCGACACCAACCCGCGATAGGTGTTCTGTGCTTTGCCCGCGCTGATCCCTTTGGAGACGATCCGCGACTTGGTGTTCTTGCCCAAATGGATCATCTTGGTGCCGGTATCGGCTTGCTGCATGTTGTTGGCAATCGCGATGGAGTAGAACTCCCCCTGGCTGCCCTCGCCGCGCAGAATACAGGACGGGTATTTCCAAGTGATCGCGGAGCCGGTTTCGACCTGCGTCCACATCACCTTGGAGCGATCCCCCCGGCAATCGGCGCGTTTGGTGACGAAGTTATAGATTCCGCCTTTGCCTTCTTCGTCGCCCGGATACCAGTTCTGAACCGTCGAATACTTGATCTCCGCATCTTCCAGCGCAACCAGTTCCACAACAGCCGCATGCAACTGATGCGTGTCACGCTGCGGCGCGGTGCAGCCTTCCAAGTAGCTGACATAAGAGCCTTTATCGGCGATGATCAGCGTCCGTTCGAACTGACCAGTATTCTCGGCATTGATGCGGAAATAGGTGCTGAGTTCCATCGGGCAGCGCACGCCCGGCGGCACATAGACAAACGACCCGTCAGAGAAGACCGCGCTGTTCAGCGTCGCAAAGAAATTGTCGGTGATCGGCACCACGGAGCCGAGGTATTTCTTAACCAGTTCGGGATGTTCTTTGATCGCCTCGGAAATCGAGCAAAAGATGACGCCCGCCGCCTTCAATTCCTTCTGGAAGGTCGTGCCAACGGACACCGAGTCGAACACCGCGTCGACGGCGACTTTGCGCCCCTCGGCTGGCGCGTTCTCCGCGCCTTCGACCCCGGCCAGGATCATCTGCTCTTTCAGCGGGATGCCCAGCTTGTCATAGGTCGCCAAAAGCTTCGGATCGACCTCATCGAGCGATTTTGGCTTCTCTTCCATGCTCTTGGGGCGCGCGTAGTAATACTGATCCTGATAATCGATCGGCGGATAGTGGACCATCGCCCATTCCGGCTCATCCATCTGCTTCCAGCGTTTGAACGCCTGCAACCGCCAGTCGGTCATCCATTCCGGCTCTTCGTTCTTTTCCGAGATCAGACGCACGATGTCTTCATCCACGCCCTTGGGCGCGTATTCCATTTCGATCTCGGTTTCCCAACCGTATTTGTATTTGCCGCCCATGGCCTGGACGGTTTCCACCGTCTCGCGGTCCACACCGTCGCGAATATCCGTGTCGAGTGCTGTCATGGGGTATCCCGTTCGTTCTTGGGGCGGTGCGCGCCGCCCTGATTTACCACTATGCCCCGGGTCGCGCCGTTTCCTAAGGACATCGCCGATGGCTCTATCCTGTTACGCGACCCGCGCCCGAAACCGGGCATGGGCGTTCAACCAAGCCTCGCAAAACCGCGAAACCTCTTCTTCGGTCGTCTCCGGTCCGAGTGAAACACGAATGGCGCTAGACGCCTCTGTCTCGTTCATCCCCATCGCACGCAGAACCGTGCTGGATTTGACCTTGCCGCTGGAACAGGCCGAACCCGCGGAGATCGCGAAACCGGCCAGGTCCATCTGCATCACTTGCGTCTCCCCTTTCCAGCCCGGCGTCACGATGCAGGAGGTGTTTGGAAGGCGATCCGCGTCTTTCCCGACAAAAATAGTCTCTTTAGTGCCGAGGTCCAGAGTTGTTTCTAGAATATTTCTAAGTTTGGCAAGTTTTTCCCAGACCCCATTTTCAAGATCTTGTGTGGCGGCGACCGCAGCGGCCCCAAATCCAGCAATGCCGGTGATATTCTCTGTGCCGGAGCGGCGGCCCATCTCTTGCCCGCCGCCCTTGATCTGCGCCTCGACATCCAGGCCCCGGCGCAGGACCAAGGCGCCGATTCCCTTTGGCCCACCCAGCTTGTGAGCCGAGATCAGCGCCATATCGACGCCCGACCAATCAAAAGCGACAGGGATTTTACCAAAGGCTTGGGTCATATCGCTGACGGCGAGCCCATTGGGCAAGTCTTGCAGGATACCCGTTTCGGAATTGGCCAGTTGCAGGACGGACCGCGCCGGGTCTTCGATCTTCACATGACCAGCGGCATCCACTGCCAATGTATCGCTGATCCAGGCCCGGACTGCGTCATGCTCAACCGCGGATCCGTGCAAATCGCGCCCGGCGCAGGCCAAGGCCGCCGCTTCCGTCGCGCTCGAGACAAACACGATATCGGCGGCCTGAGCCCCAAAGGCTTCGGCGATCTGGCCGCGCGCTGTTTCAACCACGGCCTTCGCCGCGCGCCCTTCGGCATGGACCGAAGACGGATTGCCCGAGACATCCATCGCCGCAATCATCGCCGCCCGCGCCTCAGGGCGCAGCGGCATGGTTGCGTTGTGGTCGAGATAGACGCGTGACCTCACAGCTCTGCTTTCAAGCTGCTTCGCGCCACGTCAAGCGCCTCTAGTGCTTTTTCGATCGCCGCATGACGCATCTCATCCGCCGTCCCGTCCTGCGAGGTCATCACCGTGACCTGCACATGCGGCGGACGCAACTCGGCGTCGCTCGGCTCTCCAAACAGGCCCAAGGACGCAGTCCCGCCCTCCAAATCCAACATCAGGGACGTCAACTTCATGGCGCATCCACCACTTCGAACAGCGTTGGCACCGCCGGACAAGGGGTCAGCTCATTGGTCACCACATCCGACAGCCGTGTCTGATGCAGATAGACATAGACATGCGCGCTCAAGCTCTCCCAAAGCCGGTTGGTCATGCTCTGCGCCCGGCTGCCCGAAATGCCCCCTGAGGCACCTGCCCCGGTATGCATCGCGCTCACCGTTTCATCGACTGCGGAAAAGATATCGACAACACGAATATGCGATGGCGGCTTCGCCAGGCGATACCCGCCCCCCGGACCACGAACAGACTCGACCAACCCCGCACGGCGCAATTTCACGAAGAGCTGCTCAAGATAGGGCAGCGAGATATCCTGCCGCTTGGAAATCTCAGCCAGCGAGGTCAGCTCTTGTTCCGGCTGCAAGGCCAAATCGGCCAAGGCCACCATTGCATAACGTCCCTTGGTGCTGAGTTTCATGTCCGTCACCTTCGCAAATGACGCAAATCACGCCAAAAGATTGACCTTTCCGAACGGGGCGCTTAACTGCCATCAACCCGTTTTGTCCGGCTCGCCCGGAGTTTAGAATTGTTCTAGGTTGCGTCAGGCGCCGCGTCAAGCCACCGCACCCCGAACACCATGAAGGAGGCATAATGCCCGAGGTCATTTTCCCCGGCCCAGAAGGTCGGCTCGAGGGTCGCTACCACCCGCAAAAGGCCAAGGACGCGCCAATCGCGATTATCCTGCATCCACATCCGCAGTTTGGCGGCACGATGAACAATCGGGTGGTCTACAACCTTCATTATGCGTTCCACAATATGGGGTTCACGGTCCTCCGGTTTAACTTCCGTGGCGTGGGCCGCAGCCAAGGCGAATATGACCAAGGGATCGGCGAACTGTCTGATGCCGCCTCCGCCCTCGACTACCTGCAGTCGATGAATCCGAACTCGAAACATTGCTGGGTCGCGGGCTTCTCCTTTGGCGCCTGGATCGGCATGCAGCTTTTGATGCGCCGCCCCGAAATCACGGGGTTCATCAGCGTCTCGCCTCCGGCGAATATGTATGATTTCAGCTTCCTCGCGCCCTGCCCCGCCTCGGGCCTGATCATCAACGGCTCTTCGGACCGCGTGGCCAAGCCGCAAGACACCCGGATCTTGGTCGACAAGCTACATGAGCAAAAAGGCATCACCATCACCCATGAAGAGATGGAAAACGCCGGTCACTTCTTCGAAGACCCGCATATGGACCCGATGATCGAGAGCGTTCAGACCTATGTTCGCCGCCGCCTGACGGAAACCACACGCTAAAGGCCTCACGCGATGAGCAATATTGTCGATGAGCTCGCAGATAAATTGGCCAAAGATGTCATCGCGGCGGCCGAGGAGTTGGATGATGATCTTCTGCCGAACCGCGTGGCGGAGGTGATCGGCGCATCCTCCCCCTCAACTGAAGAGGCGTTTCGGACCGCGGTTCGTGTTCGGATGGCCGAGGCACGCGCGCGGCGGTTTTTGGCCGAGCAATTGGCCAAGGGCCGCGCGGCCCGGCAGGGCGATTCAGAACAAACCGCCAAGCCTGTTTAGAACGCGAAGCGGAAGGTGAGTTCGAGGCCATGGGCGCGGTAGTCGGGCGTTCCAAGCCCATCATAGAATGCGCTGAGATCGTAGCTCATCCCGTCGTGCCCGGCATGCCGGAGGCCGAAGTCGAGCCGTCCGCGTGCGCCGTCCATCCCACCGCTGCCGCCCGAGCTGTCGGCATAGATCGCCGAGACCCCGCCGAGCAGCAGCGTTGTTGGGTTCAGGGCGTGCTCAAAATCTAGCCCGGCGGTCAGCTCCCCCAAGCGCACCGTCTGTTCCGGCACCCTGTTGGAGAGGCTGTCGAGATAGGCCTCTTGCGTGTCCTCGGTCCAGGCCAGTTCGAGGCTCGGGAACCAAGTCACCTGCGGCCGCTCAATCCGGCCAGAGACCGCTAGGGTGGCCAGCCAGCGTTCGGTCTCGAACGCGTCGGTATAGGTGCCCACCGGGCTGATCTCATTGTCGGTCCGGCCATAGAGTAAGCGGCTATCGACATAGACCGGCCCCGCCCCCAAAGCGGCGGCAAAATACGGCCCCACCAGCCAGCCGGTGCCCTCCAGCCGCGCCGCGCCATCCTCGCTTTCGGCGATGTCATATTGCAGCATCACGCCCACCAGCGCCTGCTCGCTCAGCCAGGTATGCGCGCCGAGCGTGGCCAAGGCGTAGTTCAACTCGGCCTCCTGCAGCTCGCTCCAACTGGCCTCCAGCGCCGCCCAGACCGGGGCACGGCCGCCGGTCTGCAACGAGATCGTGCCTTGGCCGCGCGTCACCTCCAGCGCACCTGTACCGCTTTGGCCCGTCAGAAAGCCCCGCACCGATGGTTGCGACCCAAGCAGTGCCGCACTGCGCGCGCTCATAAACTCCCGGATCAGCTCCGCCGCCAAATCGGAACTGCCGAAGGCACCGGTCACGCTGGCGGCGGCGGTCGGCGTGCCAGTGACATCCTGCGCCGCCGCCTCCGCGATGCTCACCACAGCATCGGCATCGCCGGTGACGCTAAGCGCCCCGGTCCAAATCTGCGGCCCGCCGGTCAGGGTGCCAAGCGTGCCGCCGGTGACGGTCACATCCGGGCCATCAAACCCAACCACCGGCTCGCCAAAATCGATGGTAATCGTGGCCGAGACCGGCCCGGTGAACCCCGCCGGCACCCCGGTGATCACCGGCAGCGCCGCTGTTCCATCTGGCGGCGGCGGGGCGAAGCCCAGGGCGAGATTGTCATTGCCGGCCGCATCCTGCGCAGCGCCGGCCGGGACATCCACGGCATGGGTAAAGAGCCGATCCGCCTCCGCCGTCACGACGATGCTGAAACTGGCGCAGGGGTCACTGCCGCATGTGTTGGTGAAATCGGAGACAGCCGCGCCGGAGGCCTGGATATCGCCCAGAACGAAGCCCGTGACCGGCTCGGAGAACAAGATATCAAGCGTGTAGGGATCGCCCGGGAAGCCCGGCGCGCCCGTGATCTGCACCGTGGGCGGATCGGCATCGGCGGCGCTGCTCGCGCGGGTCTCGGCATTCGGCGTGCCACTGGCATCCAGCACCGCGCCCGCCGCAACGGTCACGCTGACATCCTCAGTGCCCAGGATATCCAGCTCTGCCGTCCAGGCATTCGGCCCGCCAGAGATCGCGCCAAGCGTGCCGCCGGTCACCGCAATGTCGCTGTTCTCAAAGCCCAGAACCCGCTCACCGAAATCAAACGTCAGTGTCACGGTTTGCGGCCCGCCAAACCCGTCCGCTGGCAGCCCGGTGATACTGAGCACCGGCGCCGTGCCATCCGGCCCCGGCGGCACGCCATTCGCCGCCACGTTGTCATTGCCCGCCAGATCGGTCGCCACATCGGCCGCGATGTTGATCGACGGCGCGGCAGACAGATCAATCGCGGTGACCTCAACGGTGTATTCCGATGCGCTCACCGCCGCAAAAGCCCCAAGCGTGGCATTCACCGGCGTGATGTCCCCGGCCTCAAACCCCGTCACATCCTCATCCCAAGCAATCCGCGCCGTGAAGGTGTTTTCTAGGTCGTAGCCCTCAAAGGTGATCGTCGGGGTCGGCCCGGTCAGGTCGAAATTGGCAAGTTCGAGGGGGGCGAAGGCAAGGCTGAGATTGCCCGATTCGTCATCGGTGAAGGCGCCTTCGGGGAAGCTGACGACCACCGGCCCGCCGGTGCCCTCCCCCGCGACGGTGAGGGTGCCCGCAGCAGGGTTCGACGCGACACCAGTTATTGAGAAGTTTGTAATCGTGCCCGGAAAACCCGACGGTCCATCAATCCGATAGCGTCCGCCGCCTGGGCGGGTGATGTCGAATGTGAAGCTCCGCTCAACCGGCCCATTGACTTGCGTCGAGGCCAAGGTGATCTCGGGCCTTGAGACAACGGCATTGGTGGTGACCGGCCCAATAGCCAAAGTGGTATTCCCGCCGCCTTCGGCCAAACCGGCAGGCAGGAATATGCTGGCTGGGCCATCAGCGATGGGCTCGACATCGAGGGTGTAGGTGATAGCGTCCCCGCTCGACAGGTTCGACGCGCGGAGATTGTTCAGCGTAAAGAGATCAATGCTAAGACCAACCGGTTCGCTGAAGGTCAGGGTCACCTGATCCCCGGCCAGCCCGACGGTGCTGGCCAGGCCTGAAAAGGTTCCGGTTGGGCGATCGTCATTGGCATTCGTGGTGACCGTGTTGGACGCCGCGGTATTGGCAAGCCCGGTTGCGCCGTTGATTGCACCCACGGCAATCTGAAACTCAACATCTCCCCGCCCAACGACAGTGATCGGGAACCTGTACTCCGTGTCCGACACCCGCACCGGAGGACCGGAGACCGTGCTTGATATTATGCCCAACCCCACCGGTGTGATGCTCAGATCGCTGGCGGCAATCGATGCGCCGTCTAGCGGCACATTTGAGGTCAATGTCACATCAAACGTGTCGTTGGTAAATGCATCCACGGACAGGGTCAGTGATGGCGGCGGGGTGCGGGTGTAAGTGGCGACCCCACGTGTGGCCGTGCCACGGAACGTGCCATTCCCATTGTCGGTGATCGTGCCGAAAAGGGTGTAAGAGAAAGCATGACTCTGGCCCCCAAAGTTGAACTCGGCGACACAGGTATGAAGCGTATCGAGGGCAAAAACGTCACCCGTCACCGGCCCTCCGGCTGCGCTCGTACAGGTTGGTGATACAAACGGGCTATCCGCGCCACCAACATTAACCCTTAAGCGACCGCCGACACCTCCACGACCGATTGAAAGGCCAATCAAAGCCGCGTAGGCCGATGAGGAGGCACAGACGCCGTCCTGTCTCACCACAGTGTTCCTACTGAGGAATGACCCATCGAAGATGGCTGGATTGGACAGGGTGTCCGCCGAGCATGTGGCGTCAATGACTTGTGCCTCGACGCGGTCGGGTCCGAAAACAGGCAGAAGCCCGGAGAAAACAGTCACCGCCAAAGCGGCGGCCCATACTGGTAACAGTCTCACGGGCGGCCCTCACACCTCACACAATGCTTGCGCCGAGCCTCGGACGCGACAAAAGCCAAATAGCTAAAACACGCGAAGCTTACGCAACGGCAACGAGTTAATTAACCAGACACGCAGGCGCCCAAGCAAGCGTTAATCTGCCGATAGCGTTATCCTGTTTGTGAGACAGGATAATCCAATGGCGAGGCCCTCCGCGACATCACGACGCCGGTATACATCGGTATACCCACTTCCCAGATGCAATGGTTTCCGCTAGACCGCGCGCAATCGAATGCTTCACCACATATGAGGGACACGGCAGATGTCGAAGATCAAGGTAGAGAACCCCATCGTCGAGATGGATGGCGATGAGATGACCCGGATCATCTGGGACTTCATCAAGAAGAAGCTGATCCAGCCCTATCTGGATGTGGATCTGCTTTATTATGACCTGGGTATCGAAAGCCGCGATGCGACCAATGACCAGATCACCATCGACGCCGCCGAGAAGACCAAAGAGATCGGTGTCGCCGTCAAATGCGCCACGATCACGCCCGATGAGGCCCGCGTTGAAGAGTTCGGCCTGAAACAGATGTGGCGCTCGCCCAATGGCACGATCCGCAACATCCTGGGCGGCGTTGTGTTCCGCGCGCCGATCATCTGCAAAAACGTGCCGCGTCTTGTGCCAGGTTGGACGCAGCCGATTGTCATCGGCCGTCACGCCTATGGCGATCAGTATCGCGCGACGGATATGAAATTCCCCGGGCCGGGCACGCTGACGATGAAATTCGTCGGCGAAGACGGTACGGTTGATGAGCGCGAAGTGTTCAAGGCGCCGTCCTCGGGCGTTTATATGGGCATGTATAACCTCGATCAGTCGATCATGGATTTCGCCCGCGCCTCGATGAACTATGGTCTGTCGCTTGGCTGGCCGGTCTATCTCTCGACCAAGAACACCATTCTGAAACAGTATGACGGTCAGTTCATGCTGCTGTTCCAGAAGGTCTATGAGGAAGAGTTTGCCGACAAGTTCAAGGAAGCCGGCATCACCTATGAGCACCGCCTGATCGACGACATGGTCGCGGCGGCGATGAAATGGTCGGGTGGCTTTGTCTGGGCCTGTAAGAACTATGATGGCGATGTACAGTCCGACACCGTGGCGCAAGGGTTTGGCTCGCTTGGTCTGATGACCTCGCAATTGATGACGCCCGATGGGAAGATCGTGGAGGCCGAAGCGGCGCACGGCACCGTCACCCGCCACTACCGTCAGCATCAGGCGGGCAAAGAGACCTCGACCAACTCGATCGCCTCGATCTTTGCCTGGACCGGCGGCCTGAAGCACCGCGCCAAGCTGGACGACAACGCGCCGCTGATGAACTTCGCTGAGACGCTGGAGAAGGTCATCGTGGATACGGTCGAGGCCGGTGACATGACCAAGGACCTTGCCCTTCTGGTCGGCCCCGATCAGAAATGGCTGACCACGATGGGCTTCTTGGAGAAGATCGACGAGAACCTGAACAAGGCGCTCGCCGGTTAAACCGGAGAGGCTTCAAGAGATGCAAGGCCGCCCGACCATGGGCGGCCTTTTTGATTTTGATAGTCCATCTCTATTCAGTTCGATGGATTGCCCTATTGCCATGACGCCGCGCCGCGATCCCCTAGGCCCATCTGGCGAGGCGCGACCTGCTGCGGGCAATGGGCCTCTTGCCGTCGGCCGCGTTTCGGCTCTGCTTACCCGTCCCAAACCCGCTTGAAAGCTTTTGACTCCATGCCCACGCATTACCTCTATCTCGCCCTCTCGATCATCGGCGAAACCATCGCGATCTCGGCCCTGAACGCCAGCGAGCAATTCACCCGCCTCTGGCCGTCTCTGTTGGTTATCCTGGGCTTTGCCAGCTCGTTCTACTTCCTGACGCTTACGCTGACATACATGCCGGTCGGCATTACCTACGCGCTGACGTCGGGGCTCGGCGTCGTTGCTGTCGCGGCGGTTGGGCTAGTCTGGTTCGGGCAGCGGATTGATTTTGCGGCATTGGTCGGTATTGCGCTGATCATCGCGGGGATCGTGGTGATCAACGTGTTTTCCTCCACCAATGTCCACTGAGCAGCGGGCGAGAGGCACCCGCGATCACCCGAACGTCAGATGCATGTGAAGCCCGCCGAGCGCATGATTGCGCTACCCGCCGATCAAAGGAGACCCGGCCCATGCTCACCCGCCGCCATTTCTCCGCGCTCTCGGCCAGCGCGGCGCTCACCCCGATCACCGCTCTGGCCCAGACCTCAGATGAGTTCGATACGCTGTTTCGGGCGCAATACGATCTGATCTACGGCAGCCCGAGCGACTTCATCGCCGCGCTTGAGTTCATCCACACCCGTGGCAACCCTGACATGGCCGCCGGACTGATCACGGCGCTCCGTTTCACGCCGATCTCGCCCGATGCAATCGACGCCGCACTACAACATGTCACCGGAGACTCCGACAGGCGCGGCTGGTTTGACTGGATGCTGTGGCAGGAGGCCAATCCGCAGGTCATCCCGCATCCCAGCTTCGTTGAAGTCAAACGCACGCTCTTCCTGCAGATCGACCCGAATTTCTCGGCCTTCCTGCGCCCGGAATATCTGGAGCGCGACCGGATGCGGATCCGGTTCGAGGAGATCACTTGGGGCGGCGTGCGGAAGGATGGCATCCCCTCGCTCGACAATCCCGACCTCATCACCGCCGCCGAGGCCGACTATATGCGCCCCGACGATCTGGTCTTCGGCGTCTCGATCAATGGCGATGCGCGCGCCTATCCGCTTCGGATCATGGGCTGGCATGAGATGTTTAACGAGGTGATCGGCGGCGTGCCCGTGGCACTGGCCTATTGCACGCTCTGCGGCGCGGGCATTCTGTTTGAAACCGAAGTTGAAGCGCGGGCGGAACCCTTCATTTTCGGTTCTTCAGGCTTTCTCTATCGCTCCAACAAGCTGATGTTCGACCGCGCCACCCATTCGCTTTGGAACCAGTTCACCGGGGAGCCTGTCGTCGGCCCGCTGGTGGATAGTGGCATCCGGCTGAGAGAACGTCCGGTGGTGATCGACACCTGGGAGGCCTGGCGCGCGGCCAATCCCGAGACGCAGATCCTGTCGCTCAACACCGGATATTCGCGGAATTACGGCTCCGGCGTGGTCTATCGCGACTATTTCGCCTCCGATGATCTGATGTTCCCGACACTGGTCGACCAATCCGAACATCTGCAGAAAGACTATGTCTTCGGCATCCGGCAATTCGGCGGCGCGAAAGCCTGGCCGCTGGACGCATTCGCCGATCAGATGGTGCTGAATGACGGCATGCTCGACACGTCCTTGGTGCTGATCGGCGAGGCGGATCGGCGGAGCGTCCGCGCCTATGAGCGAGGTGATCTGACCTTCTCGGGCGACACCGAGACGCTGACATCAAATGATGGCATGACCTGGCGCGTCAGCGAAGACGCGCTTGAAGCAGAGGATGGGCGCAGTCTACCCCGCGTCGCGGGTCATATCGCATATTGGTTCGCCTGGAACGGCTATCTTGGCGCCGAGGCCGAGCTTTACGCCCTCGACTAAGCGCCTATGCCGCCACCGGCTGCATCAATGGCGCAAAGGGCGTGACCTCCACATCGTGCCCGACAAAGCGCGCCATATGGCCGGGCGGCAATTCCTGCCAGCCGCTTTGATCGCTTTCCAGCGGTTCGGAGACGACCGCCCATCCCTGGCGGCTGTCGCTGAAGCGGTAATAGACCGAGGGCGCAATATGGTCAGAGGAGTAGCGCAGCGCATAGAGCACGTCCCCATCGCTGAACGCCGCCGATATCCGCATATACGGCCCCTGCCCCTTCGCGCGCGACATCGCCTCCAATGCCCCAACAGCCTCGGCCATGGCAGGCCCCGGGGCCGTCTCCAACCCCGCCGCAAGTGCGAGGAGGAACAGAACCTCGCTATCGGTCCCGCCTTTCCGCTCGCCGTAAAGCTCCTCCGGGATCGCCATGTCGGCTTGTTTGCGAAACGCGTCGAACCCGCCGACCTGCCCATTATGCATGAAGGACCACCGTCCTTTCACAAAGGGATGGCAATTGTTCCGGCTGGTTGCGGCGCCTGTCGAGGCCCGCACATGGGCCAGGAACAGACGCGCCTTCACCTGGGCGCAAATCGCACGAAGATTGGTGTCGGACCAGGCCGGATAGACATCGCGATAGAGCCCCGGCTCGGGCCGCGCGTCATACCAGGCAAGCCCGAACCCGTCACCATTGGTCTCGGTCTTGCATTCCGTCGCGTGCTGGCTTTGCTCAATCAGCGAATGACCGGGGCTGGAGACGAGATCTTCCAAAAACACCGGCGCGCCCGTATAGGCCACCCATCGGCACATGGATTACTGCCCGCGGTTATGCGTCTTGGCATACATATCCGCGATCATCCGGCTCGCCGTTTTCTCAAACAGACACGGGATCACCGCATGGACCGCCGCGGCACAGCTTGCCAAAAACAGCTTGCCCGAGAACCGGCCCGCAAACGCGGCGTGTTCCAGATAGCTTTCTTCCACCTGACGGGGGTGGCTCAAAAAGATACGGGTGATCATGGGCGCTCTCCTCAAACTCTGTTCGCAGGGTGATTTTGCCATGCAGTGGTTGAGATTGCTTCCCAATCTGTCGCGATTAAGGGCGTGATATTGGGATATTTTCACACTATAGATCGAATCATGGAGAAACTTGACACGATAGACCGTCAGATTTTGAGCGTTCTGCAACGCGAGGCAGATATCCCGCTGGAAGAGTTGGGAACCCGCGTCGGCCTATCACGCAATGCCTGCTGGCGCCGGGTCCGTGCGCTGGAAGCGCGCGGGATCATCACCGGGCGCGTGGCCCTGCTCGACCCCGCGAAACTGGGCCTCGGCCTGATGGTCTTCATCCAGGTCCACGCCGCGCATCACGACGCCAAATGGTTGGACAAATTCGCCCGCGCCGTTCGCGAGATGCCCGAGATCATGGGCGTTTATCGGATGACCGGTGACTTGGATTATCTGATCCGCGCGCGGGTTGCGGATGTGGCGGATTACGACCGCCTCTATCAACGGCTGATCCAGAAAGTTGATCTCAGCGATGTTTCGGCCAGCTTCGTGATGGAAGAGTTGAAAGACACCGCCGCCCTGCCACTCTGACGCATGGACGGCGCGGCCCGGGATTGCGATCAGGCGCGCTATGACGGAGCCACATAAGACACTTTCGCACAGCCTTATCGAGGATGTTCAAGCCTTCTTTCTGGGCACCGCGCTCTGCGCGCTTGGTTTGGTGTTTTTGGCCCATCTGGGGCTAATTATGGGACAGACCGCCGGGCTCGCGGTCTTGCTCAGCTATGTCACCGGCTGGCCCATCGGATTGCTGTTCTTCGCGGTCAACCTGCCATTCTATGCGTTGGCCTGGCTGCGCCTCGGGCCGCGCTTCACGATCAAAACGGCGATTGCGGTGGCGATGACATCGATCTGGGTGGAACTCTTCCCAACGCAAATTGCGTTTGAGCATCTGAACCCGGCGCTCGGCGCACTTTTGGCGGGTGCGGTGACCGGTTTGGGCCTGATGGTGCTCTTCCGCCATGGCGCCTCGCTCGGGGGGATCGGCGTCTTGGGCCTCTGGCTGCAAGATCGTGTCGGGCTTCAGGCCGGATGGGTGCAACTGGGCTTCGACATCGCCCTCTTTGCCGCCGCGCTTTTTGTGCTGCCCCTGCCGCTGGTCGGCTGGTCGCTGCTTGGCGCGGTGGTGGTCAACGTGATGATTGGTGTCAACCACCGCCAAGATCGGTATATCGGGCGCTAGTCGAGCGCCTCGACAATCACCAAATCCCGCTCCGACGCGCCACGCGCATGGCTCAACGCCTCTTGATAGATGTCGGAGTGATAGCAGGTCTCCGCCGCCTCGACACTTGAGAAGCGCGCCACCACATTGCGCGGATGGGCGCGGCCTTCCTTTTGTACGGCGCGGCCGCCGCGGGCCAGAAATTCGCCACCATGGGCCGCAATCGCCTCGGTCGCGAGCGCGGCGTATTTCATATAGGCCTCTTCATCGGTCACTGTGACATGGGCAATCCAGAACGCACCAGGCATCGTTTACACTCCCTCCAGAACGGCTTCGGCAGCTTTGATCGCAGCGTCGGCCTTGCTTGCATCCGCGCCGCCGCCTTGGGCCATGTCCGGACGACCGCCGCCGCCTTTGCCGCCCAGTTCCGGCACCGCCGCTTTCACCAGATCAACGGCGCTGATCCGGCCCGTCAGGTCATCTGTCACGCCCGCCGCGACTGCCGCTTTGCCGCCCGCGTCGGCGATCAGAAGCACCGCGCCAGAGCCGAGCCGCGCTTTATGTTCGTCGATCAGGCCCGGCAAATCCTTACCTGTCACGCCGCTCAAGAGCTGCGCGTGGAAAGCGATCCCGTTGACTTCTTGCGCCTCCGGCGCGGTTACGCCGCCGCCGGCCATCGCCAATTGCTTGCGCAGTTGCGCGACCTCATTCGACAGGCTCTTGCGTTCCTCTTGCAGAGCCGTCACCCGGTCCAGAACGTCGCTCGCGGGCGCTTTCAGCGCCGAAGCAACCTCCGCCAAACGCCGCTCTTGCGCCGACAGATAGTCAAACGCCGCGGCCCCGGTCAGCGCCTCGATCCGGCGCACACCAGAACTCGACGCACTGTCGCCAAGCGTGACGAACACGCCGATATCGCCGGTCTGGCGCACATGGGTGCCGCCGCAAAGCTCGATCGAATAGGTCCGGCCATCGCCGCCTTTGCCAGAGCCATCAAGCGTGCCCATGGAGACGACGCGGACTTCATCGCCGTATTTCTCACCAAAGAGCGCCTGCGCGCCCAGATCGCGCGCGGCATCCGGTGTCATGATCCGCGTCTCAACCGGCGCGTTCTGCCGGATGAAGGCGTTGACCTCTTCTTCCACCGAGTCCAATTCCGCAGCGGTCAACGCTTTGGAATGGCTGAAGTCAAACCGCAACCGATCCGGCGCGTTCAGCGAGCCCCGCTGCGCCACATGATCGCCAAGCGCGCGGCGGAGCGCCTCGTGCAACAGATGCGTCGCGGAGTGATTGGCGCGGATCGTATCGCGGCGCGCGTGGTCCACCTCAAGCCGAACGGCGTCGCCAACCTCAAGATGACCGCTATCCACCGTCAGGTGATGCGCAAACAATCCATCGCCGCGTTTCTGCACATCACTCACATGGCCGGTGAAGCGCATTTCTGAGGCCTCATGGGTGCCTTCGAGAATGCGGACATAACCTTGGTCACCGACCTGGCCGCCCGCCTCGGCATAAAATGGCGTCTGGTTGAACAAGACCCAGGCCGTGGCCCCCTCTTCGCCCAACTCGGTGATCTCTTTGCCATCCGACACAATCGACAAGACGACCCCTTCCGCCGTCTCGGTGTCATAGCCGAGGAATTCGGTCGCGCCATGGGTCTCGCCCAGATCGAACCAAATCGCGGCATCTGCGGTTTCGCCGGAGCCGGACCAAGCCGCCCGCGCCTTGGCCTTCTGCGCCTCCATTGCCGCATCAAACCCGCCGGTATCCACCGCGCGCCCCTTTTCGCGCAGCGCATCCTGGGTCAGATCCAGCGGGAAACCATAGGTGTCATAGAGCTTGAACGCGGTCTCGCCCGGCAGGTCCGCGCCTTCCGCCAGGTCGCCCAACTCCTCATCGAGCAGCCGCAAACCGCGATCCAGCGTGGTCCGGAACCGCTCTTCCTCCAGCTTCAGCGTTTCCGTGATCAACGCCTGCGCCCGGCCAAGTTCAGGATAGGCTTGGCCCATCTGGCTCACCAAAGCCGGCACCAGACGGTGCATCAACGGATCTTTCGTGCCCAACAAATGCGCGTGTCGCATCGCCCGGCGCATGATCCGGCGCAGCACATAGCCGCGCCCTTCATTCGACGGCATCACCCCATCGGCGATCAGAAATGACGTGGAGCGAAGATGGTCCGCGATCACCCGATGATGCACGTTTTTCGGCCCATCGGGATCAACGGAGGTCGCATGCGCGCTCGCCTCAATCAGGCTCCGCATCAAATCCGTGTCGTAATTGTCGTGCTTGCCCTGGAGCAGCGCGCCGATCCGTTCCAGCCCCATACCGGTATCGATCGATTGCATATCGAGCGGCACCATCGAGCCATCGGCGAATTGCTCGTTCTGCATAAACACGATGTTCCAGATTTCGATGAACCGGTCACCGTCTTCCTCGGGGCTTCCCGGCGGGCCGCCCCAGATATGATCGCCATGATCGTAGAAAATCTCGGTGCAAGGGCCGCACGGACCTGTTGGCCCCATTTGCCAGAAATTGTCATGGGTCGGGATGCGGATGATCCGATCCTCCGGCACACCAACCTTGTTCCAGATGTCGAAGGCCTCGTCATCCGTGTGATACACCGTCGCCAAAAGCCGACTCTTGTCGATCCCAAAATCCTTGGTGATCAATTCCCAGGCATAGGGGATCGCCTCTTCTTTGAAATAGTCGCCAAAGCTGAAATTCCCCAGCATTTCAAAGAAAGTATGGTGCCGGGCGGTATAGCCTACATTGTCCAGATCATTGTGCTTGCCGCCGGCACGGACGCATTTTTGGCTTGTCGTCGCGCGGGTATAGTCGCGGTGCTCCATGCCGGTGAAGACATTCTTGAACTGCACCATCCCGGAGTTCACGAACATCAGGGTTGGGTCATTGCGCGGGACGAGCGGAGAGCTGTCGACAACCTCATGCCCGTTGCGGGCAAAATAGTCGAGGAAAGTGCTACGAATATCGTTCAGGCTGGCCATGGCGGGCGTCTCTTTTAGGGCTGGTCTGTTGGATGTAGCGAGGCGCCGGGGGACTGTCCACAGGACAATCTATGCATAGGCCAATGCCAAACGAAAAGGGCGCCGGTTTCACCGCGCCCTTTCCTGGTTCAGCGTTTTGCTGATCACACGGGCGTTTCGCCCGGGGGATGATTAATCTTCGATCATGTCCTCATCAGCACCTGCCTTGGCGCTGCCGGGGGGCATGTCAAAATCCAACCCATGGGCGGCGCGGATTTTGTCTTCGATTTCCAGAGCAATGGCCGGGTTATCTTTCAAAAACTGTTTGGCATTCTCTCGACCCTGGCCAATGCGCTCATCGCCATAAGAGAACCAGGAACCGGACTTCTCGACCACGCCAGCCTTGTTCCCGAGATCGAGCAGCTCACCCATTTTGGAAATACCTTCGCCATACATAATGTCGAACTCGACCTGTTTGAACGGCGGCGCCACTTTGTTCTTAACCACTTTTACGCGGGTCGCATTACCGACCACTTCGTCGCGATCCTTGAGTGCACCGATGCGGCGGATATCAAGCCGAACGGAGGAGTAAAATTTGAGCGCATTGCCGCCGGTCGTGGTCTCCGGACTGCCAAACATCACACCAATTTTCATCCTGATCTGGTTGATGAAAATCACCATGCAGTTAGATCGGCTAATCGAGCCAGTCAGCTTGCGCATGGCCTGGCTCATCAGGCGGGCATGAACGCCGACCGAGCTGTCGCCCATATCGCCTTCCAGTTCCGATTTCGGCGTAAGCGCTGCGACCGAGTCGACCACCACCAGATTGACCGCACCAGAGCGCACCAGCGTATCAACGATCTCCAACGCCTGTTCGCCAGTATCCGGCTGACTGATCAGCAGTTCATCCAGATCAACGCCAAGCTTCCGCGCATATTGCGGATCAAGCGCATGTTCCGCGTCAACAAAGGCGCAGACGCCGCCCTTCTTCTGCTCTTCGGCCACGACGTGCAGGGTTAATGTGGTCTTGCCCGAGCTTTCCGGACCATAAATCTCAACGACCCGACCTTTCGGCAGCCCACCAATCCCAAGCGCGATGTCGAGACCAAGCGATCCTGTGGATGTCGCCTCGATTTCTTGAACGGCATTCTCATCGCCGAGCTTCATAATCGAGCCCTTGCCGAACTGGCGTTCGATCTGGGCCAGGGCGCTGTCGAGCGCTTTTTGCTTATCCGCGGATTTTCGGTCGGTCATGTCCAGAAGGTTCGCCATTGCCATGAGTGTTGATCCCTTATTTCATACCGCCATGGGGGCGGCAATGATGCTCTATGTTCGCCTCTTGTTCTGCACATGTGATGCGCACAAAAGAAGAACATTTCAAGTAAAATCGTGCGCGTTCCAGTCTTTCTTGAGAAGGGTTAAGGGCGCGTTACCGCAGGAGACATTGACGAAAAACGACAATCTACTCTCGTTTTAGACGCTAAACTTGTGCTCCTTTCGGCCCCTCAAAGCCTGAACGGCTAAATTGGAGACGGCGCTTCTGCCTCTTAGAAACGCCGCGATTCTCGACCTACTGGGATGAAGCGTGTCTTCATCATCCCCCGTTGCAAGATGGTTGTCAGGATTCTCTGAAAACCAGGGCATCATGTGCTGGAAACTGGCCTATACAGGAGGCCTTTTTCATAGCTGAAGAGGCTGTTCAGATATCGCCGACCACCGTGATTGTCCGTCAAAGACACCTGACGCAAGCTATCAAGTTCAGCTCTGGTCCGGGCGCCCGGTAGACGGTCTTCGCCACTAAGAAAGACCCCGACCACCGCTAATGCAACTGGCGCTGTACCGTTGCTGTCAAATCCGACAAGGAAAACGGCTTTGGCAAGAAAACCGAGTTTGGAATCTCTTCGCTGGTCTTGTCCAACGCGTCCTCGGCATAGCCCGAGACAAAGACCACTTTCACTCCAGGTCGGCTCTTGAGCGCTTCCCGAACCCAACTCGGCCCGTCCATACCCGGCATCACAACATCCGTCACAAAGACATCGATGGCCAAGGCAGAATCTCGTAGTTTTTCCAAAGCCTCTTCAGCATTTTCAGCCTCCAGGACGGTGTACCCTCGCAACCGAAGGGCTCGGGAGGCGAAGGCCCGAACCGGGGCTTCGTCCTCGACCAATAAGACAACGCCATCCGTTGGGCCGACTGCCGGCGGTTCAGATTGAGTTGTTGTGGAGACAGCATCTATGGCGCTGAGCTCAGCCGACGGCATGTGCCGCTCTTTTGTTGGCGACGCAAACTCGTCGGCGAGGCGATCATGAGCAGGACAGTATATCGTGAATGTCGTTCCTTGCCCGACGATGCTATCGGCGAAGATATAGCCGCCGGTCTGCTTGATAATCCCATACACCATGGACAATCCCAGACCCGTACCTTCGCCGACACCCTTGGTCGTATAAAACGGCTCAAAAATCCGGCTTAGCTTGTCTGGTGCAATGCCGACACCCTCATCGCTGACGCGAATGCTGACATATTGTCCGGCAGGAACTTCTGCTTCGTCTCGGCGCAAGGGCTCGGGCAACCGAACCATGCGTGTTTCGATATCGATGACACCGCCGTCTGGCATTGCATCCCGCGCATTGACCACAATGTTCATCAAAACTTGATCAAGTTGACGCCGATCTGCGCGGATCGGCAAAAGCGCAGGGTCATGGGACAGGTGCAACTGAACCTTCTCGCCAACCAGCCGATTGAGGAGATGGGTCAACTCCCCCATCGTGTCTCGCAAATCCAAGAGCTCAGGCTGCAAGGTCTGCTTCCGAGAGAAGGCAAGCAGCTGCCCAACCAAGCTCGCCGCGCGGTTGGCGTTCTGGTTGATCTGAACGAGATCACCGTAATCTGGATCGCCCTGGTCATGGCGCAAGAGCAGGAGATCGCAGTGTCCCGTGATCGCAGTGAGCAGATTGTTAAAGTCGTGGGCGACGCCGCCTGCCAGTTCGCCAATCGCCTGCATCTTCTGGCTTTGGACAAACTGCTGTTCCAGCGTTTTCAACTCTGTTGCATCGTGAAGCACGGCCAAGAGCGACGGGCCTTTGCTGGTGGCGATCCGCCCAAGCGTGATTTGGAGAAAACAGTCTTCTTCCCGGCGCTTGGCGCGCAGCACCTCTGGGCGATGCGGAATCCGTTCCTCAAGTGTATCGCGGATCCAATCCTCGACCGGCCGTCCCAGACCTTCGACCAAGTCCGACAGATAAGGCCCCTCGCCTGGCGTGAGGCCAAGGAGCGCCTGCGCGTGTTGGTTAAAAGCCAAAACCTCCCCATCGCCCCCGACATGGACCAATGCGACCGGCAGTGCCTCAAAGGCCCGCGCCGCGACTCCGTCATCGTTGATGCCGGCCTGACCGCCCGCAGGAAGCAAGTAGACCTCGCGGCGCCCGTCGACAGCCCTGACCTCCACCGGAAGCACATCGATGGTCTTGGTCGCCGTCTGAACGCTCCGCCTCTGCCCCGGCACGAGAGGCAGTTTCAAAAACACCTCAGAAAGTCTCCGCGCCCGCCGCCCGAGCGTGTCACGCATCGCATCATTCATCGACAGAATCGTGTCATTCGGACTGACCACCATCATCGGCAGCGCGATGTGGTCGCCACTGCGATGAGCGCTTTCGACACTCTCATCCAGCCGCCAGAGGGCACCTTTGCCGACGCGATGCGCTGTCACGCGTACATGGCCGCGCCGTGTCACGAGTGTTTCGCGCGCCATCCGCTCCCGCACCAGGGCTGTTTCCTGCCGAAACACCGCTGCGGGGGCATTGATCAACAGGCCAGACAACGCCTGCGACATTGACTGCCCCATTCGGCCACCGAACCGCTCCGTTGCGGAAAGATTTTGAGCCACAATGGCCCCATACTCATCGGTGCAAAAACACGGGGCCGGATCAAGATCAATCAAATCTGCCGCTTGTACCAAAGCCCGGCGATCACGCTTCACTTGGAAATGTGATGTCAGCAGCAGCAGCATCGCGACAGCAATAATAGAGCCAGAAGCCGCGAATAGCATTAGAGATCCAGCCTGCGACGGCACATACCAGGCAAAGCCAGCACACACGATTGCCAATCCGAAGAGCAACCACGACTGTCGCGAAGCCGCCCCAATCGGCACAGCTAACTTCTCGGGCACCACCACCTGATCCGCCACAGCCAAACTCCAATCCGATTCGTCACACCCTATTTCGCAAACAAATAATTAAACGGGTCTTAAAATCGGCGGTTCATTGTCGCCACATCCTTGATTCTTAGGGCGTCTCTGAGAGCTGCGTCAACTCCGAGACGAAAAAACCATCCGATGCGGTCAACGGGGTATCGAAATGCTGGACCGTTTGCCGCCAATCCGGATTGCGCGCCAAGAAGCCAGAGATCTGCGTTTCATTCTCATCGTGAAACAGCGAGCAGGTCATATAGACGATCCGACCTCCGCGCCGAACCAACGCCGCCGCCTTCTCCATAATATCGGCCTGGAGCTGGCACAACTCCGCCAATCGATCCGGCGTCAGGCGCCATTTTACCTCCGGATCACGGCGCCATGTACCACTTCCCGAGCAGGGCACATCACACAGCACCAAATCGAACGGACCCTCAGCTGCGAGAGCGTCTGTCTCGCGCATGTTCAGCCGGACCTCTGCCCGCGTCGCCCGTGCCGGGATATCTGCCATCCGCTTCGGATGGGCATCATGGACCGTAATCTCCGCGTCAGAAACAGCCGCGATGGCCAAAGCCTTGCCGCCGCCCCCGGCGCAATAGTCCAAGACCCGTCCTTTCAGGGGCCAATCAATGACCTCAATCGCCCGCTGCACCGAGAGATCTTGGATCTCCACCAGCCCATCGAGATAGGCGGATGCCTGACGCAGTTGCCGGGCGCCCGCGCGCACTTCTAAGGCAGTTGCACCGCTCGCACTTTGGATAGCCTCAACACCACTGTAACGCAGGCACTCAATCACCTGTGACGCAGCGGCTTTCCTCCGATTGAGACGAAGATAGACCGGCGCGCGTTTACCCATTTCAACAAGCGCGTGCTGGAGGTCCTGATCAAACCGGGCTTGCAGCGCCGGCATCAGCCAATTCGGCACATCGAGGTTGATCTCCGGAGCGTCCGCAGGCGGCGTTTGCTCTTCGGGCGTCAAGGCCGCCGGAGCATATCCAGCGCCTGTAAACATCTCCGCAGGCGCCTCCCCGCGCAACCGAAGAAGCCCGAGGATCAGACCCCGACCCGTTTCTGCCCCACCGAGCCAGGCGCAACGCCCCTTCATTCGCAAGACATCAAAGACGTGATCGCGGACCGCCGCCCGGTCTTTCGACCCGGCATAGCGCGCGCCTCTCGCCCATCCCGTCACGGCCTTCTCAGCTGGCTCACCTTCGAGCCAACGATCCAACACCGTAATGGCCGCAGCATAGCGGGCCGCGGGCGTCATGTTAAAACTCGAAGATCAGCCCGCAATACACTCACCCCAAACGATAATTTGGGCTTTCACGGGTGATCTGCACATCATGCACATGGCTCTCTTTCAGGCCCGATCCGGTGATCCGAACGAATTGCGCGCCTTGGCGCATATCAGCAACGGTCGCGCTGCCGGTATAGCCCATCGCCGCCCTGAGCCCGCCAACAAGCTGATGGATCACCGCGCCGGCGCTGCCTTTATAGGGCACTTGCCCCTCGATCCCCTCAGGCACCAGTTTGTCACTGGCCGCATCTTTCTGAAAGTACCGATCTGCCGAGCCCCGTGCCATCGCGCCAAGCGACCCCATACCGCGATAACTTTTGAAGCTACGGCCTTGATAGAGAATGACTTCTCCGGGGCTCTCATCGGTTCCGGCAATCATCGAGCCGACCATGGCGCAATGCGCCCCCGCCGCGATTGCCTTGGCAAAATCGCCAGAATACTTGATGCCGCCATCGGCAATCACCTGCGTGCCGGTCGCGGCTGCCGCTTCGGCACAATCCATGATCGCGGTGAGTTGCGGCACGCCGACGCCGGCCACGATCCGCGTTGTGCAAATCGACCCTGGCCCAATCCCGACCTTCACCGCATCGGCCCCGGACCCGATCAAAGCCCGCGTCGCTTCTCCGGTCGCGACATTGCCCGCCACAACCTGCACCGCGTTCGACAGCTTCTTGACCCGTTCAACGGCCTGGCCCACGCCCTCGGAATGCCCATGCGCCGTATCAATCACGATCAGATCGCAGCCCGCATCGACCAGCGCCTCCGACCGCTCAAACCCGGCATCGCCAACCGTCGTCGCCGCCGCAACCCGGAGGCGCCCCAACTCGTCCTTGCAGGCCGTCGGGTTCAGCACCGCCTGTTCAATGTCTTTAATCGTCAAAAGCCCGGTCAGGCGGCCTTCCTTGCTCACCACCAACAGCTTCTCGATCCGCCGCGCCTGCATCAGGCTCCGCGCCTCATCCAAATCCGCTGGCTCCTCCAGCATCGCCAGATCCTCGGCCGTCATCATCACCCGCACCGGCGTCGCATCGTCGCGGGCAAAGCGCATATCGCGATTGGTGACGATACCCATCACCCGGCCATCTTCGTCGACCACGGGGAAGCCGGTGATCCGATACCGCTCTTGCAAGGCTTTTGCATCGGCCAGCGTTTGATCCGGTCGCAGCGTGATTGGATTATAGACCACACCGCTCTCAAACCGCTTCACGCGCCGTACTTCACGGGCCTGTTGCTCGATATCGAGATTGCGGTGGATCACGCCCATGCCGCCTGCCTGCGCCATGGCAATCGCCATCCGCGCTTCGGTCACGGTATCCATGGCTGAACTGAGAAGCGGAATGTTCAGCGCGATTGAGGCGGTTACATTTGTACGCGTATCCGCCGTGCTCGGCAGAACGGAGGAGGCCCCTGGGACCAACAGCACATCATCAAAGGTAAGCGCCTCACGAATCTCCATCTCGGACCTCCAGCGGGAGTTTCAGTTGGCACGTGTCTTTCTCATGGGGCGCGCCGGAGGGAAACCCCTAAATCTGGGAGATGCGCAAGTTTGCCCGGATTTCTACCGTCAGTCCTCAGTCTCGTCCGATTGACCTCGAAACCCAGTGGCCACCACAAACTTTTCCGAACTGTCCGCACGGCTGGCCCCCGGTTTCACATTCGCGACCTTGGTGAACCTCTGCTTCAGGCGTTTTTGCAACTCGCCCTCGGCGCCCCCCGCCAGGACTTTCGCCACGAAAGTCCCACCCTCGTCCAGCACGTCAAAGGCCAGCTCCGCCGCCGCTTCGCAAAGCGCTATGATCCGCAAGTGATCTGTCTGCTTGTGACCGGAAGAGGCCGCCGCCATATCGCTCATCACCACATCAGCCTTGCCGCCCAACCACGCCTTCACCTGGTCATCTGCCCCATCTTCCATGAAATCCAGCAGATGGATCTCGGCCCCCGCAATCGGCTCCACCTCCTGCAAATCCAGCCCAATCACACGGCCCACGGCTTTGCCACGCTTCTCCCCAAGCGCATTGACCCGTTTGACCGCCACCTGGCACCATCCGCCAGGCGCACAGCCCAAATCGACCACCCGCGCGCCCGGAACCAAGAACCGATATTTGTCATCCAATTCCGAGATTTTGAACGCCGCCCGTCCGCGATACCCCTCGGCCTGGGCCCGCTTCACATAGGGGTCGTTCAATTGCCGCTCCAGCCACAGCGTCGAGCTGAGCTTCCGCCCTCGCGCCGTTTTCACCTTCACCCGTAAATCGCGCTGCCCGCGCCCGCTTGTGCCCTTCGCCATCTTGCGTTCAGGTCCCTGCTTCTCTGCTTCAAAAATATCCCCGCCGGAGGCACCGCGCCCGTGGAGGCCCCTTTAGGGGCTGACGCGGGCGCCCCCCGCCGCGACGTGCCGGATGGCACGGGCGCAATCCCTCAAAGCGGCCCGTCCTCCAACACTCCATCTGACGACATCTGGGCATAAAGCAACCCCTCACGCAGCCCGCGATCCGCCACGCTCAACCGGTCCGTCGGCCAGGCCCGCAACAGGGCCTGCAAAATCGCCGCCCCCGACATAATCAGCGTCTGCCTGTCGCGCCCGATCCGCGGGTCGCGCCGTCGCCCATCGGGCCCCAGACTCAGATAGCCTTGGATGACCGTATCAATTTGATCTGAGGTCATCCGCAAGCCATCCACCTTATTCCGGTCATAGCGCCGAAGGCCCAGATGGCTCGCCGCCACGGTTGTCACCGTGCCGCTGGTGCCGATGATCTGAAATCCTTCCCGCGCCTGATCCGCCGCATCGTCATAAGGCGAAAACGCCGCCAATTGCTCTTCGAAATACCAACTCATCAGCGCAAAGCGCCCGGAATCGTCGGCCACATCCGAATACATGTCTTTCAGCGTCGCGACCCCCAAAGGCACGGAAATCCAATCCACCACCTTGGCGCGCGGGAAGACACTGTCTTTGTGATCGAAGCCATGATGCAGCCGCATAATCGCCCGTGGCCGTTCCAAGGCCGGCACTCGGCTCAGATCGATCCAGACCAATTCCGTCGACCCGCCACCGATATCGACCACCAGCAACTGCTCTGTCCGCGTCGACACCAGGGGCGCACAAGACACCACCGCCAAGCGCGCCTCCTCCTCCGGCTCGATAATCTCCAGCTCCAACCCCGTGTCGCGCTTCACCACGGCGATGAAATCATCCGCGTTGACCGCCCGACGGCAGGCTTCGGTCGCCACAAGCCGTGCGCTTCGCACATGATGTTTTGCCAACTTCCGCTGACAGATCTTCAACGCCCCAACCGCTCGCGCCATCGAACTGCGCGAAAGCCGCCCCGAGGCCTCCAGGCCCTGGCCCAACTGCACCGATTTGGAAAAGGAATCCACCACATGCAGTTGATTGCCCTTGGGTTGAGCGATCAACATGCGACACGAGTTGGTTCCCAAATCCAGCGCAGCATAAAGATCCGCCGGATCCGGGCGTGATTTGGGTGCGGGGTTACGTTCAACAGGCGGGGTCGAAACCGGGGTCACCGGCGCAACGGGTCTGGGGAACGGGCCGGCACCGTGAGGACGCTTGCGCGACATCGGCCCCTCCGAATTCATAAGTTGCGACAAATGTAACGATCCACGCGCGATCTCACAATGCTCTTGCCGCACCTCAAGATGATCATGAGAATTATGACCCTCCCCGCACCTCGCTTGCGCGCCGCGAACCCGTTAGGACTCTCCCGGGGTCGCTCTGGCCCCAATTGATGTCGAAAACAGGCCCGGTGGGTCTGGCCTGCGCTCATATGGTGACGGGCAGAGAAGAGGATTCGCCTATGCCCGCTGTTACAATCGTTTATTGGCGCGATATTCCGGCCCAGATCATCGTCGGCAAAGGCCGTCGCGGATCGAAAGCCCCCCTGCCCGAACGGTTCGAGCAGGCGATTGACCGCTGTGCGATGAAGGTCGGTGCGAAAGACGATGACGCTTATCTGGCCGATTGGCGGAAGGCGGAGCCGTTTGAGGTCGACGGTGACCCTGATGAGATCGCGCGGGTACAGGCCGAAACCTTGGACCAAAGCTATGACCAAGACCGGCTCAAAGCGCTGATCGCCAATGACGGATGGGACAACGACAAGGCGGCCTAGACCCATGCCACCGACATCACCCTGGGAGAGATTGATGGCCCTTTTGAATTTCAAACGCCCCGCGACACCGGATGCGGCCAAACCTGTCAATCCGGAACTCGAGATGTTCCTTAAGGATTACTCCATCGAGGTGATGCCACGGACCGCCGAAAAGGTCGAAGATTTCCGCGCACTGCTGCCGGAAGGCACCCGGGTCTATATCGCCCATATCGAAGGCACGCCGATTGAGGATATGGTCACAACCGCGGCCCGTCTCGCGGCCGATGGCTACAACGTCATGCCGCATTTCCCGGCGCGGATCATCGCCAACGAAGCCATTTTGTCGGATTGGATTGATCGCTACCAAAGCGAGGCCGGCGTTGATCAAGCACTGCTTCTGGCCGGTGGCCCACCCAAACCGGCCGGAGAGTTCGAAAGCTCGATGCAACTTATCGAAACCGGACTTTTCGACAAAGCCGGGTTCAAACGCTTGCATGTGGCGGGCCACCCGGAAGGCAATCGCGACATTGACCCCGATGGCGGCGATGCAATGGTGATGGAGGCGCTCCGCTGGAAGCAAGCCTTCTCGGAACGCACCGACGCCCAGATGGCCATCGCCACGCAATTCGCCTTCGAAGCGGACCCGGTGATCGCCTGGGCCAACCGGCTTTCCGCCGAGGGCATTCGCCTGCCGATCCATATCGGCGTCGCGGGCCCCGCCAAGCTGCAAACGCTGATCCGGTTCGCGATCGCCTGCGGCGTAGGCCCCTCACTCGACGTGCTGCAGAAACGCGCCAAAGACGTGACCAAGCTGCTCTTGCCGTTTGAGCCGACCGATATCCTGAAGAAACTCGCCGCCCACAAGGCCGCGACGCCCGATTTCAACATCGAGGCGGTGCATTTCTTCCCCTTGGGCGGCATCAAAACCAACGCCCAATGGGCCATCGAGAATGGGGGCGCTTCAACCCGCCCCGCCAACACCTGAGCAGGGAAGCCATATGACCCGTACCGTCCTTGAGTCCAAATCCAAAACCGTCGTAATCGGCTTTGATGAGCCGTTCTGCGTGATCGGTGAGCGGATCAACCCCACGGGCCGCAAAATCCTGGCCGCGCAGCTTGAGGCAGGGGATTTCTCCACGGTTGAGAAAGACGCGCTGGAACAGGTCGCCTGTGGCGCGATGGTGCTCGATGTCAATGCGGGCGTGGTCTATAACTCCAACCCGAACCCGAATGAGACCGAGCCGCCTCTTATGGGCAAGATGATTGAGCTTGTTCAAGGGCTTGTGGACGTTCCTTTATGCATCGACAGCTCAGTGCCGGGCGCGCTTGAGAAAGGTCTGGAGCTGGCCGAGGGCCGCCCGCTTCTGAACTCTGTCACCGGAGAGGAAGATCGGCTTGAGGCGATCCTGCCGCTGGTCAAGAAGTACAACGTGCCCGTGGTCGCGATCTCCAACGACGATACCGGCATCAGCGAAGACCCCGATGTCCGTTTCGCCGTAGCGAAGAAAATCGTCGAACGTGCCGCCGATTTTGGCATCCCGGCCCATGACATCGTGGTCGACCCGTTGGTGATGCCCGTGGGCGCGATGGCGACGGCCGGGCGGCAGGTCTTCACCTTGGTGCAGAAACTGCGCGAAGAGCTTGGCGTGAACACCACCTGCGGCGCGTCAAATATCTCCTTCGGCCTGCCCAATCGGCACGGCATCAATGCGGCCTTCCTGCCCATGGCGATTGGCGCTGGCATGACCAGCGCGATCATGAACCCCGTTCGTCCGGTGGAGATGGAGGCGGTGAACGCTGCCAATTTCCTGATGAACCATGACGCAAATGGCGGCAAATGGATCAGTTTTGCGCGCGTTCTGGACGCCGTGAAAGAGGGCGCCTCTTTCCCCAAAGCAGCTCAAGCCGCACAAGCCGCTGGCGGTGGCCGTGGTGGGCGGCGCGGCGGGCGGCGCCGGGCATGACGACCTGGACGGAGCCATCGCAGCCATGACCCAGGACCCTCTCATTGTTTTCACGCCTTCGGGCAAACGCGGCCGTTTTCCGGTCGGCACGCCCATCCTGACCGCGGCGCGGCAATTGGGCGTCGATCTGGACTCGGTCTGTGGCGGGCGCGGCATCTGTTCGAAATGCCAAGTGGCCCCGTCCTTCGGCGACTTCCCGAAACATGGGGTCACGGTCAGCGAGACCGCTCTGTCAGAGTGGAACGCCGTCGAAGAGCGCTATGACCGCGTGCGAGGGTTGAAAGAGGGCCGCCGCCTCGGGTGCCAAGCAACCCTTCAGGGCGACGCGGTGATCGACGTGCCTCCGGAAAGCCAGGTGCACCGGCAAGTGGTCCGCAAAGCGGCCTCCGCCCGATCGATCACGATGGACCCGGCGACGCGACTGGTGCTGATCGAGGTGCAAGAGCCGGATATGCATGAGCCATCCGGCGATCTGGAACGTGTGCAAGACGCGCTGAGAGAGCAGTGGCAGATTGAGAATGTCACTGCGGGCTTGCCCGTCTTGCGCAAGTTGCAACCGGCCCTGCGCAAAGGCGAATGGAAGGTGAGCGTCGCCCTCCATACCCCTGCGAACTCAGATAAAACCATAATCTTGGATGTCTGGCCCAGCTTGCATGAGGGCGGTCTCTATGGGTTGGCGATCGACTTGGGCTCGACGACCATCGCGGCACATCTGTGTGACTTGGTGACCGGCGAAGTGCGGACCTCCTCCGGCCTGATGAACCCGCAGATTCGCTTCGGCGAAGATCTGATGAGCCGGGTGTCTTATGTGATGATGAACCCGGGCGGCGACGTCGAGATGACCAATGCGGTCCGCGAAGCGATCAACACATTGGCCCGCGAAATCGCCGCCGAGGCCGAAATTGACGCCAGCCTGATTATGGAAACGGTCATTGTCTGCAACCCGGTCATGCATCACCTGTTCTTGGGCATTGATCCGGTCGAGTTGGGCCAGGCCCCCTTCGCACTAGCGACCTCTGGCAGCCTCACCCTGCCCGCCCGCGATCTCGACCTCACCGCACTGAATGCCGAGGCGCAGGTCTACCTGCTGCCCTGTATCGCGGGCCATGTCGGCGCCGATGCCGCGGCCGTCGCGCTGAGTGAGGCGCCGAACCAATCCGAAGATTTGGTCTTGGTGGTGGATGTCGGCACCAATGCCGAAATCCTGCTCGGCAATAAGGAGAAGGTACTGGCCTGTTCTTCCCCTACCGGTCCGGCTTTCGAAGGGGCGCAGATCAGCTCTGGCCAACGCGCCGCGCCCGGCGCGATTGAGCGGATCGAGATCGATCCAGACACCAAGGAGCCACGGTTCCGCATCATCGGCAGCGATCTTTGGTCTGACGATCCGGGCTTTGCCGAAGCGACAGCCGTCACCGGCGTGACCGGGATTTGCGGCTCGGGCATCATCGAAGCGGTGGCCGAGATGCGCATGGCGGGCCTCCTGGACCCGTCGGGCCTGATCGGATCGGCCGAACAGACTGGCACGGCCCGCGCCGAGCCCGAAGGCCGCACCAACGCCTATCTGATCCACGACGGCAGCGCCGATGGCGGCCCGCGCATCACGGTGACCCAAGGCGATGTACGCGCCATCCAACTGGCCAAATCGGCGCTTTATGCCGGCGCGCGGCTGTTGATGGATCAGCTTGAGGTGGATCGCGTCGACCGCGTCGTGTTGGCCGGGGCCTTCGGGGCGCATATCAGCCCGAAACACGCCATGGTTCTGGGCATGATCCCGGATGCGCCGCTCGACAAAGTGACAAGTGCCGGCAACGCCGCCGGGCATGGCGCACGGATCGCGCTTTGCAATCGCGCAGCGCGACAGAAGATCGAACAGACCGTGGGCGAGATTCACAAGATCGAAACCGCTGTGGAGCCGAAATTCCAAGAGCATTTTGTCAATGCCAACGCGATCCCACACGCGACAGACCCGTTCCCGGATCTTGCCAAGGTCGCGCCGCTGCCGGATGTGCATTTTGGCGCGTCTGGTGCGCAAGCGGGGAGCAATGGCGGCGGGCGGAGGCGTCGGCGGCGGGCCTAGCAGGGTGCGACCGATGAGACAGGCGGCGCGTGATCTCCCGGTATATTTGATCTGCGTCGCCGCCGCATGCTTGGCCTTGGGCTATGTTGAGATCACCGCCCCCGAGGCAGGCCGGCGTTTCTTCGGTGCATGGCCACCGTGGGCGGTTCTCCTAGGCATGGCACCGCTTGGCGCCGCCGCGCTCGTCATCCTAAATCGGCGCGGGGCGCAAGCGGACCAGGTGCGCGAGCCAGTGCCCTATTTCCGCCTCCTGCTAATGGGCAGCGGTTTCGCGCTCTTGCCGATTGGCCTTGATCTTGTCGCCGACCCGTTTCCGCTCGATCTGCACGTGCCATGGCCAGCCGCCCCGTTTTACTACGCCGGGATGGCGGTTCTGGCGGAGACGGCGCTCCACCTTCTGCCTCTGGCTCTTTTGGCCCTGATATGGCCGCTTGGCCCTGGCGCATGGAGGATGCTCTGCTGCCTCGCGGTCGCAACATTAGAAGCGGCGCTGCAAGTCGGCATCTCCCAAGCGGGCCCGATCATCACCCTCTTCATCGCGACTTACATAGCGCTCTTTAACCTGCTGCAATTACGCATATTTCTACTTTTTGGTTTTCTGGCCATGCTGTCCATGCGGCTCGGATTTTATGCAATCTGGCATCTGGCTTGGGGCGGGTTGGTGCAATTGGGCTGGTTGTCGTGATGGCCCTTGACCTGCCGAGGTCAGCGGCTTATCCGGTACATCTCTGCGGGTATGGTGAAAAGGTATCACGCGAGCTTCCCAAGCTTAAGTTACGGGTTCAATTCCCGTTACCCGCTCCAAATCTCTACTGACTGCTAAAGACCGCCATCTCGCAAGACCCGGGCGAGTTGCTGGGTCGATCCGTCTTTGCCCGCCCCACTGGCGGCCCCCGCAAGCACCGGTTCCAACGCAACGGCCAGTTCTTTGCCCAGTTCCACGCCCCATTGGTCGAAGGAATTGATCCCAAGGATCACGCCTTCGACAAACACGCGGTGCTCATAAAGCGCGATGATCTGGCCAAGCACAAACGGCGTGAGCTGCGGATAGAGCAGCGTTGTCGAGGGCCTGTCCCCAGGGAAGACCCGGTGCCGGGCCTGGCGTTCCAGTTCTTCGCCGTCCAGCCCCTTCGCCGCCATCAGAGCACGCGCTTCATCAAGCGTGCGCCCCCGCATCAACGCCTCCGATTGCGCCAAACAATTGGCCGCAAGCAGCCGGTGCTGATACGCCAGTTCGGGTTCATGCCCCTCAATGCCAAGCAGGAACTCGCAGGGCACGATCCGCGTCCCCTGATGGATCAGCTGATAAAACGCATGCTGACCATTGGTCCCGGGCTCACCCCAGACGACCGACCCGCTATGGATTGCCAGATCGCTGCCATCCATCGCCACGCGCTTGCCATTGCTCTCCATTTCCAACTGCTGAAGATAGGCGGGCAATCGCAGCAATCGCTGCTCATAAGGCAAGACGGCGCGTGTCGCATAACCGCAGACCTGATTATGCCAAATCCCGACCAGCGCCAGAAGGACCGGCAGATTGTCGGCCAGATCCGCCTCACGAAAATGCCGGTCCATCGCGTGCCCACCGGCCAGCATCTGTTCAAACGCATTCGGCCCCACCGCCAACATGATCCCCAGCCCAATCGGCCCCCAAAGCGAATAGCGACCCCCGACCCAATCTTCGAAACCAAAGACCCGCTCCGGCGGAATGCCAAAGGCACCCGTTTTCTCGGTGGCTGACGACAGGGCGACGAACTGCGCCGCCTGGTCAGCCACCGTCTCCGCCATCCAAGCCCGCCCGGTTTCGGCATTGGTCATGGTCTCGATCGTGGTGAAGGTCTTGGAGGCCACCACCACCAAGGTCCGCGCCGGATCGAGGCCCTTGAGCGTATCCTGAATATGCGCCCCGTCGACGTTCGAGACGTAATGCAGACGCGGCCCATCATGCCACGGCGCGAGCGCCAATGTGGCCATCACGGGCCCCAAATCGGAGCCACCAATGCCGATATTGACCACATCCGTGTAAGACCCACCCTGCCCGGTTTCGCGGCCGTCACGCACCGCCTCGGCGAAGGCCGCCATCCGCGCCTTTGTCTCCAACACGCCCGGCATTACATCTTGGCCATCCACATTGATCGCGCCGCCCGGCGCACGGAGCGCGGTATGCAGCACCGCGCGGTTTTCGGTTTCGTTGATCCGATCCCCCGCAAACATCGCGTCGCGCTTGGCTTCCACCTCTGCGCTCCGCGCCAACTCCAGCAACAACGAGAAAGCCCCGCCATCAATCGCGGTTTTGGAGAAGTCGAACAGCAACCCGTCGCTCCGCCGCGAAAAGCTCTCCGCTCGGCTTTCATCCTCAAACAAGTCCAAGATCCGGCGTCCGGACTTTGCCGCACGATGGGCCTTCAGCTCATCCCAAATCGACATTGCCGCTCTTCCTTTGTGTGACTATTCGGCCCAATGCACCGTCGCATCGGACCAGACCGCGCGAATGGGTGCCTCCATCGGGTCGAGATACGCCGCACGCTCCAACGCCGCGCGCTTTTCGGTTCCGAAGATGACGATATGTTTCGACAGCGCCCCGTTCAGCACCGGTGCGGTGAGCGTGATCCGCGGCTCGCCCGCCGCCTCGGCGCGCATCGGCATCAAGACCGGCGCGTCGCTCGCCATCGCCTCCGCCAGCCGGTCCGCACCAGGGAAAAGGCTCGCCGTATGCATATCAGCCCCCATGCCCAGGACCAGAACCGAGATCGGCAGATGCCCTTCAAATCCGACCGCAAGTGTATCGATGACATCTTCTGGCGCCGTGGCTGGTGCGTAGAGTGGGATCAAGTTTGCCTTGGCGGCTTTTGATATCAAAAGCCTTTCTTTGATCAGCCTGGTGTTCGACCGCGGATCATCCTCTGCCACCCACCGCTCATCATTCAGAAACACCGCAACCCGATCCCAATCCAGCGCTTGTTCGCTTAACACATCAAAAATCGGCCCCGGCGTTGAGCCGCCCGGCACACAGAAACTGGCGCTCTCATGGCGGCGCAGGCAATCGGCCAACTCGCCGGCCAGCATATCCGCCAAATCCAACATCATCATGTCGCGATCAGGGTATTCAACCAGATGTCTCATGGTGCAATCTCCCGCCAGCGCCGCCCATCGCGGTGCAACAATATCAATGCGTCTTCTGGTCCGGCACTCCCCGGTTCGTATTGCAACGGCCGGTCGCCCCGATCCGTCCACTCCGCGATGATCGGATCGGTCCAGGCCCAGGCCGCCTCCACCTCATCGCCCCGCATGAAGAGCGTCTGATTGCCCCGGATCACATCCATGATCAGGCGTTCATAGGCGTCCGGCACATCCGCCGCCTCTGGCCCCAACGCATCGGCGAAGCTCATATCGAGCGGCACATCGACCAGGCGCATCCCACCCGGCCCCGGCTCCTTGATCGTCACGCGCAAGTCCATGCCTTCATCGGGCTGCAAACGGATCGAGAGTACATTGGCGCGGCTCCCCGCATCGGCATCGAAAATCGAATGCGGCGGCTCTTTGAAATGCACCACAATCTCGGAATTCCGCGCCTTCATCCGCTTGCCCGTGCGCAGGTAAAATGGCGTCCCGTTCCAGCGCCAGTTCGCCACATGCACCTTCAACGCGATGAAACTCTCGGTCCGGCTCTGGCGGTCGTCCACATCCTCCAGATAGGACGGCTCCGCCCCCGCCGCATATTGGCCGCGCACGATGTCGGCTTGGCCAAGCGGGTCCAGCGCCCGGATCACCTTCAGCTTCTCATCGCGCACCGCATTGGGTTCAAACCGGCTTGGCGGCTCCATGGCCGTCAAGCAGAGAAGCTGCATCAGGTGGTTCTGCACCATATCGCGCATCGCGCCCGATTTGTCGTAATAACCACCGCGCCCCCCAACGCCGACCTCTTCGGCCACGGTGATCTGCACATGGTCGATATATTGCGCGTTCCAAAGCGGCTCGAAAAGCACATTGGCAAACCGCACCGCCATCAGGTTCTGCACCGTCTCTTTACCAAGATAATGATCGATCCGGTAAATCTGTTCTTCCTGGAAATGCGCCGCCAAGGTCGCATTCAACGCACGGGCCGTCTCAAGGTCGCGGCCAAAGGGTTTTTCCACAACAACCCGGCAGGTTTCGCAGGCAATCTTAAAGCGATGTAGACGTTCCGCCAGATCGCCAAACAAACCCGGCCCAACCGAGAAATAAAATGCCTGAATCACATCATCGCGCATCATCCCGGCCAGTTCTTTCCAGCCACCGTCACCACGGGCATCGACCGGAATATAGTGCAGCCGCTCTAGGAAGGCGTCGATCATTGCCGTGTCGTGCTTCGTCTTGGAAACGAACTCCAAAATCGCCCCGCGCGCGAAGTCCCGCCAGGCGGCACTGTCTTGCTCCGAACGGGCTGCGCCGATGATGCGGGAGCCTTCGGGCATCTGCCCGGCCCAGAAGCGTCGATATAGCCCGGGCAAGATCTTCCGCCGGGCCAAATCCCCGGTGCCGCCAAAGATCACCAGATCGAAGGGATCCACCGGAATAACGCGCGAAACCATGTGTTCTCCTGAAGTTTGCCGCCTCGGATATGGCAAATGTTAGCGCTAACTATGCCACAGCCCCGCTCATACAGGCCCCAGCACATCAAGTCTAGCAAACTCATCCACCATCACAATGGCACCGCGTGGCGCAGGCGCGGTTTTCAGCCGCGCCGCGTAAATCTGTCTCAAAGCCCGGTTATTTTGGCAGCATCGCACAGAGCAATTCGAACAGAATTGAGGCCCCAACCCAAGACGTCCCCCCTGATGGGTCGAACGGCGGTGACACTTCGACCAGATCGGCACCAATGATATCAAGTCCTTGCAGCGCCCGGACGCATTGGACCGCTTGAAAACTGGTCGGGCCACCGATCTCTGGCGTCCCGGTACCCGGCGCATAGGTCGGATCAATGAAGTCGATATCAAAGCTCACATAGGTCGGGTTATCGCCCACGATCTCACGGGCCTCCGCCATCACCGCATCAAATCCCCGCTCAAAACACGCCTCGATCGGGACGATCTTGAGGCCATGCGCTTGGCCGAACTCGAAATCTTCGTTGTTATAGGATGTGCCGCGCATCCCGATCATCATGCTGCGCTTCGGGTCGATCAACTCTTCAATGACGGCTTGGCGAAATGGATTTCCATGGGTCAGCGTCTCACTTCCGAAATAGGCCGGGTAAAGATCCGTGTGACTGTCCAGCAAGATGAGGCCAAAGGGCGCGCCCCGCTGCGCTTTGAGCGCGCGCAGAACCGTTAGCGTGCAAAGATGGTCACCGCCCACCATGATCGGTCGAATGTCTTGCGCTAAAATATTGGAAACAAACGCTTCCGCGTCACCCATGGCTTGATCCTGATCTACCGGGTTCATCGCCACATCGCCCAGATCGGCACAGGCCGCCGCCTCGAACGGCAACTGCCCGGTCGCTCGGTTCATCGCTCGGATCATCGTCGAGGCATCACGGAGCCCGCGCGGCCCATGCCGGGCACCAGGCCGGTTCGACGTCGCCCCATCCCAAGGCAGCCCGAAAAACCCGATATCTACCTCTGCCCGGCGCGGATCGTCCGGCGTCAGATAGGGCAAGCGCATGAAGCTCGGCACCCCCGCATAGCGCGGCAAGTCAGTCCCGGAGGGGGGTGAGAAAAACGGATCGGACATCGGCAGCGCCTCCTTTGGTCGGGCCGACGCTAGCAGCCCGATCCGGCCCCGTCACGCCTCCAGTTCGGCATCCCAATAGAGAAAATCAAGCCAGCTTTCATGCAGGTGGTTTGGCGGAAATTTGCGCCCCGTATTGCGCAGCTCTTCTGACGCCGGTTGCCGTGGCGGTTTGCGCAGCGCCATCCCCGCCTGTCGCAAGCTCTTCGAGCCTTTCTTGAGATTGCAGCGCGAGCAGGCGGCGACCACATTTTCCCAAGACGTCACCCCGCCCCTGGCGCGCGGCACCACATGGTCAAAGGTCAAATCCCCCCGCCCGCCGCAATACTGACAGCTGAATTCGTCCCGCAGAAACAAATTAAAGCGCGTGAAGGCCACGCGCTTTTGAGGTTTCACATAGTCTTTCAACACCACGACCGAGGGTATTCGGATCACGGTTGTCGGGCTCCGCACCACTTCGTCATATTCCGCAACGATCTGCACCCGATCCAAAAACGCCGCCTTGATCGCATCCTGCCAGGGCCAGAGCGACAAAGGATAATAGGAAAGCGGCCGATAATCGGCGTTCAAAACCAAGGCCGGGTGCTGCCGCAGCCCGCCTGCCTCTCTCACGAAGCTGGTCCTGAAATCGCTGTCGCCAACTAGGGTCATATGTGACTCCGTTCCCGCACTGCCTGCCTCAAACTCGGCACCAGAGCGAGAGCCCCGCTCCAGCATTGCCATGACTATATATAGGCTTCCGCCTCTGACAACCCCCGCAATATGCTGTGGTTTGCATGAAAAGAGATACAGACGCTCTCTGACAGATTTGTGACGTTATCCACAGGTTCTGGCATCGAAAGCGGCGGCGCGCTACGCTGTGTCTATGACCGACGCCGCACCAGAGCTCTCCGGCATTCTCGAAGCCGCCCTTTATGTCGACGATCTTGATGCCGCCGAGCAGTTCTATGGCACGGTCCTGGGCCTGCCCCGTCTGATGCGCGCAGGGGATCGGCACGTGTTCTTTCGCGTCGGAACAACCATCCTGTTGATCTTCAACCCGACGCAAACGCGCAATCCGCCAGCGCCGAACGCTTTGCCAGTGCCGCCCCATGGCGCGACTGGCCCCGGCCATGTGTGCTTTTCAGCTTCTGACGCGGAGATCACCGCCATCCGGGCCGTGCTGAACGCTGCAGGCCATGACATCGAATCCGATTTTCTATGGCCGAATGGCGCACGCTCGCTTTATACCCGCGACCCTGCGGGCAACTCGATCGAGTTCGCCGAGCCAAAACTTTGGGTCCCTTAAAGGCCTATTGCGTTAGCTTTCGATCCCGAACCGATCCCGCAAGAAGGCCAGAGCCACGCTCAACCCATCTGGCGCAATGCCATGGCCTGTGCCCTTCATAATATGGGCATAAACATCGAACCCCGCGCCCTGCAACGCCTCCGCCGCTTCGGGCAGGCTTTGTGGCGGCACCACATCGTCCTGATCGCCATGGATCAACAACACCGGCGGCGTCATTTTCACCTCGTCAGCCAGTGTCTCCGGCGACAGGAGCCGCCCGGAAAAGCCGACGACACCGGCAAACTCCGCCTCCCGGCGCGGCGCGACATGCAGGCTCATCATCGTGCCCTGACTGAACCCCACCAAGGCCACCCGGTCTGGAGAAACACCTTCCTCGGCCATCACGGCATCCAAAAATGCATCCAGATCTTCCACCGCGCGCGCCATGCCCGCCTCGGCCTGTTCCTCGCTTGATCCATCGATCCAAGGGATCGGGAACCACTGAAACCCCATCGGGTTCATCGCCGAACGCTCGGGCGCATCCGGCGCAACAAACACCGTGTTCGGCAAATGCGGCGCCAAAGGATCGGCCAAACCCAACAGGTCCTTCCCATCGGCGCCATAGCCATGCAGGAAAATCACCAAACTGTCGGCCTGGCCCGATTGCGCGTCTTTGCGCCCAAAATCCAATACGCGTGTCACGTGATCCCCTCTCGGCCTTTTGCCAGCCGGTAGTAGGCCCAAAGCGCGCGCGCAGCAACCGCGCGCCAAGGCGCCCAAGCCTCGGCCATCTCGCGCAATTCCGCCTCGCTTGGCCGCGCCTCCAGGTCAAAGACCAACCGTGACGCCTCTTGAAGCGCCAGGTCACCGGCCGCAAACACATCCGCATGACCAAGCGAGAATTTCGCATAGATCTCCGCAGTCCAACACCCAATGCCTGGCAACCTGACCAACGCGGCCACCACCTCCGCGGGCGACATCTCCCGAAGCGTGGCATAATCCAGATCCGCATCTGCCAGTGCCCGGGCATAGCGCATCTTCGGGCGACTCAATCCCACCGCCTTCAGCGCGGCATCGTCTGCGCCCCGCACCGCCGCTGCGTCAATCAGCCCCGCCGCCTCCATCCGGCCCCAGATCGCCGCCGCAGAGGCGGTCGACACCTGTTGACTGACAATCGCATTTAACAGCGCGGCAAACCCATCTGGCCGCAACCGCAACGGCAAATCGCCCACCTCTGATAAAACAGGCCCAAACCGCGGCTCCAAACGCACAAGCGCCGCCGCACCCCGCTCTAAATCCGCTGCATCCCGTATCCGCATCTGCCCCTTCTCTGCTTCAAAAATATCCCGGGGAGCGCGAGGGGCTGGCCCCTCGCTCCGACGCCCTCACATCTCACATGTGACTGGACCCCGCACAACCGCTGCGATACGCCTTGCGCCATGAGTGACGCCACCACCCCCGACATCCTAATCGATGACACCCGCGCCAAACGCAATGTAGCCGTCCTGGTTGCCGCCCAAGCGATCTTGGGCAGCCAGATCACCATGATCTTTGTGGTCGGCGGTCTGGCCGGTTTGATGATCGCCCCAACCCCGGCGCTCGCCACCCTGCCCATTTCGCTCATCGTCTTCGGCTCGATGACGACGGCGCCGTGGCTCTCGTCGGTGATGCAACGTTTTGGCCGGAAAACCGGGTTCTTTGTCGGTGCGATTGGCGGGGCCATCGGCTCGATGGTCGCGGCCTACGGGCTATATATCGACAGTTTCCCGACCTTCCTGATCGGATCCTATTTCACCGGCATCTATATGTCGGCCCAGGGGTTCTACCGTTTCGCCGCCGCCGATACCGCGTCGGAAGCCTTCCGCCCCAAAGCCATCTCTTATGTCATGGCCGGCGGCCTGATCTCCGCCCTGATCGGTCCGCAGCTCGTAAAGGTCACAACCGACATGACGGTTGTGCCTTTCATGGGCACCTATGCCGTGGCCCTATTGATCAACCTTGTCGGCATGGCGATGTTCCTGTTCCTGGATTTGCCGACACCGCCAAAACCCAAACCCGGTGCCGCCCCGGCGCGCTCTCGGCTCGACCTTCTGCGCGATCCACGCATCGCGGTGGCGGTAATCTGCGGCATGGTCGCTTACGCGCTGATGAACCTAATGATGACCTCCACACCGCTGGCCGTTGTTGGCTGCGGGTTCACGACGGGCAATGCCGCCGATATCGTCTCGGCCCATGTGATCGCGATGTTCGCCCCCTCTTTCTTCACCGGGCACTTGATCGCGCGCTTCGGCGCAACCCGGATCGTCGCGATCGGCCTTTTCCTCTTGGCCGGGGCCGGGGTTATCGCCTTGACCGGGGTCGAACTCTACCAGTTCTTCGGTGCCCTGATCCTGCTCGGCGTGGGTTGGAATTTCGGCTTCATCGGTGCGACCGCGATGTTGCAGTCCGCCCATGCCCCCGAAGAGCGTGGCCGCGTCCAAGGCATGAATGATTTCATGGTCTTTGGCTGCGTCACCGTCGCCTCCCTGACCTCCGGCATCTTGATGACCTCCGGCGTCGATGCAGAAGCGGGCTGGACCGCCGTCAATATCGCGATGATCCCGTTCCTGACCCTCGCGGGTGCGGCCCTGATCTGGCTGTCCCTGCGTCCCCAAAGCGAAATCGCCTGACACTGGGGCGAGCCGAATTCTTGCAAGAATTCGTGCCGGAATTTTCGAAAATTCCGGTTACCAGCGTCCGCTGCTGGTCACCCAGAGCAACCGCGCCCGCCGGGCAAACTCACTTTCATCCAGCTTGCCCTCGATCACCCGCTCCGGCAGGTCCTGCGCGGCCTTCAGCGTCACTTCGGCCCGCCATCCCGCATAAAGCGCAGGCCACGCCAGTTTTGGCACATCCCCTCGGCGCTCCCGCGCCGCCGCCAAAGCTGCCAATCCACGACCGGCCAAATCGCGGACGCCTTGCGGTGTGCCATCCAAAAGCGGCACCCGCCCGCGCGCTTCCAATTCAGGCACAGCGCGCAGCATCCCGGCCACGCCCATCGCAAACCCGAAGTCCCGCATCGGCGCCTCTGCTGTATCTGCCGCGCCTAAGGCGCGCGCCGCGGCCCAGATCAAATTGCCACTGGTCGCGTTCAGATAGGCATCAAAATGCGCCTGATCCTCAAAGGCATCTTTATAGATGTCCCATCGGCGGGCCGCCGCAAGTTCATCTAACAGCCGCGCATCCTCGGGCCGCAAAATCGCCGCCAAAGGCGCAACCACCTCATGCGCCCGCGCCGGCTTACCTGCCCCGATCTCATCGGCCACATCGCGCCAGAATTGCAGCCGCATCTCGGCGATCATCGGCTCCTCAGTCACCCAGGGCGCGCGGCTCACCTCGACATTGAACGCGTAGAGTGGGAAAAGCACCCGCCGCGCCGCGGGCGGGGCGGCCATCGTCGCCAAGAACCGGTCCGGGTCGGCCCGTTCCACCAATGCGGCGCAGGCATCCAATGTCATAGCGGCCGCACCACAGACAAAAGATACCCGGTCTCCGCCCGATGCGCGCGCCACCCGGCAATCTCCTGCTCGGCCTCGTCAAGGACTTCTTGCAACGCGATCTCCGCCCCGGGTTTCAGCGCGGCAATCCGCGCCTCCATTGGCCGATAATAGCTCTCCCACGCAACATCGGAGAGCCGCCGTGTCGCCAACGTCTGATACCCTGCCGTGGCGATCTGATCGGCAATGCCCGCCGCGTCGCGCACAACAACGCCCTCGCCCCGCCAAAAGGCTTGCGCGCCCTCTGATGGATTATCGATAAAGAAACATGGCTCCGAAAACGCCACCGCCCCGCCCGGCGCCAAAGCCGCGCGCCAAGCCGATAGAGCCGTCTGGATCCCTAGAAAATAGACCGCACCTGCGCACCAGATCAGGTCGAACGGTCCCTCCAGGGCAGACATATCCCCAACCTCCAGGCGGACCCTGGCATTGTCCCGAAACCGCGCCTGAGCCGCCGCGATGAACGGCGCATGGGCATCAATCGCCGTCACATGCCCCTCCGGCGCAGCCCTGAGCAGTGCGCCTATATCGCCGCCAGGCCCAGAGGCCGCATCGCAAATCCGAGCGTGTGGACAAATCCCCGCGATTTCCGCCGCCCAGGCCACATCCGCCGTCTCGCCCGGGCCCTCGCGCGGCAAATCCGCGTGCAATTTGAAAAACGCGCTGTTCATTCCGCCCTATACCGCTTCACGACACCGCCGCGCGCACGCAAACCTGCGCGCCCGATGCGGTCAAACCGAAACCGCTGATCCAAGGCGAACAGGACCTTCGCGACACTCATGCTCCCGGTGCTCCATCGCGGACCAGCTTCCACATTATCGCCTCCAAAAGCGCCTCAAAACTTGCATCCACGATGTTGGCTGAGACGCCCACCGTGGACCAGCGGCACCCAATGCCATCCTCGCTATCGATGACCACGCGGGTCACCGCTTCGGTGCCGCCATTGGTGATCCGCACTTTGAAATCGACCAGCCGTATGTCGTCGATATAGCTTTGATAGACCCCCAGATCCTGCCCAAGCGCTTGCGCCAGCGCATTCACCGGCCCGGCATCTTGGATTTCGGCCGGGTTCTCATTCTCATAGAAACTGGTGCGTTTCTCGCCCTTGACCCGCACGGTCACCACGGCCTCGGAGGCGACGACAATCCCGCCCTTGGCATTGCGCCGCCGCTCCGACAAAACGCGGTAGCGCTCCACTTCAAAGAACTGCGGCAAGCGGCCAAGCTGACGCCGCGCCAGAAGCTCAAAACTCGCTTGCGCCGTGTCATAGGAATAGCCCTGATCTTCGCGCGCCTTGATCTCTTCCAAAATGCGCGGCAGTGCCGGGTCGTCCTGCGCGACGTCCAACCCGGCCTCGGCCAAGCGACGGCGCAGGTTCGACTGCCCCGCCTGGTTCGACATCGGGATAATCCGGGCATTGCCGACGACGCCGGGCTCCACATGTTCATAGGTGGTCGGGTCTTTCAGGATCGCCGAGGCATGAAGCCCCGCCTTATGCGCGAAGGCCGAGGCACCGACATAGGCCGCCTGACGTTGTGGCACCCGGTTTAGGATATCGTCCAGCATCCGGCTGACCCGGGTCAGACCCTCCAAAGCATCGACGCTGATCCCGGTTTCGAACTGGCTCGCATAAGGCTCTTTCAGCAAAAGCGTCGGAATGAGCGCGGTCAGATTGGCATTGCCGCAACGTTCACCGAGCCCGTTCAGGGTTCCTTGGATTTGCCGCGCGCCCGCATCGACGGCGGCCAAGCTCCCGGCGACGGCGGTTTCGGTGTCATTATGGGTATGAATACCAAGCTTGTCGCCCGGGATACCGGCCGCGATCACCTCGCCCACCACCCGGTGAATTTCCTCGGGCAAGGTCCCGCCATTGGTGTCGCAGAGCACAACCCACCGGGCGCCCGCCTCCAAAGCGGCTTTCAGACAAGACAGCGCGTAGTCAGGATTGGCGCGGTAGCCATCAAAGAAATGCTCCGCATCAAACAGCGCCTCGCGGCCCTGCACGACCAGATGGGCGAAGCTCTTCGAGAGATTGTCGAGATTTTCCTCCAGACTGATGCCAAGCGCGGTTTGGACATGGAACACATGGGATTTACCCACCAGACAGACCGCCGATGTGCCTGCGTTGAGGACGCCCGCCAAAACCTCGTCATTCTCCGCCGAGCGCCCCGAACGTTTGGTCATTCCAAAGGCGGTCATCGTGGCGCGGGTCTTCGGGGCAGCGTCAAAAAACCCGCTATCGGTCGGGTTCGCGCCGGGCCAGCCACCTTCGATATAATCAAGCCCGAGCCCATCGAGCGCTTCGGCAATGCGGATCTTCTCGGGCGTCGAGAACTGCACGCCTTGGGTCTGCTGACCATCGCGTAGGGTGGTGTCGTAGAGGTGGAGACGATCAGGCATAAGTGCCTCCGCCCGGAACCAAGCCGAAGGCGCCGGGCGAGCGCCTGCCCGTCCCGGCGGGCTGGCGCTTTGGCGATCCTTGCCGCATCGCATGAAGGAAGTCCGACCTTGGCGCACATAAAGCGTACACCCCATACGTCGCGGCGCCATCCCACGGGCAGGCGTACGCCCGCCTTGCGTCGAGATCACTCACAGCAGGCCCTCCAGCTTTGAGGGATCGAAGTCGGGACCAGGTTCCCATTCCGCACCCTGTGCTGTGTCTTTGACCAAGACTCCGGCACTGACCAGGCCGGCGCGAAGTGCGTCCGCCCGAGCGAAATCTCGGAGTTCCTTAGCCTTTTGGCGCAATTCAATGGTCTCCCTAATTAGTTCCTCGATCTCGTCGCTTAGGCCTTCCACATCCGGCCAGAACTGCGGCTCAAATTCGCCCAGCAGCAAGCCAAGCGGTCTGGCTGAACTGACCAGCAGCTCTGCATCGCCCGAGTTAGCAATCCTATGCAACTCGGAAAGCGCAAGGGACGTGTTTAGATCGTCTGCCAACGCAGAAATCACCGCAGGGTCGGGCTCAGATGTCGGCATCGCCCCAGCGACCAATGACCGCCACTTCCTAAGCGTCTTCTCCGCCTCCTCCGCCTTCTTCGCCGTCCAATCCATCGGCTTGGCGTAATGCGTCGAGAGGAACACAAACCGGATCACCTCACCCGGTACACCCTGATCCAAGAGGTCCCGCACGGTGAAGAAATTGCCCAAGCTTTTGGACATTTTCTTGCCCTCGACCTGCAACATCTCATTATGCATCCAGACCTTTGCGAACCCGCCGCCCGGATGGGCGCAGCATGATTGCGCGATCTCGTTCTCATGATGCGGGAATTGCAGATCGATCCCGCCGCCATGAATGTCGAAGCTCTCGCCCAACAGCTCATAAGACATGGCCGAGCATTCGATATGCCAGCCCGGTCGTCCTCGGCCCCAAGGGCTGTCCCACCCCGGCAAATCCTCGGTCGACGGCTTCCAAAGCACGAAATCCATCGGCTCTTCTTTATAGGGCGCCACCTCGACCCGCGCGCCCGCGATCATGTCATCGACCGATCGGCCCGACAGCGCGCCATAGGCCTGGTAGGACCGCACCCTGAAGAGCACATGGCCCTCAGCCTCATAGGCATGGCCCTTGGCAATCAGATCCGCGATCATATCGACCATTTCCTGGATGTAATCGGTGGCACGCGGCATATGGGTTGGTTCCAACGTGCCAAGCGCGCCCATATCGTCGAGATACCATCCGATCGTCTCTTCGGTGATCTCAGAAATCGGGCGCCCCGTCTCGGCGGCACGGGCGTTGATCTTATCCTCCACATCCGTGAAGTTCCGCACGTAAGTCACCGCATCCGCGCCATAAACCTGGCGCAGCAGCCGGAACAGAACGTCGAACACCACCACCGGTCGGGCATTGCCCAGATGCGCCCGATCATAAACCGTCGGCCCACAGACATACATCCGCACATTTTTCGGATCGAGCGGCTCAAACCGCTCTACGGTCCGGGTTTTCGTGTTCTTCAGACGGATCTCAACCATCAACTTTCGCCTTCTTCGGTCCACAGACGTGGGGTGCCCGGCGGACCTAGCAGCTTCAAGATGTAAGGAAAACAAAGAAGACCGGCCCGCCGACATATGTCAGGTAGGAATGCAAATCCCGCAAATCTGGGTCATCTTCTTGATCATGGGCTTCGTGATACGCGCGGAGCGCACCTGAATCAAGCCTCTTGCCTTCGGCTTTGCCCCATGCCCATCTGCGCCCGAGTCCCAAGATCAAGGAAGACCGATGCAACCCTCGACCCGCATCCGCACGCTCACTGGCACCGAAGACGATGGCTGGGGCCTCTTCATCCGGGCCCGGGCGATGATCGCGGCGGGCGAAGAGGTATTGGAACTGACGATTGGGGAGCATGACATCCGCACCGATCCTCGAATTCTGGAGGCGATCTTCCGCTCGGCCAGGGATGGGCATACGGGCTATGCGATGGTGCCCGGCATCCCGAAACTCCGGGAGGCGGTGGCCAAACGCCTGAGCGACCGGACAGGTGTGCCGACCACGCCCGACAACATCCTGATTACCCCGGGCGGTCAGGCCGCGCTTTTCGCGTCACACCATGCGGCCTGTGATCAAGGGGATCGCGCCCTCTTCATCGACCCGTATTACGCCACTTATCCCGGCACGATCCGCGCCGTGGGCGCCGCAGCGGTTCCGGTGCAGGCACGCCCCGAAGACGGGTTCCAACCGTGCAAAGACGTGTTGATGGAGGCTGCGCAAGGGGCGCGGAGCCTGCTGATCAACACGCCCAACAACCCAACGGGCGTCGTCTATACACCGGACACGATCGCCGGAATCGCGGAGGTTGCCGAGGCGCAGAACCTCTGGCTGATCTCCGACGAGGTCTATGACACCCAAGTCTGGGATGGCCGCCATATCAGCCCGCGCGCCCTGCCGGGTATGGCGGAGCGAACGCTGGTTGTCGGGTCGCTGTCGAAAAGCCACGCGATGACTGGCTCTCGGCTCGGTTGGGTTGCAGGACCGACGGAGGTGATCGACCGGCTGATCACCTTGGCGACGCATACGACCTATGGCGTCCCAGGCTATATCCAAGATGCCGGGCTTTACGCGCTCTCCTTGGGCGCGGAGTTCGAGGCTGAGATTGGCGCACCCTTCCGCCGCCGCCGCGACATCCTGAACAACCTTTTGGCTGGGCAGCAGGTGATCCGCGCGGTCCCGGCCCAAGGGGCGATGTATGCGATGCTGGATATCCGCGCCACAGGTCTGACCGGCGAGAGTTTTGCCAATGCGCTGCTCGATGCTGAGAAAATCGCCGTCATGCCGGGCGAAAGCTTTGGCGACGCGGCGGCGGGCCATATCCGTGTGGCGCTGACCTTGCCCGATGACGCCTTCGCCAAGGCGGCCAGCCGCTTGATCCGCTTTGCAACCGCCCGGGCGGCGACCCCTGCGGCGGAGTAAACGCCCGATTTCCGGCAGTAAGGCCGCATATCCCGCGTTAGGGTGGTGCCATGCTGATGACCACACCTGATTCTGACACGCTGTATGAGGCCCTGCTGACCCGCAATCCGGCCTATGACGGCCAAATCTTTGTAGGTGTCAGGTCCACGGGCGTGTTTTGCCGCCTCTCCTGCCCCGCCCGCAAACCGAAGCGGGAGAATTGCCACTTCTTCGACAGCGCCGCCGCCTGTCTCGGCGCCGGGTTTCGGCCCTGCAAACGCTGTAACCCGCTGGTGCATCCCGAACCGATGGTGACGCGTTTGATCGACGCGTTGGAAGCGAACCCAACGCATCGTTGGTCGGAAGCGGATATCAAGGCGATGGGCGTCGATCCCTCCACCCTCCGCCGGGCCTTCAAACGCGCCTTTGGTTTGAGCTTTCTAGAAATGGCGCGCCATCGCCGTTTGGCCGCCGGGTTCAGCACGCTGGCCGAAGGCGGGCGGGTGATCGACGCGCAACTCGACGCCGGGTTCGACTCGCCCGATGCCTTCCGCCAGGCCGTGACCCGGCTCCTCGGCCTGCCGCCGGGACAGTTGCAGAGCGGCAGCCAACTCACCGCCGATTGGATGGCCACGCCCCTTGGCCCAATGATTGCCGTGGCCAGTGAGCACGCCTTGCATCTCTTGGAGTTCATCGACCGCAAGGGGCTGCCGAAATCCCTGCAGCGACTGCTGAAGGACAGCCACGGCAGGTTGGCGCTCGGACGAAATGATGTGATTGATCGGGTGGAGGCGCAGCTCACCCGCTTCTTTGACGGCGCAGAGGCGCGGTTCGACATTCCGCTGCGCCAACCGGGCACCCCATTTCAACAAGACGTCTGGACTGCGCTGCAAACCATCCCGGCGGGGACGCGGCAGAGCTATAGCGACCTCGCGACGCTGCTCGGCCGTCCCGAAGCCGTCCGCGCTGTGGCCCGCGCCAATGGTGCCAACACCATCGCGATCCTTGTCCCCTGCCACCGGATCACCGGGGCAGATGGTGCGCTGACCGGTTATGGCGGCGGGCTTTGGCGCAAGGATCAACTGCTGAAAACCGAACTCAGTTATGCCCGCCCACCACAGGAGACCTCATGACCCGCCACGACCCCGGCCCCGCCTTCCGTGCCCTGCATCAGCCCGGCAATCCCTTCATCCTCGCAAATGCCTGGGACCAGGGCAGCGCCAAGATGCTGGCGGGCCTGGGTGCGCAGGCGATTGGCACCTCGTCATCCGCCCATGCCTTCACTCTCGGCCGCCCCGATGGTGGCACGGTGAGCCGGGATGAGGCGCTGGCCCATGCGGCCGATCTGGTCGCTGCGACGCCCCTGCCGGTCTCGGGCGATTTCGAGAACGGCTTCGGCCCCGCGCCTGAGGATTGCGCCGAAACCGTCCGCCTCTCGGTCGAGGCTGGCTTGGCCGGGTTGTCGATAGAGGATACGGCCCTGCCCGAGCAAAGCCCCTACGCGTTTGATGAGGCCGTCGAACGGATCCGCGCGGCGGTGGCCGCCGCCCGCGCCGCGCCCCGCGATATCGTGCTTTGCGCCCGGGCCGACGGCGTTCTCACCGGCCAATACGATATGGACGAAGCGATGCGCCGATGTCTGGCCTATGCGGAGGCGGGCGCCGATTGTGTCTACACACCGATCCCCCCAAGTATGGAAGACCTGGCGCGGCTCTGCGCCGCGAGCCCGGCACCAGTGAACGCGCTGGCCGCCGGCCCTTACACCAAGGTCAGCCGGGCCGCGTTTGCCGCCGCTGGTGTCGCGCGCATCTCGCTTGGCTCCGCGCTGGCCAGTGTCACTCATCGGGCGATCTACGACACCGCCACCGCGATGTTTGATGACGGTGACTTCACACCGCTGGCCAACGGGTTTGGGGGCCGGAAATTGGCCGCGATGCTCACCGCACCGACCAAATAGAAAAGCGGGCGCTGGTCATCCCAACGCCCGCTCTCGGATCACACTGGATCAGAAGCGATACGACACGCGCGCGCTGACCGTGGTCACATCAACGTCGATGCCGGTGGAGTCGAAATCCTCGAACTCATGGTACAGAACCTCGCCACCGACCAGCCAGTTATTGCCGAGGTCATAGGCCACGCCCGCACCGGCCAGCCAGCCGGTATCGTCCCGATCGACGCCGCCGATCTCGGCATTGGCCTGCGCCGCGCCGACGGTGCCATAGTAGAGCCAATTGCCCGCATCGAACCCGGCGCGCAATTTCAAGCGGAGGACATCATCAATCGAGCCTGCGCCTGCATCCAAATCGAACTCGGTAAAATCATAATCAACTTCGGCACCGATCACGGTATTGCCGAAATCCCAGTTATAGCCGGCGTGCAAGCCGCCAAAGCCACCGTCTCCATCGACGTTAGCGGCGCCGCTGGTGCCGACATCGCCATAGCCAAGCTGACCACCGGCATAAAACCCGGTCCAGTCATTGCCAGCGAAGACCGGCGCGGCTTGGGTCACCACCATCGGCTCCGGCTGCGGTTCCTCCAGGTTCCCTGCCAAGGCCGGGCCTGTTCCGGCGACCACGGCCACAGCCATGGGCAGAGCGAGAAGAGATCGTTTACGCATCGAGCGACTCCTTTTCATTATGTCTTGCGCGATGCGGCAAACTTGGGGACGCGGCGGGGCAAAAGCGATGCAGATTTCGATCATCTTTTTGAACCAGATCGGCAAAATCGCCAATCTGGCAAGGCTTCGCCGCCAGTTTTGCGGAGTTTCGGCTGACCTCAGCCGAGGGCTGCGGCCTCACGCGCAAGTGACGTGATTTGGCTCCAATCCCCCCTTGTCACCGCATCTTTTGGGGCGACCCAGCTTCCTCCGGCGCAAATCACATTGGCTAAGCTGAGGTAGTCTTGGGCGTTTCTGGGGGACACACCGCCGGTTGGACAGAAGCTCACCTGCGGGATCGGCGCGCCAATGGCTTTGAGCGCCGGCGCGCCGCCTGACGCCTCCGCCGGGAAAAATTTCAGCATGTCATAGCCGCGTTCATAAAGCGCCATAACTTCGCTGGCTGTCGCAGCACCTGGCAGAAGCGGCAAGTCGGCCTCTTCACAGGCTGCAAGGAGCCGGTCCGTCGCGCCGGGCGAAACGCCGAACTGCGCGCCAGCCTCTTTCGCCGCCGCCACATCCGCAGGGGTCAAGAGCGTGCCCGCGCCGACGACACCGCCGGGCACTTGCGCCATCTCGGCAATCACCTCGAGCGCTGCCGGGGTGCGGAGGGTGACCTCCAACGCGGGCAAACCGCCGGCAACCAGAGCTTCGGCCAAGGGCCTTGCCTGCGCGGCGTCTTCGACAACAAGCACCGGGACGATTGGGGCCAAAGCGCAGATCTTCCGGGCGTGTTCGCTCGCTTGTTGCGGGGTCAATGGATCATCCTTTCGGCTCGGGCACGCGGCATCGGTCGAATGCCTCCGGCGGGGATATTTATAAAGCAGAGAAGATCAGACCACCACGCCCGCGCCATCGGTTGCGGAGCCTGCGGTTTGGCGAAAGATCTCGAACATCTCGCGGCCAATGCCGTGGCTGTTGGCGCTGAGATCCGGTGTGGCGGCGGCGCGGTCAGCGACACCTTGGGTGAGGACGTCCAATGTGCCCTTGGTGGCGTCGACGCGGAGGAGATCACCGGTCTGCAATTTGCCGATGAGACCGCCATCCAGCGCTTCCGGGGCGACATGGATCGCCGAGGGCACCTTACCAGACGCGCCCGACATCCGGCCATCTGTCACCAGCGCGACTTTATGGCCGCGATCTTGCAGCACTGCGAGGATCGGCGTCAGCGCATGCAACTCCGGCATCCCATTGGCCTTTGGACCTTGGAACCGGACGACGACCACAACATCGCGATTGAGCTCCTTGTTTTGGAAGGCTTTTTTCACATCCGCCTGATCTTCGAAAACCATCGCAGGTGCTTCGATCACATGACGTTCCGGCACAACGGCAGAAACCTTCATGATGCCACGCCCGAGATTGCCGCGCAGCTCGGCCAACCCGCCGGTGGCCTGAAACGGATCGGTGGCTGGGCGGAGGATCTTGGGGTTCAGACTCTCGCCCGCGCCTGTTTCATAGGTCAGGGTGCCGTCCTTCAGTTTCGGCTCCTCGGTGTAGCGGCGAAGCCCGGTGCCTGCGACGGTTTCGGTGTCGGGGTGCAAGAGGCCCGCATCAAGCAACTCTCCAATCATATAGCCAAGCCCACCTGCGGCATGGAAATGGTTTACATCGGCCAAACCGTTTGGATAAACCCGCGCCATCAGCGGCGTCGCCGCCGAGATATCAGCGAAATCCGTGCAGTCAAGGATCACCCCCGCCGCGCGCGCCATGGCGACCAGATGGATCACAAGATTGGTCGAACCGCCGGTCGCCATCAGCCCGACAATCCCGTTGACGAAGGCTTTTTCATCCAGGATGTCACAAACCGGGCGGTAGTCATTGCCGAGCCCGGTGATCGAGACGGCGCGTTCGCCGGCGGCAGCGGTGAGCGCCTCGCGAAGCGGCGTGCCGGGGTTCACGAAAGACGCACCGGGAAGATGCAACCCCATGAATTCCATCAACATTTGGTTGGAGTTGGCGGTGCCGTAGAAGGTGCAGGTACCGGGGCCATGATAGCTGTCCATCTCGGCTTTCATCAGCGTGTCGCGCCCGACTTCACCGGCGGCAAACTGTTGTCGAACCTTGGCCTTTTCATCATTGGGCAGGCCAGAGACCATCGGGCCCGCGGGAATGAAGATGCCCGGGAGATAGCCGAACGTGGCCGCCGCGATCACCAAGCCGGGGACAATCTTGTCGCAGACGCCGAGATAGACGGCCGCGTCAAAGGTGTTGTGACTAAGCGCAACACCGGTGGCCAGCGCGATGACGTCGCGCGAAAACAGACTCAACTCCATGCCGACCTGACCCTGGGTCACGCCATCGCACATGGCGGGCACACCACCCGCGACCTGCGCCGTGGCCCCCGCCGCCCGCGCCGCGGCCTTGATCTTTTCCGGGTATGTTTCAAAGGGTTGGTGGGCGGAGAGCATGTCGTTATAGGCGGTCACGATACCCAGGTTGGGCGCGCGTTCTGCCACCAGACTGCCCTTGTCATCGCCCATCGCGGCATAGGCATGGGCCTGGTTCCCGCAGCTCAGATGCGCCCGGCGCGGGCCGTCTTCGGCGGCGCGCCGCATCCGTTCAAGATAGATCCTGCGGGTCTCACGCGAGCGGGTTTCGATACGATCTGTGATCTGGGCAATGCGGTCGTCAAGCGGCATGACTCGCTCCTGGGTTCCGATGCGCGCTGCATAACATGTTAGCGCTAACGGTGCCAGAGGCTTTTCCGCCGCAGCCTGGACCATAGGTTACGAAAATCCGGCGATCTGGAATTTTTCGTAACCTATCCGATGGTTTCTTTAGGAGGTGTTCACCAACTCACGCGGGCATGCGTAGCGCGCCGTCAAGCCGGATCGTCTCGCCGTTCAGATAGGCGCAAGAGATGATGAACCCAGCCAGCCGGGCGAACTCTTCGGGTTGACCCAGGCGTTTGGGGAAAATCACATCTGCCGCAAGGCCATCCATGATCTCTTGCCCCAGCCCCTCCAGCATCGGCGTGCGGAAAATCCCCGGCGCGATCGCCATGCAGCGGATGCCAAGCGCGGCCAGATCCCGCGCGATCGGCAGCGACATGCCCGCGACGCCTGCCTTAGAGGCTGCGTAAGCCGCCTGCCCTTTTTGCCCGTCGAAAGCCGCGACCGAGGCGGTGTTGACGATCACCCCGCGTTCGCCATCGGCATTCGGCGTGTTTTTAGCCATCTCGGCGCTTGCGAGCCGCAAGACATTGAACGCACCGACGAGATTGATGTCGATGGTTTTCTGGAACTGTCCCAGGGGATGCGCGCCGTCGCGGCCCACGGTTTTCGCGCCCGTTGCGATACCGGCGCAGTTGATCACAGCGGTGATCCCGCCCATGGCCGCGCTGGCCTCCGCAACGGCTTTGGCCACACCGTCTTCCGAGGTCACGTCGGTTTCGACAAACGTCACGCCGGGCAACTCCGCAGCGATGGCTTTGCCGCGCGCAGCGCCCAGGTCGAAGATCGTGACGTGCCCGCCCTGCCCGGCCAGATACCGGACGCAGGCCTCGCCAAGGCCGGAGGCTCCGCCGGTGACGATGGATTTGCTTTGGGTGATGTCCATAGCGCTGCCCCCCAAGAATTGAACAAGTGTTCAGTTACAAGAAATGAGCAGGCCGGTCAATTCATCGCCGGCGGCGCCCCCCGCCGCGCTTAATGTGGCTGCACGCCCGGCAAGAACACGCCCTGATCCCGGTAGAGCAGCGACACGCCGTCTTTGAACACATGCACCTTTTCGGGCGCGGCGGTGAGCTTCACCATTTGACCGCGCAGGTCTTTGTGGATGCCTGCGAGCTTACCGATCACCGGGTCATGCTCCGGCGCGGATTTTTCGAAATAGAGCAGCGTGACCTCGCCCAGGGCTTCGGTGATATTCACCCGGGCCTGATAGGCGAAATCAGCGGCGTCCGTTTCGATCATATCCTCGGGCCGGATACCGACCTCAACAACCGCCCCCATATCTTCGGGCTTGGACGGGTAATGAGAGGTGATCGTGCCGCCGCCCTCATTGAGTTTCAGCGTCGTCGTCTCACCAGTTCCGACGATCTCGCCGCCAAGCAGGTTCATCGCCGGAGAGCCGATGAATTGCGCGACGAATTTCGAGTTGGGGCGCTCGTAAAGGTCAAGCGGGCTGCCCACTTGGGCGATCCCGCCCCCGGCCAGAACCACGATCCGCGAGGCCAGCGTCATCGCCTCTACCTGGTCATGGGTCACATAGATCATGGTGGAGTCGGGCATCTGCTCTTTGAGTTGCGCAATCTCGATCCGGGTCGCGACGCGGAGCGCGGCGTCGAGATTGGAAAGCGGCTCATCGAAGAGATAGACTTTGGGGTCGCGCACGATGGAGCGGCCAATGGCGACCCGCTGCCGCTGCCCGCCCGAGAGGGCCTTGGGCAAACGGTCAAGGAAATTGGTCAGTTGCAGCTTCTCGGCGGCGGCCTCGACCGCCTCGTCGATCTCGGCCTTGGATTTACCCGCGATTTTCAGGGCGAAGGCCATGTTATCGCGCACCGTCATATGCGGATAGAGTGCATAGGATTGGAACACCATCGCAATGCCGCGCTCAGACGGGGGCACGTCATTGATCACCTGGCCATCAATCTCCAATGCGCCGCCGGTGATCTTTTCCAACCCCGCCACCATCCGCAGCAGCGTGGATTTCCCGCAGCCGGAGGGGCCGACAAAGACGATCAGCTCGCCGGTGTCGATCTCCAGGTTGATATTGCTGAGCACCTGCACGTCGCCATAAGCCTTTGCGACATCGGTCATCTTGAGCTCGGCCATTGGTGTCTCCTCCCTTTTGTCTTTTGCGGCGCTTAGGATGCGCTGTCTTGAACGCCGAAATAGGCTTGGTATGGGGGCAGCGTGACCGCCCCGTCATCGGTGGATGCGGCGGCAAATGGCGCGCCTTTGTCTTCGCGCCAGTCGCCCGCCGGTAGGTTGATCCGCTGTGAGGTATTGGTGAGGTTGAAGGCGCAGAAAATCTCCGTCCCCTCATAGGCCCGGATGAAGGACACGATGCCGTCCGCCGACGTCACAAAACGGAAATCGCCTTTGGCCAGAACCGGATAAGACCGGCGGAAGCGGATCATCGCGGTGTAAAAGGCCAGCGTACTGCCAGGCTCGGACTCTTGGTTGGCGACGGAGCGGTTGAGATGCTCCACCGCCATCGGCAGCCACGGCTTCGCATCTGAAAAACCGCCATTTTGATTGTCGCTGACCCAGGGGATCGGCGTCCGGCAGCCATCGCGGCCTTTGAATTTCGGCCAGAAGCGGATGCCATAGGGGTCTTGCAGATCGTCATAAGAGACATAGGCCTCGGTCAGGCCAAGCTCTTCACCCTGGTACAGGCAGACCGACCCGCGCAGGCAAAGCAGCAGACCGGCATAGAGCCGCCGCGCCTCTTCGCCCAGGTTCCAGCGCGAGGGGTGGCGCACAACGTCGTGGTTGGAGAAGGCCCAACAGGCCCAGCCATCGCCAATGGTCTCTTCATAATCGGCGATCACCTGCCCGACCCGTTCGGCGGTGGGCGCGATGCCGGAGAGGAACTCGAACGAATAGCACATATGCACCTTGTCGCCGCCCGAGGTGTAATCGGCCTGAATTTGCAGCCCATATTGGCCATCACCCACCTCGCCCACGGCTGTCGCGGCAGGGTATTCATCCAAGAGCGCACGGAACCGGCGCAGGAACTCCAGGTTCTCCGGCTGGTTCTTGTCATAGAGGTGATCTTGCCAGTTATAGGGGTTCACCTCGGGCGCAATCGTGGCATTGCGGGCTTCGGGTGCCAACGCAGGGTTGTCGCGCAATTCCGGGTCGTGGAAGTAGAAATTGATCGTATCAAGGCGGAACCCGTCAACGCCGCGGTCGAGCCAGAAGCGGGCGACATCAAGTAATTCCTGCTGCACTTGGGTGTTGTGCAGGTTTAGGTCGGGCTGCTGCTTGAGGAAGTTGTGCAGGTAATACTGCATCCGCTCCCCATCCCATTCCCAGGCCGACCCGCCGAAGATCGACAGCCAATTGTTGGGTGGGCTGCCATCGGGTTTGGCCTCGGCCCAGACATACCAATCGGCTTTCGGGTTGTCGCGGGAGGCGCGGGATTGCTGGAACCAAGCATGGTGATCCGAGGTGTGGCTGAGCACGAGATCGATCAACACTTTCAAGCCCAACTCATGAGCCCGCGCGATCAAAGCGTCGAAATCGCCAAGCGAGCCGAACATTGGGTCCACATCGCGGTAATCGCTCACGTCATAGCCGAAATCGAGCATGGGCGAACGGAAGAACGGGCTGATCCAGATCGCATCAACGCCCAGATCGGCAATATGCGGCAACCGATGGATGATGCCGGTCAGATCGCCGATCCCATCATGGTTGCTGTCCTGGAAGCTCCGGGGGTAGATCTGATAGATCACCGCCCCGCGCCACCAGTCTTTGTCATGCGCCAGCACGGTTTCCGGCGCGAGATCCTGCATCAGGTTCATTCGTTTCGTCCGACCTTATTTTACGGAGCCGGCCAGAAGACCGCGCACCAAGTAACGTTGCATTGAGAAGAAGACGATCAGCGGCACGGCGATCGACACGAAGGCGGCAGCGGCCAGGATGCCCCAATCGCCGCCGCGCGAGCCCAGAAGGTCATCGGCGATCCGGACCGTCATCACCCAGCTCTCATCGGAGGACGGCAGGAAGACCTTGGCGACCAGCAGGTCATTCCAGGTCCAGAGGAACTGGAAGATCGCGAAGCTGGCCAGCGCCGGGAACGAGAGCGGCAGAATGATCTTGGTGAAGATCTGGAAATCCGTCGCCCCGTCGACCTTGGCGCTTTCGATGATGTCGCGCGGCAGGCCCACCATGTAGTTTCGGAGGAGATAGATCGCGAGCGGCAGGCCAAAGCCCGTATGGGCAAGCCAGATGCCCACGAAGCTCTGCCCGATGCCGACCTGCTGGTGCAAGCTCAGGAGTGGCACAAGCGCCAGTTGCAAGGGCACGACCAGGAGTCCCACCACCGCCGCGATTAACAGCCCCCTGCCCGGGAAATCCATCCAGGCCAGCGCATAGGCCGCGAAGGCCGCGATCAAGATCGGGATCACCGTGGCAGGGATTGTCACCGTGAGTGTGTTGATGAAGGCTTGGCCCATGCCGTCACCGCCGAGCACCGTGTTGTAATTCTCCGTGGTGAATTCCGGCGGCGTTTCAGCCACCACATAAATCCTTGGCGGGCGATCCCCCGGCTCTTCATTGGTGGTGAAGACATAAGACCCGTCGGCATTGACCACCAACGTGCCGCCGTCGCGGTTTTCGGCTTCTTGCCCTGCTGCCGTCGCGCCCGGCTCCCGCCCGGTGATGCCAAAGGCGGCAACCGGCGGGTGCTCCGACCCCGCCGGGAAGGTTTCGACCATCTCGGAGGCGTCGAAGACATTGCCCTCGATGATCCAGAGCCCGCCATCTTGGCGAACCTCCCCTTCGGCGCGCAGGCGATAGGCCTGTTCCACAGGCAGGGGTGCCTCCCACCAGGCCGAGGCCGAGATCTGATCCCGGTCGCGGAACGACGAGACCAAGAGCCCGATGGTCGGGATCAGCCACAAGACCACCAGCACGACGACCGAGATATTCACGGCCCAGGTGAGCGAGGATTTGGTTCCAGCGATGCTATCCATATCTCTGCTCCCCCTCAGCGCATTTCTTTGCGCGCTTGCACGATGTTCCAGATCATCACCGGCAGAACCACCAGCATGATCACGAAGGCCACGGCGGTCGCCCGGCCATCATCGCGGAACATGAAGCTCATCATGTAACTGGGTAAAATATCGGTGCCGAAATTGCCGCCGGTCATGGTGTAGACGATGTCGAAGACCTTCAGCACCAGAATGGTGATCGTGGTCCAGACGACAACAATGGTGCCCATGATCTGCGGCACCTTGATCTTGAAGAAGACCTGAAACGGGTTCGCCCCGTCAATGATCGCGGCCTCGACGGTCTCCTCCGGAATACCTCGCAGCGCGGCTGAGAGGATCACCATGGCAAAGCCGGTTTGAATCCAGATCAGAATGACCATCAGGAAGAAATTGTTCCAGAACGGGATTTGCAGCGGATCGAGGCTCTCCATCCCCATCGAAGCGCGCACCGCGTTGATGATCCCGATATCGGGGTCATTGGCATAGACGAATTTCCAGATCAGCGAGGCGCCCACGAAAGAGATCGCCATGGGCATGAAGATCAGCGATTTGGCGATATTGCCCCAGGAAAGCCGGTCGGTCAGCTGCGCCACCAAAAGGCCGAGGAAGGTCGCCATCGCAGGCACCACAAGGACCCAGAGGAAGTTGTTGAAGAACGCGGTGCGGAAGCCCTCATCGGCGATCAGATTGGCGTAATTGCCGAAGCCGATGAACTCGTCGCCCGCCCGATTGTAAAGCGAGCGCAAGAAGGAGCCGACAACTGGATAAACCAGGTAGAGGCCAAGCGCGAAGATCGCCGGGAAGAGGAACAGCCAGGGGCGGACCTGATTGGCGCGATTGATATTGCGGCCTGCATCATTGCCGCGCGCCGGGAAGATCACTTTGTCGAGCAGCATATTGGCGAAGTAGAAATAGCCGATACAGCCGCCCACACCGATGATGATGGTGATGGCACCTTGGACGAGTGGTGACATGGGGCAGATCCTCCCTAATCCCGTTTTCGGGTGTTTTATGCCCCCGACCCGCGCGATGCGGATCGGGGAATGTTTTGCGTCGTCAGGGCCTTACTGGATGGAGTTCCAGCGCTCCTGAATACCGGCGGCAACCTCGGCCGCATCCGCGCCGGTGGTGTAGTCGACCATGCCGGTCCAGAACGCGCCCGCGCCGATCTCACCCGGCATCAGGTCGGACCCGTCGAAGCGGAAGGTCGTCGCGTTCAGCAGGATGTCGTTCATCGCGCGCTGGCTATCGGTCGGGAACAGATCGGTGTTCACGCCGTTATGGGGCGTCAGGAAGCCCTGCTGCGCCATCCAGACTTCATGGGCGATCGGGGTCTGCACGAACTCGATCCAGGCCTGCGCCGCCGGCGAGTCATTGGTGATCGCCATCAGCGTGCCCGCACCCAGAACCGGGTTGCCCAGATCTTGGCCCGCATAGGCCGGGAAGTAAAAGAACGCGCTATCCGAATCTTCTGGGAAGAAGGTTGGGATGAACGATGCCTGGCGGTGCATGTAGCATTCCGGCGGGAAGGAGAAGAGGCCGCCGGGGCTGTCACGGAAATCGGTCGAGGCCACGGCCGCCGCGCCGCCGACGACATAATCGTCGTTCCGGGCAAAGCTGCCGAACTCTTCGATTGCCGCCACGATCCGCTCATCATCAAACGGGATCTCGTTGGAAACCCAGGCGTCATAGACCTCGGGCGCCTGGGTACGGAGCAGCATGTCTTCCACCCAGTCGGTTGCGGGCCAGCCCGTGGCCGCACCGGAGCCCAGACCGATACACCAGGGCGTGCCGCCATCGGCAACGATCTGATCGGTCAGCTCGCGCAGCTCTTCCATGCTTTCGGGGATGTCATAGCCCGCCTCATCAAAGGCTTCCGGCGAATACCAGACCAGCGATTTCACATCGACCTTATAGAAGAAGCCATAAAGCGCATCCGCGCCGTCCGGCCCGGCATAGGTGCCCAAATCGACCCAAGACTGCCCGGCAGCGTAATTGTCACGGACCCAATCGGCGGTGCCATCCGCCAGCGGCGTCAGGAAGCCGCGCGCGGCCATGTCGGAGGCGAGGCCCGGCTGCGGGAAGACCGCGATATTGGGGGCGGAATTGGCCTGCGCCGCGATCACAATATCCTGTTCGAAGCTGTCGGAACCGGAATACTGGACGGTGGCGCCGGTAGCTTCGGCGAAATAGGCGGCGACGCTTTCAACCAGCTCAGCGTCAAGCCCGGTCCAAGGGCCGGTCATGGTCAGCGTCTGGCCGCTCAGATCATGGGCCGCCGCGAAAGCTTCATAGCTCTCCCAGTTGAAATCGCCCTCGCCCAGAGCGAAGACCATATGACCATCGGCCTGGGCCATCCCGGCAGTCAAAGCCAGGATCGCCGCGCCGGTGTAAAGTGAGTGTTTCATTGGTACCTCCCAAATGTCGCGCCGCCGTCGCGGTCGCGTGGTATCCCTCCACGTCAAAGCATCTTCAAAGCGCTTTGAGCTTCTTGCACCCTCCGCCAAGCGACGCCCTGAGTCAATCCACCTTGTCATATTCCCCTGAAAAATAACGGTCTATTTTGCAGGTGCAGAAAAACGCACGGATTTTGAACCTTTGACAAGCGCCGCAAGGCGCGCCTAGTCTACCCTCTGTTTTCGAAGCGCTTTGAGGCCCGAATTGGCGATGAATCTCAAACAATTGGCTGAGTCGCTTAACCTGTCGCAAACGACGGTCAGCCGGGCGTTGAATGGCTATCCGGAAGTGCGGGAAGAAACCCGCGCGCGGGTCTTGGCCGCCGCGCAGGCCGCCAATTACCAGCCCAATTCGCGGGCGCGGCGCCTGGCGACCGGTCGCGCAATGACCATTGGCCATGTGATCCCGTTGACCGGCAAGGCCGAGATGGTGAACCCGATTTTCGCGGATTTTCTGGCGGGTGCAGGCGAAGTCTACGCGGGCGAGGGCTATGACCTTCTGCTCTCGATTGTCTCCGATGGCGAGGCGGAACGCGCCTATCGGCAAATGGCGGCCAATGGCTCCGTCGACGGAGTGATGGTGCAATCACCACAAACCAATGACGCACGAATTGGCCTCTTGCAGGAGCTTGGCCTGCCCTTCCTGGTCCATGGCCGCACCCAAGAGGCCGACGGGTTTAGCTGGCTTGACGTGGCCAATCTGTCGGCCTTTCGCAAAGCCACGAATTTCCTGCTCGACCTGGGTCACAAACGCATCGCGTTGATCAACGGGCAGGAAAACCTCGACTTCGCCGCGCGCCGTCGCGCCGGGTTTTGTGAGGCGATTTGGGCCCGTGGGCTGGCGCCGAACCCCGATTGGATGCGCTCCGATGTGATGACCGAAGGCTATGGCTATAGCGCGGCGACCGAAATGCTGGCGGGCGATGTGTGCCCCACCGCGTTTTTGGTCTCCTCCGTCATCCCCGCGGTCGGGGTGCGCCGGGCCGTCGCCGATCGCGGTTTGGTGCTGGGCCGGGATGTGTCGCTGATCACCCATGACGATGTGCTGTCTTACCTCAACAATGACGCGGACGGGCCGGCCTTTACCGCCACACGCTCCTCGATCCGCGCCGCCGGGCGACGCTGCGCCGAGATTTTGATCAACCTCATTAACACCCCTGATCAGCCCGTTATCCAAGAGCTATGGGAACCGGAATTGACCGTCGGCCGCTCCACCGGGCCCGCCCCTGTCGACACCGCGTAAAGGACGTCGTGATATGAATTTTACCCGCGCAGATTTCCCGGACGGCTTCATCTTCGGCACCGCCACCTCGGCCTATCAGATCGAGGGTCATGGCTTTGGCGGCGCAGGCCCGACGCAATGGGACAGCTTTGCCGCCACGCCAGGCAACGTTGTGCGCGCCGAAAACGGCGCCGTGGCCTGCGATCACTACCACCGGATGAATTCGGATCTGGATTTGCTGGCTGATCTGGGCGCTGATGCCTATCGCTTCTCAACCTCTTGGGCGCGGGTTTTGCCGGACGGGCGTGGCCAGGTGAATGAGGCCGGGCTGGATTTCTACGACCGGCTGGTCGATGGATTGCTGGAACGCGGCATCAAACCGGCGGCGACGCTCTATCACTGGGAACTTCCAAGCGCTCTGGCCGATCTGGGCGGCTGGCGGAACCGCGACATTGCCGGTTGGTTTGCCGATTTCACCGCCACGATCATGGGCCGGATCGGCGACCGGGTCTGGTCCGCCGCACCGATCAACGAGCCCTGGTGCGTCGGTTGGCTCAGCCATTTTGACGGGCATCACGCGCCGGGCCTCCGCGATATTCGCGCCACGGCGCGCGCCATGCACCACGTGCTGCTGGCTCATGGCCGGGCCATTGAGGTGATGCGGGATCTTGGCATGTCGAACCTGGGTTCGGTCTGCAATTTCGAATGGAGCCAACCAGCAGGCGACACGCCCGAAACCCTGCGCGCCGCCGCAACCTATGATGCGATTTACAATCGCTTCTTCCTGGGAGGGCTGTTCAAACGGAGCTATCCGACCGAGGTTCTGGTCGGGCTTGGCGCGCATCTGCCCCGCGGCTGGCAAGATGACTTCGACACAATTGCCACGCCGCTCGACTGGCTCGGCCTGAATTATTACACACGAAAGCTGATTGATCACGCGCCGGGCCCCTGGCCGAATTACTGCGAGGTGGATGGGCCGTTGGAGAAGACCCAGATGGGCTGGGAAGTGTATCCCGAAGGCCTGCGCGACTTTCTGATCCGCACGGCCACGGACTACACCGGCGACCTGCCGCTTTATGTGACGGAAAACGGCATGGCGAACCCGGACACGCATAACACCCCCGATACGGCGCGGATCGCCTACCTGACCCGGCATCTGGATGTGGCGCGCGAGGCAATTGCCCAGGGCGTCCCGCTCAAGGGGTATTTCACCTGGTCGCTGATGGACAATTACGAATGGGCATTGGGCTATGACAAACGCTTTGGCCTCGTCCATGTGGACTTCGACAGCTTGCAGCGGACACCGAAAGCATCTTATCAGGCGCTAGCCAAATGGTGGCGCTAGACGCCGCGCCTACCAGAGACCCGTTACGAAGGATCCCGCCCATGCCCTCTGCCCTGTCGCTTGTGGCCGATATCGGCGGCACCAATACGCGCGTGGCGCTGGCCAGCGGCAAGGTTGTCGATAGTGACAGTGTCCGGCGCTATGCCAATCGCGAGGCGACCGATCTGGCAGAGGTGTTGCGGCGCTATCTGCGGGACACGGGCACCGATCATGGCGAGATCACCGGCGTCTGCGTCGCCGCAGCGGGCCCTGTGCATGACGGTGTGGCGGAGCTGACCAACCTCTCCTGGCGGGTCGACCGGGCGATGCTTTCCGAGGTGCTGAGCTCCGAAAAAGTTGCCGTTTTGAATGATTTGCAGGCCCAAGGTCACGCGATTGGTCATCTGGCCGCCGAGATGGTGACGCCCGTCGTGGCACAGCCCGATGTGAGCTTTCAGGCGGCGAAACTGGTCGTGGGCGTTGGCACGGGGTTCAACGCGGCCCCGATTTATGACACCGCGATGGGCCGGTTCGTGCCGCCCTCGGAATGCGGCCATATCAGCTTGCCGGTGAAAGGCACCGATGGCGCGGCCTTGGCCGCGCGGCTTTTGGACAGTCATGGTTTTGCCGCCGTGGAAGAGGCGCTCTCCGGTCGCGGCCTGGAGGCCATACACCACTTCCTGCATGACACGAAACTTTCGGCTGCCGAGATCATGGCCGGACTTGAGGCAGGTGACAGCCAGGCAGAAGCGACGGCTCGTCTCTTTGTCCGGCTCCTGGGCACGGTGGTGGGCGATTTGGCCCTGATCCACCTGCCCTTTGGCGGGATCTATCTGGTCGGTGGCGTCAGCCGGGCCTTCGCGCCCTATCTCGCCCGGTTCGGATTTGCCGAAGCCATGCAAGATAAAGGCCGGTTTGGGCCGTTTTTGCAGCAATTCGGTGTGGCTGTGGTCTCGGATGACTATGCGGCGCTGACGGGATGCGCCTCGCATCTGGTGCATCTCTAAAACGCGCTGTCCTTCACGGCCTCCATCGACACATGGGTCGAGCTAGAGGCCACATGAGGCAAGGCCGAAATCACTTCGCCCAAGACCTGTCGATAGGCCCGCATGTCGCTGGTCCGTACCTTCAGAAGATAGTCGAACGCGCCGGCGATCATATGGCATTGCTCGATCTCGGGCACCTTATGAACCGCTGCATTGAAGGCCCCAAGCGCCGCCTCGGTGGTGTCTGTCAGTTTCACCTCAACAAAGGCCACGTGATCCCGGTTTAGTTTCGCGGGGTTTAGAACCGCGCGGAAGCCCAGGATGTAGCCCTGCGCTTGCAACCGTTTGACCCGCACCTGACAAGGACTTTTCGACAAGCCGACCTGCCGCGCAAGATCGGTGACCGGGATGCGCCCATCGGTCGACAGAATCCGCAGGATTTTCCGATCGAAGACATCAAGTGGCCCGCTATCCGATATATCTGACATCCAGCTTCCCTGTTCTTCGCTCACTTTCAGGACAAACGCCCGCCACAGGCAAAAGTCAAGGCAGACGGCCTGCACAGTTCCGAGGTAACCTGAGGCAACCCCTGTTTTGATGAGGCCGCCCATGTCCCCGCTTGCCCCGCTCCGCACCCGCATTCGCGCTCTGGCGCATGTACCCGAAACCGATGTTCTGACCGATCTGATTGCAGAGGCCGGTCCTGATACCGCGACGCGCGACGCCGCAGCCACACGGGGCGCGCGGCTGGTGCGCGGCCTGCGCGAGGACAGTGCTCCAGGCTTGATGGAGGTGTTTCTGGCCGAATACGGGCTTTCGACCCGGGAAGGCATCGCACTCATGTGTCTCGCCGAAGCGCTCCTGCGCGTGCCCGATGCGGAGACGATGGACGCGCTGATCGAAGACAAAATCGCGCCCTCGGAATGGGGTGCGCATCTGGGCAATTCCTCGTCATCCCTGGTCAATGCCTCGACCTGGGCGCTGATGCTGACCGGCAAGGTGCTGCAAGATGGTGAGGGGCTGGCCAGCGTCCTCAGGGGGGCCGTGCGCCGTTTGGGGGAACCGGTGATCCGGGTCGCCGTGGGCCGCGCCATGCGGGAGATGGGACAGCAATTCGTTCTGGGCCAGACGATGGATGAAGCGCTGAAACGCGGGTCCAAAATGGAAGCAAAGGGATACACCTATTCCTTTGATATGCTGGGGGAAGCGGCGCTGACCCAAGCGGATGCCGACGACTTCTTCGCGGCCTATCAGACGGCGATTGCACGGCTGGCGCCGGAATGCCGCTCCGACGATATTCGCGATAATCCCGGCATTTCGATCAAGCTCTCGGCGCTCCATCCCCGCTATGAAGTCAGTCAGACCGATCGCGTGATGTCGGAACTGGTCGCGCGCACCCGCAGCCTCGCCCTGCAAGCACGCAAGGCCGGGATGGGGCTCAACATCGATGCCGAAGAGGCCGACCGGCTGGATCTGTCGCTCGATGTGATCGAGGCGGTGCTGCGCGACGAGGCGCTGGCCGGGTGGGACGGGTTCGGCGTGGTGGTCCAGGCCTATGGCAAACGCGCCGCCGCAGTGATCGATTGGCTTTACGCCCTGTCGGAGGGGCTGGATCGGAAGATCATGCTGCGGCTGGTCAAAGGGGCCTATTGGGACACAGAGATCAAACGCGCCCAAGTCGAGGGCCTGGCCGATTTCCCCGTCTTCACCCGCAAAGCGGCGACGGATGCAGCCTATCTGTGTTGTGCGGGGAAATTGCTTGGCATGACCGACCGGATTTACCCGCAATTCGCCACCCATAACGCCCACACGGTTGGCGCGATCATTGAGATGAGCGATGATCCACAAGCCTTTGAATTTCAACGCCTGCACGGGATGGGTGAAGCGCTGCATGACCAGGTACTCAAGGCCAATGCCACGCGGTGTCGGATTTATGCGCCCGTCGGTGCCCATCGCGATCTTCTGGCCTATCTGGTTCGGCGCTTGCTGGAAAACGGCGCAAACTCGTCTTTCGTGAACCAGATTCTTGATGAGTCTGTCGCGCCGGAAGAGGTCGCCGCCGATCCCTTCGCAGTCCTCGAAACCCTCGGCGAAAACCCGGCGGTCGCCCCGCCTGCGGACCTGTTTCAACCTGAGCGGCGTAACTCCCGGGGTTGGGACTTGCGCGACACCGATGATCTGGCAGAGATCGACGCCGCGCGGACCCCGTTTCAGACCATCCGCTGGCAAGGCTATCCGCTCATCGCCAACGGCGCGCCATCCGGGCCCAGTCTTGAGGTGAGAAACCCGGCGCATCCCTCCGATAGTGTCGGCGACCTGCAAGAAGCCGATCACGCTGATTTGGAGGTTGCCCTTGGTCAGGCCACGCCCTGGAGCGTACCAGCGAAGGACCGAGCGAAGGCTCTCAACGCCGCCGCCGACCTTTACGAGGCGCATTTCGGTGCATTGTTCGCCCTGCTCGCCCGCGAGGCTGGCAAAACTCAAATGGATGCGATTGCGGAGCTGCGGGAAGCGGTGGATTTCCTGCGCTATTACGCGGCACAGGCCGAGACGCTCACCGCGCCGCCCCGCGGCGTCTTTGCCTGCATTTCGCCTTGGAACTTCCCACTGGCCATCTTCACCGGGCAAATCGCCGCCGCGCTGGCCGCGGGCAACGGGGTGATCGCCAAACCAGCGGAGGCGACCTCGCTCATTGCGTTCCGCGCGGTGCAGTTGCTGCATGACGCGGGCGTGCCGCGGGCGGCGCTGCAATTGCTGCCCGGCCCCGGATCGGTGATCGGCGCTGGCCTCTCCAGCGATCCACGCATCGCGGGGCTTTGTTTCACCGGCTCAACCGCGACGGCGCAACGGATCAACCGCGCGATGGCGGACAACTTGGACCCGACCGCACCGTTGATCGCGGAAACCGGGGGCCTCAACGCGATGATTGTCGATTCCACCGCGCTGCCGGAACAGGCGATCCGGGATATCCTGACCTCAGCGTTCCAATCCGCGGGTCAACGCTGCTCTGCGCTGCGGATGCTCTATGTGCAGGAGGACATTGCCGCGCCCTTCCTCAAGATGCTCTACGGCGCGATGGATGAGCTGGTTCTGGATGACCCATGGGCCTTGAAAACAGATCTCGGGCCAGTGATTTCCGCCGATGCTAAAGCCGACATCGAGGGCCATATCGCCGAGGCCGACGCGACGGGCCGGGTGCTGAAAACCCTGCCGGTGCCGGAGACCGGGTATTTCGTGCCGCCGACCGTCATCGACCTGCCCGGCGGGATCACCGATTTAGAGCGCGAGGTGTTTGGCCCGGTGCTGCATGTGGCGCGGTTTGCGGCCGATGAGTTGGACGCCGTGGTGGATGCGGTGAATGCCAAGGGCTTTGGCCTGACCTTCGGCATGCATAGCCGGATCGATGACCGGGTGCAGGCGGTCTGCGCGCGGCTGCGGGTCGGAAACACTTATGTGAACCGGAACCAGATCGGCGCGATTGTCGGCTCGCAACCGTTTGGGGGCGAAGGGCTTTCTGGCACCGGACCGAAAGCCGGTGGACCGCACTACGTGCCACGTTTCACCCGCAGTGATACCAGACAAGAGGCGGCGAGCACTCACCATGCGCTCACTCTTGCCAAGGTCCAAGCCGCCCTGGATTCGCTTCTTGCGCCAAACCCCGCGCCGCTGACGGCAACCGACCAGCCCGGACCAACGGGCGAGTCAAATCGGCTGGCCACCTATGCGCGCGGGCGGGTTCTGTGCTTAGGGCCGACAGCAGAGGCCGCGATGCAACAGGCGCAGATCGCCCGCGATTTGGGCAACACGGCGCTGGCCGTCGCGCCCGGGGTGAAGGACGGGCTGGATGGGTCTGTAACGCCTGAGATATTGGTGCAACTGACCGGGATCGATGCGGTGGTGATCTGGGCGGAAGACGGCGCTTTGCGGCCCTTGCGCCAAGCGCTCGCCGGGCGTGACGGTGCGCTGATCCCGCTGATCGCCGAGGCCGACCCGGCCCCACGCCTGATCTTGGAGCGCCATATCTGCATCGACACAACGGCGGCAGGCGGCAATGCCAGCCTGCTGGCCGCCTCCGGTTAGGCTTGCCAAGGGCGGCGGCTTCGGCCTTAGCTGGCAACATGACCGAAGCCCCCGAGATCGCACGGATTCACACCCTTCTGGGGAACCAGATCGGCAGGTCAGAAATCGTGGAAACCACGCGGCTGGCGCGCGCCGATCTCGGGGGATGGCATCTGGACGACCTGCGGCTGACGACGACGGATGGAGAGATCATTCCAGCCTATTTCTTGCATCCGCCGGAGGGAACGGCCCCGGTTCGGGCCGTGCTTTATTGCCATGCGCATGGGAACACCTACACCGTCGGTCGCGAGGAACTGATCGCCGGGCGGCCCGCCTTTCAAGCGCCCTATGCGGCCGATCTCGTGGCGCAAAACACCGCCGCCCTGTGTCTGGAGATGCCCTGTTTTGGAGAACGGGCATCTCCCGGCGAAGGCGCACGGGCGAAGGCCGGTCTCTGGGCGGGCAAACCGCTCTTTGGGCAGATGCTGGCGGAGCTTGCGGCGGGTCTGAATTGGCTGGCCACGCAGCCGGGTATTGCGGCAGATCGGCTTGGCGTCATGGGCCTGTCGATGGGCGGCACGCACGCTTGGTGGCTCGGCGCTTTGGCCCCGCAGGTCAAGGCCACGGTCTCGATGTGCTGTTTCGCCGATTTGGAGACGCTCGTAGCGCTTGGCGCTCATGATGGGCATGGGATCTACATGATGGTTCCGGGGTTGTTCACAACCGCTCGGTCGGGGCAGATCGCCGGGCTGACCGCGCCGCGGGCACAACTGGTTTGCGCCGGAATGCAGGATTGGAGCACACCGCCAGAGGCGTTTGAGGCGGGCCTCGCGGATTTGAGCGCGGCCTATGAAACCGCGAGCGCTGCCGACATGCTCGAAACCCATATCGAGATCGATCTTGGCCATGCGGAAAGCGCGGCGATGCGGGCGCGGGTTTTGGAGTTTCTGGATCGGCGGCTCTAACGGTGTGGCTATTCGAAATAATCGCCATGGCTGTCGCGCAGATCAGAGATCAGGTCGAGGACCGAGGCGAGATGGTGCGTCATCGCCGCTTGCGCTTGCACCAAATCGCGCGCGCGCACGGCACTGAGGATATCACCATGCTCCGCCAAAAGCCGCGCTTTGTGCCCCCGATCGCTCAGCGATAACACCCGCAGCCGATCCAACGCAGTCTTCTCCTGCGCCAGAAGGATCGGCACCCGGGGATAGCCGGTTGCTTCGGCGAGAATGGCGTGAAACCGGTCATCCTGATCTTGAAACTCAATATCATTGTTATCCGCAATTGCAGTGGCTTGCCGTGTGAGGTTCAGCTTGGCTTCTGTCACGAATGTCTCCGGCATCCCGACCGCGCAAAGCCGCGCGACCACCGCCAACTCAATCGCCTCACGCAGGAATTGCGCCTCGCGCAGGCGGCTTTCCGACAGTCGGGTGACGAAATTGCCCCGGCTCGGGCGGGTCACGATCAACCCCGCCTCGCGCAGATGGGTGAAGGCCTCGCGCACGGGCGTTCGGCTCGCGCCAAATCTCAGCCCGACTTCGGTCTCTGAGAGAAGGCTGCCCGGCGGGATTTCCATCCGCAAGATCGCCGCGCGGATATGGCCATAGATCTGATCGGCGGGCGGACCGGACGGCTCAAACCCCTCGAAGGGGATCGCCATCAGGTCAATCGGGTTCTTACGGGGCGGCATCGGTTTGAACGGTCTCCTGGCAACCAGCATACCGGTATACAGGTTTATTGACAATGGCGGTGGGGCGTGCAGGAATAGGGTGATCTGGGAGGGAGATCTGCGCGCATGGGCTCGGCCCCGTTGAATATCGCTTTGATTGGCACGGGCATGGTGGCGATGACCCACCTGCTTGCGATCCGGGATGCGCGCCCTGCCCTACGCCTGGCCGCGATCTGTGCCCGGCGACGGGAGAGTGCGGAGGCGTTTGCGGCCAAGGCTGAGGCGGAATTGGGATATCGGCCGACGATCTATGCCGATGCGCAGGCCGTGGCCGACGATACCGAGATTGATGCGGCCATCATTGTCACGCCGCCAAATGCCCGCGCGGAGCTGATCGCGCCCCTCGCCCAGGCAGGTAAAGCGATCCTCTTGGAGAAACCCGTGGCGCGGACCGGAGCCGAAGCCGAGGCGGTTGTGTCCCTCTGCGAGGCGGCAGATGTGCCCCTGGGCATTGTCTTTCAACACCGGATGCGCGCCGCGTCGCTCAAAGCGACCGAGTTGGTGGCCTCCGGCACACTCGGTGCCCTCGGCTTGGCGGAGATCACAGTGCCCTGGTGGCGCGATCAGGCCTATTACGACGAACCCGGGCGCGGCACTTATGAACGCGACGGCGGCGGGGTCTTGATCAGTCAGGCGATCCATACCATCGATCTGGCGCTGAGCCTCACGGGCCCGGTGGCCGAGGTGCAGGCGATGACCGCCACCACGCGGTTCCACCAGATGGAGGCGGAGGATTTCGCCAGCGCCGGTTTGCGCTTTGAAAATGGCGCCGTGGGGTCCCTCGTCACCTCAACTGCGAGTTTTCCGGGCGCGGCAGAAACCATCACGCTGCATTTCGAGCGGGCGAGCCTGCATCTGGGCGAAGGCGTGCTGACCGTCTCCTGGCGGGACGGGCGGGTTGAGCGCTTTGGCGCGACGGCCAGCACCGGCGGCGGCGCTGATCCGATGGCCTTCACCCATGAGTGGCACCAAAGTATCTTGGAAGATTTTGCCGACGCGCTCCGCCAGGGGCGCGCACCCTTGGTGATCGGGCGGCAGGCTTTGGAAAGCCACCGACTGATCGATGCAATCACGCTCTGCGCGCATGAAGGCCGCATTGTAACACTCGGAGAACATGCATGAGTTTACGGTTCGCGGCCCTCGGTTTGGATCACCGGCACATCTATGGGATGGCGGGCAATATGATCGCGGCAGGTGCGGAGTTTGTCGGCTGGTGGACCGACGGCAACCCGGGCACGCTGGACGGGTTCGACAAGCGCTTTCCGGGTGTGCCCCGCGCGATGGACAAGGCGCAGTTGCTCGACGACCCGACGATCGATCTGATCCTGATTTCGGCCATCCCGTGCGACCGGGCCGCGCTGGCCATCGCGGCGATGGAGGCGGGCAAAGACGTTATGGTCGACAAGCCGGGCTGCACGACGCTTGAACAACTGGAGGCGATCAAGGCCTGCGTCGCGCGGACCGGGCGCATCTGGTCGGTGGACTTCTCGGAACGGTTCGAAGTGCCAAGCGCGACCCGCGCCGCCGAATTGGTTGCCGAGGGCGCGATTGGCAAAGTGGTGCAGACCGTGGGGCTTGGCCCGCATCGGCTGAACCGCCCGACCAGGCCGGATTGGTTTTTCGAGCGCGCGGCTTATGGCGGCATCCTGACGGATATCGCCAGCCATCAGATCGACCAGTTTCTCTATTTCACCGGCGCGACGGATGCGGAGATCACGCTGGCCTCGGTCGGGAACTTCGCCAATCCGTCTGACGCCGGTTTGCAAGATTTTGGCGAGATCGCCCTCCGCGCGCCCGAAGGGCATGGCTATATCCGGGTCGATTGGTACACGCCCGATGCGCTGCCCAATTGGGGCGATGGGCGGCTGACCATTCTGGGCACCGAGGGCTATATCGAGCTGAGAAAATATGTCGATGTGGGCGGGCGCGATGGCACCGACCATCTGGTTTTGGTGAACGGCACCCGCTGCGAGAATATCGATGCGTCCGATGCGGGGCTGCCCTATTTCGCACGCCTCGCCGCCGATATCCGTGATCGGACCGAAACCGCGATGCCGCAGGCCCATGCCTTCAAAGTCATGGAACTGGGGCTGAAAGCACAAGAGATGGCGGAGGCGCGGGCTTGATCCGGGTCGCGATCATCGGCGCCGGGATCGGGCGGGAACATTTGGCGGGGTACCGCGCCCTGCCCGGCCAATTCCAAGTGCGCTGGATCTGCGATCTGGATACGGCGCGGGCCTATACCATCCTGGGCGGCGATACCGGGCCGGAGGTGACAACCGATATTGATGCGGTGATGCGCGACCCCGAGACCGATCTGATCGACATCTGCCTGCCGCCGCATCTGCATGTGCCGATTGCGATGGAGGCGCTTGCGACCGGAAAACACGTGATCTGCGAAAAGCCGATCGCGCCTTCCTTGGCGGACTGCGATGCGCTGGCGGAGGCGGAAGCGCGTGCGCCGGGTCGAGTGTTTCCGGTCTTTCAATATCGCTATGGCCCGGGCACGGCGGCGCTGGACGCGCTTATCGCGGCGGGGCTGGTGGGCGCGCCGCAAGTCGCCAGCCTGGAGACGCATTGGAACCGGGGGGCGGAGTATTACGCGGTGCCTTGGCGGGGGACATGGGAGGGCGAACGTGGCGGTGCGGTTCTGGGCCATGCGATCCATAATCACGATCTGCTCTGCCGGTATTTTGGGCCGGTCGCCGCGCTCTCGGCCCACGTCGCAACACGGGTAAATCCCATCGAAACAGAGGATTGTGCGGCGATCTCAATGCGGTTTGAAAACGGCGCTCTGGCCACAAGCGCGATTACGCTCGGCGCTGCGAGTGACACCACGCGGTTGCGTTTGGTCTTTGAACATCTGACCGCGACAAGCGGCGATCTGCCCTATGCCCCGGCGGAGGGCAAATGGAGCTTCACGGCGCGTGATCCGGCGCGCCAAGGGGAGGTGGATGCGGTCGTCGCGGGCTTGCGCAGGATCAAATCGGGCTTTGTCGGTTACTTCGCGGCGATTGCTGATGCCATCGCGGGAGATACGGGCCGCGAGGTCACGCTGGATGATGGCCGCCGGTCAATCGAACTGGTCACCGCGATCTATAGCGCCGCCCGCTCGGGCGAAAGGATTGCTTTACCGCTCGCCGCAAACGCGGCAAGCTACACCGGTTGGGTGCCGGAACAAGGCACCACCGGAATGAATGACGATGTCAAACAATCGCGTATTCCATAGGGAGGATTAGAAACGTGAAACATAAGATACTGACGACGACTGCCCTCGCGGCAGGCTTTGCAACCCTCGCCGACGCCGCCTCGGCGCAGGAAGTCCGCTTCATGTGCTACTCGGACGGCAATGAATGCGAAGTCTACGAAGATGTGTTGAGCCGGTTCGAGGCCGACAATCCAGGCATCACTGTGGCCATCGACGTGGTCCCCTATCAGGCTATCCTGGAGAACCTGCCGGTGCAATTGGCCGCTGGTACCGGGCCGGATATTGCCAAGGTCACCGACCTGGGCGGCTTGAATGAATACTATCTCGACCTGACGCCGCATGTGGACGCGGATTATTGGGCCTCCAGCTTCGGCGACACGCTTGGCTGGTATCGCGGCGGGCCAGATGACGCCGGTATCTACGGCATGCACAGCCAGCTGACTATCACTGGGGCCTTCGTCAACGCGACGCTCTTTGAACAGGCTGGTGTCGATATCCCGGGCGAGGATGCGACCTGGGAAGACTGGGCCGCTGCCGCCCGTACCGTGGCCGAAGCGACCGATACCGACTTCCCGATGGCGATCGACCGCTCTGGCCACCGCGTTGCAGGCCCGGCGATTTCCTACGGTGCAGCGCTGTTTGATGAAAATGGCGAGGCGATCCTGGTCGATGACGGCTTCACCGCCTTTGTTCAGCAATTTGTCGATTGGCACGAAGACGGCACCATCGCCCGCGATGTCTGGGCTGGCCAAGGCGGTCAAACCTATCAGGACGCCGCGCAAGAATTCATCAATGGCGAGCTGGTCTTCTACTATTCCGGCTCGTGGCAGGTGAACCGGATGAACGACCAGGTTGGTGATTTCTTCGACTGGCAAGTGGTTGGCAGCCCCTGCGGCCCGGCCGGTGCGTGCTCCGGCATGCCAGGTGGCGCGGGGATCGTTGGGTTTGAACAGACCGAGCATCCCGAAGCCGTGGCCGCTGTGATCGACTTCCTGGCGCAGGAAGACATCTATGCCGAGGTCACCGCGCGTACCTCGAACCTGCCTGCGCATTTGGGCGTGGCCAGCGCCGGTGTTGAGTATGAGGGTGCCTCGCCCGCCGCTCAGGCCGCACTGAACGCGTTCGCGGGCGACCTGCCCGATGTGGCCCCTGCTGCCTTTGCCTATCAGGGCTATGCCGGCAACCGGGCGATGTTTGGCATCACGGTTGAGCGTGTCAGCCAGGCCATCGTTGGCGAGCTGACCGTGGAGCAGGCCATGGAACGCGCCGTGGCCGATCTTGAGGCCGCTATGGCCGAAGCCAACTAACGGCTCCTCCTCCGATCTCAGGCGCGCGAACCGCGCCTGAGATCCTTTGCCCTAGGCGTGACGGCTATGCTCCGCATCATCTCCCCCATCATGCGTCTCATCGAAATCCCGATGGTGGCGCTGCAACGGATGCTCGGCATCCACCGGCTGGCCTGGGTCTTCTTGCTGCCCAATCTGGTTCTCTTTGCCCTGTTTGCCTTCCTGCCGGTTATCTTGAACATCGCCTATGCGATGACCGGCGGCGACAACGTGCTTTTGTCGGATCGGCCTTATGTGGGCGGGCGCAATTTCTCGACGCTGGCCGATTGTGCCAATCATTTCGATCCGAACTCCTGTCGCGATGACAAATTCTGGCGCGCGGTATGGAACACACTGTGGTTCGTGACGCTGCAAGTCGGGTTCATGGTCGGGTTCTCTTTGCTGACCGCTTTGGTCTTGAACCGCGAGATCAAGGCGCGCGGGTTCTTCCGCTCGGTCTTCTTCTTCCCGGTGCTGCTGTCGCCGGTTGTCGTCGCGCTGATCTGGAAATGGATTTTGCAACGCGAGGGCGTGTTAAACGCGTTTCTCGATTGGACCGGCCTTGGCGGGTTCAACTGGCTGATCGACGCGGAATGGGCCTTTGCCTGGACGGTGTTCCTGACGGTCTGGGCGCATATGGGGTTTTATACGCTGATCTTGCTGGCGGGCCTGCAAGCGATCCCGCGCGACGTCTATGAGGCCGCGCTGATGGACCGCGCCAGCCCGTGGCGTACCTTCCGGCGGATCACGCTGCCGTTGCTGTCACCCACAATGCTGGTGGTTTTGGTCCTCGCCCTGATCCGGTCGGTGCAGACCTTCGATGAGGTCTTTGCGTTCACCGGAGGGGGCCCGGGCACGGCCACAACCTTCATCATCCAATACATCTATGAGGAAGGTTTCGCCGGAGCGCCGCGCCTCTTCGGCCTCGCGGCAGCCGCATCGCTGATGGTGGCCGGTGTGCTGGTGGTGCTCACCTTGGTGCAGCTCTGGGTCAACCGGAGGAACGTCAATGGGTGAGCAGGCGAACCGCCGTGCGGCCATGGCGCAGATCCAGGGCCGCATCTCGACATCGGAGGTCACATCATGAGCCGCGTTTGGGAGTTCCTCACCGCCACACGCGGCAATGGCCGCCTCGATTGGACCGATTGGATCACCTATGGCTATCTCGCCTTGGGCGTCTTCCTGATGTTTTTCCCGGTGATCTGGCTGCTGCTCAGTTCGTTTAAAACCGAGGCGGATTTGCAGCGTTTTCCGCCCACCTTCCTGCCCTATCAGCAAGAAACCCTGATGGTGGATGGCTATGAAGAGCCGCTGCCACTGTTCTTGATGACCGAGGGCGAGTTTGAGGGGCGTGTTCTCGCCCAGGTGCGCCGCGTCGGTCTGCAAGCGCAGATGGTCGACCCGGCGAACCCGGAAGAACGGCTGCGCGTTACCATTGATCAACGCGAGCCGGTGGAACAGGTCTCCCTGGCCTGGGAGAATTATGCCGGCCTGTTTGAGCGGTTCAATTTCCTGCAATTCTTCTGGAACTCAACCTTCATCACGGTCACGGCCACGCTTCTGATGCTGCTGGTCAATTCCATGGCCGCCTTCGCCCTCTCGAAATATGAGTTCCGCGGGCGCACCGTCGTGTTGCTCCTGGTCATCGGCACATTGATGATCCCGCAGACGGTGGTCTTGGTGCCGCTTTTCCTGATCGTGACGGAATTGGGCATGTTCAACAGCTTATGGGGTGTCATTATCCCCGGCGCGGCAACGCCCACGGGTGTCTTCCTGCTTCGGCAATATATGATCACCATCCCCGATGAGATTCTCGACGCCGCCCGGATGGACAAGGCCAGCGAGTGGAAGATTTTCTGGCGGATCATCGTGCCGCTTTCAGCACCCGCCATCGCGGTTTTGGCGATCCTTGCGATCATGTGGCGCTGGAATGATTTCCTCTGGCCGTTGATCGTCTTGACGCAGACCGAGAATTTCACCCTGCAACTGGCGCTCAACTCCTTCCAGGGCGAGCTGCAAACCGACTGGTCCAGCCTGTTGGCGATGACCGTTTTGACACTTCTGCCCATCGCGATGGTCTTCATGTTCCTGCAGAAATACATCGCGACCGGCATCGCCTCGACAGGAGGGAAATGATGGCATCTATCGAGCTGAAATCCTTGCGCAAAGCTTATGGCGCGGCGGAGGTGATCAAGGGCATCGACCTCTCGATCGAGCATGGCGAGTTCTGCGTCTTTGTCGGACCCTCGGGCTGCGGGAAATCCACGCTTCTGAGGATGATTTCTGGCCTGGAAAGCGTGACCTCCGGCGATATCGAAATCGGCGGTGAGGTGGTCAATAAAATCCCCGCGGCGGATCGGGGCCTGGCGATGGTGTTCCAATCCTACGCGCTTTATCCACATATGACGGTGCGCCAAAATCTCAGCTTTGGCTTGGAAAACATCCAGACGCCGCGCGCGGAAATCGAAAGCAAACTCAACGACGTGGCGGGCATGTTGCAGATCGACATGCTTCTGGATCGGCGCCCCAAAGACCTCTCCGGCGGGCAGCGGCAGCGCGTCGCGATTGGCCGGGCCGTGGTCCGCGAGCCGAAAGTGTTCCTCTTTGACGAACCACTCTCGAACCTCGATGCGGAGTTGCGCGTGGATATGCGGGGCGAGATTTCGGCGCTGCATAAACGCTTGGGCAACACGATGATTTATGTGACCCATGATCAGGTCGAAGCGATGACCATGGCCGACAAGATTGCCGTGCTGCGCTTGGGCGAGTTGGAGCAATTCGGTCGCCCGCTGGACCTGTTCAACGATCCGCATAATCTCTTTGTCGCCGGGTTCATCGGCTCGCCGAAAATGAACTTCATGACCGGGGTTGTGCATAGCGCCGACCGCTCGCTGCTGACGCTGGATACGGGCGAAGAGGTCAGCCTGCCGGTGACCGGGTTTGCCCATCGGGCGGGGGAGAAGGTTACGCTTGGCGTGCGGCCGAACAGCCTGCTGCCCGATCCAAATGGGTCGATCCATATCCAGGTCCGCGCCGTGGAACAGCTTGGCACCGACAGCTATCTCTATGGCCAATTGGCCGATGGCACGCGGCTGACGGTGCATAATCCGGGCCAAACCCAGGTGCAGGCGGGCGAGAATGTCGCGCTGAGCTTCGCACCAGACGCGGTCCATCTCTTCGATACCGACACAACCCTGACGCTCCGCGAGGCGCCATGAGGCAGACCTGGCGCTGGTTCGGCCCGGCGGACACGATCTCGATTGCTGAAATCCGGCAAACGGGCGCGGCGGGCATTGTCTCGGCCCTGCACCACATTCCGCCCGGCGCGGTTTGGTCTGAAGCCGAGATCGCGCGGCGGAAGGCGGAGATCGAAACCGGTTCAGGCCTGACCTGGGATGTGGTCGAAAGCCTGCCGGTGTCGGAAGCGATCAAAACCCAAACCGGCCCCTGGCGTGACCACATCGCCGCGTACAAAGACAGCCTGCGCAACCTGGCCGCCACGGGCCCCAAGACCATCTGCTACAATTTCATGCCGGTCCTTGACTGGACCCGCACCGCCTTGCGGGCGCCCCTGCCCCATGGCGGCACGGCGATGCGCTTCGACCTCACCGATTTCGCGATGTTTGACTTGCATCTGCTGGCGCGCCCTGGAGCGGCGGAGGATTACACCGACGCGGTTCGGGCCGAGGCCGCGCGGCGCTTTGCCGAAACAGATGACACCGCCCGTGCGCAGTTGGTGAACAACATCGTCGCGGGCCTGCCCGGCGCAAATGACAGCTGGAGTTTGGACGATGTGCGCGCGCTCCTCGCCACCTACTCCGGGATCGACGCCACGCGGTTGCGGCAAAACCTGATCGACTTTCTGGCGGAGGTCGCCCCGGTTGCGGAAGAGCTTGACCTGCGCCTCTGCTGTCACCCCGATGACCCGCCCTTTTCGCTGATGGGCCTGCCCCGGGTGATGTCCGACCTTGCCGATTATCGCGCCGTGCTGGCGGCCGTCGACCTGCCCGCCAATGGCGTGACCTTCTGCACCGGCTCGCTTGGCGTCCGGGCCGATTTCGACCCGGTTGCCTTTGTCGACGCGCTCGGAGCCCGCATCCATTTCGTGCATCTGCGGAACACGCGGCGTGATGGGAATGGGGACAGAGTCAGTTTCATAGAAAGCGATCACTTGGCCGGCGATACCGATATGGTGGCCACGCTCCGCGCCCTTCTGGCAGAAGAGCGCCGCCGCAAAGCCGAAGGCCGCGCCGACTGGGAATTGCCGATGCGGCCCGATCATGGCCATGACCTGCTGGATGACCACCGGCGCGCATCGCAACCCGGCTACCCGCTGATTGGGCGGATGAAAGGCCTTGCAGAACTGCGCGGGGTGATCGCGGCCCTGTCTTAAGGCACCTCAGTCCCGAGCGCCGCCGTGTAAATCTCAAACCAGGTTTCGCGATCCAGATTTACCTTAAGAGCATCGCTGATCTTCTTGATCCTACTCAGGTTATTTGTCCCAAGAACAGGCATAATTCGTGCCGGATGCGTCAAGAGCCAGGCGACGGCAACCGCATCCGCACCGACACCATGCGCGGCGCCAATCCGGTCCAGAATCTCACGCACCGCCGCACCTTCGGGACCGAACAACGCCCCGCCCGCCAGCGGCGACCAGGCCATCGGCGGGATGCCCCGTTCCTGCATCCAGGCGATATCGCCATTGGTGACGGGCGCATGGCAAAGCACGCTGGCCTCGATCTGATTGGTGACCAGCGGCGTGGACATCGCCGATTGCAGCAGCGTCCAGTCATGCAGTTTGAAATTCGATACCCCGACGTGGCGGACCTTGCCCGACTGAACCAGACCATCCAGCGCCTTGCCGGTCTCGTGGTGATCCATCAGCGGATCGGGCCGGTGGATCAGCAGCAGATCGATCCGATCTGTCTGCATCAATTGCAGAGACGCCTCGACGGACCCGGTGATATGCGCGGCGGAGGTGTCGTAGTATTTCACCCGCTTGTCGGCATATTTCCCAATCGGCGCGATGATATCGCATTTGGTCACCAGCTCGACTTGATCTCGCAAGCCGGGGGCCGCTTGAAACGCCGCGCCGAGGATCGCTTCGGCCCCGTAATCGCCGTAGATATCCGCCTGATCCATCGTGGTGATGCCCTGCGCGAGACAGGCTTCAACCTTGGCCTGCACATGATCTGCCGAGGTGTCGGTGTCATCCCCGATCCGCCACATCCCATAGATCAGCCGCGAGAAATCGAGATCATCGGCCAGCTTCATCCGTTCCATCAGCGTCGCTCTCCCGCGCCCAAAGGTGTCGCCGGGATCTCTGCGGGCACCCGACCGTATTCTTGCGGCAGCGAACAGGTCTTCAACTGCGGCATCACCTTTTCGCCGAAATGCCGGCATTCGTCGAGATGTGGGTAGCCGGAGAAGATAAAGGCCCGGATGCCCATTTTCTGATAGGCTTCGATCTCGGAGAGTACCTGATCGGTGGAGCCGACAAGCGCCGCGCCGCAGCCCGACCGCGCCCGGCCGATCCCAGTCCAGAGATGCGGCTCCACATAACCGAATTTATCCGCCAATTCGCGGGCCTTCGCCTGATGCGCGACACCGAGCGAGATCGAGTCATGCGCCCGATCACGGATCAGCTTGCCATATTCGTCATCAAGCTTGCTGGTCAGATACTCCGCGTATTCTCGGGCCTCCGCCTCGGTATCGCGGACGATCATATGCACGCGCAGCCCATAATCGAGCGTTCTGTCATAGCTCTCCGCCACCGCGTTGACGGCTTTCATCCGCTCCGCGATCTGCTCTTTCGGCTCGGGCCACATCAGATAGACATCACAATGCTGCCCGCAGAGATCCAAGGCCGCTGGGGAATACCCGCCGAAATACAAGAGCGGACCTCCCGTCTGATAGGGCCGTGCCGGATCGGTGGTTAAGCCTTTAAAATTATAGACTTCACCCTCGTAGTTAATCTCATCCTGTGTCCAAGCCTGTTTCAGGATTTCCACCACCTCACGCGAACGCTGATAGCGGAATCCGCTTTCGGCCACTTCGCCCGGGAAATCCGAGGAGATGATGTTCACCGTCAGCCGCCCTTCCAGCATATGGTCCAGCGTCGCGATGGTGCGGGCCAGCATGATCGGCTGCATCTCGCCGCAACGCACCGCGGCCAGCATGTTGATCCGATCGGTGATCGGCGCGCAGCCCGCGACAAAGCTGAGGGTATCTTGGCCCACCTGATAGCTCGACGGGCAGAGGATATTGCGGAAGCCTTGCGCCTCCGCCTCCTTCAAAATCGAGGAACAATGCGCCCAGGACGAGCGTAGATCGCCATCGGGCACGCCCAGGAATTGATAATCGTCGGAACAGAGCGCGGCGAACCAAGAGACCTCGGCGGCGTCCAAATCGGCGGATGTCACGGGCACAACTGTCATCTTTATCCTCCCCGGATGCGCAGTTTTGTCTTGCGTAGCACTCGCTTTAGAGTAGATCAATGCTATATCAATTTCCACGCGGGAGGGCGTGAGAGGTGACCGAGCCCGGCGCGCTTCCGGCGTATTTGCAAATCAGCGAGATGCTGATCCGCGACATCGCGGCGGGGCGCCTGGCCGACGGGCAGCGCCTGCCGCCCGAGCGCGAGATGGCCGCCGAGAATGGCGTGTCGGTCATGACCCTGCGCAAGGCGCTGGCGGAGTTAGAAGCCCGCAAGCTGCTTGAGCGGCGCCAGGGCTCGGGCAACACGATCCGTGCGAATGGCGAGATTGGCGGCGTCTACGCGCTTTTCCGCCTGGAACTGTTGGAAGGCGGCGGCTTTCCAACAGCGCGCGTATTGGATGTGTCGCGGGAAGCGAAACCAGACAATATCCCCAATCTGGGCAGCGACACCCCGTTCGCCTGGCGCATTCGCCGGGTGCGGTCGCTCAACCGGCAGCCGGTCTCGGCAGAGGAGATTTGGCTCGACGGGCGATTTACCGAAACACTCGCCGCCGAAGACCTGAGCCAATCGCTCTATCTCTACTACCGCGAGACCTTGAAACTCGCGATCCTGCGGGCTGAGGATCGGGTCGGCGTTGACCCTACACCGGACTGGACGCCGGATGAGGTTGGCCTGCCCTCCGGCGCGCCCGCCTGTTTGGTGGCACGTCGAACCTGGAGCCAAGCCAATGACCCCATCGAATTTTCCCGCTCTTGGGTGAACACAGGCCGTGCACGCTATGTCGCGCGGATCAGCTAGCAGAAAGACACGACCATGAGATACGGCATCATTGGCTGCGGCATGATGGGGCAAGAGCATATCCGCAACATCCGCCTTCTGGGCGATTGTGAGGTGCGCGCGATTGTCGAACCGGACCCGGGCATGCGGGCGCAGGCTTTGGGTTTGGTTCCCGACGCGATCGCTTGCGGCAGTATCTCCGAATTGGTGGCGCGGGAGGATGTGGATGTCGTGGTGATTGCCACGCCGAATTATCAGCACCTGGCGCAGCTTGAGGAGATTGCGGCGACCCGCGCCCTGCCGGTTCTGGTCGAAAAGCCCGTCTATACTGATCCGGCAGAACTGCCCCGATTGAAACGGCTTGAGCAGAGCTTTGGCGCGCTGATCTGGGTGGCGTTGGAATATCGCTATATGCCGCCAATCGCGAAGTTCCTCGATTTGGCCGAACGCGAGACCGGCGGGGTATCGATGTTGAGCATTCGCGAACATCGGTTTCCCTTCTTGGAAAAGGTCGGTCATTGGAACCGTTTCAATCAAAAAACCGGCGGCACAATGGTCGAAAAATGCTGCCATTTCTTTGACTTGATGCGGGTGACCCTTGGCGCCGAGCCTGTCCGCGTCATGGCCAGCGCAGGACAGGTGCTGAACCATCTGGGCGAGCAATATGAGGGGATGACCCCAGACATCTGGGACAGCGGCTATGTGATCGTCGATTTTGACAACGGCGCGCGGGGCATGTTGGAATTATGTATGTTCGCCGAAGGCGCGCGCTATCAAGAAGAGCTTTCCGCGATTGGGCCAGCCGGCAAGATCGAAGCGCTTGTGCCTGGCCCCGGGCGGTTCTGGCCCACCCATTTGGGACCGGCCCCGACCCCAAAAGTCATTGTCAGCCCACGCGCGCCGCAAGGCCCGCGCGAGATGGAAATCCCCGTCGATCCAACCTTGCTCGACGCAGGTGACCATAACGGCGCGACCTTCTATCAACACCAGTTGTTTTTGGCAGCGGCCCGGGATGGCACCGCACCGGCGGTCAGCCTAAGCGATGGGATCGCCGCCGTCCGCATGGGGCTTGCAGCGCAAGAGGCGGCGCGCGAGGCGCGGGTTGTAACGCTCTAAGACTGGCGGAGACCCTTTGGGCCGCATAGATTGCCGGGGATGAGAGCGCGGATCACCATAGGGATCGATGGCGGCGGCAGTGGCTGCCGCGTGGCCATTCGCTTGCCCGGTGGCGGGGTGATGCGGGTCAATGGCGGACCGGCCAATGCGTTCACCGACCCCGCCGGCACCGCCATCGAACTGTCGGAAACACTGGGCCGCGGCTTATCTCAAGCTGGATTGACCCGCGCGGTTTTGCCCCGCGCCCGGATCTGCGCCGGGATCGCAGGCTGTCGCTTGCCAGAATTGGCCAGGGATATGGCCGCCCGCCTGCCCTTCCCCACGCAGATCGTCGATGACAGCGTCACCGCGCTTCATGGCGCGTTTGACGGTGCGGATGGCACCTTGATCAGTCTTGGGACGGGGTCGTTTTTCATCCGCAAGGCGGGCGGGACGGTGACCCATCTCGGCGGTTGGGGGTTTCAGCTTGGCGATGAAGCGTCGGGCGCCTGGCTCGGGCGGCGTTTAGTTGCCGTGAGCTTGAAGGCCAGCGAGGGCCGGATGGCCACAGATGCGCTGTCGGAGGTCGTGATGGCACGGCTGGCCCCACACCCGCTGCTCACACTGCGAGATGCGGACCCAAGCGAGTATGCGGTGCTTGCACCCTTGGTGTTGGACCATGCCGAAAGCGAAACCGGGCAACAGCTCCTCTCCGAAACGATGGCAGAGATCAGCCGGGGCCTGGAGGATCTGGGTCATGAAACCGGTGCCCCCCTGGTCATCGCGGGCGGATTTGGCCAAGCGCTGCTTCCCTTTCTGCCGGAGCCCCTTCGCGCGAGCCTGGTTGCGCCCAAAGACACCGCATTGGATGGCGCATTGGCAATGGCGGCCGCGCTGCCATGATCCTGAAAAGCGTGAATATTCTTGATGGCGCCGGCTGGCGCAAAGGCGTCGATATCGAAATCGCCGATGGCCATGTGGCCGGGATCAGCCAGAGTGTGGCGATCCCCGGAGCGAAAACCATCTTCCCCGGCTTGGTGGATCTCCAGGTGAATGGTGGCGATGGCCTGATGCTGGGCGACTGCCAAAGCGCCGCCGATATCGGTCGGATCATGGCCGCGCATCGCAGGCTCGGAACGGGTTTTATCCTCTCGACGCTGATCTCGGACAGTGCGGAAGTAACGAGACGGGTGATCGACCTGACGGCACAGGCAATGGCGGAGGAGCCAGGGCTGTTGGGCCTGCATCTAGAGGGGCCGCATTTGGCCGTGCCTGGCGCGCATGATCCAGCAAAGCTTCGACCGATGACCGAGGCCGATCTGTCACTGTATCTTGACGCCAAGGCACGGCTTGGAAGTTTGATGATCACGCTCGCGCCTGAGCAGGTCAGCTTGCCGCAGATCAGCGCCTTAGCTGAGGCTGGCATCATCGTCTCGCTCGGGCATAGCGCTTGCGACTATGACATGGCGATCAAAGCCTTCGACGCCGGGGCGCGGATGGCAACGCATCTCTATAATGCGATGTCGGGGGTGCATCATCGGGCCCCGGGGCTGGTCGGTGCCGCACTGGACCGGGCGGAGGCCTTTGGGCTGATCGCGGATGGGCATCATGTGCATGACGCCTGTTTGCGTCTGGCGGCACGGGCCCGTCCCGACGCTTTGATGCTTGTCAGCGATGCGATGGCCGTTGCGGGAACCGATGCGACCCGTTTTCAGTTGAACGGTCGGGCGATTCAACGCCGGGAGGGGCGCCTGACCCTGGCGGATGGTATATTGGCCGGTGCCGATATCAGCCTTCTCGACAGCGTGATGTATCTGGCCCAGGTGCTGAATCGCCCGCCCGTGGACACGTTGCCATTCGCATTTGATCGGCCTTGGCGTCTTTTGACCGGAGCGCCCGCGCGGATCGCCGAGGGTACTCGCGCGCAGTTCTGCGTCTCAGATGCAGATGGGATCACAAGCTTTGACGATGGCGAAGTGGTCTTTTTCCGACCCCACGATCACAGCGCCTGACCGACCAGCGCACCAATTGCCGACGTCGCCGCCATCGCCAGAACACCCCAAAGCATCACCCGCCCCGCCGCACGCAGTTTCGGCGCCCCACCCGCATGTGCCCCAAGCGCACCGAGTATCGCCAAAGCGACCAATGTTGCACCGCCGACCAGCGGCAAGACCGACGTTATCGGGCTGATCGCGGAGACTGTTAGCGGCACGGCTGCGCCCAAAGCAAATGTTAGGGCCGAAACCAGCGCCGCTTGCAACGGGCGTGGCGGCGACAGATCGGTCAGTCCGATCTCATCGCGCAGATGGGTGCCAAGCGCATCGGCTTGGGTCAGTTCTTGCGCGACGCGCGCGGCCAGTTCAGGGCTGAGGCCCCGCTCTTCATAGATCGCTTCCAACTCGCGCAGCTCACCGTCCGGATTGCGGATCAACTCGGCCTTCTCGCGCGAGATATCCGCCCGCTCCACATCCGCCTGCGACGAGACAGAGACATATTCCCCGGCCGCCATGCTCATCGCGCCTGCAACCATCCCGGCGACACCCGCCAAAATCATCTCCACCCGGTCCGCTCCGCCAGCGGCAACCCCGACAATCAAGGAGGCCGTCGACAGGATGCCATCATTGGCTCCCATCACAGCAGCGCGGAGCCAGCCGGACCGGCCCGAGAGATGCGGTTCTTTGTGGGCGGAATACTCTGGCGCGTGTGGCATGCTGGCTCTTTGGCTGGCGACGGTGATTTACGGGTTCGGGAGGCCGATCTTACCCGGGTTGAGGATGTTCAGCGGGTCGATCCCGGCCTTAATCGCCGCCATGACCTCCATCGCGGGGGCGCCGAGTTCTTTTACAAGATAGGGCGCTTTGCCCTGGCCGATCCCATGTTCGCCAGTGCAGGTCCCGTCCATCGAGATCGCCAGATCGTTCAGCCAGCCAACGAAATTCTCAGCCCGCGCAATCTCGGCGCTGTCCTCCATATCGATCAGCAGAAGGACGTGGAAATTCCCATCCCCCACATGGCCGACGACAGGCGCGACAAAGCCCATTTCGGCGGTTTTCGCTTGCGCCGCCGTGACGCAATCGGCCAGACGGCTGACCGGCACGCAGACATCGGTTGAGATGCCTTTGGCCCCAGGGCGCAAGCCGAGGCTCGCCCAATAGGCATCATGGCGGGCTTGCCAAAGCTTGTTGCGGTCTTCCTCCCGCGTCGTGGCTTGGAAATCATGGCCGCCATAGTCCTCGGCAATCTCACCAAAGCTCGCGGCCTGTTCCGCGACACCGGCGGGTGAGCCGTGGAACTCGACCAGCAAAAGCGGGGTCTCTGGCAAGCTGAGTTTGGAATAGGCGTTCACGGCCTTCACGGTCAGGGCATCCAAAAGCTCGATCCGCGCCACGGGCAGGCCGAACTGGATTGTCGCGATCACCGTGTTGCAGGCCGCCTCCACGCTTGCGAAGGAACATGTCGCCGCCGAGATCGCCTCGGGGATGCCCTGCAGACGCAGCGTTAGCTCGGTGATCAGGCCAAGCGTGCCCTCCGATCCGACCATCAGGCGGGTCAGGTCATACCCTGCAGAGGTCTTCCGAGCTCGCGCGGCGGTTTTGAGCACCTCCCCGGACGGCAACACCGCCTTCAGGGCCAGCACATTGTCCTTCATCGTGCCATAGCGCACTGCGTTTGTGCCGCTGGCATTGGTCGCCGCCATGCCGCCAAGCGAGGCATCCGCGCCCGGATCGATGGGGAAGAACAGCCCCGTATCGCGCAAATGCGTGTTCAGTGCCTTCCGGGTCACGCCGGGCTGGATCACCACATCCATATCTTCGGCATTCACCGCAAGGATCTGATCCATCTGGCTCAGATCGACGCTGATCCCCCCTGCGGGCGCATTGACATGGCCTTCAAGCGAGGTGCCGGTGCCAAATGGGATAATCGGCACGCGATGTTCGGCGCACACCCGCATGATCTCCTGCACCTCTTCGGTGGAGCGCGCAAAGACGACGCCATCAGGCGGCTGATTCCGGAGCCAAGTCGTTGTGTGGCCGTGCTGCTCGCGCATCGCCTGTCCGGTCTCGAACCGCGGCCCGAACTGCTGCGCCAAGATGCCAAGCGCGGTGGCAATCCCCGCCTCATTGCGGGGCATATCCGCCAAAATGGCCATCGCCAGATCCTTCCCGAAGAACTCCACGCACAGATTAGCGGGCGGGTTTGGGCGACGCAATTGGCGGCGGGTCGATTGGGGGCGACCCATTGTCCACCGGTCTCCGATATCTGCCCGGGAAAATCACGTGCATGTCGTCCCTCTGTCGCGCAGCCGTCACATTCGAGGTCGACACTTCCCGTACCCGCCTGACCTTCCCGATGCGGGAGCCCGCCCTAGCCGGGATCAGCCGCATAGTCCCCCATCCGCGCGGCCCCGGCAGAAGATGAGGGTCGGCCCCTGACGATCAGAAGGTGTCTTACGCGACCCGTGGATTGCCCACGGTACGACCTAGTTTCATGACGATCAGGGGTGGCTCTTCGGGCTGCCCCTTTTTCGGCGACCTACCCCATGATAAGCGGCTTTTCGCAACAGGGGGGCCACCGGCATGAAGATCATCCGTTCCGAGATCAGACCAGACGGACATGAAAGCGACCGGCTCACGGTTGGGATCGCGCAGATCGCGCCGGTCTGGCTGAACCGCGCGGCGACGTTGGAGAAAGTGATGGCTGCGACGGCGGAGGCCGCCGATGCGGGCTGCAGCCTTGTGGTCTTTGGCGAAGCTCTGGTCCCGGGCTATCCGGTTTGGATCGAGCGCACGGATGGCGCGCGCTTCAATGACCCGAAGCAAAAGGCGATCTATGCCCATTATGTCGATCAGGGCGTGGTGATTGAGCGCGGCGATCTTGACCCGCTTTGTGCCTTGGCCGCCGAACGGCAGATCGCGATCTATCTCGGCGTAATGGAGCGCGCGCCGGATCGCGGCGACCATAGCCTTTATTGTACGCTGGTTTATATCGGGCCGGATGGGCAGATCGGCTCTGTCCATCGCAAGCTCCACCCGACCTATGAAGAACGGCTGGCCTGGGCCTCGGGCGACGGTCATGGGTTAAAGGTCCATGATCTCGGCCCGTTCCGTGTGGGCGGGCTGAATTGCTACGAAAACTGGCTGCCACTCGCGCGCTCCGCGCTTTATGCGCAAGGCGAGAGCTTGCATGTGAGTGTCTGGCCCGGCGGCCTTCATAACACCTGCGATCTGCCCGTGTTCATCGCCAAAGAAAGCCGGTCTTATGTGATCGCAGCCAGCGGATTGCTGCGGGTGTCGGACCTGCCCGAGGATACGCTTGCCCGAGACGAGATCGTCGCGGCGGGTGGCGATGTGATCTCGAACGGCGGCAGCACGATTGTGGCCCCGGATGGCACATTCCTGGTTGATCCGGTGGTGGACCAGGAGGCCCTGATCGTGGCCGAAATCGACGCAGGCATCGTCCGCGGCGAACGACAAAACCTTGATCAATCCGGGCATTATGCGCGGCCAGATGTCTTGCAACTCAACGTGAATCGAACCCGGCAGCGCCCGGTTCGATTTGACGATTAAGGTCTGCCATCACCGATGGCCCCGTTTGGCGAGGTTTGCTGCCGATCACCCAGACATGAGCGGTTGCCCGTTAAAAGCCGATGACCACCGATGGCGCACTTCGCTGTGCGGGGCCATGGTAGACGGCCTCGATGTTGTTTCCGTCGGGGTCGAGCACGAAAGCCGCGTAATACCCCGGGTGATAGGCCCGCTCGCCCGGCGCGCCGTTATCGCGCCCGCCATGGGCCAGTGCCGCGCCGTAGAACGCATCGACCGTGGCGCGATCTTTCGCCTGGAACGCCAAGTGGTGCCGCCCCGTCAACGCGCCGAGCGCGGCAGGACTCTCAGCCGAGGATACGACCAACTCGTCGGCGAAAAAGGCGTCATCGGCCATATCGACAATGGGAATGTCCAAGACGTCCAGAACAGCGGTGTAAAAGTCCAGGCTCGCCGCGAAGTCGCGGACGACGAGTTGGACGTGGTCGATGAGGCGGCCACGATGCAGTTCAACGGATTCCATGGTCATTCTCCAAACGAAATTGGGCGTCTTAGCGTGCCTTGAGTGGCCGGTCAGGGTGTGGGCAATTGAAACGTCCAAAACCCGCCGAAAACACGGCTTCTCTCAACGGCTTGCTATTGAGCGACCCTCTGCGGCCCGAAAAGCTGGCTCACGCGTTACCAGTATAAGTCCCCCTGGACGACGCGTTATTCCGCCGCCTGGCTCGCGGCTTCTTCGGCGGCCCGCTCGGCATCCAACTCAGCGGCCTTCTTCTCGACCTGTTCGACGATGTGCTCAACCATCTGATCGTTCGACAGCTTGTGGCTTTGCGCGCCGGCCAGATAGACCATGCCCGATCCGGCCCCTCCTCCGGTAAAGCCGACATCGGTCATCAGCGCCTCACCCGGACCGTTCACAACACAGCCAATGATCGAGAGGCTCATCGGTGTCTTAATATGCTCCAGCCGCTTTTCGAGCGTCTCGACGGTTCTGATCACGTCGAACCCCTGACGCGCACAAGACGGGCAGGAGATGATGTTTACACCCCGATGGCGCAGGCCGAGCGCTTTCAGCATCTCGAAGCCGACTTTCACCTCTTCCACCGGATCGGCCGAAAGGCTGACCCGCATCGTATCGCCAATGCCCATCCAAAGCAGGCTGCCCAGCCCAATCGCCGATTTGATCGTGCCGGACATGAGGCCACCCGCCTCCGTGATGCCCAAATGGATCGGCGCGTCGGTCGCCTCAGCCAGGCCCTGATAGGCGGCGGCGGCCATGAAGACATCGGAAGCTTTGCAAGAGATCTTGAAATCGAAGAAATCGTTGTCTTCCAAGATCTTGATATGGTCGAGCCCGCTTTCGATCATCGCATCGGGGCATGGCTCGCCATATTTCTCCAGCAAGTGCTTTTCGAGAGAGCCAGCGTTCACCCCGATCCGGATCGAGCAGTTATGGTCGCGGGCCGCTTTGATCACCTCTTTGACCCGGGTCTCGTCACCAATGTTGCCGGGATTAATCCGGAGACACGCCGCGCCCGCCATAGCGCTCTCGATGCCGCGTTTGTAATGGAAATGAATGTCAGCGACGATCGGCACCGGGCTTTCGCGCACGATCTCTTTCAAGGCTTTGGAACTGTCCTCGTCAGGCACCGACACGCGGACAATATCGGCCCCCGCCTCGGCGCAGGCCTGCACCTGCGCGATGGTGCCTTTGATATCCGTGGTCAGCGTGTTGGTCATCGTCTGCACTGAGATTGGCGCATCGCCGCCGACGGGCACATTGCCCACATGGATCTGGCGGCTTTTCCGGCGGTCGATATTGCGCCACGGGCGGATCGGGTTATGCGACATGGGCTGCGCGGCTCCGGTCAGAAGGACTGTCTCTCTTTGGGTAGATAGAGCGACCGGCGCAGAGGCACAACGGCCTGCGGCATCATTCCTCGGCAGCGGACTCCGGGTTGAGCACGAGAGCGGCCACTTCCGCCAGGTCCGGGTCTGTTGTGGCATCTGCTATGACATAGCTGTCTGAGATTGCATCCGCCGAAAGCACCACGTCGCGCGCCACCGAGGTCCCTGGCCCGGCGGGCCCCATCGTCACCCCGTTGACTGCGAAGTAGAGCGAACCGGAATTGCCCGCGCGCAGCGTCGGCGGCACCTCCGAGATCGGCAGTTCATAGCTGTCACCGGCGTCGAGCGTCCCTTCGAAGATGACGGTCCCACTGGCCGAGGTCACGCGCACCCAAGACGGGCGCACCGCGAAAAGCACAACCTGATCCTCAGTCCGCTCAGTGACTTGCACAGCACTGCCCGGGAGCGGCTCTTCGACCGTTGCAGCGGCACCAGCGAGACGATTCACGGGCGGGGCCAACGCGCCAACTTCATCGGGGTCCAGCGTTGCCAAGGGCTGGTCGCGCGGTGTCATCACGGGCATATCCAATGCCTGCGGGCGATACAGCCGATCCAACGCATCCGCCCTGGGAAGGGATGTCGCTGCATCGTCGGGCAAGCCCATGCCAAACGTGCCGTCTGGTGCCGCGCCGCCAAGCGCATCAAGCTGGGCCAACGTGTCGGGCGCCTGCTCCACCGGTGCAAATTGCAGTCGTTGCACATCCTGCAATACGGCCCAGGCCCCGTACCCAATGCCCGCAACCAGTGCCACCAGCACCAAGACGGAGCCAAGCGCGCCCGGTTCGATATTGGAGAAGAGTCGCTCACGTTCCGGGGTGAACGACACCCGCGCTGCTTTGATCACATCATTGGGGTCGATCCGCCCCGGCGCCTCTGCCAGGGAGCGTTTGGCCTCAACCGCCTGACGGGCGGAAAACCCGTGCACACCTGCAAACCCGCTTTCGGCGCAGAACCGGTCAAAGGTCCATTCCGGATCGAGAGACAGATAGCGGGCGTAAGACCGGACATAACCCGCGATAAACCCTTGCGAGGAAAAGGCGGATAGATCGCCGTTTTCAATGGCCGCGATATAGGCGGCCTTGATTTTTAGCTCACGTTCCACATCAAGAAGAGATTTGCCGAGGGTCGCGCGTTCGCCGCGCAAGAGATCACCCAGGGGAACTTCGAGGGCGGCTAGCTCCTCGAACGGTACAGCCTGTACCCGATCCTCTGCCCTGTTTTGGCCCATACTGGCCTTGCCCCGTTTTTTTTGCTGGTCCACGTAACTCGCCTGTATGTGGCCAGATTTGCTGTAACAGCCCGTCATCCCCAAAAGAGTGATTCCCCAAAACCACTCAACTTGGCGGGCACCTTACCACAATAGCAAAACTCTGTGCACTAGCGGTTAACGCAGCATCACTGTCGGCGTAATTCAGCGCATAACGGGCGCGCCCTCAATGTGGGCATGCAATCCACCCAAGCCGGGACCTGGGTAGAGCCGCACTCTGATCGGGATCTTAGGCGCTCAGTTCGGATCGATTGAGCGCGCAATGGCTCCACAACCCATCCATCGCACGGACCAGACCATCCAGCATTTTGGGGTCATGAACCGGCGATGGCGTGAAGCGCAAACGCTCGGTACCACGTGGCACGGTCGGATAGTTGATCGGCTGCACATAAATCCCGTAGTCGGCCAGAAGCATATCCGAGATTTTCTTCGTATGAACGGGATCGCCCACAATCACCGGCACGATATGGGAGCCATGATCGATGATCGGCAGGCCCATGGCTTTCAGACGGAGTTTCAACACCTTGGCGCGCTCTTGCTGCATATCGCGGCGCGCCTGATCGGTTTTCAGATGCTTGACCGACGCCGCTGCGCCCGCGGCGATCGCCGGTGGGATCGAGGTGGTGAAGATGAAGCCCGGGGCGTAAGACCTGATCGCGTCGCACATTTTTTCAGACGCGGCGATATAGCCGCCCATCACGCCAAATGCCTTACCCAGGGTCCCGTTGATGATGTCGAGACGGTCCATCAACCCATCCCGCTCGGCCACGCCTGCACCGCGCGGACCATACATGCCCACCGCGTGCACCTCATCCAGATAGGTCAACGCCCCAAATTCATCGGCCAAATCGCAGATCTCTTCAATTGGGCCAAAATCGCCATCCATCGAATAGATCGATTCGAAGGCGATCAGCTTCGGGGCCGCCGGATCATCGGCCGCCATCAACTCGCGCAGATGCGCGACGTCGTTATGGCGGAAAATCCGTTTCGCACCGCCATTGCGGCGTACACCCTCGATCATCGAGGCATGGTTCAACGCATCGGAGTAAATGATCAGGCCTGGGAAGAGCTTGGGCAGCGTGCTTAAAGTCGCATCATTGGCGATGTAAGCCGAGGTGAAAATCAGCGCCGCCTCTTTTTGATGCAAATCGGCCAGTTCGGCCTCAAGCCGCTTGTGGTAAACTGTGGTGCCCGAGATGTTCCGCGTGCCGCCCGAGCCCGCGCCCGTCGCGTCCAAGGCTTCTTTCATCGCATTCAGAACAACCGGGTGCTGACCCATGCCCAGGTAGTCATTGCCGCACCAGACGGTGATATCCTGCTTGGTGCCGTCGGGCCGGTTCCAGACCGCATGAGGGAACTGACCGCGCTTCCGCTCGATATCAATGAAGGTCCGGTAGCGGCCCTCCTCATGCAAACGGTTCAGGGCCGTATCAAGCGCGGTATCGTAGTTCACTGGCTGTCTCCTTCTTTGACCCCCGGGAGGTACCTTCCCCGGTCCCCTGGGCCAAAAGACGCTGGCTGTCTGTTTGCGCCGCCCCTTCGCGAACGGCCATTTCTGTCTTACCGCTGATACTGCGGTGGGGCTGTCTTCGCCAAGTTACAAATTGCCGCGCAACCCACTTTGATTTGAATCAACCCATGGCTGTATCTGGGTCGTTAATTGGCGATAATCGCACGGCAATCCGCAACTCCGCAATCTAAATTGGCCGCTTCGTCGGTCGGCCCAAAGCCCCAAGCGCCGGTGCTTGGCGAAATCGCGAAAACCTTGGGGCGATCCGCAAAGCGATAGTCCCCCCGCAAAACGGCACTGGCCGAAGCGCTCAGCTGGATCGCGGCCCCCGGCTCCCAACCGCGCGGGCGGACCACCAGCACCACAACACATTCTGCCCCGTCTTCACGGCCAGCCTCACATTGCGCAAGGGCGGCGGCGCGGGCGGCCTCTTCATCATGATAGTTTCCGACGGCGGCGGTTGTGGTTGGATTGGCCAGCCCCGCGTCGGGCGCAATCGCGAGCGCGCCATAATAGAGCATATCTGGCAAAAGCCCGTCGCTCACCGCCCCTTCCAGAAGCCCGATTTCGGCAGCGTTCAGGCTATCATGCGGCACAAGCACGCCCTCCGCCGGTCCGCGCGCTGAAAACAGCTCGCGTTGTGCTTCGCGGCCCGTGGGCAAATCCTGCGCAAACGTTGGCAGGGTCAGCCCCACCAAGGCCAAAGCTCCAACAATTGCGCGCATCACCCTCTCCTTCTGCTCATCCGAAATCAACGTCCTATAAGGGTCCTAGCCCCCTAGCGTCACGGTGACCCCATGTAGCGGCTTCCCCCGCCCCGGGCAACCGCTGGACATCCCGTCAGCGGAGCGTAGAGTTCGCGGCAATCCCGGTTTTATGGAAAGGACACCCAATGTCATTGGATGCAGTATTGGCGCGGATCGACAGCGATCTGGATCAGGCCACAGAGCGGTTGATAGAGCTTCTGCGGATCCCCTCGATCTCGACCGATCCGGCGTTTGACGCAGATTGCCAAGCGGCGGCGGAATGGCTGGTGACCGAACTGACCGGGTTGGGATTCGACGCCTCCGTGCGGCCCACACCTGGCCACCCGATGGTCGTGGCCCATGGTGGCGGCGACGGCCCGCATGTCTTGTTTTACGGCCACTACGATGTGCAACCGGTGGACCCGCTTGACCTGTGGCACAAACCGCCCTTTGAGCCCGCCATCGAAGAAACGCCAAATGGCAAGGTGATCCGTGGCCGAGGCGCGGCGGATGACAAAGGCCAGTTGATGACCTTTGTGGAAGCCTGCCGCGCTTGGAAAGCGGAGACCGGGACCCTGCCCGCCAAGGTGACGATCTTCTTCGAAGGAGAAGAGGAAAGCGGCTCACCCTCCCTGATCCCATTCCTGGAAGAAAACGCCGAGGAGTTGACGGCGGATATCGCGCTGATCTGTGACACTGGGCTGTTCGATGCGGAAACCCCCGCCATCGTGACGCAGTTGCGCGGGCTTCTGGGCGAGGAAATCACGGTCACCGGTCCACGGATCGATCTGCATTCGGGCATGTATGGCGGCATCGCGATGAACCCAATCCGGGCGTTGAGCGATGTACTCTCCAATCTGCATGACGAGAATGGTGTGATCCAGGTGCCCGGCTTCTATGATGATGTAGCGGAACTGACACCCGAGTTGAAGGCTCAATGGGACGGGCTTGGCTTTGACGCGGGCGGTTTCTTGGGCCCGGTTGGCCTGTCGGACCCGGCGGGCGAGGCCGGGCGCTCGGGGCTTGAGATGATCTGGTCTCGACCCACGGCTGAGATCAACGGGATCTGGGGCGGCTATACCGGCGACGGGTTTAAAACTGTGCTGCCCTCTGAAGCCCATGCGAAGGTCAGCTTCCGGCTGGTCAGCGGTCAGGACCCGCATAAGCTGCGCGCGAGTTTCCGGGCCTGGGTGACGGCGCAACTGCCCGCCGATTGTGAGGTGCAGTTTGCCGATCATGGCGCCTCGCCCGCCGGGCATATGGATACCAGCCACCCGGCTTTCGATGTGGCTCTAAGCGCCCTGTCGGCGGAGTGGCCGAAACCGGCGGCCTATATCGGCTGCGGCGGGTCGATCCCGGTCGCGGGGTATTTCAAAACCTATCTGGGCATGGATGCGCTTCTGGCCGGGTTTGGCAAAGATGATGACGCCGTGCATTCGCCGAATGAGAAATACGATCTGGAGAGCTTCCATCGCGGCATTCGGGCCTGGGCACGGATCTTGGGCGGTCTTGCAAAGTAATCCAGCGGAGGCGCGCTGGTCGCGCGCCACGCGATACATGGGCGCCAAGTGGCACGGTCACGACCTGCCCTTGGCGTCTTTTTCGCTTGAGACGTCAGGCCGGTGAGGCCAACCGTGCGGGCCCACGCCAGAATCGCGCCATCATCAGACCGCCCGCGAGGACGAGACCGACCACTAGGCCGAGCCAGATACCGACCCCGCCCATATTGAGCGTGAAACCAAAGAGATAGCTCGACGGGATACCGACCAGCCAATAACTGACGACGGCATAGAACATCGGCAGTTTGGTATCCTGCACGCCCCGGAGCAAGCCAAGTGCCATGACTTGCGCCGCATCTGCCAGTTGGAACAGGCAGGCCACGACCAGAAGCGAGGTGCCGATGGCGATGATCTGCGGCCGTAACGGATCCCTCGGATCGACGAAGAGGGACATCAGCGGACCCGGGAAACTCAGGAAAAGCGCGATGGTGATCCCGACCATGACCGCCGAAAGGATCAAAGCCGCCTTGGCCGCGTGACGCAGATTGGGGATATCGCCCCGCCCCCAGGCATGGCCCGCGCGCACCGTCGCCGCCGAACTCAACCCGACATGCACCATGAAGGTTGTCGACACGATCTGCAGCGCGACGCCATGGGCCGCAAGCTCCAGCGCGCCGATCCACCCCATCATGATCATCGTCGCCATAAACAAACCGCCCTCGGAGAGCAGCGTCAGCCCGATGGGCCAGCCGAGACGGAACACCTGGCCAAACGCCTCCCAATCCGGGCGCCACAGCCGCGCGAAGAGGTCGTAGTTGGCGACACCTTTGGCATAAGCCGCATAGAGCGCCAGAACCAAGAACATCAGCCCATGGGTGCCAAGCGAGGCAAAAGCCGCGCCCCGCAGGCCCAGTTCCGGCGCGCCCAGGTTGCCGAAGATCAGCACCCAGTTCAGCCCGGCATTGAGCAGAACTGCCGCCAGGGTCGCCCAAAGCACCACTTTGGTGTGCTCCAACGCCGAGAGATGGCTGCGCAGCACCATGAACATCACCGCAAAGCCAATCGCCCCGCCCGCGATCCGCAAATAATCCTGCGCATCGGCAGCCACTTGCGGCTCTTGGCCAAGCGCCAGCAAAAGCGCGCCGGAGAACCAAAAGAGCGGCAAGCTGAGCGCGCTAAAAATCGCGGCCAACCAAAGGCCCATTCGGGTCACCCGCCGGGCCTGAGTCTTGTCGTCATTTGCCACCGCGGCGGCCACCATCGGCATCACCGCCAGCGCAAACCCCATGCCGATAATCAGCACGATATGGAAATAGCTGGCCCCCAGAGCGACGGCAGCCAGTTCCGGCACGCCATACCAACCCACCATGATCGTATCGGTCAGACCGATTGAGGTCTGGGCCAATTGGCTGCCGATCAGGGGTAAGCCAAGCGCCAGAGTAGCGCGCATATGAGTGCGAAACGGGGACATGATCATACCGGCTTATCTGGCCAGATCAGACTTGCCAAGACGTCACGAAACGCGGGCGCCGAACGGCGCCTCTGGGGCTAGAGCGCCTGCAGCGCCAAGCTCCCCGCCAAGAGCGCGACAATCAGGCCGACGCCGAGTTCAAGAAGCGGCTGCGCCCGGGCGATAGCAGCGCTGCCCGGCAGGCTTGCCAACGCCCCTTCGCGGAGGGTCACCGCCGCGATCGCCACCGCGACCGTGACGCTGGCCGTGCCCAACCCCATGGCAAAGGCCCCGGCAACGCCGATGGCGAAAATCCCCATCTGCGCGGTCAGGATCAAGATGAAGAGCGCCCCGGTGCAGGGCCGGATCGCCACCGCGCCCACCAACATCGCCACATCGCGCCAACTTGTGACCTGGCTGAGCGCGTCGGCATCCATGGCGTGGGTATGACCGCAGGTGCTGCAGGTGCCATCCGCGCCGAGCGTGTGCGTATGGTTACGCCCGATCAGCCCGCGCGTGCCGCGCCAGGCAAGCCAGAGCCCGACCAGCGCGATCAGAGCAAAACTGAGCGGCGCAAATGTCTCATCCGCCAGGCCCGTCATCTGCTCACGGCCCCAGCCCAAGAGCCAAAGGCCCGCGCCAACGAGTATAATCGCCGTCAAGGCTTGGGCGAGGCTCGACAGAAGCGCGATGCCGGAGAGCCGCCACAGCCCAACCCGCCGCGCCGCGCCATAGCCGCCGATCAGAATCTTGCCATGACCCGGACCGGCGGCATGAAAAAACCCATAGGCGAAGCAAAGCCCGGTGAAGGCGATCAACGCCCCTGGCTCGCCAGCCCGCAAGGCGCGGAGCGCCCGGGCAAGGCCGTTTTGCGTGTCGCGCTGTTCGGCCAGCGCCCAGCGATAAAGCGCATCATCCGCGCCGGTCAGAAACAGCGCAGCCAGCCCGAGGGCCAAGACAATGGCAAGCCAGATCAGTCCGCCGCGCATGTCACCACAACCCGATCCGCAAATATCGCCCCAACGGCGGGAAAGTTGTCCTCTGCCGAGACCGCGCCACCGATCCGCTCTATCTCTTCTTGCAAAACGGCATAGGCCGCATCGAGATCGGCCTGGACAAGCTCGGCCGCGCATCCCTCGCGCCCGATGACCTGCATCGGCAATGTCATTTCAAAGGCGATGTAGAACTCCGGATCATAGACCGCGGCTTCGAGCGAAGGGTTTGGTGCTGCGCCAACAACGGGCCTGCGATGGACGGTCTCTAACTGTCCGGTCTCAGTTAGGATCAACGAAACCGGTGCCGGCGCGCCGATCTCCAGCATTTGCCCGCCGGATATCAAGGTGAGCCCCCCTTCAAAGCCGGCGCCCCAGTTCAGATCGAAACCAAGAGTATCCGCAATCTCGGTCTCAGTCAGAGCCCCATCGAAATCTTGGTCTAAACCATAATCCTGAAGCAAGAGGAGCGAATAGAGCTCATCATAGCGCCACGTCACTCTCACCTCGACCAAAGAGCCGGAGAGATCATGTATCAACTCCAGCCCTGCATCGATAAAGATGTGCGGATGCGCCTGTGCGGGCGGTGGTGCGCCCCAAAAGCCCGCGGCAAGCGCCAAAAACTGCAAGATATGTCGCACCATGCCTGCGATATAGGTCTGAGATCGCAGAGATCGCAACCACTCCGTGCACCCTTGAGCCAACTCTCGCCGCCAGCACAAATGTGAACAATATCTAAGCATTGTTGTCGGATCGGCCCCCAATTGGTCACAATTACGCCCAGTTCACAGCCCATAAGAGAATCGCACTTTTACGTCGCGAGGTATGGAAAAATGTCTGAATATCTTAGACAATTTCTGAAAGAAGACAGTGGCGCCATCTCAGTTGACTGGGTGGTCCTGTCTGCCGCGGCTGTCTCTATGGCGATTGCGACGACCGATGTTCTCGACAGCACGATCGACGACGTGTCATCCCGGCTTGAGGCTCAACTCCGAAATCAGCAACTGAGCGACGACTTCGTGCAGTTTACCTCGGCCGATTTCGAGGACTTCTACGAAGCAGGTACTCTGACCGAAGCACAGGCCGGTGACCTGTTTAACGCTGCGAATGAACTGATGAACGGCGATATCATCGCCGCGTTGGAGGCGGGAATTCCGGAAAAGATCGCGGGCACTCTAACCGCGCAAGAAGAGGCAGCGCTTCAGGCGATCGCCTCTGTCGCGCATCAGCGGAACATCGTCGATGATGCGGTGCTTTTTGAGCATTTCGGAATCGGAACCGACCCCTCGGGCGGAACCGACGTCTGACACACCCATTTGCCAAAAGATCATGAGGGCGGCCAAATAGCCGCCCTTTCTTGTGTTGATACGGCTGGCTTAGCTCTTATGCCGCTTATCGGGGTGCAGCGAGGTGCCTAGGATATGGTCCGCATTGTGGATCACATGCGCCGCTTGCCCAACGATCAGAGGGTCGGGCGCATGGGCGATGCGCAGGTCTTTGTCCGGGTAATCCAAGCTGTCGAGAAAATGCAGCATGCAGTTAATCCGCGCGCGTTTCTTGTCGTTAGACTTAATCACAGTCCAGGGCGCATCGGCCGTGTCGGTATAGAAGAACATCGCCTCTTTCGCCTCGGTGTAATCCGCCCATTTGTCCAAGCTCGCCTTGTCAATTGGACTCAGCTTCCAGCGTTTAAGCGGGTCGTCGGCCCGGCTTGCAAACCGCGCGCGCTGCTCCTCTTGCGTCACCGAAAACCAGTATTTATAGAGCTTAATCCCGGAGCGCACCAACATCCGTTCGAGCTCCGGCGTCTGGCGCATGAACTCCAGATAATCGTTCGGGGCGCAGAACCCCATCACCCGCTCAACACCGGCGCGATTGTACCAGGAGCGGTCGTAGAACACCATTTCGCCGGCTGTCGGCAAATGCTCGACATAGCGTTGAAAGAACCACTGGCCGCGTTCCTCATCCGTGGGTTTGTTCAGCGCGACCACACGTGCGTCACGCGGGTTCAAATGCTCCATGAAGCGTTTGATCGTGCCGCCTTTGCCCGCCGCATCACGGCCTTCGAACAGGATCACGATCTTCTGGCCGGTTTCCCCGATCCATTTCTGCGCCTTGAGCAATTCAGCTTGAATCTTGGCCTTCTGGTTCTCGTAGCTCCGCCGCGAGAGCTTGGTCTCGTAAGGGTACGCCCCGCTCTCGAAGGCCTGACGGATGGTATCCGGTGTGACGGTCGGGAAACCCACATTGGGCCGCACTGATTTGGTCGGCTTTATCGGTGGCGCGGTTTCGACGGTCTTGAGATCTTCCATTGGCACTGTCCCTTTTTTGGTCCCGTAGCATTTTCGTTGGTTTTGAAACGAAACTGTCACAAACCCGCGGACAGTGCCTTGATCCGAGTCAAATTGCCCTGTCAGGCTTTGGTTTTACATATCACTGTGATAGATTTTCCCCATTAGGGCCGCGTATTCTTGGCCAGACCAATATTTCGAATGGGGGAGAGAGGCATGGCCGTTTTCGTCAGCCCGCGCCGCGCGACCTATATCCGCAAAGCAATGACATTTGTGTCGGTGACGCTGATCTCAGCGGCCGTGTTCGCCACAGCTCCAGGCAGCAGCTTGGCGCAAACCGCGCTGACCAATCCCGATGAGGGAAAGAACGTCCCCGGAGGCACCGGGCCGCTCGCCCCCGCCGTCACCCCCACGCCCACACCCACACCGCCAGCGACGCCGACCGATACCGGCGACAAAGGCCCGCAACCCACACCCGTCCCGCAACCTGCTCCCACACCGCAACCCGCGCCGCCACCTGCCGCTCCGGCCGATACGGGCGGTAAAGCGGACGACACCCCTGCCCCGCAACCAACGCCGACGCCTGCTCCGACAGAGGCGCCAGCGGAAGGTCCCGCGCCAGAGGCAGAGGTCGAGGCAACCGAAAGCGCGGGAGCACCAGAAAACCCAGAACCAGAGGTCACAGGCGCGGCGGAGGAAGCAGAGATCGTCGCCCCCGAAGCCACCACCCCGCCGCCCTCGGAAAGCACGGACAGTGCAGACGCCATGCCGACGAACGGTGCGGCGATGCCAGCCGTCATGGCAGCGTTGGCCGAGAGTTTCCCAGACGGTGAAGCGGAGAGTTTCACCGAAATGCTGGTCAGCCTGCCCGATGGCGTGACCGCCGACACAATCGGGCATCTGCTCTACCCGCGTCGCCAGTTTGATCGCGCGGCGTGGTTCTTTGGCGCGGCGGCGCAAGCGCCGAACGCCACCGCCGCCAGTCTCAACAATTTCGGGGCCATGGCGATGGAGGTCTATGCCGATGCGCCGGATGACTGGTCGGAGGCCTTCTTGCAGGCCGCCTATGACGCCCTGACATTGGCCAATGAGTTGCAACCGAATGATCCGGCGATCCTGAACAATCTGGGCAATGCAGCCCGCCGCTTGGGTCTGCACGATGAAGCCGTCGACCACAGCCGCCGCGCCACGGAGTTGGCCCCAGAAGAACCGCTTTATTGGACCAACCATGCTCGCGCCCTGGATGCCGCGGGCGATGCCGAAGGCGCCGCGGCCGCGCTGGCCCGGGCGCATCTCTTGGAGCCGAATGGCTTGGCGCTTCTGGAGACGTTGCCGCGCTTGCCCAGTGCCGGGCCAAGCTATTCGCAAGCGCTGCAAAACCAGTGCGATGTGAATTTCCGTTGCCAGGAGATTTGCCCCCGCTCGATCATCGGCGGGCTCATGTCGGTCACCTGCGAGATCGAAAACAGTTCCGCCCAGATCGCCTGCATGGAGGGCCGGCCCTATCCGACCAGCTATCGCTGTGAGGAGGACTTGCCGGAATATGGCATCCTGATCCCAGGGTTGAACGCTGGCTTCTCTGTCGCGGTGCCGGGCTTTTCGGCGCATGTGCTGGTGCAAGGCGATGGCCGTGTGGATGTCCGTGTCGAAGCAGGTGTTAGCGTCGGCCCGGTCGGCGGGTATGTGCGCGGCGATGGGCATTTTTCCCCCTCGGGCGGGGCCAGCTTCGACAATCTTGGCGGCGGCGCGCGGATCAATGTCCTGCCGAACTCGCCAGCCAATCAACTGGCCAGCGACCTGGGCCACCCGCCCGTTCATATCGAGCTGGAACAGGTCGGTGAGGGCCCGCGCCAGATCAATGTGGAAACCTATAATTACGGGCTCCTCTCGTTCTGAGACCCAAGCAGAATTTGGCCGACCCCACGCGCGGGGCTTGATTGCGCCCCGCGCGCGCTGTCATGTTGCAGGAAATGACGGAGGGAGCAGTTATGATCCGAGTGACACTTTTGACCAGCCTTGTGGCGCTTGCGGGCTGCGTCACCTTTCCAACGCAACCCATCCGAACCAGCACGCCCGCGCCGGTCGCCAACCCATCGCCCGCGCCGGTGGTCAACGGCGTCCCCGTAACGCTGACCGATGGCAGCCGCGGCCTTGCGCTTTGGTGCGCTGTGCCGGGCGATTGCATCGCCGATGCCCGGATGGCCTGCAATAACAGCCAGTCGATCCGCTCGACCGCAGATATCGACCGCAATTCGGCCCGCGCATCGGAATTCTTCAGCCGCGCCGAGACCGAGCCGTCGACCTTGGTGGTCGCCTGTAGTTAAAGGGGCCGGAGAGACTTCCCCCCTGCCCCCAAACCTGCTCTAATGCGTGGCAAGAACCACAAGATAGAGCAGAGCATGGCAGACGACCTCCTCACCGGCGCGCCCGATCCTTCCGCCTATGACGCCTCCTCGATTGAGGTGCTGGAGGGGTTGGAGCCTGTGCGCAAACGCCCCGGCATGTATATCGGCGGCACCGATGAGCGCGCGCTGCACCATCTGGTGGCCGAAGTGCTCGACAACTCGATGGACGAGGCCGTGGCCGGCCATGCCAGCCGGATCGAGGTGGAGCTGAACGCCGATTACTCCGTCACGATCCGCGACAATGGCCGCGGCATCCCGATCGACCCACATCCGAAATTCCCCGACAAATCCGCACTGGAGGTGATCCTCTGCACGCTCCATGCGGGCGGCAAATTCTCCGGTAAAGCTTATGAGACCTCGGGCGGTTTGCACGGCGTCGGCGTCTCGGTGGTCAACGCACTCTCCGATCATCTGCGGGTCGAGGTGGCGCGGAATCGTGAGCTGTTCGTGCAGGAGTTCTCGCGCGGCATCCCGCAAGGCACGGTGCAGGCGGCTGGCAGCGCGCCGAACCGGCGCGGCACCTCGGTGACCTTCCATGCCGATGCGGAAATCTTCGGGTCGCACCGATTCAAACCCGCACGCATGATGAAGATGGTCCGCTCCAAGGCCTATCTCTTCTCCGGCGTCGAAATCCGTTGGAAAACCGCGATTGACGATGGCGAGACCCCGGCGGAGGCGACCTTCCATTTCCCCGGCGGCCTGTCCGATTACCTGGGCGAGACGCTTGGCGCGGCCTCGACCTATGCTGAGAAACCTTTTGCCGGGAAGGTCTCGTTTCAGGAGCGTTTCAACCAACCAGGTAGCGTCGAATGGGCGATCAATTGGACCCCGTCGCGCGACGGGTTCATCCAAAGCTATTGTAACACCGTGCCCACCCCCGAAGGCGGCACCCATGAGCAAGGCTTCTGGGCCGCCGTTTTGAAAGGCATCCGCGCCTATGGCGAGTTGGCGGGCAACCGGAAAGCGACGCAGATCACCCGCGACGACCTGATCACCGGCGGCTGCGCGCTGGTCTCCTGCTTCATCCGCGAGCCGGAATTTGTTGGCCAGACCAAGGACCGGCTGGCCACGACCGAGGCCGCGCGGATGGTCGAAGGTGCCGTCAGGGACCATTTCGACAACTGGCTGGCGGCGGATACCAAATCGGCGGGCGCGATCCTCGATTTCCTGATCCTGCGGGCCGAGGAACGCCTGCGGCGGCGGCAGGAGAAGGAAACCGCGCGGAAATCGGCGACGAAAAAGCTGCGCCTGCCCGGCAAACTGGTGGACTGCTCACAACAGGCCCGTGACGGCACGGAACTGTTCATCGTCGAAGGCGACAGCGCGGGCGGCTCGGCCAAAATGGCGCGAGACCGGAAAACGCAAGCGCTCCTGCCGCTTCGGGGTAAAATCCTGAACGTACTCGGCGCGGCCTCGTCGAAACTGGGCCAGAATGCCGAGATTTCCGATCTCTGTCAGGCGCTTGGCGTCGGCATGGGCACGAAATTCAACCTCGATGATCTGCGCTATGACAAGATCATCATTATGACCGATGCTGATGTGGACGGCGCCCATATCGCAGCCCTTCTGATGACATTTTTCTTCAGCCAGATGCGCCCACTGATCGATGGCGGGCATCTCTACCTGGCCTGCCCGCCGCTCTTCCGCCTGACCCAAGGCGCGCGACGGGTCTATTGCCTGGACGAGATCGAGCGCGATGAATGGCTGGAAAAGGGCCTGGGCGGGAAAGGCAAAATCGACCTCTCGCGGTTCAAAGGCCTGGGCGAGATGGATGCGAAGGACCTGAAAGAAACCACGATGGATCCGGCCTCCCGCAAGTTGATCCGGGTGTCGATTGACGAGGATGAACCGGGCGAAACCGGCGATCTGGTGGAGCGTCTGATGGGCAAAAAGCCGGAGCTGCGGTTCCAATACATCCAAGAGAACGCGCGGTTTGTGGAGGAGTTGGATGTTTGAGGTGGGAGATTAAGAGCATTGGGTAAACTTGGCCTCATTGGAATACTGTTTTCGTTAACTTATCTGTTCATTATTGCTTGCTTTCAGTGGGACAGCATCCAAGACATCCACTTGCTGGATTTGAATGCCTTCGGTGATTTTCTTGCGGGCGTATTTGGACCGATCGCGATATTTTGGCTGGTTCTTGGTTTTTTTCAACAGGGCGCCGAGCTAAGAAACAGTGTCGAGACACTCAAACTACAAGCAAACGAATTGGCCAACTCTGTCGAGCAGCAAAGAGAGCTAGTGATTGTGACACGAGAGACGTTGGAACACGAACGTAACGTCTTGGAAACTCAAGAAAAAAAGAGAAAGAGCTCTCTCCAACCTGATCTAATCATTACATTTGGGCCGTCATTGCGAACCGGGAACAAGTTCAGACTGAAGCTCTCCATACAGAGTTCCGGAACTGCTGTATCGAGGTTTTCCGCCACTTTGCTTGACGGACCGAAAAAATACTTGGAGATAGAGCGGCCCTATTTCAAAGATGGCGACAAGATAGAGCGCGAACGTCCAGATCCCGAAGAGCATTGGCCAGACACCCTAAATCTAAGAGTGTCGTACTCGGACCGAGAAGCCGACAAAATCGAAAAACAGTTCATTGTTGGGCCGGTCAAAGTTATCGATGATTGGCCTAGATACTCCGTCTCAGAAATCTCATGCGAGTAACTGTGATATCGGCGAGACGCACAATTTCGCAGGTCAACTTGGATACACCCATGGCCACTGGCACTCAACGGCTCACATGCCCCAGCTAGTTTCTCGATTGTGATTCCCTGCGCGCAAGGAAAGGGTCGATCATCTATGCGCTCTCAAATCCCATACTTCGCCAAATCTAGCTGTTTATCCGCAAAGGCTGGCATCCGCAGCTCGGCAGGCGCTCGCCCGGCGGCTGCGCCTTGGTTCCGGGCTGAGTAGAGCTTCAAATCTAGGTTGGATTTAGGGCGCTATTCCACCTGCACCGTCTCTAGCCACCCGACCAAATCCACCACCTCGCGGCTGGTCAAAAGCGTCCCTCCACCCCGTTCGCGCAGGACCACGTTGAACTCGCCGAACACGAAGCCGAAGATCGGCATCTCCCCGCCATGGGTCAGGATCGGGTCGCGGCCATCGATCAGGCGGGCTATCTCGATCACCGGGAAGGCACCATCGCGGCGGGTGGCGATTTGGGTGAGGTCGGAGGGCGGCACCGTCAGCACCTCGGCCATCGGCCCGCCACCTTCGGCGATCTCGCCATGGCAAACGGCGCAGTGTTGGAAATAGAGCCGCTCCCCGCGATCCACATCCTGGGCCAAAGCCGGAAGCGCCAGGGGGATCAAAGCCAGGGCCATCGTCAAAACACGCATTGTCAGTCTCTCCATTCCGCGCCGTTTGGGGCCCGAGTCGGGCCCGATCTCACTCTTGGATATTTTGCAAATATGTCACCAAATCGGCGATCACCGCGCTGGTCATAATCCGCTGCCCCGAGGCGTCTTGTATCGCCACATCCGGCCCGTCGCCCTCAAAGAACCCGCCAAAGAGCGGCATGTCGCCACCATGGGCCAAGAGCGGGTCACGCCCATCGATCTGCTGCGTGACACGGAAGGTCGGGAACGCCCCATCATTCAAGGCGCTGAGCTGCGTCAGGTCGGGCGGCAGCACGGTCAAAAGTGGCGCCATCCGGCCATCGCCGCGCGCGCTTTGGCCATGGCAGGCGGCGCAATAAACCATGAAATGATCTCGCCCTAGCTCAGCGTCTTGCGCCAGGCTGGGCGTGGCGGAGACCAGCGTTGCAAGGATAAAGGGGATGATGCGCATCGAAACCTCCTCCAATCTGATGCGGCCACCATGCCCGATCTGACAGGCGGCACATTGATCGGGGTCAAGTCGCGGGGCCGGTTCGCTTTTTCGTGATCGCCATTCCCAAGCCGACATGGCCCGCCTATCGTGACCCCATGCGCGTGATCGTCTTTCTGCTCTGCCTTGGCCTCGCCGCCTGTGGCCGCCCCCTGACCGAGGCCGAACGGGCCTTTATGGGCGGGCTGCAAGGCGATGCGCTGGATGTGGACCGCATTCGGATCATCGAGAACCCGTTGGTCGGGCTGTCGACGCAGACCTATCCGGTGCGCCCGCGGACCACCTGCCGCGAGCGGATTTTCCCCGAGCCCGAAGGCGATGAGATCAGCGGACGGACGGCGGGGCTCGTGCTGTTCAACCGGCTACATGTGCGCGAGGCTTATTCCGTGCCCGACTATGTCCGCACCCCAGATGGCGGCATGAGCCTGGTCGCCGCGATGTTTTTCGCCCATGAGATGACCCATATCTGGCAATGGCAGAACCGCGATCTGACCGGCTATCACCCGGCCCGCGCCTTTGCCGAGCATCTGCGCACCGAAGACCCGTATCTGCTGGACGGCGACAGCGCCTTCGCCTTTCTAGACTACGGCTATGAGCAGCAGGCGAGCCTGGTCGAGGAATATGTCTGTTGCCGCACGCTTGATCCGGGCGGCGCGCGCACCGAGCGGTTGGAGCAGCTTTTGCAAGAGGTGATGCCGGTTCAGCCCTTGCAATCCCGGGCCGATGCGGTTGAGGTTTACCTACCCTGGGATGGGGTGGAGTTGCGGGGGATCTGTTCGTGAGATCGCCCGCCTTATCTGGGGCTTAAGATGACACATCACGCTTTAATCATGCTGGCCGCCGGGATCGGCATTCCGCTTCTGGCCGCTTTGAACGCGCGGCTTGGGGCCAATATCGGCTCGCCGGCTGCGGCGGCTTTGATCCTGTTTCTGGTGGCGTTGGTCGCGACGACCGTCACCATGGTGGTGAGCGGCGGCACCGGGGCGCTGTCAAACCTTGCCGCACAACCGAAGCATCTGTTTCTGGCGGGTTTATTCGTGGCCTTCTATGTGTTGTCGATCACCTGGGTCGCGCCCACATTCGGGGTCGGGAACGCGGTGTTTTTCGTGCTGTTGGGGCAGTTGATCTCGGCGGCGGCGATCGATCATTTCGGCCTTTTCGGGGCGCAGGTCGCGTCCTTATCACCGATGCGGATCGCCGGGATTTTGGTGATGTCTGTGGGTGTCGCCCTGACCCAGTTCTCCAGCCGCGGCTAGCCCTCGGCCTTTTCTTCCAGCACCAACCACTCTTCCTCGGCTTCGGTCAGCTTCGTCTGGCGCTCAGCTAAGGCTTCCGTTGCTTTGCGGAACTTCACCGGCTCGCGGGTGAACAGCTCCGGATCGGCCAGAAGCGCCTCCAGCTTACCGATCTCCGCCTCCAGGCGGCTCATGATACCTGGCAGGTCTTTCAGACGATGGGCTTCGGTAAAGGACAGGCGCGATTTCGGCTTCTCCGCCGTTTTCGACGCGACCTGTTTTGCCGGTTTTGATCCGGCTGGTTTGACGGCATCCACCTTGCGGGCCTCGCCGCGCTGCGCCTGGTAATCGGTCCAGCCACCGGCATAGATCGTGGCCTGGCCATCGCCTTCCATTGCCACGGTCGTCGTCACCACCCGGTCCAGGAAGTCCCGGTCATGGCTCACCAAGAGCACCGTGCCGGGGTAGTCGCCCAACAGATCCTGCAACAGATCAAGTGTCTCGACATCCAGGTCGTTGGTTGGCTCGTCGAGCACCAAAAGGTTCGATTCCCGTGCCATGATCCGCGCGAGCAGCAGCCGGGCTTTCTCACCGCCCGAGAGCGATTTGATCGGCGCCCGGGCCTGGGCATCATCGAACAGAAACTCTTTCAGATACCCCACCACATGGCGCGGCTGGCCCCGCACCATCACCTGATCGGAACGGCCATTCACCCCCATCAGCGGATCGTTCGTCAGGCTATCCCAAAGCGTCGCCTCCGGGTCGAGCGCGCTGCGGGTTTGGTCAAAAACCGCCATCTCCAGCCCGGTGCCATGGGTGACACTGCCGGTATCGGGCGCAAGTTGCCCGGTCAGAATGTTCAGGAGCGTGGTTTTGCCTGCGCCATTGGGGCCGACAAAGCCGATCCGGTCGCCGCGCAAGATGCGTAGATCAAACGGCTTCAAGATGAGCTTCTGGTCGTAACTCTTTGAAATACCTTTGGCCTCGATCACTCGCTTGCCGGATTGCGGGCCTGCCTCAAGCACCATCCCCGCCGCCCCTTGCCGCCGGATCATATTCGCCCGTTCGGCGCGCAGATCGCCCAAGGCGCGGACCCGCCCCATATTGCGCTTGCGGCGGGCGGAGATGCCTTCCACGGCCCATCGGGCCTCGGCCTTGATCTTGCGGTCGAGCTTGTGGCGGGCGAGGTCTTCCTCTTCCCAGGTCTTATCGCGCCAGGCCTCGAAATGCGCGAAGCCCTTTTCCTGCCGCCGCACCTTACCCCGGTCGACCCAAAGCGTGGCGCGGGTCAGCGCGGTCAGAAACGCCCGGTCGTGAGAGATCAGCACATAGGCCGTGCGGGTTTGCGCCAGTTCGGCTTCCAACCAACGGATCGCCTCAATGTCGAGATGGTTGGTCGGCTCATCGAGCAGCATCAGCTCCGGCGCCTCGGCCAAAAGCTTGGCCAGCGCCGCGCGCCGCCGCTCACCGCCCGAGGCCTGCGCCACATCGGCCTCAAGCCGCAGTTTCAGCCCGGTCGCCGCCGCTTCGACCCGCCAAGCCTGGTCGGGACCAAGATCGCTCAACGCATAATCGCCGAGGGTCGCATAGCCCTCAAAATCCGGCTCCTGCTCCATATAGCCCGTATGGGTCCCGGGCGGCAGAGTCCGGGTGCCTTGATCCGGTTCAACAAGACCCGCCATAACCTTGAGAAGTGTGGATTTTCCTGACCCATTCCGACCGACTAACGCCACCCGGTCGCCCTCTTGCACCACCAGATCGAGTCCGGAAAAGACCGAGTCGCCGCCGAAGGTCAGCGAGATATCATTGAGCTGTAACAGAGGTGCGCGCGCCATGCCTGCCAGCTATTTGCCACGCGCGCTGAGGTCAAGATGTCAGTTGCCGAGCATCCATTCGCCCTCTGGCCAAAACGCGTGATAGGCAAAGGCAAACATCACGTCATGGGGCATATCCGCGCCCGCCGCATCCCGCACCCGGATCATCCCCACATCTCGGCCAGCACCAATATTTTCGGTGTCGAGCGCCGAGGCTTTGCCAGCTTCCCATGTGATCGTCACTCCGGCCTCCGTCACCTCTTCGACCTCGGCCAGGCGCTGCATCGGCCAGGCACGGTCGCCCACCCGGATCACCCGGGCCAGCGGCTCGATCCCATGCGGCGGCATCTCGCCATTATAAAGGAACGGGCGCGTGGAACTGTCATAGCCAACATAGGGGTTGCGCCCATAGGGCCGCCGCCAATCGGGCTCGTCCATCACCAAACCATCCGGATTGCGGTCGCGGAACTCCGCAAAGCTCTCCATCCAGCTTGGCAACTCGGTGAGGTCGGTGCCGGTCATCTCGCCGACGATCCCCTCGCCAATCGCCTGTTGCCACCAGCTTTCGGTTTCGCGATCATACATCACCATATCGGAATGGCGCAGATTGCCCGAGACGCCGAAAGACAACACCCGCCCGTCGACGCGCCGGTCAAAGGTGATCGCGGAATTGCACAAAGGGCAGAAGGTCACCGCAACCGGAATGCCGCCCACCTCATCGTTCACAATTTCATGCCAGGTGAGATAGCGGATCGGATAGGCGCGCGGCGTATCCCCTTCAAATTCCAGGGTAATCACCGCCTCCATATCGCCGATCCGAGTCTCGTCGGCGGCGGCAATGAAGCGTGGATCATCAAGCGCCGGGATCCCATCCCGCCCCGGCCCACCAGAGCGAATTTCGTCGAGATCGACCGAGCGGGTTTCAAAATCCGTATTCGGCCATTCCACGCGCATCATCACGGATTGCGCGGCGAGGGGCAGCGCCAGCGTGGCGGCGCAGAGAAAGGCGGCAAGCGGGGCAAAGCGCATGAGAAGCTCTCCTGGTCCAGGTCCATAAACCCTGCCAGAGAGAGGGCGCATCGCCTAGCCCCGCTCACGGTCTCGTGTCAGTCGGTGACCCGCACCGCCGTCATCCGGTCCGGCTCGCCAATCACCGCACCATTGCGCCCGGTGCCGCGTTTGATCGCATCGACAATCTCCATTCCTTCGACGACCTCACCCACCACGGTGTATTGGCCGTTCAACTGTGGGGTCGATCCGAACATGATGAAGAACTGACTGTTGGCGCTGTCTGGATCGTTGCTGCGCGCCATGCCGATGATGCCGCGCTCGAACGGTCGATCTGAGAATTCGGCAGGCAAATCGGGGTAGCTCGACCCACCCCGCCCGGCATAGCGCATATCCTGCCCCATCCGGCCAAATTCCACGTCGCCAGTCTGCGCCATGAACCCGTCAATCACACGGTGGAACACCACGTTTTCATAAGCGCCTTCGGCGGCCAGCGTGCTGATCCGCTCCACATGCTGCGGCGCCAAGTCTTCGAACAGGTCGATGACAATCGTGCCCTCGGCCTCCCCCGCCACGTCGATCTCCAGCCCGCTGGCCAGCACCGGGCTGGCCAGAAGGGACAGTGCCAAAGCCAGATTACGCATCAGCAGCCACTTTCACGGAGATCATTTTGTCAGGGTTCGCGGGCGGCTCGCCCCGCGTGATCGCGTCCACATGCTCCATCCCTTCGATGACCCGGCCATAGACAGTGTATTGGCCGTTCAAGAAGTGATTCTCGCTGAAATTGATGAAGAATTGGCTGTTGGCCGAGTTCGGGTTCTGCGACCGCGCCGCGCCAAGCGTGCCACGATCGTGGGGCAGCTTCGAGAACTCCGCCGGCAGATCGGGTTTGTCGGAGCCGCCGGTGCCCGCCATCCGCAGATTGCCGCCCTCTTTGCCATTGGCCACATCGCCGGTCTGGGCCATAAAGCCCTCGATCACCCGGTGAAACACCACCCCGTCATACTCCCCCGCGCGGGCCAACTCTTTCATCCGCTCGCTGTGTTGCGGTGCCACATCGGGCATCAGCTCGATGGTGACGGTGCCGCCCGTGAGCTCCATCAGAATGGTGTTTTCGGGGTCTTTGATCTCGGCCATTTGGCGCTCCTATCCTCTGAGGTCGGAGCGGACCCTACTGCGCCCGGCTGGAAAGGAAAAGCGCCTAACGCGGGAACTTGCCCAAGAGCGCCTGATGCACCGCGGGCGGCACGAAATGCGAGACATCGCCCTTCAGCCGCGCAATCTCTTTGACCAGTTTCGAAGCGATGGCCTGCCGGTCGGCTTCGGCCATGAGGAACACAGTGGTGATCTCGGCATCCAGCTTCCGGTTCATCCCAACCATCTGAAACTCATATTCAAAATCAGCCACGGCGCGCAAGCCGCGAATGATAATCCCGGCCCCCACATCCTTGGCGCAATCAATCAACAGATTCTCGAAAGGATGCACCACGATCTCGGTACCCATCTTCGCCGACAGCTTCGCACATTCCGCCTCGACCATCGCCACACGCTCTTCCAGGGTGAAAAGCGGGCCCTTGTCACGATTGATCGCCACCCCGATCACCAAACGATCAACCAGGGTACAGGCCCGGCGGATGATGTCGATATGTCCCAATGTGATGGGATCAAATGTGCCTGGATAAAGACCTACACGCATAGCCCGCCGTCCCTCTTCTCGGTCGTTGGCGCCAACGCAACATTATTGCGCGCGCCTTGTCCACCCCCTGCCACAAGAACCACCGCCAGTCGCGCAGCGTCACAGCCCAAGCACATCAAAAAAGACGAAAAAACAATGCGCCGCAGGCGCGCAATTTGGTCAGAGGGTGCGCCATCACGGACAGATCAGAACCCTTTGATCATGCCTTCCAACGCCTCTTTCTCCATCGACAGCTTGCTGAGCTGCGCCTTGACCACATCGCCGATAGAGATCAACCCGATCATCTCGGCCCCTTCCATCACCGGCATGTGACGGAACCGGCCCTGGGTCATCTTCGCCAGCACCTCATCAGATGTTTCATCGGCAGCGCAGGAGACAATTTCCGACGTCATCATCGCGTCAACCCGATCTGTCAAACAGGACGGGCCGCGCGCGCCCAACTCCCGGACGATGTCCCGTTCCGACACGATCCCCGCCACCGCCTTGCCATCCGGCGAGACCACAAGCGCCCCAAATCTCTTCTGCGACAAGATTTCCGCCACCTGTGCGACGGTTGTGCCAGGCTGGATCGTCTCCACACCGGTCGTGGGTTTGCTCTTGAGAATCTGCTGGACGAGCATGGGCGCCTCCCTTCAATTGATCACTCGGTTGTCGCGTCCCTTGACCTCAGCGTCCTCTGGATCACCCTTTTGTGTCAAGCAGATGTGTTGCCCTGTGAGCTGTCTCTTGCTTGACAACGTGGGCCTCAAGGCGCGCGATCTCGCGCCGAATCCCCTGCCCCAAGAGATCGGCGAAGCGCTGCAACCGGCGGTCTCTCAAAGCTTGCGCATGGCGGATCAGCCAAAAAGACCGGGTCAATGATACCGCGCCCGGCAAAACACGGATCAGCTCTGGCGCGGCTGGAAGCGCGAAGTCATGCACCACGGCCAGCCCCGCTCCGGCACGGGCCCAGTTCAGTTGCACCGACACCGAGTTTGACGTGAGCGGCACCTGTGTCAGGCCAAGCTCTGCCAGATAATCCAGTTCCGCATCGAAAATCATATCAGGGATATAGCCGATCATCCGGGCACCGCTGAGATCGGATCGCTGAGCGGGCCGGCCATGTTCGGCAAGCCAAGCTCCGGATGCCGCGAGCGACAGGCGATAATCGCTCAGTTTCTCGGCCTTCAGCCGAGAGGTCCGAGGCCGCGATACTGCAATCGCCAAATCCGCCTCCCGACGGCTGAGATCGACAACGCGTGGCAAGGCCAAAATCTGCACTTCAAGCCCAGGATGTGCATCGCAAATCTCGGCGCAGACCTGCGGCAAAAGATAATTCGCGCATCCATCTGGCGCGCCGATGCGGATCGTGCCTGACAGGCCCTCGCCCGCCCCGGTCAGATCGCTCAGCCCCGCGCCAAGCGCGGTTTCGGCCTCTTCCGCAGCGGGCAAGAGCCGGGCGCCCGCCTCGCTCAAGCCATAGCCCTGAGGCGACTTCAGAAACAAATCCGCCCCGAGCCGGGCCTCCAATCGCGCGATCCGCCGCCCCACCGTAGCGGGATCCATCCGGAGCGCCTTGCCCGCGCCGGTCAGGCTCTCGGCCCGGGCGACGGACAGGAAAATCCGCAAGTCATCCCAATTTTGCATCCGGTTCACCCTTGCATTTTTGCAAAACGCTTTTGAGAACCTGCCTCTTTTCCAGGCAGCTTTGCAAGGCTACGCTCCGCGCGAGCGCCATATGGAGGATTTGAGATGGAAGAACTGAGCCACTGGATCAACGGCAAGCATGTTAGAGGCACATCCGGCCGATTTGCCGATGTGATGAACCCGGCCACCGGCGAGGTGCAGGCCAAGGTGCCGCTTGCCTCCAAGGCCGAGTTGGACGCCGCCGTGGCCGATGCCGCCGCCGCACAACCCGCTTGGGCCGCGATGAACCCGCAACGCCGCGCGCGGGTGATGATGCGTTTCGTCGACCATCTGAACCGCGATATGGATAAGCTGGCCGAGGCGCTTTCGCGCGAACATGGCAAGACGATCCCGGATGCGAAGGGCGACGTGGTGCGTGGCCTGGAAGTGGTCGAGTTCTGCATTGGCGCGCCGCATCACCTGAAAGGGGAATTCACCGACAGCGCCGGTCCTGGCATCGATATGTATTCCCTCCGCCAGCCGCTTGGTGTCGCCGCGGGGATCACCCCGTTCAACTTCCCGGCAATGATCCCGATGTGGAAAATGGCCCCGGCGCTGGTCTGCGGTAACGCCTTCATCTTGAAACCGTCCGAGCGTGACCCCTCCGTGCCGCTGATGCTGGCGGAGCTGCTGCAAGAAGCGGGTCTGCCCGATGGCGTGTTGCAGGTGATCAATGGCGACAAGGAAAGCGTCGATGCAATCCTCGACAACCCGACGATTGCCGGTGTGGGCTTTGTCGGCTCCACCCCGATCGCGCAATATATCTATGCGCGTGGCTGTGAGAATGGCAAACGGGTGCAGTGTTTCGGCGGCGCCAAGAACCACATGATCATAATGCCCGATGCCGATCTGGACCAGGCGGCGGATGCGCTGGTGGGCGCAGGATACGGGGCGGCAGGCGAACGCTGCATGGCAATCTCTGTCGCGGTGCCGGTTGGCGAAGAAACCGCAGATCGGTTGATTGAAAAGCTGGTACCCAAGGTCGAGGCCCTCAAGATCGGGCCCTATACTGCGGGCAATGATGTGGACTTTGGCCCAGTGGTGACGGCGGCGGCCAAGGCGAATATCGAACGTTTGGTGCAGACCGGTATCGACCAAGGTGCGGAACTGGTCGTCGACGGGCGGGACTTCAAACTCCAGGGCTACGAGGATGGCTATTTCGTTGGCGCGCATCTGTTTGACCGCGTGACCACCGATATGGACATCTACAGGACCGAGATCTTCGGGCCGGTCCTGTCGACGGTGCGGGCGAAAACCTATGAAGAGGCCATCGGCTATGCGATGGACCATGAATACGGCAATGGCACCGCGATCTTTACCCGCGATGGCGATACGGCGCGGGATTTTGCGAACCGGATCAATATCGGGATGGTCGGGATCAATGTGCCGATCCCGGTGCCACTGGCCTATCACACCTTTGGTGGCTGGAAAAAATCGGGCTTCGGCGATCTGAACCAGCATGGGCCGGATGCGTTCCGGTTCTACACGCGGACTAAGACCGTCACGGCCCGCTGGCCTTCGGGCATCAAAGAAGGCGGTGAGTTCACCATTCCAGTGATGGAGTGAGATGAGGGATTGCGCCGGGCTGACGCCCGTCGCCAGGGCGCGCGCGGCTTCGCCGCGCGCCCCTTTTCTGTCTAGCTGACGGGGCCGATCAACAGCGCTTTGCGGATCATCTCGGCGGCCGGACGATAGAAATTCCGATGATCCCAGTATTCATTGTGGGAAGCCGGGTTCCAGGAGGAGAAGAGGTTGCCCACATTGATCCAGGCATCCCGCAACTCTCCCGCGTTGATCATGGCTTCATATTGTGGCCCCGCCTGGCCAAGCGGCATGCCCAACACATCGTCCTTGTCGTTGAAGTTCTCCCACCAGGGCGTCAGGCGTTTGTCTGCTGGTATCCGGGTTCCCGGGCGCTTGATCGGGCGGACCTGATCCCTCGGATAAGCAAAGGTGAAAACCGGTATGTTGCAGCCGAAGGTCAGAAACCCCGCCATCGTCTCAAAGCGCTGAAACCCGGAACGGCCCTGCACCCAAGGCGCGCCAAGCGCCACGGCTTTCTGCATATCATAGATGTAATTCGACATGATGTGCCCACCAAGCGAATGGGCGAAGACCAGAAGCGGCGTCGTCCCTCCCGCCACGGTTTCGAGATTGTCGAGCGCATCCTCCACACGGCCATGGATCCGCTGATAGATATCGGTCGGATTGTCGCTGACCTTGCGATAGGAGGCCGCATCGGCCAGCCGATGCATGACAAATTCTCGGGCCCAAAGCCAGCGGGCCTCCCCCTCCAGCCCTTCTTCGACATATTTGTCCTGCCGGCATTGCAGAATATCGGCCCAGAAGATCTCCCGCCACGCCACCCGGCCATCCCATTCCGCAGGCGCCATATAGCCACGCAGCGCCCGGTAAAGCCCGGCAGAGAAGCTGATGGCATCGGGGTCTTGCGGCGTCTCACCTTGGCTGCCCATACCGTGAATGACAGCTATCGCGACGCGGGTGTCGGACATCGGAAAGCCTCCTCGATCATTAAAAAATCATATGGCTGCAATCGCGTTAATCTAAGGAAGTCTCGCCGAATTGTGGGCTTCGGGCAACAGCGTGGGCCGCGAAGGGCGAAATCCTCTGACAATCGCGTGAGATAGCTGTTCAGGCGTTGCCAGATCGGCCCTCTCCGACCACATGGCGCGCAAGAGACGATCAGATTTCGGGAGACAGGAATGAGCCATTTCAAAATGACCCGTCGCAGCATGGTTCTGGCCAGCGGCGCCACATTGGCCACACCGATGTTGGCTTTGGCCGAGACGCCGGCCCCAGCCTTGCGCGCGGATGTCGAAGCCCGGCGGAACCTGTCCTCCTTTCGCTCGCAGAATTGGCAGGACCATTTCGAACGTCTCGACCGTGTGACGATCCTCGCCGATATGGAAAGCCGCGCGGTGCATTATTGGAGCGCCGATGGCACCGATTACCGGCTCTACCCCTCGTCGATCCCGCTCACCGAGGAGCTGACCCGGCGCGGCTATACCGAAGTGGTCCGGAAACGCGTCGGCCCGGATTGGACGCCCACCGCATCGATGCGCGAGCGCGACCCATCCCTGCCTGCTTATATGCCACCCGGCCCCGACAACCCGCTTGGCACCCATGCCCTCTATCTGACCTGGCCCGCCTATCTGATCCATGGCACCCATGACACGCGGAAGATCGGGCGGCGGTCCTCGTCGGGCTGTATCGGGCTTTTCAACGAACATATCGCAGAGCTGTTCGCGTTGACCCCGACGGGCGCGCAGGTCCGCCTTCTCTGAGGCCAGTCGCGGTTTTACTGGACGGGCGGCCATCGGGTCGGGCAGCATGGGTGCACTTTTGACGTGCATTCAAAGGATATAGCGATGACCATTTCCACGCGACGCCAGTTTCTACAGCTTGCCACCGGGCTTTTGGCGGCCCCTGCCCTGATCAGATCGGCCCATGCCGCCGGGCATGTGCGCCTGCCGGTGACAATCCAGAATTTCGCCTTTGCCCCCGCTGATGTCGAACTGGGTGCAGGCGATTTCGTCGTCTTCACCAATGCCGATGGCGCGCCCCACACCGCCACCGCGAATGATGGGTTTTTCGACAGCGGGCGTTTGAACCAGGGCGACAGTTTCGAAGTGCGGATGACCGACGCGGGCGAGTTCACCTATTTCTGCCAATTCCACCCCAATATGACCGGTGTGATCCGCGTGACCTAACCCGGCTTGCCAGATGACGCCTCCCGGCCCACACTCGGGGCCGGGAGGGCCGTCATGGCGGACAGCAAATTCTCTTTGGGGATCGAGGAAGAGTATCTTCTGGTCGATCTAGACACACTCGATCTGGCCGTTGCGCCCGAGGCCCTGATGACGGCTTGCAAGGCGGAGTTGGAAGGCCAGGTCAGCCCCGAGTTCCTACAATGCCAGATTGAGATCGGCACCCAGGTCTGCGCCGATATCGCCGCCGCGCGGGAGGATCTCAAACGCCTCCGATCCTGTGTCGCGACCCAAGCCAAGGCCCATAATCTCGCGCCAATTGCCGTCTCCTGCCACCCGTTTGCCGACTGGAAGGATCAGCAGCATTCCGATGGCGACCGGTATCAGACGCTTGCCCGCGATCTGGCCGGGGTTGCCCGGCGGATGCTGATCTGCGGCATGCATGTGCATGTGGGGATCGACGACGAAGACCTGCGCAATGACCTGATGGGTCAACTCAGCTATTTCCTGCCCCATCTATTGGCGCTCTCAGCCTCCTCCCCCTATTGGCAGGGGCAGGATACCGGGCTCGCCTCCTATCGGTTGACGGTGTTCGACAACCTGCCGCGGACCGGCCTGCCGCCGCTTTTCGACAGTTGGTCCGACTATCAACGCTCGGTGCAGGTGATCATTGATCTGGAGTTGATCGAGGACTCGACCAAGATTTGGTGGGATCTGCGCCCCTCGCACCGCTTCCCGACCTTGGAAACCCGGATTTGCGATGTGCAGCCCCGCCTGGAGCATACGCTGTCTCTTGCCGCGTTGATCCAGTGTTTGGCCCGCATGCTGACCCGGCTGCGGCAGAAGAACCAACGCTGGCGGCTCTATGATGGCTTTCTGATCGGCGAAAACCGTTGGCGGGCGCAACGCTATGGCCCTTCGGAAGGGTTGATCGATTTTGGCCGCCGGGCGGTGGTGCCGGTGGCCGAACTTTTGGATGAAATCGTCGATTTGGTGGCGGAAGACGCCGAAATCTTGTGCTGTTCCAATGAACTCGCGGCCGCGAAAGACATCCTCACAGGCGGCACCAGCGCCGATCGACAACGCGGCGTCTATGCGGCGTCGCAGGAGGCTGGCAAATCCCATGACGAGGCGATGCGCGATGTGGTGCGGCATTTGATCGAGGAATTCCACGCCGATCTGTGACGGGTTGCAATAGTGCTGCAACAATCGTTAATTAAACAAGCGTTCAATTCATCCGGGGAGGGAGCCGATGGACTTCGCATTGTCCGAGGAACAAGACGCCATTTTCGACATGGCCAAAGCGTTTGGCGACGAGCATATCGCGCCATTCGCACAGGCTTGGGAGAAGGATGGCGTCATCCCGAAAGAGCTTTGGCCCCGCTTGGCCGAGCTTGGGTTTGGCGGCCTCTATGTGTCGGAAGAGAATGGCGGCTCGGGCCTGACCAGGCTGGACGCGACACTGGTTTTCGAGGCGTTGTCGATGGCCTGCCCGTCGGTCTCGGCCTTCCTGTCGATCCACAATATGTGCGCCGCGATGGTCGAGAAATTCGGTGATGACGCGTTGCAGGCGCGCTTCCTGCCCGGCGCGATCAGCATGGAAACCTTCTTCGCCTATTGCCTGACCGAGCCTGGCTCCGGCTCCGACGCGGCGGCGCTGAAAACCCGGGCCGAGCGCACCAATGATGGCTACCGGATGACCGGTACCAAGGCATTTATCTCCGGCGGCGGCTATGCGGACGCCTATATCGTGATGTCGCGCACAGGCGAGGATGGCCCACGCGGCATCTCCTCGATCATCGTCGAAGACGGCGCCGAGGGCCTCAGCTTTGGCGGGTTGGAAGAGAAAATGGGCTGGCGCTCGCAGCCGACGCGGCAGGTCCAGTTGGATGATTGCCACGTTCCGGCCGAGAATTTGCTCGGCGAAGAAGGTAAAGGTTTCACTTATGCGATGATGGGGCTTGATGGCGGTCGCCTCAACATCGCGGCCTGTTCCTTAGGCGCCGCGCAGGCCGCGCTTGACGCGACGCTCGCCTATATGGGTGAGCGGAAAGCCTTCGGCAAATCCATCGACCAGTTCCAAGCGCTGCAATTCCGCCTCGCCGATATGGAGATCGAGCTGCAGGCCGCCCGCGTGTTCCTACGCCAAGCGGCTTGGAAGCTGGACAATGGCAGCCCGGATTCCTCGAAGCATTGCGCCATGGCGAAGAAATTCGTCACCGAAGCGGGCAGCCGGATTGCGGATCAATGCCTGCAACTGCATGGCGGCTATGGCTACCTGGCCGATTATGGCGTCGAGAAGCTGGTCCGGGATTTGCGCGTGCATCAGATTCTGGAAGGCACCAATGAGATTATGCGGGTGATCACGGCGCGGCATATGCTGGCAGAGCGCGGATGACTTTAATCCGATGGATCAGGCTGCTGTATCTGAAGCACTCTATCCACGTGATGAGGGTCACGCTGTTTGACGGCGATATCCAGGGTCAATTTTGTGTCGCATTTCATGCTGTTATCTGGTTTCTCCTAACCGTAGTCACAACATCTGTTGCTCCTATGATGTTCATTCATGGTCCGGTGGCGGAGATCGCAGCGGGTGCCGACTGGTTAGACACGCTAACTTATCTCGTGATGTTTGTAAGCTCCGCCTTTCTTTTGATCCTTGGTACAGACATCTTCAGCGCCCTTTTGGCAGTAGATTCTGCAAGGAGGATGAATAACGAACCCGCGTCGAGACGATTGAAGAATCTTGAAGCAAATCTAAGGAGGCTAAGAGGTGAGTCAGTCGACTGACATCCACATCCGCATCGAAGGCAAAGCCGGGCGGATCACCCTGGCCCGGCCCGCGGCGTTGAATGCGCTGACCTATGAGATGTGCCTGGCAATCGACGCCGCCCTGATCACATGGGCAGAAACCCCGGCGGTCGAGATGCTGATCCTTGATGCCGAGGGGGATAAAGCCTTCTGCTCCGGCGGCGATATCGCCGAGATGTATGCCACCGGCACCGCTGGCGATTACAGCTATGGCCGCAAGTTCTGGGCCGATGAATACCGAATGAATGCCCGGATGTTCGATTTCCCGAAGCCGGTGGCGAGCTTCTTGCAAGGCTTTACCATGGGCGGCGGCGTCGGTGTTGGCTGCCATGGCTCGCATCGGGTCGTCTGCGAAACCAGCCAGATCGCGATGCCCGAGGTTGGGATTGGTTTGGTCCCCGATGTGGGCGGCTCGCTGATCCTGGCCCGCGCGCCGGGGCGGGTTGGCGAATATCTCGGCACCACCGCCACGCGCATGGGGCCGGGGGATGCGATCTTCGCGGGTTTTGCCGACTATTATATCCCGCGCGAGGCGTGGGGGCCGCTGATCGAGACGCTTTGCGAAACCGGCGATTGGGACGAGATTGATCGAAGCGCCCTACCCGCGCCCGACAGCCCGCTCGCCGCGTTGCAGCCTGAGATCGACGCCGCGTTTGCGGGCAGCACCCTGCGGGACATCTTGAACCTGCTCCACCAGACCGATGGCGATTTCGCGACAGAAACGCTGAAAAAACTTGGACGCGGCGCGCCATTGTCGGTCGCATCGGCGGTCGAGCTGGTGCATCGCGCGCGGACGCGGGATGACATCCGCCATGCTTTGACGCAGGAATACCGCTTCACCGCGCGCTCGATGGAAAAGGGCGACTTCCTCGAAGGCATTCGTGCGGCGATTATCGACAAGGACAAGAGCCCGAAATGGCGCCATGACGCGTTGGACGCGGTCGGCGTGGCCGATGTCAGCGCTATGTTGCTGCCGCTTGGGGCAGATGAGCTCAAATTCTGAGGGGAGACGGATGATGAATATCGGCTTTATCGGCTTGGGCAATATGGGTGCGCCCATGGCGGCCAATCTCGCGGCGGCGGGCCATGCGGTAACGGGTTTTGACCTTGTGGCCGATTGCCCCGAAGGCGTGACCCCTGCCGACAGCGCGGTGGAGGCGGCGACGGGTCGAGATGTGGTCATCACGATGCTGCCCAATGGTGCGATCCTGCGCCGGGTGGCCGATGAGATTCTGCCCGCCATGGCGCCCGGCGCGGTTTTGGTCGATTGCTCAACCGTGGAGGTCGACGCGGCCCGCGATGTCGGCTCGGCCGCGGAGGCGGCCGGACTTGGCTTCGTCGATGCGCCGGTCTCCGGCGGGGTTGGCGGGGCCGCCGCCGGCACCTTGACCTTCATGGTCGGCGGCAGCGATGATGCCTTTGCCACCGCCACCCCGCTTTTTGAGATCATGGGACAGAAAGCCGTGCATTGCGGCGGCGCGGGCAACGGTCAGGCCGCGAAGATCTGCAACAACATGATCCTGGGCGTGACGATGATCGCCACCTGCGAGGCCTTCGCGCTGGCCGACAAACTGGGCCTCGACCGGCAGGCGATGTTCGATGTGGTCTCCACCTCCTCGGGCTATAGCTGGACGATGAATGCCTATTGCCCCGCGCCGGGCGTCGGCCCGCAAAGCCCTGCTGACAATGACTACCAGCCCGGTTTCGCGGCGGAACTGATGCTGAAAGACCTGCGGCTCAGCCAACAGGCCGCCGATGCGGCGGATGCCGATACACCGATGGGTCAGGCAGCAACATCGCTTTATGAGACCTTTGTGGAAACCGAAGACGGCGAAGGCAAAGATTTCTCCGCCATGCTGCCCCGGTTTGAGGCGCGCGGGCGCGGCTAAATCAGTCCCGCCCGCAACACCAGATCGAGCTGCTGATAGCTCATTTCCATACCCTCGGTCATGCCGGTCGCCAGTGCGGCCTGCATCGCCTCGGGCGTTTCATATGCGATCCAGGTGGTGACCACGGTTTCATCCGCGACTTCGGCAAAGACCAGCGTGCAGGTGCAAAACCCCATCTCTCCGCCAAGGCTCCCCGGGTCATAATACTGCGTTTCGACCAGGCGCTCGGGCGTCACCACTTCTAGAAATGTGCCGTGAAAGCCGAACCGCGCGTCTTCCGTCTCACTCTGCCATTCCCACCGATAGGCACCGCCCACCCGCAGGTCCATCTCACAAACCGGCATGGTCCAGCCCGGCGGGCCAAGCAACCAGCGCTGCATCAACTCTGGTTCGGTGAAGGCGCGAAAGACCAGATCGCGCGGGGCGGCGAAGCGGCGGGACACCTCAATCTCGGTGGCGCTGATCTCCCGGATTTGGGCCGTGTAAACCGTCATGAGGCCTCTCCTTTGCCCTGCAACTCCGCCAGAAGCCCATCCAGCCGGGCATAGCTTTGCTCGAACGCGGCGCGGGTTTCTTCCAACCAGTCGCGGGCCGGGGTCAGCGCCTCGGCCTTCAACACGCGCGGGCGCGATTGCCCGGCCACCCGCGTGCCGATCAGCCCCGCCTCTTCCAACACTTTAAGATGGCGCGACACCGCCGGTTGGCTGATCTCAGACAGCGCCATCAGCTGGGTCACGGTCGCCTCACCTTCGGCCAAGCGAGCCAGAATGGCGCGGCGGGTTGGATCGGACAAAGCCGAAAAGGTGCGGTCGAGCTGCATGGCGGCCTCCAAACATAGAGGGCATCTTATATAACGGATTCGCTATATAATGCAAATCCCACACGCAGACAGAAATGTAAAAAAGATTTACTTTTCGACATCCACCCCCTTGCGTCGCGCCTCAGCGATGCCATATGAGTTAATGTGATTAACATTAACATCCACACGCACTCAAAAGGAGCCCCAGTGATGACCACCACCACCGCCGCCCCTGTCGAAACCGCCCAAGGCTGGCTTTCGCGATCCGAGGCTTGGCTAGACAGCAAAGGCAAAGGCGCTTGGATCGCCTTCATGGTCCTTGGCTTTATCATCTTCTGGCCGATCGGCCTCGCACTTCTGTTCTATATGATCTGGAGCAAACGCATGTTCAACGGTTCCTGCAAATCCCGCCGCCACGCCCATATGCACGGGCACAAGTTCCGCAGCTCGGGCAACACTGCCTTCGACAGCTACAAAGCGGACACGCTGCGCCGGCTGGAAGAAGAGCAGAGCGCCTTCGAAGAGTTCCTGCAGCGCCTGCGCGATGCCAAGGACAAGGCCGAGTTCGACCAGTTCATGGACGACCGGTCCAAGGCGAAGCCGGTTGAAAACGGCGAGCCGACAGAAGCCTGATCGAGCAACGCCTGATGTGGCCCCCTTTCCCCCCAAGGGGGCCGCATATCTTTTACCCAGCCCCGGATTTGCTCCGGCGTTTCGTAAGGATCAGACAAGATGACGACCGACAGTGAGCACAGCTTCGACCAAGACCACCACCAGGACCGCGGATCGACGCAGATCCCCCTCCCCGTCCAAATCCTCACCATCATCTTTTATGCCGGTTTCGCGATCTCCGTCTCCATCGTCGCAATGGCGCTGTTTGGGATCATCGGCGTTGTGCTGGCCGCGCTCTTTGCCTGGCAATGGGGCCGCCTCCCGGCGCTCAATGGCCGGAACACGCCGCCGCAACCAATCGAATGGTTGCGCCCAAGCGTGCCAGAAACCGGGCCGAAAACCAGCGGCAATGCCAGTTTCGATGCCTATCGCGACGCGCTGATGCAACGGCTTGAGAAGGAACAGACAGATTTCGAAGGCTTCCTGACCCGCCTGCGCGAGGCAAAAGACAAATCCGAATTTGACCGGTTCCTCGACGACCGTGCCACGGCACGTCGTGAGGCGCGGGAGGCTGGTGCCACAACTCCGGCCTAAACCGCCCGCGCGGCCCTGTCCGTCCACCAACGTATGGGGCCGCGCATCTCAAAAACCCTTTTCAAGAGGCCTTAGACACGCCATGACTCCCGCCATGACCTCCCGTTTACCCGACCCGCATTATCAGGCCGTGTTCTATGACGGCGTCCCGGCCAAACGGTTCTTCGCCTGGCTGATCGACGTGGTGATCATCACCCTTATTACAATCATGCTCGGCCTGGTCACGCTGACCCTCGTCTTTTGGATCTGGCCGCTGGTGTATCTGATCGTCAGCTTCCTCTATCGCAGCGCCACCATCGCTGGCGGCTCCGCCACGATTGGGATGCGGGTCATGAACATCCAACTCCGTGGATCAACCGGCGCGCGCCTTTCCGGCGGCGAGGCGATCATTCACACCCTGGCCTATCTGACCTGTGCGGCCTTCGCGATCCCGCAACTGATTTCACTGGTACTGATCGTGATCGGCGACAAGCACCAAGGTTTGCATGATCTTCTGATAGGATCGGCGATGATCAACCGTCCGCGCTAAACCATCAGCGTTAACACTTTAAAAACCAGTTGCCCCAATAGGGCAGCTGGTGCAGGCTTTGTTCATAAACGCGAACAACTTAGCCGCTGGATATGCGCCACACCCTTCCGATTGCGCCCCAATTCTACGTCACTGCCCCGCAGGCCTGCCCGTATCTGGATGGGCGCCGAGAGCGAAAGCTGTTCACCGCTTTGCAAGGTGAGCATGCGGGCAAACTGAATGATGCGCTGTCGAAGCAAGGCTTTCGCCGCTCGCAGAATGTGCTCTACCGCCCGTCCTGCGCCGATTGTTCCGCCTGCCTCTCCGCGCGCATTCGCGTGGCCGATTTCGAACCCTCGAAAAGCCAACGCCGTGCGATCCGCCGCAACGCCCATTTGGCCCGCACAGCGCGCTCGCCTTGGGCCACCGAAGAGCAATACGCGCTTTTCCGCGATTACCTCGACAGCCGCCACGCCGACGGCGGCATGGCCGATATGGATGTGTTCGAGTTTGCCGCGATGATCGAGGAAACCCCGGTCCGCTCCCGCGTTGTGGAATACCGCAACCGCGACACCGAGGATTTGACCGCCGTCTGCCTGACTGATGTGCTCGATGACGGGCTAAGCCTGGTCTACAGCTTCTTCCGCCCTGACCTGCCCGCGCAATCGCTTGGCACCTATGTGATCCTCGATCATGTGGAAATCGCCCGAGAGGCGGGGCTGCCTTATGTCTATCTCGGCTATTGGGTGCCGAGTTCGGCCAAGATGGGCTATAAGGCGAAATTCTCCGGTGTCGAAATCTATATCAACGGGGCCTGGCAGGATTTGGGCGATCCGGAGCAGTATTCGGATCAGACACATCCGCTCTCCGTCGATCCGATTGCCCATCAAGTGGCCGAGATCACATTGCCCGATATCCGGGGAACCTCGGCGATCGACTAAGGCCGAAGCCCACGCTTTTTCGTCCATGACATGATCGATCTGGCCCACCCGAGGCCGGTCTCTTAACGCAAAAGCGGAGCCCGAAGGCCCCGCTTTGTTATCATGTTCCCCTGCGCCTTACGGCAGCAGATCCGGCACGATGGTAACGATCCCCGGGAAGAGCCAGAGCAGCCCGAGACCAACCACTTGGATGCCCACGAACGGGATCACACCGCGATAGATATTCCCCGTCGTCACCGATTTCGGCGCGACCCCCCTGAGATAGAAGAGCGCAAAGCCGAACGGCGGTGTCAGGAATGAGGTCTGCAAGTTCACCGCGATCATGATCGTGACCCATTTCGGATCAAGCGTGCCGCCATAGATCACCGGCCCCACAATCGGAATCACGATGTAGATGATCTCCAAGAAGTCCAACACGAAACCGAGGATGAACAGGATCAGCATCACCACCAGGAACACGATCATTTCATTGTCGAAGCTCCGCAGGAACTGCTGAATGTAATGCTCGCCGCCGAAGGAGATCAGCACCAGGTTCAGAAGCTGCGAGCCGATCAAGATCGTGAAGACCATCGAGGTCACTTTCGCGGTCTCTCGCACCACCGGGCTGAGAATGTTCGAGCGGAACAGCACCCAACAGGAGAAGAGCAGACCGAAGAAGGCGAAGTGATAGGCGAACTGCGCCGCGATATAGGCCACCCAATCCTCAAACGGCACGGTTTCGCGGGTGATCCGAAGGTCGAAATTCACCCCGAGAAGGATCATGATCACCACCGCGAAGGAGGCCCAGATCACGATCTTGGATTTGCCGTTTTCCTCTTTCAGCTTGCGATAGGCCGCGAGCATGATCGCCCCTGCGGCACCCAGAGCCGCCGCCGGAGTCGGGTTGGTGATGCCACCGAGGATGGAGCCAAGAACCGCCACGATCAGAACCAGCGGCGGGAAGACCACGCGCAGAAGTTCATTCTGCGCCAGGCGCCCCAAGGCAGATCGGCAGCCATAAAGCGTGATCGCCATCGGGATCGCCAGGATCATGAAGGTGCCACCGGGGCTGGTCTGCGGGCCGATGAACAGAATATCCGCCAAGATCGCCAGAAGGACGCCACCGCCGCCAATGAGTAGCGGGCGCGGATCGTCGCTTGGCGACACCCCGCGCGCGATGATCAGGATCAGCGACAGAAGCACGAAGAGGATAGCGACGCCCAGACCGATCGGGGCCGCATTCGCCAGCGCCTCGACCAAGGCCGCCGCGCGTTCGTCCTCGCTAAGCTGCTCGCCTGCACCGCCATCGGCGGCTGCACCCAAAGCGGCCCGCTCGGCAACCGCCTGATCCCAGGCCTCTTGGCCATGCAATTCGATCATCGCACCTTGGCACTGCTCCGAGACATTGGTTCGGAGGCTCGCGCCCTGGCTGGATTCTCCATAGTCGGACACCCGAATGTCCTGATTGCCGACAAGCCCAACACTGCCCGCCAACACAACCGCGCCGATCAAGCCAATCGGAGCAATGAGGAACCACGTCAGCGCCTCAGAACGTGTGCGGACGGCACCATTGGCCTGGCCTTCAATCTGCACAGCCGGTGCCTTGGACGGGTTCAGCATTGCGAAGCCGAACGCGTACGCTCCGTAAAGCCCCGCCAAGAAGATCCCCGGCAGCAACGCCGCCTGGAACAGCGTACCAACCGAGAGAACCGCCGGTTCGCCCAGATAGGTCAACGCATCGGAACAGCCCGCGAGCTGCGCCCGCGTCTCTTGTCCGGTCGCATAGAGATCGCCCACCAGCGTTCCCAAAAGAACGATCACAATCGAAGGCGGAATGATCTGACCCAAGGTGCCCGAGGCGGCAATCACGCCCGTGGCCAGTTCGGGCGAGTAGTTGTTGCGCAGCATCGTCGGCAACGCCAAAAGCCCCATCGTCACCACGGTCGCGCCGACGATCCCGGTCGAGGCCGCCAGGAAGGCGCCCACGATCACAATCGATACCGCCAAACCGCCCGGCAGCGGGCCAAAGACGCGCGCCATACTGGTCAGAAGGTCTTCGGCGATTTTGGACCGTTCGAGCGTGATGCCCATCAGAACGAACATCAGAACCGCCAGAAGGGTTTCGATCGACTGGCCCGCGATGACGCGTTCGTTCATCCGGTTGACGATGAACGAGATATTGCGGTCCATCGCCTGTTCCCAACCGCCGATGAAGAGCGCCTCTTCGATCCTTGGCAATTCTGGGTATCGGAAGACCGATATGGATTCGCGCACCACCCCTTCGGCCACCAACGCGGCATATTCCGCCGAACTGGTGTCGATCGCCTCGTGGATCAGCAAGCCAGCGCTATCAAGCGCCGCGATGATCGCAAATGAGATGACGCCAGCGCCGCCGATGGCAAAGGCCACCGGAAACCCGGTCATGATTCCCGCAAACAGCGTCAGGAACACAATGATCAGGCCAACCTCGACCCCATCCAATCCGAAAAGCATGATGTCGCCTTTCCCCTCCGTTGAGCGACGCGTGACGCGCCGTTCTTATCCCGTTAATCGGCGATTGCCGTTGTCGCCTTGCCTCAGGTCGAGCCCGAGTGAATGGCGTGTTCCAAATCTTCGGCCTCGTCGCCGGTTCTGTCGCGGTCCAGATATTTGCCCGCACTTTCCTCGCCCTCGACCCATTCCAGGTAGGAGCGCCAGAAGAACGCGATGGCCTGAAGGAAGACGAGAACGCAGAAGGCGACAATCAGGACTTTGAACAAGAAATACGCGTTGAAGCCGTTCGGGCTAAAACCGATGGTTTCCACGTTCCAGCGGAAAATGCGCGACTGCATCAACATCCGGTCGATGTCGCTGGTCGCCGTCACGGTCGGCGTCATCAGGTGCCGCCACATAAAGAACCACGCGTAGAGATACGTGATGGTGATCGCCGGTATCATGAAGAACAAGCAGCCGAACATGTCGATCACCCGTCGGGTTCCGTGCCGCACCGCCGAATAGACCAGATCGACCCGCACATGGCCGCCCTGCACAAAGGTGTAGGACACACAGAGGCAGACAACGAGCGCGTTATAGAGTTTCAGCTCTTCGCCCCACCAACTCAGATCCTGACTGAAGGCCGTGCCCAATGGCCCGAGCTGAATTTCCGCCACGCGGAAGATCCGCTGCAGAAACACGATCATCACTTGCTGCAAAACCATCAAAAGGCCCGCCCACGCGGCGAAGCGTCCGACGCCATTGGCGAAGGCTTCCAGACCCCGGACACATCCCCAGAGGATCGACCGTTTCCAGAACATACCAAGCGCCGAGAGCACCAAGAAGGTCGTGAACACGACAAAGAAGAACTCGACCGAGGCCCCATAATAGATGAAGCGCATCACCGCTTCGGGGTTGCTCCAGTTCAACCAATCCCCTGGATTGGCGATAGCAATGGCGAGATTATAAGGCGCTAATGCAATGTTCTGCAGCACCCATAAAATGAAATCGATCATGCGGTGGTCCCCCGAACGTCCGCGATAGCGGCGTCCCCTATCGGATGAAGCGCAAGCAAGAGCATGTCCCGCCCGGACCGAAGTGACAGGCCCGGGCGAAACGGTTGGTCAGTCGCGGATCAGGCCGCGTTCACCCGGTTGCGCTGGCGCATGTATTCGCCGTCACCGAGTTCAAACCAGGTTGCCGATTCTGCCATTGAGCTGAAATAGCTCTCTGCGATCTGCGCGTAGATCGGATCACCCATGTTCTCCTCACGCACTTCCGCAGCGGCGCTGCCGAAGGCATCCCACACATCCTCGGGGAATTCGCGGACCTGGACGCCCTCACCCTGCAAGCGGGCCAAGGCCGCGCCGTTTTCAGCAAGCGACAGCGCGAGGTTGTCGGAATAGACCGCACGGCATGCCGTATCCACGATCTCTTTCTGCTGATCGGTCAGAGATTCCCAAACCTCAAGGTTGAAGGACAGGGTCAGCGCCGAACCCGGCTCGTGGAAGCCCGAGGTGTAATAGGTGTTGGTCACCTCCTGGAAGCCCATCCGCTCATCCGCATAGGGGCCGATCCATTCGGCGCCGTCGATCTGACCCGAGGCCAGCGCCTGATAGATCTCACCGCCGGGGATGTTCTGAACCGAAGCACCAAGGCGACCAAGCACCTGACCACCCTGACCGGGCATCCGGAAACGCAGGCCCTGCAGGTCTTCTGCCGAGGTGATCTCGGTGTTGAACCAGCCACCGGGCTGCATCGCGGTCGAGCCGCACATGAAGGATTTCAGGTTGAACAGGCTGGCCAGTTCGTTGTGCAGGTCATGACCACCGCGGTGGTAATACCAGTTGGCCATTTCCTGACCCGTCATGCCAAACGGCACCGAGGTAAAGAAGGCGAAGGCCGGGTGCTGGTTCAGGAAGTAGTAATCGGCCGAGTGATACATGTCGGCCTGGCCGGACGACACGGCGTCGAACACTTCGAATGCGCCCACCAAGCTGCCAGCCGGCATTTTGTTGATGGTTAGGGCGCCATCGGTCATCGCAGTGATGCGATCCGCAGCCATCTGTGCCGCGTCGTCAAAGATGGCAAACCCATCTGGAACAGACGTCACAAGCGTCAGCGTACGGTTACCTTGCGCGTAAGCCGGTGCGGCCAGCGTTGTCGATGCCGCTGCTGCGCCACCGAGTGCAGACGTTCTCAGAAAAGAACGACGATCCATATGGTATCCTCCCCATTTGGAATTTCCGCCACCCCCCTCGGATAGCGGTTTTTGGTTTATGGTAGACGCACGTTAGCGAAGCCCTGCGTCACATCAAACAGTTTTCAACCCGAAATCGCCGATTTTGTCAAATTTTTTTACCAAAATCGGGTTTTCGCGGAAATTTCAACCTATGGTTGTGTGTGGTTATCGCTAACTCTCGCGGAGTCTCAAAAATTTAGTTGCTACCGTAAACGAGTCACCGAAAAGGCGCAGCAAACGCGAGTCTCACCGGCTCTGACAGCAACCGAAACTCCCTATGTGTCTCCCCTCAAACTGTCGCCAGCGCGTAACAGAGCCAATGCTGAGCGGACGAACCAGATCGTCCCAGGCACGTCGCAGCGATCGAACGCCATTGGCGAATGATCCGCGCAGTTCACGAAAACCGTCTTGCGGCCCGTCGTCAGGCTCAAGCTTCATCTCTCCACCTCAACGCGTGATGATGTGGGAGAGAGCATATGGTCCGTCATTTAGGTGGTCTGTCGTTCGTCCGTCGGATCACAGGGCTTGGCGCCGCAATTTGGCTGTTCGGCCTCTCATCGCTCGCATTGGCCTGTTCGACCGTCGCCCTTGGACGCAATGCCGATCTGCGCATCGTCTACAGCTATGACCAGTCGGACAGCGGTGCGGGCATCCTTCTTCTCAACCCCGAAGGTGCAGAGCGTCGCTCAATCATGGGTGCCGCCGGTCACGTCTGGACCGCCCGCTTCGGCAGCGTGACGTTCAATCAGTTTGGCCCAGGCATGCCGACCGCGGGCCAGAACGCCGAGGGCCTGGTTGTCACGCTGATGTGGAATAACGCGGTCGTGTATGGCGGGCCGCCAACCCGCCCAATCCTCAATGAATTGGAGTTCATTCAGCTGTTGCTGGACAGCGCGGCAACTGTGGAGGAGGCGCTCACGCTATTGGACCAGGTTGCCATTGTCGGGATGGTTCCGATTCACTTCTTTATGGCCGATGCCCGTGGCGACATGGCGGTCCTGACGCCGCGCGCCTCTGGCATCGACATATATCGCGGCCGCGAGATGCCGATCCTTGCCCTGACCAACACGAGCTATGACGACCTGCTTGATGAGATCACCGTGTTTGACGGGTTTGGTGGCAACCGCCCGATCCCGCACGGATCAGAATCCAGCAACCCGTCCAGCCTGGAACGTTTTGCCATCGGCGCAACCGCCGCGCGGGCACAAAGCGGCCCGGTTGATGATACAACTGCCATCCGCCTGCTGCAGGATCTCGCCAACCCTGTGACTCAATGGCAGATCGTGTTCTCGCCCAGAGCCGGTGAGATCCACTATCGCCTGATTGGCGAGACCCGTCTCAATCTGGTCGATGTAAATGAGGCGGATCTGACCTGTCATGACACACCTATGCATTTGCACCTCGCCGCCCCGGTCGCCCCGGCCCCGCTTTCGCATGAGCTGCTTACGACGCAGCTCCAAGAGGTCCTGACCTTCTTTCCTGAAACGAGCGGGATAAGCCCGGAAGTCGCCCCAGAGATGGCAAATGAGCAATTGGCCGCGATGATGTGCCCGGAGTAAATCCGGGCCCAAATTCCATTTCCGCGCCCTGGTGACAGTTTGGCGCAGCAATATTGCGCAAAAAACTGCGCGCACGACACTTTCAGAACAGATTTGGCTGTTGACGCCCCTTTCGGTCGCTCCTAATCTCGCCCCCGCAACGTAAAGGAGCCTCTGGAATGCTCGGCATTCTCGTACTTGTAGGAAACGCGCGCATGGGTCGGTGACGACAACCATATCGGTACCCCATGCGCCCCCGTCTCACCGGGGGCTTTTTTATGCAAACCTGACGGCCTGATAGGCAGGCGCGTGACAAAAGGACCAAAACGATGACACGTCAGATGACCGGCGCAAAAATGGTGGTTGAAGCTCTGAAGGATCAGGGCGTCGACACGGTATTCGGCTATCCCGGCGGCGCGGTCCTACCGATTTATGACGAGGTGTTTCAGCAAAACGAAATCCGCCACATCCTGGTGCGCCATGAACAAGGCGCGGTCCATGCCGCCGAGGGATATGCGCGCGCGACCGGAAAACCCGGCGTTGTTCTGGTGACCTCGGGCCCCGGCGCCACCAATGCGGTGACCGGCCTGACCGATGCGCTGATGGATTCGATCCCGATCGTGGTTCTGACCGGCCAGGTGCCGACCTTCATGATCGGCTCCGACGCATTTCAAGAGGCCGATACCGTCGGCATCACCCGGCCCTGCACCAAAATGAACTGGCTGGTGAAAGAAACCGACAAGCTGGCCAGCACGATTCATGAGGCGTTTCATATCGCCAGCGCCGGCCGCCCCGGCCCGGTTTTGATCGACATTCCGAAAGATGTGCAATTTGCCACCGGCAGCTATACCGAAAAGGCCAAAACCAAGGTCAGCCATTATCAGCCGCGCGTGAAAGGCGATATCGACATGATCACCGCGTTGGTCGAGGCGATGGAGACGGCAGAACGCCCGCTTTTCTATACCGGCGGCGGCGTGATCAATTCCGGCCCGCAAGCCAGTACCCTGCTGCGGGAGTTGGTGGATGCCACCGGCTTCCCGATCACCTCGACCCTGATGGGTCTGGGCAGCTACCCGGCCTCCGGCAAGAACTGGCTCGGCATGTTGGGGATGCATGGTCTCTACGAGGCCAATCTGGCGATGCATGGCTGCGACCTGATGATCAATATCGGTGCGCGCTTTGACGACCGGATCACTGGGCGGATCGCGGATTTCTCGCCCGGCAGCCGGAAGGCGCATGTGGATATCGACCCCTCCTCGATCAACAAAGTGATCCATGCCGATTTCCCGATCATCGGCGATGTCGGCCATGTGCTGGAGGATATGCTGAGGGTCTGGAAAGCCCGCGGGCGTAAAACCAACTCGGCGGGGCTGGCCAAATGGTGGGAGCAGATCGAAACCTGGAAGACGGTTCGCTGCCTGGATTACAAAGCCGATACCAAGGTGATCAAACCGCAATATGCTTTGGAGCGGCTCGAGGCGCTGACCAAAGACCACGACCGGTATATCTGCACCGAGGTGGGTCAGCATCAGATGTGGGCCGCGCAGTATTTGGGCTTTGAAGACCCGAACCGTTGGATGACCTCCGGCGGCCTCGGCACGATGGGCTATGGCGTCCCGGCCTCGGTCGGGGTGCAGGTTGCCCACCCTGACGCCTTGGTGATCAATGTGGCCGGGGAGGCTTCATGGCTGATGAATATGCAAGAGATGGGCACCGCGGTGCAGTTCCGCCTGCCCGTCAAACAGTTCATCATGAACAACGAACGCCTGGGCATGGTCCGCCAGTGGCAAGAGCTGCTGCATGGGGAGCGCTATTCCCATAGCTGGTCCGAGGCGCTGCCCGATTTCGTGAAACTGGCGGAGGCGTTTGGCGCCAAGGGCATTTTGTGTTCCGACCCCGCCGATCTGGATGACGCAATCATGGAGATGATCAACCATGATGGGCCGGTGATCTTTGATTGCTTGGTCGAGAAGCATGAAAATTGCTTCCCGATGATCCCGTCCGGCAAAGCGCATAACGAGATGCTCTTGGGCGAAGCCTCGACCAAAGATGCGATTGATGCTGATGGCGCGGTGATGGTCTGAGCCTTTTGGCTCAGGCAGCCCGGCCAATTATAGATGACACATTCCGGTGGGGTCCCCCACCACAAGACCGAAAGATTCCTTATGTCCCCGCTCAAAATCGAAAAAGGCGCCTCAAGCCATTCTGCCTATGACCTCCGCAGTCATATGTCGGAAGAGATCGAGACGCACACGCTGGCCGTGCTGGTCACCAACGAGGCGGGCGTCCTTGCCCGCGTCATCGGCCTCTTCTCCGGCCGCGGCTATAACATCGACAGCCTGACCGTGGCCGAGGTCGATCATGAGGGCCATCGGAGTCGGATCACCATCGTGACCTCGGGCACACCGCAGGTGATCAACCAGATTAAGATGCAGCTTGAACGCATGGTGCCAGTACATGAAGTGGCGGACCTCTCGGTCGAAGGGGCATTTGTCAGCCGCGAATTGGCGCTGATCAAAGTCATGGGCAAAGGTGAGGCCCGGGTCGAGGCGCTGCGGATTGCCGAGATTTTCCGCGCCAATGTGGTCGATTCGACCCTGGAAAGCTTCGTCTTCGAGATCACCGGCACGCCGGATAAGATCGATGCGTTCTGCGATCTGATGCGCCCCTTGGGCGATGTCCGTCTGGCTCGGACCGGCGTGGCCGCCATCGCCCGCGGCGTCTGATCCCGCATCCGGCGCGGAACCGCCCGACAAAACGCAGCCAGAAGCAAAAACAGCGGCCCGGAACAGGCCTCCGTTTGACAGCAGGCTCAAAGAAAAAACCGGCGCAGCCGAGGCATAAACAGCCGCGCCGGTTTCCCGTATTCATACGCCTCTCGGTGGATCGGGGATTACGAGGGGCCCATGCGTACGGTCCCCCGCGTTAACCGGCGGGAATGATGCCTGCCTCTTGCGCCGCGTTCAACTCGTCGGCGTCCAGAGCGCCGCTTTCGTCCGCGTCCAGCGTGGCGAAATCGGTCTCGGTCATATCAGGCATGGCCATCAGAAGCTCGGTATACGAGACCAGCCCGTCGCCATCGGTATCCAGCGAAGAGCCCTGGCCCATCGCATAGCTTGCGGCAACGAGACCCATGACAAGCGCCAGAGCGCCGAGCCAGAGGGCAAATGTGCGGCGGCCATTGGCCTGTTGGATTTGGGGAAAGGTCATCCGTGATGTCTCCTTTGAGAACAGTTGGTGTCCGAGGACCGCCTGTTTGCGGCCCCCATGCATACCAAGACCCTCTCGACCGGCATTTCATCCCATGACCCGGACTCGCCCGGATTTTCGGCAGCCCGCCGCTAAACCCGCAGATCCGCCTCAGCAACCCGCCGCCGATCCAAACCCCGGGTCGCAAAGCCCCGCCGATGCGGCGCACCCTTGAGCCAAGCGTTGCCGACAATCCGGCCCGGAGATTGCAAGACCGCGCGTCGCCCCTAATCCTATGCGCCTCACTCGTGATCCCTGCCCGAGAGGCGCTATGCCCGACACCCCAGCGTTCCAATTTCCGCCAAAACCGCCCGAGCCCCGCGTGATACCAACGGATACGGCCCGCCATCTCGAAGCGCTTTTGCCTGATCTGAGACGCGTGGGCCGTCGGCTCAGTCGGACTTGGGAAGATGCCGACGATCTGGTCCAAGACACACTGCTCAGGGTCTGGACCCGGATGGCCGACCCGGACGCGGGCGAGATCACCGATCTCCGTGCCTATGCCTTCACCGCACTGCGCAACCGCGCTCGCGCGCGCAGTCTCCCCTTCTCGGAACTCACGACAGATCCCGGCCAAGCGCCAGAAGCCCCGGCCCGCATCGCCTGCGCTGACACCTTGGCCGCCATCGACGCCCTGCCGCCAGAGCAAGCGCAACTGCTACGGCTCCGCGCGATTGAAGGTCAAAGCTATGCCGAGATCGCGGCCGCCACCGGCCTGCCGATCGGAACGGTGACCTCCCGTCTGGCCCGAGGCCGCGCGGCGTTGTGCGAAAAAATGGGGCTGAGCCCGGATACGCCGGTTTCGGCCCTTCTTGATCAGGGATGAATCCTGGGCCAAGCGCCCGACAGATCACTCCGCGGTTGCGGGGCAGCCCAGCACCATCCGATAGAGAACCAACCTATGCGCGGGCCCGGCCGCGTGGCCATGATCGGTAAATCCACAGCGCTGCATCAACTGGCGAGAGCGATGATTGGGAACATCGACAGACGCCACAAGTTCGGTCAAACCAAGCGTGTCGCGGGCATAACCAATAAGCGCCTCTAGCGCGCCCCGTGCCAGACCGCGCCCCCAATAGGCCGGGTCGACAGCAATAAGCGGTTCGATCTTCCCGGCCATATCCGCCGCCATCGCAATCTCAGCTGACACCGGCTCCAACCCGGCCAAACCAACCACGCTGCCCCGGCTTGTTTCGATCACCCAGAGACCCAGACCCCGCGCAGCCAACGCATCGCTGCGCGCCAACATATCGGCCACCGTCTCTCGTGGTAGCATGATGTCATCGCAGAGGAAGCGCCGCACGTCAGGATCATGCAAAAGCGCCAGGACCGCGTTGAGATCCCCGGGCTCCGTCGGTCGCAAGCGGCCCTCTGGCAGAGAGAGGCAAGGTTTCATTGGCGTCTCATATCACAACATGACAGCGCGTTTTATCGCATCGATGTACCAAGCCACAGTCGGAAATTGCGGCTTATTCGCGACATCCGCCATGTCGCCGATGAAGAAGACGGCCAAAACGCGGACACGCCAGTCTTGTCGGCAGAATGAGCAACCGACAAAAGCGGAGGGTCCCCATGGCAGATGATTTTCGCCTCACCGGATTGGAAGATGTTCAGGCCCCGATTGAGCGGGCCCATGGGCTGCCCAATGCCCATTACACCGATCCAGCAACCATCGCCGAAGAGAACGAAGCGGTTCTGGCGACCGGTTGGGCGGGCCTGGCGGTCGGCTCGGATGTGCCTGAGGTCGGTGACGCGGTGCCGATCAGCTTTCTGGGTCAGCCCTTGCTGCTGCTCCGGGACGACAATGATCAGGTTCGGGTGTTCCAAAACATCTGCCGTCATCGGGGGATGATCCTGGTTTCCGAGCCGCGCAAAATCGAAGGCGCAATCCGGTGCCCCTATCATTCCTGGTGCTATGCCAAGGATGGCCGCCTGGTCGCCACACCCCATGTGGGCGGACCTGGGCAAAACACCCATGCGGGGATCGACAGAGCGACGCTTGGACTGGTGGAGGTACGCAGCCATATCTGGCGCGATGTGGTCTTTGTGAACCTCTCCGGCGAGGCCGCGCCATTCGAGGACGTCCATGCCGATCTAATCGCCCGCTGGTCTGAGTTTGACCAACCGCTGCACCATGGCGGCGCGGGCAGCAGCTTCATCTTGAAGGTGGCCACGAACTGGAAGCTCGCGGTGGAGAATTACTGCGAAAGCTACCACCTGCCGTGGATTCATCCAGGTCTGAACAGCTATTCCCGCCTTGAAGATCACTATCATATCGAGGCGGAGGGCCGGTATTCTGGCCAGGGCACCTATGTCTATCGTCAGCTGAAAGACGAGGACGGCAAGAGTTTCCCCGATTTCGACGACCTCTCCGACACCTGGGACACCGCCGCAGAATACATCGCCGTCTATCCCAATGTGCTTCTCGGCGTGCATCGCGACCATGCGTTCACCATCATCTTGGAACCGGTGGCGCATAATCAAACGCGGGAACATGTGCATCTCTACTATGCCCAGCCCGACACAGATCAGGGGCTGCGAGAGCGGAACGCAGCGCTTTGGAAAGAGGTGTTCGAGGAGGACATCTTTGTTGTCGAAGGGATGCAGGCCGGTCGCGCTGCGCCAGGGTTTGACGGCGGGCGGTTTTCACCAGCGATGGATGGGCCAACCCACATGTTCCATGCCTGGGTCGCTGGCCGGATCGCCGCTGCCCGCGAATGACCCGGGAGGAACTCGACGCGGCGCTGCTTGCCGCCCATGCGGCGGGAGACAGGGCCGCGTTGATCGAGCTTTATAGGCAAGCGTCGGAGACGGCAGACACCGATCAAGCGCGGGCGTTTTATCTGACCCACGCTTATGTCTTCGCCTTGGAAGCTGGTGCGCCAGAGGCTGACGCGTTGCGTGACGGATTGCGGGCGTTGAAGGCGATCTGAGGCCTAGCTGGTGCCGAGGATGATCCGCACGTAGTTGCGGGTCTCGCGATAAGGCGGGACACCATTGTGCCGGTTCACCGCCTCGGGCCCCGCGTTATAGGCCGCAAGCGCCAGCCGCCAGGAGCCGAAGGTGCGGTATTGCTCGGCCAGATAGCGCGCGCCGCCATCGAGGTTTTGCGACGGATCGCGCGGGTTCACGCCAAGAATGCGCGCCGTTCCCGGCATAAGCTGCGCCAAGCCAATCGCACCGGCATGGCTGACCGCATTGGGGTTCCAATTGCTTTCCTGCGAGACCAAGCGCAGGAACAAATCCTCGGGGATGCCATGGCGACGTGCCGCCGCACGGGCGATATCCAAGTAGGGCCCGCGATAGCTGCCCGTCCAACGCGGCACGATGGTGGAGGCCGACCGGGCGCCTTCGGTGTAATTTGGCGTCAGACGCACCGAGCCCGAATACTGCGTTGCTGCCCGACTATCGAGGAGCCGAGTTGCGGCCCCAAACCGATCCAGTCGATCCGCCAATGCCGGCGCCGCCAGCAGCGCGGCCAGACAAAAGCCAAACGCCATCTGCGCGAAGCGCATCACCCCAAGCCTATCCCCCATCACGGCCCCGATCCTTTCAAAGCCATTAACCAGTCGCGGCATCATACAAAAAAACCCGCAAGTTTCCAGACCAACGGGTTCAGGCCGGGCAATTCGCCTTTCAATCATCAGATACGGATGCTCTAACTCTCGGGCAAACGCAGATTCGCGACACGATATTTGGGAGGTGACATGGCCGGTTCCGTCAACAAAGTGATCTTGATAGGCAATCTGGGCCGCGACCCAGAGGTCCGCACGTTCCAGAACGGCGGCAAAGTCTGCAACCTGCGCATCGCGACCTCGGAGACGTGGAAAGACCGCAACACCGGCGAACGCCGTGAGAAGACCGAATGGCATTCTGTCGCGATCTTCAATGAAGGGTTGGTGCGGGTGGCAGAGCAATATCTGCGCAAGGGCTCGAAGGTCTATATCGAAGGCCAGTTGCAGACCCGCAAGTGGCAGGATCAAAGCGGCCAGGATCGCTATTCCACCGAAGTGGTGCTGCAAGGGTTCGGCAGCACATTGACCATGCTCGACGGCCGCAACGAAGGCGGCGGTGGCGGAGGCAGTTATAGCGGCGGAGGTGGCGGCTATAATGACGACCGTGGCGGGCCACCCGATGATCGCGGCGGACCTGCTGGTGGCTTTGCCGGTGGCGGCGATATGGATGATGAGATCCCGTTCTGATCTTGGACAGGTCTTGCCCGTTGTTAAGCGGAGGCCCGTTCCGAGCCACGAAACAGGTGATTTGGCGTGCTCCTGAGAGCGAGAGGCGATTGGCAGGTGGCGTCGAGATTGGCCTCGACGCATCTGCGGCGCATTTGAAGGCGCTGTAAGGAGAGACAGGATGTCAGGCGTTGGGCCCACCCCGATAAATCCGCGCTATGCGGCGACCATTGCGCCCCCTGTCATGGAGGCGCGGCGCTGGATCGACGGGGTGAGCTTCCCCAAGGACCGCCCGTTGATCAATCTCAGCCAAGCCGCCCCTGTGGCCCCACCACCGAAGCCATTGCGACAGGCCATGGCGGAGGCGCTTCTCACGGTTCCGGAGAGTCATCTTTATGGGCCGGTTCTTGGTTTGCCAGAGTTGCGCGCCGAATTGGCCAGCCAATGGAGCGCAGGCTATGGCGGTTTGATCCGGCCCAACCAAGTGGCCGTAACCGCGGGGTGTAACCAAGCCTTCACCAGCACGCTGTCAACGCTTGCAGGCGCCGGAGATGCGGTAATCTTGCCGACACCCTGGTATTTCAACCACAAAATGTGGCTCGACATGGAGGGGGTGGAGGCCAAGCTCTTGCCCACCGGCGACGATCTGTTGCCCGACCCCGAAGAGGCCGAGATACTGATCTGTGATCGGACCAAGGCGATCATCCTGGTCAGCCCGAACAATCCCGGCGGTGTTGAATACCCCGCCGCCCTGCTCCGCGCCTTTTACGATCTGGCCAAACGGCATGGGCTGGCCTTGATCCTCGATGAGACCTATCGCGATTTTCATTCGCAGACCGGTGCGCCGCATGATCTCTTCACCGATCCGGATTGGGATGAGACGCTGATCCATCTCTATTCCTTCTCCAAGGCCTATCGGTTGACCGGCCACCGGGTTGGCGCCGTCATGGCCTCCCCCATCCGGCTCATCGAAGTGGAGAAATTCCTCGACACGGTTGCAATCTGCCCGCCACAGATCGGCCAGATCGGCGCGCTTTGGGGGATGCGGCATCTGGGCGATTGGCTGGCGGGCGAACGTCTGGAAATCCTGCGCCGCCGCGATGCGTTGGTCTCTGGGTTCCAACGCCTGCCCGGCTGGCAGCTCTTGGGCTGTGGCGCTTACTTCGCTTATGCAAAACACCCATTTTCGCAGCCCTCTGATCAGGTCGCGCAACGCTTGGTCCATGATGCGGGCCTCTTGGTTCTGCCGGGCACGATGTTTGGTCCGGCCAAAGATCAGGGCGGCAACGGTCAGGCGGAAGCGACCTTGCGGATCGCCTTTGCCAATGCCGATGCAGAGGGCTTGTCAGATGTGGTGGACCGACTGGCGCAGCTCTCGACCTAGCCGCCTCTTGCCCCCTTACGCCCGAGCGCGTAGATCACTGCAAACGACGCCCTTGGGAGGGACCTGCCGCGATGGCCAAGAACGCCGCCAAAAAAGCCTCGAATATCTTTGTCTGGATCGTCTTGGGCCTGTTGATGCTGGCCTTGACCGGGTTTGGCATCACCAGCTTCACCGGCTCGGCCAGCCAGATCGGCAGCGTCGGCGACGCCCGGATCACCGCCAATGAATATGCCCGCGCACTGCAACGCGAGATCAGCGCCCAAGTTGCGCAGACCGGCCGCCCGATCAGCTTGCGCGACTTGGCGGCGCAAGGCGTGGACCGCGCCGTGTTGGACGGGTTGGTGGCCCGCGCGGCCTTGGCGCATGAGACCCGCGCCATGGGCATCTCCGTCGGCGACGAAGAGGTGGCGCGCCAAGTCCAGGAAACCAGCGGCTTCATGGGCTCTGATGGCAGTTTCGACCGCGCCGGCTATGAGTTCGCTCTGCGCGATGCCGGGCTCACACCGGCAGAATTTGAACAGAACCTACGCGAGGATGTGGCTCGGTCGCTGTTGCAAGTGGCGATTGTCGGCGGTGTCTCCGCCCCGCCGCTTTTTGCCGAAACCCTCACCGCTTATCAGACCGAAACGCGAGATTTCTCGCTCCTCCGGGTGACCGAACTGGACTTGCCCACCGGGCTGCGCGCGCCAAACGACGCGGATTTGGCCGCAGAATACGAAGAAAACGCCGCGCAATTCACCCGCCCTGAGGCCCGCACCATCACTTATGCCTGGGTGCGCCCGACGATGATCATGGATGATGTCGAGGTCAACGAAACCACCTTGCGCGAGCTTTATGACGAACGCGGCGAGCTTTACAATCAGCCCGAGCGCCGCCTGTTGGAGCGCCTGGTCTATCCCTCGCAGGAAGAGGCCGAGGCTGCCCGCGCCGCCTTGGATGCGGGCGACAGCAGTTATGATGATCTGATCGCCGCCCGGGGCCTGACCCTGGAAGATGTCGATTTGGGTGAGGTGGCGCGCGAAGATCTCAGTGACGCTGCCGCCGAAGCGATTTTTGGCACCGAAGATGAAGACATCATCGGCCCGGTGGACAGCGTCTTTGGCCCTGCCCTGTTCCGGGTGAATGCCATCTTGGACGCAACCCAGGTGCCGTTCGAAGACGCGGAGCCGGATCTGCGGGCTGAATTGGCCTCCGAAGCTGCGCGCCGGGCAATTGGCGATATCCGGACGGATGTGGATGATCTGATGGCGGGCGGCGCGACTTTGGAAGAGCTCGCCGAAGACACAATTATGGAACTGGGCACCATCGACTGGCGTCCTGGCTCCGATGAAGGCATCGCAGGCTATGACGCGTTCCGCGCGGCCGCAGCCGCCGCGCAGGAGGGGGATTTCCCCGAACTGTTGGAGCTGTCAGATGGCGGGCTTTTCGCCTTGCGCCTGGACGCGATTGTGCCGCCCACCCTGCCCGATCTGGGCGATATCCGCGACGAGGTGGAGGCCAGCTGGCGCGCCGGAGAGCTGCGCGATCAGGTCACCGCCCACGCCAATACACTGGTGTCGGAGATGATCACTGGCGGCGCATTGGAAGAGCTTGGCCCGCGCGTCACCCAAGAGGTGCAAATTCGGCGGCAAGACTTCATCCCCGATCTGCCCCCGACCCTGGTGGCGCAGATGTTCCAACTCGCGGCGGTGGGCGATACCGCTGTGATCCCCGGCGCAGAGTTCGCCGTGATTGCCCGGCTTGATGCCATCAACAGCGGCGCGCGCGGCACCCCCGGCACCGATGCGCTTTTGGCTCTGATCGGCGAACAGGGCACGCAATCCATCGCGCAGGATGTGTTTGAGGCCTTTGGCCAAGCGCTTGAGGCGGATGTCGGCATCTCTCTCAACCCGACGACGATCAACGCCGTGCACGCGCAGTTCCCCTGAGCCATGGCGTTGACCCCGACATTCGAGCATTTCGCCGAAGGCTGGGAGGCGGGCCGCAACCAGCTTGTCTATGCCCGGCTGGCGGCCGATCTCGATACGCCAGTGTCGGTGATGATGAAACTCGCCGAGGCCGGTCAGGACAGTTTCATCCTGGAAAGCGTCACGGGCGGCGAAATCCGCGGCCGCTATTCAATCATCGGATTGAAGCCCGATCTGATCTGGGAATGCCGGGGCGAGACGAGCCGGATCAACCGCACGGCCCGCTTTGATCGCGACGCCTTCGCCGCTTGCGCCGCGCCGCCCCTGGACGCGCTCCGCGAGATTTTGGCCGAGAGCGCGATCGATATGCCCGATGATCTGCCCGCGGCGGCGGCGGGTCTGTTCGGGTATCTCGGCTATGACATGATCCGCCTAGTCGAACATCTACCAAACGTGAACCCCGATCCGCTTGGCCTGCCCGATGCGGTGATGATGCGCCCTTCGGTGATTGCGGTTCTGGACGGGGTTAAAGGCGAAGTCACCGTGGTGTCGCCTGCCTGGGTCGGTGGTGGTTTGTCGGCCCGCGCGGCCTATGCCCAGGCGGCTGAACGGTTGAGCGATGCGCTCCGCGACCTCGAACGTGCGCCCGCCGCAGCCTCACGCGAAATGGGCGAAGTCACGCAAACCGCCGAGCCCGTCTCGAACTTCGCCAAAGCGGACTATCTGGCCGCGGTTGAAACCGCCAAGGATTACATCCGCGCGGGCGATATTTTTCAGGTCGTCCCGTCGCAGCGGTGGCGCCAAACCTTCTCGGAACCGCCTTTCGCGCTTTACCGGGCGCTGCGGCGGACCAACCCCTCACCATTCATGTTCTTCTTCAATTTCGGCCCGTTTCAGGTCGTCGGCGCCAGCCCCGAAATCCTGGTCCGGGTGTTCGATGGCGAGGTGACGATCCGCCCGATTGCAGGCACCCGCCCCAGGGGGGCCACAGCCGACGAAGACAAAGCGCTGGAAGCCGATCTGCTGGCCGATGAGAAAGAGCTGGCCGAACATCTGATGCTGCTGGATTTGGGCCGGAACGACACCGGCCGCGTGTCAAAGATCGGCACGGTCCGGCCCACCGAAGAGTTCATTGTCGAACGCTATTCTCATGTGATGCACATTGTCTCGAATGTGGTGGGCGAACTCTCCGACGAGCATGATGCGCTCTCCGCGCTTCTGGCCGGTCTGCCAGCAGGCACCGTTTCCGGTGCGCCGAAGGTGCGGGCGATGGAAATCATCGATGAGTTGGAGCCGGAAAAACGCGGCGTCTATGGCGGCGGCGTGGGATATTTCTCGGCCGGCGGCGATATGGATATGTGCATCGCGCTCCGCACTGCCGTGGTGAAAGATGAGACGCTCTACATCCAAGCCGGCGGCGGCGTTGTCTATGACAGCGACCCGGAGGCGGAGTTCCAGGAAACGGTGAACAAATCTCGCGCGATCCGCAAAGCGGCAGAAGATGCCGGGGCATTTACCCAACGCGGCAATCACTGATCCCGCGCGCCTCAATTGGCTTCGGTGTCTATCGGGTCAAGACCGCCGAGACCGGTGCCATGGCCACGCTTTCGGACCGCGCTCCGAGGGCCCATGAAAAGAGCGCCGTCACCGTATCGGAATAGGTATGGCCGATGACAATGACGCTGCCATCCTGCCCTGCCGCGAAGGCCGCCCGGTCCAGATAGCGCGTGATCACCGTGGCGCGTTCCCGCTCGGAATCGATTTGCCGGAACAACGTTGCTGCGGGCACATCCACCCGGACCGCACTTTGTTCCGCGGCGTTAAGGCCGCGCGGATAGGCCACCAACCCATGGCCGGTCTCTTGTAGGACCGAGATCACCGCATCGAGCACAGGCCGGTCGCCTTGCACCCGGTTCTGATCGCTATCCAAAACCGCCACCGCTTCCGGCAAGATTTCAAATCCGCCTGCCAGGGCGACTTCAACGTCGGCAGGAGCCGCACCGGCAGGAAGCATATCCTCGGCCAGCATCAACACCTCAAACCCTGCCGCGCGGTATGCGGCCGCATTTTCCGCCGCTTGCGGGCGGGTCGGATCGATCGCGAAGCTGACAGGAAAGGGAAAGCTCTGCAAAAGGGTCCGGTCGAGACCAAAAGCTGGGTCATCGATGAGGATCACCGCCATCAACGGTCGTGTCTCTGCGGCGTCAAACTCCGCCGCGAACGCTTCGATCGCCGGACGCGCGGCAATATCCTCTGGCATCGTCGATGCAGCGTCCTCCGCATCCGTCTCCGCGCCCACCTCGGTCGGCAGCGGACCACCGATCCGAGGCAAACGCGGTTCAGAAAGACCAGCGGCTTCCAGCGGAGCGGGACTGGGGTCTGTCGGCTCAACCGGCTCCGGCTCGGAGGTCTCTGCCGGGTCCGTAGACTCCGATGGCTGATCCAAAACTGGCGCGGCGGCTGGTATCGTATCGAGGCGGACCGCGCCGGGATCGGTCTCGATCTGCGGCAATCCGAGCGGGGCCGGTTGCAACTCTTGCGGCGGCGCAAGTGGGTCTTGATCCGTGTTGGTGACCTCTGGCGTGGTTCCGTCCGCGGTTGGCACATTGATCTGTGGCAGATCGAGCGCCGCAGTCGCGGTCGGAAGTGGCGCGGAGGCGGTATCGGGCACAGGCGACCCGGTCAGCACATCCGGGGCTGGTGCCGCGCTCCCCGTTGGAGGGGTCACGTCCGGCGCTTGATCCGGGACCGGAAGCGCCGCCGCCTCGTCCGGTGGAGGCCGGTTAAACTCCGACCCGGCAGGCAGAGGCACGTTATCGGCTGGTCCCTGCCCGGTCTCAGATTGCTCGACCGCCCCGCCCGTCTCCGGTGCGCCTGCGGTGGCATCGTTTGTGGGGGGCGTCTCGACCTCCGGCGTCTCCAGGGGATTGGGAGCTTCATCCTCAGCGGCAAGCTCCGGCAATTCAGGCCGCGTATCAACATCCCCCGCCTCCACCATTGAGGCGGCTGGCGCGCGCTCTTCCGGCAGCGGCGCGTTCAAGGAAATCACGGCCAGAAAAAGCGCTGAAAACAACACGCCCCAGACCATCCCAATGATCACACCTCTGCCCATCATCGCTCCTCATTCTCGCGCGCCGTTCTTGCCCGATCCCTTGACCCCGGGGCGCGGCTGTTGAACATGTATAACGCGGGCGCGCGTCGCCTTCACCCCCTTTCGGAAAGGCCCCGGCCCCATGCTGCTGTTGATCGATAATTATGACAGTTTCACCTATAATCTGGTGCATTATCTAGGGGAATTGGGTGCGGATGTCCGGGTTGAGCGGAATGACGCGCTCAATGTGCAAGAGGCGATGGCGCTCCGGCCGGAGGCGATTTTGCTCTCGCCGGGCCCTTGCGACCCCTCACAAGCTGGAATCTGCTTGGCGCTGACCCAGGCTGCGGCGGAAACACGCACGCCGCTCATGGGCGTGTGTTTGGGCCATCAAGCGATCGGTGAAGCTTTTGGCGGCACGGTTCAGCGTCATAGTGAGATCGTGCATGGCAAATTGGGCGAAGTGCGCCACCGGGGCGCCGGTGTTTTCGCAGGATTGCCCTCGCCCTTCCTCGCCACACGGTACCATTCGCTGGTCGTCGCCCGCGAGGGCTTGCCGGATTGCCTGGAGATCAGCGCCGAGTTGGACGACGGCACGATCATGGGCCTCCGCCACAAGGAGCTGCCAATGGAGGGCGTACAGTTTCACCCCGAAAGCATCCGCTCAGAGCATGGCCATAAGATGCTGAAGAATTTCCTCGATATGGCGCGGATCGGAGAGCCCGCATGAATGATGCAATGAAGCCGCTGATCTTCGCCGCCTCCGAAGGGCCACTCAGCCGGGCGCAGGCGGAAGAAGCCTTCGGGTACCTCTTCGAAGGCCAGGCCGCACCTGCACAGATTGGCGGATTGCTGATGGCGATGCGGGCGCGTGGCGAATCCGTGGCTGAATACGCCGCCGCCTCGGCAGTGATGCGCGCCAAGTGCGTACCTGTGCGCGCGCCCGAAGGGGCGATGGATATCGTCGGCACCGGCGGCGACGGGATGGGGACGCTCAACATCTCCACCGCCACGGCGTTTGTTGTGGCCGGGGCCGGTGTACCGGTGGCGAAACATGGCAACCGCAATCTCTCCTCGAAATCCGGCGCGGCGGACGCGCTTGGCCAGATGGGGATCGACGTGATGGTCGGCCCAGAGATCGTGGAGCGCGGCATCGCGGAAGCGGGCATCGGCTTCATGATGGCGCCGATGCACCATCCGGCGATCAAACATGTCATGCCCACCCGGCAAGAACTCGGCTGCAAGACGATTTTCAACATCATCGGGCCGCTGACCAATCCGGCAGGTGTGAAACGGCAATTGACCGGCGCCTTTGCCATCGACCTGATCTATCCGATGGCCGAGACCTTGCAGGAGCTCGGATCGGAGAAAGTCTGGCTTGTGCATGGCGCGGACGGCACTGACGAGATCTCGATCAGTGGTGAGACCTCGGTCGCCGTGTTGGAGGACGGCAAGATCCGCGGGCGGCAGGTTCATCCCGAAGAGGCGGGGCTACCAGTCCATCCCTTGCGCGACATTCTGGGCGGCACCCCGCAGGAGAACGGCCAAGCTTTCCAGGCGCTGCTCGACGGGGCATCGGGTGCCTATCGCGACGCGGTCCTGCTCAACGCAGCGGCAGCGCTGATTGTCGCGGATAAGGTGACCAACTTGACGGAGGGTGTTGAAATGGCGCGAGAAAGCATCGATAGCGGGAAGGCCAAACACGCGGTCGAGACCCTGGCGCGCATCACATCGGAGGCCGCATGAGCACCCCCACAATTCTCGAAAAGATCAAGGCTTACAAGCTGGACGACATCGCCGCCCGCAAGCAAGAGCGGCCTCTCGAAACTGTCGAGGCTGAGGCACGCGCCGCCGATCCAGTGCGCCCCTTTGCCGATGCGCTTCACGCCGCCGTTCGCGAAGGCTATGGCTTGATTGCCGAGATCAAGAAGGCGAGCCCGTCGAAAGGTTTGATCCGCGCCGATTTCGACCCGCCCGCGCTGGCCGAAGCTTATGCGTCGGGTGGCGCGACCTGTCTGAGCGTGTTGACAGATGGGCCGAGCTTTCAAGGCGATGACAGCTATCTGGTCGCGGCACGCGCCGCGTGCGACCTGCCAGTTTTGCGCAAGGACTTCCTCTACGACCCGTATCAAGTCGCCGAAGCCCGCGCGCTTGGGGCCGATTGCATTCTGATCATCATGGCCAGCCTCGATGATAGCCAAGCCGCCGAGCTTGAAGCGGCGGCGGCGGATTGGGGCATGGACGCGCTGATCGAAGTGCATGACGAGGCCGAGCTTGAGCGAGCCAGCCGCCTGTCCTCCCGCCTCGTTGGCATAAACAACCGCGATCTCAATACGTTCGAGACCTCTCTAGATGTCACGCGGCGGTTGGTCCGGATGATCCCCGATGACCGGCTTGTGGTGGCCGAAAGCGGCCTGTCCACCCCGGATGATCTCGCCGATATGGCGCAATATGGCGCGCGCTGTTTCTTGATTGGTGAAAGCCTGATGCGGCAGGAGGATGTGGCGCAGGCCACCAGAAACCTGCTCGCCAATCCTTTAAAAGCGGGGCTCTGATGCCAGATCTCACTCATTTCGACGCCGAGGGGCAGGCCCATATGGTCGATGTCTCGGAAAAACCGGTCACCGCGCGGGTCGCGACAGCGGGTGCCTGGGTCAAAATGCGGCCCGAGACCCTTGATTTGGTTGAAAAAGGGATCGCCAAGAAGGGCGATGTTTTGGGCGTGGCGCGGCTGGCCGGGATCATGGGAACCAAACGCACCGCCGATCTGATCCCGCTCTGCCACCCTCTGCCGGTGACCAAGGTTGCGATGGAGCTTGACCCTGATCGCGACCTGCCGGGTGTGCGGATCAAGGCGACCGTCAAAACCAATGGTCAGACGGGCGTTGAAATGGAGGCGCTTATGGCCGCATCGACGGCCGCGCTGACGGTTTATGACATGCTGAAAGCCGCCGACCGGGCGATGGAAATCGGCGGCCTGCGCGTCCTGTTGAAGGATGGCGGCAAATCCGGCCGGTTCGAGGCCGACACGTGATCACTGTTGCCGAAGCGCTGGCCCAATGCCTCGCCCTGACCCGGGTGTTGGAGGTTGAAGAGGTGCCGCTAGCCGAAGCCGCGGGCCGAGTCCTGGCGCGGTCCGTCTTGGCCGAGCGGGACCAGCCGCCCTTCGCCGCCTCCGCGATGGATGGCTATGCCGTGCGGAGCGACGAGGTCACCCCCGGGGCGCAATTCCGCGTTATTGGAGAAGCCGCCGCCGGTCATGTTTGGCATGGTCAGATCGGCGCTGGCGAAGCGCTGCGGATCTTCACCGGCGCGCCGGTGCCCGACGGCGCGGATCGGATCATCATCCAAGAAGACGTCACCCGCGATGGCGAACGGATTACCCTTGGCGATAAGCTTGATCAAAAGACCCATATCCGCCCCTCAGGCGGCGATTTCCGCAAAGGCCACCGGATCGAAGCGCCGCGCCGACTGAGCCCGGCGGATATCGCGCTGGCCGCCTCGATGAACCATGCCACCCTGCCCGTCACGCGGCGGCCCGAGGTGGCGTTGATCGCGACCGGCGACGAGTTGGTGCAGCCTGGCGAGACGCCGCGCCCGGATCAGATCATCGCGTCCAACACCTATGGGTTGAAAGCGCTGATCGAGGCGGAGGGTGGCCATGCCCGGATGTTGCCCATCGCGCGGGACACCCGCGAAAGCCTGGAACACGTGCTTGGGTTGGCCGCAGGCGCGGACCTGATCGTGACCATTGGCGGCGCCTCGGTGGGCGATCATGATCTGGTTGGCGAGGTGGCTGCTGCGATGGGTCTAGAGCGGTCCTTCTATAAGATCGCGATGCGGCCCGGCAAACCGCTGATGGCGGGGCGGCTGGCAAGATCGGCTCTTGTTGGGCTGCCCGGAAATCCCGTTTCGTCAATGGTTTGCGGCCATCTCTTCATCGTTCCGATGCTGCATGCTTTCCTTGGCCTGCCGACGGGTGAGCGGCGCTTGACCCATGCCCGGCTCGCCGTCGATCTGCCTGCGAACGGCCCGCGTGAGCATTACATGCGCGCCCGTCTGATCCCCGGCAACGGATTGCCTGAGATCACGCCTTTTGACGCGCAAGACAGCTCGCTCCTGACCCGATTGGCCGATGCCGACGCGCTCTTGGTCCGGCCACCGCATCAAGAACCGCAGATCGCCGGCGCAATTGTCGAAGCCTTGCTGATTTGACACCATGCCCCCAAAGAAACGGGGGCATTGCCACAAGTTTTTTTCTTTGCCGATCCAGAGCCAGCCCTCTACCCGTGTGTGAGGGCGCGCTTGCTGGCAAAGGACAGAACCCGATGAAAACACATGCTCAGGCCGTGGTGATTGGCGGCGGGTTGGTCGGCTGCTCCATCCTCTATCATCTGGCGAAACTCGGCTGGAAAGATGTGGTCTTGCTGGAGCGGGACGAGTTGACCTCGGGCTCCACTTGGCATGCGGCGGCCAATATCCACGGGTTGCATGACAACACCAATATCAGCCGCATCCAGCATTACACGATGAACCTCTACAAGGCGTTGGAGGCGGAAACCGGCCAAGGCTGCGGCGTGTTCCAACCCGGCTCGCTCTATCTCGCCCAAACCGAAGACCGCGAGCATCAGCTGCGCCTGCAAGAGGCCAAGGCGCGCTATTACAAGATGAATTTCCATGAAATCAGCCGCGATGAGGCCGAGCGCCTACATCCGCTGGTCGATTTCGACGGCATCCGCTGCATTATGTATGAGCCCGATGGCGGCAATGTGGACCCATCCGGCGTGACCATGGCCTATGCGGCGGGCGCGCGCGCGATGGGGGCCGAGATCCACCGTTTCACGCCCGTCACCGCCACCCGGCAACAGCCAGACGGGACCTGGATCGTTGAGACACCAAATGGCGATATCCATGCCGATTGGGTGATCAATGCCGCCGGGCTTTGGGGCCGTGAAGTCGCCGCCCTTGCCGGGATCGACCTGCCGCTGCAACCGACGGAGCATCAGTATTTCGTCACCGAAACCATCGACGAGATCGTCGCCCATGGCACCCGCCTGCCCTCCGTCGCCGACCGCGATGGCGAGTATTATCTGCGCCAAGAGGGTCAAGGCCTTCTGATCGGCGCCTATGAGCGCGACATGCGGTTTTGGGCTGAGGATGGCACCCCGCAGGGCTTCGGCCATGAGCTTTTCGCCGATGACCTGGACCGGATCATGGAAAACGTTATGCGCGCGATGGAGCGGGTCCCGGCGGCCGCCAATGCCGGTGTGAAACGCGTAATCAACGGGCCGATGATCTGGTCACCGGACAGTTCCGCGCTCTTTGGTCCGGTGCCGGAGCTGCGGAACTATTTCTGCTGCAACGGCATCATCCCCGGCTTCTCGCAATCCGGCGGCCTCGGCCTTTTGGCGGCCGAATGGATCATCGAAGGCGAGCCGAAGCTCGACATGTTTGGCTGGGACCTGGCGCGCTATGGCTCTTGGGCGGGCAAGGCCTTCACCAAGGCCCGGGTTGAGGACCAATATGCCAACCGTTTCGCGATCCATTTCCCGAATGAGGAGCGCAGCGCCGGACGCCCTGCGCGGGTGCGGCCAGCCTATGAGATGCAAGCCCAGATGGGCGCGGTCTTCGGGATGAATTGTGGCTGGGAACATCCGCTCTGGTTCGCCGATGAGCCGGGCGTGACGGAGACCATCGGGTTCAAACGGCAGAACTGGTTTGAGCCGGTGGGTCGCGAGGTTCAAATGCTGCGCAACCATGTGGGCGTGCTCGATATCTCCAATTTCGCCAACTACGAGATCAAAGGCCCGGGCGCGCAGGCTTGGCTCGATGCGCTTCTGGCCAATCGCGTTCCGGCGGAGATCGGGCGGTCCTGCCTCGCGCCGCTCATCGGCGTGCGCGGCGGCGTGGCGGGCGATTTCACAGTCACCAAACTGGCCGAGGATCACTATATGATGATCGGATCCGGCATGGCCGAGCGCTATCATCAGCGGTTCTTCAATATGGTGCCCCTGCCCGATGGCACCACCTTCGAAAATCGCACCGACGCGCTCTGCGGCATGAATATCGCCGGGCCGAAATCTCGCGAACTGTTGCAGCGCTTGACCAATGAGGACCTATCCAACGACGCCTTCCGCTTTATGCGCTCGCGGCAGATGGTTGTGGCGGGCGTGCCGGTTGTGGCGCTGCGGGTGTCCTTCACCGGCGATCTTGGGTGGGAATTGCATTGCGAGGCGGCGCACCAAGTGGCCCTCTATACCGCGCTCATTGAGGCCGCGCGCGACCTCGGCGGCGGGCCGGTGGGCAGCCGGGCGCTCGGGTCGCTTCGGATCGAGAAGGGCTATGGCTCCTGGGGGCGTGAATATAGCCCGGAATACTGGCCGCAGGAGCTTGGGCTGGAGCGCTTGATCAAGCTCGACAAGGCGTTCCTGCACAAAGACGCCTATCTGGCGCTGGCCGAAAACGCACCGCGCGAGACCTTGCAGATATTCGAGATGGAGGCCCGCGACGCCGATGCCAGCGGCGGCGAGCCGATATTCCGGCCCGATGGCACGGCGGTCGGCCATGTCTCCTCCGGCGCCTATTCCGCGCATACCGGCAAATCCCTGGCGCTCGGCTTTGCCAAAACCGGCACAGTGCAGCCCGGCGATGAGGTAGAGATTTTTGTTCTGGGTCAAGCGCATAAGGCCCGCATGCTGGCCGCGCCGCCATTCGACCCAGGTGGGTTACGGCTCCGCAGTTGATCTCTCCAAAAGCCAATCCCGGAACCGCCGGGCCGAGGGCTTCAACGCCCGCACCGGACGGGTGAGGTAGTACCTCCACGGGCTGTCCACCGCGCAAGGAAACGGCTCGATCAGCACATTCCGGTCGAGATAGGGCTGCGCCAGAGAGCGCAGAACCGCGACGCAGCCCAACCCATTGGCCGCCAGTTCCAGCGCCACATTGGACGAGTTCGACCGCACCCCGTCCTGCAGATCGAGATTGTCGAGCCCCAACCCATCCGCCACCGCGCCCCAGCAATCCTGCCGCGTCAGAATATGGATCAGATCGGCGTCGATCAATTGTTCGGGCCGCGACAGCGCTTCGCCCGCCAGCCGATAGCCCGGTGCGGACACCACGGTCAGCTCTTCTGACGCCAGTAGGGCATCGCCCGGCAACACCGCGTCTTGGCGTTTGATCTCGATGGTTAGATCGGCCACCTCGCCGACGCTGTCGGCCCAGATCGTGCCGTTCAAGGTGATCGTATAACCGGGGTGATCCGTCAGAAATGCAGCGACCTGCGCAGCCAACCAGTTCTCCGCCAAGCTGATCGGGCAGGAGATCACCACGGTCTGATCATGGGTCCGGGTGACGATCGCCTCGGTCGCATCTTCGATCTGCTGCAAGGCACGACGGAGGCCGGGCAGATAGGCCTGGCCCGGCCCGGTCAGCTCCAAGCTGCGGGCATGACGGATAAAGAGCGGTTTGCCGAGATACTCTTCCAAGGACCGCACATGATTTGAGATCGCCGCTTGAGTATAGTTCAACTCATCGGCGGCAGCGGTGAAGCTCAGATGCCGCGCGGCGGCCTCGAACGATCGGATGTGAGTCAGATAGGGTTTATGGTCCATGCGGATTGAGCCTCCTGCACAGGCATTGCTCTCCCAAAACCGGGCGCTAGAAAAGCCAAGACTGCGCCAAGCCCCAGAAAAACTGTGTCATGAGATGTCAGTACGGCGGGTCGCTCCCATCAGATGGCGCATGGACCGGGAAGAATTCATCTGTTCTTCACCCCGATTCGTTGACACAGAGAGGGAACAGGGGTAGAACATTCCCTGAACGAGGCCCTAATCGGACAGGCGGAGGCAATCAGATGCTGACGAAGAAACAGCTCGACCTTTTGGAGTTTATCCACAAGCGGATGCAACGCGATGGCGTGCCGCCGTCTTTTGATGAAATGAAAGAGGCGCTGGATTTGCGCTCGAAATCCGGCATTCACCGGCTGATCACGGCACTTGAGGAACGAGGGTTCATCCGCCGACTGGCCCATCGCGCCCGTGCGATCGAGATTGTGAAACTGCCCGAGGCGCTGGAAGCGAAAACCGGCTTCACACCGCGCGTGATCGAAGGCGACCGGAGCACCCCGCCTCCAGGGGCCATGCCGGTCAGCGGGATCGGCGCAACAGATCTGCCGGTAATGGGCCGGATCGCGGCCGGCACGCCGATTGAAGCGATCAGCCAGGTGGCGACACATGTGACCGTGCCGCAGCAGATGGTGAGCACGAACAAGCATCACTACGCGCTTGAAGTCAAAGGCGATTCCATGATTGAGGCCGGGATCAACAATGGCGATATCGTGGTGATCGAAGAAAGCGCGACCGCCGATAATGGTGATATCGTCGTGGCGCTGGTCGAAGATCAGGAGGCGACGCTGAAACGCTTCCGGCAGAAGGGCAATATGGTTGCGCTTGAAGCTGCGAACCCGGCTTATGAAACCCGCATGCTGCGCGACGATCAGGTCAAGGTTCAGGGTAAATTGGTCGGGTTGATCCGCACCTATTGACGGCCAGGCGTCCACAGCCGCGCGCCTTGAAGGGCGCGCGCGGTGGTGAATTCGACGCGATCCTTGGTCACATAGAGGGAAATCGCGCCGGTTTCGGCCAATGTGTCACCCGAGATCAGCAAGCAAGGGGCATCGGGGGTAATGGCCGGTAAATCCTCGGCATAGGCCGCGCGGTCCACCTGATCTGGCGACAGCGTCGCCCCAATCCAATCCACACGTTCAACAGCCGAAAGATGTGACCCCATTTCTTCCGCCATTGGCACGAGATCGGGCGCGTAATCCCGCAACCGCTCAGAAACCAAGACAATGTCATGGCGAGCGCAGGCGGCTTCCATCTCGCGCGCCGCGCGGCGACCGGCCCCATGCCAGAGGCTATGACCGCTCTCCAAAACAACATGCCAGCCCTCCCCCTCGGCCTGCCAGCCCGGGCGGATGGCAGCCTCGGGCTGATCCGCCCGATCCCCATCATTCTCCAGCCAGATACCAGCAACAAACCCATCTCCCCGTGGCTTGGTCAGCGCCCGACCCTCGGAGGTCTGAAGGCCCGCCAAGCGACCCGAGGAAGACAGCAGCAAATCGGGCCGGTCGCTCCCCGACCAGATCACCAAAGCAGCCGCCACCGGCGCAAACCCCAGGAGCCGTGCCCGGCCCCGCCAAAGGATCACGAAAATCACCCCGAGACTGATCGCCGCCAGAACGCCCGTGGGCGGCGCGACGATCGGGCGTGTCGCACCGGGCAATGTGGCCACTTCATGAGCGGCGGCCAAAATCCAAACCAGGCCCTTCTCCATCACCCAAAACGCGATCCCTTCGAGGCCAAACGGCCAGAGCAATGCTGCGAAAACCGCACAAGGGATCACGACGCTGCCCATCACGGGCACCGTCAACAGATTGGCCAAGAGCCCATAGACCGCCACTTGATTGAAATGCGCCGCAGAGAAGGGTGCGGTTGCCGCGCCTGCGACGACGGAAGAAATCACCAGCGCCACCACGCCCTTGGACCAAATCGGCAGATCGGTCATCCATGGATGGCCGCGCAGGGCATTGAACACGGCCACAAGTGCAGCGGTCGCCGCAAAGGACATCTGGAACCCGGGGCTGAGCAAGGTCTCAGGACGGTGCGCCAGAACAATCAGGGCCGCAATCGCCACGGAGCGGAGCGTGATCGCCCGCCGATCGAGCAAGACGGCGACAAACATCACCGCCACCTGGATAAAGGCCCGTTCCGTTGCGACATTTCCACCGGAGAGGGCCAGATAGAACGCCCCTGCCCCCAAGGCCGCCAGCGCCGCCCATTTCCGGATCTGATAACGCAGCGCCAGAGCTGGGACCAGTGCCAGAGCAAAGCGCAGAGCGGCATAGACGAACCCGGTCAACAGCCCCATATGCAGCCCCGAGATCGCCAGCAGATGCGCGATGTTCGCGCGGCGCATATCCTCCAGCGGTCCGGCGGAGAGACCGGATCGGTCGCCGGTCAGCACGGCCGCCGCAAACGCACCCGCCTCCCCTGGGATCCGCGCCTGGATCGCGGCCGACAGATTCAGCCGCAGATGGGTCAGCGGCAAGGCCCAACCTTCACGTGGTTCCAGAAGCAATGCGGGCACGCGGGTATACCCCACTGCACCGATTTCGAGGAACCAAGCATGGCGCTGAAAATCGAAACCGCCAGGCTCGGCGGGCCCCTCGGGCGGCCCCAGATGGCCGGTCATCATCACCCGCGCCGCCGGTTCGGGGGTGAGCCAGCGCTGCTCCCCATGTAGCGAGACCCGAACCCGATTGGGCACGCGTTCGGGCGATGTCCGTTCCAACACAACCTGATCCAGCGTCAGCCGCACCGCATCGGAGGCTGAACGATCAATCGCGACGATCCGCCCTTCGATCGGCCCGTAGTAGCGGAACTCCAGCACCGGCCCGGCGGCATCATGGGCGCGAAACCCGGCCAGGCACAAACCTGACACGACAAGGAGAAGCGCCGTGACAGCGGGGCCCGCCACCTCTCGCAAGCGCCATGCGATCGCCGCTGCTGCGAGCGCCAGTAGAAGCGCCAAACTGTAGACAGGCCAACCGGGCTCCACCCGAAACCCGAAATACCACGCCACGCCAAGTCCGAGAAATACCGGCGCCCACGGCATCAGCGCCCCGCGTTGGCTTTGCTGAACCCGGTCGATCAGATGCCAGAGGCGCACCCTTGTCACCTCCCGCGTGGTTGCCTAAACACTCAGCTAACACCTACCCGCCTCATGGTTTCCAAGACGTTAACGCGCGCGATGCAAACCCCGCGCCGAAAGGATGAAGATGGCCGATACAGACGCGCCCGTGGTCACCCGCTTTGCCCCCTCGCCCACCGGTTTTCTGCATATCGGCGGCGCGCGAACGGCGCTGTTCAACTGGCTCTACGCACGTGGCCGGGGCGGCAAATTCGTGCTTCGGATCGAAGACACGGATCGAGAGCGCTCGACCCCCGAAGCGACGCAGGCGATCCTCAATGGGCTTACCTGGCTCGGCCTCGATTGGGACGGAGAGCCGATCAGCCAGTTCGCTGGCCGCGACCGTCATGCGGAGGTCGCGACGGAGATGTTGGCGCAAGGATCAGCCTATAAATGCTTCTCCACCCAAGAAGAGATCGCCGCGTTCCGCGACGCCGCCCGTGCCGAGGGCCGTTCCACGCTCTTCCTCTCTCCCTGGCGCGATGTGCCGGAAGATCAACACCCGGATGCGCCCTATGTGATCCGCCTGAAAGCCCCGCGTGACGGGCAAACCGTGATCGAAGACGCCGTTCAGGGTGCTGTGACGGTGCGCAATGATCAGCTTGACGATATGATCCTGCTCCGCTCCGACGGCACACCGACCTATATGCACGCAGTTGTGGTGGATGATCACGACATGGGCATCACCCATGTGATCCGTGGCGACGACCATCTCAACAACGCGGCGCGGCAGGCGCAGATCTATACTGCGATGGGCTGGGATTTGCCGGTCTTCGCCCATATCCCACTGATCCATGGGCCAGATGGCAAGAAACTCTCGAAACGCCACGGCGCCCTTGGCGTCGAAGAATATGCCGCCATGGGCTATCCGCCCGCCGCGATGCGGAACTATCTGGCCCGGCTCGGCTGGTCCCATGGCGATAACGAGCTTTTCACCGATGCGCAGGCTCTGGAGTGGTTCGACCTGGGCGGAATTGGCAAATCGCCCGCCCGGCTCGACTTCAAGAAGCTGGAACATGTGGCGTCTTGGCATATCGCGCAGATGGATGATGCCGATTTGGTCGATGAGATCGCCCGGTTTCGGGAGATGACAGACCAGCCAGCTCTTTCGCAGGTGCAGCATAACGGATTGTTGACTGCGATGTATTGCCTCAAGGATCGTGCAAAATCGCTGCCTGATCTGCTTGAAAAGGCCCAATTTGTTATGGCGAAACGGCCACTTGACCGGGATGAAAAGAGCCAGGCGGCGCTGACCGATGTATCCCGTGGTATACTGTTAGAATTGACTACGCAGCTGCAGAATGATAGCTGGTCCCGTGACACGCTTGAGGCGGTCCTGACCACAACGGCCGAGGCCCACGGGCTGAAATTCGGCCAGCTTGCGCAGCCCTTGCGCGCGGCTCTGGCCGGTCGGGCAGCAACGCCCAGTGTCTATGACATGATGCTCGTCATTGGCCGCGATGAAACGATCGCCCGCCTGACGGAGGCCGCCGCCCCCGCCCAATGACGGCGCTTGGGTTCTGGCCAAGAAATCACGGGCCAAGATAAGGCCCCTGGAACGACCCGCCCGGCATCTGGCCGGGTGTGGCCAATTAGGAAGGGACTGAGATGGCTGACAGCAAATCCGCCACGTTAAGCTTCGACGGCAAGACCCTGGAGCTTCCGATGCACTCGCCGACGGCAGGGCCGGATGTGATCGACATCACCAAACTCTATGGTCAGGGCGACGTGTTCACCCACGACCCCGGTTTCACCTCGACCTCGGCCTGCGAAAGCCAGATCACCTTTATCGACGGCGAAAAGGGTGAGCTGCTGCATCGGGGCTATCCAATCGACCAACTGGCGGGCAAGTCGCATTATCTCGAAGTCTGCTATCTGCTGCTTTATGGCGAGTTGCCGAATGCCGCCGAGTTGGAAGATTTCGAAGATCGTGTCACCCGTCACACGATGATCCATGAGCAGATGGCGAATTTCTTCCGTGGCTTCCGCCGTGACGCCCATCCGATGGCGATCATGACCGGTGTGGTCGGGGCGATGTCGGCATTCTACCATGACTCGACCGATATCAATGACCCCTGGCAGCGCGAAGTGGCGACGATCCGCCTGATCGCGAAAATGCCGACCATCGCGGCGATGGCCTATAAATACACAATCGGGCAGCCGTTTGTGTATCCGCGCAATGATTGTGACTACGCCACGAACTTCCTGCGGATGTGTTTCGCGGTTCCGGCAGAAGAGTATCAGCCGGACCCGATCCTCTCCCGCGCGATGGACCGGATTTTCACCCTGCATGCGGATCACGAGCAAAACGCCTCGACCTCGACCGTGCGTCTGGCGGGCTCCTCCGGCGCAAATCCGTTCGCCTGTATCGCCGCTGGCATCGCCTGCCTCTGGGGCCCGGCCCATGGCGGCGCAAACCAGGCCTGCCTGGAGATGCTGCGCGAAATCGGCACCGTCGATCGGATCCCTGAATTCATCAATCGCGCCAAAGACCGCGAGGATCCGTTCCGCCTGATGGGCTTCGGCCACCGGGTCTATAAGAACTTCGACCCGCGGGCGAAAGTGATGAAAGAAAGCGCCGATGAGGTGCTGGATTTGCTGGGCATCGAGAATAACCCGACGCTGCAGGTTGCCAAAGAGCTGGAAAAGATCGCCGTCGAGGATTCCTATTTCCACGACAAGAGACTCTACCCCAATGTGGATTTCTATTCGGGCATCATCCTCGACGCGATGGGCTTCCCAACCTCGATGTTCACGCCGATCTTCGCGCTCAGCCGTACGGTCGGCTGGATCGCGCAGTGGAAAGAGATGATCGCCGATCCATCGGGCAAAATCGGCCGCCCGCGCCAGCTTTATACCGGCGCGACTTATCGCGACTATGTGGATATCGAAAACCGTTAAAATCGGTTCGATCAACAAAAGGCCGCCTCGTTTGGCGCGGCCTTTTCCGTTGCAGTTCGGCGTCCCCTTCTCTGCTTCCCAAATATCCCCGCCGGAGGCATTGAATCTTCTGACTGGCCGCGCCAATTTCGCGCCATCTCAATAACAGGACCGTGCCCATGCCCCACAAAATCATCATCGACACCGATCCGGGCCAAGACGACGCGGTGGCGATCCTTCTGGCCTTGGCTAGCCCCGAAGAGATCGAAGTTTTGGGTGTCACGGCGGTGGCCGGCAATGTGCCGCTTGCACTGACGGAGAAGAACGCACGCATCGTCTGCGAATTGGCCGGGCATACGCATATCCCGGTCTTTGCGGGTTGCGACGCTCCGTTGGCGCGAAAACTGGTTACTGCGGAACATGTGCATGGCAAGACCGGTCTCGATGGCCCGCAATTGCCTGATCCAACCATGCCGCTGCAGGACAAACACGGCGTCGATTTCATTATCGACACCCTGCGGCAAGCGCCCGCTGGCACGGTCACGCTCTGTCCGCTTGGGCCGCTCACCAATATCGCAACGGCCTTCCTGCGCGCCCCCGATATCGTGGAGAAGGTGGCCGAGATCGTGCTGATGGGCGGGGCCTATTTTGAGGTTGGCAACATTACACCCGCCGCCGAATTTAACATCTATGTTGACCCGCAAGCCGCTGACATCGTGTTTAAATCCGGCTTAAAGATCACGGTGATGCCGCTTGACCTGACGCACAAGGCGCTGACCACCGCCGAGCGGGTCGCCACGTTCCGGGCCATGGGCACCCATGTCGGCAAGATGGTGGCGGAATGGACCGACTTTTTCGAACGCTTCGACAAAGAAAAATACGGCTCCGAAGGCGCGCCGCTGCATGACCCCTGCGTCATCGCCTATCTGATCCAGCCGGAGCTATTCCAGGGTCGTTTCGTCAATGTCGAGATCGAGACACAATCGGAACTGACGCTTGGCATGACCGTGGCCGATTGGTGGGGCGTCACCAACCGCGCGCCCAATGCGACCTTCATGGGTGATGTGGATGCGGCGGGGTTCTTCGCCCTGCTCACCGACCGGATCGCGCGGCTTTAGGCGACCTTGGCCAGCGGGTGAAACACGCCAAATGGCAGCGGCACCAGATCCGGCGCCACCCAGTGCCGTCGTGCGGAGGGCGCAAACAGCGTCTCGCGCCGCCAATGACGGAGCAGCCAGTTGGGGTCGCCGAACTCTGCCGAGAAAATCGCCGCGAGAACCTCTGAATTATCCGCGCTCGGCATCTGCGCCATCTGATGCGCTGCCGCCGCGATTGAGGCGAGCGTGATCGTTTCGTGATACCCTTCGCTGTCACTATTCACCCCGCCATAGGCCTCGTTGAAGGTGCGGATCATCTCGGGCATCTCCTGCACAACCCAAGCCGGATTGTGACCGGCGAGGAGCCAAATCACCGCCGCCCAATGCGCCTGATGCGAGAACTCCGAGGCGGGTAAGCTGCGATCCGCAAACCCCGCGCCGATATAAGAAATCCACGTATCATCGCGGATCGGTTGCTCAGCTTTTGTCATCTTTCCCCTCCTGATCTGGGTGCATGTGACTGTCCGTTGCAACCCAATCGCAGCCATAGATGCCCTTGATCCGCCCGATCACCTCAAGCTGCTCATCGGTGAAGGCCTGCTTGTTCTCAAGCCCGTGCAGAATAATCCCCTCCAACAGATCGCTGAGCGTCATATCGAGATATTCCGCCAAGCCTTTCAGGGATTTCAGAAGCGGTGTGTAAAGGCGTACCCCGGTCTGTGTACGGTCAACGGCCATATCGAGTCTCCAATTTGGTAACTTGTTACCTAGGTTGGCGAGATATGTCCAGCCGTCACCTTTGCAAGGGACCGACATAGGACTACCTAAAGAGGAGCGAACAGAAGGCACCCGCGTTTATGCAAATCCCGTTTGACAACTCTTATGCCCGCTTGCCCGACAGGTTCTTCACGGCCCTGCCCCCGACCCCGGTCGCGACGCCCGGGCTGGTCGCCGTCAATCGGCCCCTGGCCGCAGAACTCGGCATCATTCTGCCGGAAGATGAGGCGGAGATTGCCGCGATTTTTGCCGGCAACACCCTGCCCGACGGTGCGGCTCCCTTGGCGCAGGCCTATGCCGGGCATCAATTTGGCGGATGGGTGCCACAGCTTGGCGACGGTCGAGCCGTGCTTCTCGGCGAAGTTGTCGATCAAACCGGCAAACGGCGCGACATCCAACTCAAAGGCGCGGGCCGAACGCCCTATTCCCGCCGGGGCGATGGGCGCGCCTGGCTCGGGCCGGTCTTACGCGAATATCTGATCTCTGAGGCGATGTTTGCGCTTGGCATTCCGACGACCCGCGCCCTGGCCGCCGTGACCACCGGCGAAGCCGTCCTGCGCGAAACGGCGCTGCCAGGTGCCATCGTCACCCGCGTGGCCGCGAGCCATATCCGCGTTGGCACCTTCCAATACTTTGCGGCCCGGCAAGACGCCGATGCGCTTCAGGCCTTGGCTGATCATGCCATTGCACGCCATTACCCGCAGGCGGACGGCCCGCTTGGGCTTCTGCAAGCCGTTGTGGCGGCGCAAGCGGAGTTGATCGCGGGTTGGATGGGGGTTGGCTTCATTCACGGCGTGATGAACACCGACAATATGTCGATCGCGGGCGAGACAATTGATTATGGGCCTTGCGCCTTCATGGATGCTTATCACTCCGAAAAAGTATTCAGCTCCATCGACCAATTCGGGCGCTATGCCTATGCCAATCAACCCAATGTGGCGGTCTGGAACCTGGCGCAACTGGCCACGGCCTTGCTGCCGCTGATGCCGGACAAGGACGATGCGATTGAGATCTTCACCGAAGAGATCAACCGCTTCCCCGATCTCTTCAACACGGCTTGGCATCGTACCTTGCGTGGCAAACTGGGCCTGAGCACCGTCGAAGAGGACGATATCGCCCTGGCCTTTGACCTGCTCAATCTGATGGAGACGGGTGCGGCCGATTTCACCCGCACCTTCCGCGCTCTCAGCGGCGCGCAACCGGGCAGCGCCGTCGAGGAATTCGCCAGCCCGCAGGGGTTCATCCAATGGCTGCCCCGCTGGCAAGACCGCCTCACGCGTGAGCCGGGCGATGACCGAAGCCGCCAGGCCGCCATGCAGGCCGTGAACCCCGCCTTCATCCCGCGCAACCACCGTGTCGAAGAGATGATTGAGGCCGCTGTTTCTGGCGATTACGGGCCGTTCTTCAAACTCCATGAGATTTTGAAACGCCCGTTCGACGATCAACCAGAGCACAGCGCTTATCAGACCGCCCCGGGAGAGGAGGAAGAGGTCACCCGCACTTTCTGCGGCACCTAGCGGTCGCGGCGCTTGCCCGACCGACGGAAGAAGCGGCGGTTGTGATGGATAAACTCGTCGATCACCGCCCGACTGCCGCCCAGGTCACGCCCTTTGAGGTAAAGATACCCGGTGAGCCCGCCAATCCCCGCCCCTATGCAATCGACAATCAGATCACCCATCGTGTCCATCAGGCCGGATTTCTGCATGTTCAGACCGAAAATCTGATCCATCCCGAACTCAAAAATCTCCCAGGTCACCCCAATGGTCACGCCCATGCAGAACGCGATCATCCCAAGCGCCCAGGCAGGCGCGGCATAGCGGTCCCCCTCGAATAGGATAAAGACCAGGAGAAACCCAATCAGGCCGAACCCGACCGCCGACAGCCCATGCAGCGCGATATCCCACCACCAATATCGCTCGTAGAAATCATAGACTTCGCCCAGGAAGAGCGTGGCGAAGACAAAGAGCACGATAACCGCAATGAACCGTCGGGGCAGATGTAGGCCAAGTCGCGGTGCGAGTATCATCGGCAGCATCGAGACCACGATTGTGGCCAGAGCCACGAAGGCGACCGGCCAGCGCGCCGTGGCCAAGGCGGTCAATGCAGACAGCATCAACACACCCCAGATCACATAGGTCAGCCAGAGTTGATCACGCAGCGCCTTCATGCCAATTAATCTAATCTTGCCCGTCGGGCTTTCCTAGACCTTACGCGCCTATAAACTTGCCTGATATGAGCCCCTCTTTCCCGAAACCTCCCGGCCATCTGCGCGTGGCCAGCTATAATATCCGCAAATGCGTCGGTCTTGATCGTCGCCGCGATCCGCATCGGATTGCCAGGATATTGGCGGAGATCGGCGTGGATATTGTCGCCCTGCAAGAGGCTGACAAACGGCTTGGCGCCCGGCGAAGCGCCCTGCCCCCGCGGATCATCACAGAGGAAGCACAGCTCGAGCCGGTGCGCGTCGCCTCAAACGCGGTCTCGCTCGGCTGGCATGGCAACGCGCTTCTCACCGGCCCCGATTGGCGGGTCGAGCGGGTGAATCGCCTGCCGCTGCCTGGGCTGGAGCCCCGCGGCGCGGTGATTGCGGACTTGGTTGGACCGTTCGGAGATGTGCGCGCGGTCGCCACGCATCTGGGCCTCCGCCGCCGGGATCGGCAACGGCAGATGACCCTGATCATGGCCGAGCTGGCGCATCTGCCGCCGCGCCCAACGGTCTTGCTTGGCGATCTCAATGAATGGTCGCCCGCCGCCGGGTTCGCCCCGCTTGATCCGTATTTCACGCTGCACAATCCCGGGCGCAGTTTTCCGTCCTGGCGCCCGATGGCGGCCCTGGATCGGGTCGCAACCGGGCCGGGGCTGCGCCTGGCGCAAGCCGGTGTTATGCGCGCGGGTCCTGCGGGGCGGGCGTCGGACCATCTGCCGATTTGGGCGGATTTGACGCTGGACGGTTGATCAGGACCAGCCCGGCACAAACCAACGCCAACGCCACCCAAATCTCCGGACCCACATGCTCGCCCAAAAGGGCCCAGCCCAGGATTACCCCGAAAATCGGCGCCAAGAAGCTGAAGGAGGCGACCGAAGCGGCAGGATAGATGCTGAGCAGCCAGAACCAGAACAAGAACCCGGCGCTGACCACCGCCACAATCTGGAACCCCAGCCCTGCCCAATGGATCAAGCTTGGGTCGCGCAGAAGCGGCCCAAAGAACAGCGCCGCGATCAATAGGATCGGGGTGGACACCACAAGCTGCCACAGGAGCTGCATCTCCGGCGTCTCCTCTTTCAACCGCGTGGCCCGCACGGTGAGCGCGACGGCCGCCCAGCCCATCGACCCGGCCAACGCGAGTAAATCGCCCAGAACCGACGCCTCTCCGACCGGGCCGCTGCGGTTAAACATCGCCCAAGCCATGCCCGCCACCGCCAATGCCAGACCCAGAACCTTAACGCTCGTGAGCCGCTCCCCCGGCAACAGCAGATGCGCCCCGATGGCGAGCCAGACCGGCATCGTGTAGAAGATCACTGAAATGCGCGAGACCGTGGTCAGGTCCAGCGCCATGAACAGGAAAATGAACTCCAGCGCGAAGATCACCCCGATCAACACGCCCGCCCAGCCTGTGCCCGGGCTGATCCGGGTTGAGAGGCCGCGCCACCACATCCAAGCCAGAATGCAACATGCGCCGCCAAGCGAACGCAGCCCGGCCAGATAGACCGGCTGTATCCCCTCATTGGCGACCTTGATCACCACCTGATTGAACGCCAGAAGCAGCGAAAACCCGGTAAGAGAGATCACACCAAACGCGTCCAAATGATCCTTGCGCTGCATACCCGGCCTCCACCTACTCTTTCGCCGAACAGAGGCTGAGAGGCATCCGGTGTCAACCACTGGCGCGCGCTGTGCGGACGGGGCTGTTTCAAACCCGGCTTTCCCTAAAGGCGGGCTTTCCCCGCCCGTCACTTTCGCCTAAAACAGACCCCCAAGGATGAAGCCGGGGGCGGGGAGATGAGTGATACGATTGAGGCCCGCTGCGAGGCCAGCGGCCTGCGGATGACCGAGCAGCGTCGGGTGATCGCGCAAGTTCTCGAAGAATCGGACGACCATCCCGATGTGGAAGAGCTTTATGCCCGCGCCTCAGCCCGCGACCCGCGGATTTCCATCGCCACGATCTATCGCACGGTGAAGCTGTTTGAGGAATCAGGCATCATCGACCGGCTCGAATTCGGCGATGGCCGCGCGCGCTATGAGGATGCCGAGCGGGATCATCACGATCACCTCATTGACATGAATTCGGGCGAGGTGATCGAATTCGTCGACCCCGAGATTGAGGCGCTGCAGGAAAAGATTGCCGCCAAGCTTGGCTATCAATTGAAGGGCCATAAGCTGGAGCTTTACGGTGTGCCGCTCAAAAAAGGTTAGGTGCATGCCGCCTTTCCGGCCAATCTGATCGGATATCGGGCGCACCGCCCGCATCGATCGGAGCCCGTGCCCATGCCTCTCGACCTCACAACCCTCACTCAGATCGCGACGGATTACACCGCCGCGTGGAACTCCAAAGACCCGCACGCGGTCGCGTCTTTCTACGCTGAAGACGGCAAGATCGTAATCAATCGGGGAGAACCGTGGTTGGGCCGCATGAAAGTCGCCGAAATGGCGGCAGGCTTCTATGCCGATGTGCCCGATTTGACGCTTCTCTGCGACGATATCCGCTTGGCCGGTGATCACGCGGTGTTTGTCTGGACCTTCACGGGCCATGATGCGGGCACCGGCCATCCGCTGAACATTCGCGGATGGGAGGAATGGGACTTGGGCGCGGATGGCAAGGTCCAGGCCTCAAAAGGCTGGTTCGACGCCGAGGAGTATGCCCGCCAAGTCGCCGGAACCTGATCCGCGCTTTGCCCTTTCCATCGCCGACGCGGCGCGCTACGGCCAAGAGGCGGCGGCACAAGGATAAGTGGTTTGGATAATATACGCGGCATGGCGTGGATGACGCTGGCGATGTTGGGCTTTGCGCTGGCCGATATGTTCATCAAATTCGCCTCCGAAACCCTACCTGTCGGGCAAATCTTGGCGATGTTCGGCCTCGGCGGCGCGTTGGTTTTCGGCATATTGGCCAAGCGCGAGGGGGTGCGCCTGATCTCTCCGGTTCTGCTGATGCGGCCCGTGATCATCCGCAATCTGTCGGAAATGGGGGCTACGATTGGCGTCGTGACGGCCATCGCCCTGATCCCATTCTCGACCTTTTCGGCAATCATCCAAGCCAACCCGCTTTTGGTGACCCTTGGGGCCGCCTTGTTTTTGGGTGAGCCGGTTGGATGGCGACGCTGGACCGCGATTTTTGTTGGACTCGTCGGCGTGATGATTATTATTCGACCGGGCCTTGAGGGTTTTGATGCCAATGTTTGGTTTGCGGTGATGGGTGTGGTCTTTCTCTCCGCCCGTGACCTGGCCACAAGGCCAGTGCCCACCACGATCTCGACCGCGCAGCTTTCGACCTACAGCATGGCGGCGATCATTCCGGCGGGTCTTGGTCTTTTGGCGTTTAGCGGCGGGGCCGCCTGGCCCTCCCCAATCATCTGGGGCGCGATGCTGGGCGCCATCGTCATGGGGCTTGTCGCCTATTTCTCCATCACCAAAGCGATGCGGGTGGGCGAGATCAGCGCGGTTACCCCGTTTCGCTATACCCGGCTCATCTTTGCCTTGATCATTGCGCTGGTAATTTTTGGCGAACGCCCCGACGCTTGGACCTTGATTGGCGCCGCGATTGTCATCGCCACCGGCCTTTACAGCTTCGCCCGTGAGGCACGGCTTCGGGCGCGATGACGCAGGGGCGACGTTACCGCTAACAAATGCCTTCGATCCACGCCTCGGCCCTGTTATAGAACGCGCAACATTTGACCCATGAGGACCGCCATGAGCACGATCATCGACATTCACGCCCGCGAAATTCTCGACAGCCGTGGCAACCCAACCGTTGAGGTCGACGTTCTGCTCGAAGACGGCACGATGGGTCGCGCCGCTGTGCCCTCTGGCGCGTCGACCGGCGTTCATGAAGCGGTCGAAAAACGCGATGGCGATAAGGGCCGGTATCTCGGCAAAGGCGTTTTGGAGGCTGTCGCTGCGGTGAATGGCGAACTGGCCGAGGGTCTCGTGGGGTTTGATGCCACCGAACAGGCCGCGATCGATGCCGCGATGATCGAGATTGACGGCACCGAGAACAAGGGCCGTCTGGGCGCCAATGCCATCCTCGGTGTGTCGCTTGCGACCGCCAAGGCCGCCGCAGATTTCACCACCCAACCGCTCTACCGCTATGTCGGCGGCACCCAGGCGCATGTGTTGCCGGTACCGATGATGAATATCATCAATGGCGGCGAGCATGCCGATAACCCAATCGATATTCAGGAGTTCATGATCATGCCGGTCTCGGCCAGCTCGATTGCTGACGCGGTGCGGATGGGCTCCGAGGTGTTCCATACGCTCAAGAAGGAGCTATCTGCCGCTGGCCTCTCCACCGGGATCGGCGATGAAGGTGGATTCGCGCCGGACCTCTCCTCGACTCGCGATGCGCTGGATTTCATTCTGAAGTCGGTGGAGAAAGCGGGCTATACGGCGGGCGATGACATTATGCTGGCCCTTGATTGCGCCGCGACGGAATACTTCAAAGACGGCAAATATGTCTTTGCCGGGGAAGGGAAATCCCTTTCAGCCGAAGAGAACGTTGCCTATCTGCAGGCGCTTTGCGCCGATTATCCGATCCTCTCCATTGAAGATGGATGTTCCGAGGATGATTGGGACGGCTGGAAGATGCTGACCGACGCGCTTGGCGACACCGTGCAACTGGTTGGCGACGATCTCTTCGTGACCAACCCGGCCCGTCTGCAAATGGGGATCGACCAGAGCGCGGCAAACTCGCTGCTCGTCAAGGTCAACCAAATCGGCACCCTCACCGAAACACTCGCCGCTGTTGATCTCGCCCACCGCAACCGGATGACCTGCGTGATGTCGCACCGCTCGGGCGAGACCGAAGATGCCACCATCGCCGATCTCGCCGTGGCGACCAACTGCGGTCAGATCAAAACCGGGTCGCTGGCCCGCTCCGACCGGCTGGCGAAATACAATCAACTGATCCGAATCGAGGAAATGCTGGGCGAGACCGCCGCCTATACCGGGAAGAGCATTTTGCGGGGATAACCCTATGCCAGCGCCCGATCTGTCGCATCCGCGATGGTGCGGCAGTCTCGGGGGTTTCGGCCAACTTCGCCGATGACCTCGACCCACAACCCGCTATGCTGTGAGTGATGACGCCCGAAACCAGCCATGATGGCACCGCGGATGACGCGCGACCCCGCCCCCGGGATTATTGGCCCGAGGTCTCTGCACTGGTCGCGGCCGACGCGAAGGTTGCTTTGGACATCGGCATGCGATGGGCAACCGTCGCGGCGGGCGCGCTGGCTCTTTGGTATGCGATAGGGATGAACTTGCCGCTCATTTGGGCGGCGTCCTACATCTGTATCGACAGCGCCTATGTCGCGACTATGCGGCGGTATCGCGCGCCGGTCGGCCCCGTTGGATATGCCGCCGCGCTTGGCCTCAACATCCTGACCTCCTGCCTTTTTGCCAGCATGCCCTACTACCTGATCACGACCGAGCAGGTCGGGCTGACCTTCATCGGCGTTTGCGGGTTTCTGGGCCTCTGCGTGCATAATCTGGTGCGCCATCAAGGCCTGACGCATGTGGCGATCTCGGACATTTTGTTGATGGGACTCGGCGCGATCCTGATCATCTGGGTCTTTACCGGGTATAGCGACAATTTCGGCCAAAAGGTTCTGGTGATTGTCGGGGTTGGCGCCTTGTCCGCCTACTTCGGCGTCGCCTATCTCAGCAGTTTGCGGATCCGCGGACGCTTGAGCAACGCCGAGACGATCAAAGCTGAAGCACAGAAGATGGAAGCCGTGGGCCGCCTGACTGGTGGTGTGGCCCATGATTTCAACAATATTCTGACCGTCATTCTCGGCAATCTCGATCTCTACCAGGAACTGGACACGCGCGAGGATCGCGACGCCGTTGTCCGAGAGGTGCAGATTGCGGCCCACCGTGCCGCCAATCTCACCGCGCAATTGTTGAGCTTCTCGCGGCGCGCAACGCTTCGACCCGAATCCGTTGAATTGGCGGTGTTTCTGCCGAGCCTCGGCGCGATGTTCCGCCGGACGCTCCCGGCGACCATCACGCTCGCCATCGACCCAGGCCCGCCCGGACTGCGCTGCCAAGCAGACCCCAATCAGCTCTCTACTGCCTTGCTCAACCTGGTCATCAATGCGCGTGACGCCATGCCGGAGGGTGGCCAAATCATGGTGGCGGCACGGCCGCGGGGTTTGCCGGATTGCAATACGCCACACCGATCCGATGGCATCCAGCTCTCGGGATCGTTCTGCGCCATTACCGTCCATGACACCGGCCCAGGCATTCCCGAAGCCATTATCGAAGAGGCCAAGGCCCCCTTCTTCACCACAAAACCTCTCGGCAAGGGGTCGGGCCTTGGGCTCTCGATGGTGTTGGGCTTCGCGGAACAGACCGAGGGGGCGCTGACGCTCAGAAACCGGCCTCAATGCGGTTTGGAGGCGATCTTGGTCCTTCCTCAGGGCGAACTTGACGCAACGCAATCTTTGACAGAGCCAACAGGCGTGGCAGACTGATCTCCCTCTGGGAGGAGGATCGGGCGATGCCCTTGCCACTGCTGCTGACGCTGGTCATCGGCGGGATCACGATGGTCGTGATCCTGTTGCATCTCTTGGGCTATTCAAAGCGGCTGCATTTGGACAACGAGGCCATCATCCGCCGCGAATGGGCCCGGCACTTTCCCGAAGACCAGGTCAACGCCGCCCATCTCAGCACCGATACGTTGTCGGCCCTGGTCGAGACCGATCATGGCCCGGGCCTTCTCTGGGTGATGGGCGCCGATAGCACGGCCCACCGGGTGGAGGACGTGACGGTGACGGAGCGGGACGACGGTTTGACCATCGACCTGCATGACTTTGCCGCCCCGGGCCTGACCGTTCGCCTCCCCGCCGACGCCCACGCGCTTTGGCGCCAAAAACTGACGGAGCATGCATGACCGATCTCGTAAGCTACCCCGATGTCGTCCAATGGGCTGTGCCGCTCTTTCTGGCCGCGATCCTGGCGGAGTTGCTCTGGATCACGATCAAACATCGCGGCGGACGTTACGAAACCCGCGATGCGCTCACCTCGCTGATTATGGGCGCGGGCAGCGTCGCCTCAGGGATCATCCTTGGGTTCATCGCCTGGGGGTTCTTCATGACCCTCTGGGCGATCACCCCGCTTGATTTGGGCACCAGCATCTGGGTCGTGGCACTCTGCTTTGTCCTCGACGATCTGCGGTATTATTGGGTGCATCGGTTTGGCCACCGCATCCGGTGGGTCTGGGCCAGCCATGTGAACCATCATTCGTCGCAACACTACAATCTGACCACCGCACTCCGCCAAACCTGGACCGGCACCTTCACCTTCATGATGGTCGTCCGCGCACCTTTGATCTTGCTCGGGTTCCACCCGGCGATGGTGCTCTTCGTCGGGGGCCTGAACCTGATCTATCAATTCTGGATCCATACCGAAGCGATCGGAAAGATGCCGCGCTGGTTCGAGGCGGTGATGAACACGCCCTCGCATCACCGGGTCCATCATGGCCGCAATCCGCGTTATCTTGATGCCAATTATGCGGGTGTGTTTATCGTCTGGGATAAGCTGTTCGGCACCTTCGTGCCCGAGCTGGAGGAAGAGAAACCCGATTACGGATTGGTGCACAACATCGGCACCTTCAATCCGCTGCGGGTTGCGTTTCATGAGTGGGTCGGGATGCTCAAGGACATCGCCCGTCCGGGTCTCACCTTCTCGCAGCGGGTGATGTATGCCGTGGCGCCGCCGGGCTGGAGCCATGACGGCTCTCGCCAGACCTCGGAACAGATCAAGGCGAGCCACCTCTCCCGTCACCCGGAAGATCAGGGTACACCCGGCTTTGAGCAAGACACCCGCACGACGGAGCCCGCCGAATGAACGCCGATGAGATCATCGCCAAGTTGAACCTCGCGCCGCATCCCGAAGGCGGGCATTACCGGCAGACTTGGGTGGCGGAAAACCAAGGCCGCCCCACCGGCACCTGTATCTATTTCCTGTTGAAATCGGGCGAGCATAGCCATTGGCATAAGGTCGATGCGACCGAGATCTGGCTCTACCACGCAGGGAGCCCGCTGATCCTGTCGCTGAGCGCAACGGAGACTGGCCCGGCAGTCGACCATCTCCTCACCCCCGACCTCACCGAAGGCGCACCGCAACTCATCGTGCCGGAAAACCACTGGCAGGCGGCGCAAAGCACCGGCGCGTTCACATTGGTCTCTTGTACCGTCTCGCCAGGCTTTCAGTTCGATGGTTTTACCTTGGCCGCGTCAGGGTTCGATATCCCGCGCGCCTGACCTCTCTCGCCGCCACCCCTTTCCGGGGCTCCCTATCCTTCAGGCCGGCTGATCCGTCCGCCGCCGATCGCCGCCGCCACGCCAGTCGTGCCTGGGGCCGAGGTCGTCATGCCGCGCAACACCCGCGCCGCCAGATAGGCAAAGGCCTGCGCTTCCAGATAGTCGCCATCAAGACCCACGGCTTCCACCGGCAGCACATCGGCCTCAATCGCCGCGGCCAAAGCCTGCATCACCGCCGGATTCTTCCGCCCGCCGCCGGTGACCAGAACCTGCGCCACAGGTTGTGGAAAATGCTCCATCCCGCGCGCGACGGAGCCAGCGACGCAGGCGACCAGCGTGGCCATCGCATCCGCATCGGGCAGACCGGAGACCACCTCGACCAGATAGTCAAAATCACTTCTATCCAACGACTTAGGCGGCACCTTTAAGAAGTATCCATCTTTCAAAAACTCCACGACGCCGTCGCGATCCGCCCGCCCGGACAGACCAAGCATCCCATCTCGATCAAACACCCCCAAACCACGGACCGCCATCAGATCATCCAAGGGCGCATTGGCGGGCCCGGTATCAAACGCCAACAAGGCCCCGGGCGCATCGGGGCTCTCCACCTTTGGGTCCACCCAGGTCAGGTTGCCGACACCGCCGAGGTTCAGAAACGCCACCGGCCTTTCCGCCCCGATCCAGCGGGCGCAGGCCCAATGGTAGAACGGCGCCAGCGGCGCACCCTGCCCGCCCAATTCCACATCCGAGCTGCGGAAGTCCCAAACCACGGGGGTCCCCAAGGCGTCCGCCAGCCGCCCGCCATCGCCGGCCTGATGCGTGCCTTGCAAGCCCGGCGCGTGGGCCAGGGTTTGCCCGTGGAACCCAAAGAGCTCCACCTGGTCGAGTCCGGTGATCAATTCCAAATGCGCCGCTTCGACCACCTCGGCGGCCTCAGCCACACCCGACGCGCCAGGCCAGCGGCTCAGAGCGGCCTTGAGCACCGCCCGCTCCGCCTCCGAATAAGGCCGATACGCCGTCTCACCAAAGCCGAGGATCTCCCGCCCATCGGTCTCGATCACCGCCAGATCGACCCCATCTAAAGACGTGCCCGACATGGCACCGGCCACGCGCATCGGCCTTGCTTCGCTCTTTCCCTTCACGACCTGCCCCGCTATAGACCCGTTGCCAAAAGAATGGACCGGAACCCGCATGACCTACCACCCCAAATCCGATTTCCTCCGCGAGTTGAGTACGCGCGGCTTCATCGCCGATTGTACCGATCTGCAAGAGCTGGATGAGCGTCTGATCAATGGCGTGGTGACGGGCTATATCGGCTTCGATCTGACTGCCACGTCCCTTCATATCGGCAATCTGGTGCAGATCATGCTGCTCCGCTGGCTGCAGAAGACTGGCCACCGGCCAATCACGCTTATGGGCGGTGGGACGACGAAGGTGGGCGATCCGTCCGGCAAGGATGAGATGCGCAAAATCCTGTCGGTCGAGCAGATCAACAAGAATGCCGAGGGGATCCGCAAGGTCTTTTCGCGCTACATCTCTTACGGCGACGGGCCGACCGACTCGCCGCTCGTCAATAATGCTGAATGGCTCGATAAGCTGCATTACATCGATTTCCTGCGCGATATCGGCAAGCATTTCACGATCAACCGGCTCTTGGCCTTTGAGAGCATCAAATCGCGGCTCGACCGGGAGCAGGCACTGAGCTTCATCGAGTTCAACTACATGCTGCTGCAATCCTACGACTATCTGGAACTGCATCGCCGCTATGGCTGCGTGTTGCAAATGGGCGGGTCGGATCAATGGGGCAATATCGTCTCCGGCGCGGATTTGATCCGCCGGGTAGAGGGGACCGATGCGTTCGGTCTGACCACGCCGCTGGTGACCCGGTCCGACGGTAAGAAAATGGGCAAATCTGCCGAGGGCGCCGTCTGGCTCAATGAAGACATGATGTCGTCTTATGAGTTCTGGCAATGGTGGCGGAACGTGGCCGATGCGGATGTGGGCAAATTCCTGAAGCTCTTCACCGAACTGCCTGTCGATGAATGCGACCGCCTTGGCGCGCTTGAAGGTTCAGAGATCAACGAGGCAAAGGTGATTTTGGCCAATGAAGTCACAACCTTGGCCCATGGAGTTGAAGCCGCCAAAACGGCCGAAGCGACGTCTCGCGAGGTGTTCGAGCGCGGCGGCATGGGCGACGATCTTCCCACGCTTACGCTTAACGCGGAGGAGCTTGGCGATGGCATCTCCATCGTGCAGCTGATCACCCGGTCCGGCCTCGCCGGGTCTGGCAAAGAGGCCAAACGGCTGATCGCGGAGAATGGCGCCCGGCTCAACGACGCGCCGCTCTCGGATGCCGGGCTGATGATCCGCGCCGATGATCTGTCAGAGCCGATCAAGCTCAGCGCGGGAAAGAAACGGCACGCCTTAGTGGTGTTGGCGTGACCAAAACCTCCCGCGCGACCGCGCCGCATTACTTTTGGCAAGGTGATTGCGAGGGGTGGCGACTTCTGGATGCGCCGGATTTGTCGGTGATTCACGAGCGGATGCCGCCCGGGCGGGCCGAAACGCGCCATCATCACACCACGGCACGACAGGTGTTTTTCTGCCTCTCCGGTGCGCTTGAGATTGAACTCGACGGCGTGGATCATCACCTGACCTCGGGCGAAGCTCTGCCAGTCCCGCCCGGCGCCGTTCACCAGGTCCGCAACCCTGGCCCCGACGCGGCTGAGTTTCTGGTCATCTCAGCGCCGTCAACGCGCACAGATCGCATCGAGACCGTAGGTTAACGGCTCGTTAAGTTTGGGCGACTTAAGGTTAGCCCCATGTTCGATGTCTCGCCCGCACAACACACCGCTCCCCTGCCGCTACAGCAATCGCGCCTCTTCGCCGATGCCTTAAACACCACCGGCGTCAAAGCAATTTCGCATGTCTTCCCCGGCGGGCGCGCCGTCGTTGTTCGGCGACGATGGCTCGGGCTTGGATCGGTTGGGGTGATTTCCCGTGGTCCCGTTTGGGCCGGGCAACCGCACACTGATGCATTCTTTGGGCTGCGCGGCGCGTTGCGGCTTAATCATCTGATCCTAAACGCGGAAACGGATGCGGACGCGCAAGCCGCGAGCGCGGCCGGGTTTCTGCACCTCAGAACACCGAAACAGATTGCTGAGATCTCCCTAGCTGGCGGCCCAGAAGACTGGCTTGCGCGCATGCATGGTAAATGGCGTAACCGCCTGCGTCATGCGGAGAAAACCCCGCTGGTCGTGACCCAAGATGGCTTCCGACCAGACCCGGCGCATTGGCTCTTGGCCGAAGACCGGGCGCGACGCCGCCGTCTTCGCCATCGGACCCTGCCCCATGCCGTCACTCTGGCGATGGCGGCGGCCGACCCGGCCGCGGTCAAGCTTTTTACAGCGCGTGCGGAGGGGGATGTCCAGGCCGCGATGCTATTTCTCAGCCATGGCGCAACCGCCACCTACCATATCGGCTGGTCAGGTCCGGAGGGTCGGGCCCAATCGGCCCACAACCTGCTTCTCTGGCACGCAATGCAAACACTTGCTGCATCAGGTCATGATCGGATTGACCTTGGCCCCTATACCCCCGCGCAGGCCCCGGGTCTGGCGCGATTCCAGCGGGGTAGTGGCGCGCGCCCGCGGAAGCTTGCGGGAACCTGGCTCAGCAGCGCAACGCTCGCCCCCGCCCACGCAATCGCCCGATGGAACCGCGGCTACTGATCGGTCGGCCATGATCGTGCCTATGCCAACGGCTGCACCATCCGTTAGACTGCTGGAATCGAGCGAAAGATGACGGCTAACCTGCAACGCCCCGCAGCAAGCGCGCCCGCCCAGGCGGGATCGCTTTGATCTCGAGTCCGGTAAAGACGTGCAACGTGTTCAAATCCCGGTCGACTACCGCATGATCGCTAACCCAGCCGCCCATCAACAGATAGGTGCGCAAGAGCGGTGGCATCTTGGCCTGAGCCAATTTCAGGTCGGGCTTGCGGCGTAGCCGGCTCGCAAACCGGAAGACCGAGGGTGCTTTGACTCGGGGCAACCAGCGTTTCGGCGCGATATGCCGATCTCGAAGAAGAGCGAAGGCATCGTAATACTCTTTCGCCTCAACCCCATGGAAGGAGGAACAGCCAAACAGCATCTCCACGCCTTCCCGGTCCACATACGCCGTCATCGCCCCCCAAGCGACACGCAGAATATCGGGATCACTATAAGCGGGATGAATGCAGAACCGCCCCATCTCGACCATCGGACCATCAAAACTGGTCAGCGCCGACAACTCATAATACTGCGCCGAGTAAGATTGCGTGATCTCGGCCCCGTCGGACAGGTGCATCAACCGGAAACAGCAGACGAGCTGCTCGGTTTTCACCTCTTCGACCAACACATGGGCGCAGGCGGTATCATAAGCATCTTTATCAAGGCCCACCTGCGGCGCATCCGCAGACCCGGCCCGAAACCCAAGATAGCGCAGAGATTGGGCCGCCTCTAGATCGGCCTCCGTCTCGGCAAATCGGACGCGATAGCGCCCTTTCCGCAAACTCAACATGGCCCGAGCTCCTGCCTTTGCTGGGCATCATATCCGATCGCGGCTCAGGAAGCCGACAACCGGTTGCACTCCGATAACGTGGGAGTATGTCAGCAAAACGACAAGGTGTTAAGCAAATGCTAGTTGTCGCCGCCCAGGATATTGGCCACATCAATCCGGCCGAAACTTTGCAGGATCTGGCTCAGCACAGTGACCTCTTGGATGCTGCTCTCTGTGACCCGGCGGGACAATTGCACCACCTGCCCATCCTCTAGACCAAATCGCTCGACATTCTGCACGACCCCATCATCATCAAACGAAATGGCGACGATGTTGCGCTCGACAATCTCTGGCGCGCGATAGGCGAAGTTGCGAATCCGGTAGTCGGTATAGAACCAGGCATCTTCGCGGATCACTCCCGTGGCTGCGGGCTGTCCAACGGAAGATTGCAGGCTTTCGCGAGTGTCGACCCCGGGCAGGATCACCTCTAATTCCTCTTCGGGTGGGATATATCCGTGAATGTTATAGGTGGCCGAACAGGCCGCCATCCCACACATCGCCAACGCCGCCATGCCAAGCCGCGCCCGCTGCCAAATGGGGGAGATATGCCCGATCGCCATTGCCCAACCCTTCTGATGCAAGCCCTTGCCAGGCCCGCCAAACCTTTTTATCGGCTTACCCGACCCGTGCGCACAGAGCAAGCTGCCCGCGCCGATCCATTGCCCTTGGAGACAGATATCATGTCCTCTCTTCCGCAGCTGCCACGCCGCATCGCCGATTTGCGCCGCGACCGCGCCGAACCGTTCGAGGCGGTTCCCGATGCCGAGGCGATGACCGCGATTGCGACGGATCTGAACATTGATGGGCTGCGCAAACTCCGTTTCAAAGGCACGCTTGACATGCTTTCCGAAGACGAACTGCGGCTCGACGCCCATCTGGGGGCCACAGTGATTCAGCCCTGCGTCGTCACATTGGCCCCGGTGACGACCCGGATCGAGGCCGACGTCACCAGGCGATTCCTTCGCGACTTGCCCGAACCACAAGGTGACGAGGAAGAGGTCGAGATGCCGGAAGACGACACACTCGAACCACTCACCCCGGTGATTGATCTGGCCCAGGTGATGATCGAGGCATTGGCCCTGAACCTGCCGCTTTACCCCCGCGCCGATGGGGCCGATCTGGGCGAAGCGGTGTTTGCCGCACCAGGCGTGACCCCGATGCGCGATGAGGATGCCCGCCCATTTGCCGGTCTGGCAGGGCTGCGAGAGACGTTGCAAGACACGCCAGATGACGAAGAGAACCAGGGCGATTAGGCCCTTTATCCGCAAGGCTGGATTAGGGCTTGCATGGCTGAGGAATCAGGCTATGTTCCCGGCCTCATTCGCCGCCAAGCAAAGACGCGCCTTTTGACGAAGGATGCGCCCGGACGGACGGGTCTGCCGCTGGCCGCTTGGCTGAGGCGTGAAATAGGAATAGAAACGAAGAAACCAAGGGGAAACCGGCCCAGCCGACCCCGCCGAAATTCGAGGTTGAGACATGGCTGTCCCCCAGAACAAGATCACCAAATCGCGCCGCAACATGCGCCGTTCGCATGATGCGCTGGTGGCCGATAACCCAAATGAATGCCCCAATTGTGGTGAGCTGAAGCGCCCGCATCACGTCTGCCCCTCCTGCGGATATTATGCGGATCGCGAAGTCATCGCGCAGGCCGACGAGATCGACCTCGACGACGACGCGGCTTAAGGGCCCGGGCGCGGCATGACAGAGGCGACGGCACTGACCGGAACCCAGGTTCCGGGTACGGTTCTGTCGATTGATGCAATGGGGGGTGATCTTGGCCCCTCTGCCGTTGTGTCGGGCATGGCCAAATCGGCCAGCAAGAACTCCGATCTCAGATTCATCGTTCATGGCAATGCCGCTGAGCTGCGCCGTCTGATCGAACGCAAAAGGGGCTTGGCGGAGCGCTGCGACATCCGCCATGCCGAAGCCGTCGTCTCGATGGATGAAAAGCCCAGCTTGGTCATGCGCCATGGCAAGAACACCTCGATGTGGTCGGCAGTCGAAAGCGTGCGCAACAAAGAGGCCAAGGTCGCGGTGAGCTGCGGCAACACCGGCGCTCTGATGATGATGTCGATGCTGCGCTTGCGCAAAATCGACGGGGTGAATCGCCCGGCCATTGCCTGCCTCTGGCCCTCGCGCAATCCGCAAGGGTTCAATGTGATGCTGGATGCGGGCGCCGATATCCGCGCCGATGCCGAAGATCTGCTGCAATACGCTCTGATGGGCGTCAGCTATGCCCGCAACGGTCTTGATCTGACCCGTCCGCGCGTCGGCCTGTTGAATGTCGGCACCGAGGATCACAAAGGCCGGGCCGAGTTGAAAATGGCCCATGACCTGATCGAACGGGTCGCACCGGCGGCGGATTTCGAGTTTGTCGGCAATGTCGAGGGCGGCGATCTGCCCTCGGATCGGGTCGATGTGATCGTGACAGATGGCTTCTCGGGCAATGTCGCGTTGAAAACCGGTGAAGGCACCGCGCGGATGATCCGCGAGTTGTTGGGAGAGGCGTTTCGCTATTCGCCCTTGTCCCGCATCGCGGCGCTTCTGGCCTATACCTCCCTCCGCCGCCTGTCCAAGCGGATCGATCCGCGCCGGGTCAATGGCGGCGTGTTCTTGGGCCTGAACGGCACAATCGTGAAATCCCATGGGTCCTCAGACCCAACAGGCATGTCCGCCGCGATCAAACTGGCCGCGCGGCTGGCCGCTGCAGATTTCACCGAGCGCCTGGCCGCCCGCATTTCCGACGCCGAGGCAGCGGCCGCGGCCGCCATTCTCGATGCAGAAGAAGAGACCAAAGCATGACCCTGCGCGCCGTCCCCGTTGGTATTGGCCATTACCTGCCCGAGCGGGTTGTGCCCAATGCCGAGTTCGAAGGCAAAATCGAGACCACCGACGAGTGGATTCGCGCCCGCTCCGGCATCGAGCGTCGCCATTTTGCCGCCGAGGGGGAAACGACCTCGGATATGGCGATCGCAGCTGCCAATGCTGCGCTGGACAATGCCGGGCTTGCGGCAGGCGATATCGATGCGCTGATCGTGGCGACCTCGACGCCGGATCTCACCTTCCCCTCTGCCGCCACGATGGTGCAGGCAGGCCTCGGCCTGAAAACCGGCTTCGCCTTCGACGTGCAGGCGGTTTGCGCCGGGTTTGTCTATGCGCTGTCCACCGCGCAGGCATTCATTGCCTCGGGGCAAGCCAAACGCGTGCTGGTCATCGGCGCGGAGACGTTCAGCCGGATCATGGATTGGGAAGACCGCGCCACATGTGTGCTGTTCGGCGATGGCGCAGGCGCGCTGATCCTGGAAGCGCAAGACGGCACCGGCACCTCTGAAGATCGCGGCATCCTTTCGGTCGATCTGCATTCCGACGGTCAATATCGCGATCTGCTCTATGTCGATGGCGGTGTGTCCTCGACACAATCTACCGGTGTTTTGCGGATGCAGGGGCGTGAGGTGTTCCGCCATGCCGTTGAAAAGCTTGCACAAACCGCCCATGCCGCGTTGGACAAGGCCGGATTGGCGGCCGATGACGTCGATTGGATCGTCCCGCATCAGGCCAATCTGCGGATCATCAGCCGGACGGCGCAGAAGATGGGCGTCGGCATGGATCGGGTCGTGGTCACGGTGCAAGATCACGGCAACACATCGGCGGCCTCGATTCCCCTCGCCATGTCCGTTGGCGTCGCCCGCGGGCAGATCAAACAGGGCGATGTTCTGGTGGCCGAGGCGATCGGCGGCGGTTTGGCCTGGGGCGCGGTCGTTCTGCGCTGGTAGGCGCGGTTCAAACGGCAAATCAGCGCCTATGCACAAGCCCTTGATATTGACTTGAGAAATCCCATCACTCATGCTGCCCGGAAATTCAACGGGGGAAGTTGGAATGGCCGGGAAGACACTCACACGGATGGATCTGAGCGAAGCGGTGTTTCGCGAGGTCGGTTTGTCACGCAATGAAAGCGCCCAACTGGTGGAACGCGTGTTGGAGGTGATGTCCGACAGTTTGGTCGAAGGCGGCCAGGTCAAAATCTCCTCGTTCGGCACCTTCTCGGTGCGCAGCAAGACGGCCCGTGTGGGCCGCAATCCCAAGACCGGTGAAGAGGTTCCGATCCTGCCGCGCCGGGTCCTGACCTTCCGTCCGAGCCATTTGATGAAAGACCGCGTCGCCGCGGGCAATCGCAAGTAAGGCGCAGAGATGTCCAAATCGCCTCAAGCTTTCCGCACCATCCGCGAGGTGGCCGAATGGCTTGGCGTTGCAGCCCATGTGCTGCGGTTTTGGGAAAGCAAATTCGCGCAGATCAAACCGGTGAAACGCGCTGGCGGGCGACGCTATTACCGACCTGCCGATATGGCACTGGTCGGCGGCATCAAGGTGTTGTTGCATGACCAGGGCCTGACCATCCGCGGCGTCCAGAAGATGATCCGCGAAGAAGGCATCGCCCATATCGCCAGCCTCGCACCGCCCTTTGAAGAAGCCGCGACAGAGGCCCTGAACGGCGCAGCGGTGGAGCAGCAGCCCGTCCAAGGCGAACTTTTGGAGACGGAGGCACCTGCGACGGAGGACGTTGCAGAGCCGGCTCCCTCCGATACGCGCGCAGACCCCGCCCCTGCCGATACATCCCCCGCCGAAGCAGATGCGGGCGCGGCAGACACGGGCGAGATGGAGCCCGCCGCCGAATCGCCTGCGCCAGTGACCGATGGCGATGCATTGGATCATCTCCGTGATCTGGTCTCGCGCCTGCCGGTGCTTCCGGAAGATCGCCGGGGAGCGCTGGTCCCGCTGGTTGCGCGGCTTGAGGTGTTGCGCGACCGTCTGGCTACGCCGCGATCCTGATCCGCGCCGATGCCCGCCTTTCCGCCGCCGGTTTCCACCTTGCACGTGCCCGCAAAATCGCTAGAAGGGCGGAAGTTCGGGCTATGGCGCAGCCTGGTAGCGCGTCCGTCTGGGGGACGGAAGGTCGCAGGTTCGAGTCCTGCTAGCCCGACCAACACAAAAACCGCCCTGGCCCGTTTGGGCGGGGCGGTTTTTTGATTGGCCAGGAGGGGATGAGCCAGATGCAAGGTGTTCTGCCAGACCACGCGATCCAAGCCATGCTCGACCGGGGCGAGATTACCATTGAGCGACCTCTGACCGACGATCAGATCCAACCGGCCAGCCTTGATCTGCGTTTGGGCAGCACGGCCTATCGTGTGCGCGCGTCTTTCTTGGTCGGCGGGGGCGCAAGCGTCGCCGAACGGCTCGCCGAGTTTGAGATGCACAAGGTCGATCTGACCGAGGGCGCGGTGCTGGAAAAGGGCTGCGTCTATGTCGTGCCGTTGATGGAGGCGCTGGCCCTGCCCGACGATATCAGCGCGGTCGCCAATGCCAAAAGCTCGACCGGGCGGCTCGACCTGCTGACCCGGGCGATCACCGATGGCGGGGTCGAGTTTGACCGCATCGGCCCCGGTTACACCGGCCCGCTTTATGCCGAGATTTGCCCCCGCTCCTTCAGCGTCCTGGTCCGTCCGGGCATGCGGCTCAACCAAATCCGGTTTCGTCAGGGCCAAGCGGTGCTGAGCGACGACGATCTGCGAACCCGCCATGCCGAGAGCCCGTTGGTCTCCGGTGAGGCGGTGATTGATGAGGGGCTCGGTTTCTCGGTCGATCTGAAACCAGCCAAAGGTGATCTGGTTGGCTACCGCGCCAAGCCGCATACCGGCGTCATCGATCTAGACAATATCGCAGGCTATGACCCCGCCGATTTCTGGGAGGAAGTGCGGACCTCCGACGGCCGGATTATCCTCGACCCTGGCGCGTTTTACATTTTGGTCAGTCGCGAAGCGGTGACGATCCCGCCCGATTGTGCCGCCGAGATGTCGCCTTACCTTGCCATGGTCGGCGAATTCAGAGTGCACTACGCGGGCTTCTTCGACCCGGGCTTTGGCCATGCTGCGGCCGGGGGCACCGGCGCGCGCGGCGTGCTGGAAGTGCGCTGCCACGAGGCGCCCTTTGTCTTGGAACATGGCCAAGTGGTGGGCCGCTTGGTTTATGAAAAGATGGCCGCCCTGCCCGACCGGCTTTATGGCGCGGACCTGTCATCGAATTATCAGGGTCAGGGCCTGAAACTCTCCAAACATTTCAAGATGTAAGCGGCGTCGGACTAAGGCTTCAGAAGCGTCGAATAATACATCAGGCCAAACCGGGTCAGATCCGCCGAAACCGGGTTCCAGATCGACGCAAACGCCACCGGGTCCATCCCTGCGGCGCGCGCAATGGCCGCCAGATCGGCCCGGCCCGTCACATGGCGCAGCATCTGCCCGGCCGCCGCAGAAACCGGCAGCTCGGTCTTCTCGCCGCCAAGCGTGACTGGCAAGATCCCTTTCTTCATGATGACGTCGGCCAACTTCGACCCCGTGACCCCTTTCAGATGCGGGATCGCATGTGGGCTCGGTCGCGCCACACGACCCGCCGCATTGTGGGCGGCATAGACCACATGGGTTTTGATCGTGCCCCGGAGTTTCTCGGCCAGTTCCATCCGCGTCAGATCATCCAAGCCCACCAGCAGCCCCGGATCGCCGAGAAGCGGCGCTGGATCATAGAGATGCGCTTGCGGGCTGCCGACTATCTCCAACCCCGCCTTGGCCAGGGTCTCGACCAATTGCCGGATCGTGTAGGGCCGGTCCTGGCTATGCAGCAGCAGGTCATAGAACCCCGCATCGCTGTCTTGGTGATCGCCCAGATGTGGGTTGCGTTTGAATGGGTGCCCTTCGGGCAGCCGCGCCAAAATCGCCTTCGCCCGGCGCAGCCGATCTCGCGGCGACCCGGTCAAGAGCGTGCCAAACGCCTCTTGCAGCGGATAGACCCCGGCCCGACCATAGGGCGCATAGACCATCAACCCGATCCCGCCGCCATCGGCCAGCGCCGCGCCAAGCGCATCAAATCCGAGTTGTGGGTCCGGCAAGTGGTGCAGCACACCGCAGCAATCGATGTAATCAAACGGCCCATATTGCGCGGCATCCAAGAGCGAGCCGGTGTGAAAGCTGATCCCGGTCAAGCCGCGTGTCTTGGCCCGGGTTTCAGCAATCTTGCGGGACGATTTCGACAGATCGAGATACGTGATTTCATATTTTTTTCCCGCACTTGTCAGCACTTGTGCAAGTTGGATCAGCGCATCGCCCGTGCCGCCCCCCGCCACCAAAACTCGGAACGGCTGCGACCAATCCCGCTGCCCGGCAAAGAGGAAATGGTCGATCTCCAACGGATGGCTGGGCGAGCCGGTGATCAGGCGCGTCTTCTCCTCCGCCGGGTCGCGGGCGGGATAAGGATAGGCCTCATATTGTTCGGTCACATCGGTCATGATCGGTCCGCGGTTTCAATCGGATGGCTCTCTAACCCCGCCCGCTGCGCCGCCGTCAAGCGCGCGAATGGCAGCACCCATGTGTGGATCGAAAACACAATCGCGCCGGTTTCGGGCAGTTTCAGCAGGCATTGCCGCTCGGATCGGACAAATCCGGGGCGGCCCGCCGGTGTTTCGCGCGGCGCAGCCTCCGGCGCCGGTTGGTCAAGCGCGGGATCTTCGTAAAACAGCGCGTTTTGCCGCCACATCGGGCGGTCGGAGTGCATCAGATCGAAAAGCCGCTGCACGCGGGTCGCCATACTTTCGTCATAGGGAGCAACTGGCCGGTGAATCCGCGTTAGCGGGCGACCGATCTTCTCCGCCAAGGTCCAAGACGCCGGGAAACACAATACGGCAGCGCTGAGCACATGCTCGGCCCCGCCCTCTGGTTTCTGCAAGAGACAGAGGTCTTCTTGCACCAACCGCCCGGCCACCAAAAGCGGTGGATCAGACAACGGCACCGTGACGCCATCCGGCCGCGTCACCCCAGAGGCCGTGCGATCATAGCCCGGACCCAAATGGCGCAAGATCAGCGCCAAAAGCTCCTGGGATGCGGCCTCTGCCCCCTCGGCATAGACCTCCGCCCGCCGCTCCGAGAGCAGCCGATCCCGCAGCGCCATCTGCGCCGCAAAGGCCTCATCCACCACCAGCCACTCCGTCCTGTCCAGGGGCTGCACGCCCGGCAAACGCCGGGTCGCGGGCGCCATCCAAGGCGCATTTGGCAAGGAATTTTGGCAGATATGGTCCAAATCCGACCCTTTTGGTGCCGCGTTCTGGCGCGCTCCACCTGATTGGAGCCCGCAGGCTGATGTCAAATCTCTGGGAGGAGACCTCGCGATGAATGAAGCCTATCGCCGTCATGAGCGCAAGATCGACCCGACCAAGGGCGTGACCCTGGACGATGGCACCCTCAACGACAATGACCGGATCGAGATCGGGCCGACAATGCTGGCCTATCGGGAATGGGAAGCGGCGGGCCTGACCTTGCCCGATCTGGCGGGCTTGCGGCAGTTCCGGTTGAACCGGCTGGTCGAAAAGCTGGTCGAGCGCGATTATGGCGGGGTGTTGATGTTCGACCCTCTCAACATCCGCTACGCCACCGACTCGACGAATATGCAGCTCTGGAACACCCATAACCCGTTCCGCGCCTGCCTGGTCTGCGCCGATGGGCATATGGTGCTCTGGGACTACAAGAATTCGCCCTTTCTGGCCGATCACAACCCGCTGGTCCGCGAAGTGCGCTCGGGCGCATCCATGTTCTATTTCTCCGTCGGGGATCGGATCGAGGAGGCGGCGGAAAGCTTCGTTGGAGAGGTCGCCGAGGTGATGCGCACCCATGCGGGCAGCAATACGCGCCTCGCCGTCGATAAGATCATGTTGACCGGCGCACGCAAGCTCGAAGCCGCCGGTTTCACGCTGGAAGAAGGCGAAGAGGTCACCGAAAAGGCCCGCGCGATCAAGGGCGCCGATGAGATCCTCGCCATGCGCTGCGCCGTCCATGCCTGCGAAACAGCGCTTGGGCTGATGGAGGACGCCATCGCGCCAGGCAAAAGCGAAGACGAGATATGGGCCGTTCTGCATGCGGAGAATATCAAACGCGGCGGCGAATGGATCGAAACCCGCCTCTTCGCCTCGGGGCCGCGCACAAACCCCTGGTTTCAGGAATGTGGCCCCAGGGTCGTGCAGGAAAACGAAATCTGCGCCCTCGATACCGATCTGATCGGCTGCTACGGGCTTTGCGTCGATATCTCGCGCAGCTGGTGGGTCGGCCCCGGAGATCCCCGCCCCGATATGATCGCGGCCATGCAGCACGGCCATGAACATATTATGACCAATATGGAGCTTCTGGCACCCGGCGTGCCGCTCCGCGATCTGGTATTCAAAGGCCACCAGTTGGACCCGAAATATGACAAGCGGAAGTATTCCTGCCGGATGCACGGTGTGGGGCTATGCGATGAATGGCCCCATATCGACTATCCCGACCACTACAAAGAGGGCGCGTTTGAGGCGGTGCTGGAACCCGGCATGATGCTCTGCGTCGAAGCGTTGATCGGCGAGGAGGATGGCGATTTCTGCATCAAGCTCGAAGATCAGGTGCTGATCACCGAGGATGGGTTTGAGAACCTGATCAGCTATCCCTATGATGCGCAATTAATGGGCGGCTAGGTCGAACCGGGCAAGCACACCATTATGGTCAGACCCCAGACGCGGACGGTAGGTCAGGATCGGCGCAGACGGAGTAAAGACATGATCGATCGGGAGCGGCATTAGCGGAAACCGCTCTCGCAGCGTGCCCCGGATCGGGGCACCGCCCTCGACATCTGCGGCGGCTCGGATGCGACGCACGGCATGCGACCAGGGCACCATGTTGAAATCGCCGCCAATCACGACCGGCCCCTCGAGATTGTCTAGGATCGGCAAAAGCGCCTCGACCTGAGCCGCTTGCCCAAAGGGCCAGGGCCAATGCAGATGGATCGAGACCACCCAAACGGGGCCGTCTGGCGTCACCACCTGCATGGCAGCAAGGCCAGACCCCTCCCGGCAAATCCGGCTACCCTCGACCGGTTCGAACCGGGCCGCGACCGCCACGGCGCCGACGCCGGTGAAGGGGCAGATATGCCGATTGTAGATCGCAGAGAGGGCATCATAGACCTGCCGCCGATTGCTGGTGCTCACTTCTTGCAAGGTGATGAAATCGGGAGATGTAAGGCGCACATCCTCCAAGAGGGGTTCGGCGTCGGACAAGCGAAACAACAGGTTTTTCTGATAAAGCAAACGTGTGTCGCGCCCATCTTGCGCCGATAATCCCGTCGGCACGACACCAGCCAGCGCGATTGGCGCAGCACCCACAACCGCCAGGGCAAACGCAGCGCCTCCGAACCGCCGCGCGCCAAGCAAAACCAATCCTATGGCAATGAATGCCAAAACAAGCGCCAGCCACAGCCGAAACACTGCGAGAGAATCACCGATAGGATGCAACGCGCCCAGATATCCGCCCAAAATCGCCAAGGCGCAGGCAAAACCGGCAATCCGCAGCCCCCATCTCAACACCCGGCCCAATTCAGCCCCTCTTTCGCATCACCGCACATCACCTCTGCACACTCTCCCAACACGAGGCCGTGAAATCAATGTCACGCGGGTTGTCTCGCTGGCCCCGCGCCCACATTCTGGCAGTCAAGCCATCAGGAGCCATCCGCTATGCCCACCGACCGTTTTACTTTTCCCGGCTCGACCGGTGCCGATCTGGCCGCCCGGCTTGATATGCCGGACGGGCCGCATCTGGCGACTGCGATCCTGGCGCATTGCTTCACCTGCGGCAAAGACATTGCCGCGGCCCGACGGATCTCCTCGCGTCTGGCGGCGATGGGCTTTGCGGTTTTACGGTTTGATTTCACAGGGCTAGGGCATTCCGCGGGTGAGTTTGAAAACACCTCCTTCACCTCCAATGTGGGCGATCTTCTGGCCGCCGCCGAAACGCTCACCGCGCGCGGCATGGCGCCCGCGCTGCTGATCGGTCACTCGCTTGGCGGCGCGGCAGTTTTGCGCGCGGCGGGCCAGATCGAGAGTGTCAAAGCCGTTGCCACCATCGGCGCGCCCTTTGACCCGGGCCATGTCACCCATAATTTCGGCGATGCGCTCGACCGGATCGCCGCCGAGGGCGTGGGCGAGGTCAATCTGGGCGGGCGCCCCATTCGGATCGGTCGCGGCTTCGTCGAAGATGTGAAGGCCGAGAATATCGAACCGGCGATTGCGAACTTGAACAAAGCGCTTCTGGTGATGCACGCCCCGCGCGATGCCGTTGTCGGCGTCGAGAACGCAACGCAGATTTTCATCGCCGCAAAACACCCCAAAAGTTTTGTCACGCTCGACAGTGCCGACCATCTGGTGAGCCGCCCAGAAGACGCGGAATACGCCGCCGAAGTGATCGCGGCCTGGGTGGCCCGCTATGTCAATCTGCGCCCACCTGCCCCGCCACCCGGCGCGCCCGAAGGGATCACGCGCGTGTCAGAGGCCAATTCAGACGGCTTTTTGCAGGATGTCCAAGCCGGCCCGTTCCACCACGCTTATGCCGACGAACCGCTGAGCTATGGCGGCACGAACCAGGGTATGACGCCCTATCAATTCCTCGCCGCCGGGCTTGGGGCCTGCACCTCGATGACGATCCGGATGTATGCCCGGCGCAAAGGCTGGCCGTTGGATCATGTCTCGGTCGATGTCACCCATAATCGGGTCCATGGCCAAGACGCGGCGGGCCCGGCGATGCCACTGGATCATTTCACCCGGGCCATCACGCTGACCGGCGATCTGGATGCGGACCAACGGCAAAGACTGCTGGAGATCGCCGATAAATGCCCAGTTCACAAAAGCTTAGAGCAAAGCGCTAAGATTTCGACGGAGCTGGTCCAAGCGGCAGAAGTGGCGTTGACTTGATCTCTTCCATGCTCAGCAGCGCGGTCACATTGTAGATCCGCACTTCCGAGATCAGCGCCTGATAAAACGCGTCATAGGCCCGCGCATTCGGCACCCGCACTTTCAGGATATAGTCGATCTCCCCGGCGAGCCGATGCGCCTCCATCACCTCGGGCCGGGCCTGCAACGCGGCAAGGAAGGCCTGCTGCCATTCCGCCTCATGTTCCGAGGTACGGATCAGCACGAAGAAACACGCCTCCAGCCCAAGCGCCTCGGCATCCAAAATCACCGTTTGCCGCCCGATGATCCCAGCCTCTTTCAGCTTGCGAATCCGGGTCCAAACCGGGGTCTTGGACGAGCCGACTTCCTTGGCAATATCGTCCAGCGACCGGCTCGCATCCTCTTGCAGGGCCCGTAGGATTTTCCGGTCCATCTCATCGACCTGAACAGACATTCGCGCGCCCTTTCTTTGTCCAAACACGGCATTCGCTTTTTCGCGATGTACAGAACATACGTTCCTATCTGCAAGCGCGATCTGCCAAATCTTGGGAAATTATTCTATCTATGACGGGTAATCGCAGCCAACAGGTCCCGTTCAGATGCAGCATTTTCCGATCTTCCTCGCCGTTGCCGGCCGCCGCATCGTTGTCTCCGGCGGAGGAGAGGCCGCGCTGGCCAAACTGCGCCTGTTGCTCAAGACAGAAGCACATCTGACGGTCTTCGCTGCAGAACCGGCGCAAGAGATCGTGGATTGGGCCGCCAAAGGCAGATTGACCCTCGCCAAACGCGCCCTGGCTGCAGGCGACGCGCTCTGCGCCGCGCTTTTTTACGCCGCCAATGAGGACGATGCCGAAGACGCCCGCGTGACCCGCCTTGCGCAAGCCGATGGCGCGCTGACCAACTGGGTCGACAATCTTGGCCAAAGCCAGTTCATCACGCCCGCGATCGTTGACCGTGACCCGGTGACCGTGGCGATTGGCACCGAAGGCGCGGCCCCGGTTCTGGCCCGCGCGATCAAATCCGATCTCGAAGCGCGGCTGCCTGTGCAATTGGGCCTGCTCGCCCGGATCGGGAAAACCTTCCGCAAGGCGGTCGAGGCTCTGCCGATGGGACGGCCCCGGCGCGATTTCTGGTCCGACTACTACTTCAAGACCGGGCCGGAGGCGCTCTCGCAGGAGGGCGAAGCCGGGGTTCAAACCCGGCTGGATGACCTTCTCTCCGATCATCTCTCGCGTGACAGCCAACCGGGCCGTGTCGCCTTGGTCGGCGCAGGCCCCGGCGACCCGGAACTGCTGACGCTGAAAGCCCGCCGCGCCCTCGATGAGGCCGATGTGGTGATCTATGACCGCCTCGTCGCGCCCGAAATTCTCGAACTGGCCCGCCGCGAAGCTCTGATGATCAATGCTGGCAAAGAGGGGTTCGGCCCGTCGATGTCGCAAGACGAGATCTGCCGCTTGATTGTCGAGCATGCCGCTCAAGGGGCCTATGTGGTCCGCCTGAAATCTGGCGACCCCACGGTCTATGGCCGCTTGGACGAGGAAGTTGATGCACTGGACGCAGCCGGTGTCGTCTGGTCGATCATTCCGGGCATCACCGCCGCCTCCGCCGCCGCCGCCGGGATCGGCCAAAGCCTCACCAAACGTGACCGGAACTCCGCGCTCCGGTTTCTGACCGGTCATGATGTGAAGGGCTTTGCCGAACATGATTGGCGTGGCCTCGCCCGCCCCGGCGAAGTCGCCGCGATCTATATGGCCAAGAAAGGCGCCCGCTTCCTGCAAGGCCGTCTTCTAATGCATGGTGCCGCGCCCGACACGCCCGTGACCGTAGTCGAAAACGCCTCGCGCGCCGATGGCCAAACGCTCGCCACCACGCTGGCGCGCCTGCCTGCCGATATCGACGCCGCGCAAATGTCCGGCCCCGCCATTCTGCTCTACGGCCTGGCACCCCGCGATGCGGCGCTGGCCCTCCCGCAACTGCAAAAGGATCAAGCCTGATGCCCCGCCCCTTTACACCGAAAGTCGTCACCGCCAACGCGCTTCTCGAAGGCGATGTGGTCTATCTGACCGAAGATGACCGCTGGACCCGAACGCTCACCGAGGCCGAGTTGATCGAAGACGAGGCCCATGCGCAGCTCCGCCTGCTGGATGCAGAGATGCAGCCCGACCGTGTGGTTGGCCCCTATCTGGCCGATGTCAAAGCCGGTCCACAAGGGCCAGAGCCGACCCATTTCCGCGAAGCTTTTCGCAGCCGCGGCCCGTCCAATTACCACCATGGAAAGCAGGCCGGCGCCTGACACCCTATCCAAACGAATAGGGATCTATGCCGAAACCCCGACCGCTACTCCGATAGATCCACCCGGCCCACACAGCCGCATGACATGCTCAAGATAACGCAACCGGAGCGATCCAGATGTACAGCTACAACGAGTTCGACACCGCCTTTCTTCAGGAGCGCAACGCGCAATTCCGGTCTCAGGTCGAGCGGCGCATCGATGGCTCCCTGACCGAAGACGAGTTCAAACCACTCCGTTTGATGAACGGGCTCTATCTGCAGCTGCATGCCTATATGCTGCGCGTGGCGATCCCCTATGGCACGCTGAACTCCCGGCAGATGCGGCAACTGGCGATGATCGCCGAGCGGTGGGACAAAGGCTATGGCCATTTCACGACGCGGCAAAACATCCAGTATAACTGGCCGAAACTGCAGGACGTGCCAGATATGTTGGACGCGCTGGCCGAGGTCGGCATGCATGCGATCCAGACCTCCGGCAACACGATCCGCAACGTCACAGCAGATCATTTCTCTGGTGCCGCAGCCGATGAGATTGCCGATCCGCGGCCCGTGGCCGAGTTGATCCGGCAATGGTCGACCGACCATCCCGAGTTCCAGTTCCTGCCCCGCAAATTCAAGGTCGCCGTGACTGGCAGCCCGAATGACCGCGCCGTGACCGCCGCGCATGATATCGGCATTCGCATCGTCGAGCGGCATGGCGAAATCGGCTATCAGATCCTCGTCGGCGGTGGCCTCGGCCGAACGCCGATGATCGGTAAGGTCTTGGCGGATTTCGTGCCGGGCGACGACCTGCTGCCCTATCTAGAAAGCATCGTCGCGGTTTATAATCTGCTCGGCCGTCGCGACAACAAATACAAAGCCCGCATCAAGATCACGGTGCATGAAACCGGCCTGGACGAGATCCGTCGCATGGTTGGGGATGAATTTGCCGCCCGCAAGCCCGCCTTTGCGGGGGTTGATCAAGAGATGCTATCGGAAATCACATCTCACTTTGCGCCTCCGCTCTTCGAATCTGCCGGTACGGGCGAATATGATAGCACATATGCAACAAATCCCCCGTTTCGCGCCTTTGTGGATACAAATGTGGATACCCACAAGTGGGATAGCTACGCGATTGTCTCGATCTCGCTGAAAGCTCATGGTGCGACGCCGGGTGATGCAACCGCTGATCAGATGCGCGTGATGGCCGATTTGGCGGAAACCTATGCCCATGATGAGCTGCGCATCTCTCATGAGCAGAATGTGATCCTGCCGCATGTGCCGCGCCGTCATTTGCCCGCGATCTATGCGGCACTGCGCGACGCGGGCCTCGCCACCGCCAATATCGGGCTGATCTCCGACATCATCGCCTGCCCCGGCATGGACTACTGCGCCCTGGCCACGGCCCGCTCGATCCCGATCGCGCAAGAGATCGCCACCCGGTTCGATGAGCTGAAGCTTGAACATGATGTGGGCCCGCTGAAGATCAAAATTTCCGGCTGCATCAATGCCTGCGGGCACCACCATGTCGGTCATATTGGCATCCTCGGCCTCGACCGGGCCGGTGTGGAGAACTATCAGATCACCCTTGGTGGCGACGGCACGGAAGATGCCAGCATTGGCGAGCGGGCTGGCCCCGGCTTTGGTGCGGACGAGATCATTCCGGCCATTGAACGCTTGGTCTATGCCTATCTCGATCTGCGCGAGAGCCCCGAAGAGACCTTCCTGCAAAGCTATCGCCGCCTCGGCCTCGCGCCGTTCAAAGCTGCGCTCTACCCGGCGGAGGCCAAGGCCGATGCCGCTTGACGCTCCTGTCTCCATACGCGCCGCGTTGCTCAACACGCGCTATCGCCACCATTCGGCGACCGCTGTGCTGCGCCATGCGTTAAATGACCCAGATACGGGCCGGATCGCTTTGGTCAGTTCCTTTGGGGCGGAATCGGTGGTGCTGCTGCATATGCTCGCGGAGATTGACCGCGCGACACCGGTTCTGTTCATCGACACCGAAATGCTGTTTCCCGAAACACTCACTTACCAGCAAGAGCTCGCGGCCCATCTCGGCCTGGAAGACTTGCGGATCATCCGCGCCAGCCAGACCAGCCTGGCGGCGCATGACCCCGATGGCGATTTGCACCAGACGGACCCCGACGCCTGCTGCACCTTGCGCAAAACCGTGCCGCTGAACCACGCGCTGGCCCCGTTTGACGCCTGGATCACCGGCCGGAAACGGTTCCAAGGTGGACAGCGCGCCGCCCTGCAGTTCTTCGAAGAAGAGGGTGATTTCCGCATCAAGATCAACCCATTGGCCCATTGGTCATCCGAAGACGTCCAGGATTATATGATCAACAACCGCCTGCCGCGCCATCCGTTGGTTGCCAAGGGCTATCCGTCGATCGGCTGCGCGCCTTGCACCAAGCCGGTGGCCGCAGGCGAAGACCCGCGCGCCGGGCGCTGGCAGGGCCAGGACAAAGACGAGTGCGGCATTCATTTCGTCGACGGGCGCATGGTGCGCAGCCCGCTAAAACAAGCGTCATGATGGCGCCGATAAAGACAGTTTGAACAACGAAAAGAGGCACGAAATGACCGATCCGGTTTTGGTGCGTGACACAGGTTTTGAAACAGACGATTGGACCGGCGGGTTTGCCGCTTTGGCCGACGGGCTCGCCGCCAATTGCGGCGGTGTGGATATCGCGTCCGATGATGATATCCAGCCTCTGGCCGACACCCTCGACCAGATCGCGATGATCCGCATCGCCTTCCCCAGCTTTGCCGATGGTCGGGGATTTACGCTTGCCCGGCAACTCCGCGCGCTTGGCTACACTGGTCGCCTCCGTGCGGTGGGCCATGTTCTGGCCGATCAATACGCCATGGCGCGGCGGGCCGGATTCGACGAAGTGGAGATCAGCGCCGAGCTGGCCGCGCGCCAGCCCGAAGCGCAATGGCAGGCCCGCGCCAATTGGCAAGCGCATCACTACCAGGCGCGCCTGCGCGGTTGATCGCCCCTTTCCCTGATCCAGATCAATGCCTAAGACAAAGGGCGGCTGCTAAAGCCGTGATATGAGTATGACCGAGCAAACCCCCGTGACACAAACCGCCGCAAAGCCTGTCCCCACCCTGCCCGACGCCCAGACCGTGACACATGTCAAACACTGGACGGATCGGCTGTTTTCCTTCCGCGTGACGCGGCCTGCCAGCTTGCGGTTCCGCTCGGGCGAATTTGTGATGATCGGGCTGATGGGCGACCCGGATCCAAAAACCGGGAAGCAGAAACCGCTCCTGCGCGCCTATTCCATTGCCTCGCCCTCTTGGGACGACGAGTTGGAGTTTTATTCGATCAAGGTCCAAGACGGCCCGCTGACCAGCCGCTTGCAGCATATCCAGCCCGGTGATGAGATCATCCTGCGCCCCAAACCCGTGGGCACGCTGGTGCATGACGCGCTTCTGCCCGGCAAACGCATCTGGTTTTTCGCCACCGGTACCGGGTTTGCCCCCTTCGCAAGCCTCCTACGCGACCCGCAGACTTATGAAGATTATGACGAGATCATCCTCACCCATACCTGCCGCGAGGTTGGCGAATTGGCTTACGGCGCCGAGGTGATCGATACGATCCGGAATGACGAGATGCTGGCCGAGCTGATGGGGGAAGGCTTCCACGAGAAGCTGCGCTATTACCCGACCACGACCCGTGAAGAGAGCCCGAAAATGGGCCGGATCACCGATTTGATGCGGTCTGGCGAGGTGTTTGCCGATCTGGGCGTGGCGCCGCTTTGCCCCGAAAACGACCGGGCGATGATTTGCGGCAATCTCGCATTCAATCTCGAGCTGAAAGAGATGCTGGAGGAATACGGGTTGGAGGAAGGCGCCAATTCGAAGCCGATGCAATACGTCGTTGAAAAGGCGTTTCTGGACTAAGCCCGCGCCGCGCGGTCAATCTACACGGTGTCGGGGCGACGGCCGCTTGGCCGAACAGCGTCGATGCTCGCGGGCTATCTGCCCTGACCGCATAACGGATGGTCAGGTCGCGAGACGCTTGCTTGGCGCCTTGAGCACAGGTTTGGGAGGCGGATATGAACAGCATCCAGGACATGTCCCTGATCGATCTCGCGACCGTCATCAGCGGGTTTGGCACCGCGATTGCCGCCCTCGTCGCGGTGATTGGTGTTGTTATTGCCATCGTCCAAGTCCGCTCATACCGCTCGGTTCAAAGCGAAAACATGGCGAAAAGCCTGTTTCGCGATTATCTCAAGGAGGCGCTCGAACGGCCGGACCTTCTTTCGCCGGATCATGAGAAACTGGCCGGGGCGGGCCGCATGGTCGAATACGAGCTGTTCGTGGCCCATATGCTCTATTCGCTCGACGCGGTTCTCGCCAACACGCACTCAACCGAATGGCGCGAGGTGGCTCGCGGTGAACTGGCCCGCCATATGGTGTTTCTGAACTCTGCAGAGTTCCAGAGACAACGCCAATACTACTCCGTCGAACTGGTTCGCATCATTGACGAAGTCCGCGCCTCAGAGACCTAAGACCGGCCTCTAGACGGATCGGTTTTGGACAAGCACCGACCGCAAGCCATCACAGATGCCGTATATCCCAGGACAGAGCCGCCCATGAAAAAACCCGCGCCGGTGAGACGCGGGCTTCTGCTTTTTCAGATCGGCTTTGGCTTAGAGGCCAAGCGCCTCGCGGACCTGGGTCACAACGCCTTCGACCAGCGCGGGATTGTCACGCGCGCCTTCGATGGCGGTGCTGAGCGTGGTTTTCATCACGGGGTTCAGGTCGGAGCCATCAACCGCCGCCAGGGCGGCATCCGCATCAAACCCATCCACCGACAGGATCGAGGCGAGGTCAGGGGTGGCGGCCTCAACCGCGTCGGTGACGGCTTCAGTCGCCGTCTCGGTCGCGGCTTCGACTTCGGCGGCAGCGGCGTCTGCGGCGGCCTCAGCCTCTGCAGCTGCGGCTTCTGCGGCGGCGGCGGCTTCTGCCTCAGCGGCGGCGGCGGCCTCAGCGGCAGCTTCTTCCGCAGCAGCGGCTTCTGCTTCAGCGGCGGCGGCAGCCTCTGCAGCAGCGGCTTCGGCTTCCGCAGCAGCGGCCTCTGCGGCGGCAGCAGCTTCGGCCTCTGCAGCGGCGGCGGCTTCTGCTTCCGCTGCGGCGGCCTCGGCCTCGTCGGTCACTGTTTCAACAGCGTCTTCGACCGCATCGGTCATCGGAGCTTCATCGCCACCTTGGGTCAGGAAATACCCCCCTACGGCCACGGCGAGAAGCACAACAACAATGATAATAATTCGGTTCATTTTAGTCCCCCAAAGATGTTCAAACGGATACGAGTCCGCACATAGGCGCAGTCCAAAGCACGCACAATGGGAAACCGCGGCCCCCGCTCCCCTCGGCAAGCGCTCGCTTGGGTTTCGTCTTGAACGCAGGCCAATCGACAGTTAGGTTCGGGGCCTGATTTGATTGGCTACAGAAGGAAAAATCCAATAGCCCGCAGACCCCATAACGCGCCGCCCACGCGCGAAACCGGCCCTCGCGTCAATGACCGCATTCGGGCCACTGAAATACGCCTTATTGGCGCCGAAGGTGAAAATGTCGGCGTTGTATCGCCCGCGCGCGCCATGGAACTGGCCGATCAAGCCGGTTTGGACCTGGTTGAGATCTCACCCAATGCCGATCCGCCAGTGTGTAAAATCATGGATTTCGGCAAGTTCAAATATGAACAGCAAAAGCGCGAATCCGAGGCGCGGAAGAAGCAGAAAATCATTGAGGTGAAGGAGGTGAAGTTCCGCCCCAACACCGATACCCATGATTACGAAGTGAAAATGCGCAACGTCACCCGGTTTTTGGAAAACGGCGATAAGGTGAAGGTCACCTTGCGGTTCCGGGGCCGCGAAATGGCGCACCAGAATCTCGGTCGGGAGCTTTTGGAGCGGGTGGCTGAGGATGTCGAGGGTTTGGGCAAGGTGGAAAACATGCCCAAGATGGAAGGCCGCCAGATGGTCATGATGATCGGGCCCGCCAAGTAATCCTTTGATGAGACGCTGAAAAAGAGGCGCGTGCGGGTCTGACCCCGCCGCGCCTTTTTTTCTGGGGTTACCCGCGTGCCCGCGCCGGGTTGCCAACGACAGTCTGGCCCGCCGCGACATCCCGCGTGACAACAGACCCGGCCCCAACAATCGCGCCATCCCCAATAGAAACGCCCGGCAGCAGGATCGCGCCGCCGCCAATCCAAACATCGGTGCCGAGTGTCACCGGCTTTGCGATCTCCCACCCTGCCGCGCGGCGTTCCGGATCATGATCATGCTCGGCGCAATAAATATGCACCCCCGGCCCCAACATGGACCGCGATCCAATTGTCACTGGCGCGGTGTCGAGAATCACGCAACCCGCATTGAGGTAGACCTGATCGCCCAAGGAAATGTTCACGCCATAAGCGCAGTGAAACGGGGCCTCCAGCGTCACATTCGCGCCCACATCGGCAAACAGCGCCCGCAACATCGGCGCCATCGCTCCGCGCGCATCTGGATCCATCGTTGCATGTTGATGCACCGCGCGCCGCGCCGCTTTGCGCATCTCTTCCAGCTCATCGTCGAGGCAGCGATACCACTCGCCCGCCGCCATTTTTTCCCGCTCGCTCAATGCCATAGCCTAACCATCCTCTTGCGCCCGCCATTCTCGAACCGAGGCGGCCATTTCGGCTTTCAACCACTCTGTGAACTGCGCAATCGCCCGCGCCCGGAGGCCCGATTGCCGCGTGATCACCCAGTAATGAACGCCCGTCGCCGGGCGTTCCGGGAACGGCGCCACCAACTGCCCCATACCAAGCGCCGGGCAAGCCAGCGTCTCCCACGCCAGGAAAACCCCCTGCCCCGCGATCGCCGCGTCGAGGCAGAGCGAGGCATCGGCATAGGTCGGCCCCTCGCCTAGAATCTCCGGGCTGATCCCTTGCGCGCCCAGCCAGACATCCCAGCCAAACAGCGCCTCGTTCTCGCGGATCACCGGAACCTTGGCCAAGTCCTCCGGGCGTTTGAGCTTGGCCGCGATCTCCGGGGTGCAGACTGGAAAGACCCGTTGATCCAAGAGCTTATCCGCCTTCACCCCAGGCCATCCGCCGCGCCCAACGCGGATACACACATCCACATCCACCTCGTCGGGATTGACCAGCGTCATATCCGGTTCAACCCGGACCCGAATATCAGGATGCAGCGCATGAAAACTGCTCAGCCGCCAAACAAGCCAGCGGCTGGCGAAGATCGGCGCGACGGAGACCACCAGCCGATCCTCCTGACCGCGCCCGGCGAGGCGAATAGCGGTGGCAAGCTCGGCCATGCCGCGGCTCAGATGCACCAAAACCTCCTCGCCCGCCGCAGTCGGCTGCATCCCCCCGGGCGTCCGATGAAAAAGCGTCCGGCCAAGCGCGGTTTCGGTTTTCTTGACCTGCTGGCTAACCGCGCCGACGGAAACCCCAAGCTCTTCGGCGGCGGGTTGCAATCCTTTAAGGCGGCCAACCGCCTCGACCGCCCTGAGGCCAGAGAGATGGACTCGGTTCAGTTCAAGCATTTAGTTTTCCTAAAGATGACTTCGCGCATTCTCCATAACATGAGGACGAATGAAAGCGTATGTCTATAGCCATGTTACAGACACTCTCCCTCTCCTCCTTCCTGCGGCCCTGGCGCCTGTCGCGCGAGCCGTCGCCGCGCTGCCGCTGGCGGCGGGATCCGCTGTCTCATCCTGATATCGCTCGGATGGACAAACGCGAACTGGCCGATCTGCCGATCGATCCCTATTGGATTGATCCTGAATAAGAAAAGCCCCGCCGGGTTGGCGGGGCTTTTCATGGCTCCAAAACAGTCGATTTAAGCGGCCGCGACAGCCCGCCCGGTCATCACCTTGACCAGATGCGCCCGGTAGTCGCCGGACCCATGGAGGTCAGAAATCATACCCTCCCCGGAGAGGCTTAAACCCGCAATCGCATCGGCGGAGAAATTGGCCGAAAGGGCCACCTCCGCCTCGGACCAGCGGAACACGCCATCTTCAGACGCACCGGTCACCGCCACGCGGACACCCGAGGCATATTTCGCGACAAACACGCCGACGAGGGCGAAGCGCGAGGCTGGCTGCACGAATTTCTGGTAATTCGCGGCCTCGGCCACCGGGAAGCGGACCTCTGTGATGATCTCTCCATCATGCAGGGCCGTGGTGAACATGCCCTCAAAGAAGTCATCCGCAGCGATCTCACGGGTGTTGGTCTTGATTGTGGCCCCCGTCCCGAGCGCCGCCGCCGGATAGCAGGCGGAGGGGTCATTATTGGCGAGGCTTCCGCCAACGGTGCCGCGATTGCGCACCGCCGGGTCACCGATCCGGCTGGCCAATGCCGCCAGCGCCGGAAAATGCGCCGCTGCTTCGGCTTCGACCACGGCATGCGGCGTCGCGCCGCCGACGCAGACCTCGCCCGCATCGCTCAAACACACGCCCTGCATCTCGGAAATGCCCGTGAGGCTGACCAAGGTCGCGGGCGCGGCGAGCCGTTGTTTCATGGTTGGGATAAGCGTCTGCCCGCCCCCCAAAGCTTGCGCCTCTTCGCCCTGAAGCGCGGAGGCGGCCTCATCGATGCTGCTTGGGCGTGTAAAGTCGAAATTATACATCGTTTTCTCCTAGCGAAGCGGTGATCACCGCTCCATTGTTCGAAATGGTAAATCTGGCCCGCAGTCTTGCAGGCCAGACAAGCCCTAGCCTTGCATCGCCTGCCAGACCCGCGAGGGGCTGAGCGGCATGTCGATATGGGTCACATCATGCCCGCCCCGTTGCAGCGCGTCGACCACCGCATTGACGACCGAGGGCGGCGAGCCAATCGCGCCCGCCTCGCCGCAGCCTTTCACCCCCAAGGGATTATGGGTGCAGGGCGTCGCGCAGGAATGATCCACCTGATAGAACGGCACATCATCGGCGCGCGGCATGGTGTAATCCATGTAAGAGGCGTTCACCATTTGGCCGTTTTCATCATAGACCGCCTGCTCCAACAGCGCCTGACCGATGCCTTGCGCCACGCCGCCATGGACCTGGCCCGAGACGATCATCGGGTTGATGATATTGCCGAAATCATCGGCCGCCGCGAAGGAGACCACGTCGACCTTGCCGGTCTCGGCATCGACCTCCACCTCGCAGGCATAGGCGCCGGCGGGATAGGTGAAGTTGTTGGGGTCATAAAACGCCGTCTCTTCTAAGCCCGGCTCGATCTCTTCCAGCGGATAGTTATGCGGCACATAGGCGGCGAGGGTCACATCACCCCAAGCCACGGATTTATCCGTGCCCGCAACCGAGAATTGGCCATCCTTCAGCTCGATATCGCCTTCGGAAGCCTCCATCAAATGGGCCGCGATTTTCTTGGCCTTGTTTATGATCTTTTCGGTCGCCCGCACCATGGCTGAGCCGCCGACCGCGATGGAGCGGGACCCATAGGTGCCCATGCCCATCGGCGTATTGGCCGTGTCGCCATGGACCACTTCGACCATGCCTTCATCGATCCCGATCATATCAGCGACGACTTGGGCGAAGGAGGTTTCATGCCCCTGGCCGTGGCTATGGCTGCCGGTCATCACCACCAGACCGCCGGTGGCATTCACCCGCACCGTGGCGCTTTCATAAAGCCCGGCGCGCGCGCCAAGCTGCCCCACCAGGGCCGACGGCGCGATACCGCAGGCTTCGATATAGCAATTCACCCCAAGGCCACGGAGCTTGCCATTGGCGGCGCTTTCGGCGCGCCGCGCCTCGAACCCGTCACGGTCGATCATCTCCAGAAGCTTGTCCAAGGTGGCGTTGTAATCGCCCGTGTCATACTCCACCGCCACCGGCGTGGCATAGGGGAACTCGGTCACGAAATTCTGCCGACGGAGCGCGATCGGATCGACCCCAAGCTCGCGCGCCGCTTTGTCGATCACGCGCTCGAGTTGGAAGGTCGCTTCGGGCCGCCCGGCACCGCGATAGGCATCGACCGGCACCGTATTGGTGAACACCGCCTTCACATTCACATAGATCAGCGGCGTCTTGTAATTGCCCGCCATCAACGTGCCATGAAGCCAGGTCGGCACTGAGGGCGCGAAGGTCGAAAGATAAGCCCCCATATTGGCATATGTCTCGGTGCGGACCGCGGTGAAATTGTTGTCCCCATCCAGCGCCAGCTCGATCTTGGTGACGTGATCGCGGCCATGTGCGTCCGAGATGAACGCCTCGGACCGCGAGCAGGTCCATTTCACCGGGCGCTTGAGCTCCTTGGCGGCAAAGGTGCAAAACGCCTCTTCGGCATAGTGGAAAATCTTCGAGCCAAAGCCGCCGCCGACATCGGGCGCCACGACGCGGAGCTTATGCTCCGGAATACCGAGCACGAACGCGCCCATCAAAAGCCGGATCACATGCGGGTTCTGCGACGTGGTGTAGAGCGTCGATTCATCGGTCCCCGGCGCATAATCGCCAACCGCCACGCGCGGTTCCATCGCGTTGGGCGCCAGCCGCTGATTGACCAGTTCCAGCGTGGTCACATGGGCCGCCGCCTCAAACGCCGCATCGGTCGCCGCCTTGTTCTCTTCAACGAAGCCCCAGTCATAGCAGAGGTTGTTGTCCAACTCGTCATGGACCTTGGGCGCGCCATCGTTCAGCGCCGCTTTCATGTCGATTACGGCGGGCAATTCGTCGATATCCATCTCGATCGCTTCGGCCGCTGTTCGGGCTTGCGCTGCACTCTCCGCAACCACGGCGGCAATCGGATCGCCGACATGGCGCACCTTGCCCTGGGCCAAGATCGGATGGGCCGGTTCCTGCATCGGCTGCCCATGCTTGTCCGTCACCTGCCAGCCGCAGGGCATGCCGCCCACGCCTTCGAAATCGGCACCGGTGAAGACTCGGATGACGCCCGGCATGTTCTCGGCCACGGAGGTGTCGACTTTGTTGATCTTGCCATGGGCCAAATCCGAGCGCAGGAAATGCACATAGGCTTGACCATGAAGATTGATGTCATCGGTATAGCGCCCCTGCCCGGTCAGAAACCGCACATCCTCGCGCCGTTTGGAACTTGCGCCTATGCCACTGTCTTTCGGCATGGTCGTCCTCCCTTATGCTGTCTGCCTCCGGCACCGCCACCATAGGGGGCCTGGAGAGAGTGTCTCGCGGGGCGCGATGGCCCCATCATCTCGTCTTTTTGCTCCTCGGTCTCGGCCCACCGCGCCCTCCTCCGGCGCGCAGGTCCCGCTTTATTCTGCCGCGATCGCCGAAACGTCTTGCCCCGAGGCCGCCATGATCGCTTTCACGATGTTGTGGTAGCCGGTGCAGCGGCAAATATTGCCCTCGAGGTATTCGCGGATTTCCGCCTCGGTCGGTGTCGGGTTGTCTTTCAAAAGCGCCGCCGCCGACATCACCATGCCCGGTGTGCAGAACCCGCATTGCAACCCGTGATGGTCCTGGAATGCTTGCTGGATCGTGCCAAGCGAGCCATCGGGGTTCGCCATACCCTCAATCGTCGTGACCTCTGCACCATCCACTTCAGCGGCGAAAACGGCGCAGCTTTTCACCGCCTTGCCGTCCACATGCACCACGCACGCCCCGCATTGGCTGGTATCGCAGCCCACATGGGTGCCGGTCATGCCTTGGCCTTCGCGCAGAAACTCAACGAGCAGTGTTCGTCCTTCTACGTCGCCGGAAACGGCCGCGCCGTTCACGGTCATCGTGACCTGGGTCATCCAATTCCTCCCTTGGTTATCGACCCATCCAAGCATGGAATCCCCGAAACGCAAAAGAGAATTTCTGTGCATTTCCCGACAGTCGCACGACGCCGCTTCAGACCCGCCCTGCCGTAGAGCCAGGAGAAGGGTGCAATCATAGCTGAAGTAGGTCTCACAGACATTAGCATATCGGCAGAAACACAATCAGTGAGTTTATGCGTCGAACAGAACAAGCCGCTCCAATGGAGAGATCAGTTGATCAATATCTGTTTAGCCAAATCGGCTCAAACGTCGGTTTTGGGTCAATCCTATCTTCTGAAAATGATACTGAAATCTGCATGACCACATTGTCCTCGAGGATCATCGGCATCCGCGTCGGGACCATTGCCCCTAAGAAAGAAGCAGCCGCTGCTATCTCGCACCACTTCTCCTTGATACGTGCATGATGCCGTCACCGGAGGGGTTTCCGTCCCCCACGTGGGAAGGTCCAAGATGGCAGGCGAGATCACTTCAGCAGAGTAGTTCACACTGGTGACACTACATTCTACTCCGGTGACATCTTCGAGCCAAACACGATTCTGCCCCACATTTACAAATGTTCTCAGCTCCGTTCTCGAAGCATTGTTTGGCGCAGATGCTCTCCCATTTGCCGTCAGCTGAACAGACTGAGGTGGCGTCTCGATCTGAATAGGCACGCACCCCGACACTGCAACGGCAACCACAACCCCAACCCCAAATAAAACACGCATCGCTGGCGGACTCCCTGAAATCGCAACTATATCAACCCTAACGCAATCCTGAGAGCTAACAACACCAGATGAACCTTTTCGGCCGCTTTGTCGCGAGATGCAGCTGTTGGTTACTGAACCGCCGACAGTCAAACCTCACAGCACCGCACCGGTCGCGCCAGGGGATGTGTTGCTGACAGGATTTGGAGACTTAACCTGCCCAGGCCGCCATTATCCCCGTCAATTCAGTTGAGAATGACTCGCAAATAGGCTGCCTTGATATATCAGCCAGACAGTGTTCCCGCCAGCAAACCCCAAAGCACGTGTGAGGAAGACGATGATCGGCAAATTCATCCCCTATACGATATTGGCAGTTGTCACCGGCGCCGCCCTATGGCGCGACGCGCCCTACGCAACCCTATCGCTCGTCATGCTGATGATGGCTTGGTACACAATCCGCATGATGCTCACCAGCGACGCGCCCCCCGACGTCAGGGAAGAGCGCGACGCGAAACGCGAGCGATTGCTCACATCAGCGGTGGGTGTCGGCATGATCTTTGTCCCGCTCATCACCCTGGGCACGCCAGTGTTCGATTCTGCCGCCTATTCCCCTCTCCCCGGCCAAGTCTTGTTAGGGGGACTGACAGGTCTCGCGGGTCTTTACGTGTTCTGGCGCTCCCATGCCGACCTCGGCCAGCTCTGGTCAGCCCATCTGGAACTGCGCGAGGGCCACACTCTTGTGACGAGCGGCATCTACAGCCGCATGCGTCATCCAATGTACACCGCGATCTTTCTGATTGTGACCGCCCAAGCGCTGTTGTTGACCAATTGGTTCGCGGGCCCTGCGGGGCTTGTGGTTTTCACGCTTCTGTACGCGCTCCGCATCGGGCCGGAAGAGCGGATGTTGGCCGATCAGTTTGGTCCCGAATGGGAGGCTTACGCCCGCCGCACGCCCCGCCTTCTCCCCCGACTCCGTGCGTGACAGATTCACGAGTTCGAGCCGTCCGGTCTCCCCGTCCCATCCGCATGTCGCACACTGTACCGCCGCGACCAATACGACGATTGAGCCCTATTTCGGGCGCTTCTCTCGCGGTTGCGGTCGCGATGGGATCTCCTTCAGCAGGCCGCCCACCCCCATCGCCGCGATATCGGCGCTGGTCACCTCCAAACCGCAGGCAACCCGCTCCAGCACCCAATCCGCGCCGTTCAGCGCGGGCGACCGGGCACATCCCGGCAGACCGATGACCGGCTGGTCGCTCAAATCCCCCAAAAACAGCAGATTGCCCGGGTCCACCGGCATCCCGAACCTAGTCAACATGCCCCCCGCTGCGATCAGCCCCGCAGGGGCCACATCCGCGGGATCAGACGTGGCCGAGGCCGTGAGGATCAGCGCCATATCAGCGCCGGACTCGGCCAAGGCCGCCGCGATGGCGGCGGTGTCATGATCAACGATCTCGATCCGCTTCAAATCAATCCCAAGCGCCTGCAATCGCCCCGCAACGGCCCGAACGCCCTTGTCCTCGGGGCTCGCCGGCGCACCAGACACCTGGGTCACAATCAAATCCGCGCTTTGCCGCTGCACCCGTTCCCGCCAAAGCGCGCCGCGCGCAACGGCCACCGCCCGGTCGAGCGCGGCTTTCGGCACCGCGTAAGAAATGATCTTCACCGTGCCAACCATCATCTTTTCGGTGACCCGTTGATGCTCCGGCACAGTGGCCAGGGTGATCATCGGATCGACCGCGTTCAGCGCCGCAATCGCTTCGGCGTCCATCCCCACCACACCCGGCCCGCTGGCCCTGATATTCACCCGGCCCGTGAACGGCGTCTCAACGATGAGCCCTGCTGCCGCCGGATCAGGAACCAGCGCCGCGGCAAGCGCTCCGGCGGCGGTGTCTTCATCCACATCGCCAGGCTCTAATTGCGCGACAATCACCTCCGCCCGCCCGGCCTCTTTCAGCGCCGCGAGATCGGCACTGGTCAACACCCGCCCCTTGCGGAGCCTCCCTCCGGACAGCGCCAAGGAATGCGCCAAAACCGCCCCCTCCGCTTGATCGACTGGCACCGGTCCGAACTTCATCCCTGCCGCAGCCTCTGTGTGATTTCCGCCATAATCGCCACCGCGATCTCTGCCGGGTTCTGCGCCCCAATATCGAGCCCCACCGGCGCATGGATCCGCGCGAGGACATCCTCGGCGACCCCCGCCTCCATCAGCCGCGCGACCCGTTTGCCATGGGTCCGGGTCGAGCCAAGACAGCCAAGATAGAACACATCCGAGGCCAGAACGGCCTCAATCGCCGGATCATCCAGTTTCGGATCATGGGTCAGCGTCACCACCGCCGTGCGCGCGTCCAGGCCCAGCTCAGACAGCGCCTCATCTGGCCAGGCCTCCAAAATCCGCTCCCCCGGAAACCGGGCTTCGGCTGCGAAAGCCGGGCGTGGGTCGACCAATACCGGATCATACCCCGCCATCCGCGCCATCGGCAGAAGCACCTGCGCGATATGAACCGCGCCGACGACGACCATACGAAGTGGCGGGTTGTGGATGCCGATATAGCGATCTCCGTCCAGGCCCGAGCGATCGGCGCGAAACCGATCCGCGAACTCGGCATCGTCTGGCCCCACCAACTGACGCGTGCCCGCCCTCACATCGACGATATAAGCCACCGCCTGACGCACCGCGCGCGCATCGACCAAAGCCTCCAACATCTCCACCGGCAGAACCCGTCCCACCGGCTCCACCAAAACCTTGATTGTGCCACCACAGGCTAGACCGACGGCGAAAGCCTCATCATCACTGACCCCAAATTCGAGAAGCTGCGCGTCGCCCGCCTCCAGCGCCTCCATGGCCTCCACCACCACGGCGCCTTCGACGCAGCCCCCCGAAACGGAGCCCTCCATCTCCCCTTCTGACGACACCACCAACTGACTGCCCGCCCGGCGCGGCGCGCTGCCCCAGGTCTCGACCACAGTCGCCAAAACAGCGCCCTTGCCCGCCCGATGCCATTCCAGCGCCAGTTCCGGCATTCGCTCTCCGCTCTCGGCCATCGCCACCTCCCACATCGCGTTTCGCTTCGGAGCCGCCCTCGCATGAGACAGTCAGGACGAAAACCAGACGCGCCTGCAAGGAAAATCGCCGAGGGGCCCCAGAATGGGGAGACGGCTATTTTGCTTGCAGGCGGGGCTGGGCTTTTGTCAGGACAGCCTCATGCGCGGGCATGCCCGTAAGCGATATTCGCTTTGGTGGGCCCCGAAGCGCCCCTCAAACAAAAACAATGCGCCGCAAGGCGCTCAATTTCACAACAAATCACGCCGCCAGCCAGCGCATCAACCGCGCCTTCTCTCCCAGATCATCGGGGCGTGACAAAGCCTCCGCCAACCCCTCCAATGCCGCGATATTGTGGCCTGCCCGGAACACATCTACATGCGGTAACATCGCCCGGATACCGGCGGCTCTCGGCGCAAACCCCTCCCACCGCAACAGCGGATTCAACCAGATCACCCGCCGGGCCGATAGGTGCAGCCGCTCCATCTCGCGCGCCAAGGCCGCGGCATCATCCCGGTCGAGCCCGTCGGTAATCAACAACACCACCGCCCCCTGCCCCAGAACCCGCCGCGACCAATCGCGATTGAACGTATGCAAGCACGCGCCAATCCGCGTCCCGCCTTCCCAATCCTGCGCCTCCGCGCCAGCCGCCGCCAGCGCCGCATCCACGTCGCGCGCGGCCAAATGGCGGGTGATATTGGTCAGACGCGTGCCGAAAGTAAACGCATGTACCTTGGCCCATCCCGCCCCTTTCTGGTTCGCCACCGCATGAAGGAAATGCAGCACCGCGCGGGAGTAAGACGACATCGACCCGGAGATATCACAAAGACAGACGAGATTGGGCCAGCGGATGCGCCGCGCCTTCATCTCGAATCCGGTGATCTCCCCGCCTTGGCGCATCGCGGCCCGCATGGTCCGGCGCCAATCCGGCAGCGCCCCATGGCGTGCGGCCATCGTCCGGCGGCTTTTCAAGGGCCGGATCGGCAGGCTCAGGCGCGCCAGCATCCGTTTCGCCTCCGCCATCTCAGCATTGGACATCTGCTCGAAATCCAGGCTCCGCAAGCGCTCCTCGGCGGACATGGTCAGCGAGGCATCCACCTCAATCTCAGTGCCTTGGTCCTCCCCGTCGCCCATCTCCGGCAGATCGCGCGCCACCCCATCGAGCAGCGCTTCTGCGGCGCGCTTCTCCGCCGGTTTCACCGCCCGCTCTTCCGCCACGCCCCGGATCGCCGGCAGCATCATCGACATCATATGCTCCAGATACTGCGGGTCGCGCCAATAGAGCCGGAAGATCTGCGTAAAGGCCGCGCGATGTTCGGGCCGCGAGGTGAAACAGGCCTGTAGCGTATAGAAGAAATCGGCGCGCTCGGTGAACCCCGCCGCCTCGACCGCCCGGATCGCCTCCACCACGCGCCCCGGTCCTGCGGGCAACCCCGCGGCGCGCAACGCTCGGGCGAAATGGGTGATGTTATGGGTCAGCTTTGGGGCATCCGGCAGTTCGAGCGCATGATGTTCAACCATGGAGGCCCTCCGGCAGGCCCGGCCTGCCGCGCTCACTGATAACGATATGATCCATCCAATCGCGCATTGGATCGCTCCTCATTTTGTCAGCGCGCCGACCTGACGCCACGCCGATCCGCTTGACGACTGGTCCTGCGGCATTGTTGCAGTCCAGGACAGGGGCCGCATGCTTTCAACTATGCCGCCTGCGTTTCCGCTTTCACTTCATCCAGAATCCGCTTCGCCTCAGAGTCCTGCAGTTTCTGGATATCGTCCTGATACTTCAAAACCGCACCCAAAGTGTCGGCAATGACGTCCGGGCTGAGATCAATCACATCCAGCGCCAGCAAGCACTTGGCCCAATCGATCGTCTCGGCCACGCCGGGGCGCTTGAACAGATCCTCGGTACGGAGCTTTTGCACAAACCCCACCACCTCGCGGCTCAACGCATCCGCCGCTTCGGGCACGCGGGCCGCGATGATTTCCATCTCGCGCGCAAAATCCGGGAAGTCGACCCAATGATAGAGGCAGCGCCGCTTCAGCGCGTCATGCACTTCCCGGGTGCGGTTCGAGGTCAAGATCACAATTGGCGGCTCCGGCGCTTTGATTGTGCCAAGCTCTGGAATCGTCACCTGGAAATCGGACAGGGCTTCCAGAAGGAACGCCTCAAACGGCTCATCCGTCCGATCCAACTCGTCGATCAACAAGACCGGCGCGCCCGCCGCGTCGGGGCGCATCGCCTCAAGCAGGGGCCGCTCGATCAGATAATCGGCAGAGAACAGCGCCTCCTGCAGCACGTCTTTGTCGGCCCCGCCTGCGGCCTCGGCCGCGCGGATCGCGACCATCTGCGCGGCGAAATTCCACTCATAGACCGCACTGGACGCATCCAGGCCCTCATAACACTGCAATCGGATCAGGCGGCGACCAAGTGAGGCGGCAATGGCTTTGGCGATTTCGGTTTTGCCAGTTCCGGCCTCCCCTTCCAAAAACAAGGGGCGCCCCAGCTTCAGCGCCAAAAACACAACGGTGGCGAGCGAGCGGCCACAGACATAGTTCTCTGCCGCCAAGGCGCGTTGCACCTCATCGATGGATTGCATGGCCTGTCCTCCTCCCGCGCCATCAAGGCGTCCGCGAGAGAGGGCGTCAAGCCCCGGCCACGGTTCGCGAAACAATCTATCCACAAACTTTGTGCCTTTAACCCTTCGACTCGCGTTAAGAATTTGGTAACTCTTTCTCGTCGAATTGCCACGCCTCGCGCCCAGCTTCGCCATAGTTCGCCGAGACAACACGTCCGAATACCGAGAAGATGTAAGAAGAGCTAATGAGTGCCAACCCTGCCCCCCAGCCACACCATACCTCCCGTCAAGCTTGGCTTGCGCATCTGACCGAAATCGGTCGGGGCCACGGTTTTTTCGAACGGATTGGCAGCCGCCATTCGGCGCTGTTTGTCCAAGAAGGCAGCACGCTTTTGGTCAGTTTCGACGAGGCCGGGCGCGTTTATAACCATACATCGGATGGCCTGCCCTTGGGCTTCGACGCGGTGCAGCGGCGGGAATGGTCGCTGCTGAATATCATGGCCTCGGGCCAAAGCTGGTTTCGCGATGCGGATCTATATCAGTTTTTCGACAGGCTGGTGGACGAGGATTTCTTCGAAAATTTTGATCGCGTGATTTTTCTAGGCTGCAGCCCGATGTGCGGCTATGCGGCGTGCGCGTATTCGGTCACGGCACCCGGTGCACGGGTCCTGGCGCTTAGCCCTGCGGCCACGCTTGACCGTGAAGACGCGCCGTTTGAACCGCGCTTTCGCACAGCGCGGCGGTTGAACTTCACCGACCGCTATGGCTATGCCCCCTATATGCTTGAGGGCGCGGCCCAAGCCACGGTTCTTTACGATCCCTATGAACCACTCGCCGCCGCCCACGCCGCGCTCTATCGTGGAAGCAATGTGCAACGCATTCCGATGCGGTGGGTCGGGTCCGATCTACAAACCTTCTTGCAGAGCGATGGCGCGCTCGACCGTATGCTGCAAGCCAAGTCTCGCGGAAAACTGACCCCCCTGCGCTTTTCACAGATCACGCGAAACACGCGCCGCCGAAATGCAGCGTATCTTGTCAAGCTGATCGGTTTGGCACTGGGTCGTGGTCACCCTGAACTTGCCCGAACAGTGGCAAGATTCGGCGCAAGAGAAACCAAAGACCCGCGCTTCACCGATTACTTGGCGAAGCTCGACGGGCAGAAGCCGTCAGAGCCCGCCCTCCCGGGTTAGAAACCGCACGATTTCGTCGACGCCAACGCCGTTCCGAAGCTCTGCCATCACAAATGGCAGATCACCGCGCGCCGTTTTGGCATCGCTCTCAAGCAGGTCCACATCCACCCCCACATGGGGCGCAAGATCGGTTTTGTTGATGATCAGCAAATCCGACCGCGTCAGGCCCGGGCCTTTCTTGCGTGGAATGTCTTGACCCGCCGCGGTGTCGATCAAATAGAGCGTCAGATCAGCCAATTCCGGGCTGAAGGTCGCGGCCAGATTGTCGCCGCCCGACTCGATGAAGATCACATCCAGATCGGGCAGTTTGGCGCGAAAATCGGCCACAGCGGCCAGATTGATCGAGGCATCTTCACGAATCGCCGTATGCGGGCAGCCGCCGGTTTCGACCCCTTTGATCCGGTCGGCGGGCAAAACTTGGGCGCGCAGCAGATACTCCGCATCCTCGGCGGTGTAGATGTCATTGGTGATCACCGCGACCGAGTGATCCGCCGCCATCGCGCGGCAAAGCTGTTCGGTCAGTGTGGTCTTGCCCGCGCCGACCGGGCCGCCGATGCCAACCCGCAAGGGCCCATTTGGATTGCTCATGCCTCGTCCTCTTCTTCTGCTGAAAACACCTCAAGTGCAGCGTTCAACCCGTTGATTGCGCTTGGAAACCCGCCATAGAGCGCCATTTGCCAGATGACCTCGGCGATCTCCTCCTGGCTCAGCCCCGCTTTGCGACCCCCGGCAATGTTCACCTTCAATTGCGGCGCGGTTTGGCCGCCCAAAGCCGTCAACGCCGCAATCGTCGCCAGATAGCGCTCCCTGAGCGGCAATCCGGGTCGGGCGTATTGACGCCCATAGGCAAAATCGACCACGCCCTCCGCCATATCCGGCAGCAGATGGCCGTACCGCGCCTCAAGCGCGGCTTCCATGCCAGGGTTCAGGCTTTCGGATAAGGCGCGCCGCACCTCAGTTGTGTCAGGCATTGCTTTCGGTCCTTCTAAGCTTAGCTGCGAAACAATCGCACTTCTTGCGTTTCATGGGCCATCGCCGCCAAGTCGCTGGCAAACGCAGCCCCGCCGAGATCCTCCGCACCGGCCTCGGCAGCCGCCACCGCGACGGACTGGGCCGTCTCATGCAGCCCCGCCAGCACATTCTGCCCCTCTGTCTGGCCAAGCGGGATAAATCGCACCCCGACCGAAACCAGATTGGCGGCGAAACTCTGCAAAAATAGCGCGGCCACGGTGTGTTCGGCCAAATCAAGCCCGCGCGCGGCCTGCCCGAGCACAACAGGATAGGCCGCATCGTCCAGCTCATACCCCATCGGCCGCAAGGTCTCCGCGAACGCCATGCCTTGGGCGCGGGTCTCCTCCCACCGTTCGGCAGATCCGGCCAACGCCTCTGCCATTTCCGCCAAGGTTTCGACAGGCATGTCGCCCTTGAGCGTTAAGCAGAGCAGGATCGCATCACTGCGCCCGGCCCCGGCGGCCAAAACAGTTATGATCCAGTCGCCCAGGGTCTCCGCATCCCGCACATCGCCGCGCGCGATCGCCGTCTCAAGCCCATGCGAATAGGCATAGGCGCTGATTGGAAACCCGGGTGACAGCCATTGGCTGAGCTTGAGAAGCCCGCCGTCAATGGGCATGTGAGTGGGTTCGACCATGGCCGTAAGCCCCGCCCTCGGGCGTGAAGGGCGCCATGATCGGCGTGGCCGTCGCGCCAAGATGCGCCAGCATCTCGGCCAGCACATGATCGGCGCGGATCAGCAGATGATCGGGCAGGATCTGGCAGGGCGTATGGCGGTTGCCGATATGCCAGGCGAGCCGGGTCAGATCGCCAGTGATTTTCAGGAGAGGCTCCGGCGCGGCGCGAATCTCGATCAATTGGCCAAGATTGGTCTCCAGCGCGTCCCCTTCGTTCAGCGATACCGTCTCGGCCAAATCCACCATCAGATCCGCACCCGAAGCCATCACCACACGCTTGCGCCGCAAAAACCGCGCCTGATAGTCGAGCACCAACTGATCGGCGGGCGATCCTTGCCAGGTTCCGGCTTTGCGATGGATATGGGCGGCTGTCATCGGCGATATCATCCTGTCTAAAGGCAAAAAAGATCGCGGAACACGATACGCGGGATGTCGTCTCGCGCAATCCCCATTGCCGCCAGGGCCGGATCTGGCAGCCGATCCAATCGCGCGGCATGGGCCAACCTATCTTGCGTCAGGTCTTTTGCCGCAAGCCCTTGGCCCAGCGTGCAAAAATAAACATCGAACTGGGCGCGCAGCCCAGGGGAGCAATTGATATTCGCGGCATGTATCGTCATGTTCGGGACCCTCATTCTGCTCGGTTTGGGCCCTCCCTTCAGACGCAGACTAGCAAAAGCCCCGCGCGAGCGCCGCCGTTTTCTCGCAATCGCGGCATTATTTGCTGCACTGCGGCAGATTTGCGCTCTTGGATCGGCGATATCTGACTGATCAACAAAAAAGACGGCCCGCCAAGGCCGCCTCGTCTCAAAAACCCGTCCGCCGTATCAGACGTAATACGCATCCCGAAAGACGTGATGTGCAATCTCTTCGCGCTTCAGCCCGCGCTTCGCCAATTCGGCGTCGCTCATCGCATTGAGCGCCTGCGCTTCGCGCACCCGGCTGTTGCTGTCCATGATCGCGCCCAGAAAGTCGCCGAGTGCGGTGAACGGCAGCAAGATCAGGTCGGCGAAACCAACGCCGGATTTGAGATTTGTTGTACTCGTGGCCATGTGGAAACTCCTATGGTGATACCAAGTGTTCCCTCCCTTGGCCCAAAGCTAGGTGCCATCGGTGAGCCGGGCAATTGCCAATTCTGCAAACCCGGAATGCACGGACCGGTTAGATCGAAACCATGATCAACCACCGCCGCCTGAAGGCCGAGACCGTTCGGCGGCAATCTGAGGCTCCCCCTGTGTCGGGGGGAGCTTTGGCGATCTCGGCGTTGACGGTTTACTTGCGCTCAATGTAACCGCTGCCGCTTCCGAAATTCGAATTGGGGTTCGCGCAATCCGCAGCGTCCGTCCCCCAAGCGCAGAGATTCAAGCCGTTTGGCTCATCACAATCGCCGTCATTGGTAAACGGGCAAGGGTTGAGCAGGTCGTTGTTGCTCCCACTACTGGAACAATCCGCCGTATCCGTACCCGCGGCACATAGGCCGGTGCCAACACCCGGCTCATCACATTCACCATCGAACGCCCAATTGCAGGAATTCGCACCGTTGGTTGCCCCGACACCAGAGCAATCTGCCGTATCGGTTCCGGCGGCACATAGGCCGGTGCCGATACCAGGCTCGTCGCAGTCCCCATCAAACGCCCACTGACAAGAGTTCGGACCTCCGACACTCGCGCAATCCGCCGTATCCGTGCCCGCAGCACACAGCCCGGTGCCAATACCCGGCTCGTCACAGTCGCCATCAAACGCCCACTGACAAGAGTTCGGACCACCGACGCTCGCGCAATCCGCCGTATCCGTGCCCGCAGCACACAGCCCGGTGCCAATACCCGGCTCGTCACACTCCCCGTCAAACGCCCAGTTACAGGAGTTGGGACCACCAACGGTGCCACCGCCGCAGTCCGCTGAGTCGGTCCCAACGCCGCAGAGGCCCGTCCCGATCCCTGGTTCATCACATTCGCCGTCAAAGGCCCATTGGCAACTGTTGTTGGCCGCGACCGGCGCGGCCAGGAATAACCCAGCGGCAAGAACTACAGCCGGCAAAACAGACAAAAGGGCCGTACAGATACGGAAAGTCGGAATAGAAGCCGTCATATAATCGTGTCTCCTCAGGAAGCTCCGGCGGGGCACGACCGCCACAGCAAATACATGCTGTGCGCAATAATTGTAACACGCAAGGAAAATCAGCGCCTGACGGGGAGACGCGTGGCGTCAGAACATAAAATATCGCTGTGCCATCGGCAGTTCTTTGGCCGGATCGCAGGTGAGCAGCTCACCATTTGCACGCACCTCATAGGTCTCGGGATGCACATCCACCTCGGGCGTCTCGGCGTTATGGATCATATCTTTCTTACCAATCTTGCGCGTGTTTTCCACGGCCAGCGTGGTTTTCCGTAAGCCAAGCGGGCCGCCGATGCCGCGGCTCTGCGCCGCCTCCGACACGAAGGTCACGGCCGATTGTTCCACCGAACGACCGAACGCGCCGAACATCGGACGCGAATAGACCGGCTGCGGCGTCGGGATCGAGGCATTGGGGTCGCCCATCTGCGCCATGGCGATGGTCCCGCCGATCAGCGACATCTCAGGCTTCACGCCGAAAAACGCCGGGTTCCACAGCACCAGATCGGCGCGTTTGCCGGGTTCCACACTGCCGATATGTGTCGATATCCCATGCGCGATGGCCGGGTTGATCGTGTATTTAGCCACATAGCGTTTGACCCGCGCATTGTCATTGTTGCCCGTTTCCTCAGGCAGCGCACCGCGTTGTTTCTTCATTTTGTCGGCGGTTTGCCAGGTGCGGATGATCACTTCGCCAACTCGGCCCATCGCCTGGCTATCGGATGCGATGATGCTGAACGCGCCCATATCGTGCAGGATGTCCTCGGCTGCGATGGTCTCCTTACGGATACGGCTTTCGGCAAAGGCCACATCCTCGGGGATCGCCTTGTCGAGATGGTGGCAGACCATGAGCATATCGAGATGCTCTTCCAGCGTGTTCACCGTATACGGCATGGTCGGGTTGGTGGAGCTGGGCAGCACATTGTCGAACCCCACCACCTTCATGATATCCGGCGCGTGCCCGCCGCCCGCGCCCTCGGTGTGGAAGGCATGGATCGTGCGGCCCTTCATGGCGGCGAGTGTGTTCTCCACAAAGCCGCTCTCGTTCAACGTGTCGGTGTGGATCATCACTTGCACGTCCATCTCATCGGCAACCGAGAGGCAGCAATCGATGGCGCCCGGCGTGGTGCCCCAATCCTCATGCAGTTTCATCGCGCAGGCCCCAGCCTCCACCATTTCAACCAGCGCTTCGGGCTGGCTGGCATTGCCCTTGGCGCTCAGCCCGAAATTCATTGGGAAGGCATCGAGCGCCTGCAACATCCGCCCGATATGCCAGGACCCCGGCGTGCAGGTGGTCGCCAATGTGCCATGGGCCGGGCCGGTGCCGCCGCCGAGCATGGTGGTGATGCCGGAATGCAGCGCATCCTCAATCTGCTGCGGGCAGATGAAATGGATATGCGCGTCGAAGCCGCCCGCGGTCAGAATCCGCCCCTCGCCCGCGATGGCCTCAGTGCCGGGGCCGATGATGATATCGACGCCTGGCTGCGTGTCGGGGTTGCCCGCCTTACCGATGGCGTGGATCAGCCCGTCTTTCAGGCCCACATCCGCCTTATAGATGCCGGAGTGGTCCACGATCAGCGCATTGGTGATGACCGTGTCGACAGCGCCGCCCGCCCGCGTGACCTGGCTCTGCCCCATCCCGTCGCGGATCACCTTGCCGCCGCCGAATTTCACCTCTTCGCCATAGGTGGTGAGGTCACGTTCGACCTCGATGATGAGGTCGGTGTCGGCGAGGCGCACCCGGTCGCCCGTGGTGGGGCCGTACATATCGGCATAGGTGGTGCGGGGGATTTGGGTGGGCATTTGCTTGAACCTCAGTTCGAAGAGATGGTGTTGGCAGGGGCACTGGCGAATAAGGCAACAAGGTCTTTGAACTCGTGCCAGAAGATGAAGAGAGGACCGCGGTCGCTCCACCGATCGGACGCCAACCAGAACCCTTCAAATGCGCCTTCGTAAGGCTGCTCAGCCCACGAAATCTCTTTGCTGTGGATGATCTCATCAAGAATCTGCATTGCGGATCGGGAGTGTGATTGGCCCGTTTGGTCAGTAAGACCCCAAGCTTTTTCCAAGAGTCCTTCGGGAAGGTACCGAATAGGCTGCCCTTCTAGCACCGACTCTGTTGTGTTCGCCCAATGAGCCGCCTCGATCATCTTTCGACAGATGACAGCCGAATAGAAAAGGATCTTCTCGAGCTCGAAATTGTTCCTATCTTGCGCTGCGAGAACAATCGAGACATCGACCTTCTGAGCGTCCACGGCGCACAACATGCGATACTCATCAATCGCCCGATCTAGTTCATCCAACTTGTTGCAGAGTTCGGCTCGCCAAGGCGCAAAGTCTAGAATCATAAGAGACCTCCTACCCGGGCGACCAGTCCGGACAGCGCCCGACCCTCCCCCCGGGAGGGCGCTCTTACAACGCCGCAACCCCCAGAACGGCTGGATGTGGGTGGCACAATGAAGTGCTCCATACCCGCCGCTCGATGCGCCCACCCAGGCTCGGGCGCTGCACTCCGTGCAATGTCGCTCACGCCTGAAACACCTCATCCACCTCGACCTGAAGCCCCGTCACCAGCCCATTGGTCTGCATCGCCATGCCGATCACCGCGAGCAGTTCTCCATGCATCTCCGGCGTCATGCCCTTCGTCTTGGCCGCCGCCGTGTGGCTATGGACGCAGTAAGAACACCCGTTCGCCGTGGAGACCGCCACATAGAGCATCTCTTTCACCAACGGGTCCAAAGCGCCCGGCGCCATCACCTGCTTCAAGCGCGCCCAGGTGGCCGCGAGCGTCTCGGGATCATGCGCCAAGGCGCGCCAGAAATTGTTAACGTAGTCCGTCCCCCGCACCGCGCGGAGATCGTCGAAGACGGCCAGCGCCTCGGCGCTGACCTCCTCATCCGACAAAAGCGGAACCGTGCCCATCACACCATCCCGAAGATGCGGGCCGGGCCGCCGGTGCCGCGCCCGGTTTTGGGCGCACCGACCACGAGCGATGCGCCAGCGGCGGGCATTTGATCGAGCCCGGCGATACATTCGATCCCATAGCGGTTGGCGGGCAGCCAGGCGTAATGGGTCGCGAAATCTGCCGATGGCCCGTGATCGAGCGACAATGTGTCGACCGCAATCGCGCCCGCCCCGGTTTCCAAGAGCATCTGCGCCGCCTCGATATGAAAGCCGGGGAAATGCATCACGCCCTCGTCATCGGCATTGCGGAACCCGTCGCTCCGCGCCTTGGCGGCCCATCCGGAATACATCGCAACGCAAGCGCCGTCCGGGATCTCTCCGTTGGCAGCGATCCAGGCCGAGAGGTCATCCGGCGTCACTTGCGTATCCGGGTCGTCCGCAGCCCGGGCGGCGATATCGACAACACAAAGCGGGCAGACCAGACTCTCGACCGGGATCTCATCGACCGAGAGCCCATCGGCGGAGAAATGCAGCGGTGCGTCGATATGGGTGCCGGTGTGTTCCATCACCGTCAGCACGTTGAGATTGAACCCGTTCTCCGCAAAATTCGCGGTGGCCTCATAGGAGATACCCGGCTCGCCAAAATAAGTCGGGAAGGTTTCATCCATCATATGGGTCATATCCACCACGCCGCCATGGCCCGCCGCCATCGCCGGGGTTGTGGCACCGCTACTCAACGCCACCGCAGCGGTGGCCGCCGCACCCGCCGTAAAGAAACCCCGCCGTGAGAGCATCTGCTCCTTCACGGCAGTCATCACACAGATATCACACATGGCTTTCTCCTCCCTGGTTGTCGCCATTGGTCTGCTCGGTTGTCTCTGCCTGTCGCCGCATCGTATC